>Ga0210057_1000023_pt1 | contig 407011 bp, 472 predicted proteins | sample CryGeyCG2114_010_2_FD_183968 | JGI IMG/M metagenome (GOLD analysis project Ga0210057, IMG submission 183968) | Groundwater microbial communities from aquifer - Crystal Geyser CG10_big_fil_rev_8/21/14_0.10 (SPAdes) (version 2) | ecosystem: Environmental > Aquatic > Deep subsurface > Groundwater...
TACAGGAATTTCTTTTTCATCAGCGTGTCCGTAACTTACGTGAGAGTAATCCCCTCTTATTGTTCCGGGCAATGCAGATTTGGATTCAGTTGAACCGACTATTTTCCTAACATTTTCAATTGCATCAACACCTTCAATAACCATTGCAATTACTGGTCCAGAAGTTATGAAGTCAAGAAGTAAGTTTCTTACTTTTTCTCCCCGCCTTTCCGTGATGTCTTCAGTGTAATGCTTTTGTGCCAAGTCTTTATCTGCATGTGTTAGTTTTAGGCCCACAATTTTCAATCCTCTTTGTTCAAATCTTTTTATTACTTCTCCAATCAAACCTCTTTGAACTCCGTCAGGTTTAATCAGCACTAGTGTTTGTTGTATTCCCATTTTGTTCTAAATAGAGTCTTTCTTTTTTATATTTTCTTACTTTAACTACATTCCCCATTGGAAGCAATATTGTTTGAATGTCTCCATCTTCTTGGACTTCTAGGATACGGGTTCTCCTAAGTTCATATCTCGGTATTTTGAATTGAGGGAATCCTCTCCATCCTGATGGAGGACTTGATTCTTGAACCCTTTCTTTTAATGTTCCATAATAAGATGCGACTTCTTCACTCCAGTCTGCGACCATTATTCTTCTTTAACTTCTTTTTTTGGTTTAGTTGTTTTCTTTGTCACAGCTTTTTTAACAACCTTCTTTTTTGTTTCTTTAACTTCTTCTTTTGGCTCTTCTGGAGCTTCGGATTCTTCATTTTCTTCTTCAGGGTTTACGACTTTATCACCGTGCTCAGCAAGGGTTATTCCTTCTGTGTCGGGAGCTAGGCCTTCTTTTTCCACCTTGAATGTTTTTATCTCACACATTGAAAGAGGATAGATTTTTTTCAAGACCATGCTTAGATGCTTTTGAATTTTATTTGCCATAACTTCATCGAATAGGTCTTTTGAATTTTTGTCTTTTAGATAGTTTATTAATTCTTCACGGCATTTTTCTCTTAGTGCTTTTCTAACTCTTCTGGAAACTTTTTTTCTTGTCAAAAGGAAAGGTTTGATTTTTACGGTGCCATTTTTGCAAGGTGTTGAGAATGAATCCTCGACATAGTTTGTTCCCTTTCTCATCATTCTTCTAATGAATTGAGGCATAACCTTTAATTCAATGGGGTGAGTCGTGGCTTTTCCATCTTTTACTTCAACTTCTAATCTGAGAGTCATACTTTTTCCTCTAAGAAGTCTTGTCAAATCATAGATGACTGTTTTGCCGTTGAATTCTTCAATAGAGTATCCGTAAAGTTGTGTTTCTTTGTCTATTAACGGCAAAGCCACAGGAAAAAATTTCTGTCGTTTTCTTGCTTGTGCCATTTCGTATGGGGCTCAGTCGCCCCCTAACAAGTCACCCCCCAATCGGGGGATGGCATTCTATTTAATTTATTTGATTTCATTTTATTCTTGTAATACTTTTCCTGCTCGTTTATTTCTTCTGCCCGCTCTGTATTTTGATTTATTACATACGGAGCAAGTATACATTATGTTTGTCTTTTTTGTAGTTTTAGATTTTCTCTTGAACTTTGAAACAGCTGGCTTGGAACCCCATTTTCCCTTGTTTCCTATACCGTTCCCACTTCCCCTAAGTTTTGCTCTTGAAATAGATCCTCGTGTAAGTGTTCCTCTTTGGAAACCTGTTCCAACTAATTTAATTTTTTGAGTGGTTTTCTTTTTACAATACGGACAGAGTCTGTTTGTAGTTTTTGGTACTTTCATAAGAATCTTTGTTGAAATCGGTTTAAAAAGGTTTTTATATTATGGTGTCACAGTTCGTATGGGGCTCAGGCGCCCCCTAACAAGTCACCCCCCAAGAGAACACCTTCGGTGAGAACGGGACACGAACAAGTCACCCCCCAAACAGACGCCTTTGGCGGGAACGGGGCTCGACCATGACAGTCACCCCCCCAAGAGAACACCTTCGATGAGAATGAGACCTCAATATCCCATGGGTAAGTCATCCCTCAAATAGGAATCTCCGATGGTAACGGAACTCAACTCTTGACAAGTCACCCGAGAGAAAATGAGAATAAAATTTAGAAAAGGAAATCAAAGGAAATTTTTTGAATTGGTACTTGAAGGAGCGGCCTCGCCATCCCTTCGAGAGCTTGGAAGAAGGATTGGGATTAATTATCAAACTTTAAAGAACTATTATTCTGATCGTAGATTAATCCCTGAAGAATTATTCAATGTTTTATGTAGGGTCGCGGAAATTGATAAGAATAAACTTCATTTTGAAATGATTCTTGATAGCTGGGGTCAAGTGAAAGGCGGGATGAGTTTCAGGAAGAGTTAATTTACTTAGTAACTAACTTACTAACTTAGTTAATTAATAATAAGATTTAAATATATCTGTTTTCTATTTTTATCAATTCCTCCTGAGGAAAAAAGGTGATTAACGGGTTTTTCTTTTGATAAAAAGAAAAGCTACGCTGTAAAAGAGAACTAAAAATGAAAAATTTCGGTGAAATTTTGAAATGAAGAAATATTTGCTTCTTATAGAAGATGAAAAGCTTTGGGAAAAGTTTAAGAGTAGTATAGAAAAGGATATTAATACAGAGATAATTGAACTTGTGAAGAAGAAGGTGATTAAGGAGGGAAAAAATGATAAATAGAGACAAAAAAGAAAAGTCTGGGACTTTTCATAAACGATTTTTTGTAAAAAATCGTAAAGGACAGGTGACCGTTTTCATCATCGTTGCTATTCTTATCTTGGTGGGAATTGGATTATATTTTTCTTTTAGAAGCTCATCTCAAGAATCTGATGTGCCTCCTAGTTTTCAACCAGCTTATACAAATTTCCTTAATTGTTTGCAAGGAGATGTTGAAACAGGCATAAGCGTTTTGGAAAGTCAAGGAGGATATATTTACTTGCCAGATTATGAACCTGGAAGCCAGTATGCACCTTTTGGTTCGCAATTAAATTTCTTAGGAAATCCAATTCCTTATTGGTATTATGTTTCTGGGAATAATGTTGCCAAGGACCAGGTTCCTTCTTTGAATGAAATGGAAGATCAGCTTGCAACTTTTGTTAGTGAGAAGATTAATGGATGTGATTTTAGTTCCTATTATGATGAGGGCTATGAAGTCTCGATAGATACAGAGGAGATTGTTCCGAGAGTTGTTATTAATAACGATAATGTAGAAGTTATCGCGGATATTGGTCTTAGTTTAGTTAAAGGCAACGAGAGTATATTAGTTAGAGACCATAAGATTCAGGTTAAATCTGATCTAGGAAATCTTTATTATTCTGCGGTAAGAGTTTACGAGGAAGAACAAGATAGCTTATTCCTTGAAGAATATGCTGTTGATACCTTGAGGCTTTATGCTCCGGTAGATGGTGCAGAGGTTTCTTGTGCTCCTCAAATTTGGAATGCTAACGAAGTGTTTGATGATTTACAAAACGGAATTGAATCTAATACTGGGGCCTTGCATTCTGATGTGAGCGTCGATGATTATTTTGTTGTGAGTGTTCCAGGAGTTAATGAAGAGGTTAGATTTCTGAATTCTCAAAACTGGCCAAATAGTTTTGAAGTTACACCTTCTGAAGGTTCTCTGTTAATCTCAAATCCTGTAGGTAATCAAGCCGGTTTGGGGATTTTAGGATTTTGTTATGTTCCTTACCATTTTGTCTATGATGTAAAATATCCGGTGATGGTACAGATTTATTCTGAAGGGGCTTCAAGTTCTGGCACGGGGGAAATCTTCCAGTTTCCTTTAGCTGTTGTGATTGAGGACAATAATCCTCGTGAGGGTTTGGAAACACAAGCATCCCCCGAAGTTGTTCCGGAACTTTGCGAGTTTAAGAATACCCCAATTCAAATTTCCGTGAAGGATAGACAGGGCAGGCCTGTTCAAGCAGATGTTTCTTACGAGTGTTTTGGTAATCAGTGTTATATTGGCGAGACTTCGAGCAATGGATTTATCGGAGAGAATTTCCCTCAATGTGTCAATGGGTTTGTAACCGCTCGTGCGGAGGGTTTCAAGGAAACTAGTTATCAATTCTCTACGGTGGACTCTGCAGGATTGTCTATAGTTATGGATAAAGTTTATGATAAAATGGTTCAGCTAGATGTGGATAGAGGAAATTACAATGGAGATGCAATAATCTATTTCGTTTCAGATGATTTAACCAAGACAGTATTGTATCCGGACCAGAAAACAGTTCAACTCTCTGAAGGCCAGTATGAAATTCAGGTTTATATCTATGATAACTCTGAAATAAAAATTGGAGAAAATGTTGCAACTCAGTGTCTTGAAGTTCCAAGAGGGGGATTCCTTGGATTTGTAGGATTGAAAGAAGAGAGATGTTTTGATATTAATGTTCCAGAACAAATTATTTCACAGGCTTTAGTCGGGGGAGGAACCCAAAGCTATTATGTTTTGGACTCGGAACTTTCAACTTCGAACTTCATTGAATTAAATGTGGATAGTTTCCCTAAACCCGAGACTATTGAACAATTAAATGTAAATAACCTTCTCTTCGATGAGAGCGGGGTGGACGTGAGTTTTGACTAATGGAGAATAATAATTTGAAAAAAAGAGTTAAGAGTTTTGGATTAGTAGCGCTTGTTTTATTGGTAGCTCTTATTTTTGTAGGGCTAGTTTCCTCGCAGTCAGTATTCCAAAGATCTTTTGTGGGAACTAATCCTTTCTCTGGAATTGATTCTGCGCCTTCATTTAGTAGCGATCAATGTCAAATGGGACAAGATTTTATTCTTCAGATTTCGCCAACAGGGTGTACTCCTTCTGTTGTGAGAAGCGATTTACTTGAAGAACAGAATGTGCCTGTTTTCTGTCCTGTTCTTGCAACTAAGATAAATCCTTTAATTGAGGTGGAAAGTATCGATGGTGTTTCTTTCTCTGGGGGAAATTCCAAGGATGTTTCGGGTGTTGGATTTTTGTCTTCAAGAGCGGCACTAAACAATCCAAATGTTAAATTGAACACTCCTGTTCTTGGAAATATTGGTTATGCGGTTATTGTTCTAAAACAAAATAAGAACGAAAGTTCTATGCCCGATTTTGCAGAAGGTAATCTAACTGCGAGAATAACTTATGATGTTGAGAAGACTCTTGGTGTTGGGCAATCGACATTTTATTTACCGGTTATGACTGACTCCGAATGGAATCAAAATTTTGAGAGATATGGATTCTGGGAAGGTAAAGGTTATCTAAGAGCAGATTTGGTGGAACAAGATGGGGCTTCAATCTCTATTTATTCCGATAGGGAAAGTCTTTCCAGTAATTCTGGAACGGAGAAGAGGGTTATAGCTACAGAAAATATTCCCTTAGGTAAGACTTCAAGAAATATTGGCATTCCTGGATTTGATTATTGTCTTGGTTCTTTGTCCTTAAAGCTTGATGCTGTTGAAGCTCCAGATACTGTTGCAAGAATTGAAGTGAATGGTAATTCTCTTGAGCTAAAGAGCGGTCAAAAATTCTTGGACAATAAATGTTTGATTAGAACTATAGAAAAGAAAGGAATCTCCCAGAGCGTTGTGATTAGTTGTAACGAAGATGGTAAGAGAAGTAGCTTCGAGTTGGTTTCGAATCCGAGGATTGAAATCGAGGTTGAGGGTGTTATAAGAAACTATACTGCGGGAGACGCTTTGTTAAATAAAGATGGGGAGATTTTTGTATACAACGATGAAAAAACGGTTTTCCTTGCGTACGTTTCCACAAAAGGAGATACAACAAATGAAGAAGATTTGACTGCAGGACTTGTCGCACTCCCTGTTATTAAAGGCACTACTAGATTAACGGATGCTCAATTGGAAGACTTTGCTAATTTTTTCAAAAGATCTAATGATGGAGACATTGGTAACTTCCTTAAGGACCCGAGTGTTTTGAGCGGATTAAAAGTTCTTGCAAATGGAATTCTTTCTGCAGGAGAAAGCACTTCAAGAAAATTGGTTGGGGGGGAAGATTTGGAAGGAATAGCTTTCCACATTCCTGTGGATTTCCTTGGAAAGAACATAAGGTTAGAAGGTTTTTCAGACCCTGTTGATGAAGATCTTTCGACTTCTGACCCGAAGGTTTTAGATAATTATCATAAGGCTCTTGATGACTATAATACTGTTATTGAAAGTTTTGCTTCAGGCATTTATCCTCCTGAAGAAAAGAAGACATTGGGAGAGAATGCGCTTCAGAGTTTGATTAAAGTTAATTATGATTTGAATCAGAAAAGAACTGCCTTAGATTTGTGTTCTCAATTTGAAGACCAGTACGGGACGAAAAAACTTTTGGGTGTTTGTAATTCTCTTTCAAAACTTTCCAATAGCGAACAGGATGTGAGAACTGTTTCTGTCAATAAAAAACTTTACGATGTTTCTTTTGATAGAATTAGGGAACCTAAATTTGAAGAACTTGGGGCGGTTGTTAGTGTTCTTACTCCTGAAAAAGAGAATATACCTCTTAATTTGAGGAAGGATAGGGTCGCTGTTCTTGATCAGACTACGGGAGCGTTCATACAATTAATGGATGTAAGTAAGGATTCCTTTGGAGAAGAATCAATTAGACTTAGAACTAATTTGAGAGATGGGGTTTTGGAACAGGCGGGTGCGGTCCTTACGGGTTCCACTACGATTATAACTCTTAGGAAGAATCTTCCCGATTCAAGACAGGGGTATACATTCAATTTGAATCAGGTTAATCTTAAGAGTGTTGCTAAAGTTTCGCTTGTTCCTAAGATAAATTATGCAGAGACCACTGCTAATTTCCCTTTCAAAGTTTATATTGAAAAAAGAGCTATACAACTTTCTCCTGAGAAGACAAAAGATAGAATCGAATCTTTAAATGCGACTTTAGAAAAATGGAATAGCATTAATGATAAACTGGGCAATGCTGTAGAGGTTGGAAATAAGTTATGTCTAGGGGTTGGAACTTATCTTACTGTAAAAAATTTCTTCTCAAATCTTGCAGGAGAAGGAATTGCTAGGCAAAAAGTTATGAGAGGAAGCGGGGGATATTTTAGTATTTGTGAAAAAGAGATTGCAAATACCGGCCGGTCCAGAAGTTCTTGTTTGCTTGATAAGAACGAGGAGATTGAAAATGCTGTTGGAGAGTATGCTAAAGCTATCGAAGCTCAGAATGAGAAAATAAAGAATCTTCAGAGTGGGGTTTTAACTAAGCAGTTTATTGGAGAAGATGTTGTAGATACTGGAGAACTTATGAAACGATATGTTGAAGATTCTTCTTACAAGAGTGGAATTTCACAAGGTCTTGAATTTGCCGGGATAAATACTATCGAAGTAAAGGGAGAACAGGTTTCTGTTTCTAAAATTGTAGAAAATATTAATTCAAATACTATTTATCTTACTCAAGCTAGAGATTTAGAATTGAATTCTAAACTTTTGAAATCTAGTGATCCGGTTGTTAGAGGAATTGCGGAAGGAGAAATTAAGACTATGCTTGCAGATGTTTGGGTTAATTCAAGAGTAGAAGTGGATAGGAAGACTCTATCCGATAAGTATAGTGCTCCTGAAGTGGGATTTATTTCAACAGGAGAGACTAAGGAGCTTCCTGTAAGGACCATAACTAATTTTGGGGATATTAAAGGGAGACTAAGTAATTCTGCTCAGGGAATAGAAGATGATTCTTCCCATGTTTATATTGTTAAGGATCGCTCAACGTCTATAGAGTATTTGCTTATCCTGGATGATGATTTTGTTGTGGATGCAACTTACAAAATGGAGGGGAATGAGCCTATCTTGCAGACTACACCAAACCCTCTTGGACTTAATCCAAAGTATTATGATGAAAATATTTACAATAATCCTTATCAATCCGGAACTGCACAAGTTCGTTATTATGAAACCGGGCAGTATGCTGGTTTGCCTGCAATCGTTCCGTTCGATACAAAGCACGGATGGTATGCGGGAGTCAAATCTACATTGCCGATTGGTAGTGCGATAAAGTCATATGATGATTCTGGTAGAGTTTCTAGTTTCTTCTTGTGTAATATTGGATTAGATGGAAAGGAAGAATTTTATTCCACAACAGGCGACGATAAATGTGTGATGATTAATACTGCTATTAATGCTCCTTTCGATAAGTTCCCTGGACTTAGCGATTCTGAAGCGACTAGTTTGACTCTTGCTGCAATGAGAGCAATTGAGAGTGCTTCTAGTTTGCATAGTTCCGGAATTTCTAAGATTAAAATTCCTGATGGAAATAATGTTCCTCACGAGATTGAAGTTGGTCCTCCTGCGGTTGGAGTTCCGGATATTCAATGTCAGGACTTTATGAGCTCGGTAGAATGTAATTTGCTTTTCAATGTTTGTGACCCGGTTGTTTGTCCTAGCTCGCGTTGTAACCTTGGAGGAAATTATAATGTTAAGGATGTTGCTGCAACAGGAATTGCTGGAAGTATTGCATTATGTCTCCCAAACTTCCCAGAAGTTAAAGTTCCTGTTTGTCTTACAGGAGTGCATGCGGGCGTTGAGGGTTATTTGAGTGTCCTTGAAAATTATCAAGATTGTTTGCAACACTCTTTAGATACTGGCGAGCAGATTGGGGTTTGTGATGAGTTACATTCTATCTATATGTGTGAATTTTTATGGAGACAAGGACTTCCTATCGCAAATGAGGTTGTCCCTACTGTGATTGGAAAAATATTTGGAAAAGGAAATACAAGAGGCGGGGGCGAATATCTTGGTGTAGCGGATGCTTGGAAGGGTGCTAAGGATTCGGCAGAGTTCTTTGCCCAAAACTATGCTGTTCAAAGTTACAATGCATTTAAGATAAGGTCTACTTCTGGAGTTGGAGGCAATATCTGTAAAAATTGGGTTTCATTAAGGGCTCCGAGCGAAGGAAGTTTCTTAGATTCTATCACAAAGCCAAGAGTTCCTCCGCAGTTTTATGGAAGGTTTGATGAAATCCCTTACACGACTGCAACGGTTCCTCCAGTTTCACAATATAAGGTGTTCTATCACATTTATGCTGGAGAAGATATTCCTGCATATTACCAAGTCTATTTGAAGAGTGAGGGTCAGGCATTCTTCCAGGATACTAGTCCTACAAGGCTTGTTGCTTCGGGCTCGATTCTTTCGGGAGAGTATGCAACGGCAACTAAGGACTTTTCAGCTCCTTCGGGATATACAAAATTGTGTATAGTGGTGAATGACCATGAAGAGTGCGGGTTCAAACAAGTTACAACTGATTTTGGTTTGAATTACATTACTGAAAAATATGTTGCCGATGAAGCTTCAAGAACAGATATTACTTCTTCGAGTGCTTGTGTTTCGGGAACTCCTAATGTAGCATCTTTTGTTGCTCCTAGTCTGCAGGCGGGAGCGGAAGAGTTTGTGAACCCTTCAATCTATAATAGGGGAATTACAAGAATTTGTTCAACAGATAATCCTGGAGATGTAAGTGAAAACCCTCGATGGGTTTCTGTGGGATATTGTGATACCCCTAACCTTGGTTGTTGGCTTGATACACAGAGTGTCAAGGATTCAGTAAAACATCAAGGAATTGAAGAAGAAGCTGTTGGAGAGGTTTCGGATAATTATATTAATACTCTTAGAAATGAGAACGGTCTTTTAGATGAAAGCGGTTTTGCGAGTCTTACTAAGAAAATTAATGAAGAGAGTAATCTTTTGACCAAGATTAATCTTGTCAATCAAAACCTGAAAAAAGTTTTCTTTAATTATGAAAAAGGATTTTTGACTTTAGTGAGGGGGGATTCTTATGCCGGTCTTGCCTTGGATGCTTTCCAGAAAGTTGTTGTTAAGGAGAAGACTGGAGTTGTGACAATTGAAGAACCTTGTGTTCCTGATGATGCACGAGAGGAATGTAGAGAATTCTTTAGGGAAGATATTTCTAAAGAAGTTGAGGATATTCTTAAAATCCTAGATTCTGATTCTGCACATAGTTCTGTGGATATAGCCAATTCTGCTAAAGCGAGAGCAAGTGTGGTCGAAAAAAAGATGAATAACTATCCTGTTCTTAAGTTTAGTGCCGGTGTTGCAGGGGAGGATTTATACTTCATGTTTTCTAATATAGCTGGAGAGAATAAATGGACTTGGTCTAGAGATTTGTCTGCTTTTTATACTTATAAAGACACCCAACCTCCAGTAAGTGCTCCTATTCTGTCTCTTTCAGAGAAAAATAAGAATTCAATTAATACCTTGGCTGATCAGAGTTATTATGAAGGTTTAGAGCACATTACCAATAGGGTTCGGGATAATAAAGAAGGAGGTATTGTTAACACTCTTACTAAAACAATAACTCTCGGTCGTGCAAGTAATGCGAAGCTATCAACTGATTATTCTGAGATGACTTTTGAAGGGATTTTTCATGTTTCTTCTTCTATAACTCGGCCTACTCTTTCAGAACCATTAACCTTGAGATATAATAATCCTTCTTGGCAATACCAGGATTATCTTACTTCTGGTGGACCTTGGAAGGATGTTTCCTCTTCTGATGAACTTAGTCTTATGAAAGATTTGGTCAATAGGGGTTTCTTAGATGGGACGGCTTTAATATTTTCTCTTAGTAGTGAAGGTCTTCTTTTCGTTTCTGACAAAGAATCTATTTCAACACAAAAAGAAACTTGCATAGGATATTCTGAATGTCAAAAAATTCTTGCTTCCAAGGTAGGTTCTGTTGCTTCTAATCTAAAAAATTCAAGGGTTGGTTCTGTTTCGGCTTTGTCTGATGAGATTGTTCAGAGAGATACTGGACTTCCTAATTTCGAATGTCTTGCATTAGCAGTTGCCTATCAAGAAACGAAAATTCAACATTGTGGTTCTTCAATTGGAAATGGATTCCAGCAAAATGGAAATCCTTTATATTGTGAGGGCAATCCTTCCCAAGTTATACACGGAGCTGGTACCGATTTTGGAATGATGCAAATAAATACTGGTATTCATAAGATTGATTCTACCGAGGTGGATACTTTAGAAGAGAATGTTAAATTTGGTCTTAATCTTTTGATAAATTATTATAACTCTGAACCGATGGTTTATAGTTGTTATAATCCGGTTTCTGGAGCTAGGATAAGAGAGAGTGATTTCGTTTCTGTTGAATATTCGGGATGGAAACGTTCTTTGAGAAGGTATAATGGATGGAATTCTCCCTCAAATTGTTTCAGAGATGATAATAATGATGGGGTTTTGGAAGCTGTTGGAGATCCTATCTATGTTGAAAGTATAATCAGTCCAAGCAGAATAAATACTCTTAAGAATTTGTTCCCCAGTGTTTGTGGTTAATTCAGATTTGTGAGTGTTCCTTCACACCCTTTTTCTTTTACAAAAAATGCGGGAGATAAGATTCTCGTATGGGTTGCCTCGGACGCCGAAACTTCGTGACTCCGTGAGAACAACTCACGTCGTGGGCACGAACAAGTCACCCCTTCCTTTGAAGAGGGAACAACTTCGTTGGAACGGAAACTACGCTGGTAGAAAAAGTAAATTACTTTCGAATCCTTTTATGCGGGAGATAGGATTCGAACCTATGTAAGCACTAAGCTACTGGAGCCTAAATCCAGCCCGTTTGACCACTCCGGCACTCCCGCATAATGGAAACCAAAGGTCTCCCTTATCAACCCTTCCTTTAAACTAGGCTCAAGGCTGATTTGAAACTACGTTTCCCCTAACAAGTCACCCCTTCCTCTGAAATAGGTTCAGGACTGATATGAGAATGATATCTTTTTGTGTTTTAAAGCTTTCCCGCCCGCCCAACCCAAAGTTTGCAAAAATCACTTTGCGATTTTTTATTAATTGACTCAAAACTGACTTCGTCAAGTTTTTCGCTGGGATAATTAACTCCGAAAAATTCCAAGGAATTTATACCTTCCAGAATAGTGTTACCCTAAGCCCTACATGATTTTACTAAGTTAGCTCAATTTTAGAAAAGACATGATAGCGATTACAGATTATTTTAATAGAAATTATTTCTTTCTAGCCTCTGCTTCTTTCTGCTTAATCTTTTCTTCAAGATCAAGTCTTTCAATAAGTTCCTTGTATCTGTTTCGGATTGTAACTTCGGTTATTCCAGCGATGTCTGCAACTTCTCTTTGAGTCTTTTTTTCATCGTTCATTAATGCCGCAACATATAATGCTGCTGCTGCGATTCCTGCAGGACCTCTCCCAGAAGTTAGTTCGACTTCTTCCGCGCGCTTCAAAACCTTGAGAGCATCGTTTTGTGTCTTTGGTGAAAGTTTTAGAACAGACGAGAATCTAGAAATATAATCTTTAGGCGAACTTTGATTTACTTTTATGCCCAGTTTTCTTATGATAAATCTGTAAGTTCTTCCGATTTCTTTTCTTTCAACGTCAGATGCTGTCGCCATCTCATCAAGGGTTCTTGGAATGTTGTAACTTCTACAAGCTGCGTAAAGACAGGCAGCTATCACTGATTCCATGGAACGTCCACGAACAAGACCGCGTTGGAGAACGTAATTATAGATTCTTGCCGCTTCGTCTTTTACAACATTTGGCAGGTTTAGGTAAGAAGCTGTAACCCTAAGCTCAGCCATAGCAAGTCTTAGGTTTCTTTCAATAGATGTTGAAACACGCTCTTGCCATTTTTTTAATCTTAAGAATTTTCTTGTCTGTTTTGGTTCAAGTCGATAAATATCTGAGATTTCTCCAACATTTGTTGTGAGACCCTTATCAAATTTCTGTATACTTGATGGGGCCCCTCCTCTCCCCTTTTTCTCCCCCTTGTCAAATTTTCCAGAGAGATCAATCCCTGAATCAACCATTTTTTCTTCTACAACAAGGCCACAGTCATTACAGATAATTTCTCCTAAGTGGGGATCGTAATTCAGGTGTATGCTATCACATTCAGGACATTTTTTTATTGCTGCCATTAGTATATAAGTAATTTAACTGGTATTTTTGTTACTTTTAGATAAATAGTAAATTTTAAAAACTGAAGTTTTACTTAGTTTATAAAGCTTTCCCCTTTTTAAAGCTTTTGGTTTTTACAAGAGGATTTGAGAATTTTTTGAAGAATCACTTGGTTTCCGTTGAAGGCATTAGAATACCGTTGATAACACTTTCCTGACTTGGCCTGTTAGTTATTTTGACCTTTCCTACTTCGGTTTCGACAATTGTCCCTTTTGTTAGAATATTTTGTCTTGCAAGGAAACGATTTGAGGGTGTCTCTAGAACGTTTTTAATCTCAACTTTCTGAGTTTTGTTACCTACTTTTATGTTTACAGACTTTGAATTTAATAGAACTGTCTTTTTTGTTCCGCCCATACCCTTTTTTACCTTCTTTTTTTCTTCGCTGAGCTTTACAATTCTTCTTTGACCAGGGAGCTCATGAAGTTTCTTCCTACTATGTGCTCTATATTTCCCCCCAGAGATTTTCTTTCCTTTATTCATGTAACTGAGGGTAAATTTTTATTTATATAGCTTTCTGTTACAATTAACTTGTAAAATAAAATTATATTTTGTGTAACTCTTAGTGAACCGAAGAATTTATAAATAGGTCTTGCGGAAGTGTAGTATAAATATTCCATAATTTGGAGATTAAAATAAAATGGTTAACGGAATTGAGCGACCTTTAGATCTTTTGAACAATTCAAAAGGGAAAGAGATTCTTGTACACTTGAAAGGAGATAAACAATTTGTTGGAACCCTTCTGGCCTTTGATATTCATATAAATCTTGTTCTTGATAATATCAAAGAGATGGAAAATGGGGAGATAAAAAGGAATCTTGGACTTACATTCTTAAGAGGAGATACAATAATTTTTATTTCTCCCGCTTCTACTAGTTTGAAGAAGGAATAGTTGTTCATTAGTTACCTTTATTAATTATTTCTTCCTATATCCTTTATGACAGAAAAATTGAAAATTCATTTTCTTGGAACAGGTAGTATGATCCCTTCTCCTCGAAGAGGTCATCCTGCGTTTCTTTTAGTTTACGGGGGAGAAAATATTCTTGTGGATTGCGGTGAGGGAACTCAAACCCAATTTAGAAGAGCGAAGTTAAATCCTTGTAAGATAACTCGTATTTTGATTACTCATTGGCACGGGGATCATACCTTTGGACTTCCTGGTTTGTTGAGAACACTTTCTACTTCAGGATATGTTAAAAAATTGGAAATTTACGGTCCCTCCGGATTCAAAAGACATATGGACGATATGTTTAAGGCATTTGGAAAAATTGATGAATTTGAAATTGAAGTGAAAGAAGTTTCTGGTAAATTTTTTGAGAATTCAGATTTTTATTTGGAAGCGGAGAGAATGATTCATGTTCAACCTTGTAATGCTTATTCTTTTGTTGAGAAAACGAAAGTTAGGATTGATAAAAAGAAACTAAAAAAAGCTAAGATAAAACCCGGGAAACATATGAAGAATTTGAAGGAAGGGAAAGATATTGTTTTTGAAGGTAAGAAATATAAATCTAAGGATTTGACTTTTGAGGAGAAAGGCAAGAAGGTTTCTTTTGTTCTTGATACTTTGGATAACAATGAGATTGCGAGTTTTGTTAAGGGTGCTGATGCATTAGTAATTGAATCTACATTTGATTCTTCATTTAAGGATTTGGCTAGAGATTACAAACACATGACTTCTGAACAATCTGCTAAAGTTGCCAAAAGTGGCAAAGTTAAGAAACTTTATTTGGTCCATTTGAGTGAGAGATATGATAGGAAGACAGATACTGTTTTGAAGGAAGCAAAAAAGATTTTTAAGAGTGTTGAAATCCCTAACGATTTAGATAGTGTTGAGGTTAAATAACAAACACTTTTAAATAGAATTAATTCTCTTTTGTTAAGGTAGGCCCCTGTAGCTCAATAAAGGAAACCAAGGTTTCCCTTATCAACCCTTCCTTTCGGGGAAGATAATCGCTACAGGAGTTGAAGGCCCCTGTAGCTCAGCCTGGATAGAGCGACTGCCTTCTAAGGCGTGCTTCCTTCGGGGAGTATAAAAGTTTCGTAAAACGAAGCAAGCAGTAGGTCGCAGGTTCAAATCCTGTCGGGGGCATCGCGGGGATGGCGAAGTGGTTAACGCGCTCGGCTGCAAATGAGGAGAACCTTAGGTTCTCCCTACAATATCCTCTCCTAAATTTGCGTGCTTTGCACGTATAGGAAGATGGCAGTGCCCGGGTATTTCGCGGGTTCGAATCCCGCTCCTCGCTTTTGAGGAGAACCTTGGTTCTCCTGCTATTACGCATAGGCTTCGCGGAGCACCGAGGGGCTATAACCTCTCCTTTAAATTGGGTTCAAGACTGATAAAAATGAAAAAAGTATATATGGTTCATGGTTGGGGTGGAAGCTCAGAAGACAATTGGTTCCCTTGGTTAACGGCTAGACTTGAAGAAAAAGGGATTAAAGTCAAAACTTTTGATATGCCTGATACTGATAATCCCAAAATTGAAGAGTGGGTTGGACACCTTAGGGAGAATATTCCTTCGGATGAAATTGATGAACAGACCTATTTTATTGGGCATAGTATTGGGTGCCAAACAATCTTAAGATTCTTGGAAAAACTTCATAGAGATAAAAAAACAGGGGGATGTATTTTTGTTGCGCCTTTTTTTAAATTACTGAATCAATCTCCTGAAGAACTTTTAATTGCTCACCCCTGGGAGAATACTCCTATTGATTTTGGGAGAGTCCTTAGTCATTGTGATAATTTTTTGGCATTCTTCTCTGACGATGATGAGGAAGTTTCTTTGGAAGAATCAAATAAGTTTAAAGAGAAACTTGGTGCTAAGGTAATCATTGAAAAAAATAAAGGACATTTTGATGGAGAGGTTCAGGAAAGAATTCTTGAAGAAACTCTTAAGTTTTTGTAGTTAGGAAAACTTAAATATGCTTTTGTAGTGGGTAGAGGATGGCCTTTGTCGTTAAAAAGACTGTCAATAATAACGAGTATTATTATCTTAATGAGAACAAGCGGATTGAGGGGAAAGTTAAGACGAAGACTCTTGCATATCTTGGTAAGACTAAGAAAGATGCAGATAAAAAGGCAAAAGAGATAATTAAAAAATTATCTCAACAATCCACGAATAAGAAATCCGTGTCTAAAGAGATAATAAAGAAATTATCTCAACAATCCGCGGATAAAAAATCCACGTCTAAGGAAATAATTAAGAACATGGCTGAAGAAAAAAATAAACCTGTTGAGAAAATTGAGACAAATCAAGGGAAAACTCCCGAGTTAGTAAACGAGAAAATTTCTATAGATGAGCTTGCTAATTTTTGTAAGAGGAAAGGATTGGTTTTCAAGAGCAGTGAAATTTATGGGGGGTTTTCTGGTTTCTGGGATTTTGGTCCTCTGGGTGTTGAGTTGTTTAATAACTTGAAAGCGGCTTGGTGGAAATATTTTGTTCAGGATAAAGAGAACATGACTGGAATTGAGGCTTCCGTGATTTCTCATCCGAGAACTTGGAGAGCTTCAGGACATCTTTCAAGTTTTTCTGATGTTGCGGTTGTTTGTAAAAAATGTAAGAAGTCGACTAAGGTAGACAAGTCAGAACTTGAAACTGCTAAATGTGATAATTGTGGGGGAGAGTTCGAGAATCTTGGAGAATTTAATTTAATGTTTAAGACTAGTGTTGGTGCTTTAAATCCAACTGAAGCTTATTTGAGAGGAGAGACTGCACAAGGAATGTTCCTTGATTTTAAATCTGTGAGCCAGACTTCTAGGATGCAACTTCCTTTTGGAATTGCACAGATTGGTAGATGTTTTAGAAATGAGATTGCTCCTCGAGATTTCCTTTTTAGAGATAGAGAGTTCCACATTGGGGAGTTTGAATTCTTTTTAAATCCTGAAGAAAAAAAATGTGATTTACTTGAAAAAAAACATTTGGATGTGAAACTGAGATTACTTGATGCTGAGACTCAGGAGGCAGGGAAGGAAGATTTGAAAGAAACTACTATCGGAAAAATGCTTTCTGACAAAAAAATGGAAGAATGGCATGCTTATTGGCTTGCAGAACAAATTCTTTGGTTTAATTCTCTAGGACTTGAAAAAATAAAAATCAGAGAACATATGAAAAATGAACTGAGTCATTATTCTTCTGCAACTTTTGATATTGATTACGAATTTCCCTTTGGAAGTAAAGAGGTTGCAGGAAATGCGAATAGGGGGCAGTATGATTTAACTCAACATCAAGGAGAAAGCGGAGAAAGTATGGAAATCTTCGATGAAAAATATGGGAAGAAAGTTTTACCGAAGGTGATTGAACCAACATTTGGAATGGATAGAATATTTTTGGCACTGTTAACAAATTCTTATTGTGTCGATAAGGAAAAAGGCTCTGTTGTTTTGAAACTGCCTCCCAAAATTGCGCCGATAAAAGCTGCAATTTTTCCTATTGTTAAAAATAATGAAAAAATTGTAAATCTTTCAAGAGAAGTTTATGAAAGTTTGAAAAAAGAATTTAATGTGACTTACGATTCTGGGGGGAGTGTGGGTAGAAGATATTCAAGAAATGATGAGGCAGGAACACCTTTTTGTATAACCATCGACGAGGAAAGTACTAAAAATAATGATGTTACAATTAGAGATAGAGATACCACAAAACAAATTCGTGTAAAAATTTCTGATGTAAAAAATATTTTAAGAGATTTAATTCTTGGTGAAATTGAATTTAGTAAATCTGGAAAAAAAGTTGTGTGATTTCTCCGTCGATAAGAGGTTTCTTTTTTACAAAAAGAGCTCATTTCATTCACTCTCATCTGCCGAGATGGCAAATGAAAGAAACTACTATGATGATAAAAAACTAAAATTGTTTTTTAAAACTTTTTAATAAAGACAAAGTTTTTTAAACAAGTGTATCTTATTTTATTTAATTAAAATAGAGGTGTTACAATGCCAGCAAAAAAGAAAACAGCTGCTATGAAGAAAAAAGAAGCTGCTATGAAAAAGAAGAAGATGATGGCCGCTATGAAGAAAAAGAAAGCTGCCGAGATGAAGAAGAAGAAAGCAGAGATGAAGAAAAAGAAGAAGATGATGGCCGCTATGAAGAAAAAGAAAGCCGCTGCAGCTAAGAAGAAAAAAGCCGCGAAGAAGAAACCAGTTGCTAAGAAGAGAAAAAGACGATAGGTTTTTTTGGGTTTTACCTTTATTTTTTTTTATCTTTGATTTAAAACCCTCTTTTAATTTTTGAAGATTATTCTCCTTAATTGTTATTTTTGGAATTATTTCAAAATCTCATTCTTTTTAAAGAATTCATTTCTTTTTTGTTTCGGCCCCGTTGCTCATGAGGGGCACCGAAGGTTCCCCTTACAGTAACCCCTCCTTTAAATTTGGCTCAGGGCTGATTGGGCACCGAAGGTTCCCCTTACAGTAACCCCTCCTTTAAATTTGGCTCAGGACTGATTGGGCACCAGTCTCGAACGCCGAGACTAAATGCTTCGCCATTACGCATAGGCTTCGCGAACGGGCTTTCAGCCACGCATGACAACTTCGTTGTCCGGCATTTGTCAGCTTCCGCGAAAGGAATTCGCGTCGCGGGCACGTACACTAACCTCTCCTTCAAACAGAATGGTTAGCTACATCGGTAATCTTTTTAAACAATTTATTTCTTCTTCTATTGGCTCTGTAGCTCAGTGTTTAGAGCGCTGCTCTCATGAAATAAATCTTAAGAGATTTAGTTGAGTCAGGCAGAGGTCGAGAGTTAAATTCTCTCCAGAGCCATGGCAAGATTAATAAATTCTTTTTTACTTGTCTTGATATGACAAATAGTACTCTTATCGATGTTGCGGCTTTACCGTTTAATTCTCTAACGAATTTGATTCAAGCTCTTGGAGGACTTATTGCACTTTCCCTGATTTTTGGAGTGGTTAATCTATTAATGAACCGGAAGAGACACAAAGAGCTTAAGGATATAAGAAGGGATATAGCTGAATTGAAGAGAATGTTGGAGAAAAAATCTAAGAAGAAATAACTAAGCGTTTGCTTCGGCCTCGGCCTTTTTCTGTTTTTCTACTCTAGATAGGAATCCTGCAACTTGATTTCTTATCTTTTTACTGGGCATGGTTTTACCGAGAGTAGCCTTGTTATCGTCGAATTCTGGAGTGAATTCTACTCCTTTCTCCATCAATTTTTTACCTGTTCTTTTGATAAGTTTAGATTTTATTTTTCCCATAGTAATCTGTATTTTTGTTTGTTTTTAAACGTTATTATTCAACCTTCTCAATGGAACTTAGGTTTTTTACTGCTTGCAATAGTTCCTCTGTTTTTTTGAGAGGGTCCCCGGTTCCAAGAATAATATAGGGGAGATTTCCGTGTTCTTCTGCCTTTTTGGATGCATTGATTATGTCTCTTTCCCCAATTCTTTTTTTATTGTAAGCTATTAAAATTTTTTCCTGACTATTATTTTTTATTTTTAACACTATTTCATTTTTGTTGAAAACAAGGATGTCATCCATCTCGATAGACTTTTTCCTTAGAGTTTCTTTCACTTTCATAAAGAAATTGTTTTCTTTTTGTCCTGTCTTTTTTCTTGACCCTCTAGATCGTTTCTTTTTCTTTGACTTAATTTCTTGTTCGTTACCCTTATCAAAAATATCTAAATCTTCTTTTGTTTCTGGTTTTGCTTCTTGCTTTTCAGGTCCTTTTTTTTGGATTTCTTCTTTTTCTTTTGCAGGTTCCTCTTGAATTTTTAGTTCTTCTTTCCCCTCTTCAATATTCCCCCTTATTGAATCCTCTGAAACAGTGAAAAATCTCCATTCTAAGTCATCGTTTTCACTTCTTCTGAAGGGAATTGCAAAATCCTTTATTTCTCTTAATGCGACTCGTATTGCGGGTTCTTGTTGAGAATCTTTTAGAATTTTCTTTTCTTTTAAACGCAAGTACGCCTCTTTTTCCTTACTTTTTAGGTAGTTTGAGAATTTTTCTAGCTGAGGTTCTTGGCCCGAGATTAAGTAAAGTGCGGAACTTCCAACTCTCATATTGCTTGTTTTTATTGTTTTTTCAGATAGAATTTCGGAGAGAAATGCTGAAGTGAAAAGAATGCTTAATCCGACTTCGCGAGCGATGTGAACCGGGAGACTTGGTCCGTTTCTTCTGATGAATGAAACAATCTTCTCTTTTAATTGGGTAGTGTCTTGTGCAGGCATAAATGAAGTAAATATGTTTGGGTTATAAATTTTAGTGTGGTTCTGTCACAATAATTATTATATACTCTTTAGAAGTGTTTTTTCTATGAGCGAGAATATTCGACAGAGAGTTATGGGAGAGCTTTTTCCCCTATTACAGGTTCCTGAGGATGTAACTAATTTTAGCTGTTGGGCTAACTACATGATATGGCAAGGGGCCTTTAATCTTACGTTTCCCTCTGGGAGAATGACCTTTTCAACGAGAACCAGAAGAGATTCAATTTATTGGGTTGATCTTAATACTGGAAAACATCGTATTCAAAATTTACACCCTCTTGCTATTCTTGTGGATGGATGGAATGGTCCATCTTCATATGAATCTGAGAAGACACCACCGGGAACTTTTAGATTTAATAGGGATTATGATTATTTTGACGAAATTCTTAAATCAGTTGGAATTCTTTAAGGTTTAATCCACCGGACTTCATAATAAGAAACATCGCCTTCTTCGTCGACTATTGCTAGAAGTAGGTTTTTCTTTGTGCTGTGTGCGACGCGATTTTTTGCGGAAAATTCGTGCCAGGTAAATGTGCGTGATTCGTTGTCTGCGAAAACAATCCACTTTGCGTGTTTGTCTCCTGGTTTGGATCCGGGTTCATAAACTCTAAAATCCGCTCCAAACTTTAAAGCTGTTTTTACAACATAACCGCGTTCTCTTAAACTTCTGAATACAGAATATTTTACTTCAATTTTTTTATCTACTCTTTGAAGTTTTCTTTTTAATTCATCAAATGGAAGTTCTTTCTTTCTTTGGAAAACCGAGAGCCGAGATTTTTCTAAAAGGAATAGTGCTTCAGAAAGAGAGTACTGAATTTTTTCGCCAACCGGTTCTCCGAAGTGACTTTTTTTGTGAAGTGAGAATGCTTCGGAAGAATTACTTGTGATATGTTCGCCAGCGATGTGTGCTTCGATTGGAGGTTTCTTCATTTTTTATGAAGTTAATGATAATATTTAAAAGTTGCTGAGGTATCTCTTTAACATGGCTAAAGGAGATTATGATTTTAATGAGATTGAAACTCGTTGGATTCGGAAATGGGATGCAGAAAAGATTTTTGAAGTTAAGGAAGGTTCTCGAACGGCGAAGGCCCCGAAGTATTATGTTTTAGATATGTTCCCTTATCCTTCAGGTACGGGTTTGCATATTGGGCACGCGTTTGTTTTTTCTTTGGGAGATATTTTTGCGAGATTCAAGAGATTGCAAGGGTATAATGTTCTTTATCCGATTGGGTATGATGCTTTAGGTTTGCCTGCTGAGAACGCTGCGATTAAGGCAGGGGAACATCCGAAAGATTATACTAAGAATTCGATAAAGAACTTTATGAAACAACAGAAAGCGATGGGGTGGAGTTATGATTGGTCGAGGCTTGTTAATTCTGCTGATCCAGAGTTTTACAAATGGGACCAGTGGATTTTCTTGAAGATGTATGAGAAAGGTTTGGCTTATCGAAAAAAGTCTGCAGTTAACTGGTGTCCGAAGTGTGATACTGTTTTGGCGAATGAGCAAGTTCAGAACGGGAAATGTTGGAGACACGAGGATACTGATGTTGAGGTTAAGCATCTTGAACAATGGTATTTGAGAATAACTGATTATGCGGAAGAGCTTTTGAGAGGTTTGGAAAAATTGGAGTGGAGTGAGAATGCTAAGACAAGGCAGAGGAATTGGATTGGTAAAAGCGAGGGCTCGGAAGTTTTTTTTGATATTAATGGTAAAAAATGGCCAGTGTTTACGACAAGGATTGATACAATTTTTGGGGTTACGTTTTTGGTTGTTTCTGCGCAGCATCCTGAGCTTGAAAGTCTTGTTACGCCGGAGCAGAAAAAAGAAGTTGATACGTTTTTGAGGAATCTTAAGGGAGTTTCTGAGAAACAATTGAAAGATACGGAGAAGGAAGGAGTTTTTACAGGGTCGTATGCAATTAATCCTGCTAATGGAGAGAAGGTACCTGTTTATGCAGGGAATTTTGTTGTTGCTGATTATGGTTCTGGGATGGTGATGGCCGTTCCGGCTCATGACCAGAGAGATTTTGAGTTTGCTGAGAAATATGAAATTCCAATTAAGGTTGTTATAGAGCCGAGGGATTATGAAATTTATGAAAGGAAAACTAAAGATGGAGAGATTGAGATTCCAAGAGCTTATGAAGGTTCTGGATTTTTGGTAAACTCTCCTGGCTTTGATGGACTTGAAAGTGAAGAAGCTAAAAATAAAATTCTAAAATTCTTGGAGAAAAAGAAATTAGGGAAAAAGGTTATTCAGTATAAATTGAGGGATTGGTTAATTGGGAGACAAAGGTATTGGGGTGCTCCGATTCCATTGGTTCACTGTTCTGAGTGTGGTGTTGTTCCGGTTCCTGAGAAAGACTTGCCTGTTGTTTTGCCGGATAAAGTGAAATTTGGTAAGGGGAATCCATTGCTTACAAATGAGAAATGGGTCAAAACAAAGTGTCCTAAATGTGGAAATGCTAATGGAAGAAGAGAGACAGACACTCTGGACACTTTTGCAAATTCTTCTTGGTATTATTTAAGATATGCGGACCCAAAGAATGATAAGAGGATTTTTGATTCCAAAAAAGCAAATTACTGGGCACCAATTGACCAGTATATTGGAGGGCCAGAGCATATAACTATGCATTTGATTTACACTCGGTTTTATACTAAGTTCCTTAGGGATATCGGTCTTTTGAATTTTGATGAACCTGCCTTGAGATACTTCACTCAAGGGATTATCCATGCCTCTGATGGTAACAAAATGTCTAAGTCCAAAGGAAATGTTGTTGAGCCATTAGAAACAATTAAGGAATTTGGTGCGGATAGTTTGAGATTGGCTTTGATTAGTGCGGCCGCTCCCGAGAATGATACTAATTGGGACGAAAAGATTCTTCAGGGAAGTCACAAGTTTTTGAATAGAGTTTATGAGTATTTTTCTAACTTCAAGGCTAGTAAGACTAATCCTAGACTTGAGAGCAAGATGAATAAGTCCATTAAAGAGATCCAAGAAGATATTGAACACTTTAGGCATAATATTGTTGTGATAAAACTTCGGGCCTTGTTTGATTATATTTCTGAGAATGATTGCGATAAGAAAAATGCAGAAAAGTTTTTGTTGATGTTGCATGTTTATTGTCCTTTCATCACTGAAGAACTTTGGGGAATTTTGGGGAATAAAAAAATGATTAGTGTGGCCAAGTGGCCAGAAGTTGATGAAAAAAAGATTGATGAGAAATTTGAGAGGGAGAGTCTGGCTATTGAAGGCTTGGTCGGAGATGTTACAAATATCTTGAGGCTTGTGGCAGAGAAAGGAGGAGAGAAACCAAAGACACTTTATCTTTATGTGATCCCTTCCGATTTAGAATCTTATTCTCAGAATCGGATAGAAATTGAAAAGAGAACCGGACTTTCTTTGAAAGCTTATGCTGTGAACGATAAAGATAAGCATGACCCTGAAGGAAAATCAAGGAAGGCCAAACTGGGAAAACCAGGGATTTATTTGGAGTGAAAATGAAAATAACTTCTAGAAAATATTTTGAAGGAGATTATGAGAAATTTATTTATCCCTTGGAGAAAGAGAATATGAAAAGATATTGGGATAAACATATGGGAGATAATTGGTCCGATGAAGACAATAGGAAAAAATTTAATGAAATCGTAGAACATGGATGGACCTACTTATTTTTTGATAATGGAGAATTTTGTGCCTTCACAAGCTTCTTTCCCGATGAAGATGAAAAGGATGCTCTTTTCGTATATAACATTCAGGTTAAAGATAAATTCCAAAATAAAGGGATTGGAAGTTGGATTTTGAACTTTGTTGAGAATAAAGCTAGAGAAAAAGGATTCAAGAAACTAAACGCTTTTGTTTGGAAAGATAATCCTGCTTTCAAACTTTGGAGCAGAAAAGGCTTTAATGTTATTGGAACTTTAGAACCAAATAGTTTTATTGTGGAGAAAAAAACTTGAAGATGAATCCTAAATTGCATCACTTTTGTTTTAATGTTAAATCTGGAAGTTTAGATTTAGTTTTAGATATGTTCAAGGAACTCGGATGTAGTTTGACTTATCGTGAAGGCGATACGGATTGGTTTATGGTTGGCCAAAAAGGAATTCCTATTGATATTCAAATTACTGAAGTCAAGAAGAAACCTCTTTTAACCAGAGATAAAATTAGTACTCATGTAGCCTTTTTATCTAATAGTCCAAAGAAAGATATAGAAAAAATTGGCGAGTGGGCAAAAAAGAATAATGTTGAATTTAAGCAGGGTGGTTGGTCAGATGAAGAGAAATGGTTTGATTTACCTGATGTTTTTGTTAATTTTGTTGTTGAAATAATGCATACCTCTGTTGTTGAGGAAGCATAGATATCTTTTTATAATTTGATTGTGTTTTCGATTTATGGCAAAGAGAGGTGTTAGTTCTTATGGTGAAGAGACTTCAAATTATTGGTCTCGTAAAGGAGGATTCTTGGAAAGAGTTCAGCCCGCATATATATTGATTATCTTGGTTGTGGTTTTTATTTTGACTATTCTTGGAGCGTATATTGCTTCTTCTGAAGATAGATTTGATGAAGTTCCTACTTGTGGCGATGGTTCTTTCTATAATACTTGTTCGTTGGATAAGCCGTATTTTTGTGAAGATGGGGTTTTAGTTGAGAGGGCGAGTGTTTGTGGTTGTGTGAACGGAAATTCTCACGGATTGGAACTGATTAAACAAGGAGATGGATGTATCTTACCTTCTAGTTCAAATCCCTTAAATTTAAAACTAGATTATTTTCTTAATGGAAAATCTTATTCTGTGAATTTTACAGTTTATGAGGGGGTTAGTGAACAGGTTGGAGCGATTTCTAGAGAGATTTATTATAAGGGTTCTGAAATCCCTTTCCGTTCTGATTTCAAGCTAAAGAGTATTAGTGATGAGACTCAGAGATTTAATGTTCTTAGCCTTGTGAAGAATATTCAAAATTTGGCTCCAGATAGTAAAGTAGATCAGGCTCGTATCGCGATAAGTATTGTGCAGAATATTCCTTATGGTTTTTCAGATAAGATAACTACTCTTGGTGAGAGTGAGGTTAACTATACACGATACCCTTATGAGGTTCTCTTTGAGTCTGAGGGCATTTGTGGAGAGAAGTCTTCTCTTATGGCACTCTTGTTGAAAGAGCTTGGTTACGGAACTTCGATATTCTATTTTGCGGATGAAAATCACGAAGCTGTAGGAATAAGTTGTCCTGTTGGGGAGAGTTTGTACGGGAGTGGATTCTGCTTTGTTGAAACAGGAGGGCCAGCAGTTATATCTGATATTTCTATGGAATTCGTTGGAGGACTGAAACTTTCCTCGGTTCCACAAGTTATGTTAATCTCGAATGGAATCTCTTTACCAGAAGGTATTGATGAATATGGGGATGCTAAAACGCTTTCGGATATAAGGAATAAAAATCTTTTGGGATATTTTAAGTTCTGGAGATATAATGATATCGCTAAGAAGTACAATCTTGATGGAAGTTATGAGTTGGATTAATTTTATTCAACAATAGCTTTTATCCTTTGCGAGGACACCAAGGTTTCCTTCGCTTAATCTTCCTTTATTCTAACGTTGCCTTTATGCGACGAATTCCCGCAGAACTAGATTCTTCTTTTGTGATTTTGAATTTACCAATCTCTTTTGTGTTGTTGACATGCGGTCCGGTGCAGATTTCTTTGCTGAATGGTTTTTTATCTTTACCAATTGTGTAAACAGAAACAACATCGGGATATTTTGCTCCGAATTCTCCTTGAAAACCAAGAGAAAGTGCTTTTCTCAAGGGGAGTTCCTCTTTTGTAACCTCTAATCCTTCAGATATTTTTTTGTTAACTATTTCTTCAACTTTCTTTATTTCTTCAGTTGTTAGCTTTCTATCAAAGTTAAAATCAAATCTTAATCTTTCGGGAGTTATGTTTGAACCTTTTTGTGCTATGCCCCTGTCTAAAACTTCTCTTAGGGCTTCGTTTAGAAGATGAGTTGCGGTGTGGAGTTTTGTTGTTTGTTCAGAGTTATCTGCTAATCCAGATTTGAATCTTCCTGCAGAAGCGGTCTTTGAAAGTTCTTGGTGTTTTACGAGTTCTTGTTGGAATTCTTTCATATCAACTTTCATCCCTTTTTGTTTAGCCAGTTCTTCAGTCATTTCTATTGGAAATCCGTATGATTGGTAAAGAAGGAAAGCAGATTTTCCTGAAAGTTTGTCATTTGAGATTTTTTCAAATACTTTCATTCCTTTTTCAATTGTCTGCATAAATCTCTCTTCTTCTTTCTCAAGTTCAGAGAGGATTGTTTTCTTTTTTTCTTTGAGATGTTCGTAATCGTCATAGATTTTGAAAACAGGCTCTGCAATTTCTTTGGTGAAATTTTTCATTCCTAATTCTCTTCCGTATCTTATTGCTCTCCTGATTAATCTTCTTAAAACATAACCTTGCTCGGTATTTGCCGGAGTAACATTATCTGCGATTATGAAAACACTTGCCTTAATATGGTCTGCAATTATTCTCATCTTTGGTTTGTATGATTGGTCCCCATATTTTTTCCCAGAAATTTCTTCAATCTTTTTTATTATCGGCAAGAATACTTCTGTTTTGTAATTGTCATCAATTCCGTTTAAGAGTGCGAGGGTTCTTTCAACGCCACCACCAAAGTCGACATTTTGCTGTTCTGCTTCTATGAAGTTTCCGTTTTGGTCTTTTATGTATTGCATCAAAACATCGTTCCCAATTTCTACCCATCCTTTGTTTTCAGTATCAAAATTTTTTGGAGGTTTGCTTTCCAATGCCCAATAAAACTGTTCTGTGTCTGGACCACAAGGACCGGTATCTCCTGCTGGACCCCACCAATTATCTTTTTTTCCTAAGAATGCAATCCTTTCCCTTGGAACTCCAGTTTTTTCCCAAATTTTTGAAGATTCCACATCTTTTTCTGCGTCTTCATTTCCTTCAAAACAGCTTACAGCATATCTCTCTAAGGGAATTTTTAAGATTTTAGTATGGAATTCAAAAGTCATCTTTATTGCTTCTTCTTTCCAGTAATCTCCAAGAGACCAGTTCCCAAGCATTTCAAAGAAGGTGTGGTGAGTTGTGTCTCCAACTTCATCAATATCTCCTGTTCGGATACATTTCTGGACGTTTACCAACCTTTTTCCAAGCGGGTGTTTTTGTCCGAGAAGATAAGGAACAAGAGGGTGCATTCCTGCTGTTGTGAAAAGGACTGTTGGGTCGTTTCCTGGAACGAGACTCACGTTTGGAATTTCTTTATGCCCGTTTTTCTTAAAGAAATCAATGTAAGATTTGATAAGTTTTTTTCTTGTCCATTCCATACTCTGAGATGGAATTGGAGTTTTAAAAATTGTTTGATTTTGGAATTGTAGAAAGTTTTTAATAGAGAAACATTCAATTTTATAGTATGGGCTTTGATGTTGATTTTATGGAAGGGTTTTTTCCAGATGGGAAGAAAAGTGACTTTGAATTAGAAGTTTATAGCGCGGCTGCTACAGATATCTATCATCTACTCTATTTCTTTACTAGATTTGATGAGAGAATTAAGACTTTTTTTTGTAAATTATTTGGTGAGATGGGCGAAGGAGAATATATCTCTAAAGGAGAACTAACTCCTCTTGAGATAAAAGAGTTTCTGGAAGTTATGAAATCTGTTACCAGTAAACCGAATTTTAAAGTTGAATTGACAAAACAGATTTCCATAAACCCCTCTCTTCCCGGAGATGGTCGTTTATGGTATGATTATGTTAAGAATAAAAAAAGATATCATGTAGGAGAAGCTTATGACCATAATGAGATCAATTCCAAAGGAGGATATAAATATGAATACTCTCTCCATAAATTTGACCATGTCCTCTTTCTCTTAGACTTTCTGAGATTGTTATCCGAGAACAACTGCGGTCTAAGAACAAGTTCTTCTTGTTAAATTCCCATACTATCACGCTGAAGCCTGTCAAGCCTGTTTTGAATTTCTTTTAGTTGACCTTCGATATCTTCCTTATTTGTGTTAGTCTTCTCGTCTGAATTAAGTTCGTATCTTTCTCCGGACTTTTTCTTTTCAACTATCTCGGGGATTTCAAGTTTTGGGAGAGATTTTTCAAGCTTTGTTATTGTGCTTCTTAGGTCTTTCATCTTTTTGTAAAGTTTTTCTTTTAATTCAAGTTCCTTTATTCTATGAATCTTGTAAATATTTATTGCCTTTTCCATCCTTAAAGCAACAAGTTGAGAGAATAAGACATCTCTTCGGGATTCTACAGCTTCTTCATAGTCAAACCTTACATGGATTAGATTATCTGTTTTCTTGGATGCCATTATATTTTAGAAAAAATGTCTCTGTCAGCCTTTTCTATTTGATCCTTCATTGACCTCACTTCATTTTCCCAAGATTTTAATTCCCCTTCCTCTTTTTCTCTTACTCTTTTTATCTCGCTAAGAACGTGTTCTATGTCAGATATTTTTTTCTTTGTAGTATTAAATATTTTAAGGGCCTCTTCAAAATTATCTATTCTTATGAAAACAGGTTCTCCAACTTTTCTTTCGTTGTCAAATCCAAACTTTCCCGAGTGAGGATTTTTATCCCATATTTCTTCAGTCATTGGTTTTCTCAAGGGCTCCTGCATCATTCGCATGCTGTCTTCATCCATATCTTCATCCATGTCATCGAAGTCATCTGCACCAAACCCTCGATCCTCTTTTTCCCCAGCCACTGCTTCTTTAATTGTGTCTTGAGAAAATTTTGTTCCTAACGAACTATGAGGCAAACTAGGCAGTTTATGAATATGATTATCTGTTTCCCCAAATTCATCTATCTGTGGAAGCCGTGGTAAAGGTGGCAAAGAACCTGAAGGACTCTTTGGCTTTTCTTCCTCTTTTTTTTTGCTGAATAGTCCCATTTTTGTTTTAATTCAATATAGAGTTTACATTATATATAATAAATGACTACTTTAAAAACTTTTATTTTTTGATAAAGAATTTTTGTAGAATTATCAAACCGAAATCAAAGCTAAGCTTTTCTGCGGTTCAGTAAACTGAACCGATTTCATTGTTATACAATTCAATGATTGGCAAAGCCAACCGAAAGGTATTTATTTAGCCTATTTTTAGTTTCACAATGTTAAAGAAATTTCTTAAGGAGGTTATATCTATTGTCGTCGGAAAAAATGCAGAGGATATAGTTGACTTGCTCGATACAAAGAAACACGTTAATGAATTTATAATTTCTAAAAAACTGGATTTGACAATCAATCAAACCAGAAATATTCTTTACAAAATCTCTGACCATGGACTCGTTTCTTCTATTAGAAAGAAGGATAAAAGAAAAGGATGGTATACTTACTTCTGGAAAATTGAAATTTTGAAATCTCTTGAATTTTTGAAGGAAGATTTATCTAAAAAGATTGACCAGCTCGAGAGTCAGATTAAAAGTAGAGAAACGAAGAGATTTTATGTTTGTGAGAATTGTCATATCGAGATGACTGAGGAGAATGCACTTGCAGTAAATTTCTTGTGTAATGAATGTGGGGCGGTTTTTGTTTTAAAGGATAATACAAAAGTTTTGAAAGAAATGAAAAGAGGATTAGATAGACTTCAGGATGAAATGAAGATTGTTGAGGAGGAAATAGAAAAAGAAAGTAAGAAAATTGAAGAAGCCAAACAGAGAACAATTAAGAAAGATGAAAAGGAGAAGAAAAAAGAAAGAGAAATAAAGAGGAAGTTGAGAAAGGCAGCTAAAGATAAGGAAGCTAAAAAATCAGGAAATGCTAAAAAGTCTAAGGTAAAGAAAGTTAAGTCTCCGGCTAAGAATAAATCCAAGAAAAGGGTTGTTAAGAAAAAATCTTCTTCCAAAAAATCTAAGGCTAAAAAAGTTGTTAAGAAAAAGAGTCCTGCAAAAGCTAAATCAAAAAATTCTAAGAGCAAGAAATAATTCTAATGGAAAGTCAGTATAGTTTCTCCCCGAAAAAGAAGAGAAGTATCTTTAGTTTGCTTAGTGTGAATATGATTCTTATTGGAATTAATATTGTCGCCTTTATTGTTTTCTCGATTATACTTGCCACAGGGGTGGCTGTTGATTATGTTGCGATAAAACCTTCAAATATTTTACAAGGAAAGTTTTTGTGGACTTTTGTAACAAGCATGTTTATGCATGGGGGATTTTTTCATTTATTCGCGAACATGTTCTCTTTGCTTTTCCTGGGAAGCTTGATTGAGAGAATAATTGGTCCAAAAAGATATTTATCTTTCTACCTATTGTCTGGTTTGGGTGCTGGGGTATTCTTCGTTTTAGTTAGTTGGATAATGTCGTTGTTAGGATATGCTGGAGATTTTAACACCTTTGCGGTTGGAGCTTCGGGGGCTATATTTGGAGTTGCGGGTTTGATGGTTTTACTCACACCGAACCTACCTCTTTACGTGATGTTTATTCCAATTCCAATCAAAGCTAAATATGCCGTTCCGGGACTTTTGGCTGTTCTTTGGTTAATCTCTATTGCAGGGAATGTTCCAATTGGAAATACTGCACACCTTGGAGGATTGCTTGCCGGATTAGGATACGGTATTTATTTGAGAAAAAAATACAAAAGAAAAATTCAGATGATTGGGAAATATTTTAGCTAAAATGGTCAAGAGAAAAAAGAGTGTTAAAAAGAGCAGGAAAGAAAATTTCTTTAAAGAGAACTACTCTCTCAGCTGGGATTATATAGGGGAGACTAAAAATTATATTTATTCTTTGATTGGGATTTTTGTTCTTTTTATTTTAATCGGGGCTTTTTTACCAACTCCAGAACATATAGAAAAATTGATTTTTGAATTTATACAAGAATTGCTTTTGAAATCTGAAGGAATGACACGGGGAGAGTTGGTGAATTTCATTTTATTCAATAATTTGAAGAGTAGTTTTTTTGGATCTCTCTATGGGGTGTTTTTGGGCATCTTTCCAATTTTATCTAGCATGACTAATGGATACCTTTTGGGATTTGTTTCAATGAAGAGTGTGGAATCTGCGGGTGCTGTTTCGCTATGGAAACTTTTCCCTCATGGTATTTTTGAATTGCCTGCCTTGTTTATTTCATTAGGAATGGGTCTTAGACTTGGAACATTTATCTTTCAAAAAGAGAAAATTGATTCTCTAAAGTATTATCTTGTGAATTCTTTCAGAGTTTTTGTTTTGATTGTCGTTCCCCTCTTGATAGTTGCGGCAATAATTGAGGGTAGTTTAATCTTCCTTGGAAGTTAACTTTTGTTGGCCTAAGAAATATTTATATAGTTTGTTTTATATTCGTAATTGTTAGTTAATTAAAAGGAGGTCAAAAAAATGGGATCAACAGGAATGACTCTTGCTTGGGTTGGAGCTCTTGCTGCTGTTGTAGGTTCGTTCTGGGGAATGGACTTTTACTTATCAGCAATTGGCGGAGTTCTTGTAGCAATCGGACTACTTATGAAGTAAGTCCCCTCCGATAATTATTTTTATTTTTTTACTTTTTAGAATTATTTTTTATCTCTTTATTGTTGAAGAGGATTAAATTCTCTTAAGTTGGAGAACCTAATGTATAGTAATTCATTCTTTCTTAAGATTGGATTCTCATGCCATGATTTGATATAAAAGAGGGCGGGTCTTTCTTTAAATGTATCCTGGACATTGCCATAGCCGACAGCATAGACTGTCTTATATTCGCCATGTTTTGTAGCAATTTCTACTATAGTTAAATCTTTTCTGTCTCTAGAGTGCCGGACTCTTTCATTTGCGATTGTAAAAGATCCTGATCCATCATATCCTACTCCATTGAAACTTTCATCATCTGCGAGGTTGGGAACATCTGAAGAAAATATTTTATCTGAAATTTCTTGTGCTTTTTCTCTTGGCATTTTACTCTTTCAAGTCGTTTATCCCTAGGACGATAAGGAGAATAGAAATCATAGCGATAAGCCAGAAAATTCCTCCTTTAAGGAAAATCCACGCAGAGTGGAGTAGATTTATGTCTTTTCCTATGATTGTCCAAGAATAAGCTGATGAAGCCCAACTAAAGACTATCAAAGCTATTAATAAAACCAATCCCAAGAAAAGTTCTGCCCATTTGTTCATTGTAGGTTTCGAAGTAGTTTTTCGTTTAAAAAGATTCTCGTTTTGGGAAATATAGTTTGAAATAATGTTAAGAAATCTTTAAAAATGCTTGAGAACCCTTTTTATTATGAACACGGGTTTCTTTTTACAAAAAAGAAACTACGCTGGTAGAAAAAGTAAATTTGTAAAATTTTCCAAATTTTAAAATGAAATCAAGAGAGTTTGTTTTGGAAAGTGTAGCGATTCCAATTCTTTAATTCTAGTATAAACTCTGTTTTTTTAAGATGAAAGTAAATCAAAGATTTTCAGTCATCCGCAAAAGAAGGATATTTTACGAATGAAAGGACAATTAACTATAATCGATTTGAAGGAATGTGATGAGGACCTTGTAAAGGATAAGATAGCTTTGGCTAAATTTGGGAGGGCTCTTTGTAAGGTGATTAAGATGAATCCTTGCGGTAAACCGATTGTTAAGAGATATGGTAAAGGGAATCTCAGAGGTTACACTGCAATTCAGCTTATTGAAACGAGTAATATTGTTGTGCATCTGGATGAATTTGAAAACAAGGTTTTCATTGATGTGTTTTCTTGTAAGGATTTTGATTCTAAAAAGGCAGGAGCATTTTCCAAAGATTATTTTAAGGCTAAAAAATCTAAAGTTAAGACTATAATGAGAAAATGAGAAAAGTAAATCCAATCAAAATTAAGAAAGGAATGAAAGCTTCGGAATTAGTTGATGAAATGAAGGACTCTGGTTTTGGGGCTGGAGCGATTCATAGAGCTTCAGAGATAATGGAAAATATGTTTTCTGATAAAGAGTGTAAGGTATTTTTTGGTCTTGCTGGTGCGATGGTTCCCGCTGGAATGAAAAAAGTTATTATTGAGGTTTTAGACAATACTGATGTTCTGGTTGTTACAGGGGCGACATTGACTCATGATTTAATTGAAGCTTTAGGAGATAGCCATTATTTGATTGATAGACCTTTTGATGATGAAAAGCTGAATAAGGAAGGTTTGGACAGAATGTATAATGTGGTTATGAAGAATGCGGTTTATGAAAAACTTGAAGATTTCTTTGAATCAAATTGGGACGAATTTAAGAAATGTAATACCTTGAAGGATTTGATTTGGAAGATGGGGGAATTGTGTCCCGGGACCCAAGAGAATTGTATTCTTAAAAAGTGTTTTGAGAAAAGGATTCCTGTTTTTTGTCCGGCTCTTGCCGATTCAGGAATTGGTTTGATGATTTGGGGAAAGAAGGCTGCTGGAAAAGAAATCTCTATTGATGCTTTTGAGGATATGAAAGAGATAATTGATATTGCTTGGACTGCAAAAAAGAGTGGTGTTCTCTATGTTGGGGGTGGCACGCCTAAGAATTTTATTCAACAATCTCTTCAGTTTTCTAAAGGAGCGGATTATGGAATTCAGATTACAACAGATAGAGTTGAACCTGGGGGTTCTTCTGGGGCTCCTTTGAATGAGGGAATTTCATGGGGTAAATTAAATCCTGAAGCTAATTTTGTAGATGTTTCTTGTGATGCAACTATCGCTTTGCCTTTGATTGTTGCTTCGGTTAAGGATAATCTTAAATAGACTTTTTTTCTTTTGAACTAATGCTTACTAAATCTCAAGTTGAAGAAATTCGCGAACATCTGGATAAAGCACAAAATCCTCTTTTTCTCTTTGATAATGATCCTGATGGGCTTTGTTCTTTTATTTTACTGCAAAGAGGATTTGGTAAAGGGAAAGGAGTTCCAATAAAATCTTTTCCCGATTTGATTGAAGATTATTTTAAGAAAGTTGAGGAACTGGGATCGGATTATATTTTTATTTTGGATAAACCGGTTGTTTCCGACAAATTTTTTGACGAGGCTCGGAAAAGAAATATCCCTGTTGTTTGGATTGACCATCATTTGGTTGAAAAAGAATTGGTACCTGATTTTGTTAATTATTATAATCCTGTTTTTAACAAATCGAAAAGTGAAGAGCCTGTGACTGCTCTTTGTTATCAGATTGCAAATAAGAAAGATGATATCTGGATTTCTATTGCAGGTTGTGTTTCGGATAAATTTGTCCCTGAAAATTATAAAGAATTTAAAAAAAAATATCCTGATTTGATTGTTGATAGTGAGGCCCCCTTAGATATTTATTATAAATCTGAAATTGGTAAAGTTGCTAAGTTGTTGAGTTTTAGTCTGAAAGATAGGACAACGAATGTTGTTGCGATGATGAGGTTTATGTTACAGGCCAAGAGTCCGTATGAAGTTCTTGAGGAAGGGAATAAGAATCGTACTATGCACGAACGGTTTAGGCAAATTGATTCTAAATATCAAAAATTGATTAAGAAGGCTGCTTCGCTTGGTGATGAGGATAAAAAAGTTCTTTTCTTTCAATATGGCGGAGATTTAAGCATAAGTTCTGAATTGTCCAACCAATTAGCGTATCTTTTCCCAAACAAATTAGTTGTGGTACTTTACTTGAAAGGAATTAAGGCAAATGTTTCTATGAGAGGGAAAAAGGCGAGAGATTTTTTGCTCGAAGTGATTAAAGATTTGGATGATGCTCGTGGGGGAGGGCATGAGGAGGCTGTTGGGGGACAGATTTCTACTGAAGATATTGAGAAATTTAGGGAGCGTCTTGAGAGAGTTGTTTAATCATAGAGTGTATAGAAAAGTATAAAAAGAATAAAGCTATTGTTCTTGTATGAATACGAGGGTTGATAGAAGTAAGGGTTTTTGTGGAAGCTTTTGTGATGTCCTGACATACCTTGTGTTCAGTGCCAAGCCTATTAAACACAAGGCTGCTTAATTTGATTCAGTTTCTCTGAAACCTGAATTGAATTGAGCCTAACTTAGTTCTATTCAGGAAAAGAGTTCTGACAATTGGGTACCTTAAAAAAAGAAAATGAAAAGTGTAACCATTGTAGAAGAAAACGAGAAAGTGCTTCTAGAGAAGGAGCTTAGCCAGTTAATGGAGTCTACGTTGAAGATGGAGAATGAGTTGGGTCTTGTATTGATGGAAAGACTTGAAGAATAATTAGTAACTTTTTCCTATGTAGACGACAGCATTAGCTTTTTTTTCGCATATTGCGCATTTTCCCTTTGCTGTTTCTTTTTTGTTCGCTAAAATCCCCCGAACATCTGCCCCAAGATCTTTTTCAATAACTCCCGCACATTTTAGTCCTTCTGGTTCGACAGAACAGAATGAAACCCGTGCTATTTTCCCGTTGTCAACAGCTTTCTTAATCTCTTCTTTTGTTTTACAATCTACTGTTCGTGAGTTTGAAAATTTATCTGCTTTTGTTTTAAGTCTTTTATCAAAATCCTTAGAGAGTTTTTCTAGCTTTGATAAATCTTTAAGTTTTAGAGTTTCTTTCTTTTGAGAATCACGGGTGAATAATGTTAGAGATTTTGCTTTCATTTCTTTCTCTCCAATTTCAATTCGGAAGGGCACACCTTTCAATTCCCATTCGTTGAATTTCCATCCTGGGCTATAAGTTTCTCTGTCATCAATTTCTACTCTAAATTCTTTCAACTTTTCTTTCACCTCTTCTGCAAATTTTAGTATTTTCTTTTGATTTTCTTTTTTGTATATTGGAACTATTACGACTTGGGTTGGTGCGATTGTGAAAGGTAAGACTAATCCCTTGTCATCTCCGTGCATAGATATTACTGAAACTAAAATTCTTGATATTGCTGGACCGTAGGCGGTTGTCCAGAGGTATTCTTCTTTTCCATCTTCAGTTTGGAATTTTGCGTCGAATGCTTTTGAGAATTTCTGTCCCATTAAATGTGTTGAAGGTTGTTGGATTATTTTTCCATCGGGCATTAAAACGTCTGATCCGATTGTGTATTCTGCCCCTGCGAATTTATCCCATTCTGGTCGCTTCATCGGGAAGAAAGGAATTCCAAATTTTTTGTGCATAATTTCTTCGGTGATTTCTATATCCTCTTGAACGTGTTTTTCTGCTTCTGCCTTTGTTGCAAAGGCATCGTGAGTTTCAATCCATTGAAATTCTCTACCCCTAATCAAAGGACGTGTTGCCTTTGTGTCAAGTCTGAATACAGAACCGCGCTGATAAAGTTTCATTGGTAAATCTCTGTGACTTCTTATCCAAAGTTTAAACATAGGGGTGAATAGGGTTTCGGATGTTGGTCTTAATGCAACTCTTTCTTCTCCTTTTTCGGATTCTAACCAGAACACTTCAGGGGTGAACCCTTGAATGTGACTCGATTCTTTTTTTAGATTTGATTCGGGTATAACCGAAGGCATGATTACTGGTTTGTGACCTCTTGCTTGTAACTCGGTTTCATAAAGGTCATACATTTTTTCCATGGTTAAAGTTCCCCAAGGTCTTACAACGATGAATCCCTTAACTCCTGTTCTAATATCAACAATCTCTGCCTTTTCAATTACTTGAGTGTACCATTCAGAAAAATTCTCTGACTTTTTTACAGTGAGTCCTTTATTGTCTTGTTTTTTTGTCATATTAATCAATCAAAGTAATATTTAATGCTTCTTGTGAAATTTCGTTTACTGCTTTCTTTATGTAATTTGATTCAAGAGCAAAACCAAGAGATTCACCAGAGCTAACTTTAAAATTGTTTATTCCAATAACTTTTCCTTCTTTGTTTAGTAATGGGCCTCCGGAGTTTCCGGGGTTTAATGGAGTGTCTGTTTGAATGTATGCATTGAGGCCGTTTATCCCTTGCCTATGGACTGCAGAAACAATTCCTTGAGAGACCGAGAATTGAAGTCCGAGTGGATTTCCGATAGCAATAACCCTTTCCCCAATTTGGATTTTTTCCGAATCTCCTAAGTTGATTGCGTTGTAACCCCCTTGTATTTTAAGTAATGCAATATCTAGAGTTGAATCAAATCCGATGAACTCTGCGTCTTTTGTTGCTTGAGTGTATGTAATTGCGGTTATGCCTGATGCGAGATTTCCTTGACTGTTCGCAAGAACGTGTGCGTTTGTTACAAGGTATGCTGAATTTTCCTTGGCGTTGATTATGAATCCAGTTCCTTGCCCGGAGTCTGTTCTAACTGTTACAACAGAAGGAATCACTATATCAATTATGCCTGAAAAATCTTCGCTTACTGTGCTCTTGAGCAAACCAAATTCTTCATTGATTACTCCTAGTTCTGAATTTAAACTTTTTAGGTCCTCGTTTGTTGTGAGAATGCTTTCGGTGAGTGCGTTTATGTTTGATTGAGTTTCCGCTCTTAAATCGTCGATTCTATTGTTTATTTGATTGTTGTCCGCATTTTGTTTAACAAAAATCATGTAGGTAAAAATACTAAGAGCTATCAGAAGAATTAAGACAAGGGACGAACCTCCGATAAGGATTTTTTTGTGATGGGGTTTTAGAGTTAGCTGATGATGAACTATTGGACGATATCTGTCTACCATTTTATTAATTAAGTTTCTACGTTTATTAATTTTCCCTCTTTATCTTAGTAAAATCTTAACATATAAAAACCTATTTTATTTTGATTCAGTGGACCTATAGTTTAATGGATAGAATACCGGGTTTCGGTTGAGGGGCACCTAATCGGTTCCCCTTACACTAACCCCTCCTTTGAGATACTGCTCAAGGCTGATGGGGCACAAGTGTTTCCGTCAATTACGGAATAGAAAAACCCCGTTGATCCAGGTTCGAATCCTGGTAGGTCCATCGGGTGATTATGGAAAATAGAAAAAAGAACTTTCTTTCGGCGGCATTTACGCTGACAGGAACAATAATCGGGGCAGGTATTCTTGGGTTGCCTTATGTCTTTGCTCAATCTGGTTTTTTTGCGGGACTATTTTGGTTGGTTTTTCTTGGAGTTGTTATGATTTTTATTAATCTCTGGATGGGAGAGATTACATTAAGGACAAAATCCATTCATCAACTTCCGGGTTATGCAAACAAGTACCTTGGAAGCAAGGGAAGGAGATTGATGTTTCTCTCTATTATGTTGGGAATTTATTCTGCATTACTTGCTTATTTAATTGGTGAGGGTCAGAGTCTTTCGAGATTATTTTTTGGAGGGACTGATTATGCATTGTTCTTTGGAATTGGGTTTTGGTTTTTGATGACAATCCTTCTTCATGGTGGAATCCAAAGGTTGAAGAGTATCGAATTTTGGGGGGTTTTCCTAATAATAGTTGCAATTATTTCTATTTTTGTTATTTTGCTCCCAGATGTAAACTCTGCGAATGTTCTTTCAATTAATAAGAGCGGATTCTTTATTCCTTTTGGAGTTGTTTTATTTTCTTTGTTAGGATTTGCTTCTATCCCCGAATTGAGGCAAGAAGTAGATAAGGACAGAAAGATTTTGAAGGGGTCGATTATTCTCGGTGTTTTGATACCTATTGTTCTTTATATTTTGTTTAGCTTTGTTTTTGTCGGAACTCTTGGCTCTAATGTTTCAGAAGTTGCTACCTTGTCTTTTGATGGTTTATTTGGAAGAATCCTTTTGCTTTTGGGTATTTTTACAATGCTTACGAGTTTCTTTGTTTTGAGTTTTTCACTTAAGGATTATTTTATATATGATTTGAAAAAGAAAAAGTCTATTCTTTTTTATGTTTCTATAGTTCCCCTTATTTTATATTTGCTTGTTAGTCTGTTTGATTTAGCAGGATTTATTCGAGTTTTGGGAATTGGTGGAGCTGTTTCTGGAGGACTTGCAGGAATCTTGATTTTGTTGATGAATAAAAAAGCTAAAGAAAAAGGGGATTTGAAACCGGAATATTCTGTTCCGATAAATTGGTTTATTATCCTGCTTTTGAGTTTGATTTTTTTTGCAGGAATTATTTTTGAGGTTTTCTTGTGATTTTTAGTATAATAAAACTTAAATAGGGATTCTTTTTAGGGATTTTATGGAAACAGAATCAAAATACGGAATAATCAGACAGACAAAATCACAATTTCCTGTCAGAGAACTACTTAGAGTTCCGCATAAAGGAAAGACATTGACTGTTGGCTATCCTGCCTTTGGTCCACATTATTATATTAATGTCGGAAAAGAAATTTTAAACAGGGGTCAGAGTGTTCCAACTGGAGATTTGATCGCTCCACTTGTCCGTGCTGTTTACTGCGATGAAAACATAAAAAACGAGCCAGAATCAAAAGATGTTAGAGAAATAATGAGAGATGGATGGCTTCATGTTTTCAATAGAGATATTTGGGCGAGCAACGGACTTTATGTTATCAAAGATGAAGACGCTCTTGGAAGAGAAGCACTATTTAACCTTGAAGAATTAGAAGACTTGCTTTCGGGCGGAGATACTGAATTAGGGGTTAGATTTAGTCAGGACAGAAAAATAAGATTCGCCCCTAAATCAACTTACATTCTTGGAGAACACACTCCAGGAACTAACGGAACTTTGGCAAGAGACGGTTCTGTAATTGCAAATTACGATGTTAAAGGCGCAGAACAACTTGGAGAAGCTTCTTCAGAGTTTAGATATAACCCGAGAAGTCTTGGTCTTGATATTCAGGAAGGTCAAGCTCCAGAACAAAGAATTGCCGGTTTGGGTTCCGGCAGGGTCCTTGACGGCTACGGGCTCGGTTATGCTTTTGGGGTAGTTTCCAATAAGAGTTAATAGGTCTTGCTCTCCGTTTAATTGAGTTGAATTTTCTTATTGTGTGAAGTGTCGCTTTTAATTCAATAACTTTTTATATCTCGGTTATCTTTTTTAGAAATGGATAAAACAGATGCTCGCCCTGGGGATTATGTTAAGCTTTCTTTAGTGAATAAAGACCATAAGGGAATTTTATTGGAAAGTCCTGAGAGTGAGAGGGGGATTATTTTGTTGAAACTTGATTCTGGATATAATTTGGGATTTGTTAGGAAAGATGTTTTTTCTATTAAAGTTTTGAAGAAATTTTCTGAAACAGAGAATAAAATTGAGAAGATAAAATCTGATAGTAAGAAACCGAATGTTGCGATGATTATTACTGGAGGAACGATTGCTGCTAGACTAAACCCAAGGAAAGGTGGAGTTGATTGGTTGACAAATCCCGAAGAATTGTTTAAGTTTTATCCAGAGATTTTTGAGAAAGTTAATGTTTCAGTGGTTTCGATTCCGTTTATGAAAGCTTCTGAAGATATGGACTTTAGAGATTGGCAGAAAATTGCTCGTACTGCTGTTAAACTTTTGAATGACCAGAATATTAAGGGTTTGATTATAACTCACGGGACTGATTTTTTACATTACACTTCTGCGGCACTTTCGTTTTTTATTAGAGATTTGAATAAACCTGTTGTGTTGACTTATAGTCAGAGAAGTATTGACCGGGCTTCTTCGGATGCGAATTTGAATTTGCAGTGTTCTGCCTTGGCTGCTGTTTCTGATATTGCTGAAGTTATGCTTGTAGGACACGCTTCTGAAAATGATGATTTTTGTAATGCTATGTCTGGTACTAAAGTTAGGAAATTACATACTTCAAGACGAGATGCCTTTAAAGTTATTAATGGGAAATCTTTTGCTAAAATTTATCCGGATAAAATCGTGAATGTTTCGGATTATTCTTCAAGGAAAAAAGGCAAGGCAAAGTTAGATGTTAAGTTTGAAGAGAAAGTTGCTGTTGTGAAAATTTATCCCGGACAGAATCCTGAGATTTTAGATTTTTATGCTCGTAAAAAGTATAAGGGAATTGTTTTGGAAATGTCTGGGTTGGGACACGCTCCCGGGAAACGGTCAAAGAACTCTTGGATTAAGAAGTTAAAGGAGTTGAGGAAGAAAGGGATTGTTGTTGTAGGGGTTTCGCAGTGTATAAATGGTAGAACTGACCCTTTTGTATATAGTAATGGTAGGGAGCTTATGGATACCGGCATAATTTATTTGGAGGATATGCTTGCTGAAACCGCTTTTGTAAAACTTGGATGGGTTTTGGGACATGAAGAATGGGCAAAGAATTACGATAAAGTTAAGGAGAAGATGTTGGAAAATATTGCTGGAGAGATAAGTGAGCGGTTGGAGGCTTGAAAAAGGAATTAGTGATGCTTTGTGGGACCTACCGGATATGCCCCCCCGCCCAGCCCCTAGGTAAGGGTAGCTTCGTAACTAGATAGGAGTTACATATCGAAAGGTTTATAAGATGGGAAGTAGATTATTTTTTAATGGGACATAAAGAAAGAAAACATTCTCCTAAATGTGCAGGTAGATTTGGAGAGCTGAGAGGCTCTTTCTATGAGGCTGCGAGGGATGTTAGAGAGATGTATGATAATCCTCTTTTAGCTATTGGCAAAAGGGCTGATTTAGATGAAGTTGTGGAATACAATCTTGGAGAAGATAGAATGATGGCGGCTATTTATGATGCTAATGACCCTTATTTTGATAATCGAAGAGATGTTCTCAGAGGGGATCCTCTTGTTGGAGAAGAATCTAATTGGGTAACTGCCCTAACTCCTTTTGTTTATGAGGGAATGAGAGAAACTTTACTTGAAAATGTTTTGGCCGCTCGTCAGAGAATGGAGAGTGGAGATAATGGGAAATCCACCAGAAGAATAGCAGAGAGAGATTTTACTATTGTTGAGAATTCTGTTTATCCGGGTCTACTTGATGATTATGCAAGACTTTACTTGAGTGATATGGATGTTGATTCTCTTAGACCAATACATAGGGGGATTGAATGGTTAGATAGAGATTTGAAAATGGATATGTCTTCTGTTATGGTTCCTAAGCATAGAACTAATGGTAAAAAAGAATATGTTCCACTTTCAGGTTATTTTATGAGAGCGGAGTTTGGAACTGGACAGAATACTTCAAGAACGCTTGTTTCTTCAGCTCCTTATAGAGTGGAATTATTTAAGAGGGAAGACGAAACAAATAGTATAGATGAATTTGGATACCCAAGAGGAAAACCGGTATTTGGAATGAGCTTTTTCTTGAAACATCCAGATACAGCAGTTATTTATCAGATTCAGGATATTAGGGGAGATAGAGTTCCAGAAGGCACAACGGATGGGTTGTGCGCATTAACTTTGATGGAGAAGATTGGATGCTACTTTGGATTTAAGAGATTGCAAACATATAGCTATCATACAAATCCTGTGAGGTATCTTTATCCTAGCGATTCTCAGATAGCTAATGTTCTTAAGATTAATTTTGATGAAGCAGCCCATAGATTAGAATGGACTCCTATGGTTCAAGATAAAAACGGACAGAATGAAGGATATGAAAAAGAATTGATTTGTCCCCAACACTAATTTAATAAACCAACTCCTCTTTTATTTTTCATGTCTGAAGAAAAAGAAAAAAGTGTTTTAGATTATAATAAATTAGGTTTGAAATCAGGCCTTGAGATTCATCAGCAGCTTGATACTGGGAAACTTTTTTGTCGGTGTCCTTCTGTTTTGCGGAAAGATGAGCCAGACTTTTTTGTTAAGAGAAAACTTCATGCTGTTGCTGGGGAAAGTGGAGAGGTTGATGTTGCCGCGGCCTTCCAAGCAGAGCAGGGGAAAGAGTTTGAGTATCAAGGTTATGAAGGGAATACTTGTTTAGTTGAACTTGATGAAGAGCCGCCGCATGAGATTAATAAGGATGCTTTGAAAGTTGCGTTGCATATTGCGTTGTTACTTAATTGCAAAATTGTTCCCTTGAGTCAGATAATGAGGAAGACTGTGATTGATGGGAGCAATACTTCCGGGTTTCAGAGAACTGTTTTAATTGCCCGAGATGGTTTTGTTGAAACAGAACAAGGGAGAGTTGGAATTGAAAGTGTTTGTTTGGAAGAAGATTCTGCGAGAATTGTTGATAGGGATAAAGGAATCTTTCGATTGGACAGATTGGGAATTCCTTTAGTTGAGATTACCACGAAGCCAGATATTCGTAGCGCGGGACAAGCGAAAGAAGTTGCTTTACAGATTGGTGAGATTCTGAGAAGTGCGAGGGTTCGTCGTGGAATTGGAACGATTAGGCAGGATGTTAATCTTTCTATTAAAGGAAGTGAGAGAGTAGAACTTAAGGGTTTTCAGGATATTAGAAATATTGAGAAGGCGATTGAAGTTGAGGTTTTGAGACAGAAAGAACTTATTGAAAAAAATAAGAGTGTTAAGGAAGTTCGTCGGGTTTTGGCTGATGGAACCTCTCTGTACCTGAGACCGATGCCAGGAGCTGCAAGAATGTATCCTGAAACAGATTTACCTTTATTGAAAATTCCTCTAGCTTTGATTAATGAGGCTAAGAAAACTCTTCCGAGATTACAAAAAGATTTGGAGAAGGACTTAATTAAAAAAGGTCTTAGTGAGGATATGATTTCTCAATTGTTTAAGCAAGGAAAGGTTGAAGAGTTTATGGATTTGATTGATGTTGTAAAGAACCCGAGGTTAATCGGGAGGGTTTTGCTTGTTTATCCTAAGGAGATTGCTAAGAAGTCTGGTCTTGGTTTTGAAAAAGTTTCTGAGATTCTGAGTGGAGATGTTCTTTCTCATGTTCTTGATAATTTTAAGAAAAAGAAAATTTCGGAGGCAGATATTAAAGGAGTTTTGGAAGATATTGTCTCGGGTAAGGACCATAAAGAAGCTGTAAACCTGGATAAGGTTGAAGAGGGAGATGTTGAGGAGAGCGTTATGAAGTTCATTAAGAGTAAGCCCAGGCTCTCCTGCAACGCTTATATGGGGCTTGTGATGAAGGAGTTTAAAGGTAGGATTTCGGGGAAGCAGGTAATGGAAATTATTAAAAAGTATATTAAGTGATTATTGATATGATGGGTTCAAAAAGAATATACATTAATGAACTTTCTAAGCACAAGGGTAAGTCTGTGAATATTATGGGCTGGGTTAATGTTAGAAGAGACCAGGGTAAACTGATTTTTCTTGATTTTAGAGATATGACTGGAGTTGTTCAGGGAGTAATTTTGCCAAAGAGCGAGGCGATGGAAGCGGGGAAGAATGTAAGGGAAGAATTTGTTGTTGAAGTTAAGGGTAATGTTAAAGCAAGACCTTCAAAGAATGTGAATAAAGATGTTGTGAATGGAGATATTGAACTCGAAATTACTGGCTTGGAAATATTGAATGAATCGGATGTTATGCCTTTTCCAATAAATAAAGATACGCGGGCTTTTGAGGAACTGACTCGTTTGAAATACAGATATCTTGATTTGCGTAGTGAGAGAATGCAGAAAAATATTAGGAACCGTTCTAAAATTCAGACTTTTATTAGGAACTGGTTGGATAAGGAAGGTTTTGCAGAGATTGAGACTCCGCTTCTTTCTGCTCCGACTCCAGAAGGTTCGAGATCCTTTATGGTTCCAAGTAGGAATTATGGGGGGGATTTCTATTCATTGCCTCAATCTCCACAACAGTATAAGCAACTTTTGATGGTTGGGGGATTTGAAAAATATTTTCAGTTTGCGAGATGTATGCGTGACGAGGATAGAAGAGGAGATAGACAGCCGGAGTTTACTCAACTAGATTTGGAAATGTCTTTTGTTGATAGGGAAGATGTTATAGATGTTAATGAGAGATTATTGATTGAAATAATTAAGAAAAATTATCCTGAGAAAAAAATACAGAAAGTTCCTTTTCCGAGAATGTCTTACAAAGAGGTTATGAAAAAATACGGAACTGATAGGCCGGATTTGAGAAAAGACAAAGAGGACCCAAATCTTTTGGCTTTTCTTTGGGTTATTGATTTCCCGATGTTTGAAAAAACTGGAGAGGACAATGTAGATAATACCGGAGAGTGGACTTTTACCCATAATCCTTTTTCAAAACCAACTGATGAAAGTTTTGATGATTTTATGAAAAAGAAGAACATTGGGGACATTATTACAACTCAGTATGATATTACCTTGAACGGATTAGAGATTGGAGGGGGAAGTATTAGGAATCACCGTTCTGATGCACTTAAAACTACTTTTGAAATTATGGGTTATGATAAAAAAAGAATTCAGAGTAATTTTGGTCATATGTTGAAGGCTCTTGAGTTGGGGGCTCCGCCTCACGGAGGAATTGCATGGGGATTTGATAGACTTATGATGGTTCTTGAGAACGAGCCGAATATAAGGGAAGTAATTGCGTTTGCAAAGACTGGGGATGGTAAGGATTTGACAATGGATGCTCCTTGTAAGGTTTCTAAGAAACAGCTTGATGAACTTGGGATTAATCTTGAGAAAAAGAAATCTGGGAAGTAATTTTGGATTGGTTGGGTCCTTGATTTTTCTTAAGACCCCTCATTAGGAAATTGTCCCGCCCTCCCTCCCAAAGAGAGGATTTGTACACTTCGTGCGATTGGTCTAAATGATAATAAGTAAAATCGACGGAGTATATCCTTCGTTTGAGCTGGAGTTAATATTTTTAAAATTCAAATGAAGCAAACAAATCTTGGGAACGCAAAATTCTTATAAACCTTATCTGCTTAGTTTGATTATGGATTTTTTATGGAAGAAAGTTTCTGAAAAAGAGAAGGAAGACATTAGGAAACAATCCGAAAATATTATGAAGAATTTTTCTAAGAAGTTGGAAAGTGTTAAAGGGAACGTTAAGGATTCTTCTGTTGGGACTGGTGACTTTGAACGTGATGAAGGGGCGGCGGAGCCGCCTTTGTTGGATAAAAAGATTATGTTTGACAATGCTCCAAATAAAAATAAGGATTCTATAATTGCTGAGAAGAAATCATGGTAGTCGGAAAATTTACTTTAACTGGAACAGATAATAATGGATTTAGGCACAGGTATAGTGTTCGTAAAAATGAGGATTTTAAGAAAGCTTTTGTGAAATTTATGGTTGATTTGGGATTTGATGAGAAAAAAATAAAGGGTTCGTGGATTGTTGTTGGAGAAGATGGCGAAACAGAAAGAGAACTTAAAATTAAAGAGATTGGAGATGAATGTTGGAACTATTCAAACAAAGGATATGATGTTGATGTTTTTTACGGGCAGTTTAAGATAATAATTGTTGTTAGAACTAAGAAGAGGTTTGATATGGTGAAACATCTTGTTTATGAAGGTAAATGGATTAAGCCGACAATTGTTAAAAAAGTAAAAGAGAAGAAAGGGCTTCCCCAGATTGTGGCCCGTGCTCGGAGGAGAGAGTGACAACAGTAGAAAAAGTTAAGGCGTATTTAGAGAAAATTAAAAAAGAGGATAAAGGTCCGAAGGGGATAAATGCGTTTTTACAAGTTAGGCCCGAGAAGGAACTTTTGGAAGAAGCGAAGAAGATTGATGCTAAGATTAAATCGGGAAAAGCGGGTAAACTTGCAGGTAAAGTTATTGCGATTAAGGCGAATATTAATCTCAAGGGAATGAATGTTTCTTGTGCTTCAAAAGTTTTAGAAAATTATATAGCTCCTTATGATGCGACGGTTATTTCAAAAATTAAGGGAGAGGATGGTTTGATTATTGGTTTGACTAATATGGATGAATTTGCTTGCGGATTTTCTGGAGAGACTAGTGCTTTTGGTCCAACTAGAAATCCTGTTAATAATGGCTTAATTGCAGGGGGCTCTTCTTCTGGTTCGGCTGCTGCTGTTGCTGCTGGATTTTGCGATATGGCTCTTGGTTCAGATACTGGAGGTTCAATAAGAAATCCTGCGAGCATTTGCGGTGTTGTTGGATTGAAACCAACTTACGGAAGCGTTAGCAGATATGGTTTGATTGATTTATCTATGAGCTTGGACCAGATTGGACCGTTTGCGAATAATGTTGAAGATGTTGCTTTACTTTTGAGTGTTATTCGTGGTAAGGATTTGAAAGATTCTGTTTCTATAGAAACTAAAAAGTTAGATTTAAAAAAATCTTTGGGAAAGCCTAAGAAATTGACTATTGGACTTTTGAATCTTGAGGGTCTTGGAGTTGATGAAAAGATTCAGAGTTTGATTAATGACAGAGTTAAAGAAATTGCGGACAAAAATTCTTGGACTTTGAAGAAAGTTAATTTAAAGTATGCAGATTTAGCTGTTGAGACTTATTACCCTTTGGTTTATGTTGAATTTTTTTCTGGGACTAGGAGGTTTGATGGTCGTCGTTATGGTGAGAAAATTGAAGATGTTGCCGGTCCTGAAGTTTTGCGTCGTATCCTCGGAGGTTCTGAAATTACAAAAGCAGAACATAAGGGAAGGTATTATGACTCTGCTTTGAAAGTTAAGAAATTCATACAAGAAGAGTTTAGTAAAAATTTTAGAGATGTAGATTGTGTTATTTGTCCGACTCTTCCACGTCTCCCTTGGAAAATAGGAGAGAAGATTTCGGTTGAGGAAGCTTATTCAATGGATGTGTTGACAATTCCTTCAAACCTTGCTGGGAATTGTGCGGTGAGTGTTCCTGCTGGAGAGATTGATGGAGTCTCTATTGGATTGCAAATAACTTGTGATAAATTTGAAGAAGAGAAATTGTTGGGGATTGCTAATTGCTTCTTACTTTAACTTTTCTATTAGAATTTTCCTAGAAAGATTATAATCCGCTCGCTTTTTTGTTGCTTGCATGACTTTTCCCATCAAGAAATTGATTGCACTTTGTTCTCCTGATTTGTAATCGTTGACTGCTTTAGGATTTTCTTTTATTGCCTTTTCTACAGCTTTTTCAATCTCCTTGGTATCCGAAATTTGTGCGTGTTGTTTTATGTTTGCCTTTGGGGAAACCGAAGATTCTTTCCACGAACGGAGAATTTCACGGGCCTTTGGTTCTGACAAAGCCTCCTGTTCTATCAATTCAAGAAGTTCTATGAAATGTTTGGGGTCCAATGATATTTGGTCGAGTTTCTTTTTGTTATAATTCAAAACAGAGAATAGTTCTTCTGAAATCCATCGAGTTGCGAGTTTTGGATTCACATTTGATGCTAAAATATTCTCAAAGAGTTCTACGATATCAATATTTTTTGTTAGAATTTCTGCTGTTTTTTTTGGTATTTTGTGCTTTTTGATTAGTTTTTCTAATTTTTTGCTCGGGGTTTCAGGAACTGTTTTCCTGAGAGTTTCTATTCTTGTTTTTGAAATTTTAATTTCATTTAGGTCTGGATCCGCAATAAATCTATAATCTTGAGCGTCTTCTTTTGAACGCATTTTTCGTGTTGTTTTATTGTTTGCATCGTATGCTCTTGTTTCCTGTTCTTTTGGAATTTCTTTGTTTTGTCTTATGATTTCGGAGTCTATTGCATCTTTTATGTTTGTGATTGAGTTTACATTTTTTACTTCTATTTTTGTGTAACTAGATTTGGAAACCGAGACGTTTACATCTGCTTTTATTCCTGCAGTGGAATCAAGAGCTTTGATATAGCCAAGAGTTATTACTAGTTCTCTTAACCAAGATTCAACTTCTTCAGAGCTTTTGAAATCTGGCTCTGTGACTATTTCTATTAAAGGAATTCCTGAACGATTATAGTCTATCTCTCCTGTTTTTGGGTCCCAAGCTGCGGGATCTTCTTCGAGATGACATTCTTTAATCTTTATCCCTAAGAATTTTCCGGAAACTCCAAGAGGAACTGCATGAGGTCCTGAAATAGTTGTTTGGTATCCTTTTGGTAGGTCTGGCCAAGAATAATGCTTCCTCTGCCATTTTAAACTGGGATTTATTTTGCACCCAAGAATTAGTGCTATTTGGATTGCTTTATCCAGAGCCAGAGCGTTTGCAGGCATTGGTTTCGCTCCGGGTTGTCCGGTACAAATCGGACAGATATTTGTGTTTGGTTTTGAAATTTTAAGGCCGTGAAGAGCCTTGCAAGTGCAGAATAATTTTTCTTTAGTATCTATGTATCCATGAATTTCTAGACCAATCTTCACTCCATCTTTCATAATTTGAAAAGGAGAGAGTGGTTTTTATATTTAATCTTAAAGTTTTTAAGATGCTGTTCCCTTTTGGCTCTATGAAGATATTAGTTGTTGGTGATTTCCACGGCAGGTTTCCCAAGAAATTTGAACAGATAATTAAAAAAGAAAATGTCGATTTAGTTATTTCTCTTGGCGATTTCGCGCCTTTTCATTATAGAGAGCTTTGGTTTGAGCATTGTTATGGAAAAGATGTTGAGCTTTGGGAAGTTATTGGCAAGAAAAAGTATAAGGAACTTGTTATGAAAGACTTGGCTGCTGCTGAGAGGGTTTTGAAGGTGTTAGATAAACTGCCTGTCCCGGTTTATACAGTTATGGGAAATATTGATTGGGGCAGTCCGGATGATGTTTCGGATGTTGATAATAAATTGGAAAGGTCAATGCCTAATTGGGATAGGAGGGACACCCTCGCTAAACGGATGGAGAAATATAAGAATATTATGCGGTTTGACTACAAAGCATTGAAGTCTGGAGATTATGTTTTTGTTGGGATGAGAGGGCATAGTTTTCCAGGGCATGTTCAGAGTAAAGGGTTTAGGAAACATAAGAAAACTCTCGAAACACTTTTTAAAAAATACAAAAAAGAAAACAAGGAAGGAAAATTAATTTTTGTGTCCCATGTCGTTCCTTATAATACAAAGTTGGATAAGATTGGAATGAAGGCCCATAAAAAAGTTAGGGGTAAACATTATGGTTCAAAACTTGCTAGAAGGATTATTAATCAATTTCATCCTGCCATGTTCTTCGGAGGACATATTCATGAGACTGCAGGGAAGCAGAAGCTTGGTAATACGCTTATGATTAATCCTGGTTCTGCACATGAAGGTAAGTTTGTTATTGTTGATTTGGAAGGGGAGAAGATTAAAGATATTAGATTTTTGAGGTAGCTTTGGTTTAGTGTAGTATCGCGAATGAGAAATAGTTGTTTATTTGTAAAAAATAGCTACTTCCTTCGTTCGCAGATTTTCTTACACAATTAACAATAAATCCGTTGGGAAAACAATGTTTCTGGCTGTCTTGGTTATCGTTTAGTTAATCGTGAGCGAAGCGAACGCAAATTATTTCTCTCTTTCCTTCATAACTATCGGAGATGCTATGCCTTTCGCAATCCTTAAAAAGCTCGCCCGTTTTTTCCTTTCATGAAGATGGGGTTTCTTTTTTACAAAAAAAGAAACTACTGTGGTAGAAAAAAGTAAATTTACAAAATGAGATTTTGAAATGAAGATTAATGGGATTGAGCTTGATTGGCTTGGGCATGCTGGTTTCTTAATTAAGAATAGTAAGATAATTTACGTGGATCCTTTTCAGATTAAGAGTGGGATGCCTCCTGCAGATATAATTTTGATAACCCATAGTCATTATGACCATTGTAGTTATGAGGATTTGAAGAAGGTTGTTAAGGAAGGGACGAAGATTGTTGCGCCGGCGGATTGTCAGAGTAAGATTAGTCGTTTTGATGTGCCAATTAAAATTGAATTAATTGAACCTGGGGGAGAGATTGACCTTGGGGATGTGGAGGTTTTGGCCTTTCCTGCGTATAATATTGATAAGCATTTTCATCCTCAAGATGAAGCGTGGATGGGTTATGTGATTAAGGTTGACGGGATGACGATTTATCATTCGGGCGATACGGATTTGATTCCTGAGATGCAGAAACTTACGGGGTATAAGCAAGGCGGGAAAGAGTTTGTTGCTCTCTTACCTGTTGGTGGTCGTTTTACGATGAGTGCGGAGGAAGCTGCAGAAGCTGCTAAGATGATTAAACCAACTTTAGCTATTCCTATGCATTGGGGAGCAATTGTTGGTAGTGAATCTGATGCTAAAGAGTTTGTAGAACTTTGTAAAGAAGAGGGGATACGGGCTTTGGTTTTGGATAAGGCGTGATTATTCGTATTCCCGACGCTGTTTTAATCTTTCGGAGAGGATATAAACAAGTTGAGATTGTAACTCCTCTCTTTTTGGAATATGGTATGTTGTTTCCCAGCGTCCTGTTTTGTTATTAATTTGATATGAGGCAACTCTAATAGAATTTGTCTCATCGAGAATTGGAACTTCGGGCTGTGAAATTCCCAAATTTCTTTGGTAGTCTTTTTCCCATTGCATATCTCTCATAGTCATAGGAAGGTCACTCATTTTTCTGTTAATTCTTAGAACTATTTAAAATTATGTTGGGTTGATTATAATATTAATCGTTGTTTACTCAAAAGAATATTTATTCTTTTTAGAATCTAGATATTTTTAGTTCGCTACGCTCCGACTTCGTCGAAAAACGTTTGTTTTCAAGCATACAAATATTTTTAAAGAAGAAGATGTTATTTTTCTCATTACACTAATTTATTCGATGGCCGTCGAATGGATTAGCAAGGTGAGAGGCGAATTTTTCTTTGTTAATAGTTAGAAGTGTGTTAACTATATAAACCTTTCTCGAAAGGTTTGGGAAATCGCTTCTGACAAAAAACATACGGTTGAGACAGAATTTGGAAATAATTCTGTGCACCTGTATCAATACAGTTGAAAGGAGGTAAGAAAAAAAGAATATGGCTTTAGATTTTGCAACAGAAGCAATACAAAACGCAGAGAGTCACAGCATCAACTTTGATGATTTGAAAGCTGGTAAGGCTAACATTAAGGTTATTGGTGTTGGAGGAATGGGTTGTAATGCTGTAACATGGCTTTACAACAAAGGTATCAACGGCGCTACTGTTTATGCAATTAATACCGATGCACTTCACCTTAGTGTTTCCAAGGCTGATGAGAAGATTCTTATCGGTAAGGAATTGACTCGTGGTTTGGGAGCGGGAGGTAAGCCTCAGGTAGGAAGAGAAGCGGCTAAAGAAGTTCTTTCTGAACTTAAGAAAGCTACTGCCGGAGCGGATATGGTTTTTGTCATCGCAGGTATGGGTGGTGGAACTGGTTCTGGTGCGGCTTCCGTTGTATCTCAACTTGCTAAAGAAACAGGAGCGGTTGTTATCGGAGTTGTTACGATGCCCTTCGATTCAGAAAAGGCTAGAATAGACAAGGCAGAGTTTGCACTTCAGGAACTTAGAGAAGTGACAGACACTTGTATCGTTCTGGATAACAACAGACTTGTGGATATTGCAGGACAACTTCCAATTGAACAGGCTTTTGCGGTTGCGAACGAACTTGTAAGCACAATGTGTAAGGGAATTGTTGAAACAATTACTTTGCCTAGCTTAATCAACTTGGACTACGCGGATGTTTCTGCGATTATGAAAGATGGAGGTGTTGCTGTTATTGGTATTGGTGAAGATGATTCTTCAGAAAAAGTGAATCAGGCTGTGAGGCAAGCTCTTACACATCCTCTACTTGACGTGGATTATAAGGGTGCCAACGGAGCTTTGATACACGTAACCTGTGGGCCGGATTTGAAACTTGAAGAATTCGACCACATTGGAAGAATTGTTTCAGAGAGTCTTGGACCCGAAGCGAATGTTATTATTGGTGCTAGAATTAGCAAAGACTTCGCAGGAAAGGTTAGAGTGATTACCATCATGACAGGAGTTAGTTCACCTTATCTTCTTGGTAAGCATGTTGAAGAAAACACGACTGTTTCCAAGGAAGTTTCCGATTTAGGTATCGAGGTTTGGAGATAATTGCACTAAGCAAGTAAAAATTTATTTCATTGGCGCTTTGATTTTTGAGCGTCTTTTTATTTTTAAAAAATTTAGGGAAATTGTTTCGCCCGCCCAGAGAGGGGAAGGATTTGCGCGCTCTGCGCGATTGATAGAATAAGAACTTAAACAGTTACGAGTAATAATTTACGCTGTTTCTATAATTAACATTTTTTTGAGCCGAGTGCAGCGAGGGAATCAATAAGTTTTATTTAACTTCTTCATTTTCTTTTTGTCGTATTCGTGGAAGTAGAGAATTCTGTCCATGTCTATTGGTGCTTTTCGTGTCCGCTTTTTTTCTTTTTCGTAGCCAATCGGAAAGAGTGCTTCAACATTAACTTCTTTGGGAATATTGAGTTCTTTTTTTATTTGGCTATCGACAAAGTGACCAATCCAACAGGTTGCGAGACCTTCTTCTGTTAATCTTAGAAGGAAGTTTTGGATTGCGGCTCCTGCTTGTTGCCTTGCGTAAACTTCCCCTCTTTTTCCGTATGCGTTAACAGTTCTTCCGGGATTTGAACACGTGACTACAACATAGTGTGCTTGCTCAATGAATGGTTGTTGCGCTGCCTTTGCGATTTTTTTTATAGAATCAGAATCCGAAACGAGAGTAAATTTTACAGAATAATTGTTGCCTGCCATCGGCGCGTACCTTGCCGAATCTATACACTCGATGATGTCGCGCCAGTCCGGTTTTTTTGGAGAAAACGCCTGTACGCTGTGCCTTTGCTTTATTGCGTCTTGGAGTTTCATGTTTTGTTTAGGAAAGAGAAGGTTAAAAATGTTTTTGATAAAGATATTTTGTTACCTTTTTACCCAGCGCTTCCAAATAACTATTGAGACGATTATCATTATTATTGCTCCTACTCCGAAGATTATCCCCCACAATTTGAAGGGAGTCATAATAAAAAGATAAATGCTAACCCCTAAAGCCAACAATGAATAGATGATTGATCTAGGAATCCTCGGTTTTATCTGCACACCTCCTTGGAATATTGTTGGCTTGACTAACTTTTTATTTTGATTTTCTTTTTCTTCTTTACTCAACTTAGAATATCTTACAATAGTATATATTGCGAGAATTCCTAATATTCCAGAGATAATCCAGCTGAATACACCACCAGTATATCTTGCTGAACCTTCCACACTAAAGTAAAACAAGACTGCTGCGCCAATTATAATCGCGGCCATCCATTTAAATAAACTGTTGTAAGTCGCGCCCTGTTTACCCATTTTCTTTTTAAGAAACTTCCATATAAAAAGTTATTTAAATGCTTTTTTACTCTGTTTTCTATAATGGTTTCCTTAATTGTTATGAGTCTTCTTTTTGTAGTGGGATTTTTTATTTCCACCTTTTTTCTGAATGTTTCTGCTAAATTATATAAGACTAAAAACGCGAGTTATAGTTTGGCTATGAAAGTTCTCTGGGCTCCGTATTTGGTTGGAGTTATTGCAAATATAATCCAATCTTCTTTTGTTGGTTCTGCCGGACAAATCATCTATTATGTTCTCTTGATTTTGGGTCTTGTCCTTGCAATAGGAGTTGCTAAGACAAATTATGAAGTTAGGGGATGGAGGGCATTTGAGATTATATTTTTCGGGGGATTTTTTAGTGCCCTTTTCTACGGGGTGATTTCTATCCTTGGAGTGATTGCCTTTTTCTCTTTTAGATAGTTAGAAACTAATAACCCCTCCGCCGAGGCAAACCGCGCCCTTGTATAAAACTATTGCCTGACCTTGTGAAACACCAGTTATGGCTTTTCTTAGAGTTACTTTAAACTGCTTTTTCTTTTTATCATAAATTAATTTTGAAGGGAGAAGTTCTCCGACTTGACGAATCCTTGCTTTGACGGAAAGCGCCCCGCCCGCCCGCCCGAAATCTGATGCGAAAATTATCCAATGTGGTTGTTTTACTATGATTTCTTTTCGGTAGAGAAGAGGGTGGCCTTCTGGAGCTGCAATGATTTCATTTTTTCTTGCGTTCTTTCTTGCTATATACCATTTTCTCAGTTTCTTTTTATTGTCTCCTTCCTTGTGAATTTCTATCCCAAATTTTGGACCGATTTTTTGGCCAATTGTATAATAAAAGATTCCATCATGAGTTCCGATTTGTTCCCCTTTGGGATCCAAGGTTTTCCCTTCCTTAGGTTTAATTTTTTTCTGTAGGAATTTTTTCATGTTAACTTTTCCGATGAAACAAATGCCGACAGTTCCTTTTCTATTAAAGTTTTGGAAGCCGAGCTTCTTTGCCAGAGCTCTTACTTGCTTCTTTGTGTATTCGCCTATTGGGAAAATAGATTTTTCAAGGTCTTCTTGAGAAAGTCTGTAAAGGAAATAGGATTGGTCTTTGGATTCGTCTTTTGCTCTTAGGAGTTTGTAACAAATTGAATTTTTTAATTTGCTGCTCACTTTGTTCGCGGATTCACTTTTTAACGATAATCCTGAATCAGCGGTTGAGTTTGGTTTATTTTTCCAATTATCCTTTAATATTAATGGGGTAAAACCACGCTGATTGAATTTAGTCTGCTGGTCATCACTATCATTTTTTCTGGGACTATCTTTTACTCTTTTTATTCTAGCGTAATGTCCTGTAACAATAAATTCTGCTCCAAGTTTTTTTGCGGCTTTTCTTAAAAGAGGGAACTTTATTTTCTGATTGCAATCCACATCTGGATTAGGGGTTATTCCTTTTTGGTATAGTTTAAACATTTCGTCAACAACTAAATTCCGATATTGTTTTTCAAAATCGAGAGTTATCAATGGGATTTGGAGTTTTGATGCTATCTTCATGGCTTCTTTTCTGTCTTCCTTCCAATTACAATTATTATCTTCCTTTGAATTTGAGTAATTTTTCATAAATACCCCAATTACTTGGTAACCTTGTTTTTTCATTAGGTATGCGGCAATGCTAGAATCCACGCCTCCAGACATTGCTACTAGGACTTTTGTTTTAGGTTTTTGTTTCATAAAAGAAATAGTTTTTAGGGGGTTAAAAAAGATTACTTTTTTATTTTTTCTTCAATTTCTTCTAACTCGTCTCTGAGAATTGTGTCTTTATCTTGGAAATATATTTTTCCTTTGAACTTCTTCCCTTTAAGAAATATGGGCATCCAGTATTTGTCGTCTGGCCACATCTGATCGTAAGGAATATCATTTATATTAAACCATTGAGGTCTCATCTCTTCTGTTTCTCTCGGTTCTCCAGAATATTTTTTTATCCTAAAGAAATGGACTTCTAATATCTCTTCTTGATTATCTTCAAATTCAAAATCTATTATTCCCATTTCTTCCAATTTTGATACCTTTATGCTTGATTCTTCTTCGATTTCTCTTATTGCAGACTCTTCAAGAGTTTCTCCCTCCTCTTTTTTTCCGCCGTAACCATTCCAACGTCCTTCACCAAAACCACGCTTTTTCATTGCTAAAAGAATTCTTGGATGTTCATATAACAGGCAAACAGACATTACCTTCCTTTCCATGAAATCTTTAAGAATTGTTCATTTAAAAGAATTATTGTGAACGACCCGGGCTGAGGGGCACCAAGGTTCCCCTTACATTAACCCCTCCTTTAAATTTGGCTCAGGACTGATTAGGCACCAGTCTCGAGCGCCTACGGGCACGTACACTAACCCCTCCTTTATAGGACTCCGTGCCGCGAAAACGACCTAGGCAGGACTGCTCCCGAGCTCACTTGTAATCTCAAATTTGACTTCGTGATTTTTTTCCGTGAACTCGCTTAACTCGCGACTTCGCCAAATTGATTTCTTATCTTTGCTAGCGAAATTGCTCGGCCGAACCGCGAGGACACCAAGGTTTCCTTCGCCTAACCTTCCTTTAAATTTGACTTAGGGCTGATGGTTCTCGTCTAAAACGACCCGGGCAGGACTGCTCCCGAGCTCACTTGTAATCTCAAATTTGACTTCGTGATTTTTTTCCGTGAACTCGCTCGTCGAACCTAGGTTCTCGTCCTCAAACGACCCGGGCAGGACTCGAACCTACGACATCGTGATTAACAGTCACGCGCTCTACCAACTGAGCTACCGGGTCTTAGTTTTAAGACAAGAAAACTGTATTTAAAACTTATTCCTTACTCTTTTTTTCTTCTCTAAGACCGAGATCGGTAATCGGTTGAATTTGGCGTTTCTCAAGGTGACTATAAACATTAGCGTGTTTTGAACCCTTGATTATAAGGATTATTGCTTCTTCCCCGTTTTTTATGAATTCGGGGTCGCCGATTATCCCCACTTCATTATCTTTTAATTCAAAATAACATCTTGTTAGATTTGAAAGAGTTTTTAGGGTTTTTCCTTGTTTTCCTATAATTCTTGCTCTTACCCTCTCAAGATCTTTTCGAGTTGTATAATTTTTTATATTCAGAATTTCAAACATAAAATCTTCATCTTTTATGAGAATTGCCGCAGAGAATGGAAATCCGAATTCAAGAGCTTGAATAACTTTCAATGCAATGTACTCGTTTTCAGGGTTTCCTGTTACGAAGATTTCTTTCCCGCGGTTTTCAATTTTAACATCTAACTTTTCTTCAAGTTTTTTTCTGTTCTTTGTAACTCGCGCGATTTTTTCAATAATTATTTTTTCCATTAATAGGAAAAGAAGTTCTGGGTTAAAAGGTTTTTGTTAGAATTCCAAACTTTCTGTTTTGAGATAGCCGTTTTTCTTAAGCCATTCTACTTGGTTCGGACGGTATTTGAAAATTATGTCTCCTTTTTCTTTGTCGAGTTCCCATAATTCTATTATTACTACATCTCCAGGGCGGAGCCAGAGTGCTCGTTTTAACCTTCCAGGAACTCTGCAGTTTCTTGCTTTTCCATCAAAACAGTTTATTAGCATCTTGTTCCCCCCGTATCTTTGTTCTACTGTTCCCATAACTTCTCTTTCTCCTCTTGGAAGTTTGACTCTTGTTACGGGTTCATCAGGTGCGGGTCCACTGTTTTTCCTTTTGTTGTTTTTGAATTGTGCCATAATTTATAGTAAAAGAACTCCGTTTATAAATTTTGATTAAATTAGAACTAGTGCGAAAGGGATATCTTGAATTCGGCCGATGCTTTCATCAGTGATTATTTCTGCTTTTATTGCGGCATTAACTGCTTTTTCGCCAACGATGTTGAAAGTTGCGTCTTCGTCAGCCATTCTTTTCATTATCTGTAAGGCTTCCTCTTCCGTTACCGGTCCTTCTGTTTGACCTTTGTAAAAACTCTCTTTTATATCAAGTTGTTTTACAACATCCTCTGAGGGCTCTTCAAATGTCTTTCCGAGAAGTTCTTTGTCGCATATTGCAACTACGTCTCTGTAGGATTTTATTACGTTAACAAACATTTTAATTAAAATAAAAAAATGAAGGGGAGCTAAAATGCCTTCTTTGCTCCGTCTTCAATAGCTTTTTCTGCGCTGTCCTTTGACATTATTGCACACATTCCATGACTGCAATCCTTACAAGAACCCTTTGCCATGTAACCGCCCCGGGCAGTTTGAACAATCTCGGCATCTTTCATTTCTTTGTTCTTGCCTTTTTCTTTGTTCCCTTTCCCACACGTCATACAATATCCTGTTACCATTTTTTTATCTCCTATTTTAATTGAAAATCTTAAGAAGTTTGGATTTTTAAAGTTTTATACTGCTCAAATCTTGCTTCTCACGCTGTGTTTTGCGCCACAAGCTAAACAGTGAATGAATGTTATTCTGCTTTGAGCCTCTCTTGTTAACTCTGTGTCTGGCTTCTTACATTCCTTGCAGAGAACGAATTCGTTAACATACTCTCCTATTTTTTGGTTTATTTTTGCGCTGGGAACTTTCATATTGAGAATAAGTCTGTCTCCATCTTGCTGTCCTGCTACTGCAAGTTCTTTTAGCATGAATTTTTGGAAGTGCTCTGGAGTTCTTCGCAGATGAGATGCGATTTGGAAGAAATTTGAAAGTATTGTTCTCTTCCCTTCGAAATGCCCCTCAATTTTTGGAATTTCAAAACGCTCTCCGCTAGAAGTTGTTTGCTTTACTTTTCTGTATGCTTCTTCTAATAGTTGTTCGTATTCTGTCATGTAATAGATGCGAGAGGGTAGTTTATAAGTTTTCTTAATTTATTTTGCTTAAGATAAGTCTCTTTTTATAGAAGGTATTATAAGATTATTCTCCTCGCAATATCTTTCTCAGAGTTTCAAGATGTCCTTCTAGTTCTTTTGATTTTCCATACTTAAATTTTTAGCCATTTTTTAAAGAATCACCAACCGAAGATTTGACAGAGCTGAGGCTTGAGAAGATTTATAAATTCTTATGGGTTAATTAAATTATGACTTTGAAAAATGTTGTTATAGGTCTCGCGATTATGATTCTTACGATTTCTGTCGTTGTACAAGGAGTTGCTTTATTTTATGACTCGCCAGAATATAGTGATTTTTGTTCTGATGCTAGATTCCCAAAAATTGAAGGGGGTGCTGGCGAAGGGGTGGTTTGCCCTGCGGTTTGTGTAGAACTTTATGAGATTCAGGATGGAGTATGTATTTTAAATGAATGTGGTTCGGGTTGTGGTCCTGATGGGATTTCGACTTTTAGGGAATTAAATCAGTGTGAGATTGCTCTTGATGGAGAAAATTGCTGGGATGTTTATGATTCTGAAAGAGAGGTTTATTCAAGAAATATATTCTTAATTGCGTTGCCTTTAGGAATTGCAATAATTGCTGTTGGTGCTTTGGTTTTTGGACTTGAGGCTGTTGGTGCTGGATTAATGGCGGGTGGTCTTGGAGTCGTGCTTTGGGGTGTCGGCTCTTTCTGGGGTTTTGCGGATGATTGGCTGAAATTCTTACTTTCACTTGTTGGACTTGTGATTTTGATTTGGCTTGCGTTTAAGATGAACAATCTTAATTGGAAAACAGGCAAGATTAAGAAAAAGCGAAAATAGTATGACGAATAAAAAATTAAATAAATCTTTTTGGATTTTTGTGGGGTTTGCGTTGTTAGTTCTTGGAGTTTTTGAAATTAAGAGTCTTTGGGGAATTCTTTTCCTTCTTTCTGGAGGGTATTTAATTTATCAAAATTGGAGAGATTAATTATCCAAGATATCTAACTTTTCCGGGTAGAGGTTCGAAAATGATTCCCTCTTCAAGGAGTCTTTTGATTTCTTGGTCAATTATTGAGGGTGCAACTTCGGAGAACTTCTTCATAATCTCAGGAGTTTTGATTCCACCTTCATCTTCAGCTCCCTTGATAAGTTCTAGAATTTTATCTTTTATTGCGAGAGATTGTTCTTTCCCTTCCTTATCTGAAGGAGTGTTTTCTTGACCCTGATTTGTTTGTGCTGATGGACTTTCGAGAGTTGTTGCTCTTTCTTTTTCTGTTTCGAGTTTTCTTAGAAGTAAATATTTTGGGTCTTGTTCTTTGATTATTTCTGGTGCTATGTAAGTTTCATCATTCCAATTTCTCAAGACTCCAATTACCGCCACAGTTTGTCCTTGGACTACGTTCTTGAATTTTTGAGCATCATCTCCAAAGACCTTTAATTTTATTTGTCCAGAGCCGTCATCAAGTGTAAGGAAGACATATTTTCTCCCTTCGTTGTTCTCAGGGTTTCCAGCCTCAAATCGGTCCACTATATTTCCAATTATATTCACTCTTACTATCTTTTTGTTTCCCAGTTCCAAGAACGAAAATCTTTCTCCGTCATTTATTGGTTTTCCGATTAAGATGTCCCCAATTCTTAGTTTGTATGCAATATTCCTTTTGAATTGTTGTTCTGGCATTTTAAGTCTTGGAAACATATCCCTTTTTAGGTTTAAAAATTGTTCCACTAATATCGAGTTTTGTGATAGCATCATCTATATCGTCGCGCGTCATTTTGCCCTCAAGAGCTTTTTCTATTTCATCTATAGGAATCATCTTTCCTATCTTGCTTTCAAGAGCTGAGATCATATCTCTGACAACAAAAACCTTGTTTCTTTGAGATGCAGGCATTGCCCCGGTTCCCCTGTCTATGTCAAAAGTTTTTGATTCATAATCATAACCTACTTGGGTAAGATAATACTTCATTATGTCTATAGCTCTCTTTGAATCCTCAATGTCTACTGTTTCGCTTAATCGCATCTTTGCTGATGCCTCTGACATTCTTATCAAAGCTTGGAGCTGTCTTGCAGAAATTGGGATTGGTTTCATTGCGCTGTCAGAAGACACAGGCATGTTTCTTAAATCCACATAGAATTTTTTTATGTCTTCAACCGCTTCGGGAGTTAACATTGGTTTTATTCTTTGTTTTGCGTATGCAACATATTTTCTTAAGAGGTCTCTTGGAACAATCATCTCTTTTCCTTCTTTTTGGTGCTCCTCTAAAACGTGAGTTGCAATACGTTCGTCTTTTTCCTTATCTGGTAAGTCTCTTAGAGGGAATATAACATCAAATCTGTTGATAAGTGTTGGAGGCAAGTCTATTTGTTGGGATATAGATTGGTAAGGATCGAATCTTCCGAATTTTGGGTTTGCTGCTGCGAGAACAGAAGTTTCACATCTTAGACGGGCTTGAACATTTGCTTTACTAACCGTTATTGTTTGTTGTTCCATTCCTTCGTGCATGGCGCTTCGGTCGTTTGGATCCATTTTTTCAAGCTCGTCAATACAAACTAACCCTTTGTTTGCTAGAACCATTGCCCCTGCTTCAAGAGACCAACCCCGAAGATATTCGTCTCGAACAACTGTTGCGGTTAAACCAGCTCCGGATGCAGACTTTCCTACGAGGTATCTTCCTTTTGGAGAGATTCCTGACATGAACACAAGTATAACTGATTTTGCAACTCCGGGGTCTCCAATTAGTAAAATGTGGAAATCTCCTCTGCTCTTTTGTCCGTCTGCGTGTGTTTTTGCAACGCCTCCGAAAAGTTGGAGGATTAGAGATTTTTTGATTTCGGTGTGGCCCCAAACGCTTGGAACAATACTCTTTGTTAATTTATCAAACACTTTTGGGTCTTGCGACAATTCAAGTATTTGTCTTTCATCTTCATCACTTATATCAAGGTCTTCGAAAGTTTCCTCCATAGGGATTACATTATTTGCTTCTATTGCTAGTTCGAAGCGTGTTGAAAGGCCTCCTGATTGAAGCGGGACTGGAACTTCTTTTAGAACTCCAATAACTTTTACTCTTGCACCAGGAGTTGTTTTTTCTTCCATCTTTGGCTCAACTAAATCTTCTTTTAGAAAAACGTTCATTCTTTTTGGTTGTTCTCCTCCAGAAAGCGATTCTGGGGCTTCTTCAACAACTAGTCTTTGAGTGTCAACCATCTCTTTACTTAGAACTCTAAATCCTCCTCTACGACCACAAGAACAACGGCTTGGCTCCCGAAATTTTTTTTCAATCTGTAAAACAGATATCACTGTTCCACAAGAGGGGCATTCGAATTTTGAATTTACAACCTGAGGCCTAACATCGGAAGCCTGCCTGACTATTCCTTCAACCACAATTATTTCATTTAGGTTCTTGGAACGAATATTTCTTACTTTTATTTCTTGGGTTTTTGAGAGATTTGTTAAACGAACTCTAACATTATCCACCATCCCCGTTTCTTCAATCGCGGTTTCTATTATTGCAAGAGTTTCTTCAGGATTTTTTAGAATTTCTTCAGACAGTTTTGTGGAGAACTCTGTAAGACGTGTGAAATCAATGAATACTACGCTTTTACCTTTCCTCATTTCTTCCCCTACTTCTTTCTTGTAGGAATCAAAGAAATTCTTTGCTTCAATCATCAATTCTTCATTTCGTGGTTTTCCAGAATCCTCTTCTTGGACCTCTACTTCCTCAGGGGTTTCCTCTTCCATTTTCCAAGCACGATGGCCTTGTTTTTATAGTTTGTTGTGAATTATTGTGTAGTTTCTAGAAAAAGAGTTTTTGACTTGTTTTAGCCTAGTTTCCTATGAAAGTGGGGTAGTAAAACAAGAGAAGGAATACTAAACCTATTACAAATCCAATCATGTAACCTATTTTGAAATCACGCGATTTTGGTGTTGGGAAAAAGAAGATAAGGCTTAAGATTGCGTAAAGGAAAGGAGAGAATTTATTGACAAGATCTATTCCAATTATCCTTAAAAGTCCAAATCCAATCATATTTGAGACTACAACAAGCCCCCAGTTTGCAAATATTCCATAAAGCACAAGCTTGTAATTAGTCCCCTTTAAAAAATTTCCAATACTCATTTCTCCTCTTTTTATTTACCGTAATTTTTTATAACAGCTTTCACGTTTCTCAGTAATTGCTCCATACTATTTTCTAGTTGTTGCTTGTTCTTTGTTCCAGTACAAACAAGTTTTCCATTGCTAAAAAGTAGGAAGGTTGCGTTTGGTTCTATAAGTTTGTAAACAAGTCCTGGGAATTGCTCTGGCTCGTATTCTGTATTTTCCATTTCAAGGGCGAGGAAGTTAAGGTTTAGCTTTAGATTAATCATTCCAGAAGCAACAATATTCTGAACTGTTATCTTAGGTTTTGCAGTAATCTTAACATTTATTTTTTTAAGTTGTTTTATTACTGCATCAATAACTTTTTTGACTTGTGCAACAGATTTTGTTCCGGTGCAAACAAGGTTTCCTGAGCTGAAAACAAGAACTGCAGACTTTGGTTCTTTGACTCTAAGCACAAGTCCGGGGAAAGTTTCCGGATTATATTCTGTGTTTGGTTGTGTCCTTGCTAATTTTGTTAAAGGGATGGGTTTTTCAAGAGAAGTCGTCGCAACGATATTCTGTATCTTGTAGTTGCTTGTTTCGCTAGCCATTTTATTTATATTAAGGGAAAATGTTATTTATAAAGGTTTATAAGTGAAAGTGATAAGAATTTCTATGGGGTCCTCTAGTCGATTTACGAAGAAAGAATTGAAAGATCTTGGCTCTGTCCTCCTTAATCTGGTAGCACTTAGTGCAGGACTTTATTTGCCACTTAATGAAGGAAAAATAAGAGACTATTTGGGTGAGCTTGTAAGAGAAAATCCTATTGAGTATAAAGCTCCTGTGATTACAGTTCCTCTTATGCCAAGAATTGATCCAGACCCAATTCCAGAATTAGCTTTATCTTGGAATTATATAAAGGCTTAACCATACTTCCAGTTTCTTTTTTGATTATCAAAGTCTTTCTTTATTTCGTCAAGACTTGAAACTTCGCTTAGTGGTTTATCTGGTCTTAGTGAGGTAAATCTTGGGAATCTTAAGGCGAATCCTGAATTGTAATTTGGAGACTTTTGAATTTCTTGGTAAGTAACAGAGATTATGACCTTTGGTTTTATTTCAACTTTCTTCCCGCTTTCTTTTTTGAAATAAGGTTTTAGCTTTTCAGTTAATTCTTGGAAAGAGATTCCAACCGTCGCATCCCCGCCCCCTCCCACCGAGGCAGCAGTTACCTTTTCTTTTATTCCCGTACCCATTTTTCCAATTTCAGTAAATGTTTTACCTGATTTGTCTGTTCTACAAGATAGAATAAAACTTGAGAGCCATCCCCCTCTTCTCCCCGTTCCGTATTCTCCTCCAGTAATAACCAAATCTAAATCACGCTCTTCGGGTTTTATTTTAAGCATGTGTCCAACTCTTCTTCCGGGTTGGTAACCTGCTTTAAGGTTTTTGAACATAACTCCTTCTTGATTATCCTTCAGTGCTTTTTTGTAAAATTCTTCTGCCTTTTTTTCATCAGAAGTTACAATCTTTTTTGAACGAATAAGTTTGTAAGGATGGTTTTTTACTATTTTGGTTACAATTTCTGTTCTCTTTTCAAAAGGCATATCTAGAAGGGATTTTCCATTGTAATATAAAATATCAAAAACATTGACTTCAACGGGAAGTTCGTTTTGGATTTTTTCTATGTCGTATTTTCTTCTAATCCTCTGACTTATTTCTTGGAAGGGTTTGTATTCTTTTGTTTTTTTGTTAAATCCTACAGCCTCCGAATCTATTATGAATGAATCCCCCTTGACATATTTTTTTATGTAATCAATTACTTCGGGGAACTGTTTTGTAACGTTTTCCAGATTTCTCGTGAATAGGATCACTTCATCCCCTTTTTTGTGAGCTAAGAGACGGAATCCATCATATTTGTATTCCACTGCCGCAGGCTTCCCTACTTTTTTGAAAGCCTCTTTTACATTTTTTGCTTTATCTGCTAACATGACCTTTATTGGTTTTCCAATTTGTAGTTGTAGTTTTTCTAAACCTTCCAATTTCCTTGTTCTTACCACATCAAATACTGCGGCAACATCGTTTGTTTTATCTATTGCATTCTGAATCTTGGTTGTCGTTTCAGAATCTCTTTTTGCAAATGCTTCTGCTAGCGAATCTCTTACGGTGCTTTCTTTTATTCCAATTCTTAAATCTCCGATGAGCGTTCTTACAAGGTAAAGGGCTTCTATTGGCGAGGCAGAAGTTAATAGTTCGGTTATGAGTGCGAGTTTTTTGTTTACAGTTCCTTTTCCAATTAGTTCCGGAAGCTTTCTTAAATTTTCAATAACTTTCTGAGTTGTTAACACATTTTTGTGGAGTGTTGATTGTTTTTTCTTGGAAATCAAGAGTTCGGAAACTTTTCCGATGTCTCCTAGTTCTTTCCATTTTTTTACAACGTCCTTGTTCTCTGTGCCTGTTGCTTTTGCTATTGCCTTTATAACGAGTTGATTGCTTATTCCAATTCTTCTTTCATCGTATTCGGGATAAATATCCCCAAGGATAAGATAAAGCACATCGCGGTCTTCAGAACCAAGAAGTTTCAAGAATTTTGCGAGCGTGTCTATTTTTTTTAAACGCTTCGTTGTGGAAGCCAAGGCTTCGTATGTTTCGGCTAATTTTTCGTATTTCATTCGTATGGGGCTCCGCCCCCTAACAAGTCACCCCCGAGAAGAGGGAAACAAGTTTGAATGGGGACTCCACTTAACAAGTCACCCCCGAGAAGAGGGTATAGTTTTATTTTATTATTTTTAATCATTTTCTAAATTTTCAATCCTCCCTTTTTGAAAACAAAAATTTCATTTTATTTTTTTGAACCTCTTAATTTTATGATGTTGTAAACCACTATTAATGTATAAGAGATTTGTAATATTATAAAGATACTGTCTTTTATGTAAATGCTATATGCAGAGAGTAAAATTCCTCCGAGTAATAGGTAGGGATATACTTTTTCTCTTTTGACTTTTTTACCTTCAGAAATTAGGAAAGTTCCTAAGATAATAAAAATTAATCCAACAATTCCAATTATTCTAAAAATCATCTTCTCTTTTTGAAATTAGTTTAGAGAAGTTTTTAAGTTTGTCTACTTCCCTCTTCGGCTTCTTGCTCTTAGACTTGGTCTTGCCTTTGTTTCTCTAGATTTGCTTCTCAAACCACGAGATTTTTTTCCGGAAGATGTTAAACCTCTGAAGGACCTTGCTTTGTTTTCGGGTTTGGATATCCAGTTAATTCTAGAATCTTTCTTGATTTCTGGTCTTTCTGGGTCGACCATTATAACTTCAAAGAAATAGTGAATTCCGTCTTTTCCTATTAAGTATGAATTTAGAACTTCAAGGTTTGTGAATTTTCTTGCGGCTCGCTGTTCCGCGATTTGCTTGTAGTTCATCCGTAGATTTTTTCTTGTGTGAAGGCGCTTTGATCTTCTACCCTTATTTGGTCTTGGGCGTTTGTGACCTCCACGATTAAGACGAACACGAATAACAACAAATCCTTTTTTGGCTTTGTATCCTAAAGAACGGGCTCTGTCTACTCTTAAAGGTTTGTCAACTTTTACAAGAACCGGGGAGGAACGCCAGACAATCATTCTTTCTCGAAGTGTTTTTGCGTCGGGTTTTTTCCATGCCTTTGCTAAATAGTGATACAACCCTTTAGCTGATGCTGAAGGAACTATAGATTTTTTTACATTTGATTTTGCTTTTTCTGGACTCATGTTTTATTGAGAAAAAGTTGATTTAAAAGCTCTTTGGTTAGGATTATTAAATGAGGCTGCACGGATTTGAACCGTGGACCCCTGCCTTATCAGAGCAGTGCTCTAGCCAGGCTGAGCTACAGCCTCATGTTTAATGTACATTTATTTCATTTATAAGTCTTGTGAGAACTACTTTTTCTTAGTTTCTTTTCTATTGTCTTGCATCACATACTTAAAGAATATCCAAGAGACAGGCAAGAGCATTAGGAAATGATAAGCTAAAAATTCTAAGACAAATTCTTTTGAATATCCTTCTAAAAAATATCTAACCTGTAAAAGAATTGCGACAATTGCAGAAAAGATTAGTGCTCTTATTTCTGGTTTTGTTTTTTGAATAAAAATATAAGCCCCAAATCCGATTAGTGTTCCAAAAATTATTTTGTTTGTGAAATAGTAAGAGGGAACGGCATATTCTTCGCTTAAAGAATGGACAACATAATCAATGAATGCGAAGATTAATACTATTGCTAAGATAAATAGGAATATCTTTAAGTATTTGTTAATAAATTTTTTGTTCACCACTTTCAATCTTTTGTATCAAGTTCTAGGGTAAGTTTCTTTTTGGAGAAATTGTAATCACTTATTGGAAGGTTGATTGGAATTATTTTTTGATAGACTTTCTTTTTTCCCAGAGCTTTTACTTCTATGCTACTTTCTAGTTGACTAATTGAAATGTCGTTTATTGAATCCACTCCAGGCATGTTTATTTCGTAGATTACTTTATCTGAAAGCCTTCTTATGCTCGTCTTTGGTTCTGCCTTTGGAAGTCCTATAAATCTCCTTGAAGATGTTGAAGGAAGGTCTAATTTTTTTGAAGATTCTTTGTTCTGCTTTTGATTTCCGTTAAAATCAACTTCTTTCCCGTTAATCATTAATTTCATATTTGTTCCAAATATGTGATGTGAGCTTTTTTGAGCTTTAGCTTCTTTTTGCATTTCTCTTTCTAGCATTTTTACTGCACTGTTAAGCATCTTCCCTAACATTCCTCCCCCAAGTCCTCCGAAAAGGTTTGAAAATTCGTTTGCTTCTTCGTCAAAGTCGTTTTTCCCTAGCATGCCCCAATCTTCTCCTCTGTTGTTTAAGGGAGTTTTACAATAGGGACAGAAATTATAGTCATTGTTTACTTTCTCTTGACAGTTTTTACATTTCTTTTTCTTGAACATTAAGGAATCAGGAGAGTTTTCTTTAAATATCTTCTGTTTTATTTTTCAAATATCCTCCCTCTTATTGACTTTATTTGGTGAAATTCTTCTAAGAGAGTTGGTTTAACTTCTCTATAAATTACTCGCCCAAAATCTCTCCTTCCCTTCAGTTTCTTCACAGGTCTAACCTCTTTTATTTTGAAAATTCCAGTAAACATAACTATCAATCTTGCAAGGGTTCCTATTATGAATATTATGAATATTGGTGTGATTGTGACGGTGTTTAATGTCTTTATCAAAATCGCTCCAACTCCTGCTCCGAGGAAAGTTCCGATTCCGTTTAGCATGTTATAATAAGAAACTGCGAGACCTCTTTTGTCTTGTTGGACATTATCATAGATAAAGTTTCCCGCGGAAAGTCCAAATCCTGCCCAGGCAATTCCTCCAATTATGGAAGGAATTAAAACGAGATAGAGGGGTGATGGAGATAGTATCCAAAGTAATGGGATAAGTGCTATTGGAATTGAGGTTAGTCTCATCACAAGGCAGTTTCCGTACTTGTCTGCAAAATCACCCCAAAATTCTAGAACTAAAAGTGAAAGTGCTGAACCCGAGAGTGTTACAATCATATATGTGCTGTAACTAAATCCAAGATTTCTAAGTAAATATACTGCAAGAAGTGGTGCAGAGATTGAACCTGCAAGAGATAAAGATGCTCTGAAAATTGAAAACTTTCCGAAGTTTGTTTTCGGTGCTTTTTTGATAAAACTCCAGAAACTGAAATAGTCCTGACTATTTATTTTCATCTTTGGTTCGTATTGTTTTCTTATTGTCCTCCAAGATTCTAATCTAGAAAGAAATGCAAGGAAGAAAAGAATCATAAATCCGTAGAGAGTCCAGTTTCTGCTTTTGAATGAATCTAAGAAAAACGAGGCCGCTAGTGCGAGGGTGATTGAAGTGAATCCAATAATCAAATTTCTCTTTGAAAACCATCTGCCTCTTTTGTTTTCCTCTACGAGATCCCCCATCCAAGAGAACCAAGCAGGGCTTCCCCAGTTTGAAAGTACAACGTAAATTGCGAAGATGGAGAGCATGAGGATTGGCAGGGTGCTTGTTATTATCCCTCTTTGAAATAAAATAGCGATGAGAATCATTGGGATCCAGATTAAAGATTCTAAGAAAACAGCTTTGGCGATTATTTTTTTTCTTGACTCTTTTCCCATGAGTCCCGAGCCAAATATTTGAGAGACCGGTCCTAGAAGTCCAGAAATAGCACTAAGCATTGCAACGAGGGAACTGCTAGTGTTTATCGCTATCGCGAAGGGGGAAAGATAGTGGTCTCCAAAAGAACCTCTTGCAGATGCAAAAATTCCCTCTTTTATACTAAGTCTTCTAGCTCTATGTTTTAGAGCTTTTATTCTTCTTGAATCCATTTTCCCTCTTTTCGATTAAGAATAAATTAGGATTAATAAATTAAACGATTGCTCACTGAGGATAAATAGATTTTTATATTGATTTCATTTAGGGATTTTATGGCAAAGAAAAACAAATTTTATGTTACAACCCCAATCTATTATCCGAATGATATCCCTCATATTGGCCATGCATATACAACCATTGCTGCAGATGTTTTGGCTAGGTGGTACCGTCTTAAGGGAGAAGAAGTTTTCTTTTTGACAGGAACTGATGACCATGGGAAAAAGATAGTTCGGGCTGCTGAGACAAAAGGAAAAAAACCTAAAGAATTTGTTGATGCTTTGGTTTTTGATTTTAAGGATGCTTGGAAAAAATTAGATATTGAATATGATAGGTTCATAAGAACAACGGACAAGGACCATGAGAAAGTTGTCTCGGATGTTTTGCAGAAAGTTTATGATAAAGGAGATATTTATCTTGGAGAGTATGAAGGATTTTATTGTACTTCTTGCGAGGCCTATTATACTGAGAAAGATATTGAGGATGGAAATTGTCCTGTCCACAAATCCAAGATTGAGAAACTGAAAGAGAAAAGTTATTTTTTCAAGCTTTCAAAGTATCAGGACAAATTGTTGAAGCATTATAAAGACAATCCTGAATTTATTTCTCCGAAGAATCGAAGGACAGAGATTATCAATAGGGTCAAGGAAGGGCTTAACGATTTGAGCATTTCTCGGACTAGTTTTGATTGGGGAATTCCTTTGCCTTTTGATAAGAAACATATTTGTTATGTTTGGTTTGATGCATTGTTTAATTATTATAGCGCTACACGGGAAAAGGGTAGGGAGAGTTTCTGGCCAGCAGATGTTCACCTGATTGGTAAGGATATTTTATGGTTCCATGCTGTTTATTGGCCAGCATTTTTGTTGTCTGCAGGGATTGAATTACCGAAGAAAGTTTTTGCTCACGGCTGGTGGACTTTTGATAACGAGAAGATTTCAAAGTCGAGGGGGAAAGTGATTAATGTTGATGAATTGGTTTCTATTGCCGGAGTGGATTCTATAAGATATTTTTTATTGAGAGCAACACCCTTTGGGGATGATGGAGATTTTTCGGAACAAGCTCTAAAAGACAGACATAATAATGAACTTGCTAATAAACTGGGTAATTTGGTTTCGAGAGTTTCTGGTTTGATAGAGAAGATTGGTTTAGAGAAGGCGAGAGAGAATAAACTTTTGAAAAAATTAAAAACGAAGGAGATTGGGAATCTTGTTGAGAATTATGAATTTGATAAAGCACTGAATGAAATTTTTGCTTTTATTGATGATTGTAATGAATATGTTCAGAAAACACAGCCGTGGAAAGAAACTTGTGAAGATAGAAAGAAGATTCTTTACGAGGTAGCTGATTTGTTGAGGGCTGTGGCAATTTTGCTCTGGCCATTTATTCCCTCGACCTCGGAGAGAATTTCCAAGATATTTGGATTTAAGGTTGGGGAAAAAACTTTTGATGATATTGTTAAACCTCTTGAGGTTAAAGAAATTAAAAAATCAGAAATTCTTTTCAAGAAGATAGAATGAAAATGGGTTTCTTTTTTACAAAATTAAAATTTTGAAATGAAAATAAAGATTAAAACTTCTGAGGGAGAAGCGATTGCTGAGTTGAACGAAACTCAAACCGCAAGGGAAATTTATGATAAGTTGCCCTTAGAGGGTTCTGCAAATGTTTGGGGCGAAGAAATTTATTTTGACATTCCGGTTGCTAAAAGTTTAGAGGAACCTTCGAAGCAAGAGATGGAAGTTGGAGATTTGGCTTACTGGTCCTCTGCCTCGAACGCCGGCGGGCACGTTTGCATTTTCTTTGGGAAGACGCCCGCATCGATAGGCGAAAAACCTCGAGCGGTTTCAGAAGTTACTTTTTTGGGGAATGTTATCGATTTCCCCGCCCGCCCATCCCGAAAGGAGGCTGTTGATTTATTTAAAAAAGTTCAAAACGGGGAGCGGATTGTCCTTACTCGATTGAATGATTAATAACAAAAATATTTAAATACTCAATTTATTTATTAGGGTAAAGAAGATGGCGAGAAAAAAAGAGGGAAAGAGTTTTGGTCTTGGGAAGCTTGAAATTAATTTGACTAATCGTTGGCTTTATACTTTGATTGCGTTCTTTGTTGTTATAGTTCTTAGTGTTGGTGTTTATGCTTTTGGTTCAAAGCCAAATCCTGGGCACGCTTGGACAGAGCTTGCTGGTTGTGATAGTTCGGGTCAGGTTGCAGAGTGGTATTCTGGTTCATGGAGATGTATTTCAACTCCTTCTGGCTCCGGAGGGGGCTCAAGTTATTGGGCTGCTGGTTCTACTGGAATTTATTATGCTAATCAGGTAAAGGCTGGAGGCGCGGGTTCTAGTGCTAGTTCTGCATGGGGTCTTCAATTAGCTAGTTCTGCAGGGGCTGATGCTATTCAAGTAACAAAATCTAGTTTGGGTTCTGGAACTACTGATGGTGTTCTTCTTGTTCTTGGTATTGATGGAGGTTCTGCGGCGGCACTTTATAATTATGAAAATGGTTATCTTGCACTTGGAACTAATGCTGCTGAGAGATTGAGAATTGATACTTCTGGAAATGTTGGGATTGGAACAACGACTCCTACGGCTAAACTTCATGTTGCCGGGAATCTTGTTGTTGATGGAGAGATTACTTCCGGTGGGGGGACGGTTTCTACAGTTCCTCAGTTTGTTGGATTTACAAGTTCAACTTATGATGGTGCTGGAGTTGGAGGATATAGTGGCGGAGATGCGAGGTGTATCTCTCAAGTTCCGGGTTCGACAAGAATGGCAACTGCTTCGGACTTAGCTTATGACAAGCCAGGTTCTGGAACGAATGCGTGGTATAGTACTTATGGGGTAAATGATTGTCAGCAATGGTCCTCAAGTTCTGGAGATGGCTCAAAGACAGGAACATATTATTCTGCTATAGGATCTCCGGGATATACCGCAAATTGCAACAACGCGTTTAAGCTTGCTTGTTACAAATAATTTTTTGATTTCATTTAGGGAGGATATTTTTTAAATAGGGTTTCTTTATTCTTTGATGGTCTTTAGAGATTATGTTAAAAAGTATTTTACTCCTTTTTTAATTACCTCGCTGGTTTCTCTCCCTCTCTCTTTTGATAGAACTGAAGCACAGAGAATTGAACCTTATGTGGATAGTGTTCTTTATTCTTCTGGACAAACTAGCCCGGATTTTGATGGTGATGGTCTTGTTGACTTTTCTGACTTTGTAAAATTTGCTGGGGCTTTTGGGACTAATAATGATAGATATGACCTAACTGGCGATGGGAAAGTTGATTTCCTAGATTTTGTTGAGTTTGCGAAATATTTTGGGACGAATTTAAATGGGAATTCTTCGGAGCAGAGTGTGAACCTTTCAGGAATTTTAGAAGATAATGAAAACCATGGGGGACAACAAGGAATTGTGAGAATTTATTCTTCTAAAGATAGCACTTTTTTGGGAGAGGTTTCTACGGATAAGTTCGGAAGATTCAATGGACAGATAGAATACCAATTATCTGACTTGAATTCAATAGATAGCATCTTGGTTCAGGCAAGGAAAGTTGAGGATGGAAAGCCTTTAAGTTATGTCCGAAGTGTCCGGCTCCTGGTGGAAGGTCAAAGTGATCTTGTTCTGAGAGTTGTTCCTTATGATGGAGAGTTTCTTCTTGACTTTGATAGAAACGGAACTTTTACATCGGGCGAGACGTTTAAGTTTAAGGAGTATATGGGAGAAATAGGTGCCTATGTTTCTCCAATCATAAGGAGATGGCATTTTAAGGAAGACGATGGAAGGGTTTCTTCTTCTTACGGAAACCCTGTTTTATTTAGAGGATTTAGAATGTTAAGAAAGAATACACCTGAAAATTCAATTAATGGTTCTGGAGAATTTTCACAAAATGATTTTGATTTTATAAGGTCTAAAATTTCTGACAGAGAAGACATCGGTGCGATGGTTCCCGGGGCGAATTTGGAGAGGTATCCCGTGGAGTTCTTGGATAGAATAAATGTCGATGAAAGGGGATGGATTTATTTTATTCCCGACAGTACTCTTGCAGAGAGAATGGGGGCAGATGGTTTTACTTCGGGAGGTATCTTTGCCAATACAATAGATCTTTCTAAGATTTGGATAGATACAAAAAGAGGAATGAATCATACGGTAATCTCTCATGAACTTTTTCATGCTTTTGTTGCTACTTCATATAAACCCTGGCCCCCAATGGGATTGGCTGGAGGTCATACAACCGTTTTTTTGCCACATGAGAGTCTTATAAATTCTAACCCCTATAGATCTATTTTGAAACCGTTTAAGGTCCCGGATGTAAAAGCGGCGTTCATTGTATATGAGCCGAGCTTCTTCAATAGAATCTATCCTTATGGGGTTAGTCTTGAGGATGTTCTTGGAATGGATTTTATAGCGGAGAAATAATTTTTAACTAACCTTTGTCCCTTCTTCTAGATCTTGGCTTGGTTCCAATATAGTAAATACATCGTCTTCTTTATTTCCTGCGGGGAATAATAAGAAGATTTAAATAATAAAAAAGAATATTTTTATTATGGAAAAGATAATATTTAGCAAGGGAGTCCTAGGAGGAAAAGCATTAATAAGAAACACAAGGATTAGTGTAGAGTTTGTCCTAGGATTGTTGTCTTCCGGGATGAGTGCAGATGAAATAATTAAAGAGTATCCTCATTTGGAGAAAGAAGATATTATGGCGGCATTGGCTTATGCAAATAAGATTCTTAAACATGAAGAAGTTATGACTGGATAGTCAGATGATTAAATTCCTCTCTGATGAAAATATAGCTAAAAGTTTAACGAAATTTTTGAGAGGGGAAGGGCATGATGTTAAAGATATAAAAGATGAGGGGTTATATGGTATACCTGATGAAGAAGTTTTGAATATAGCTAAAGGAGATAGTCGCGTTATATTGACTCATGATAAAGAGTTTGGAGGAATCTTGAACGATCCTCTAAATTTTAAAGGGATAATTTTCATAAGATATTCAAATCAATCGCCTTCCAATGTTATTAAAAAGTTCTCTTTGGATTTAGATAAAATAAAAGATAAAATACTCAATTCTGTTATAGTTTTGTATGATAAATATTCTTCTATTTATGAATCAGAATAACTTAATCAACTGACTTTTGTCCCTTCGTCTAGATCTTGGCTTGGTTCCAATATAGTAAATACATCGTCTTCTTTATTTCCTGCAGCCAGAATCATTCCCTGACTTTCTACGCCTCTAAGAGAACGAGGCTCGAGGTTTATTAAGAAGATACTTTTTTTACCTTTTAGGTTTTCTTTTGGAATGTACTCTCTTAGACCGGCGCAGATTGTTCTTTTTCCTATTTCCTTTCCGAAGTCGACGATTAATTTGTAAAGTTTATCAGAATCAGGAATCTCTTCGACTTCAAGAATTTTTCCGACTCTTATGTCTAATTTTTCCCAGTCTGAGAACGAGATTGTAGGTTTCATCTCATTAAAATAATAAAGATGTTTTTAATTTTTTGCATAGTTTTAGCTTTGTTGAAAGTCCTTTTATCTTGAGATTTTTGATTTAATCCCGCCCACCCTCCCGACCTCGCTCGAGAAGTAGGAGAATTTGTGTGCTCCACACTGATTGATATTAATAATCTACTAGGGATTAGTATAAACCTCGCGTGATTTTACGTTATTATTTATCTCTTTAATTTCGAATGGTATATCAGCGACGGCAAATTTGTTAAAATTACTTTCTGCCTTTTAACCATTTTGAAAATCTTTCAAAGAATCTTTCTTTATCTTTCTCAGAGTCATAAGGGATATCAAGAAGTCTTGCAGCAACTTCCTTGTAAGCTCTTGCCGCTTTACTCTTAGGATGAATGTGAATTACGGCATCTTTTTCTTTTATTGAGGATTTAACTGAATTGTCTTCAGGTATCATTCCTAAGATTGGAGATTCTAACATTTCTTTAACAACTTCTGGTGAAAGTTCAATATCATCCCCTCTTACTCTTGTTACAATTATGCCTCTGACTGGTTTGTTTAGTTGCTCTGCAAATTTTATTGCCTTTAGAGCATCGGTGATTGCGGGCATTTCAGGATTTGTCACGATGATTAATTCATCTGCGGCCTCTATTGAGCTTGATGCTTCCAAACCCAAACCAGCGGCACAATCTATAATGATGTGATTAGATATTTTTTTGAATTCATTTCTGAAATTTTTCATCTTTTCAGATTTTGTCTTTTTTAGTTCTTTTATAGAAATTGAAGCAGGCATTATTTTTAATCCGGATTCGTGTTCGTAGACAGCTTCAAAAGCTTCGGCTTTTCCCCTTAGAACGTGATTTAAACTTACGGGAACTTCCGGAGCGTTCAAATGTATTCCTACATTTGGAGTTGAGATATTTCCGTCGATGACTAGAACATCTTCTCCGAAGTGGTTCATTGCTGCAGCAAGATTGATAGCGGTTGTTGTTTTTCCAACACCCCCTTTACCAGATGTTATAACAATTATTTTTGCCATTTTGTATCAGAATCTTATTCAGACTCGTTAAGATAAGACTAAAATGCCTTGCATTTTGTCAACTCCGTAAATTTTTTATTTACGATGTAAGAAATTGCTTAGTTGTACTTATAAACTTTTCTAACTTCTCTGCATAAATCTTTAATTGTTCCAAGTTTACTTGTACTTCTTCCCCTCGATAAAAGATCTTGAGAGTCACATTTTTTCTAAATTCACCAATCCTTTCTTTTCTTAATTCCTCTACTTTTCTAAACATTTCATACATATCAATTACCTCTAAAAACTCTTTATTTTTTTTGAATAATTTTCTTATTGATTCAATTTTTCCTAAAGGATTTGTAGGAATAGAAGAGATTTTCTTCTTCTTTTTTGCGTGTTTTAAAATTTCATCCACGCTTGTTTCAATCATTTTTCGCCATCTTAGAATTAGATTTAATATCACATCGCAAGTTTTTGTATACTTGAGACTAACATAAAGTAAATGATCTGCGCTTATTTTTTCCTGAATTATCTCTTCCATTAATTTAAATGACTCCTAATCAATATTCCTGCTGAGATAGAAACATATTTATAGAGTATTTCTAGCTTTTTATACTTTTCTTTATTTTTGCATCAAATTGAGACGTGTTTTTTTTAAAATATTTTTTGAAGTTTCTAAAAATTCTTTTGTTTTTTCAAGAGTTAAAGTTTTTGGCTCCAATTTGTCTGATAAAATTATAATTTTGTCTTCTCTGATAAATTCCATTGAGCTTTTTTTGTGTTTTTCTACTATTTCGAATAGTTCTAAAATAATCTTTATTTCTTCTCTTGTTATCATATAATTATTTGCACATTTTTCTGTGAAAATTCTAAAATTTTCTTTTGGATTTTTGTAAAGATTTATTCTTTTGTATAAATATTCATACTGGAGAATTGAAGTTATGCAGATTGTGATGGCGGATTTGATTTCACTTAAAACTCTGAGTAGAAGTCTTTTGTCCTTCACCATTGGGAAAGATGTGTAAACCATGTGGTCTGTGGTTTTGATTATCTTTTCTGCTTCGGTTAATTTTTCGAGAAATTTTTCCATTAAGAAATAAAGGGTTTGTAGTTGAAATAATTTTGCTTATTCACTTAATTTCATAATTGCATCGGCTAAATCTCCGTTTGAGCCTTCTAAAGCCATTTTAGCTTCATCAAGAGTTTTATCTGTTTTTTCCGCGACTGTCTTCACATCTTCTTCAGAGAAAGCTTCTCCTGCTTCTTCAGTCATTTCCCCAGTTATTTGGAGACTTTCTTGCCCTTGCATAGTTATTTTTTGAACTGAAGGGTCGTTTATGACAAGTTGTGAACCATCCCGTTTTTCTATGATAACTCTAGAAGCATCGATGTCTTCTTGGGACATGCCGAGCTGTTTCATCATTGCTTGCATTTTCTTAGGGTTTAATCCCCCGCCTAATCCTGGGAACATTGTACATATTCTATGAGATAAATCCTTAAAAAAGGTTTTGCTTTTGAAGTTTTATGGATAGAGATGAAAATTTCCAGAAGACAGAGTTTATAGATAGCATTTATCTTCTCCAGACTGTTAGAGGATTTGTTGAGATGGAGGATCTTTCTTCTCAATATACCCTTCCAATTTCGGGAGTGACCGGTAGGGGGAATATTCTACACAGGAGAGAGAATAATGGTGTTTGGTTTAGTGGAACGCTGTTGACCCCTAATTTTGAAGGAGGAAATACGGGATACTACAAGAGTCATATGGAGGGCATTATAACTGACTCGGGGGATCTTAGAGCTTTAGAGTTTGTTTATGATTTTCCATCCTACGATGGCGATTGTTTTGAGTATGTTCTTAAGGCAAAAGATATTCGGGCTCGCCCGGTTATTTTTTCTGGAAATTTAACTTATAGGGCTGCAGAGGATTTTGGAAAAACTCGTAAAGAAAGATCTGCTATCCTTGAGTTTAATGGGGGATGGTTTTCGGGTAAATCTACAAGAATACTCACCCGTCATTATAAGGACCGGGATTCAAGACACGGATTGCCGCTTCCAGAATTTTGGGAACAATTCTTGGGGGAAATTGAGGAATCTGGATATGAGCATCCTTACAATGCGATTACAAATGCTCTTCAAAAAGAAAGGTTGGAAAAGGACGATCTTCCCTTTTAACCAAACCAAAATCCTAGAAAAATTCTGAATGCTATGATTAACACTACAAATGCGACTATGTGAATTGGTTGGAGCATGATTTTACTTGCGTATTCTTCATCGAATCTTACAAGCCCTCCAAAACCTGCAGGCATACTAATTCTATTGTCAGCCATCGTGTATTTTAGAAATCCAAATAGTTTTTAAAAGTTGTTGTATTCAGACAAAGATGGAACCATATAACCCTTTAACTGATGAGGAAAAAATAAGGAAATTTTGGGAGAAGGAAAAGATTTATTCCTTTAAGCCCTCGAAAAAAGACGAGAAAATCTATTCGATAGATACTCCTCCGCCAACGGTTTCTGGTAAGATGCATATTGGACACGCGTTTTCATATTCTCAGCAAGACTTTATCGCGAGATTTAAGAGAATGCAACTTGTTGGAGAAGGTGGAAGTGTTTTCTATCCTTTTGGAACAGATGATAATGGTTTACCAACTGAACGGCTTATTGAAAGGCTCAAAGGGGTTAAATCAAAAGAAATGTCCCGTTCTGATTTTATCAAGTTGTGTCTTAAGACTTTGAAGGAGATAACTCCTGATTTTGTTTATGATTGGAAGAGAATTGGTTCTTCTTGTGATTTTGATTTGTCCTATTCTACGATTAATGAGGATTCACGAAGAATTTCACAGAGTTCTTTTTTGGAATTGTATAAAAAAGGCGAGGCTTACAAGGCAGAGTTCCCAACTATCTGGTGTCCAGAGTGTCAGACTGCTATCGCTCAGGCAGAACTTGATGATAAGGAGATGCCGAGCGAGTTCTCAACTTTAAAATTTAGTTGTGATGGTAAAGAATTACTTATTGCGACAACAAGGCCAGAGCTTTTGGGAGCTTGTGTTGCTGTTTTTGTTCATCCTGAAGATAAAAGGTATAAATCTTTTGTTGGTAAAAAGGCGAAGGTTCCGTTGTTTGATATTGAGGTCCCAATAATCGCTGATAAATCTGCAGAACCAGATAAAGGAACTGGGATTTTGATGGTTTGTTCTTATGGAGATAAATATGATGCTGATGCTATTGCAAGACATAAACTTGAACCAAAAGTTATCCTTGATGAAACTGGGAGATTGACAAACGAGAAATATAAGGGTTTGAAAGTTAAGGAAGCTAGGAAGAAAATTTTGGAAGATTTGGATAAGGCAGATTTGATTAAAGAGAAAAAGCAAATAACTCATACAGTAAATACTCACGATAAATGTGGAACTGCAATTGAATTTATTCCAACAGAGCAATGGTTTGTTAAAATTCTTGAAAGGAAGAAGGAATTATTGAAGCAAGGTAAGAAAGTTAAATGGTTCCCTGAACACATGCGGAAGAGGTATGACAATTGGGTTGAGGGATTGAGTTGGGATTGGAATATTTCTCGAGATAGACATTTTGGAATTCCGATTCCGGTTTGGTATTGTGGTGATTGTGATGAGGTTATCTTGCCTGAAGAGAAAGAATTGCCTGTTGATCCGATAGAAACAAAGAAAAATTGTCCTAAATGTAAAAAACCTGCTAAAGGCGAAGAGAAAGTTCTGGATACTTGGGCGACTTCAAGCTTGACTCCGCAAATTGCCTCCAATCTTGTTAAGGACAAAGTTAAGATTCCTTATTCGCTTAGACCTAACGGTCACGACATAATTAGAACTTGGGCTTTTTACACAATTGTGAAATCATATCTTCATGAAAATGAAATTCCTTGGGAAAATATAATTATCTCAGGGATGATCTCTATTAAAGGGGAGAAGATGTCAAAGTCGAAAGGAAATGTGATTGATCCCAAAAAAATTATTGAACAATACGGTGCTGATGCTTTGAGATTCTGGGCTGCGGGTTCGAAGCTTGGAGAAGATATGGATTATCAAGAACAGGATTTAGTTGCGGGTAAAAAGCTGATTAATAAATTGGTAAATTCCTCCAAGTTTGTTTTCATGAATCTTCCTAAAGGAAAAAAACCCGAGAAGCCTAAGAAACTTTTTGAGACAGATAAAGTTTTCTTAAATCAATTGAATAGCTTAGTTAAAGAAGCGACGAAAGATTTCGATAATTATAATTACTCTGCGGCTAAATTGAAGATTGATGAGTTCTTTTGGAAGGACTTTTGTGATAATTATTTAGAGATTGTTAAGAAGCGAGTTTATCAATCTCCTGATGACAGTTCAGGGAAATTGTCTGCCCAATACACTTTGTATAAAGGACTTCTTTCCCTGATAAAGATGTTTGCTCCTTTTGTTCCGTTTGTTACAGAGTATTTGTATCAAGAATTTTTTAGGAAACAAGAGGAAGAAAAGAGTATCCATATTAGCACTTGGCCTGAAGTGGAATCGAATTTAAATTCAGATTCTAAGGATTCTTGGAAAAGCTTACTTGATACTCTTTCAAAGATAAGGCAAGAGAAATCTAATGCTCAAAAGTCTATGAATTCTGAGATTATTCTTACTCTTGATAAAAAGGTTTATTCTGCTTTAAATGGATTATTAGAAGACCTTAAAAATGTTACAAACGCAAGAGAAGTAAGGGAAGGGAAGTTTGAAGTGGAGTTTGTGGAATAATGTCATTAACAAAATCTGAGCTTATGGATATCGTTGAGGAACTTGAGAAACATAAAGGCAGAGCCACGGAGTTGATAACGGTTTACATTCCGGCAGGACAGAATATTCATACTGTTTCGGACCAGCTTGAGGCGGAAAAGTCTACGGCTAAAAATATTAAATCTACTGCAACAAGGAAAAATGTTGGAAATGCATTGGACAAAATTACGCGATATTTGAAAGATTATAATAAAACTCCTGAGAACGGGCTTGCACTTTTTTCGGGGAATGTTTCTAAAGTTGAAGGTCAGGAAGATTTGCAGCTTTGGGAAGTGGAGCCTCCAAAACCACTTGGGACAAGGATGTATCGGTGTGATAAGGAATTTGTTTTAGACCCATTAAAGGAGATGCTTGAAGTTACAGAAGTTTTTGGTTTGCTTGTTATGGATAGGAAAGAAGCGACGATTGGAGTTCTTGAAGGAAAGAAAATTGATGTTATGCAAAAAATGACTTCTGGAATTCCGAGTAAGGTTAGAGCTGGAGGACAGTGTTTAAGTCCTGATACGTTAATTATGAAAGATAATGGGGAGATAATTGAAATTAAAGATTCACATAACCCTTTAATGATAATCTCAGAGAATTTTAATTTAGAAAAAACAGAAAAAACTCCTTTAATTGCCAAGTGGGAAAATGATAAAGAATTATTCAAAATAATAACAAAATATCCAAAATTTGAAATTGAATCTTCTCAAGAACATACTTTCTTTGTCAGAACTGAAAATGGAATTGAAGAGAAACCGCTCTCTAAAATAAGTGAGGGAGATTATTTAATTTTGCCTGAAAGAATTAATCTACAATTAGAAGACCAGAATATTGATTTTATTCCTGAAATTAAACAAGCATTTAATATGAAGGCGATAACAACCCCAAAATTTATCAACCCCAATTTTTCAAGGCTCTTAGGTTACTATTTGGGTGATGGAGCTTATGAAATCGATAGAATTACTTTTTTTGAGCAAAGGAAAGAAGTGGCTGAATTTTATGAGCTTTTGATAGAAAAAGTTTTTGGTGTTAAAGCAGATTTAAGGTTTAGAGAATCCAAGAATTATTGGCAAATAAGGGTTTATAGTAGGATTTTATCCCAATTATTCAAAGAAATTTATCCAGAGAAAGATAAAACTCGTAATGAAAAAATACCTTCTGTTGTGCTTAAATCTTCTGATAAATCTTTAGCCTCTTTTATTAGCGGATTTTTTGATGCTGAAGGTTATGTTGCAAAAACAAGAGTTTCTGCAGGATTTAATAATAAATTAATTGCTAAACAACTGCAGTTTTCTTTATTAAGGTTGGGTATTGTTGCTTCTATTAATGAATATGATAATAGAAGAAATCCTTATTCAAAAGAAATTAGGTATACGGTCTCTATTGACGACATAGAATCTCTGAAGAAATTTGAAAAATCTATAGGGTTCGCTTCGAATGAAAAACAAAATAAGCTTAAGAAATTAATTGAAAATAGAAGTAATAGGAGTAAAGTAAGGCAACTAGTAGTTAATGGGAGAGAAGTAGCTAAAATAATAAGAAATTCAGGATTAAATACAAGGCAATTTAATTGTCCTGATTTTTTCATAAACAAGAAACAACTAAGTAAAGAGGTTTTCAAGAAAAGAATTTTGGATAAGATTAATGACCCTGATTTAAAAAAAAGATTGAAAATGTTTTATAATTCTAATTTGATTGTTGTTAAAATAGATAAAATTGAATCTATTGGACTCCAGAAAACCATTGATATAGAAACTAAAAACCACAATTTTATTGCCAATGGGTTGCTTGTCCACAATTCTAGCCAGAGATTCCATAGAATTACTGAAGGACTTACAAAAGAGTTTTACAAAAGAATTGCTGCCGAGATGAAGAATATCTTTTTTGAAATGCCCAAACTTAAAGGAATAATTATTGGAGGTCCGATTCCCACAAAAGATGAGTTTATTGATGGAGAGTATTTACCTACAGCATTAAGGGAAAAAATTATTGGAAGAATTGATATTGGGGATAGTTCTGAGTCTGGATTACATGAACTTGTCGGGAAAGCACAGGACTTGCTTGCTGATCATGAGAGAACTTTAGAGAGAAAAGAGGTTGAACATTTATTCCAGAATCTTGGAGAAAATCCGAGTAAAACTTTGTTGGGGGAAGAGAATGCTCGTCATGCGATTGAAAATGGAGCAATTGAAAAATTGTATTTGTCTTCTAAGATTTCTAAACCTCTTACTAGGGAACTTATAAAATTGGCAGAGAACATCGGTTCTGAGATTAAAATTATATCTGATGAGACTACAGAGGGGGAGCAGTTCTATAATATGGGTGGTATTGGGATGATTTTGCGGTTTGCTATTTAGTTTTTCCAACACTTTGTTTAGGATTAATAGTATTTTTCTGATGTTGAGTATTTTGGAATTGTAGTTATTTATGAGTAATTACGGATAGAAAAGTTTATAAATCCCCCCTCTCTTTAATTTTCAAGATAAAAATGTCTGGAAAATTAAAACAACCCAAAAGTAATACAAGAGAAGCAATTGAAATGGGATTGGCTGTGGCCCTTGTACCGGGAGCTGTATTTTATTACGCAACTGATGATACAAACCAAGCACTCAAATATGCTGTTGGTGGTCTTGAGGTTGCATCAAAGTTAATGCTCTATACAGCAGCTGCCACAGAAGTATACCGGGCTGTATCGGGATAAGCGTTCTAATTTTTTTCCTCTCAAAACCTTTAAAATCTCAAAGCCCTTGATTTTGTTATGGGTGGTGAAGAAAAAGAAAGTGCTATTGAGAAAGATGTTGATGAGAGAGTTTTGATTTCAAAGAATATTTCTTCTCGGACTATGGAAGAAATTGATTCTGAAAGTGAGAAAGAGGACCTAAGAAAAATTGAAGCAATATTTTTTGTTTCTGGTCGTTTTCTTACTATGCCTGAATTGGTTTCGCTTTCAGATTTGAATCCGATTATAATAAGGGAGATTATTGAGAGACTGATTAAGAAATATGAGAGTGAGGAGAGTGCGATGCATATTATTTCTAAGGGTGGCGGTGAGGCTGGCGAGGGAAAGATGTGGAAAATGGATGTTGTTCCAGAGTATTCTTATTTGGTTAATCGTTTGGCGGGGGGTTCTTCGGAGTTTACAAAGGCGGAACAGGAAACACTTGCAATAATTGCTTTTAAAAAACCGATGAAGCAGAGTGTTTTGATTAAGATTAGGGGAAATAAGGCTTATGACCATGTTAAGAAATTTGTTGAATTAGGATTGGTTCGGAAGAAAAAAATTGGACATACTAACGAACTTAATCTGAGTGAGGAATTTTATGATTATTTTAACCTTGATGAAGGGAGTTTGAGTGCTAAAGAAGATTAATTTTTAAACAGAGTTCTTTTCCAGAAAGTATAAATAAGGTTAAAATTGATTAATTAAAATGCCAGATTTCCTCACAGTTGTTTATCTCGTTTATTCATTCATAGCACTTTATTTTTTGTTCTTATTTGTAGTTATCTATGCCAAAAATCGGAAAGATTTTTTCTATTATCCTCCTTTGACAAAAATCTATTCTTTAAGTGTTGTCATACCGTGTTTTAATGAGCAGGATGATATTGGGGGGACAATTGAGTCTGTTCTTGCTTCGGATTACAAGGGACTTAAGAAGATTATAGTTGTTGATGATTGTAGCACTGATGATTCTTTTGAAATAATTAAGGGTTATGCTAAAGAGTATGCTAAAGTTATTGCGGTTCAGACGCCGAAGAATACGGGATGTGCTGCTGGTTCGAAGAACTATGGTTCGACTTTTGTGGATACAGAACTTATTGCTTTTGTTGACGCGGATTCTTATCCAGAGAAGGATTCTATTACAAAAATAGTTGGATTTTTTGATAACGATAATACTGCCGTTGTGACCGGGCCGGTTTTGGCTAAGAATAGACGGACTTTTATTGAGGTTCTTCAGGCGGTTGAGTACAGAGTTATTGCTTTCACAAGAAAGCTTTTGGGTTATATTGATTCTATTTATGTTACTCCCGGACCTTTGGCTGTTTATAGAAAGAAATGTTTTGATGCTGTTGGAAGATTTGATGAAAAGAATCTCACCGAGGATATTGAGATTACATGGCATCTTTTGAATAGGGGTTGGGGTGTTGAAATGAGTGTTCCTGCACATGTTTACACTGTCGTTCCTGATAATTTTAAGGGATGGTATAAACAGAGATTAAGATGGAGTATGGGTGGAACCCAGACGATTAATAAGTACAAGAAATCGTTTTTCAAGAAGGGAATGTTGGGAAGTTTTGTTTTACCTTTCTTTACACTTTCATGGGTAATTAGTTTTTTGGGAATGGGGATTTTAGTTTATAGATTGACTAAGAGGGCCATAATTAATTATTTGGTTACGGCTCAATCTATTGGAGCGCAGGCGGCTTTACTTAGATTTAATGATATAAATTTGACTCCGAATGTTCTTGTGTTCTTTGGAGTTGCAATCTTTGCTATAGGATTTTTGTTTACAATTCTCTCTTTGGCTTATGTTAAAGAGCGAGATTTTAAAAAGGTCAAGCTACATTATTTTTTAATCTACTCTTCGGTTTACTTGCTTATGTATCCCATAATCCTTGTGATTTCGATGTTTAAGCTTTTGAGAAGGGAGAGGTCTTGGTAAGATGGAAATCCATAAAAAATCAAAGAGCGCTTTATGGCAGGCACTTGCTTTAACAGTTGTTGTGTTCTTATTTGGTATGTTCTTGGGTGTGGCTTATGAGGGCAATAAAGTGGATCAGGTTAATGAATACTATGCAGTTTCAGAAATACTTTTGATGGATGCCTTTGCTATTGGAAAATTGCCTAGTTCTCTAGGGGATTCTAGTTGTGAGGTCCTCTTGGATGCGAATAAAGAGTTTGCGGACAGAATTTTTATGGAAGCTCAGATTCTTGAGAGGTATGAATCTTCAGGAAAGTTAACAGATACTCTAAAACTGACACACAAAAGGTATGACCTTTTGAGAACTCTTTTGTGGATTAACCTTATGGATATTCCAAGTAAATGTAAAAACGATGTTTCGGTTGTTGTTTATCTCTATGAATATGATACTCCTGATTTGACAAAGAGAGCCACAAATGTTGTTTGGTCTCGTGTTTTATCTGATTTAAAGAATGAAGTTGGGGGAGATATTGTATTAGTTCCTATTGCTGCAGATAGCGGTTTGACTTCTCTTAACTCCCTAATTTATGATATGAATGTTACGAGTTATCCTTCGTTGGTTATTGATAATAAGTATGTGATTTCTGATTTGAAGAGTGTTGAAGAGTTGAAAACTTATCTGAAATAATAGTATGTTTCCTGAACATAAATCTTAAAAAAGAGGGTTTAATTTTATTTTTTATGGATTTTGAATGTTCTGTTTGTGGAATTCCTGGAAATGAGGCACGACTGATGGAAGCCATTTCTTCGAAAGGTAAGGGAATTGTGAAGGTTTGTGAATCTTGTTCTGTTAAGGGAAATATGCCCATTTTGAAAAGACCGACTACTTTTCAGTTGAAAGAAGCGGAGAGGAATCCTGTTGCAAAAAGAGTGGCTTCGGGTTCAAATTCGGGGATGATTTCTCCAGAGAGGGAAAAGACAGAATCTAGTCTTAGGGAAATTGTAGATAGAAATTATGAGAAACTTTCCAGAGAGAAAAAACCAAGACCCGATTTGATTGACCATTTTCATTGGGTGATTATGAGAGCAAGAAGAAAGAAAAAGTTAACGCATGAGCAACTTGCGAGAGAGATTTCCGAATCTACTGCTGCGGTTAGAATGGCTGAGGATGGAATTTTGCCAGACAATGATTATCTTCTTGTGAATAAACTTGAAAGTTTCTTGGGAATAAGGCTTGTAAAAGATAGAAATTTGAAACCTTCAGGAGAAAGAGAAGAGACAAAACAGCCTTCAAGAATAATCAAATTTGACCAGCAAGTAATGAAGAACTTGACTATTGATGATTTGAGGAGAATGAAGAGAGAGAAAGAAGACTTGGCAGTTGCTGAGAAGGTTAGAGAAAGTATGGAAGATGTTCCCGTGGAGCAAGATGATTCAAAATCTCTTCCTAGTGTTTTTAGTTCGGAAGATGAAGGGAAGTCTGAGAAGGAAGAATGGTTTGGGAAAAGGGACAAATCACAATCTTTTTAAACTATCTTCAAGAATTCTTATTATGGAATTCAAAATATTGAATGGTTCTAAAGATGAGATGGAAGCACAGATTGAGAATCTTACTTTGGCGGAATTACTTAGAGTTTATTTAAACAATGATTCGAGTGTTACTTTTGCTGCTTGGAAGAGAGAGCATCCAACAGAGAAACCAATTATTTCAATTAAGACAAAAGGCAAGACCGCAAAGAAAGCCCTTGGAGATGCTATTGCGGCTGCTACAAAAGACCTTGATAAGGTTGAGGCTGATTTTAAGAAATTGAAGTAGTTTTCTTTTACAATAATCTTTAAAAGAGATTAAGTTATGGATTTTCATGGGAAACCATTTATGGATTCGTGAAGAAGATGCGGCTTTGTTTAGAAAATTAAGTGATGCGGAGTTAGTGCCCTATCATTCACATGTTTCTGCAAGAGATTCTCGTACCGGGGAAGAGCATTCTTTTTATTCTGGTCTTCTCACCGGAGCTTTTGAAAATGAAGGTGAGATTGGTAAATTTCCCCCTCATTTCGCTTTGGGAAGAATTAAAGCTTGGAAATCTCGCTTAGGGAATAGGACTAATTTTGTTAGGGTGAGAAGCTCATTTTATAATGGCTCTGGAGATTTAGTTATGACTCCTCATTCTTGGATTAATACAAGATTTCACCATAATGCTGTTTCAATTGATAGAAAAACTGGCCAGACTAGAGCCGAATTGATTCCTGACCTCCGAAATCCGTGGGATATTGTTTTGGGAGCATTTAATACATACGATTCTAGTTATGATGTTAAAAGAATTCCTGGAAATGAGAGAGATAATCATCTCTTAGTTTACCAAATTTGGAGAGAGCAGACTTCTTCCGACGAATCACAATAATCCTTATTAATTGATAATTTCTTTCTCGATTATGACTTTAGAGAAGACCGATAAGATTTCTGCGGGAAGTTTTGATTTGAATAAGTGGCTTTATGGAGGGTATGAAGTTGGTGTGATTACTATGATTGCTGGACCGCCGGCTTCGGGCAAGACTAATTTTGTTATGTTGGCTGCGTGTAGTCAAGCAAAGAAAGGTAAGAAGGTCATTTTTATTGATACTGAAGGTGGCTTTTCCTCTGAGAGGGTTGGGCAGATTGTTGGTTCTACCGAGGATTCTAAAAATGAAAATTATGATAAAATTTTGGACAATCTGTTAATTTTGAATCCGACTAATTTTGATGAGCAGAGGAAAATATTTGATACTCTTTTGGAGACTGTTAAGAAAGAGCATGTTAGTTTGATTGTTGTTGATGGGATGGCGATGCTTTACCGTTTGGAACTGGGTGCTGCTCGAGGTGATGCTGAAGATGATGTTGATAAGATTAAAGTAGAGAATAAAGTTCAGAATGTTAATAGTGAAGTTGCGAGGCAGATGAGGGTTCTTGCGGAAATTACTAGGAAACAAGGAATTCCCATTCTGATTACAAATCAGGTTTATAATGAGTTTTTATCTGAGGAAGATTGGAAGAGAGGAGTTAAGCCTGAGGCGAATATTGTTGGCGGAGATTTGTTTAAGTATTGGAGTAAGACCATTATTGAATTGAAGAATGATAGGGGTAGAAGGAAGGCGATTTTGTTGAAACATAGAAGCATACCTCTAAAGGAGATGAATTTTGATATTAGAAATGAGGGTGTGTTCCGTAAAGGCTGGATATAAACGGAACACTCCCCCAATTCGCCCAAGCGTGGTCAAATTGAGGTATTTTTAGAAGAGGTTGGATTTGAATTTTAAGAAGATTTAAAAGAGTAAAATCTCCATAATTTTATGGAACAAGGACAAAATTTTAGAAATGGAAGAAATCAGGAAAATCTTAGTATTTATTTTGGGGATTTGAGTGAATATCCCCCTATGACCCTAGAAGAAGAACGAAGTTTGTATCCTCTAATTTCTGCTGGAGATGTTCAAGCTAAAGAAAGAATTGTTGGTTCTCATTTAAGACTAGCAGTAGATGTAGCAACAGATTATCAAAATTTGGATGTGCCTTTGGCAGATCTTATTTCTGCTGCTAATGAGGGGCTTTTGGTAGCAGCAGATCGTTTTGATTCTTCGGTTGGAGCTAAGTTTTCTGTTTATGCGGTTTGGTGGATGCGTAAGGAGATCCTTAAGTCTTTTGGAAATGAAAGAGTAGTCAGAATTCCTTCCCGAGATTTTGATATTGTTTTTGCAGTTAATAAGATTCAAAGAGACTATGAGAAGAGTTGGGGGACTGCATTGAATCCGGGGAATCCTAAGGATCTTGATTATATTGCTTCTCAGTTAGACCGCTCTCCAGAATCAATTTTAAAAGCGATAAGGAGAACTGAAAGTGCGAAATCCTTAGAAGACCCAATCGGCTATGGAGATGGAGGGACAGAATTAACATTTGGAGATTCATTACCTTCAGATAATGATGCTCCTGATAGTGAAACACATAATCATTTTTTAAATCAGGATTTAGAAAGAGCATTGAAATCTTTACCTGAAAGAGATGCGAGAATTTTGACCATATACTTTGGTTTGGACGGAGAGGAATCTAAAACTCTTGAACAGATTGGAAATGAACTTGATCTTACCAAGGAGAGAGTAAGACAGCTTAAGGATAGGGCTCTTGCAAAGATGAAAGAAAATCTTAATGGAAATACTCTTGGAGATTATCTTTAGATTGGTGGAATAACTCCTAAGTAATTCTCAAAGAATATAAATGGGATTTTCTCTGATTTTATATGGGAGATATCAAATTTGAAGTGATTAAGAAGATTGCTGAGACTAAGTTCAAGTATAAAGAGCTTGGAGCCAAAGGATATTCTGATTTGGATACAAATTCTCCGCCGAGTGTTTTTGTTGGAAGTAAGCTGAAATATCCTGATGTTAATGTTGGTATTTTAAGTCCGGTTGAGAGAGATGAGAATGCTTGGGTTTATGATAATGAGAAATATTGGGCAAAGGAGAATTTTGGGATTAGGGATGTTATCAATCTTAGAGATAGTTTACTTAATTCTAGATTTAGGACAAAAACTTCTGCGGTTCGTTCTGTTTCGGGTAGTCAAGGAAATAAATTTGTGAATATTGCTCAGGAGATTGCTTTGGCTTCTAAGCCCGTTGATGTTGAGATTGAGTTGAGTAATAAAGTTTCGCCGAGCGATAGGAAGAAGGATAGAATTTTAATGCCGCAAGGAAGGAGGGGAGATTTGAAGAAAGCGAAGATTGTTGGAAATGTTAAAGTAAATAAGAAACTTGACAAAATTATTAATGATGATTTGAAAGCTGTTGATGGAATAAAATATTTGTATAAAAATAACTTTGATGAATATACTCTGAGTAAGATTCTTAGCGTAGGTGTTTTGGGTTTGAAGAAAGATAAGAAGCTTGTTCCGACACGTTGGAGTATAACTGCCACTGATGATATGTTAGGTAAGGATATTCTTGAAAGAGTTAGAGGCTATAACTGGATTGAGGATTATGAGTTGTTTCTTGGGGAGTTTATGGGTAATTGTTATTTGATAATGTTGTTTCCGAATGTGTTTTCTTACGAGCTTTTTGAATTGTATCTCCCGGGTTCTTCTTGGAATCCAAGTAATGAAATAAAAGCTTCTACGGACATGGAAGGATTTCACGGGAGGAAAACTTATGCTACCGCTACCGCGGGGGGTTATTATGCTTCGCGACTTCCGATTTTGGAATATCTGGATAGTATAAAAAAACAGGCTTCTGTCTTGGCGATAAGAATTGAACTTCCTAGTTATTGGGCTTCGCTTGGAGTTTGGGTTGTTAGGGAAAGTGTTAGGAAGGCTTTGAATAATCGGAAGCTTCGATTTACTAAAATGAATGAGATGGTTGATAGTGCGAAGAAGATTGGAATGATTAAATTTGGTTTTGACCCTGAGAAAATAATTAAGAAATCTAAAGTGTTGGAAAATTTAAAGACGCAGACTAATCTTTGGAAGTGGGTTTAGGAATTATCTTAAAAAGAATATATAGATATCTAATACAATTATGTTGATTATCAAAAATCCAACTAATAATTTCCAAACTAGATTCTTTATCCACTTTTTTTTGAAGCTTCCTCTTATCTCATTAAATTCTCCTTCCAAACTTTTTTTGAATTCCCCCTCTTTTAGGCCATGAATCTTTGAGTATCTTTTTTCAATCATTATATCCCTTGTGATAAAATGACTATTGGTATTATCGTTGTGATATTTGGTTATTAAACTTAGTATAAATATTATTAAGGCTAGCCCTAAAAAAATAGATATTGCTAATGTGTTTTCTTTTTTAATTCCATTTATCGCTTGGACTACTGCCAGAACTATCGCCGTGAAAGCAAAAAATGATGTTAAATTTGAAGAGTAATTGAATTTGTCTAATTCTTTATGACTTGAATAATAATCTATTTCATCCCTAGCCCTTCTTTCTTCGTTCTTGTAACAGTTTTCATCCTCGTTGCAGCCACACTCTTTCTCTTTGTGACAACTTATTTTTTTATCAGTCTTCATTGATTCATGGTGTCGTATTTATTTTTAATTATTATTGTTCTCGGCTTCAGCCTTCTTCTTCCGATATTCTTCAAGACGTTCTTTATTCTTTGGGCATTCGGGATTGAAACAAAATTCCCACGGACGTCTTCCCTTTGAGAATCTTGAAACCATCGGGAAACCACAGTCTTCACATATTTTTTTTCCTTCTTTTGTTTTTATGGGTTTTATCACTCCGTTTGGTGGGAGAGAGTATGTGTTTTTACAACCCGGATATTTATTGCACGCGACAAAGTATCTTCGTGTTTTTGGAGAATACATGATTGCCAAATTTCCTTTTTTACACTTAGGACAGATGTTAAGCTTGTTTTCTTCCTTTTGCTGTTCTCTGAACTTGGTGTTTGCTTGCATGAGCTCTTTGCCGATATTCTTTTCGTTTTTTACAAACTGGTCTGCGATTTTTGTTATGGTTTCTTTTGCTTTATCGATTATTTTGTTTTCCTTTTCTTGGAAACCTGAACGTGCTTGTTGGATTGATTCCATCTGTGTTTCAAAATTCCTTGTTAAAGATTCATCAATTATTATTGGGCAGTATTTTTCTAGAGTGTCTATTAAAGAAATTCCTAAGGGAGTTGCTTTTATGCTTTGGTCTTTTATGTAGTCTCTATCATAAAGAGTTTCGATTATGTTTGTTCTTGTTGCCTTTGTTCCAAGATTTTTCTTTTCAAGTTCAGAGATTATTGATGCAGGAGAAAATCTCCTTGGGGGCTGAGTTTCTTTTTCTTCGTTTCTTGATTTTGTTATTGTGACTTCTCCTTCAAAATCTGGAATTGAGACTTCTTTTATTTTATTGGGATATACTGAAAGCCAAGATTCTTTTTTTATTGCAGAACCTTTTGTTGAGAAAAGTGCTTCGTCATTTTTTCCGTAGTTTTCTATTGGAACTTTTACAGAGATTGTTTTATTTTCTACCAAAGCCGAAGACATAAAAAGAGCTAAGAACCTTTTTGCGACTAAGTTGTATACTTTTGCTTCATCGCCATCTAACATTTGGAAGTTTCCGGTTGGATGAATTGAAGGGTGTGCAGGGTCTGATTTTTTTCCTTCAATAGGGGTTTCGCGAGTTATTAGACTTTTGACTTTGTATTTTTTTGCTAGCTTATCTAAGATTTCTTTGTAGCCTATTGATGGGGGTAGCTTCTGGCTTGAAGTTCTCGGATAAGAGATAAGACCTGCAAGGTAAAGACTTTGTGCTGCTCGCATTGTTCTTTGAGGGCTTATTCCGTGGAATCTGTATGCTTCTGTTTGTAGTGTTGTTAAATTAAAAGGAGGGTTTGGAGGCATTGACTGTTCTCTTTTTTTGGTTTCTGCTTGGCCCGTTTTTCCCTTGAGGTCTTTAAACTTTTCAAGTTCTTTTTTATCAAAAATGTCTTTATTGTGAACGAGTTCAATTGTCTGCGGTTTCCCCGCCCGCCCGCCCGAAGGTTGTTCCACCTCGATAAAAATCTGCCAGTATTTTTTTGGTTTGAATTTAGATATCTCTCTTTCTTTTTCTACTATTAGTTTAAGTGTTGGTCCTTGAACTCTACCGATTGACATTATCCTAAACTTACCTGTTGTTTTTATTGCATTCATCAAAGCTCTTGAGAAATTTATTCCGTAGAACCAGTCAAGATAGTGTCGAGTCTCTCCGGATATTGCCTGCCCCCAATTTATACTTGGAAGTTTTTCATCGTATGCTTTGTTAAGTTCTTTTTCTGTAAGTGTGGAGAACTTCATTCTCGAGGCGTCTTTTTGTCCTGTTATGAATCTTACTGCATTAAGTCCGATAACTTCTCCTTCAACATCATAGTCTGTTGCAACTGTTATCGAGCTGGCGGATTTTGCTAATCTTAGGAGTGTTTCGTAATATTTTTTTGTGAAATCGCTTTTTTTTGCGAAGGAATTTGGGACCCAGCTTATGTCAAATATAGGAATACTCGAACCTCTAACTTTTTGTGTTAATGTAAAGAGATGCCCCACTGTACAAGCAACAATTAATTTCTTTCCTTCTCTATCTACTTCGTAAAACGGGACTCCTGAGCCTCGAACGCCGGCGGGCACGTTTACTGATTTTCCTAGAGCCGAAGAAATTTTTAATGCCGCTTGAGGTTTTTCTGTTATGATTAATTCGTAACTGTCTTTTTTTAACTTGATTTTTGGAGGGGAAAATTCTTTTGCTTTCTTTTTTGTGGACGCTCTTTTAGTTTTTTTTCTTTTTATGCGAGTTACTTTCTTTTTTGGAACTTTTGTTGGACCTTTTTCTATTTTTACAAGCTTAGAGAAATCTAGACTTTTATATGGTTTTTCAATAGCGTATTTTAAATCGTCCTTATCTACAGGAAAAAATCCTTCAGCGAGTTTTTCCTCTTTCGATTTGGTTTCTTTTTTGGGCATGATAAAGTAAAGAAAGGGATCTTTTTATAAAATTTGTTTTTAGATTCTTCTTTTTGAGACCAGCATTCTTTTCACAAATTCTGAGATTTCATTTTCTGGTGCTGCCCCAATAGGTAAGAATTCTGTTCTGCAAACATCTTCCAAGTTCATGCATTTTTGAAATAGTTCTCCCCACTTCCAATTATCGGGAACTATGATACTACTCCTTCCATAGTGACCTCCATGCATAAATTCCATTGGATTGGGGCAATCGGCTGTAGGAGAGATTTTTACAGTTACTGGAGTTCCTCCTTTTACCCGAGGATACCCCTCTTCAAAAGTTTCTCTAATTGTTTTACTTCCTGGTACTTCAATAATCTCTTTAGCAGGATATGGCCGAATATCTCCTTGTAACATTACTATTCCATGTATTTGGTGGTATGTTGTTGGAAGACTAAAGTCATAATGTTCTGGACTAAATTCTCCAGGATTTATATTACTGATAGTTATATGGTTCATTTTATTTTTAGAGTTAAATCCTATTTAAATCTTCCGAGTGTTACCATTTTAAAATTACCAAAGAGTAAGATTTAAAAAGAGAAGTTTAATGGCTATATTACAAAGCAATGGTTACAAAACAATTAAAAGCACACTGTTATCAGAAAGTATATGATAAAATATATATGTTGGAGGATATAGTTTAAATGATAACCAATCTTGATGAAAATACTGACTTTGAGGGAGAAGGGAACAATAAAAATGGAAATTAAAAATAAAGACAATTTTGATATCTTCTTTCGAAGGAAGCCGGCTTTGATGTTGGTTTCTTTGAAAAAAAATACACGAATGAGATACGGGAGTATTCTGGCTAAGGAAGTTGATTGTACCTATAGCCATGCGGTGAAGATACTTCAGACGCTTGAAGAACTGAGTCTTGTTAGCTTTGAGAAGAAAGGAAGAATAAAGATAATTAAGTTGACAAAGAAGGGTAGAGAAGTTGCTGATGCGATTGAAAACATTCAGAAGCTCATTCGATAATTCTTAGTAAAATTTATAATGTGTAGGTTCTAGTATATGCTATGGTGATTAAATGGATTCAAAAAATCCGTTTGAAAAAAGGGGTTTTGCATAGGCAGTTAGGAATTCCAAGTGATAAGAAGATTCCTATGGCTTTGTTGAATAAAATAATTAAAGCTAAGCCTGGTGATGTTATTTCTAATCCTTCTGTTCTTGGAAAGAAAAAAATAAAGGTTACATCTGTTTTGGAGAAACGAGCTAATCTTGCTAGGAATTTGAAGGGGATTGGGAAATAAAAAATGGCCCCGGGGGGATTTGAACCCCCGACACCTGGATTCCTCTTGTCACTGACTTCTCTCCTAAGAGTAACTTGTTAAGGAACTTTGATTCCCGTTCAACTTGTTTCCCTTCTCCAAAGGAGGGGTGACTTGTTAAGGAACTTTGATTCCCGTTCAACTTGTTTCCCTTCTCCAAAGGAGGGGTGACTTGTTAGGGGAACCTTGGTTCCCATACGATAAGAGTCCAGTGCTCTGACCAGGCTGAGCTACGGAGCCGTTATTTACAGCGATGTAGCGAAGGTAGATTACTTTTTTCTACCACTGTAGTTTCTTTTTTTGTAAAAAAGAAACCCATGAGCTACGGAGCCGTTAATATATTATCAATAAGTACTTTTTTAAATTATTCTTTTGTTGTTATTTTATGGCTGCAGAGTTTTGTCCTAAATGTGGAAGCGTTATGATACCCGAGAAGTCTCAAGATTCTTCTGATGGAGAGTTTATTTTAAAATGTCCTCATTGTGGTTTTTTGAAAGGGAAGATTGGTATGCCTCTTGTTGAGAGGGAGAAACTTCCTGCTAAAGAAATTAGAGGAGAAAAAATAACTGAAGAGGGGAATGAGTTTGCGACATATGATCATAAATGTCAAAAATGTGGTTTTGAAAAGGCTCAAGTAATTGATATGGGGCTTTCTTATTCTGACGAGGATAACCTTATTCTTTTGAAATGTGGTAAGTGCGGTTGGTCTGAGAGAGTTGGCAGAAAGGTTAGTTGATTAACGATAATCTCTCCAGGTATGTGCACATTTTATGCACTTAAAGAATTTGGTTTCTGTTTCATCTGAAGCTCGTGTTTGCATTGTCCAAAAGTACGCTTTTTTGTTCCCGCATTTTTCACATGGCTTTTGAAGTTCGACTACTGGATGAACCTCAGAGTCTTTATCAGATACTATGTTAACTTTCTTTTTCTCGCCCATCTTCTCTGTACTTTTTATCTTAACTTTCCCTTTTGCAGAGTATCTACATCTAGGACATCCATCTTTGTTTTTCTTTTGTACTAATACCGCTCCACACTTTGGACAGAATTCCATTTTATTTTTATCCTAGTCCGAGGACGTTTAAATACTTTTCTTTAGATTTAACTACAAAATCCCCTCTCGCCCTGAGATTTTTTACCTTCGAAGAAAACTAGTTTTACCCAACCTAAATATGGTGCTAGTTTGAATTGAGCTCTTCCAATAATTTGGTCTTCAGAAATTGACTTTTCCTCAGGGAGTTGACCGTTATTATTATCTCCCCTAGTTGAGAATATTTTCTCTCCGTTTTCGTTTTCAGTTATTTCTACTATTCTATGAATTATAGGATACCTGTAATTCGCATTGAAAATAATTACATCTCCTTTTTTGAGTTTATCAGTATTTGCTCCGGTGATGAATAAAATGTCTCCCTTGTTGAATCCTTTTTGTAACGAGAATGTATCAAACTGTTCTTGATTAATTCCATATACAGAATATTCTCCTTGTTTTGCTTCCCACCAATCTGAAGGATTTGAAAATAGATTTCCATTGTGGTACATTGAACAAGATTCTACAATTGCTAATGGGAGAGATGTTCCTGTAGCGAGGCTGAGGGCAGGGAAGAAAATTAATCTTATGAAAACAAATAAAAATATTATTGAGAAAATCCATCCTTTGAAACTATCGTCTTTCCATAGAGTGTACCAAATCCAACTGAAGAAAGCTGCGATTCCGATGACTATGTTTCTGAAGAATTTTTTTACTTCACCCTTTTTCATTGACAGAAAAGTACTTGGAAGTTTTTAAAATCTTGGTGTGGGCTAACTATGAAGTGAATCAAAACATTTAAATAATGTATATGCTCTGTGTATACGAAAGGTATATCCTTGACCTCTTTTCAACCCAGCCGTGTCTTCGGACACGGCATATAATCAAGTTGAATAAAACAAAACAAAAATGGCAGACATATTTGACAACACCATCCTTTGTAAGGGATGCAATGAGAAAATGCAGAAAGGTTCATTGAAGAAAAATGGATTTATTTTGAGAGCTGTGGCTTGTCCTAACTGTGGGGGTAAGATAATTCATCCTACTGACGAACAGGAGTACAACAAATTTATAAATCTCAAAAATAAGGAATTTAGAGTTAAGATGAGACTCGTCGGAAACAGTTATGCTGTCTCAATCCCTAAAGAAATTGTCTCGTTCATTCGAGAGCAAGAAAAAATAATGGATAATATGGTAAAACTTTGCTTTGAGGATTTTGGAAGATTGAGTTTGAATTTTGGAGAAATAGGAAAAATAAAAAATATTGAAGAATTAAATGAATTAAAGAGATTTAAGAAATAATGGCAGAAAAAGAAGTTCAGTTAAAGGTTGTTGAAGCGCAGCAAGATGACGCGTATAAAGGTATCGCTAGAATTGATGCAGAAGTTATGAGGGAACTAGGAATAAAAAGAGGTGACGTTGTTAAAATTAAAGGTAATAGGGAAACTATAGCGATTGCTGATAGGGCTTATCCTGCAGATGTTGGTGAAGATATAATTAGAATTGATGGAATTATTAGGAGAAATGCTAAAACTGGAATTGGTGAGGTTGTGAATATTTCTAAGGCAGATGTTAAAGAAGCAAAGAAAGTTATGATTGCTCCCGCCCAGAAGAATATTATGGTTCAGGCAGAGCCAGAAGGACTTAGGAGGGGATTGCTGGGAAGAACTGTTGTGAAAGGTGATGTTGTTGTTCTTGGAGGAGTTCAGAGAAGAAAAGATTTACTTTCGGATGAATTTGGCGGAGAGTTTGGAGATATGTTGGGAGATATGCTTGGGAATATGGGTTTCGGTCCGCTTGGAGGAGGATTCACACAAATTAAGTTTGTTGTTGTTTCGACAAATCCTGGACAGCCAGTTATAATTACTGAAAATACTGAGGTTGTTTTGAGTCCTAAAGCTGTGGAAATTACTGAGGAGAATATCCCTGAGATAAATTACGAAGATATCGGGGGATTGAGTGATGAGATCAAGAAAATAAGAGAGATGGTTGAGATTCCTTTGAAACATCCTGAAATTTTCCAGAGGCTTGCAATAGATCCTCCAAAAGGAGTTTTACTTCACGGGCCTCCAGGAACTGGTAAGACACTTTTAGCTAAAGCTGTTGCTAATGAATCTGAATCAAATTTCATTTTACTTAATGGTCCGGAGATTATGAGTAAGTTCTATGGAGAATCTGAGAAGAAGATAAGAGATATCTTCGAAGAAGCAGAAAAAACTGCACCCACAATTATATTTATTGACGAGATTGATGCTATTGCTCCAAAGAGGGAAGAGGTTTCTGGAGAAGTTGAGAGAAGAGTTGTTTCACAGCTTTTGACAATGATGGATGGTTTGAAATCTAGGGGGAAGGTTATTGTTATCGGAGCTACGAACAGAGTTAATTCTATTGATCCTGCTCTGAGAAGACCGGGTAGATTTGACCGAGAACTTGAGATTAATGTTCCTGGTAAAGAAGGAAGACTTTCAATCCTTAAGATTCATACTCGTGGAATGCCGTTGACAAAGAATGTTAAGCTTGAAGAAATTGCGGCGGTGACTCACGGTTTTGTTGGTGCTGATTTGGAATCTTTGGCTAAAGAAGCTGCGATGAATGTTCTTAGGAAACTCCTTCCTAAAATGAAACTTGATGCGGAAGAACAAATTCCTCAAGAAATTTTAGAGGAACTTATAATCAATCATTCAGATTTTATGGATGCTTTGAAAGTTGTGCGGCCTAGCGCGATGCGTGAGATTCTTGTTGAAACACCAAATGTTTCTTGGGAACAGGTTGGTGGTTTGGATAAAACTAAGAGCGAACTTAAAGAGGCTGTTGAGTGGCCGTTGAAACACCCTGAAGTTTTCAAGAGAATGGGAATAAAACCTCCCCGAGGGATTTTGCTTTACGGTCCTCCAGGAACAGGAAAAACTTTATTGGCTAAAGCTGTTGCTAAAGAATCCGAGGCAAATTTTATTCAAGTTAAAGGACCTTCACTTTTGAGCATGTGGGTCGGGAAATCGGAAGAAGGAATGAGAAAAGTTTTCGAAAGAGCAAGACAGGTTTCACCTTGTGTGATTTTCTTTGACGAAGTTGATTCGCTTGCAGGAAAGAGGGGTGCGAACCCTGGAGGAACAAGAGTTACTGAGAGAGTTCTGAATCAGATGCTTGCGGAGATGGACGGTCTTGAAGATTTAAAGGATGTTCTTGTGATTGGTGCGACAAACCGTCCGGATATGTTGGACCCTGCTGTTTTAAGACCGGGTAGATTTGATAAGATTCTTTTGATTGGAGCTCCAGAAGAAGAAGGAAGACTTCAGATTTTGAAAATTCACATTAAGGACATGCCTCTTGACAAGAGCGTCAATTTGAAAGATGTCGCTAAGAAATCTGTGGGATTCACTGGAGCGGACATTGAAGCACTTGTGAGAGAGGCGGCTTTGATAGCATTAAGAGAATCTATGGATTCTAAAGTTGTGAAGAAAAGCCACTTTGAAGAAGCACTTAAGAAAATAAAGCCGAGCGTGAGCAAACCGTTGATTGAAGTTTACAAGAAGATTGAAGATAATTTCATAAATTCTGCGAAGAGCGCTTTGCCTATGGATAGTTCTTATTTGGGATAGTTGAAAGAAATATTTAAATACTATAGCGTTCTATATAGTGAGTATGGATACTACAATACAAGTTAGTAAGTCATTGATTGAGAAATTGAAAAACATGAAGCTTAGTAAAAACGAGAGCTATGAGTCTCTTATCTGGGATTTAATTGAAGATAGAATGGAATTAAGTGAAGAAACTAAGAAGAATATTGCTGCTTCTGAAAGAGAAATTGCAGAGGGGAAAGTCCATCGGTGGGAAGATGTTAAGAAGGACTTGAAGATAAATGTATGAAGTTATTTTTTCCGATAGTGCTAAAAAACAATTAAGTTTGTTGGAGCCTTCCGTTAGAGACCGGATTGGTTCGGCGATTGAAAGAATTAAAATTCGACCCCTCAAATTTGCTAAGCGTCTTTATAATAGCCCTCATTACAGGGTAAGAGTTGATAACTATAGGATTATCCTTGATATACTTGAGACTAAACTAATCATTCGCGTTCTAGAAATTGGAACAAGAGATCGAATTTATAAAAATTTATAATTGTAAAATCACGCGAGTTAATATTCTCATCGCTGTTCAGGTTAATTGTTTCTCTTCGCGTTCGGTGTCCCGGTCAAGGGCGGAGAATTCGCACGCTTCGCGTGATTGATATAATTGATAACTAAGTAAAATCATGCGGTTTAAATTTAGTTGGCGAGTTAAGTTCATAATATTTTTAATCTGAGTGCGCTATCCTCTCAGCATTTTTACGGAAGTATGTTGTAATCATTAAGGAGTTACAATTAGAAAGGTTTAAAAGATATTGATTTGTTGGTGGTTTATGGGAATTGGGGAATATTATAATAAACTTGATGGCTTTTTGGTAGACAGAGCTAGCGAAGCTGTTAAAGCTTGGAACTGGACTACTGGAAGAACTCGCGCGGATTTGGCTAATTTGGTTCTGGCTACAGGGGTTGGGGCTTTTTGGTATTCTGGATTGGATTTTCCTCTTACTTATCCACACTTATCAATTCTAACTCTTGCAACTCTACCTGTTGTTAAGACTAATTGGGGGATGGATAATAGAGAGAATGAATTAAAAGAAGATGTTAAAGACTTAAGAAGTGAATATTTGAAAGACGCTCATAAATTTTTAGGGGTGGGATCGTTCTTAAGTGGAAGTGGACTGTTCTGCATCCCTCTTTTAGATTTGGATGTTCCAAAATCAAGTTATGGGTTTAGTATGGGGTTCAATTTAATAGGGATATCTTCATACATAATGCGAGCTGATATCCAAAAACCAAGAAAGGATTGCGTCCGACGCGGTTTGGAAAAAGTTGGAGAGTGGGTAGGTAACTACGGGAAAAGAAATCAACCTCAGACTGTTGAGATTAGTTCGAGGGGAAGAGAAATTTTTAATGAAGACAGAAACTATTCGGAGGTGCTAACAAATTAAAATGAAGAACGAAATACAGAGAGATGAATAGGGAAGAATCTTTGAGTCAGAGGGTTTTAGAAATCCAGAGGAAGGTTGAAGCTATTGGAAAAGTTCCCGGAACCAGATTTAACCACATCCAGGGTAGTTTTTTGAATGTTTTCAATAACCCAGATATTTGGGATTACAGAGAGAGAATAACTCGTGCCGACTATCTTGAAAGATATCTTCTACAAATAGAACTTGATTCATTTTATAGGGTGAAACAACTTTATGGGGAATTGGAGAGCACGACTTCATTAAATGATGAATTGGGGGGAGGACCAAATAGATCTGCCCCCGAGATTTATTACTATATTGATAAGACTTGCTTAGCAGGAGGAGAAGAAAATGCGTGAAGAGATTAAGAGGAGAGATAATGAAAAACCGATTATTACTTTGAGTCCTATTTGGAAAATTGCGGTTCACACTCCTGATAGGTTAGGCTCCAATACTTTTCTGAGAGTTGCGGAATGCGGAGGATGGAGGTTTGCTGATAGAACATTCCCAACAAGAATTATGGATGGTTATAGAAATGGAGCGAATATATGGGACCGTTTTGGGAAGAATACGTGTTACGGTGCGGGGGTCAAAGGAGATGGGAAGAATGAAGACGGGAAATTTTTAGTTGGAAGTAAAAATGATTTTAATACTAGCAGGGGTTGGGCGACAATAACTCTTGATGAGTTTTTTGATTTTCAGAACAGATATGAGAATTTAATTCTTGATGAAGTTAGTGCGGTTAATGAATGGTTCAATTACGGAGGGAGGAAAAAATGAGTGAGAGGGAGGAATTGGTTAGAAGGTCTATAGAATTAAAGAATCTCTGTGGTAATGTTTGGTATCTTCACGGACTTCATAGAGAGGGATTTGGATTTAGATTTAAACATATCACAAATACTTTGCTCACTATTACACAGGGCTTTTTGGATTTTCCAGATCTTGTAGATTCTGGGAAAGTTGAAAATTCCTTAGATTATTTGGATCGATATGTTAATGGGGCCTTAGAAAATAATAAGTCGAGAAGAAGGGAGCTTTATTCAAGAATTTCTGAAGGCAAAAATGCTGGGAACTTTGTTCTTGACGAACATTTTTCTCCGGATGATGGTCAGGTAAAACCCTATATTGATAGAAGGTATCCGAAGACTAAAGGGTAGTCACAATAATATTTCCGTTTTCTTCAATAAGAATTGTTTTTTCTGATTGACTAACCTTTGAGCCTTTTGATTCAACTAATTGGGAGAACTGGTTAATGTTGCCATTTTCTTCAAGTTGTTTTAATCCAAATAGAGCTTTGGTTCCGAACTTTTTTATGAGCCAACGAGAACAGAAAGGTAGGGTTTCATATTCATCTTCAATAAATTCAAGAATTTCACGAGCAATTGGACTTCGGATATTTTTATTATCTACTAGTTCATAAATTCCTGAAGGTTTTCCATCTTTAACTCTCCCCGAACCGGTTGTTGCAAAAGGTTCTATTGCATAAAGTCCAACACCTAATTCAATACTTCTATTGTCATCTATATTTGGGATTGCTATTCCTCCGTGAAGTTCGTATTGGTCCATACTGTGCCCTGTGAGGTTCATTACGGGTTCAACATCATAGGATTCAATTGTTTTTTGAATTGTTCCTCCGATTTCACTAGTCATGATATTTTTCTTTAACATTTTAATTGCGTTTTCTAATGCCTCTTCTGTTGCTTGGATAAGTTCCTTGTTTTCTTCGGAATTTGAAAGGTCTATTGAGAACGCATTGTCTGCTGCCCATCCATCTATGTGAACTCCAAAGTCAACTTTTAGTAATCCTTCTGCTATGGTTTGGTCATCGTGACTGGGAGTGTAATGTGCTGCGATGTTGTCTATACTGAGATTTATAGGAAATGCAGGTTTTCCTCCGAGTTCGATAATCATTGACTCTATTTTTTCCGCAATTTCTAACAATGGGACTCCTGGTTTTATTATTGTTTTTGCAAAAACTTTAACTTGCGAAGCAATTTCTCCTGCTAGAATTATTTTTTCTTTATCTGTATCGGGAGACTTTTTTTTCTTTGAGATTTCTTTTGCTTTTTTCTTAAGAGAGAGACTATTCTCTGCTGAAATTGGCTTGGCCTTAACAGACATTTCTCCAGTCCCTCTCCCCGTTGCACCGCCATATTGTTTTTCTGTCATATTTTTGATAAAGATTAACTTCGTTTTTAAGTATTATTGCTCGCTATCTTCGTTCTCGCAGCCTTCGCGATTTAGGTATGAAATTTCCAATTTTTTTTTCAGAAGCCTTTCCACATCCCAAGAAATCGTTTTCGTATTTCATTATTAAGAATCCTCGTTTTCCGACAGAGATGTTTAAATCTTGTCCCTTAATCCAGTCTTCTGCTTGTTTGGAATCCAAGTTAAAAATGTTTTTTGTTATCTGGTCTTTTAGAAGATTAGACCCTTCTATACTCAATCTAATCCCCTCATCGAATTGTTTTCCAAAATAAACTCCTGTTCTTTCGATTATTATTTTGCTTTCAAGTTTTTTAATTTCTTTTTCGTCAAAATCTCCGGTGAATAAGAATATTCTTTCTTTTCCTCGCATCAAAAGAATGCCTGGCATATCTTTTATCCCAAATTGATTTTTTAACTGACTTTTGATGTTATCTTGTTCGCCTTTGCTTAGAATTTTTAGAGGGGTGAACAATGAATCTTGACTTTGAAATTTGCTTCTCATTTTATATACCTTTTATTTTTCTCTGCTTCCATTATTATTTTGTTCATTGTTTTTACTGCAAGTCCGGGATATTTTCCAATGGTTGTTTCTTCTGAGAGCATAACCATATCAGAGCCATCGAGAACAGCATTTGCTATGTCTGTTATTTCTGATTTCTGAGGGGATTTGTGCTTTGTCATAGAAATTAGCATCTCGGTTGCGGTAATTGCTATCTTTTTCTTGGCCTTTACCTTTTTTATTATTCTTTTTTGAATCATGGGGAGTCTTTCAAAAGGAACGTTTTTAGATAAGTCTCCACGACCAATCATAATTCCGTCACTTTCTTTTAATATTGAATCAAAATTTTTCAATCCCTTTTTGTTTTCTATCTTTGAAATTATTTTAACTTTTTTTGAATCAACCATGGAACGAATTTTCTTGATTTGTCTACCTGATGTTGCAAATGAAACTGCAAGATATTCATATTTGTGAGGGTTTATCCATTTTAGGAATTCTTCTTTTTTTAAATCTATTAAGATTTCTAATTTTACTTTTTTTATTAATTTTAGAAGTTTTTCAAATTGGGTTTTATTTGTATATTTTGTATTGATTCTTGCAATATCCATCCCGTTGTTTTTCATTCTCTTTAGGACTCGGATATGGTCACTTGAGGGTCCGATTGTCGCAATTATTTTTGTGCGTGTTTTCTTTAACATTTTATTCTATTTTTTTTATTTTTGAAATAAAGAAACCCTCAGTATCGTTGTCTTGGGGATAGATTCTACAAGCTAAAGATACATCCTTATCAAATGAAACCCCAGACCATTCACAAACCCCAGGTCTGCATTTAACAGGTAAATTAACTTTTTCAATCTTTACCTTCTCCCCGAGATTTTCTTTTATGAAACTTAGAACACCTTCGTTTTCTTCTGGAGCATGAGTGCATGTGCTATAAACTATAAATCCTCCTGGTTTTAAGATTTCGAATGCGTTTAGGATTAAGTTTTTTTGAATTTTAGAAAGTTTTCTTACTGTGTGAATGTTCCACATCTTGTAAGTCATTTTGGAAGTTCTTAAGGTTCCTTCTCCCGAACACGGAGCGTCTATTAATATTTTATCAAATGAGAATCCGAGGTTCTTTAAGTTTCTGCATAGAGAGGCGCCTTCTTTTTTTGTTATAATTGCGTTTGAGACTCCGCATCTTTCAAGATTTGATGCGAGAATTTTTACTCTTCCAAGAGTTACTTCATTTGCTATTATTGTTCCAGTGTTTTCCATTTTTGAAGCCATTTGTGTGGTTTTGCTCCCTGGAGATGAGCAAAGGTCAAGAACTGTTTCGTTTGACTTTGGTTCCAAGGCGATTATTGGTAACATGCTTGCAATTTCTTGAACATAATAATATCCTAAAACATGTTCGAGACTTCTTCCTAATTCTCCTGGTGATAGAGGTTCTAATTTACGTTCACTGCGTTCGCGAGATGTGTTGGTTTCGCGCCCGACTTTTTCAGAGCGCTCAACTGAATAAGAATTAACGCTTAAATTCTCGATGCTGTTAGGACTATCTTTATTGGATTCTTTTCCGGATTTATCTTCAATTTCAAACTTTCCTTCAACAATCATTATTTCTGGAAATTCTTTGAAAGGTTGTACAATCTTCCATCTTTTTTCTTCAAGTCTTTTCCTTAGCTTTTCTGGGGAGATTTTTAGAGTGTTACAACGAATTGACTTTGGAGGTTCTGTTTCAAGAATTTCTAAATAATTTCTAAAATCTTTCCCAAGAAGTTTTTTCATCCTTTCTTCAAGAAGGGGTTTTAACTGAGGTTTTTCCATAGAAGTTATTAGCGGAATAAACTTATAAATCTATTTTACTATTCTAAAAAATGCCTTCGTTTAATATTTGGATTTATTCGCTTGTTAGTGTTCTTATTGTGAGTCTAGTTTCTCTTGCAGGAGTTTTCACCCTCTCTTTGAAATATAATAAACTAAAGAAGATTTTGATTTATCTTGTGAGTTTTGCGGCAGGGGCTTTACTCGCTGGAGCGTTTTTACATTTGCTTCCAGAGTTGATTGAAGAGTATGGATTTAGTTTGGGAATTTCTTCATTAATTTTATTAGGAATTGTTTTATTCTTTATCTTAGAAAAAATCATTTGTTGGCATCACTATCATATGCCGATGGGGAAGGGACATAACCATTCTGTTTCATATATGATTCTTGTTGGTGATGGATTGCATAATTTGCTTGATGGTTTGATTATTGGTGCGTCTTATTTGATTAGTGTGCCTACAGGGATTGCCGCGACTATTGCTGTAGCTTTGCACGAAATACCACAAGAGATTGGAGACTTTGGGGTTTTACTTCACTCAGGATTTTCTAAAGCTAAAGCTCTGGCCTTCAACTTCATTTCATCATTGACCGCATTTATAGGTTTAATTTTAGCTTTGGTTCTAACAAATTATATTGGAAACATCCAATTTTTTATCTTACCAATTGCGGTCGGAGGATTTATTTACATCGCGGGATCTGATTTAATTCCTGAATTGAATAAACATCCAAATGTTAAGTCTTCTATTTTAGAATTAATTTCTTTCCTTTCTGGAATTTTGATAATGGCTAGTTTGCTTTTTTTTGAGTGATTAGAAATCCCCGAGTGTAGTTTGTCTTTTTCCCTCAAGAACTTCTTTTATGTCTATTTTGAAAACTTGGAAAATGTTTTCAACAGCCGGAAGGATTTGGCGTTCTAAGTAATATTCGATGTCATATTCTCCTTTTTCTTCAGGTAATTTTACTCTGTCTCTTACAAGTGATTTTTTTAATCCTCCAACGCCGGCGGTTTGGGCGATGTAGTATTCTATTAGGCTTCCTCCTGAAGAAGGTAAACCAAGATCCTTCATTCTTCTTGCAGCTACAACGTGAGGGGATATTGCTTTGTAATCGTCCAGAGGTTTCTTCAACATGGTTCTGATTATCAAGTCTTTCTTTTGCACTTCTCGGTTCTTTATTTTTTTAACAATCTTTTTTACATATTCTAAAGCGCGTTTTTCGTTCCCGTCTTCAAGAACTTGCTTAATTAGGTTGTTTTGCACATTTCGAGCCAATGGACACCAATCTCTTCTTACGGTTTCAAATCCACGAATTTTTAACTTCCCTTCTTTGTCGATGAGTGCGTATTTTTTCTTTGCACCAACATCTCCAGAACGTTTTGTTACCCATATTCCCCTTTCAAAAAATCCCTCTAGTTCGAGTTCCATTATGCCCGGGAGCTCTGAGTTTAATTTTTCCAAAAGTTTAAGAGCTTCTTTTTCTGAATGTTTATTTATTAATAATGCGATGGAATCTGTATCCGAATAGATTGTTTTGTAACCTGCTTTGTCTATCTTGTTTATCGTTTCTTTTATGAAATCTCGGCTTATTGCGGTTGCGGCTCCAGAAGCTTCAGGACAATAGTATCTTGCTCCAAAGAATCCCATGTATCCATAAGAGGCGTTTGCTAAAAGCTTGTATGCATTGCTCCTCGCTTTTTTGATTGTTTTCTCCGAATCTGTTCCCACGGATTGCGCAAGTTCTTTTTTGTATTGCTTCCTCTTGATTATTATCTCTTTCAAAAGTTCTGGGAAAAACCCGGGAGATTTTGTGAAATAGACTTTTTTGTCTAAAACTGTTGCTTCGTTTGAATTTTTTTCTTTTTTCTCTAAAAGTGTTGATTTTGATAAATTGAATGTGACTATTATGCTTGGCCAGAAACTTGTGAAGTCAAAAATCGAAACATCTTCATAAAGTCCGGGTGTTGGTTCGAAAACGAATGCACCTTCGTACTTTTGTCTGTTCCTCCTTTCTCCGATATCTCCGTGAGTCGGTCTTTTCTCGGGGATTTCATCAAATTTTTCAAGATTGTGGATTAAGAAATCTTCTACGTTTGACGACATACCGTTTCTTGAAACATCAAATACGGGTTCTTGAATAACATGGGTGAACCCGTTTAAATCTTGCCACATTTTTTCAAACAGACCAAGAGTTAAAACAGAATCGTGAAGACAGTATTCGTAAAATTCTTCCCATCTTTCGTCTTTTTTTATTTTTGAAGAGTGTTCTATCTTGAAATCTTTTTTTTCCTCTCCTAAAAATTCTTTTGAAACTTCATTTAATGAGAGGGTTTCTGATTGCATATATTGAGAGTAAGCGGTCTGTATGAACTTGAGAATGTCTAGATGGACCAATCCGGATATTTTTCCTGTAAATCCTCCACGAGTCCCTCCTCTTGAGAATTTTGGTTGTGTTCCGTCGAGTCCAAGAGATAAAGGAACCCCTATTTGTTGGGCTCTTGCTCTTAAATAAGGAAGGTCAAAACCATCTGAGAAGTATCCTACTAAAAAATCAGGAGAAACTTCTTTTACATTTTCCACGAATTTTTCTATTAGTTCTGCTTCGTCTTTTACATATTCAACATAATCCGGTTTCTTTTTTTCTACTTCTGCCTTTTTCCATGTTAAAACTTTTTTGAATCCCTCAGAAACTAGGGAAACCATAAGAATTTCTCCCTCACCTATTTTGATATCATCTGTTTCAATATCATAAGCTAGGGTTCTTGGTTTGAATTTTGGTTCTTTGTCTGAAGGAATCTCTTTTGAAGATTTTAGGACTATGCAATAACTCACATCGAGATTTTCTATCCCTTGAAATTCTGGGCCTGCTAAATCTCCTTCAATTTGATACCAGGTTAACGGCTTTATTTTCTTTTCAATTATGTAGTGAGTTATAAATCCTAAATCGTATCCTCTTCTACATTCTATTTCCGAGAAATTTAGTTCACTTGCAATATCATGAAGGTCCTTGTAGTTTGTTGCGAATATTTTCAGGGCCTTTACTTTTTTCCCCATAAATTTTTTGTCAATAATTTCTACTTTTTCAACTTTGGTTTTTCGACCCTTTACATCTAATTGAATCTTTTCTATTTTTTTTATGAGAGATTCTATTTTTTCCTTTTTTATTTTGTCTTTTAAAATTGCCCAGAGGTAGACTTGACAGGAATCTAGGACACAGAGTCGCTTTCCTTTTGGGTCTCTTCCAATAATTTTTATGTAATTCTTCCCGTTTAAGTCAAAAGAGTCATAATCTATAGGTATAAATTCTGTTTTTACCATAATGCTTTTAAGAATAGATGTTATTTAAATTTTATAATAAATCCTTATGATTGGGTATCACAAACTTTATATACCTTTTTTGAGTGACAACAATATGAGAGAAGAACAAGTAAGACCGGAGTATGGTGTAGAAAGACTTGATGGTTTGGTTTATGAAGCCGATGCTACCCCTGAACCTTGGAAAGAGGCTATTACAGAGGCAAATAGAATCCTTAAAGAAGGAGATTTAGAACTTCTATTTAGGTTAAATACAATTGGTTTAGCAAACCCCAATGGTCATAACGGTCATCAAAAAACTGAAGAGGAAATAATGATCACTACTTATGGCAATTTTCTTGAAGATGCCTATAAGACTGAATATGATGATATTAACCGTGTGAGGGAAATTCTAGCTTATTATTTTCATCATCAGTTTGGGGAAGATGGAAAAACACCAGTCTCAGATTTGAATAATAAACAAGTGCTGGGCGCTCTTCACGGATTAATTTTTACTGCTTCACGTTTCTTAGCTCCTAGATAATCAATAACCTTTTATATTTCTAAATTTTGTTTTGATTATGGGATTAAATATTAGGGAGATTATTCCGCGTAAGGAAATTGAAATTTCTGATTTGAAAGATAAACTTGTTTGTGTTGATGCCTTTAATATGCTTTATCAGTTTCTTTCTACTATTAGACAGCCAGACGGAACGCCTTTGATGGATAATCAGAAACGAGTTACTTCTCATCTGTCTGGGATTTTTTATAGAAATACAAATCTTCTTCATGCAGGATTGAAACTCGTTTATGTTTTTGACGGGAAGCCTCCGGAGTTGAAAAGAAAGACTCATGCTACGAGGAAAGAAGGAAGGGATATCTCTGAAGAGAGATATGAAGAAGCTAAAGATAATGAGGATTTTGAAGGTATGAAGAGATATGGTTCTCAATTGATACGATTAAATGATGGAATGATTGTGGAGAGCAAGGAACTTTTGAAGGCGATGGGTGTTGCGGTTGTACAAGCTCCGGGTGAGGGAGAAGCAGAAGCTGCTTTTTTGAATAAGTCTCATACCGATGTTTATGCGACGGTTAGCCAAGATTATGATAGTTTGCTTTTTGGTGCTACTCGTCTTGTACGTAATTTAGGCCTGGCTAAAAAAAGAAAAACTTATTCTGGTTGGGTTGAGACAAAGCCAGAAATTATAGAACTGGATCATGTTTTGAATGATTTAGATATAAATTTGGACCAGTTGATTTGTCTTGGAATTTTGGTGGGGACTGATTATAATCCTAAAGGAATTCCGGGTATAGGACAAAAAAGAGCCTTAGAAATTGTTAGGAAGTTGAAAGAACCAATTATGATTTTTCAGAGCATGGAAGAGCAAATTGAGAAACTTCCTGCAGAAGATAGATTTGATTGGAAAGAGATCTTTGAATTGTTTCATAAACCAGATGTTAAACAGGAAGAATTTGAATTCGAGAAAGTTGATGAAGATAAGATAAAGAAAATTCTTGTTGAAGACCATGATTTTTCTGAAGAGAGAGTTGATAAACAACTTGAGAAGTTAAGAGATTTGAAAGAGAAGAAGAAGCAGAAAAGTTTGGAGAGGTGGTTTTAGATAAGTATAATTATCTTTCTAATTCCCTTAATTCTTTTACTATTTTTCTTAGTACAGGATGACTTTGGCTTGGGTCTTCGGTTATAATTCTATTGTATAATCTTTTTAGTGCCCTAACTCTATCTTGCCCTTTCATAAATTCTGTTGCATTATCATAGTCCATTGTGTGATTGCTAGTCGTTTCTTTTTCTTTAATCTTCTTTGCAATTTTATCTAATGTTTCAATACTCCTTGCATTCCATTCTTTAAGTTTAGGTTTTACTTTACTGTTGTAACCTTCATCCATGTCTTGGATGGTTTCTATAGCACATTCCTTCACTACTCTACCTGTTTTTGTAAGTTCTGCATTGATTTTACCAGGGATTTTTTCTAGACTCTCTAAATAAGGTTCAACCCATTCACCTATCTTTTCAGCTCTTGTAAAAATCCCATTTTCAATGCTTCGAGCTCTTTCTAGGGAATATTGTTTTATCCTTTCTGTTAATCTGGGAGTACTATTTTCTCTAGATATATTTTCAAGTTCTCTTACACTTCCAACTATTTTCCTGAATATTGGATGACTTTGGCTTGGGTCTTCTTCAACCACCGTATTGTAAATTTTTCTTAATTCTCTTGCTTTGTCTCTATTACTTAAATCTTGAGATTCAATTATTTCGGTATAAGCTTCTTCAGCTAAATCTCCCATTTCTCTAGTATTTTGAGCTCTTTCTGTTGCTCTTTCCCTAGTTCTTTGAACATAATCTACAATTCTTTCATCAATTCTTGTTCTTGAGGGTTCTCTACCTTCTACCAAGTTCCTTAACTCAACCCCCCACTTGTAAAGGTCTTCTTTTATTTCAGGTAATCTTGGGTCTTCTGAACCCATTACTCTTTGAATTTCATGGTAGGCTCTCATACTATGATCTATTTTTCTTGCTAACCTTCTCTGTTGGGACTCGCTGTCTTTTAGGATTTCTCCCTTAACATAATCTTTTGCTTCATCTGCCTTTTTTGTAGTGTACTTGCCTGCTTTCTTCCCCAAATAGATAGCTTCTCTTCCAAGCTCTTTTCCACCATTAATTCCAAGAGCTTTGATTCCTCCAAAGAAGTTTTCTGTCCAATTGATTATCTTTTCAGATGTTGCACCATATCTGCTTACCTCTTCATCGGTTAGGGGTACTTTTTGTTTTCTTTGATAAGATTCTACCTTGTAAGGTCTATCTCTGTCTATTAATCCGTTAAGTCCTGCCGCCCCTGCACCAAGGCCTGCTCCTCCAAGAATTATTGCTCCCAGTCCTCCGAAGCCAAGAGCTGCGGTTCCAACCCCAGCTGTACCTATGTTTACTGCTGTTTTCATAGCTGATCTTAAGTCATATGTCATAGAAAACCTAACCAGAAATAGTATTTAAACCTTTCTATCTGTTGTCATCGCTTAGGGACTAATATATTCTATCCCCTTCTAAGTCTGTCTAACCGGTCTATTAAATCTCTCTTTTGGCTCTCGAGAGTATTAATTTCATTTTGTATCTGTCTTCTTGCAGGTCCAACTGCACGTCCCAGATCTTCCATTCTTCTACTTATTCTTCTTGCTATTGCTGTTATTTCCCTCTCAATTTCTCCCATCTGCCTCTGCATTTCTCTTGCTTCTATCTGGGCCCTTCCAATTTGCGCCCTTCTTGCAGCATCTTTTCTTTTTGCATGTTCTGCACGAGCTTCGTCTTCTGCTCTTCCCTTAAACATTACTCTTCCCCTTTTGATATTTTCTCCGTATTCACTTGCTTTGCTATATGCTTTTTTACCTGCAGAGATTCCTATTGCTATCAAAATTATTCCTACTATCGATGCAATCCAACCGAAATAAATGAATCCTCCGACCGCAATTAGGATACCTGCTAAAATATATTTCCAGCTAGGCCTTCTTTGGTTTATCCCCCCTATTACTGCTCCTGCTCCCCTGCTTCTGATAATCATTCCTGTGATTAGTGCTAAAAGTCCGATTAGGCCGATGGCTCCTTTTTCGTACACAAAATCTGTGAATGTTATTGCCATTAGGAAAAGACCCAATACAATCATTGAGTTTGATATTCCAAATTTCCAAATCATAAATATAAGTGCGATTAGGAATGCCAGAGGGATTATTGAACTTGGGATGTTGTAAAAAAATCCGGAGCTTGGGAGATAGTTTGAGATGTCAAATCTGGACCAGTATAATCCGTAGACCGACATTGCTGAAATTGCGAAAGCGATTGAACCCGCGATTCCGGTATTTGCTTCTCCTGTGGGCTTCTTAAGGAATTTCGAAAGAGCATAGAACGTGAATCCGAATATGATTATGAAGGTTCCTCCGTAGAAAACTGTTTCCGCATCAAAGATATCCAAAAGACTACTTCTTGGAGAGAAACGACTGTAACCAGAATAAAATTGAGCACTTGCGAGGCCAATCATTAAAATTGAGAGCAGGGATGCAGTGAATCCTTTCTTTAACCTCTTTTCCATCTTAGTAGTTAGAATTTAATATTTATAAAGATTAATGAGGTTCTGTTATTATGGATCGGGATGCTTTTGGTAGCTTTGATATTTTAGGAAATATTGCTTTAGTTAAGTTTTCTGATAAAACGAAGGCGGCAGATAAGAAAAAGTTTGCCTTGGCACTTTTGAAAAGACAAAAAAGTATTAAAACTGTTTTAGAAAAAGTTGGGAAATTTAAGGGCCGATTGAGAAAGCAGGAGACGAAATGGATTGCTGGAGAGAAAAACAAGGAGATTCTTTACAAAGAGAACGGGTGCGTTTTTAGATTTAATATTGATGATACTTATTTTTCTCCTAGATTGAGTACCGAAAGATTGGAAGTTGCTGGAAAGGTGAAAAAGGGTGATGAGGTTCTTGTGATGTTTGCCGGTGTTGGACCTTATCCAATTGTTATCGCGAAGAATTCAAAAGCGGCGAGAGTTTTTTCAAACGAGATAAATCGTAAGGCGAATAAATATGCTGAGAAAAATATTGAATTGAATAAATTGAAGGATAGAGTTTTTTTGTTGCCTGGAGATGTTAAAAAATTAGGAGAGAAATTACGTTCGCTTCGCTCACAATTGGCTGACTCCGAAGCTGACTCTATCAAACTTCTTCGCGGAAAAACTATTAACGCGAAAAACCCTGGGCGAGATGTTGGACTGGATAAGGAGGGGGTGACTTGTCAGGGGGAACCTCGGTTCCCCATACGATTTGATGTAATCGTCATGCCGCGTCCGCGGCTGAAGGATAGTTTCTTAAAAGAGGCTTTCACTTTGTCTAAAAAAGGGGCGAGAATTTTTTATTATGATTTTTGTAAAGATGATGAAGTTGATTTAATTTTGGATAAGATAAAAAGCGAGGCAAAAAAATCTAAGAAAAAAATTAAGATTTTGAATGTTAAGAAAGCTGGAGAGATTGCGCCCTATAAGTTTCGTGTGAGAGTTGATTTCAAGATTGTTTAATCAAACTTCTTCTCTTTCTTAATAGCGGTAGGAGCCTCGCCTCCGTGCCATGTAAATCTTGGGCGCATTCGCATAGGGTAGATTCTTTCTGAATTGTCATCAAGCACTATTGCAGAACCTTTTAAACTTGGGAGGTCGTCCATTTGCTTTTTTATGCTATCCAAAACGTATGATTGCATTATGTAGTTTAGTGCTTCGGTGTCTGGCTTTGATGTAACTCTATGGCTTATGACTATATCTGATTGAGTCATTACATCTCTGTGTATCTGACCGGGTTGTTGAGTTGCTAGAACTAATGAAATTCCGGGTTGACGACCTTCTCTAAGAAGTTGAACTAATGCGTCGGTTGCAACCGTGTCTTTGTTTAGAGGTAGAAATTCGTGAACTTCATCTATGAAAAGCCAGACTAGAGGGTAGTCTTTTTTTTCTGAGTTGGATAAAAGATCTAAACCTCTTGAAACGGATTCAATTTCTTCTTTTTTTCTTGCGTCCATTCTTTGTTTGAATATTTTTCTTGAGAGGATGCTTATTACTAAAGCTCTAATATTGAAAGAACCAACGGAGTTGTAAATACTCAAATCAAGAACGGTTGTTCTCCCTCCAAAAATTAAATCCTTGACTTGTGTTGGTTCTTGTTCTCCTGTGGAAAAAACTCCCCAAGTTTTTGCGGCTTCAAATAAACCTGTTGCAGAGTTTTTTATTTCCTGAGTTGTTTTTTCTTCTTTTTCTAAGTTAGAGATTACATCTTCAATTGTGAAATTTCCTGTTTCATTTAGTTCTGCAAGAGTTCTCTGGATTAATACTGAAACTGGAGAGGTTATGTCTAGACCGAAAGTTGTTATCCAGTCTTCTGCAGTTAATTCTGAGGCGTCTAATGCAAAAGGTTCATCAATTGGGATTCCTTTTTGAGTGTATTCTTCATAATGGCCGAAGGGGACGAATACTTTTATTGGAAGTTCTTTTGGTTTTAGTTTCCATTCGGCTAGGAGTTCTTTATCTTTCTCGTTTGGGTATTTCATTGTCCAATAGATTCCCATTGTATCAAAGATTAGGGAGCCAATATTTTGTGCTGCTTCTTTTGGGAGGTTTGCTAGTTCTTCTGCTAAAACTCCGAGGGTGTATGATTTTCCGGAGCCTCGCTTCCCTGCAACGAGAACAACGTGGCTTCTTGAAATGTCCATCAAAATTCTGTTTGAAAGAGAAGTGTATTGCCCCATTTTAACATATCCTTTACCAATGTTCACTAAACCACGATCACCAAAAACTTTTTTGTCGGCAGAATCCCTGCCAATTGTTATGTCGTATGCCATAGAGTAAAATAGAGAAAGAGATTTTTATAGTTAGTGGTAGGAAAGTTTTTAAGTAATAACTCTTTCTTGAGAAGATGAGTAGCGATAATCTACTTTCAGATATGGAAGTTTTTAATGGGACAAAAAAGAATTTGCTAGATAAGAAAAATAATATCTGGCTAGGGGTTAGTATTAGCTTGAAACCTTATAGTGAAAAATTAGCGAAAGAATATCTTAAATTAATTTCTAAATATACTAAAGAAAAAGCACTAGTCTTTATTGCTGATGAAATTTCATCTGTTAATTATAATGTTTTGGAAAAGTATAGCCCAGAGACTTCTGTGAAAAAAGCTCTTGAAAAAGGAGATACCTTCATTGATAATTATAAGAAATTTATAAAAACTCTCCCAAAAAATGTTCAATCAAAAATAGTTCTTGTTAGGTGGAAAGATGTTTGGAATGATAAATATAATCTGATGTATAATATTCTTAAGAAAGAATTTGAAACAAATAAAGAATTTAGAAAGGAAGTTGAAGCTCCGATAAGAATGTATCTTAAAAATTCTGGGCGGACTATTGAAGGTTCTCGGATTGCTAAACTTTCTGAATATATCCTTAAGGAACTTCCATCTTTACTTGATGGTGTTGAATACGATGGACAAATTTACAAAACTTTTGTTTATCCTACCTATGGAAAGACGAGTTTGAGCTTGTTGTCTACACAAATCCAAAGAGGAGAAAGATTTCCAGAACTGAAGAAGAAACTTAAAATTAAGGGAGATAATATTTTGATTGATTTTCCTATTCCTAAGAGTTAAGCTACTTGTAAACTCTACCTCTTTTGTCAATGTCTGATATAAACAAGAGGTTTTCTTGAACAATATAAAGAATCCTAAAATCACCGACTCTAATTCTAAACGTTTTGTTTTTTCTTCCCTTTATTCTTTTTGCTTCTTGAGGAAATGGTTTTTCCCTTAGATCTTTGATTTTATTTGTAATTCTCTTCCAATTGAGATCATCAAGGTTCTTAAGAAATTTTCTTGCCTGAGAAGAGAACTGCAAGTCAAGCATTTTCTCTATCTTTTTCTATATCTTCTAGAGAATGAGTTTTTCCTTGTTTGTATTCTTCTAATGTTTTCTCGAGCTCCTCTTCTTCCTCTGATGTCAGGACTGTGTCAGTGTCAACCATGTTATTCACTTGGCTCTTTAGAACATCCATCTCCTTCCTCATCTCCATAAGAGTTTCGTAAATTTTGTCCATGCTTATTGATTTTTCCATGATTATTTTAGAGAAGACGGATTTTTAAGATTTCCTATTCCCAGAGATTAATTCTAGACTGTCGCTTCCTTCTTCAAATACTCAACTTCTTCATCTGTTAATTTGAGTTCGTTTTTTATTCCAGGGTTGGTTAAGAATGTCTTCACTGTGTTGAATTCGTAAAGAGCGCGTTTTTCTCCTATATGAACATAGCGTGCGTATTTCTTTGATATTGATTTTTTGTTGGCTGTTTTTTGGTTGTTCATCCACATTTTTAAAATTCTCGTGGGTTTTTTGTAACTTGTGAATCCTGCCTTTATTGCGCTTGGGTCTTTTGAAGCTGAGACACCGTAACTTAGGAAAGCGTTTTCGTAAACTAAAAATCTCCAGTACTGCTGGCTATAGATTCTTCTTTTGAAAATATCACCACGGGAAACAAGGTCAATTGCTCTTGCGATTTCCTCTGCTTTGTATTCTGCAGGAATGTTTTCTTCAATCCATAATAAGATTTCATCAAGAGGCTTGTTTACTGAATCGAATATTGTCAGCATTGTGTTATTTGGACTGCCCTTGAAAATCATTCTTAGTGCGGTGAAGATGTCTGTTTCTTTGTTTCTTTCGTCAATGAGTATTTGTGATGGGTCTGGGAGATTTGAAGCGGTTTGTAAATCGTTTATTGCGGCTCTGACATCTCCCTTTGCCTTTATTGCGATATTTGTTAAGATATCGTTGGCTATGAATTTTTTCTCGGCTCTTAGTATATCAATAAGTATTTCTTTTATTCCCCTGTAATCAACTTCTTTTAATTGTATAGGTTCTGTTTTTTGTCTTAGTGTGCTAAATTTTTTGTCCCAAATGTCGTTGGCAGTAATTATTATTGGGTGTGAAGATGATGCGATTAATTTTAGAAGTTCGGGTAAACCCCCTCTATCAACTTGAGAAATACCATCTACTTCATCGATTAGGATTATTTTTTTATCGTTAGTTAGGGACTTTTGTTCAGTTGCTGGTTTTAGGATTGAGTTCAATTTATCTTTGTTCCTCAAATCGGAGGCATTTAGTTCAAAAATCTCTGATTTTGTTTCGTTTTTTGCAACATAAGCGAGAGTTGTCTTCCCTGCTCCTGGCGGTCCGTGGAGGATTATCGCTTTTTTCTTTCCTTTTGGAAATATGCTCAAGAATTCTTTTATTTTTTCAACTGCTTGGTCTTGACCTTTAACATCTGAGAAGAATTTTGGTCTATATTTTTCTGTCCAGCTTGGTTGTTTGTCTGTCATAGAAAGATTATGAAGATGAATGTTATAAATATTATTGTGTTGATTGATTGTAATAATCTTTAAAATAGAAGGAATTCTATGATTTTTAGAATGAAAGGTTATTCTTGCCCGATTGTTGGAAGCGAAAAAGAGGAGTATCAGGAGTCTTCGTTTACGTTACTTAATTCTTTGTTACAATCTAGAATGGAGACGGGTCATGAATCTACGGATGATGAGGATGTTAACATTTATCTTGCGGGGCTCTTGAATTCATTTTCCCACGGAGAGTTCTATCGCGAAAGAGGAAAGTTGGTTTCAGGATATGAATCCGATGTCTCTCAGATGATTGCTGATGCATGTGATGAAAGGCATAGAATGGATATTTTTAGAGCCAATGCGGATTTATCTCTTTTAGCTTCAAGTGTTTTTAGTCCGAGGCTTTTTAATGGAGTTCGAAGACCAGATAGAGAGGAATTTAGTGAAGGGGCATTAGTCGAAAGAGGTAGTTTATACTATCGCCTTGCGAGAGATATTTATAGTGGTTTGAGACGTGGTGGAGGACTCCCAGAGGTTTTAACAAAACTTTCAGAAAGACTCCCTATTTATTCAGAAATTCTTTCTCATATGGCTCCCAATTTTTTGAATATTATGGTTAGGCTTACAGATGCAGAAGTTTCTCATCTTCAATCTGAAGCATATGAGGGAGCAAAACCGGTTTTAGCAAAATTCACAAGAGATACTTTTTTAGATGCTTATAGCGAATGGGCGAGGACTAAATCTCGAGAATCTCGAGAACAAGTCAATCTTTTAGCGGGACAATTGAGAGAATTAGATCCGAATTTTAAGTTTGATGATTTGTGATTATTTTATTAAGGATAAATCGCGGTTTATTATTGTAGGGTTCTTTCCTTTCCTTAAACTTGTTTAAGGTATTTTCTCCAAAAACATTCAAGTCGTTTGGATTTATTCCTAGTCTATTGAGAACCGAAGAAATGTTAAGAATTAAATCGCCTACTTCATCTTTTACTGATTCGCTATTTTCCGATTTTTTTTTGCAATATCTTCCTCTGAGTTTTTGGATGGCGTCATTAAACTCGCCCAGCTCTTGAGTTAATTTGTTTAGAATATCGTCTATGTTTAATCCAATTTCATCTTCAATCTCGTTAGCTGTTTTACCTATCTCTTGAAAATCCATTTTACTTCCCCAAACCAGCAAGGACAAAACTCGCGATTAAGCTCTGTAGTTGTATGAACGGGTCGGAGCCTTCAACTATTCTGAACTCTGTCTCGCCGGTTTTTTCTGTAAGTTTGACTTTTAGTTCGGGTTCAACAGGTAAATTCCAGATTTCTTTTTGAATTGCTTTGATTATGTCTTGTCCAGATATAGATTCTTTTAACATTACATCTAGAAGTTTCTCGCGTGATTTTTGGAAATCTCCAGACAGTGCGTAATCAAGAACTGTTCTGATGTCTTTTGGTTTTGCATTTGAAATAACTGTTGAAACTATATCCTTATTGACAACTGGAGAAATAAATGCTGTGGATTGTAATAGGTTTATTGCTCTTCTACAGTCTCCTTCTGAACCTTCATATAATATTTCTATTGCTTCGTCGCTTATTTGAAGATTTTCGTTTTCGCCTATTTTCTTGATGATTTTTTCTATGTCTTTCTTTTCTAAAAGTTTGAATCTGAATGCCGCACAACGGGATTGTATTGGATCGATGATTCTGCTTGAATAATTACAGGATAAAATGAACCTACATGTTGAGGAGTAATTTTCCATGGTTCTTCTAAGTGCTTGCTGGGCTTCGGGCGTAAGTGCGTCAGCTTCGTCTAAGAAGATAATTTTGAAAGGAACGTTTCCTATTGATTTTGTTCTTGCGAAGTTTTTTACTTTTTCTCTAACAACTTGGATTCCTCTTTCATCAGATGCGTTAAGTTCTAGGTAGTTTTCTTTCCAGTTTGAGCCGAAGAGTTCTTTTACGATGATTAAGGCTAGTGTGGATTTTCCGGTTCCTGCAGGTCCAGCGAGAAGCAAATGAGGGATGTTTAGAGAATTTGTTAGGGATTGGACTTTTTTTATAATGTCTTCTTGGCCCACAATCTCTGAGAAGTTTGTTGGGCGGTATTTTTCTGTCCAGATTTCTGATGCCATATAGAATTACTTTAATGGAAACTTATAAAGATTGTGGGGGTAAATTAGAGAAGTTATCTTAAGAGTTCTTCGGAATAATATACCCAAAGATCAAATAAGCTTAGTAGTCCAAGAGTGTCTGAAGAAGTGTCCATGTTGTGAGTCTTGTATTTTAACGGCTTGGAATAATCAGGGATTTGCCATCCGTCCTCTCTTTCAAGCCACGTTCCCCTGCCGCCATCAAGATTTATTTGATCTATGAGGGCGCTTTCTCTCCAGAAGATGTATGGAGACAAACCAGGATATTTTAATCTTTTTAGAACTTCTGTACCAAGAAGGTTCATAGTATCTCTTTTTTCTTGAGATATCCTAGCTCTTCCCATATCTCTCGCAAAATCTCCATCTAGAAGGATATCAAAATCAGGGTATGGTTGATGTATCTGTATCGGTTGCCAGATGATTCTCTCTTCTTCCATGGTTTAGATTCTCTGTCTCTCTATTTAATAATTATTGTCCTTAGAAATATACTTGATAACTATCTAGCTCGTGCTCTCTTCAGTTTTCTCTTGTGTTTTTCTTTTCTTAGACGTTTTCTTTGCCATTTCCATCTCATCTGACCTTTTTTCTTCCAACGTCTTGAGCTTCTTTTCATATGAGAACCTCCAGCGGGTTCTTCACAGCTCTAGCAACCGATATCATTACCATAATAAGTTCTGGAGAGATTTGTTTTTAAAGTTATCTAATACTATTCTGGTCTTAGGGCGTGGCAGGTGTAAGAAGGATTTTTTTCCGAGAAGTCTTGATGATACTCTTCTGCGGTCCAGAATTTTTGGAATTGGACAATTTGAGTTGCTGCTGGTTGGTCAAATATCTTCTTTTCATTAAAATCGGAGATGCTTTCTTCGGCTGTTTTCTTCTGTTCTTCGTTAATGTAAAAAATTGCTGAACGATATTGTGTTCCTACATCTGGCCCTTGTCTGTTAACTTCTGTTGGATTGTGGAGTCTCCAGAAATAATCTACTAGTTCTCTGTATGAGATTTTTTTAGGATCAAACACCACTAAGACCGCCTCTGCGTGTCCTGTTTTTCCGGATGAGACTTCTTCGTAAGTTGGATTATCTTTATTTCCTCCTGTGTACCCTGAAACTGCGGTTATAACTCCCTCAAGTTTTTCAAAAAGAGTCTCAACCCCCCAGAAACATCCTCCTGCGAAAATTGCTTCCTCGTAAGGGAAAAGTTTTTTGTATTCTCCGTAACCAGAGGTTTCTAGAGTTTCGTAAGGAATGAATTTCAGTGCTGCTGAATTCAAGCAGTATCTTAATCCTCCCGATTCTTTTGGACCGTCAGGGAAAACGTGTCCAAGGTGAGATTCATCTGTTCTAACCTCTGTTCTTGTTTGTCCTAAGAGTGTTTTGTCTTCAACTTCTTTTATTTTTGAATTATCAATCGGTTTTGTGAAACTTGGCCAGCCTGTTCCGGAATCATATTTATCTAGACTTGAAAAAAGTGGCTCGCCAGTATTAGCATCGACATAAATCCCAGGTTTTTTGTTGTCCCAATATTCATTATCAAAGGCTTTTTCTGTTCCGCCTTCTTTTGTTACGTATTGAGTCAGTTTTTCTTTTTCTGTCATTTGTCCTGTGCTCATATCACTTCCAAATATTAAATTTAATATTAAAGCGATTAAGATTACAACTAATACTACGTTTAATTGTTTTTTTGTTTCACTCTTTTTCATTTTTATAAACGCCCCTGCCGAGACCCGAAGCGAGATGGAACCAAGGTTCTCTCGCGCTCTCTCCTTTCCGCTTAAAAATTATCTCTTCAAATCTCAGAAGTTCGGGTTTTCAACCCGAAAAACGCCCCTGCCGAGATTCGAACTCGGGTCACTGCCGTTCTCCAAACTCCGAAGAGTTTGATACTCGCCTTATAGAAGGCAAGGGATATTATCTCATCGACTAATCCCAAAGTATTGAGAGGGCAGCATTCTTGGCCTCTGAACTACAGGGGCTGAAAACAACCTAACGGTTTTTTTCGATTTTCCCTTAATATACTCTCAAGGGTGGTTAGCAACTGTCAGGTTATAGAAGATTGTGAGGATTAGTTTTTAAAGTTAGTCCCGAGTATAATAATTTTTAAAAAGTGTGGGCGCAAATGTTGCTTATGGAAATAGGTTTGGATTTTGATGGAGTTATTTCTGATTGTGGACAATTAAAAAGTGAAGGAGCTAGGAGAATGTATGGTGTTGATATTCCTCCCGGAAAATTCAAGAAAGAAATTGTGGTAGGTGAGGAACTTTTAACTCTAAAACAATACCGAGAACTACAAGAGGAGATTTATGGAAGAAGGAAGATTGGGATGAAAATGGCAATGGTCCCAGGGGCTAGATATTATATCAATGCTCTCCAACAGGAAGGCCATAGGGTAAGAGTAGTGACTTCGAGAGGAGAAGTAGAATCTGAAATAGCAAGGGATTGGATTGGGTTAAGAGGATTGGATTTGCCCCTTATTGGAGTTGGAGGAGAAAGTAAGGCGGACGCCTGTAAGGGACTAGATGTCTACATGGATGATGATTTAGATAAGTTAGAACAGGTAAAAGGAGTTGTAAAAAATCTTTTTCTATTTGACTGGGAGTATAATCTGCATATGGAAGTTCCAAAAAACCTTGCAGCAAGAGTTAATTCTTGGGCACACTTTTATGGGATAATTCATGAAGATTCCAGATTAATTTTCTCAGACTAATTTTATTCCTTCACTCAACTAAGAAAATAGTATCATTAGGTCGAACTTTATCTGGGACTTTTATTCCGACATGGTCTCCGGCTTTAGCTTCTTCGACTTCCCTTCGGTCTATTTGAATACTTTCTACAGTCATTTCTAAATCGGTTGTGTGACCTTTTATTTGAATTTTATTTCCTAACTTAAGTGTATCAGAAAGTTTTATTGCTGCAACATTAACATTACCAAAATAAGTTGAAACTGTTCCTATTTCTTTGCCTTGGTTTTCTTCTTCAGGCATGTTTTATTGAGGGAAATAGATTATAAAAATGTTTTTACAGCTCCGCCAGTCGTATGGGAACCAAGGTTCCCCTAACAAGTCACCCCTCCTTTTTATTTGCTGTCGGTGCAATAGTCTAAAACCCGGATGCGATTTTCAATCGCATATAGCCCCGCCAGGATTCGAACCTGGGTCACAGCCTCCAGAGGGCCGTATACTTGACCGCTGTACTACGGGGCTCGTATGGGAAACTACGTTTCCCCTGACAAGTCACCCCTTCCTTGAACTACTGCTCAAGGCTGAGATGGGAAACTACGTTTCCCCTGACAAGTCACCCCTTCCTTGAACTACTGCTCAAGGCTGAGATGGGAATCAAAGTTCCTCAACAAGTCACCCTCCTTTCGGAAGGATTGTTAACAGTCCTTGTACAAATCTTTTATTTTAAAAGTTATCTAAAGAAATTATTTACTCTCAACAATGATTTTTCCTTTCATATATGGATGGGGAGTGCAATGATAATCAAATGTCCCTGCTTCATTGAATGTTTGGTAATATATCTGTCCTTTTGTGAGAAGGCTTGAATCTAATTGATTCCCTGAATCTGAGGTAACTGTGTGAGTTATAGAGTCATAATTTGTCCAAACGACAGTATCCCCTACATTAATCGTTAGTTCTTTTGGACTGTATGAAAAATCAGTTATTGCAATGTTGTGATTTTGTGCACCTTCAGTATTCTCGGCAGGAACGATTTCACTTCCAGAATTTCCAAAGATGAAAAAAGCTCCGATAGCTATGATTATAATTATTGCAATTGTAATCCCTGTTTTTTGTTTCATATATTATTTATGTTTTGTTTACTTAAAAATATTGTTAAGGATAGATTTAAAATTACTAATTTCTTTTTCTTAATATGTTCAAAAAAGTGCATTTGTTAATTGGGCTTTTTGTGGCTTTTTATTTTTTACCTGCTGCGAATAATAAACTGATATTTTTCCCTATTGTTCTTCTTGCAAGTATGATCCCAGACCTTGATGCGGTTCTTGCTCCAAAAAGAGATTTTAGAATTTTGAATCCTCTTAAGAATCCGACTTACAAGGATTTTATGCATAGCTATACTCTTTGTATTGTTCTCTCAGTTATAGTTGCGATATTCCTTCCTATTTTGGGGCTTCCTTTTTTTATTGGATATTCGACACATTTGTTTTTTGATAGCTTGACGGTTGTAGGGATTATTCCTTTTTGGCCGTTTAAATCTCGGATGGAAGGGTTCATTATCCCTGGAAGTAAGACTGAAAAAGCCATTGAAGTTGTTTTAGGAATCTTTATTGTGATGCTTATTCTCAGATATCTGTTTTAGAAAGATTTTTATAGAACTCACGCCTTTTTTTGTGAGAGGTAAAATGAATTTTGTATTAATTGCTCTTGGGGCTCTTTTGGTGATTGTTCTCGCACTTAAATGGAATAATGTTAGAACGAAAATGGCGTTTTATTTCATTACACTCGGAGTAGCATTTGTTCTTTTATTAGCGTTTATGGTTTTTGCGGACAAGGCTCCAAATGTAGATTCTGTTGATGGTGTTTTTTCTGCTGTGAAAACTTATACCTCTTGGATTGGGCAGGCGATCTCTGGTGTTGTGAAGGTTTCTACTTATGCTTTTAATCAGGGCTGGAAAGATGGAGGAAACAGCACAGGAGGAGGGTAAATGAAAGTTTTTTTATTAATTTTAATTAAGTTCCTTCTTATTTCTGCATTATTTATTATTAGTAACGGGAATCTTCATGTTAGAGATTCTGTTGAGAGGGGAGTTTTTTTTGATGCTTATGCTACTTGGATGAAAAATGTTTTTACTCAGGGTGCAGATATTGTCGGATATGTTGTAAATTCTCAATGGCTCCCTAATGAAGATTTGGGATGGATTGGTCCTGTTGAAGCAGGAAATGTTTAGAGATAATTTTAAAAACTCTTGAGATAATAAGTTATTATAAAGATGGCGAAAAAAAAGAGGTCTGTGAAAGCTGTAAGACGAAGTTCTTCTAAGAAATCCTCTGTAAGTAAATCTAGTTCGTTTGTTTCAAGACTTGGAATTGCTAAGAGAAATCTTTTCTTTTTCATAGCACTATTTATTTTATCTTATGTTCTTTACAACTTTTCAACTTCCGAATTATTTTTAACTTTTTTTGGAATTCTTTCAGTGGTGGTTGCCTTTTTGGTCTTGGCCTTTTTGATATCAATAGTTGTTATTTTGCTTTCTGGAAAAAAGAAGTAAGATGAGAAAAAGCGTTAAAGTCTTTTGATAATTGTTCTGGTTATTTTATTAGCTGTTAATTTGGTAGCGAATTTATTTTGGAGTAGAGAATTTATTACTGGATTGGGTTGCCCTTGCGAAGGCATTGACGGAGAAAGAGAATGTAATGACCTCAGTAAGAGCGGACCGTATTTTATCACGGGAATTTTTAGCGTTTATCAAGACTGCCCCGGAAAAGAGATTTTAATTTGTGAAGACGGGGTTCAAGTTGACACAAGAGCGGATTATGATTGTTCCTGGAAGTGGAATGTTCTTTTCTTGTTTCCTTAAGATTTTTATACTCTGTTTCTAATTTTCCTTTGTTTAAATTTGCCTGTGTAGCTCAGCTGGTTAGAGCGCGTCATTGGTAATCGTATGGGAACCAAGGTTCCCCTAAGTTCACTTCGTTCCCTTTCGTCCGCCAAAATGTCGAACGAAACAAGTCACCCCCTCCTTTGGAGAAGGGAAACAAGTTGGAACGGGAATTATTTTTCCTCAAAGGCACTCCCTCCCGGGGTGCTACCAAAGATGACGAGGTCCTGAGTTCGATTCTCAGCACAGGCTTGGATAACTTTATAAAACGTGTTCTTTAATTTAGATTATGGTAGATAATGAAGAGTCGGAACTTGAGATTCTTAAGAAGAGTTACAAAATTATCCAGGAAAAATATAATTTGCCTAGCTTTGAAGAGCTTAATGAAAACTTCAACATAGAAAAAGCTGCGGAAACGGAGACAGATATTTTGATTAGGGAAGTAAGAAAATATGTTGGCGATAAACTGTTTAATTATATGAGATTTATTGAAGGACTTTTGAATCCGGTTAATGCTTCGATGTTTACTCTCTCAATTGTCAAGTCTCTTGATGCAGATGACAGGAACAAACTTGGAGATATTTACAAAGAGATGATGAAGAAGGAAGTTGCTTTCATAAAGATTGATTTGGAATTCAACGAGGAAAGCGAGGCGAATTTTATTAAAGATTCTTGGAATTTTTGGAATCAAATTAAGAGTGATCTAATGGGAATTGTGAATAAAATTGATTCTAAATGGGATGAAGAAAAGATTGAGATAAATAATAAGGGTTATTTTGATTGAACAAAAATTCTAAACTGGTCCCAATCAGGTTCCTTATAATGTTTAACGCCTCTTATTGCCCTTTCATCTGGATCAAATTCTCCTTCAAGGAAATTATGATGCTCTGCCTCGTTTCTTAATACACTATCATAGACACTCTTTTCAAATGCATTCCTTACTTCCCCAAAATCTGTTTCGAGACTCAGCCTGTTTTCTGGTTTTTCTTGGATAAATAAAAGAGGATATCCCCTAGTATTTATTGGAGCCAGGCCTCTTTGGTTAACAAAAGTTCCAAACCTTTTTAGGTATGATTTTGGGGGCAGTACTGTCCCTATAGTTATCCCGAGAGGGTTTATTCTCAAGGGATTTGAATATCTTGCTTGATGAAGGTATTTTAGATCGTTTAATGAAGGGACTACTCGTCCACTAGGATGGGTATGGATATGTAAAACTTCTGCAAGATGGGTTTTTTCATTGTACATTATTTTATAAGGGTTTCTCCCTCTGTTTGCAACCTCTTCAAAATCAGGGTATTTTGGTCCGTTCATTGATTGAGGGTTGACAGAGCTTGGACTTCCCGTAGCAAATTGATCGGGATAGACAAATCTTCCCTTCCCATCACCCCAGACCACAAATCCACTTTCTAAGCCTTCATTCTGAGTAAATTCAATACAAGATTCAACACCTCTAACAAACGCTTCGCTATTGAGCTCCATTAATAACTTCTCTCCGGGGGAAAAATAAACCTTACCTGTTCTTCTTGAATACTGTACCATCCAAAAAAACAAGAATTAGGGTTTATAAGTTTTACTAAAGGTCACTATTTAAGAGTAATAATATTATAAAGAGTCAAAAATTTCTTCAAGTTCTATTTCGAAGAGTGCGACTGGCATTTTAATCTTCCAGTTGATAAGTGTTTTTGGGTGAATTTCTCCAATGAAACCTATTCTTTTTCCTTTGAAAATTAATTCTGCAGTTCTTCCTTCAATCATATGTTCTGGAGTTTCTTCGGGTTCTTTGAAAACTAGCTCTTTGTTTAAGTTCATCATTTGGAATAAATAAACTAAAATTTGTTTTATCTTAGTGAAGTTCCCTGGAGAGATTGCTCCCGCGAGAGATTCTTTTTCTTCTACCCCTTCGATTTTATTCTTGAAGATTCTTCCTGTTTCGAATATTTGTTGAGGGTACTCTGAATCAATATTCTCTGATAAGTTCTTTAACATAAAGTGAGATAGGTCTTTCCTTAGCGTTGAGTATTCTGTTTTTGAGTCTACGACTTCGATAGTTTCTTCGTCTTTTGGTCTGCCCATCTTCTCAATTTGATCCTTTCTTGTAGTAAGATGGAAGTTTGAAACTTCTAGTAATCTCAATCCAGAAAGTATTTCTGCGATTTTCTTTTTTGTTGATTCTTTTTTGTCTTTTTCTCCAATTGTAGATATGTCTGGAATTTCGGGGATGAAGTTTTCGTAACCGTAAGCTATTGCGGTATCTTCAATAATATCTACTTCATGAAGGATATCTGTTCTCCAAGGAGCTATTTCAACTGATTTTTCCTTGGGGTTATAATTGTAACCCATTTTTTCTATAAGTGTTTTGAAGTCCTTTTCTTTTAACTCAAGCCCTAAAGTTTTGTTAATATTCCCTAATTCAATTTTCATCTCTTCTGGAGTTAGATTTGGTGTTACCTCTTTTTTGCTTCCGTATTTAAGGTTCATTTGGTAAATCTTCCCCCCCATTTCTGCTAGACTCGTGACTACTATGTTAAGACATCTTTTTAGAACTTCAAAATCTTTTCCAGAGCATTCAACAAAAACATCTTTTGTTTTGGAATCCACACGTCCTGTAATCTTGGAATTGATTATTGGAGGCATACTTAGAATATTATTTGAAGAATCTATGAAGATTGGGAACTTTGCTTTACCCGCGAGTAAATGGGCGTATTCTTTTCCTGTTGGGTTTCTTTGCAAAATTTCAAGACCGGACATTTCTTTTTCTGATTCAAGAGGAATGAATTTAATTTTATCTGGTTCTACCGCTTTGAAAGTTATTGGGAGCTTTATTTTTTCAAGAGGATAGATTCCTATTGCTACTTTTTTTCTTTTTCTTCCCAATGTAATATGAAGTTTCTCTTGGGTCTCAATTAATTCTTTTATTTTCTCGTCATCGAGTTTTAATCCTTTAACAATTGCGCAAGCGGTGTTTGGTCTAATGTCTTTAACTGAGGAATCAATTCTTACTGTGTAATTTTTTTCTGGCTTGGCCAAGGCGTATGTCTTGAGACCTTTTTCTTTTCCTGTAAATGCTCTGAATGATCTTTTGAATCCTTGGTATGAAAGTAAATCTGGGCGATTTGGATTAACTTCTATTTTTAACTCATCTTTTTCTATTTCATCAATTGGAGTTCCGAATGTTGCGATCTGGTTGTCCATCTTAGGGTCTATGTTTCCGAAATCTTTTTCGAATTGTGCTTTGCTGAATGTTACTATTGCCATTTTAAGGTAGAATTACTCCTTTTAGATTATCTCCTTCTCTCCGAGGAAGAATGTGAAAGTGAACATGGTCTATAACTTGGCCTGCAGATTTTCCATTGTTTAATGCTATGTTAAATCCGTCTGCATTGAATTCTTTCATTAAAACTCTCCCTACTTCTTGGACTGATTCAATGTATTCTCTAGAGGCTTCTTTATCGAGATCTACCAATTTGTCAAAGTGTTTCTTTGGGACTATTAAAGTGTGTCCGGGTCCAACAGGTTTTATATCAGCAAAAGCTAGAAATCTTTCATTTTCCCAGACTTTGTCACAAGGAACAGAGCCGGAGACAATTTTACAAAATATGCATTCTTCGTTTGTCATTTTATTTCATCCAAAACTTCATTTTTCTTAGTTGAGTCAAATCGTTTTTGTAAAGTTCTCTTAGGTCTTTTATGCCGTAGTAATTCATTAATATTCTATCAAATCCAGGACCCCAAGCTAGAACCGGGATGTTTTCTCCGAGCAAAGGGATAACGACTTCTGGACGGAACATTCCTGCACCTCCTAATTCAAGCCAGACTTTTTTTTCTGGGTGCCAGAAATCAATTTCTATGCTTGGTTCGGTGTATGGAAAATATGCGGGACGGAATCTAAGTTTGTCGAATCCCATTTTCTTGAAAAACTCTTTCAAATATCCAAGCAAGTGCCTGAAGTTTGCATTGGAATCCACGACAATTCCTTCTGTTTGATTGAATTCAAAACCGTGGCTCCAGTCTAGAGTTTCGTTTCTTAGACATTTTCCTATAGCGAAGAATTTCTGGGGAAGGTCTTTCGATTTTAATTTTGAAAGTGTCTTTGTAGAGATACAAGTTGTGTGGGTTCTCATGACGAGTTTTTTGGCTTCTTCTTCGTTCCAAGAATATTTCCATCCTGTGCTTCCGGCAACCCCGCGTTCATGACTTTCCTTAACTTTTTTTATGATCTCTTTGTCAGCATCCAAATCAGATAATCTTTTATCAAGGAAGAATGTATCCTGCATCTCCCTTGCAGGATGGTCTTGAGGTTGGAAGAGTGCATCGAAATTCCAGAATGATGAGACTACAAAATTTCCAGTCATTTCCTTGAATCCCAGATCTGACCAGATATCTCTTGCATAATCAATGGACTGATTTACAAAATGTCTTTTCCCCCCGTTTAGTTGTGGAACTGGAAGAGAAACATCGTATCTCCTGAATTTTTTCCCCTTCCATGAAGATTCTTTTTTTAGAAGTTCCGGAGTGATGTGTTCAATCAATCCTTTGAGTTCGTTTCTTGCATCAATAATCTTCTTACCCAAAGAGGTTATTTTTATCTCGATGATTTTTTCTTCGTCTATCTGGACAATATCCTTTCTTTTTTCTAGTGCTTTAAGGGTCTCTTTTTGTTCTTCGTTTAGTTTCTCGTATTCAAGAGGCAGAGCATCAATGAAAGATTCCTCTTGACTCTTCTTTGAGATTTCTTCTTTATTTCCACTAAAAATAATTTTTTCTTTTTTTAAGTCGATAAGGTTCCTTCTTTTTAGAATTCCTAATGAAGCCTTGAACTCATCATCAGAAAGATTTGATTCTTTTCCGGCTTCCTTTAAGGGTAGAATTCTTTTTTCGTTTAAAACATTAAGTAGCCTTCTTTCGGGTAGACCCTTTTTTTGATAGAGGGCCCCATTTACTCCCAGACTGACTATCTTCTTTTTGTTTACAGTGATTTCCAATGCGCCCTTGTTCTTTAGATATTCTAAAGAGCGGGTTACGGAAACTTTGTCTAGGTTTGATTTTTTGCAGATTTCGCTTATGTTTTTTTCTTCCAAATGAGGTAAGATTTTACGCTCGTTAGGACTAAGCCCTTCAAGAATTTTATTGATATTTTCTGCCATTTTAGTAATAAGTTGTTAGAGATTAAAAGGTTTTCTTTATTCTATTTTCAAAAATTCTTTGTCATAGAAGTGGGCATTCCTAATGAAAGTCCCAGTGCACGGAGGTCGTGATTTCTTGTTTTTTTCCCTTTTTCCGAAATAAATTCCATTTGAAGATGGTCTTTATTTGAGAGTTTGATGTTCTGCCTTATTCTTGAGATAATCTCTGATTTTTCTTTTAGAGATTTCGCATTTAATATTTCATCAAGGTTTATTCCAATTGATATCTTGTTCTTTTTTGCAATTTTTGCTAGAACTTGATTGAATCCAGAATCTCTTTGCTTGCCTCTGTCTTTTCTTTCAGAGAGATTTATTAGAAGAGTGTTTATTGGTTCTTTCTCAAGGACTTTTTTGTTTAACTCATCATCATTACTAGAGAAAATGATTTTCTTCTTTTCATTTTGAGCTTCTTTTATTGCTTTACGTGCTTTCTGAAATTCTTTCTCACGAATAATTACTTGTTCCATATTAGAAAGAGGGGAGAGATGTTTTTAAGAATTTGCACTAACCCTCAATAATCGTCCCCTTAAACTTTTTGCCCTTCAACAAATTATCTAAATCTTTTAGGTTTTTACCAAGAATGTAAGTTGGGATTTTGTGTTTCATAATCACTTTTGATGCGGTTTGGTCCAGAACAAAATGTTGCCCTGGTTGATATTTGCTTGCATTAGCCATTTTATCAAATTCTCTCCAAGTTATCTTTTTTATGAGTTTTGCATTCTTGAATTTCTTTGGATTCTTGTTAAACAACCCTGAGACGTCTGTTAAATTGATAAAAATAGTTTTAAACTTGAGAGCCAAAGATGCCGCCGTAGAATCTGAAGTTTGTTTTGGCTTGTATTCTAATGCCCCACAAAAGACAACATCATCTTTTTTTAGATAGGAAACAACAGATTCCGTCGTATGGGGAATACCTTGTTCTGGATTTTTATTGAATAGGTATGACATAAAACGAGCATTCATTCTCGTTGCCGAAATTCCAGAGAAGCTCTGGAGCTTTGCATCCATTCCTGCGTCTTTTAGAGCAGAAATATATTTTCTTGCTATTGAACCCCCACCGCAAGTGACTACAAATTTGTATTTCTTCGTGTTTTTTAAAATAACTTTTTTGAATTCTTTGAGATATCTTATATCTACATCATCAGGAATTATCAAGCTACCGCCAAGACTTAGAACAATCACCCTCTTTTTCATAATTAGTAAAGGGAAAAGGCATTTATTAATTTTGTCTCAAGTTGTTATCAACTTCAAAAGAAACATTTCCTACAACTTTTTCCTGGTCAAAGTCGTTTGTGATTTTTGCTCTTTCTATTGCGGCTTTAATTAAACCAAAAAACATCGGTGCGGGATTTTCTAGTTTTGATTTTAATTCTGGATGTGCCTGTGTTGCAACAAAGTATGGATGGTGAGTTTTTGGAATTTCGATAAACTCTACCAGTTTTCCATCAGGCGAAACTCCTGAGAAGACCAATCCTTTCTCTCTTAGTACTTGATGGAAATCAGGATTTACTTCGTATCTGTGTCTATGTCTTTCTGAAACATTTGTTGAATCGTAAAGCGATTCTATAATGCTCCCTTCTTTTATTATCGCCTCATACTCTCCGAGGCGCATTGTTCCTCCTTTGATTGTTTCTTCTTCTTGTCCAAGTGTAAAATGGATTACGGGATATTTGCATTCTGGGTCGACTTCAGTTGTGTTTGCTTCTTTGAGATTGCAAATGTTTCTTGCGAATTCTACAACCGCTAATTGGAGCCCGTAACAGATTCCTAAGAAAGGTATTTTATTTTTTCTACAAGATTCAATCATGGATATTTTACCTTCTGCACCTCTCGCTCCGAAGCCACCTGGGACGATTACTCCGTGAACGTTTTTTAATAATTCTTCATTGATTTTTGCTTCAGAGGTTTCTATCCATTTTAATCTCACTTTGACATCGAGATGCGCTTCACAATGATGTATTGCTTCAATTATACTTGCATAAGAATCTTCAAGAGCGGTGTATTTTCCTGCTATTGCGATTGTGATCTCATCCTGAGCGTTTTCTCTTTTTAGAATTAAGTCTTTCCATTTGTCTAAACTATGAACGACCGGAATGTTTAACTTTCTTGCAAGAAGTTGGGAGATTCCTTGTTTCTCTAGGATTATTGGGATTTTGTAAATGTTATCTACATCAACTCCTGTTAGAACTTCTTCTTCACTTAGGTTAGCGTCTCTTGCAATTTTTTTCCTTACTTGGTCTGTTAACATCTGGGAACAACGAGCGATTATAATCTGGGGATCGATTCCTCTTTGTTTTAGAAGTGAAACGCTTTGTTGGGTTGGTTTTGATTTTTGTTCATTTACTCCGACAGGGATTGGGACATATGTTAGATGAGTGAAGAGAACGTTTTCTTTTCCTATATCCTGAGCTAAGCTTTTTATTGCTTCAATATAGAGTTCGTTTTCTAAGTCGCCTACTGTTCCGCCGATTTCGATTAGGACTATATCTGCTCCGGTTTCTTCACCGACTTTTATGAAATAGTTTTTTATGAAATCTGAAACGTGTGGGACCATTTGAACTGTTTTTCCAAGGTAGTCTCCTTTCCTTTCTTTTTCTCTGATTAAATCAAAGACCTTTCCCATAGTGAGATTCCATTCGTTTCTGCAACTCACGTTTAAGAATCTTTCATAGTGACCGAAGTCCATATCGACCTCCATTCCGTCATCAAGGACGAATACTTCTCCGTGTTCAATTGGGCTCATTGTTCCGGGGTCGACATTTAGGTAACCATCACACTTGATGGGTACGACTTTATATCTTGAAGAAAGAATTTTTCCTATGCTTGCGAGAGCGACACCCTTTCCTAATCCTGAAAGCACTCCGCCGGTCATAACAATATATTTTCGGTGCACAATTGGAAATGGTCTTATTCTTTATAAAATTTTATTGTTACTCTTGGATGATTTGGAGAAAATTTAAAAAGATATCTTTGAACAAAGATTCATGTCAAAACGAAGAGAAAATTATTGGTTAAAAGCAGACACCTACGATCTTAAATTTAGTTTGACATCGACCATCGGGGGGATTGCATTAGGTGCAGGACTTAGCCGTTTGATTCTAGGTGAAGTTTTTCCCGATTTTCAAAATATTCTTACTATTAATACTCTTTTTACTCATGTTCCCCTATATCTTACGGGTTTTATTCTTGGGCCAATGATGAGCTATCAGTTAACCGAGCGCCAAAAGAGGAGAGATGGACAAAGAAATGCAGATAGTACTTTTGAGGGTGGATACCAACACTCTGGTGAAGATGAAGGTAGAGGCGGAATTCGACTTGTTGATTTAGATGATATGTCTGATGCGGAAAAAAAAGCACTTAAGGAAAAAGGAAAAAATAGTCGGAATAATAATTTAGTAAGGAAAAGAAGATATAATGGATTAAGGGGAAGGTATAATCCTTAGTTACTTAACAGTAAAAAGTTTGTCATCAGCCACTTCAAAAACTCCAAGTCTGACTCCAGAATCTAACCATCCGTGAGCATAATTCAATGCTGCGAACGAGTTTACAAAATCTCCCTTGTCTTCAAAATGTTTAGCATCAGATACATAGTTTGAAACCATTTCTATAATTTCCTTTGCTTCTTTTTCTTTTCCAATGATTACAGATTTTTCCACGATAGTCAGAGCTTTTGTTGTGAGTTTCCTGTATTTCTCTATTTTTTCCTGAGTTATTTTATCTTCCATAAATAAATTAAAGATCTTATCTTTTAAACTCTTTTGTCAGTATCGGGGTATGAGAGTTAGTTGTTTATTAGTAAAAAATTAGCTACTCGCTACCACTCGTGATATTTTCTTATAAAGTTAACAATAAATCCTTCGGGTGAACTCTGCTCTAAGCTGTTTGATATTATCATTTAATTAGTCGTGAGCTTTAGCGAACCAATTATTTTTGTTTTTCTTTATAAATTATTATCGGAGATACTGTTTAAATCAAAATCTTTTTAAATAACGAAATCGTACAACAAATATGGTTGATAAAAATCAGAAATTAGTTAGGATTCTTGTTGCGGTTATTGTGATTCTTCTTGTGATTGTGTTATATTCATTTTTGATAAAACCTCAAGTTAATGGGTATGCTGTTAAGAGACAACAGGAAGGATATCGAGTAGCTATTATTGATATTGCCTCTTTAGCCGCACAATGTCAGCAACCGGTTCCTTTGAATGTTGGATTTGATAAAGAAGGAAACCCTCAAACGATTCATCTTATTGCTCTTGAATGTTATCCCGAGCTGTTTCAAGACTCTCAACTAGAATCCTCAACCGAAGATTTGACAAAACCGATTTCAGGATAGTTTTATAAATACTTTTTATCTAATTTGATTATGGAAGAGAGGGGTTCTCGAAGACATTTTAATTTTTCGTCATTTAATTTTAAGAATAAGTCTGGTTTATCTGCGATTGTTGCGACCCTCTTAATCATCCTTCTTGTTCTTGTTGCTATAGGGGTTATTTGGGCTGTGATAAGTAGTGTTTTAAGGGGGGGTTCTGACCAAATTGCACTTGAACAGAAATGCCTTGATGTAAGGTTTAGGACTGTTGGAGTTGCTAATGCTGGAGAGGGAATTTATGCAGTTACACTTGCAAGAACAGCTACGGGAGATCCTATCCAAGGAGTAAAAATTAATTTTTTTAATAGTGGGGGGGATACGAGTGGAGTTTTGGAATTTGGAGCTGGTATGAATGCATTGGAATCTAAGACAAGGAATGTGGACACTTCATTAGGAGATCAGGTTTTAGGTGCGAATGAATTCGAGATAACTCCTTATTTTGTTGATGATTTAGGAAAGGAGGAAAATTGCCCCCAGACTTTTGCATATGATATTGGAGAATCTATTACTACTGTTCTCGGTGCAGGGCAAGGAGAATCTGGGACGGGAGTTTGTGGTGATGGCTTGATTCAGACTCCAAATGGAGATGGGGTCAATGAAGATTGTGATGGTAATGAATTTGGAATTGAAACCTGTATTACTCTTGGATTTGAATCTGGAACTTTAAGTTGTCAGACCAGCTGTACTTTTGATTCTTCAGAATGTACAATTACTCCTTCGTCTTGTGATGGGGTTTGGAATGCGGGTTCAGAGGATGAGGGAGTTGAGTGTGATGGAGGTTCAAGTTGTGAACCTCTGACATGTACTTGTCCTCCCGGATTTACAGCAGATGAAGCGGGGGCTTGTGATTTGAATGCACCGACTCATACGGGAACTGTGGATTCATTTTTTACTTCGGATAATCCTTTCCAATTTACGAGCTCAGATCTCCCAAACCCCGCAATAGAAAGTGTTATTGCTAGTCATATAAACTTCACAGGGTTTGCTGGCTCGTGTAGACAGATAACTTATCATGCAGAAATTCCTCCTGATACTGGAGCTTATTATGTTAGGTTGAACGACTCTGTTTCGGGACTTGCAAATACAACTCAATTTAGTATCTATGAGGCAGATAATTGTGGGATTATTGCTTAGTTAGAGAATTTTTATCTTCTTTGAAGGGGCATATTTATAGGTGGCATGGACATTTTTCGGATTATAAATCTTGAACCTACAACCTCTGAGACAACTGCAGAAAGTGCGAGTTTGCCAAATACGACCCTAAATATTCCTTCGCTAATAGGGATCTTTGTTGCTTCTGAAAATTGTTGAATAATGTAATCAATTTCGTCTCTGTTTAATACGATTCCTGTTCTCTTTCGTCCCATTGCACCTGTTACGATAATTTTTTCATCCGGACCGCTACATTCTATTGATTTTACGAGAGAGTCTTTTATTAGGATGTTTAATTTATCTAATAGGATTTCATCTTGTTGAGGGTAAGGCATGATATTTCTAACTGTTTCTGGTAATGAAGGGGTAGGTATTTCAAATCTTGGGATTTTTGTTCTTGTTTTGAACTCTGATTTTTTTATCTGTTTTGGAGCGTTAAATTCAAACAATGTGTCATTTTTTCCTAACTTTTTTATTCTTTTAGACTCGTCCTCAATTTTTTTAGTAATAAATTTCTTTATTTCCTTTTTCTTTTTTCTTATTTGAGGTACCTTACTCGGGAACCATCTTTTTTCTTCACTAGCTTTCTCCTCAATCTCTTTTTTTATTGCAATTTTTTTATATGATTGAGTATTCCTTAAGAGTTCTTTTGTAAATTCTAAGAGAAAAAATTCTTTGAAGCTGGTTTTCATCTTGCTTCGCATTTTATTATTGAATCTCTCTTGTTTTGGATGAAGATTCGTTTCCTGTTTGATTCATATTTGCTGGATTAAGTGTTTTTTGAGGGGGAGATTTCATATTGTTATTTGTAACCATGGGATTCTTCATTGGAGGTAAATTCATTGAGCGGGGTTTCATTTGGGACATGGGATCTGGACTCATCATACCCTTATTTTCTTCTTTATGTCTAACTCCTTTTTCATAGCCCTCGTTTTCAAAACCTTTTTCTTTTTCAGAACCCATTTCGTGGATTAGAACAAGACCTTTCCCAATTAGTCCTGCTTGTTCTGATAAATTTTCTAGCTTCTCTAAAATTTTTTGAGTGTCATCGCTTCCGGTTTTTGATTCTATGTCTTTTTTTGCAAGAGATCTAGCCGAAATCTCAAATATCTCTAGGAGTTTAGACATCTGTGTTGAAAGATTGTCAAATTTATTCGAAAGATTAACCATCACTTTTTGAAGTCCTATAAAATTATCTATCAAGGCCTTGTTTATGTCCGAATGTCTTTCGTGAGCAATCATCTTACTGATTCTCTCGGTTTCCTTCTTCGTAGAACTTTTCTTCTTCGAGGAGGTTGACTTCTTGCTCTTTTTCACCATCTTTTTTTGGTGGCTTTTGCTTTCGCCATATTTTAGATAGTGTTTCCCAATTTATAAATATTTAGAATTATAGTTTAAAAAATATCTAACACTTCATCACTTTCGCTTTTATCCTCTTCGGTGTTTGTGTTTTCTTTTGGTTCTGCACCGTTTATTTCAGGAGTTTCTTCTTTTGTTCCTTCAAGTGTATTCTCTTCAGGATATTCTTTGTGAGTATTTTCATTATTTTCGGGGGAGCGAGTTTCTTCTTGATTTTCAGTTTCTTTGTAAGGTACAGTGAATTTCTCTGGCTCTTTTTCTACAGTCTCTTCTTTAACTTCTTCTCCATTTTCACTAGGATTTGATTCTCCCATGTTTGTTTCCTCCTCTTTTTTTTCAGAGATTTCGAGTTCATTATCTCTTTCTTCTTTTGTTTCTCCTGATGGTTCTGGAATGGGTTCTTTCATATATTCTTCCTCTAATTTTTTATCTTCACTATTGCTTTCTTCTTCAACTTCTTCAGAGGGTTCTGGACTTTTTTCTGGTTCTACTTTTTGAGCTCCTTCTAGTTCAGAAATATATGTTGAAATTTCCTCTGCAACGTCCGCATTTAGACTTATGGAATCTATTCCTGCTTCAACAAGGAATTTTACCATCGGCTTTTTGCTTCCCGCTTGACCGCAGATACTTGTTTCTACACCTTTTTCTTTACAAACTTTTATGACTTGTTCTATTTGGTTGAGAACTGCAGGATGTGTTTCATCGTATATGTCTTGAACTTGTTGGTTTCCCCTATCTATTGCAAGAGTGTATTGGGTAAGGTCGTTTGTTCCAAATGAGATGAAGTCTATCCCTTCTTCGCAGAGTTCGTTTATTATTTGGACTGCGGCAGGAGTTTCTATCATTACTCCAACTTTTGCTTCCTTGAATTCTATTTCTTTTATTATTGACTTTAATTTTTTTATTTCTTCTACTGAGATAACTTGGGGGGTTAGAATTCCAATTGTTTTCCCTTCTTCTGCAACTTTTTTCATTGCATTAAGTTCTGCCTTTAGAATTGTGGGATGTTTTAAGCTGTATCGTATCCCGTGCATTCCTAACATTGGATTTGCTTCTGGATTTTTGGGCGCACCTTCAAGTTCCTTAAATTCATCACTTCTTATATCTGAAGTTCTAACCCATATTTCTTCAAAAGGTTCTGCAATTTCTGAAATCCCGCGAAAAATTATTTTTTCATATTCCTCCATTGCCTCTTTTTCTAGAAAATATTTTGGATGCTTGCCAGATTCAGCAATTATTCCCTCTACTCTCGCGAGACCGACCGACTTTATGTTGCTTTTTGCTGCTCTTGTCGCGAAACTTGGGAGGTCTATTATGACCTTAAGTTTAGTTTTTGTTTCTACTAAGACTGGTTTGACTTCCTTTTGAATTGTTTCTGAGACTTTTCCCTTGTATACTTTTCCTTTGAATCCATCGACGGTTATTATTTCTCCTTCTTTTAGTTTTATTGTGGCCTCTTGAGTTCCAACCACTGCAGGAATTCCCATCTCGCGTGAGACTATTGATGCGTGTGCGGTCAGACCACCTTCGTCCGTTACTATTGCTGCAGATTTTTGCATTTCAACTACCATATCTGGATTTGTCATAATGGTTACCATGATGTCTCCTTCCACTATTTTCTTCAAATCTTTTAAGTCCTTGATTATCTTTACTTTACCTGAAGCAATTCCTGGTGAGGCTCCTAAGCCCTTAAGGACTACTTCTCCCTTGAGTTCTTCACCAGAATTTTTTATAATATTATCTTCTTTTAGTGTTGTGATTGGCCTTGTTTGGACTATGAACAAATCTTCGTTCTCAATAGCAAATTCAATATCTTGAGGTTTTTTGTAATGGTCTTCTAGCTTCAGAGCTATCTGGGCTAGTTTCTTTATTTCGTGTTCCTTTAGGACTTGTCTTTCAGAAATTTCATCTTTTAATTTTATTACTTCTTTCTTTCCTGAAGAATCTCGAGTTATTGCAATCTTTTTCTTTCCTACTTCCTTCTCTTTTATTTCTAAAGAGTCTTCGGATTTTTCTATTACATATCTATCAGGAGTTATTTGCCCTGAAACTATTCCTTCACCTAATCCCCATACAGCTTCTATAATGATATTTTCCTTGCCTGAAGAAGGATCTTTAGAGAAGATGACTCCGGATTTGTTGGAGTCTACCATTTTTTGAATAACTACTGCAAGGCTTGCCTCTTCGTGTTTGAACCCTTTTTTATTTCGGTAGTATGTTGCCCTTGGGGTAAATAATGAGGCGAAGCATTTTTTTATATTTTCTAATAAGTCTTTTGTTCCCTTAACATTCAAATAGGTATCTTGTTGTCCCGCAAAACTTGCGCCTTCAAGGTCTTCTGTTGTTGCTGAACTTCGGACTGCGACGAATTCATCGTTTACATTTTTCTTTAGAATGTCATGGACTCCAACCGCGTTCTTTACTTCTTCATCAGAACCTAGAGTTTCGTATGCTTCGAGAATTTCTTCTTTCATCTCTTCGGGAAATTTACAATCTGTTATCAGTTCCCTTACTTTTGATGTTGCTTCGTCAAGATTTTCTGTATCTTCGTATTTTATTCCTTCAAGAATTTCTTTTATTTTCCCATTAATGCCCGCTTTTTCTAAAAAGTAATTATAAGCTTGCGCGGTAACAACAAATCCCTGAGGCACGGAAATTTTGAGATTGTAAATTTCTGCGAGATTTGCTCCCTTTCCCCCAGCGATAGAACCTGAAGATTTATTTAATTCAGAAAACCATTTTACGAAATCCTCTTTTTTATCTGGCATAGAAAATAGTAATCTGGAAAGTTAATAAAGGTTTTTATCAAAATTTATAAAAGGCATTATTGTTAGTAAGATATGGGATTTCTAAAGGGGGGGATTTTTACATTCTTGGGACTTGTACTTTTTGTGCTTCTTCTATTTTTGAGTTCTTTTTTAACAATGAGTTTCTCTCTTGAACATGACAGTGTGAAATCGGGGCTTGTTCCTGTAATAAAAGATTTGGCGAACAGTGTTCCAGCGACATTAGAGAGATTTGATAGGTTTGACCTTTCTGAATTTGATGTTAGTGGGGTGATTGATGAGAACTATGAACTTATGCAATATCATTGTGTAAATTACACCGAATATGGTTTTTTGTTTGAAGGGCAAATGATTGATATGCCTTGCTCTACTCTTGAAGGGGGGAAAGACGCAGTTATAGATAAAACGGCAGAGGATTTTGTTGAGGGTATCTATTACAAGGAATATAATTGTGATTATTGGGATTGTGTCTCTCAAGAAAAAATTCCTTTTTTTATTGTTTCTGAAAAATCTAAAGATTATTGGAATGGAAAATTCTACTCTTTCCTTTTACCCTCGCTGATAATAATTGCCCTAATGTTCTTCTTTGTTGATAACAAGATGAACCTTCCCATAATTGTTGGTATCCTTTTTGTTCTCTCTTCTTTTTCATTTTCTAAAATTTCGGGCGTTCTTCTGGGATTATTTTCTCCAGATAATTCTGACTTTATTTCTTCATTCTTTAATATACTCTTTAGTAGGTCGGGTTCTGTCTTTTGGATATTTTTTATCTTAGGGTTTATTCTGATTGCGGGGGGAGTTGCATTTTGGATTTGGAATTGGGAGAGTGTTAAGAAGAAATTTTCTAAAAGAGATGTTCGTTCAATAGTTAAGGAAGAAGTAGGTAAAAATAATATGGCTAAGAGAGGAAAAAAGTTTTAGGATCATTTTTATCCTCGTTATTTTAGGAGCTTTTGTTTCTGTTAAGGAAACTTTTTAAGAATTCTTTATTCTCTTCGGTCCCTTTCTTCATTTCTTTTATGGAGTATACTACTATTCCGTTTTTATCGTGTTTGGATGTCTTTAGGTAAGATATTAACTTGTCGTTCATTTTCTCGCTTAGAAGAACATCTTTATCTGCTAGACTTGAAATCTTCTTTGTGCTATTCATTAGTGTTCCGAGACTCATAAACTTTAAGATGTTTTTTTCTTGTTTTACTATCATTGAACCGTGGTTTAAGGACATTCCATAATTTATCTTTTGTTCAAATTTTTTGTTGTGTTCTGTTAGAATTTCTTTTGCTTTCTTCGCAATCTCAAGTGCTGTCTTTTCGTTCTTGAATGTGCGCGTTCTTTCAGGTGCGAGGATAAAGAAGATTGTATTACGTCCTTCGTAGGTTGAGGCTCTGTATTCTTCAGCTATGCTCACTATGCTTTGAAGTGTTTCCTTTGCATTGCCTTTCTTTGATTGTATCACTTCAGAATTTTTTACGGTGATAGCAACAACAGAAACATCTTGTTTGTCTCCCTTAATAGACAGTGAAACTTCTGCTCTGTTTCCCGGGATAATTAAAGCTGATTCTGAGATTGATGGCTTATGAACTGTTTGAACATTATCCAAGTGTGCATCTCCGCCCTTATCTCTTCTTATCTTTGATGAGATGTATCCAATGAATGTTTTCTGATAACCTCTCTTATATGCAAGTAGTGCTACAAACCCGAGGAGAATAATGATAAAAATCCATACAAAAGAGTTTCTTACTCCTGCTGTTGCAGATGCCTTTTTTACATCTATAGCTTTTCCTGTAAGGGCAACTTCTTGTGAAACTGTGCTTTCTCCCGCAATAACTTCGACCCTGTATTGCCCGTCTGGAGCCGAGATTAAATACTTTTGACTTTCTCCAACCTCAAGGTAAACGGGTAGATTTATTGTTTCTTCTCCGATTTTTACAAGAGTTGTTTCATTATATGGAACATTTCCAGTGTTGTTTATTGAGAGAGTTTTATTTATGAGAGTCATTTCAATGCTTTCTTTTTCAATAACAGAGAATGTTAAATCTGTTGTTAAATCTTCAGAGGATGCTGTAACTTCCCAAAGAGAGGGAGCTTGGTCGTATTTTATTGGGAACTCGAAGAACTCTTCTGTTGTTATTGCCTCTTGAGATACTATTTTGTTCTGATTATTTTTTATTTGCAATGTAGACACAGAAGGAATGCTTTCTCCTGTTTGGTCGTGGAGGATTGTTTTTACTCTCATGTTTGTTCCGGGCTCTACCTCTTGAGTTTCAAATATTATTTCCAGATTTGTTGGAACTTGAACAACTTCGATACTGCTACTTGAAGAACCTAAATTAGTTATTTCTCCGAGAGGGTCTGTTTCGTGGACCTTTGCTTCAAGAATATATGTTGATGCTTCCATGTCGTCTGGAAGTTCAATGTTTACCGAGAATGCACCGTTTGTAACTATTCCCTGATATGAATTGAAAGTGTTTTCCTCTTTGAGGACTTTTACTTCTACAATTCCTTCTACCGCTCCTCCGTTTTCTTTAGCTGCAATTCCATTAAGATTGATAACATCTGAAGGTTTGAAGGATGTTTTTTCTAATTCGAGTTCGGCTGTGATTAAGTTTGAGATTCTGAATTCATTACTTAGAATATAGTTTCCTACATCGTCTTCGAGACCGGCTCTTATTTTACATGTTCCTTTTGTTTCGCCAATGAATCTTTTTATTAGAAGAACTGATTTGTCTATTTTTTTAACTTCACCAGGGAATATGTCAAGGGAGTCTTTTGGGAATTCGTGAGTTAGTGAACCACAAAGAAGTGTTACTTGAAGGAAGTCGAATACTCCTTGGTTTGATGTTACTGTTATTGGGAGGTTTATTCTCTCTCCGTAATTGTAAAGTGCCTTTGGTTGTTGGTCAATTATGATTGTTGCTTCAGCAGATAGGAGGGGGAGAAGTAATAGTAGGGAAAGGGATATTAGTATCAATGCTCTTTTCATATTGTGAAGATGAAAATATTATTTATAAATATTTACGTGCCGCTGATGTTTGAGGCGAGTGCTCTTAAATGAAGTTGCCCTAAATTATTTAAACTCAGAATCTGAATTATTCCTATGAAACTTAAGGACCTTAGTTTAGGAGCTCCGGTTTCCGCCGGAGAATATCTTTGGAAACCAAAAAAGTAATCTTCCTATTTGTTACTATAATCTTTCAAAAAAAGAAAAATCTGTTTTTCTCGAGCTGATTAAGTTTAAGGGACTAACTCAGTATTCTGCTATCAAATATATATCTAAGAAAAGGAATATTGCACCAAGTAGCCTTAAGTATACCCTCAAAAAATTTTGTAGAATGAATCTTATTTCTTATGGAAATGGGATTGAGATTAATAAGCAGACTTTATCTTCAATTAAAAAGGAGGATTCATCGTTCAGTGGCAGGATATCTGGCTCCAGACCGGAAGACGGGAGTTCAATTCTCTTTGAATCCATGGGGAAAAATGGAATTTGTTAAGGTAGATTCTCCAGAAATTTTCTTTTCTAAAGAAAAAGAAATATTAGATAAGACTATCGAATCGGTTAGGGATGCCTTTGCTAGTCCGATGGATTCCCAGGATGTTTATAATCATTTAATACATTCTCAAGAAGTTTACTTGGTTTTTGAGAATGATTCCCTCATTGGAATGGGGGGTTATAGCCAAAGAACTTTTTCAGGAATTCCTGTTCTAACAATTGATGGAATTGCAATAAGAGAATCTTTTCAGGGAAAGGGAGTTTTTGGAAGGCTTACAGATCGTGTTTTGGAGAAGGAGAGACTTCTTTGTTTAAGAACACAAAATCCCTACATGTATAGGGCCCTTCAAAATAAATGTAGGGCTATTTTTCCTTCTAGAGAAGTTGAAACTCCTCCCGTGATAAGATTAGTTAGAAATGAATATGCGGACTCACTTAATTGTGTTCCAGATAAAAATGGGGTTGTTAAAGGATGTTATGGGAAATCTCTTTATGGGAAAATCAAATCTCACCCCGATGTTTCCCCTTTTTTTCAAGAATTAAATTTGGATGTCTCGTCAGGGGATGGACTTTTAGTTGTCGGTGTGAGATGAAGTTGGCTTTGGTAGCATGTTTACACGGAAATGAGAGATATGGAATTGAAGTAATAAATCATTTTAAGAACAAGATTCCTTTTTTTATAGGAAATCCCAAAGCAGTTATAAGAAACTGCCGTTTTATTGATTCTGATTTGAACAGAGTCTTTCCCGGAAAAAAAGATGGAGACCTGGAGGAAAAGAGAGCCCTTGATTTGATGAATAAGATAGACGATTATGAATATATCTTAGACTTACATTCTTCTTCTAATGATTGCCCTTTATTTGGGATAGTTACTAAACCTTCTAAGGGAAAAATTAACTTTGCAAAGAAACTCGGTTTAAGGAGATTAGTTCTAATGCCCAAGAGTTTTGCTTCGGGAAAATCTCTTATTGATTTTTGTAAGTGTGGAGTTAGTCTCGAGGTGGGTCCTCACGGAAGGAAAGAAAATTCTAGGGAAGTTATTGAACTAATTAACAATCTAATTTATGGAGAAATTTCTAATAAGAACCTAGAGATTTTTGAAGTTTTTAAAGTAATTAAAAAAGAATATAAATTCATTAGAATAAAAAACTTTCAAGAAGTCAGAGAAAATCAAATTTTGTCTGAAGATAAAAGAGGATTTCAACTCTCTAGAGAGGCATTTGTCCCAATTCTCGTTGGAGAGGAGGCATATAAGGATGTCCTTTGTTTAGCCGCACGAAAGGTAAATTTAAAAGATGTAGAGAGTTTAATTTAACATGCCAGACAAAAAACAAGTGGTGACGCCCTGGGAAGTTTCAGGGAATGTGGATTATGATAGACTTGTTAAGGAATTTGGAGTTTCAAAACTTGATCCTAGAATTTCTGGGAGATTCAAGAATCTTCATCCGTTATTAAGAAGGAGTATATATTTTTCCCATAGAGATTTTGATAAGTGGTTAGATGCTCGTGAGAAGGGAAAGAGGGTTTCTGTTTTGACTGGCAGAGGTCCTTCGGAGAAAATGCACTTGGGGCATTTGGTTCCTTTCCTTGTTGCTAAAAGTTTGCAGGATGAATTTGGATGTGATGTTTTTATTCCAATTTCTGATGATGAGAAATTTTTTGTAAAGGAAGGATTGAGTTATGAAGATGCCCTGCGATTTGCCGAGGATAATATCCTTGATTTGATTGCTCTTGGGTTTAAACCGGGAAAGACTTTTATTTTTCAGGATTTTGTTTACACTGATATTTACAAGTATGCCGCGCGGGTTGCGAAGAAAATGACTTATTCTTTGGCTAAGGCGGCTTTTGGTTTGAAGCCGGAGAACAATATTGGATGGAGTTTTTATCCCGCAGTACAGGCAGCACATATATTATTCCCTCAGTTTGAGAAAGGTAAACATTTTACGGTTACACCTGTTGGAATTGACCAAGACCCTTTCATAAGATTGACGAGAGATGTGGCTTTCGCTAAGGATTTTGATTTTGAAAAACCGACAGCGTTATATGCGAAGTTTATCCCTTCTCTTGACGGAGATCCGAAGATGTCTGCTTCAGGGGCTGGAAATAATGTTATTTATCTTTCTGATTCTTCCAAAGAAGTAGAGAGGAAAATTAAGAGATATGCATTTTCTGGGGGGAGAGATACTATTGAAGAGCATCGGAAAAAAGGTGGAGAACCAGAGAAAGATATTAGTTTTCAGTATTTGAGAATGTTTTTTGAGACGGATGATAAGAAGTTAGATAAGATTGAAAAAGATTATAAAAGCGGGAAAATGTTGACTTCAGAATTGAAAATGTATTTGATTGAGAAAGTTAATGATTTCTTGGGTGAGCATCAAAAACGAAGAGAGAAAGCAAAGATGTTGGTTTCTAAATTTTTGTATAAGGGTTAGGATATAAATTCTTATAAATAGTTTTTTTGTTTTGGGTTTATGGCGAAGAAGCTTTCGGATATTTTGAAAGAGTTGACACCTTTGCATAGGCGTTCTGTTGTTCCGACTCAAAGGAATATTGATTTTCCGACTCAAAGGTCTTTTGAAGGAATTCCGTCTTATGCTAATCCGACTGTGAAAGCAATTACTCTTGGGAGATTTTACGAATATATTAATCGGGCTCTTTATGGCGGGACTCTTAATGATATAAAATATGATTTGAGCGTGGAGAACGGAGATGTTGGAGGAGAATGTGTCAAACCAGATGTTGTTGACGAAAAAAACAGATAGTGTGGGAATCTAAGGGCGTTCACAGGACTCATTCTTGTAACATCACTAAGACTCAGATTCAGGGTTATCGTTTTCTTCAATATAATTTTCCTAAACTAAAAATATTTTTTTCTTTATACAGGCATTCACTTGATGGTATACGCTCTGTTGATAGAAATGAAGAAGAAATTGTTGACGAGTTGCCGGAAAGAACGCTTTATTCTTTGGTCTTGCCATTTAGTGTCATATCTACGATGAGAGATTCTTATTCTGGCTTGGTGAGACATTATGACAGACATTCAAGTTGGCCACAATGCATTTGTATAAATTCGAGAACAACTAATACTCTCCTTCATTCTCCTTCAGAAGTTCTTGAGGGTTTGGGGCTGGACTCTGATGATTTTGATGTTGAGAGATTGAAATCCCCAAGAGATTTTTCTATTAACAGAAAAAGAATAACGCCCTTCCCGATAGTTAGGATTTCTGATAAAAAACATACACAATGGGCTGAAAGATTTAGAGGAGAATATGAAGAGGACAATCATGTTGATACTAATTTTGACTTTAGTTTGGAGAGTCTTTTCAAGGAACAGGGCAAAAGTCCAGAGGGTAAATAAAATGAATGCTACTTTCGACGGCGACGATTATTATATAAACTTGAGCAGAGAAGAATCAGAAAAAGTTACAACTCCTCTATCTTCTTTAGGGGGATTCAAATACCCTTGGATTAAAGCTGAGGTGAGAACAGAATTTCCATCAGATATTTACGCAATGTTTACCTGCACCAACAATTCAAGAACAGCATCTTTCCCTGGAAGAATAACCTTGGACAAAGAAGACGAGAGGAATCCCGATGATATAACTGTGAGAGTTTTCGCGGGAGAAATGTTAAGCCTTCTTAAAGGCGAAATCCAATATATCATGACTCGCTACGATGGTTATGAAAAAAAGGTTTGGCTATTTGTTGATTGAATAATTTTTTAAACATCCCTTTTCTATGTTATATATGAAACTTCTAACACTTCATGTGGATTACATAAATTTTAAACCATTGAAGAAAGCTTTGAAAAGTCTTCCAGACCTTCCAGAAAAGGAGATGAAACCTTCAAATGTGAAAGAAGCTTTGGTTGTTATGACTGCGGTTGAAAAAGCGGACAGTGTGGATTCTGCTGTGAAGGAACTTGTTTCAAATGTGAAAGATATCGCAAAGCAGGTTAATGCGAAGGAGATTGTTCTTTATCCTTATGCACATCTTTCAAGTAATCTGTCAAACCCGGAAACAGCTCAAGAGGTTTTGGTTAATGCCGAGAAAGAATTAAAGAAAGCGAAGTTCAAGGTTAAGCGAGCGCCTTTTGGTTATTATAAAGAATTTGAATTGAAGGTTAAGGGACACCCCCTGAGTGAGTTATCAAGAAGTTCAAGTCCGCTGGCAGAAGTAACTCGTTCGGATGTTCAGGGAAGTAAAATCATTGCTGGAAACGAGGAGGAATATGATGTTAAACAACTTCTTAGAGAGGTTTCAAAATCAAAGTTAGATACTTCAAAGTTGAAGGAAAATGACCATAGAATTTTAGGTAAGCAGATGGATTTGTTTTCGTTTAGTGATGTTGCACCCGGGATGGTTTTTTGGCACGATAAGGGATTGATTGTTTACAATGAACTTATCAAACTTTGGAGAGAGAAACATAAAGGAACTTACAATGAAATAAAGACTCCCGAGATTTTGGATTCAAAGTTGTGGAAGATTTCTGGTCATTGGGATAAGTATAAGGAGAATAATTTTGTGACAGCTTATGAAGGTAGGCCTTTTTTGGTTAAGCCGATGAATTGCCCCGGTGGAATGTTAGTGTATAAAAATTCTCCAAAGTCTTATAAGGATTTGCCTTTGAGAGTTGGAGAAATGGGAACGGTTCATAGACAAGAACTTTCAGGAGTTCTTGCAGGATTGTTTAGAGTTATTCAATTTACTCAAGACGATGCACATATATTTTGTACAGAGAAACAGGTTGAAAGCGAAATCAAAGGAGTTATAGATTTGATTACTGACTTTTACAAAGTGTTTGGTTTGGAGTTTGACCATATTGAACTCTCGACTAGGCCAGAGAAAAGAATCGGCTCGGATTCTATGTGGGATATGGCTGAGAAAATTTTGGAGAAAGTCTTGAAAGCAAATAAAGTAAAATATAAAATAAACAAGGGAGATGGTGCTTTTTATGGACCCAAGATTGATTTCCATGTTAAGGATTCTTTAGGAAGAACCTGGCAGACTTCTACCGTTCAGTTGGATTTTGCCTTGCCTGAGAGATTTGAACTGGAGTATGTTGACAAAGATAATAAAAAGAAAAGACCGATCATGTTGCATAGGGTTATTTACGGGGCTGTTGAAAGATTCCTGGGGGTTTTACTTGAACACACAAGCGGTAGACTTCCAACGTGGCTTGCACCGGTTCAGGTTAGAGTTGTTAGTTTTACTGATAGAAATGAGAAGTATTCAAAGAAAGTTGTGGAAATTCTTGCTAAAGAAATTCCTAATCTGAGAATTGATGCGGATTTTAGGAATACAACTGTTCAGGCAAAAGTTAAGGAGGCAGAGTTGATGAGGGTTCCGTATATAGTTGTTGTTGGTGACCGTGAGGAAAAGTCCGGAGAGGTTGCCATAAGGGTTCGTGGAGATAAAAAAATTAAGAGTGTAAGGTTAGAAAAGTTTGTTAAAGATTTGGGTAAGGAGATAAAAACTCGAGCGTGATTAATTTTATCAGTTAAACAGACGAAGAAAAACAAAAAAGGGTTAAAACGGAACGGCGAACCCTACCGCCAAAACAATTTTCTCTCACAAGATATTTGTCTCTGGTTCCCAAAGTATTTAAATATTTCTATGGGTTCTGAAGAAGGCGCCAGGGTGGCGGAACGGTAGACGCGATCGCCTCAAAAGCGATTTTCTCTCACAGGAAGTGCGGGTTCAAATCCCGTCCCTGGCGCACCTATTCCCAATTAAAGAAATAAAAACCTAGGTATAAAACTCTAAGATAATGGAATTGAGTTTCGAAAACCAATCTTGTTAACGTTAACAGCTTTAAGATGATATCCCTCCAGTGATTTTACTAAGTTATAATTTATTCACATAAGATAATTAATTTTATTAACCCGCATTATCTGTGTTTTTTATGAACTTCCAATTTTATTTAGAGAAACTGCATAACTCTGATGCATTCAAGGAATTTATTTCTAAAAATTCGGAGGCGTATTTTTGTTCAGGGTTTTTTTCTTTAGACGTCTCCGACGGGCGAGATAATCAGAGACATATTGATTATTATATTCCTTTGACTAAGAAGATAATTAGTTTTAAATTGGATTCTGAAGACGGAGTTAAGGATATCTCTCAAGAGGCACGATTTGATGTCGAAGGGGATTTCACGGTTCCAGAGAAATTGAATGAGAATATTGATTTTGATCTTAATGAAATTCAGAAATTGATTGAGGAAGAGATTGTTAAACAAAAACTTGAAACGAAGATTGGGAAAATTCTTGTTTCGCTCCAGAGATTGGAAGAGAAGAATCTTCTTGTGTGCACTGTTTTTGTTAGCCGTTTCGGATTATTGAAAGTTAATCTCGGTCTTGAATCTGAGAATGGAGGACTCGAGATAACTCAATTCGGGAAAAAGTCACTTTTTGATTTGGTTCGGAAGGGTGATTAATTCCTTTATGGAGTCTATACTCTTGTTTCTATATTAAATAATTTTAATTACAACAAATAAAAACAGAAACCTAAAAAATCTCTCGAACGCCGACGGCCCGAAAATCAATTTAGAAGGGACTTGTTTTCTTACTTACCAACTAGACTTAGGTCAAATGATATAGTAGACAATAATTATTTCTTAGCTGTTTTATGTTAACTTAATTCTTAGTTTTTGTTTTGACAGTTTTGAGTTTTGCTACCGGCTGGAGATTCATTATGTTTTGTACACCTTGTCATGATGCTCGTATTTTTCTATTGTAATTGCTTTTTTATTTTCATCTACGGAATAAATTAAAACAAAACTACCGATGTGAACTCTTCTAAAATTTTGCAAGGGCTTTCTTAATGGCTTAAAGTGATACGGGCTTTCTAAAATTTCTTTTATTTTCTTATTAATGTATTCAAAAGAGACTTTGTCTTTCCTTGATAACATTCTAAAAATTTTGTCAACATTTTCCCTAATTTCCAAAGAATACATTTTAATTGTAGCGGGAAGAAAAATCTTTTACCTTAATCGATTTTTCTTTTTGTGCTTCAAGAAGTTCTTTTATAAACTCGGGTCTTAGTTCAGGTTCCAGAATTTCTTTTTCATACTGGCTAATTATGAGATTAATTGCTTCGCTTTTGTCCTTCAAATTTTCTTTAGCTTTTATTATATTCAAGATTCTGTTAGATCTTTCATCAATACTTACAATGGCTTTTACCATGTTAATAGGATGTTAATACGAACTTATAAATCTTTTTATCTGGACAATTAAACCATCAGCTTCCCCTCTTCGGAAGATTTCATTATGGAATTTATTCTTTTATTTCTCGTCTCTTGCGTTTTCGCGCGGAGTATCCAACGATAAGTCATTCTCTTTTTTGAGGGAGCAAACTTGTCAAAGTTGTCTTTTGCTTTTTTGTTTTCTGAAAATGCCTGTTTAAGTTCTTTTGGAATCTCGGGATTTTTTGGGATTCCTCCGTCGTGGAGAGGTTTGTTTTTTCCTTGTTTGTAAAATTCTAATCCGTGAGAGTTCATTCTACCTTCTTTGATTAATCGTTTTGCATAACCCAATGTGTTCTCGCTCCATTTGCTGTTTTTATTCCTCCTTGAGAACTCACGTGTGTAACGATTTTCATCTACACTTCTTAGAATTGTATCAATCCAACCAAAGCAGATAGCTTCTTCCATTAACTCCCTATGGCTTGGAGAAGGTTTCCCGGTATGTTTTTTATGAATAATTAAAGAGACTTTGTCTTTTTTGTCGTGATTTTTCTTGAGCCATTTTGTAAAATCTTTAACAAAAAATATTTCTATTTGTTCCATTATCTCGGGAAGTAAATTGTGATTTTAAAATTTGCCTAAAAATACTTACAATATCAAGACATGTATGTCTTTTCCAAAGAAACGCAATTAATTAGATTTAAAAACGAATTATTTCTTTATTGATTAACTGAAAGTCGCTTCTCAAAAAGGAGGGGTGACTTGTTAGGGGAACCTTGGTTCCCATACGAGCCCCGATAGTTCAGTGGGTTTCTTTTTTAGAAAAAAAGAAACTACAATGGTAGAAAAAACTAAGTTAGGAACTATCGGTCAAGACGAACAAGCCCCGATAGTTCAGAGGCCAAGAATGCTGCCCTTTCACGGCGGTGACCCGGGTTCGAATCCCGGTCGGGGCGTTTATAATCTGGGTTATATATATCTCCAAAAAAGGCAACGCTTATAAGAATTAGTAATATGTATTTGTATGGCTGAAGTAGCAATATGGGTCGCTATTTATGGTGCAATACTTTCTAGCGTTGCACTTACATGGAATATTGTTTCTTACTTAACTGATAAACCAAAAATAGTTCCTAAATATCATACGGGATTTATGGATTTATCTGGAGTGGGAGCGGATATAAGAAACGTTTTTTCTATGGATTTCTCAAATCCCACTAAGCATAGGGTTGTGATAAGCTCTGCTGGAATTCTCTTTAAGAACAATCAGAACTTACATTTTATCGGGGGGAACGAACTTCTTCCTGATGGATTCCCAAAAGTTCTTCTGCAAGGAGACAGTCATTCAATTCATAGAGACATAGATGTTATCAAAAAAGCGATAGATGAGGAAGGTGTTCCCGCACATATATGGGTAAGAGATGCAACGGGTAAGACTTACAAGGGAAGCGTAAAAAATATGGCAAAGAATGTAGAAGCTATGTATAAAAATAAACATGAAAATAAAAAATCCAAATAGACTAATAAGGAAACTAAGAACATTTGTAAATAGTTGTATTAGGGATGTTTTGAAAAACCAACAAGATGCAATAATCCCTCCTGTTCCAAAGAGATATCTTCCTACGGGATGTTATTTAAGAGATTTGTATAACCAATCATACTTTTGTCATTATGCAAATCTTGGAGACGCCTCTCTTAGCCTGTCATGTATTTGTCTAGAGAGAATTTCAAGAGATTTATATTGTAAATTTATAGGTGATGATAAAAAAATAGAGTGGAATCAGATTTTAGAGCAATTAAATAAGTTTTTCAAAGTCTACACTAAAGATGATTTACTTAAAAATGCAACTCTTGAGTTCATATCAAATTGTTTCATTGTCAAAGATGATGTTCGTAACCTATTGCTTCATGGAAAAATTGATGATTTTATAGAAGATACTTTGTTCAAGCATAATGCAATTAATGTGTCTACTGGAAAAAAAGAAGAGGTTACAATCGAATATAATAAACTAATTCATGGGAAAAATAGGGGAAAAATAAAATCTGATAAAGTTAATGAAGCTTCCCATAAAACCATCGTCTTTTTGTCTATGTCTTTAATCAGGTTTAGTAAATACCTCAATCTAAACGAAATTTAATTTTCTTACACTTTTAGTCTTCAAATTAATCTTCTTCCCTTCCCTAATTTTCTTCTTAATCTTCCAAAGAGTAGGTCTAGAGACTCCTTTTTGTCTAGCTTCTTCAGGATTCATGTTTAAGATTTTTTGATAAATCTCTTTAGTATTCTTGTAAACTTCGCTTTTACTTTTATAAATTAATTCTTCTTCTATTTTATTCGATTCTTTTCCAATACAAACTATTTTGGTTGGATGAAGATGTCTTCTTTTCAAAAGCCCAATATCTCCTTCAAATTTTGATTCTGGATGATGAATATACCTAAAAATCTCTTTACTAAGTGTTTTCCAGTATTCTTCCCCTTTCATAATTTCTCCAGTTTCCATATTAACAAATTCTTCATAAACTTTGGTCTGAGGATTTTTTGAAAAAGAAGTTATCGGCTTTACATCCTTTTTACCACCAATACCTCTTAGAAAAAAGTTGAATGGTTGAACTTCTTTATTCTTAAACCAGTTTAGTATATGGGGATTAGAAATTGTGAGTCTTGATATTGCAAAAAATTTAGAATATTTATCAAACAAATCTTTCTCTGAAATTTGTTTATAGTGCAGTTTTAAAATATCTCTCCAAATGTCAGCAAGCCAGTTTTTCTTATTTTTTCCAAAAGGATTTGTTATATGCCCTAGTCCATGAAGTTTATAGTTTCCTTCTTTTATATTGTCATCAATAATAATCTCTTTCCCTTTCAAATCATAAAGAACATACCTTTTGGAGCTGATTCCATAGAACCATTTATTTTCTTTTTCTATTTTCAAAAAAGGAATTTCTTTATTGTAAGGATTCAAAGGCTGAAAAAAGTCGCTAAGTTCATGAGCTATCTCTGGAGACGTAAAAATGCTGTCCGTGTCCATATAAGCATGAGTATAACCTCTTTGCTCTAAGAATTTTTCAGCCATAGCTAATAAAAGTCTAGCTCCAGAAGTTATGCAAACAGAAATTATCGGATTGAAAAACTCTCCTTGTTTTTCCAATTTTGATTCTTCTGAAATAAAATCTTCATTGCTGTAAACTTCCAGTTCTTGTTTTTTGTCTTCAGGGTCTAACTGGATAAAGATTCCATAAGTTGTAGCATTGGCGATAATCTTTAATGCTTGTGCTTTTGGTTTATTGGTTAATTTGATGGATTGCCTTTCCTCAACTAATCGCTTAATGAAATTTTCTTCATAAGGATTGAACTCAGTCCCTAAGATTTGGGTTTCTTTCATGTCTGCTTGCTTTCCTAATGGAATAAACCTTATTGCTCTTTTTATCTTAGGAGATTTTCCAGTTAAGATTTTAGAAGCCATTACATCTGGAAGAGCATACCATAATCCTTTCTTAAAATTAAAATAGTTTATTCCTATCGTATGGATGTCTGAATCTTTATCATAATTAGTTCTTACTGGAAAAATATCATTTTCAGGCTCTACTTCCACAAGAACCGCTAAATCTTTCCATATTTCTTTATTGTTTAAACTTTCAAGTTTTAGAGAATCTAAGAATTCAATTATTTCATTAGTGCGTTCTTCATGTTCAATCCTATCGGCAATAACAAAATCCCAAAGATTCATTAAAATTGTAATCGTTGGATACATGCTTGTAAAATCTAGAGTTGAAACCCTAACAGGTTGTTTTCTTATTTTACATTCTGCTCTACCTCCATAATAAGCACTCATTATGTACCCCAAAATTTCGTTTGGAAAATCTAGGTTTTGTTCAAGAAAAGAATTAATTCCCATTTGCCTCAAAGCACTTTTTCCCAAAGAAGCATTAGAAAAAACTTGATTTATCGGTAAATTAATATTGTATTTTTCAAATTCTTTTTTTAATTTTAAGTAACATTCATAGGTGGCTCTAACATCCGTTATCAAGTAATCTAAGTATTCTGAAGTTACTTTTCCATGTTCTTCAGTTTTGAGCTTTTGAGTCTTTGTTTTAAGTTCTTTGCATGTTTCTTCTAAACTAATCCTTTTTCTTTCAAGTATAACAGAAGCTAATTTTTGAACATCTAAAAAATAGCCTTGAAATCTATCTTGGTTCAGAAAAGAATAAGCAAACTTTATTATGTTTGTTTCAGAGTTCAGTTGTTTTATTTTTATTCTAGGATAGCTTGAATTATCATAGAATTTAAAAGAAAATCCATCTTTTTCATTTTTTCTTGCTGAGCTATGAGCTAAAGAAATTCTTGAAATATCAAAGGGAAGGTTAAATCCTAAACATAGAGATTTATAATTTAAAACAATAGGATAAAATATCTGGTAGATAAATTGTAATAAAGAGTAAACTGTAATCTTGCTTTTTCTAGCGTATTGAAATAGCGTATCTTTCTCTCTATTTGATATATTCTTATAAAATAAACCCTCTTGAGTTAAATTTTCGTTAATGTACAATTGGAAATACCCAATCTTCAAATCTTGCTTTAGGTCTGTTGTTGTCTCTGTATCAAAAACAAAGACGGCTCTATGTTCTTTGTAATCTTCACGTTCTAATTTTTGTTTTTTCTTTTCTTCCTTCGGTTTGGTAAATGCTCTAATAAAAATCTTTTCCATTCTCCAATAATCTCTTAGCTATTTTAATTTGATTTTCTCCAATAACCTTGAAAAGTTCTCCTTGCCCAAGAAGTAAAAATCCCAATTTGTTTTTTCTCTTTTTTGGAGAAACACTATTTTGTCCAGAGGTTATTTTTGTATGACAAGTTGGACATAAAAGAATAGTCTCATCAGAATTAGCCTTAGCAAAGATATGATGTTTTTCAAACCTTTTCAAAACTCTAAAATCATCCTCTCCACATCCAAAACACATTTCTGGAATTTCTTTTTTATCTGAAATGCTTAAAGAGAAATTTTCTTTTTTCATGTTTCCACCTCTTCATAAATTTCTCTAAATTCTGGCTCTTCAATTCCCTCTTCAATATCATAAATCTTTTCTAGGTCTGTTTCAAAATAATGTTTCTTGCCTTCTGCGTCTGTTATTGATTTTCTCTTGAATTTCTTCAAATAAGAATCATCTCCAGTTCTGATAGCTTGTCTTACACTAGAAAAATATTCTCCGATTAAAGAAGCGTCTTTTGAATTTTTTACAATAATGAAAATACGACCCTCTTTTCTACTATAAAATTCCATACTTCTCTGAATAGAATCTGTTAAAGTTGGAATGTATCTTCCAGACTTCTTTCTTAAATATCTTCCAAGATTTTTCTTAGAAAGATATTGGCTTATCCCTGATTCTTTTGTTGCTGAAGAAAACGAAAGACCTCTTCTCATGAGCCTTAAAACTTCTAAGACCAGTTTTCTCTGATATTTTTGCTTATTTGTTAAATTCTTCCAAGTAATTCTATTGAGAGGTTTCATTTTTCTTTTTCTCCATTTCCCTTAGAAGTCCATCCCAAAAGTTTTCTGTAAAAATTTTTGATTTCTTGAGAACATTCCAAAGTCTAGATTTACATTTAGGGCATTCCTTAACCCCTTCAACACGGGGAAGCCATTCATGTTGACATCTTTGACACTTTATTTTTTCCATGTATATTCTTGATTATCATAATACTTATATACTCTGATATCATCTTTGATACATAAGTTAAAGGCTAAATGATACTAAAATAAGTTAAAATGCAACCAACAAATCAGGATAAAAAACCATTAGATTTAGATGATTTAATGATAAATATTGTTAAACATTTCGGGTATATACGGACTTCAGACCTTCATAAAGAAATAGAAAAATACTATTCTTCTATTGAGAAAGAGAAAAAGGGCAAAAAGAAGATTAGAAAGAAGGAAGAAGTTAGTAAACTAAGATTTCTTAGGGCTGTAAAACGACTTCAAAATCTAAATGAAATTACAACCTTAAAATATAAAGACCTCGAAAGATTTGGAATAAAAGAAAAAGACAAAAGAGCAACTTACATAATCTTAGACAAGATAGCTAAATCAGTTCCATTCTATGATAAAGTTTTCAAACTGTTAAAAAAAGGAACTGAACGAGAGCAAAAAAACGCCTTAATTGAAATTGAAGACTTAATGAAAGATATTGTTTTAACTCCAAAGCAATTAGATGAAATTTTGGATTTGATGAATGAGAAAAACCTTGACCTGTGTTCAAATATTTTAAGAATTATTAATTCTAGTATTTATGATAAAAAAATTTTTCCTTCCGATATTGAAAGATTCAAGAAAAAACTAATTAATTTTTATGAGAAAACCTTAAAAGAAAAAACTAAAGGGGTTGGTGGTGGAAAGCCCTCAACGACTCTTCTAAATATGAAAGCTATTATTGTCGATTTGCTTGGTCTTTTGAATGATGAAATAATCATTAAATGGCTTAAAGAAGATATTCAGGGGGATAAGGACTTTGAAAGATTGGCTGGAGAAGGTTATGTTAGTTGGACTATTGCTAAACTTCTTGACGAACATAAGGAAGAATTATTTGATTTTCAAAATTCCTTAGACGAGGGATGGAGCAAAGTTGTTTTCAGTGTTAGAGCGAATGCACAAGCATTACTATCTACTCATGAAATGCAGTATTCAAAATTTAAAGATAAACTAAAAGAATTAGATTATTTAGAGGATTAAGATAATAAAGAAAAATGAAACAAATTAAACCATTCAAATAATTAAAATGACTGAAAACACAAAAAACATTGAAAATGTTAATTTAAATCATTTAAACATATTAAATAATGTTTTACATAACTACATACATATTAAACAAACATCTAAAATGCACATCTAAAATGAAATTTCTATTGTTAAACGGACATGGAATACAGTTTCGGGTAGAGAAAGCTAAGATTATCATAATTGATGGAAGATATTCAACAAATGAAGAGCCTCAAGAGTATGTTTTTAGACCGAAGAGACTCCCTTATGACCACATTGTAATATATGGAAGGTCTGGAGAGATTAGTATAGAAGCAATAAGGTGGCTTATCAAACATAATGTAGCAATAACAATATTGAATTGGGATGGGAAGCTTTTAACTTCAATCTTGCCCTCTGAAAGCGTTCAAGTTAAAACAAAGTTCTCTCAATACTCTTCTTATAGAGATTCTGAATTAAGGTTAGAATTAGCTAAGAAATTCATTGAAGCTAAATTCATAAGGTCAAAGATTTTATTAGAATGGCTAAAATCAAGATACCCTAAAATTGATTATGATTTTTCTAGCGAAGAAGAAAATTTAGATAATGCAAGCACAATGAAAGAGATAATGTTAGCTGAAGCGAGAGTCGGATTAAATTACTGGAGAGAATTAATTAAAGTCTTTCCCAAGAGCTATGAGTTTGACAAAAGACAATATTCTGATACTCCTTATGGGGCTAGTGATAAAATAAACTGTATGTTAAATTATGGTTATGCTATCTTAGAAGCTGAATGTCTTAGAGCTATTAACATTGTTGGCTTAGACCCTCATGTTGGATTTTTGCACGAAATGAAAATTGGAAGTAAGAGTTTAGCCTATGATTTGCAAGAGCCTTTTAGATTTTTAATAGATTTAGCTGTTATCTCTGCGATTGAAAAAAAGAAAATGCAAGATAGAGATTTCATAAGAACAGAAAATTATAATTTAAGGTTAAGACCTTCTGGAGCTAAGAAGTTAATGGAAGAAATTACAATTTGGTTTAACAGAAAAGTAAAATACAAAAATAAAATGTATAAATGGGGGAATGTTTTAATTGAGCAAACAAGAGAACTAGCTCATTATGTTTCTGGAAAGAAAGGAACCTTAAATTTGTCAGAGCCTTATTTTGAAATTGGTAGAGATGATACAGAAGAAATGAGAAAGATGATTTCAGACATAAATTATTCTGAGTGGAAGAAACTTGGATTTTCAAAAGGGACTTTACATCCATTAAAACAAAAAGTTAAGGAAGGTAAACATTTCACATTAAATAAACATGTTAAGGAGAGGTTAATAAGTTTAAATGTCTAATATTTTTGTTTCTTATTATCAAGCTGTAAGAAGTTATGTTAGTAAACATAAAGGTATTTTAGAAGGGGGATTTATCTTACTCCTTACCCTAATTTCTGGGGTTTACATAAATTTATTCACTAATTCAGACGGATTAAGCAATTTCTTTGGTATAGACTGGAATATTTATGGGGAATTGTTTTTTATGCTTGGGTTTGGGTTGGTTGCAGGAATTTCTTTGCTAAGAGCATTTTTATCCTTGATAATTATTGGAGTGATTGGAATTATATCCACATTTATTTTATATATTATTTACAGAGTATATAAAAAGATTTTAGAACTTTTTTCTATAACTTCAAATTTGTTAGTATTATTCATTTTAACACTTATCTTCTTTTTCACCGCATTGATAATATTATTTTTCTATCCTTCGGGAAATGTTATGAATACACTAGATTTGATGAAACTTTTAGGAGTTTTCTTTTTAATTTGGTTAGGTTTAATAAATTCTAAATTTTTCATCGAAGAAGTTGAGAGGAGAAAGAAATTTGGAAAATTTTATAACCTTAAGAATAATGATAAATACATGAAAAAGAAATTATTGAGTCTCTTAATCATAGTTGGTTTTACTTTGCTTCTTATAGGGGGAAGCTGGGTTTTAGCAAACCACTTCGCAAAAATTCATAGCAAAGAATATGTTCCAATAATAATTCAATCGGCAGTTTTTTTGGCTGGTTTCGGTCTTTTAGCGATGAATAAAGATTCTGAAGAAAGCAGATATTCTGTTTTTGTTCCAAATCTAAAACATATAATAGGCTGGTCGATACTCAGTATAATTTTTGCCTTTCTATACTTAACTTTTGAAACTTCACAATTTGCAGAAATGTTCTTTAGATTATCTGGAGCATTTCTATTCTTTACACTAAGCTTCGTGATAGTTCTTGTTCTATTCTATGATAACAAATATCTGAAAGAATCAGAAAAACCTAAGTCTTCAACTTTACGCTAGTATAAGGTCTTCCTGTTTTTGGATTTCTAGTATGTTTTATGAGTTCAATAAATTCCAAAAACTCTAACTCTTCTAATTGCGTTTTCAAAGTCTGAGAACTAGTATTTACCTTGATTTCTAATGCCTTCAAAGAAAGTTCTCCTTCTTTTTTCAAGGTTTTTAGTATTAATTTCTTAATATCTATCACCCTTCTTTTCATAGTACAATACTATCATAAGTTTTATTAAGCCCATATCATAATATTATGATAAGAGAATGGTTAAGAAAAAAGATGAAATTCAAATAAAATGGAGTTGGAAAGTTTTCTTTATAATTTTATTTTTAGGTTTATGGATTTGGACAGCTTATGATTATTCTAAATATGAAATGGAAGTAGAAAGTCTAATTCATGAGTTAGAACTAAATCTAACTAAATATACGGGGGAGTTTGATAGTAATTATGATTGTTATCCAAGAGGGCATTTTGCAAGTTTAGAATGTCATGAGAAGGGAACTTTAGAGTGTTTTGAGTTAGGAACAATTTCTAAGCTACAGAACGAATTAACAAAATTTGAGAGAGATTATGATTGCTATGAGAGAGGTTCTGCATATTGTTATGATGAACCAAGAGCATTATACAATTGCGATACGGGATATAGTTTAGCTTGTGTCCCTAATTAGGACATTTAGTAATCCTGAATAATTGAACCATTGCTATAAAAAGTAGTTTTTGTTGGTATAGAGGTTTTGTCTGCAACTTTGAAATTAATAGTCTTAGATTTCCTAAAGGAATTATCTTGATAAAAGTAGTCTATGTAAAGTTGTGCCGACCAATTTCCTATAGAGTTTAATACTGGAATGAAACTATAATATGGATTATCTGTTTTTGTTTCGTTATATATTTCTGTGCTAAGATTAAACCATCTGTTCACATAGGTTTCACCATAATAATACTCAACAGTGATGTTATAAGGAATATGAAGACCATTTTCAACTAAAAATCGGACTGTTGCGTTATCAGTATTAGCGGAGAATATCTCTAGCTCTGGATAAAATTCTTTTATTTCTATATCTTTTATATTATTTGAAGATGAAACCACTGGATTATTTTTTGATTCTAGATTATTAGGCGAGAAATTGATTCCTAACACACTAAATCCATTGATTTTAAGAATCCCTATAGAAGTTAAAAATAACAAAAATACAAGAAAGAAGATTAATGTTTTATTCTCCGATTTCATAGAGATAGCTAGATTCTGTCAAATAAAAGGTTTTTGCTACTGCGTTGCCTTTTTTGAAGATATATATAACCCGGCGTTTATAATCTGAATAATTCCATTTGTAAGGGATTTATTGAGTAAACTTTATCAAACCCGTCCTCCTCTATACCTTGAGATTCTTTATGATAAAGAGCGTAATACCATTCTACAGAGGATTCAGTCCGTCCTCCAATTTCATCAGAGTCTTTTTTCATAAACCAATTAATACAGGTATCGAGAGGAGTTACGAATTTCCAACAGATTACTCTGTCGGCTCCGTAAGATCTAAATCTCTCTATCATTTTACTCCTTTGTTTCGACCACCCATTCCAACAATCTACAATTAGGTCAACACTCCCAGGTTTTTTTAAGGCTTCTTTAACTCTTCCAAAAAAAATTCTGTGAGCGTATTCACCTTCTCCAGTGTAAGGATCAAAACTTGTTCTACCAAATAGTTCACTAGAGCATTCATCTCTTGAAAGCAATCCAAATCTTGAGTTTTTTCCTCTAAAATTATTTACATAGTGCGATTTGCCTGCTCCTCTTGGCCCTGAAGTTAAGATTACTCTCTTCATTAAAAAGTAGATAAATCTTCCTTTAAAAATTTAATTGAAATAGTTCTGATTAACTATCATAGAATATTTATTTCCTTCTCTTCTTTCGTTTTTTCTTTGTAGATTTCTTTCTCTTTGGTGAGTTTGAGTCTTCAGGTATAACTATCCAAGCGACTAGGTAACCCAAGATTCCTACCCACAAGGATAGAATCGTGACAAGTGCCCAAGCGAGTCTTATCACCGTCGGGTCTGTCTCAAGGAATTCTCCTAGCCCTCCACAAACTCCTGCTATCACTCTTTTTTCTTTGCTTCTGTAAAGTTCTTTTCCTTTCATTTTTAAAAATGAGCCTACTCGTATGGGTTGCCTCGGACGCCGGCGGGCACGAACAAGTCACCCCCCAAGGGAACACCTTCGGTGGGAACGGGACACGAACAAGTCACCCCCCTTGAAGAAGGGAAACAAGTTTGAACGGGAATCATCGCCCCCTAACAAGTCACCCCGTTGAGGGAATGAGCCTACACGGATTTGAACCGTGGACCTCTGGCTCGCTTAGACATGAAAACAACCTTATCGGTTTTTTCGATTTTCCCTTCACATTACTGCTTATGGCTATTTCCAGCGAACTTCTGTTCCTGATGAAACAGTGTCTTATAAGACCAGCGCTCTAAACCAGGCTGAGCTATAGGCTCATCGTATGGGGCTCAGTCGCCCCCTGACAAGTCACCCCCCAAACAGACGCCTTTGGCGGGAATGGGGCTCGACCATGACAAGTCACCCCTGTAAAAAGGGATGCTCATTCATTTTTTAGTTTCTCTCCGTATTTAAATTTGTCTAAATTGCAAATATTTCTAGAATTTATGGCTGTTTTCACGAGGATTATTTGTGATAAGATTTATAAAATCAAAAAGATTGTTTATCCTGTTATTGTAAAGAGGCGTAAATGAGTTCACAAAAAAATTTAGATTTTAAAAATAAGGGTTTTGTAAAACTTTTATTTTCAATTTCTTTTGTCCTGATGGGATTTTCTATTTTTTCAGGTTTTGTTTCTGCAGCGCCGATTAATAACTCCTTTCATCTGAATATTCAGACGACTTTTGATAACGGGACGATTCAGGCAGGGACTTTCCAACTTATGTTCAATCTGACAGATAATTCTAGTTCTAATTGTGTTGGTTCTCTTGATTATAATCATTCTTTTGGAGATGTTGATACAGATTCAAGAGGAATTGTTTCTCTTTATCTCCCTTCTGTTGGTTCTGGAGGAGGAGATTTAGGTTCGCTTAATTTCGACCAACAATATTACATTTGTTATTATCGTGATGGAACTTTGAAGAGTGTTTCGCAATTAGGAAGAGTTCCTTATTCTTTCCGAACTGACCAGGTTAATGTAAGCGAATTGAATACCGATTCAAACTTTGATACAGGAGATTATAACATTTCTGGTTCATGGGGATTTTTTGATTTTTTGGGGAGTGCAGCAGAGAGGATTACTAAGTTGTTTGTTCAAGATGTTAATGCCTCTGGAGATGTTGACGTTGGAGGTGACCTTGCTGTTACGGGCGGGGTTACGAGAGCGGGAAAGCCCCTTGTCGATTGGAGTGAGGTGACGAATGGGACGCTCTCAACAACGGCAGACATCCTCGCGTTCGGTTATTACAATTCAACCGACTTTGTAATAACAGACTATTTCACCAAAACCGAATTAGAAAATTTTGGCTACTATAATTCGACTGACTTTTCAATTAGTGATTACTTTACTTCCGCACAGGTTTTAGCGTTTGACTATTACAACTCAACAGACTTTGATATAGCAAATTACATAACTTCGGCAACATTATTAGGATATAATTACTACAATTCAACAGATTTTTCAATAAGTGATTATTTCACAAGTGCACAAGTTTTAGCGTTTGACTATTACAACTCAACAGACTTTGATATAAATGATTATGTTTCGGCAGCTACGGTGCTTGGATGGAATTACTACAACTCAACAGACTTTGATATATCTGATTATTACACCTCGGCACAAATACTCGGGTTTAATTATTATAATGAGACTACTCTTGACACTAGTAGCTTTGGGAATCTTTCTGGAAGTGGAAGTTCGGGATATCTCTCCAAGTTTACAGCAGCAGGAATTCTTGGAAGTTCTGTTGTTTATGATGATGGGACTAATATTGGCATCGGGACTGCTTCACCCTCAGCGGCAACAGTCCTAACCCTAAGAACAAGTGCTACAAATTCTAATGCACTTTCTTTATTAAATAGAAACGCAAATCAACAATGGTCTTGGAATGTCGATTACCTTGCTGTTGATGACGCCATATTGACTCTTACAGATAACACTGGTTCCACAAATCCATTCATTGTAGAATCTGACACGCCTACTAATACACTATACTTGAATTCGTCAGGAAACGTCGGCATCGGGACAACAACACCCCAAAACACATTCAATGTTATCGGAAGTGGAAACTTTACTGGAAATACCACAAGCCAGGTTGATTTTTGTATCGAAGGAGGAAATTGTTTAAGTTCTTTAAGTAGTGGGGGAGGTTCCGGCTCGATAACAGGAGGAGGAACTCAATGGTATATTCCTCTTTGGAACGGAACAAGCTCACTTAACAATTCAAATATTTATCAATCAGGAAGTAACATAGGAATCGGGACGACTGCGCCATCAGGAAAATTAAGTGTAGCCTCGGCAGACATAGGTTCAGCATGGAATTTTGCAGGTGGTGTAACTTGGGACAATAAACATTCTGTTTTTGGCCCAAATGCCGGAACCACAACAGGAGCCGCTGTTGGAATAGGATATAGCACAACACTCGATAAGGGTTACCTGTACTCTATATCTCCTACTGTTGCATGGAAGCCGTTAGTTTTTGGAGCTTTAAATTTTACATTTCTTAGTGCAGGACAGGAGACGATAGGGTTATTTCAAAGTTCGACTGCCCAAGTAGGCATCGGGACGACGACACCACAGAATAAGTTAAATGTTGTCGGGGGAGATTTGAATGTCTCTGATACCGGGGGAACACCTTATGTTTATATTGGAGGGGGTTATATTTACGATAATGGGAATGCACTTGTTCTGGGGCACACTCCAGGATCTTAGACATTACTAATTGGAGAATGAAAAAATGGCAAAATCAAAGAAATCTACTAAAAAGAAACCTGCGCACAGAGGACACCATATTACTATTTGGGTGCTTGTAGCTGTTATTGTTATTGCTGCTGTTGTGCTTTTTGCGATGAGGGGTTCCAATCACGCATTTTCTACGGAAGATTTGAATTCTAATTCTGAGAATTCTAGTTTGAATCAAGAGTCTAATCAATCTTCTGAAAGTGATATGACTCTTAATGTAGAGATTAACTTTAAGGTTTTAGAGATATCCAATGAAGAAGGTTATGAATACGCTAAGATTTTAGTAAATAATATTCTTTCTTCTCCTGGAGGAGCTAATCCAGAGGATCTTGGTTTTGGAGTTGGGGAGGAGATTACCATTTTCCTTCTTTTTGGAAGCTCCCCTACTACTTCCAATTTTGAAAGCGATATTTATGGTTCAAGTTTACCTGGGTTGGAGGAAGGTTCTCAATTTAGAGGCGTTTTGTGGGGATGCGATAAGGTCTGCAATGATGGAAGGGGCTGGGGGTTGCTTTTGTATAAGGATTTGGAGGATAAATAAATGACTGGCAGAATGGATAACTTTAATAAAAACTGGAAAAAAAGTTTTCTTTTATTTTCTCTTCTTGCGATTTTTTTATTTTTTATTACAAATGTAAGTGCCGATACTTATGGGGCAGAAACTTTTACCCTCTCTGGAAGTTGGAGTACATATCCCCCTCCTGCGGCTTGTTCTGATGCGACGACCATAGAATCTTATTTTAATGGGGATAATGCATATAGGAGCATAACTATCGCATATTCTGGAACGTATGATTTATCTATTTACTATGAAAGAGGAAATAATCGTTGTGAGAATGTTGGTCTTTATATTGATGGAGTTAAGGTGGGAACAGATAACCAATATGCTGCTGGTTTTGGTTGTTCGACAAATACTGTAGCGACTTCCGTATCAATAACTGCGGGAGCCCATACTTTCAAAGTTCAAAATGATTGTTCGACCTCTACAGCTAACTATGCTGGATTGGGCCAATTAATCATAACTCTTGTTGACATCTATTGCGATGCAGGTTATTATTATTCTGGGGGGAGTTGTATTGCTGTTGGGACTGGTTATTATTCCCCTGCCTCGGATGGAAACAGATATGCATGTCCAACCCATTCTACTACAACTACAACAACCGCTAGCTCATTGTCTCAATGTTTGGGTGCGGGAGGATATTATAATTGTCAAACAGGAACTTGTTCTGTTGCAGGAGCAGGATATTATTCTGGAGCTAACTCCAACTCGAGAGCACAGTGTAACGCAGGCCGTTATTGCTCAACCACAACGAATAGTGCGGCAACAGGTAACGGACAATGTACTGGAGGATATTATTGCCCTGCTGGTTCTACAAGTCCGACACAAAATGTTTGTGGATATAATAAATATTGTTATGCTGGTGTTGGTTCTCCCACTTCTTGCCCGGCACAATCTACTACCTCTGTTACAACCGCTAATTCTATGTTGTTATGTTGGTGTAATGATGGTTATTATGATACTTATGGGGCTAATGGTTATTCGGGATATTTGAGGTCTTGTACTGTTGCGGGAGCAAATTACTATGCTCCAGGAATTAGTGATTTCGATGAAGTTAGATATGCATGCCCTGCAAATTCTGACACAAATGGGGTAACCACTGCGGGCAGTGTGTCCCAGTGTTTGGGTAACGCAGGTTATTACAATTGTCAAACCGGAACTTGTTCCGTGGCTGGTGCGGGTTATTATTCCCCTACAATTTCTAACTCAAGATATGCATGTACTGCAGGATATTATTGTTCTACAACAACAAATAGTGTTGGCACTGGAGATGGTGTTTGTACTGCAGGATATTATTGTCCCTCAGGATCTTCAAGTGCAACACAGAATGTTTGCGGAGTGGATAATTATTGTCCTATAGGAAGTGGAAGTCCGACATCTTGCCCTGCAAATTCTGGTTCTGGAGGAAGAACAACTCAAATTGTGCCAACAGAATGTAATTGTGATGTAGATTATTACGACAATAACGGAGGAAGCCAAAGCTGTACAACTGTTGGAAACGGATATTATTCTGCGACTGATTCGGATTCTAGAGATGGTTGCTCAAATAAAGCAGCAAATTCAGATTATAGTAGTTCTGGTGCTGGAACAAATAATTGTCCTTTTGTGTGTATTGCTGGTCTAACAAACACTTCTAGATGTACAGCTACTGGGACAGATAAGATAATTACTTTCTTCGGTAATTCTTCCTATTATGTTAATTTGACAGTTCAGACTGGTTCAGAAATTCATTTTAATTCATCTTCTAACATTACGGTGGACAAAGTTGTTATGGAAGATGTGGGGGATCAGTTCTTTGTCTGGTCTGGAAGCGAATTAACAATAAATGGGAGTGCTTAATTAGTTTTATTAATAATAATAATTGTCTTTTGTTGGGATGGTTTTCAAGGAAAAAACGGTTATCTTTCGGTGAGAGATAATATAACACCTCAAATGGTGATTGAAGCTATTCAAGCACAGCAAGAACAGATTAACGGTCTAGAGAAAGAGAATAGGGATTGAAATCGCGATTGGAGAAAATAAAATGCTTGGTAGAAGGAGAATAAGGAATTGAAAGAAAGGTTGAAGAAGATTGAGGGGAGTCTGGGAATTTCTGGTTAAAGAGAATCTTGGGACCTCTCTGCCCCAATAGATTAAATTTATTAATCTATCTTCTTAATTAATAAAATGGATATTTGCTCTTTGAGAAAAAGTTTGTTCATCGGAGCGTTTTTGATATGGCTCTTTTCGGTGATTTCGATTTTTCCTTTTGTTAGTGCAGACATAATCTCTGTTAATGCGGGAGGGAACACAGAGTTTATTGTTTCTACCGGGGGAGACATAGAAAATTTCTTTTTTGGGATTCCTTCTGTTCCTGAAGTAGAAGAGGAGAGTTCTGATTCTAGCAGTTCAAGTTCTTCGGGAAGCTCTAGCGGTAGCGGGGGTAGCGGAACAGTTGTGACTGAAACTCTTCTTGAAATCGATCCTTCTGAAATAAATCTTGCGATGCAAATAAACACTGTAGAGAGGAGAACAATAAGGGTTACAAATCCAGGAATCAGCGAAATAACGGTTTCCGTATCTCAAGAAGGATTGAATGATACAATTTTGTTTAACCAAACCAGTTTGACTATTCCTGCAGGGGGCACAGTGGCATTTGAAGCAAGTTTTGCTGCACCTAGTGAGGCTGGTTCTTTTAGTGGTAAAATCTTAATTGGAAATAATGAAGTCCTAGTGACTCTTGACGTTTATGAGGGATTGCTTCTCTTTGATTCCAACATTGTTGTTCTTAACGATGATTATTCTGTCCTCCAAGGAGATAATCTAAAGACACGTATCACTCTTATTCCCATGGGAGATCCTGTAAGACTTGATGTTACTCTCAAATTTGAGATAAAGGATTATAGGGGCAAAGTCTATTTAACAAAGAGTGAAACTCTTCTTTCAGAAGAGACTGTAAATCTTTTTAGAGACTTTGATACGGGTAAACTTCCTACTGGAGATTATGTTGTTTCATTGGAACTCTCTTATCCGGGGGGGATAGCTCCTTCTAGCGCACACTTTATCGTCTTGAATAGAAATGTGCCTGCATTTGTGGGTAACATTGTTTTACTCCTCGTGATTATGATACTCGCTGTATCTATAGGAATTGTTGTGGTTTTAATCCTTAGAAGATTAAAGGAAAGAGCGGAAATTGGCCATTTTGGATCTGAAGAGTAATTCGGAAAGTCTATAAATAATGCAAACAAATTTTCTACTATGTTAATCGGGCTTGTTGGGAAACCTTCTGCAGGAAAAAGTACTTTCTTTAAAGCAGCAACGCTTGCGGAAGTTGAAATCGCTTCTTATCCTTTCACTACAATAAAACCAAATACAGGAGTGGGTTATGTTAAAATTGATTGTATTGATAAGGAGTTTAATACACAATGCAACCCTCAACATGGTTATTGTTTGAAGGGAAAGAGATTTGTCCCTGTCGAGATTATGGATGTTGCAGGTCTTGTTCCTGGAGCTAGCGAAGGGAAAGGATTGGGTAATCAGTTCCTCGATGATTTAAGGCAGGCGGATGTTTTTATTCATGTTGTAGATTGTTCTGGGAAAACTGATTCTGAAGGAAAGGCTGTTGAATTCTCCGAATCTGGAAAAGGTCACGACCCTTCTCTGGATGTTCGGTTCCTTGAAGAAGAGTTGAATAAATGGTTTTTTAATATTTTGATGAAAGCTTGGACAACTTTTTCTAAGAGAGTTGACCAAGAAGGGAATTTTGTTCATTCAATTATCAAACAATTTTCTGGATTGAAAGTTACTGAAGAAGAAGTTAAACGAGTTTTACTTAAAGTTAATCTTTCAGAAAAACCGGGTATGTGGAAACCTGAAGACTTAATGAAATTTGCTTCCGGACTTAGAAAAGAGAGTAAGCCAATAATAATTGCTGCAAATAAAATCGACTTGGAAAAAAGTAATGAAAACTTTGAGAATCTAAAAAAGAATTTTCCAGGAATCCCAATTGTTCCTTGCTCTGCGGATTCGGAACTTGCATTGAAGGAAGCTTCAAAAGCAGACTTAATTGATTATGTTCCTGGAGAAGATAATTTTGAAATTAAAAAAGATTTAACAGATAAACAAAAAGAAGCTTTGAATAATATAAAGAAAAATGTTTTGGATGTTTATGGTAACACGGGAGTTCAGGACACTTTGAATTATGCTGTATTTGAACTTTTGGGATATCTCCCAATTTTTCCAGCGTCGGCAAATAAGTTAGGAGATAGTAAAGGGAACATCCTGCCTGATTGTTTCCTTTTACCTCCAGGTTCTACAGCCTTAGACTTTGCATTTTTTTTACATACAGATTTTGGTAAAAATTTTATTAAAGCTATTGATGCAAGAACAAAAAGAGCTCTTGGTAAGGCTTATGTATTGAAGCCAAGGGATGCCCTGGAGATTGTTACTAGATGATCGTATGGGGCTCAGTCGCCCCCTGACAAGTCACCCCCCAAACAGACGCCTTTGGCGGGAATGGGGCTCGACCATGACAAGTCACCCCTCAAGAGAACACCTTCGGTGAGAACGGGACACGAACAAGTCACCCCCCTTGAAGAAGGGAAACAAGTTTGAACGGGAACGCCTCGGACGCCGGCGGGCACGAACAAGTCACCCCCCAAACAGACGCCTTTGGCGGGAATGGGGCTCGACCATGACAAGTCACCCTTCAAATAGATTGAATATCATGAAAATAAAAATTAAGGTGAAGCCTAATTCGGGAAAGCAAGAGATTGTTAAACTTGATGAAAAAGATTGTTATGTTGCTTACTTGAAGTCTGTTCCTGAAAATGGGAAAGCTAATATTGAACTTTTGAAGTTGTTACAAAGATATTTTAAAAAAGAGATTAAAATGAAACTAGGAACTAAAGGAAGAAATAAAATTGTTGAGGTTTTTGATTAATGAAATACGAACCCGCGCCAGATATACAAGCAATTGCCGAGGAGATTTCAAGACTTTTGTTTCCTCATGTGAAGCTTGATAGAATTAAATGTTTTAGGAGTTTTGGGTCTTCATCGAGGGGAACTATTGCTCGTTGTCATACTATTGGTAAATTGATGCAGAAGACTATTGGAGTTCCTGCACATTATGGTCTTGAATTTATTTCTAAAAGATTTGATAAAATGAGTAAGGAAGAGCAAATTAAGGTAATTATTCACGAGCTTATGCATATTCCTGCGACTTTTGGAGGGGGCTTTAGACATCATGACCATGTTTGTGAGAAGAATGTTGAGGGAAACTACAGGGCATATAAATCAATAAAAAAGGAGGATGGTGATGGCAAAGAGAAAAAAAGTTTCTTTCGTTTTTGATAAAGAGAGAATTGAGGTTACTGCAAGAGAGTGCGGATTTTTCAGTTTTGGGTTGATGTTTAGAACTAAAAAAACAGAGCCGTGTGTTTTTGAATTTGGAGAACCAACTAATTTTAGAATAAGTTCTCTCTTTGTGGGATTCCCCTTTGTTGCTATTTGGTTTGATGAGAAAAATAAAATTATCGACGCTAAAAAGGTTGAACCGTTTACTTTATCTGTCTCTCCGAGGAGAAAATACCACACTCTCCTTGAGATTCCAATTAACCAAAAGTATTCTAAGATTGTCCAGAATTTCGGTTTCCAATAAATTGTCTCTCCTCCGTCGGTGATAAAAAGATTTAAATATGGAATTAGTTTAATTTAGGTAGTTATTCAATAAAAAGGAGGTATAAAAATGGGAAAAATTATTGTGAAGAAGGTTATAACCAGAAAGCCAGGACATCTTTACTACGTTGATGGACAAGGTAATGTTTGCGAGGCTGTGATGGCTAGAGGTGGAAAGAAGAAGAAGGCTGCTAAGAAGAAAGCACCTGCTAAGAAAAAGGCACCTGCTAAGAAAAAAACCGCAAAGAAGAGAAGATAATTGGTCTTTTCCTCTGTCTTTTATTTTTATTTTTTAATACTTTTATTCTGTTTGATTTTTGGAGTTTGTTTGCATAAGTTATTTATACCAATTTTTATAATCTAGTCTATGAAAGCTATTATCCTTGCTGCAGGGTTTGGAACTAGACTTCACCCTCTTACCGAAAATAAAGCTAAACCTCTTTTAGAGATTAAAGGAAGACCTTTGTTGGATTATATTGTTAAAAAAATTCCCTCTGATGTCGAGGAGATAATTCTTGTTTCTAATGGTAAATTCTATGATGATTTTGTCAAATGGAATGATAATTCTGAGAAAAAATTGAAGATTATTAACAATGGTGTTTTTTCAAATGAGGAGAGACAGGGAGGAATTAGTGACTTATGGCTAGCAATTTCAAAGCTCGGGATTGATGATATTTTAGTTCTACATGGAGATACGTTGTTTGATTTTAGTCTTGAGGAGTTTGTTAATTCTTTTAAGGAAGCTAGAAATGTTTCTATCGGTTTGCATAAAATGGATTTTGAGGAAGCAAAAAGATTTGGAGTTGTAGAAGTTTCTCATGGGAAGATTATTGGTATTGAAGAAAAACCTAAGGAACCCAAGTCAGATTTGATTATGGCAGGATTTTATATTATTCCCAAAGAGAAAATTGTTTTGATAGAAGATTATTTGAAGACTGATAAAAATAAGGAAGGAGTAACTTTTTTAATTCAGGATTGGGTTGGTAAGGAGCCGATAAGTCCTTTTGTTTTCGAGGGGGTTTTAGAAGATATTGGGACTCGCGAGGTTTATGAGAGATTAAAATGACAACAGTCTTAGGAATAGAAAGCACAGCCCATACTTTCGGAATTGGGATTGTAAGGGACGGAAAAGTTTTGGCTAATTGTAAGGAGGCATATACAACTAAGTCTGGAGGGATTATTCCATGGTATGCGGCAAAACACCACCTCTCAGCCTCTGAACATGTCTATAAAGAGGCTTTGAATGTTTCAGGTATAAAACCAGAAGAGATTGATGCAATTGCGTTTTCTCAAGGTCCGGGACTTGCTCCTTGTTTGATTCAGGGAATTAATTTTGCTAAAAAACTTTCTAGAGATTTGAATAAACCCTTGGTTCCTGTGAATCATTGTATTGCTCATCTTGAGACTGGAGGATTAATTAATGAGAAAATTAAACCAAAGGATCCTGTGATGCTTTATACTTCTGGAGCAAATACACAAGTCATTGCTTATGCTTCAGGTAAGTTTAGAGTTTTTGGAGAGACTCTTGATATTGGTGTTGGAAATTTTATTGATAATTTTGCTAGACATATAGGAATTGGTTTTCCGGGGGGGCCTGCTATTGAGAAACTTGCTTTGTCGTCTGTCGAGGGACGATTTGTTGAATTGCCTTATAGTGTTAAGGGAATGGATATCTCCCTTTCGGGTATTTTGACTAATTTGAAACAGAAATTTGATTCTAAAAAATTTAATTTGAATGATCTATCTTATTCTTTGCAGGAAAGTGTTTTTGCCATGCTTGTTGAAATTGCGGAAAGGGCCTTGGCTCATACAGGTAAGAATGAACTTTTGCTTGGGGGAGGCGTTGCCTGTAATTCTCGTTTGCAAGAAATGTGTAAAATTATGTGTGACGAACGTGGGGCGAAATTTTTTTGTCCTTCTCGAGAATTTCTCGTTGATAATGGTGCGATGATTGCTTTCCTTGGTGAGATTGAATTCAAAGCAGGAATTAAGTTTGGCGGTACGGCGGCGGAAAATTTGGATATTAGTCCGAGACAAAGAACTGATGATGTGGATGTTGTGTGGCGAGGATGAGGAAGTTTCTTCTCAGATAACTTATTAAGTAATCAAAATTTATTAAGAATATGGTGGAAATGTATGATAATACAAAACATGTCGAGGATACTTTCACAGAAAAAAATCTCTCGGAATATTTAATTCAAGCTCAATGGGCAGAATTTGTTAATCTAAAAAAACTCATAACGGAATTATATGATATTAAGAAGTCTCCATTGACCATTTTGGACATTGGAATCGGGGACGCCAGAGTTCTAAAACATCTTGTGGGTATTGATGAAATTTGGATAATGGTGAAACATTATGATGGAATTGATGTCTCCCAAAATTGTATAGACTTATCTAACAAGGTAATTAGGAAATTTGATGTTAGCAAGAAGGCTAGTGTCAGACTCTTGGATGCAATAGACCTTGATAAACTAAAGAAAAAATATGACCTAGTAATATCTACTTGGTTCACTGCTGGAAATTTCTATCCCCCTGATTTTGATATTAAAAAATTCAAACCGGGATATGACATGTCCGCAAATGATAAATTCACTATGATTCTTAAGAAGGCTTATGAAATGGTTAATTCTGGAGGAGAATTGGTAATTGGAACCATGTATATTGATAACGATAATACTAGAAAACATCAAGAAGATGCCTACAAAAGTTTCGGTTGGACTGTTGTAACTGATGGGAGAGATTGTTTTACAGCCTCAAGGGAGGGGTGGTGGTCTCAGAGATTCACTAAGAAAAGAGTTTATGACTATCTGGGGTTTATTCCTAAAAGTAAATTTTCCTTTATTCCTCTAGATACTTACGACTACGCTATGATGGTGAGGATAAAGAAGTAAGTCCAAAGCCGAGAGAGTAAGAAAACTTTATAAAGCGATTTTTTCTCAGTATTACATCCGATGAACGAACGTGCTTCGTGAGGGGTTCATTCTTCACGAACGTTTTTCAAAAGGTTAGTAAATAAAATGGCAGATATATATGCAATAGTTGAGAAGGCAAGAAGAACTGGAAAAGTTGAGAAAGGTACAAATGAAGTTACAAAAGCAATAGAACGTGGTACCGCAAAACTTGTTGTTTATGCTGGTGATGTTGAACCCAAGGAGATTGTTCAGCATCTTGCTGTATTGTGTAAGGAAAAAAATATTCCTTGTCAAGAAGCAGATAGCAAACAAAAATTAGGAATTGCTGTTGGAATTCCTGTTGCGGCTTCATCAGTTGCTGTGATTGAGGCTGGGGATGCAAAGACAGATGTTGCCTCGTTGGGCAAGGAAGCTGAGAAGAAGGAAGAGAAAGCAGCTGCTTAATTGTAACTAGTTTATTTTAGAAAATGGCAAGTCAACTTGAAACCGGTTTGAGAGAGAATGAAGAGGTTCCTGTAGTTGTTGGCTCAATTCCAAATATTTCTGTGGTTTACATTAATAAGAAAACTGGAAGAGCTGTTGGTTGCCGTCAATTTTTTGAGCGTGATGGTGGTGGAGCGATTGTTATTGAGACTAGGTTTCTAGGAGAGACTGAGGAGTCTTCTGATTTGGGACATTCTATTCAAGAATTATATAATATGGAACTTAGGAATTACCACGAGAGCGATAGTTTAAAATCTAAATATAAAGTAAATATTACTTGGCAAGGGTTTACTCGATAATGGCAAAATCTCAAAAATCTGAACAAGGGAAACAACAAAAACAGGGCAGTTCTAAGGGAAGCGATAGACTTTCGTCTGGAGAAGTAGCTCCGGCTCTTGTTGAAGAATTGATTGGAAGAACCGGTTTCCGAGGAGAGATTACGCAGGTTAGGTGTACTGTTTTGGAAGGTCGGGATAAGGGTCGAAGTATGAGAAGAAATGTTAGGGGGCCGGTCAGAGTTGGAGATTATTTAATGCTTAGAGAAACAGAAATTGAAGCTCGTAGAATTCGTTCTAAAGTTACAAAGGGGGCTTATACTTAAAATGAATCTTCGTTTTAATCCTTCCTTGGATGCTAGTTTACTTTCTAGGTCAGGGGGTTTTAGAGATTTCTTAGTTGAGGAAGATAGACCTTCATTAGAGGTTGGTACAATAACAATCGATAACAGTATGGACTCGGAGATTTATTCTGAAGTTTTAAGAGATGTTAGTGATCAGGCAGGGTTAAGAGGTTACGGCACAATTAAGTTTGGGAATAGGAATGGGGCTGTTGTTTTGTGTTATAAATCTGGGAGACAAGAACAAGATGCCTAAATGTGTTTATTGCGGTAGCGATTATGATTTTCCAAAAGGAACGACAGTTGTGACAAATGATGGTAATGCTAATTATTTGTGTTCTTCAAAGTGTAGAAAGAACATGAAAATGAAGAGAAGAAAAGTTAGATGGGTTTCGAAAAAGAAAGAGAGTTCTGAATAATTTTCTATAAAATTTGAGTGCTTCGCGTCGATTGATAAAATTGATTAAAGTTTAGGGAATTTGTTTTAGAAAATTAATTTCCTGTTGAAGTTGAATCTGCTTTTATACCTGTTAAGTTTGATAAGTCTAAAGGTTGTCCATCAAATCCCTCTAATCTATATGGAATTTTTGGTTCTTCTCCTGTGGCAATATATTCTGCCCAGCCGTACATCATTGAGTCTCCAGCACCATAAACTCTTGCAGCGATATTTACTCCTGTAAGCATACCCTCTTTTACAACGGGGTCAATGACTAAATCTCCATACATTTTCCTTACTCTCTCAAGTCTCTCTTTGACCTCATCATTGTAAGATACATCAGGAATGTCTGCAGTATGTCTTGATTCATTTCTTTCTTTTTCCGAAGTCTCTTGTCCCTGAATTCTTTGTGGAGCTTCGTAGCCCCCATTAGAAGTATCAATATTTTTTGGTCCGGTTGTGTAGTCAGCGCCACAAGCACTAAGACTAACTAACAATCCTGCCAAACCTGCAATTGTTTTTCCTCTAACCATAAAATATTCATCAATTATGTATTTATAAACTTTTCTATTTCGTTACTATTTTGTAGTTGTCATAAGTCGTCCGGTAGATATTTTTTGAATATTTTAAAATTCTTAAAAAATTAGTTAATTTTTTGTTTTACCGACGACAAAACCTCAAAAAGGTTTATAAACCACGATGTCTTTTTTCTTGTAGTTAGATTAAAATTCTAAAAGAAATCTAAACTAAAATCTTAAAATGACTGACAAAAAATCAGACTATTCGGGGGAACATATCCAAGTTTTGGAAGGTCTAGAAGGAGTTAGAAAAAGGCCTTCTATGTATATTGGTTCTACTGGGAAGGAGGGATTGCATCACCTTATTTATGAAATTGTTGATAACTCTGTTGACGAAGCATTGGGGGGATATTGTAATGCAATTAATGTTATTTTGAACAAGGATGGTTCTGTTACTATTGACGATGATGGAAGGGGTATCCCTGTAGATATGCATCCGACTCAAAAGATTCCAACTGTGCAGGTTGCACTTACAAAACTTCACGCAGGAGGAAAATTCGATAAAAAATCTTATGAGATTTCTGGAGGGTTGCACGGAGTTGGAGTTTCTGTTGTTAATGCTCTTTCTAAGAAACTAGTGATTGAGATTAAGAGAGATGGAAAGATTCACAGACAAGAATATTCTAGAGGAATTCCTAAAACAAAATTGGAAGTTGTTGGTAAAAGTAATGATACGGGAACCAAAGTTACTTTCTGGCCCGACCCGGAGATTTTCTCGACTCTTGATTTTGATTACAAAGTTTTGGAAACAAGGTTTAGGGAGATAGTTTTCCTTAATGCAGGATTGAAAATAATTCTGACTGATGAAAAATCGGGTAAAAAAGAAAATTTCTTTTCTGCTGGTGGTTTGATTGAATTTGTTAAATGGGTAAATAAATCAAAGGATGTTCTTCACACTAATCCTGTTTATTTTAAGAAAGAATCTTCGGGTTCGGTAATAGAAGTAGCAATCCAGTATAACCAAGGTTATCAGGAAAATATTTTTGGTTTTGTTAACACCATTAATACTATCGAGGGTGGAACGCATGTTTCTGGTTTTAAGACTGCTTTAACAAGGGTGATTAATGATTATGCGAAGAAGAAAGGTCTATTGAAGAATGGTTCTCTTTCAGGGGATGACGTTCGGGAGGGATTGACAACAATAATTAGCGTTAAACTTCCGGATCCTCAGTTTGAAGGACAGACAAAGACTAAACTTGGTAACTCTGAGATAAAAGGAATTGTTGACTCTGCGGTTTCTATTGCATTGTCTGAATTTTTTGAAGAAAATCCTAGCATTGCTAAGAAAATAACAACGAAGGTTCTTGATTCGGCTAAGGCTAGACTTGCTGCTCGTAAAGCTAGAGATTTAGTTAGAAGAAAAAATGCCTTCTCTCTTGGGGGTTTGCCCGGTAAGCTTACGGATTGTTCTAGTAAGAAAAAAGAATTAACAGAGTTGTACATTGTTGAGGGAATGTCTGCAGGAGGTTCTGCTAAAGATGCAAGAGATAAAGAGAATCAAGCTATTTTACCTCTTAAGGGAAAGATTCTCAATGTTGAAAAATCTAGTCCTGTTAAATCGCTTTCAAGTGAAGAGATTGCAAATCTTATTACAGCAATTGGAACAGGGGTTGGAGAACAATTTGATATTGAAAAATTGAGATACAATAAATTAATTATAATGGCCGATGCGGATGTTGACGGAGAACATATTAAGACTCTTCTTTTGACTTTTTTCTTTAGGTTTATGCCAAAGTTAATTGAGTCTGGTCATGTTTATGCTGCTTGGCCTCCACTTTTCAAAATAAGAAAAGGTCAGAAGGATGTTTATGTTTATACTGAGGAGGAATTGAAAAAGGCGCTTGAGAAAAATCCGGGGGCGAATGTTACACGTTTCAAGGGTTTGGGAGAAATGAATCCTCAACAGCTTTGGGATACTACTATGAGTCCTAAGACTAGGAAGATAAAAAGGATATTCATAGAAGATGCTGTTGAATCTGACCATGTTTTCTCGATGTTGATGGGGGATGATGTTCCTGCGAGAAAAGCGTTCATACAAGAAAATGCTCAGGAGGCACAACTTGATATCTGAGCATTATCATGGACGCTCGTCGAGCGTAGTCACTTCGCGTAAAGAAAATGCACAAACTGCACAATTAGATATTTAAGATGAAAACCGAACATGATTTGAAGAAAATAAAAGTTGAAGAATTTAAGCAGAAGATACTTGAAAAATTCAAAGGACCGTATTGTTATGATGTTACGCTGTCGCAATTGATGAATGATTTGAAACTTAGCGATGATAATCTTGACTTTTTGCAGTTTTGTTTGAATGAATTGGTTGAAGAGGGCTGGGTTGAAGAGAGTAAATCTTTGGATCACCTAGAATATGATCCTGGAAAGAAATTAAATTATGGAGGTCTTAGAGGATAATGGCAAAAGAAAATATAAATATTTTCATGAACCCATTTTACAAAAACAAACAAACGAAAAATGGCTAAAGGGAAATTATCAACACCGGATTGGATTCGTGAAGGCTTTGATAGCAAGGCGGATTGGGAGAAAGCACAAGGAAAGAAACCTTCTGGGAAGAAAGTTGGGAAAAGTTTTAAGGTTAAGATTTGTCCAAAATGTGGAAGCTCGGAAGTTAAAGTTGTAATTGATGGAAAAGAAAGTGGGACCCCGATGAGAAAAGATTGGGAATGTAAGTCTTGTTCATGGACAGGGAAGGATATTCAAGAGAAAGAGATGAATGAAGATGAATTCCTTGAACATATGGAAAGGATGGAGGGGAAATAATGGAACAGAATTTGATTAAGATTTGGGATGGAGACTTCAGTATTGTTAAATCTAAAAAAAATTATGATAACGCTTTCGCGAATATCGTTGATGAAAATGAAATGACTATTGTTATTAATAGTAACCTTGTTAATCTGGAGGACGTTATTGAAAAAGAAGATGGCTGGAGTTTGATTACCTTTGATACAAATTTAGATTTTGAGTTAACAGGATTTATCTCTAAGATATCTTCGGCTTTAGCTGATGCGAGAATAAGTATTTTTGTTGTATCATCTTATTCTACAGATCACATTCTTGTTAAGAAAGAAAACTTGGATAAGACGATTTCTATTCTTAATGATTTGGAGGTTGAATTATAATGACAGAGGAGAAAGAGTCTCGAACGCCGACGGGCACTGAAGAGATGGATAAGAATGTTACAAATACTGGCATTGCTGGAGAGATGAAGAAATCGTATTTAGATTATGCTATGTCTGTCATTGTCTCGAGAGCTATACCTGCGATTGAAGATGGTATGAAACCGGTTCAACGTAGGATTCTTTATGCAATGAAGAAAGCAGGGATGACTTCAGATAAACAAACAAAGAAATCGGTTTCGGTTGTGGGGGATGTTTTGAAACTTTACCATCCTCACGGAGATACTTCGGTTTATGATGCTCTTGTTAGAATGGCTCAGGATTTCTCATTGAGATATCCGTTGATTTATGGTCAGGGAAACTTTGGTTCGATTGACGGAGACCCTCCTGCCGCATATCGTTATACTGAAGCTAAGTTAATGAAAATTTCTGAAGAGTTACTTCAAGATATTGAAAAGGATACTGTGAAGATGTTGCCTAACTTCGATGGTTCAACTACAGAGCCTGAATTGCTTCCTGGTAAGTTGCCTGCTTTGATGATTAACGGGGCTTCTGGAATTGCTGTAGGTATGGCAACTAATATCCCTCCTCATAATTTGACCGAAGTTTGTGACGCGATTATTGCTTATATTAAAAATTCGGAGATTAGTATTGAAGAACTTGCTGAGATTGTGACTGCTCCGGATTTCCCTACAGGAGGACAGGTTTCGGGGGACATGATTGAGTTGTATAAAACTGGTAGAGGTAAACTTATTCTTAGGGGTAAGACAAATGTTGAATCTTTGAAATCTAAGGAAGCTATTATTATCACAGAGATTCCTTACATGTTGAACAAGTCTACTCTTGTTACACAGATTGCTGATATGGCTCAGAATAAAAAAGTAAGAGATATTTCTGATATAAGAGACGAATCTTCTAAAGGAAAGACAAGGATTGTTATTGAATTAAGGAAAGGAGCAAATTCAAAGTTTGTTATCAATTCTCTTTACAAATATACAAGACTTCAAGATTCCTTTAATGTTAATTTCTTGGCTTTGGTTGGAGGGCAACCAAAAGTTTTGAATTTAAGGGATGTTGTTATACAATATGTTGAACATAGGAAGAAAGTTATTACTAATCGTTCAGAGTTTGATTTGAAGAAAGCTAAAGATAGACTTGAGATTGTTGAGGGCTTGATGAAAGCCTTGAAAGATATTGATGCGGTTATCAAATTTATTAAAGCATCTAAAAATTCAACCGATGCTCTTGAAGGATTGATTAGGAAATTTAGTTTTACTAAGAGACAGGCTCAAGCGGTTTTGGAAACACGTCTTCAACAGTTGACTTCTCTTGAACAGGATAAACTTAAGAAAGAACATGACGAACTTAGTGCTAAGATTTCTAATTTGGAAAAACTTCTTGGAGATGTAAATGAAGTTTTGAAAGTTATTATTCGAGAAGTTAATGAGTTAAAGAAGAATTATGGTGATGAGAGAAGGACTACTCTTCTTCAGAGGATGAATGAAATTTCAGAAAAGGATTTGGTTCAGAAGAAAGAAGTTGTTGTAACAATCACAGAGAAAGGATATTGTAAGAGAATGGATGTTAAATCTTATAGAGAGCAGAGAAGAGGTGGAAAAGGAGTTATTGGAAGTGGTTTAGCGACAGGTGACTTTGTAAGGCAATTAATAACCTGCTCGACTCATGATTATTTGATGTTTTTCACAACAAAAGGAAGAGTTCTCTGGTTGAAGGCTTATGATATTCCTGAGGCTGAAAGGTATAGCAAGGGTAAATCTCTTTCAAATCTTTTGAGCTTGAAAGATGAACGTGTTTCAAGTGTTATCTCTGTAGCTACTTTTGAAGATTTCTTGTTTATGGCTACAAAGAAGGGAATTGTTAAGAGAATAGAATTGAAAAATTTCTCGAGACCTAGAGCTTCGGGATTGAGAGCAATTAATCTTCCAGAGGATAATTCCGATGCCCTTATTGATGTTAGAGTTATGAAAAAAGGAGAAGAAGTTTTACTTGCTACAAAGAAGGGTCAGGCAATTAGATTCAATAGTAATGATGTTCGAGATATGGGTCGTGCCAGTTATGGTGTTAATGGAATTAAGATGGGTAAGGATGATGAAGTTGTTAGTCTTGAAATACTTGGTTCTAAAGAAGTTTTGACAATTACAAGGAATGGTTATGGGAAGAGAACAAAAGTTCAAGATTATAGGAAGACTGCTAGAGCGGGTAAAGGGGTTATGAATCTTAAAGTTTCTGAGAAAACGGGAGATGTTGTAACTACAATCTCTGTCGTGCCTACTGATTCCATAATTATCACAACTGCAAAAGGAATGGTTATTAGAACTTCTCTAAAGAATATTAGAGTTATGGGTCGTGCAACACAAGGGGTTAGGGTTGTGAAACTTGCACCAGGAGATAGTGTTACTGATTTGATAAAAGTTCATGATAGTGAAGAAGAGAGCGAGAAATAATTAACTTCTTTTTCTATGGTAGGTTCTGTATCCTGGAGATTCTCTTTCTTTAAGTTCTAAGGATTTCATTACTCTTCCTATATCTTTTCTAAGTTTTTTTGGAATGATTGATGCGCCATTCACTCCCGGCCGTGCAGTATAATCCCAAGGTAGAGTATCTATTCTGACGACCTCTCCTTCGAGGTAATTGAATTCTTCCCCTTTCATTCTGAGACTGACTGATGGTTTAAATACAATATTCACAATTCCTTTTTGATGTCCTACTCTTGTCTCAATTCTACCAATTTTAGGACCCCCATTTCCGTATCTTTCTCCCTTTTTTATCTCCTTAAATAATCTAGGGATTTCTTCTAATAATTTTTTGATTCCTTCTTCAGATTTTTGTCCCCTCTCCTTACTCATGAAAACTTTCAGTAAAATTCCTATTTAAAGATTGTTGAGATTAATTGAGAACTTTAGAAAAATTATTGTGTTGAGCTTGTATCTGAAGAGGTGGCGGTTGTATCTTCAATAACATCTCGTGAAAGGAAACTCCACCATCGTGCTCTTTCCCTTAGAATATCTCCTGTTTCAGAATCAACTTCAAAATTAATTCTTTCTCTTATTTTGAATAGTCCTAGGAATCTCGCCTCTTTTCTTGCTTCGACATCATAATTTCCATCTTCACTTAATTCGATTGTTTCGTTTCCTTCCAAGTGAGCTTTTATTCTTGCTCTTATTTTCTCTCTTACTTCATCAGGTAGAACTTTAATCTCTCTTGCCTCACCAGTTTCGTTTCCGTCTTTATTAAATACTCCATAAATTTTTCCATCTCTATGATAAACTTCAACTTTAGTTCTCATCTTTGATTCTCCAACTCTAATTTCAACTTCGTTACCAGAATTTCCTGCCTCGACTCTTATTGTTTTTCTTGTTACTCCGTCTTCTCCTGTAACTTCACATCTTAATACATTCCCCTCTTGACTACATCCTTCGGGAAGTTCCCCTGCCGCCTCTCTTATTCTTAATCTGTTTCTTTCTTCAAGAGCTTTTTTTATTCTTTCTGCGTCTTCTCCCTCAGCTCTTACTCTTATTTCTCTTTCAATTTCTCCGTCCCGAATTCTTATCCTTGTCTCGGTTCTTATCCTTTCTCCATCCTCATTTGTTGTTTCAGTTCTTTCTCTTGTCTCTATCCTATCTCCTGAGCCCGAATTATCTGTTGTTACTGCGTCTGTGCTCCCGGAATTATCATCTTCGTGGGCAAGAACAAATACAGAATTGATTAACATACTAAACATAAGAATTAATATCAAACTTGAAACCACCAATTTTTTCATATTTTAATTTAGTGAAAAGTGTTTATAAATATTCCTTAGTATGCAACAACTTCCGATGGTGGGATGTAATCTTCAGGAATATTGTTTTTTGTTGAATCTGTTCTTGTTGAGTCCTGCTTGTAGAGTCTATAATCTAAAATAACTTCTTGTGTAATTTCTTTAGATTCTCTTAAACTTGGAATTGTGTTTTCTGGGCTTGGTCCAAAAGTTGTTGCGATTGTGAAAACTAAAAATACTAAACTTCCCCAAAGCCATTCTCTTTTTGTAAGTTTTGATCTTTCTCTCCTTTCAATTAACTGAGTTCTATAATCTAAATTTCTATTTATTGCCCAAGGATGAGAGTGGGTTGTTAATGGTGATTCTCTTTGGATATCTTCTGTTACAATCATTTTATCTTCTTCTCTCCCTTAGATTGTTTAGACTAATCGGGTTTTCACCTTTTATCCTTTCTATTTTTTCTCCGGTTGTTTTAGCTTCCCACCTTGTAATCTTTCTTCCACTTACAACGGAACGGGATGCACCATCTCCAATAAATGCGATTCCGTCTGAACCAACAATATAAACATCTCCTCTCCCATCATTATTGAAATCCATTTCTCCGTAAGAAGTTTGTATTCCTCCATGATATTTATCTAGATGGGAATAAACTTGGTTTTTGGAGTTAAGAATTGGACACTCATGGATATTGGCTTCTGCTTTTGTTTTTTCTGGACCGCATTTTGGTAAAGACAATGCTAAAAGGGATGATAGTACAAGAGGACTTATTCTTTTAAATTCCATAAAAAAAGAGATTTTTTTTGGTTTATAATTCTTGTGATATTCGAATTTTATTTGGAGATATTCCCGTATCCAATCAATCGCCAGTGGCCGTCAATATTCCTTGCGATTCCTACTTGGTCCTCTTTTAAGATAACTGCTGGAAGATTTAGTGAAAGTTCCACTTCAGTGCCTTCAGCACTGTTCTCCAGTTTTTCTACTGTTCCTACAGTGATGGTAGTGTTTATGCTTAACATGAGAAGCTCTTTTGTTTTCAGTGGTTCAACAGATTTTTCATTCTTTAATCCAGAAACCTCTTCGAAGAGATTTGGCTTCATTTTTAGTTTGTAGCTTATTTCTGGAAGAGAACCAATATGTGAGACTATCCCTCCCCTTAAGGAATCTGCTTTTGTGACTGAAGGGTCGAGGGATGTTTCGATTGAGACGCTTGCTCCGGGCAAGACTTCTTTAACATTTGAAGCTCCCCTATGAAGGGATAGTATCTTTGTTGTTAGGGTTTTGTAACTTTCGGTTTCGCGAGAGTGCGCTTTTTTGATATTTAGTCCTGGCTTTATCTCAATCTCTTCTCCGACTTTCAAAACCCCTTGTTTTAGAATTCCTCCTAAAACTCCTCCCTTTAGTTTTTCAATTTCAAATCCGGGTCGATTGATATCAAAACTTCTTGCGACAAAGAATAATGGTTCTGATTTTGAGTCTCTTTTTGGAATTTCAATTTTCATAATTTCTTCAAATATTTTGTCAATGTTAATTTCTTGCTGTGCAGAAACAGGAATTATTGGAAACTTGTCACTTGCAGAACCAATTGTGTTTTTCAAGAATTCTTTTATTTCTTTGTAATTTTTTAGAGCTTGTTCTTTTGTTGTGAGGTCTATTTTATTTTGGACGACAATTACGTTTTTTATGTTCTTTGCTTGTAAGGCCATTAAGTGTTCTCGCGTTTGGGGTTTTATTCCTTCATTTGCAGCTACAACTAAAATCGCTGCATCAATAATTGCCGCTCCGGAAAGCATTGTTGCCATAAGCATTTCATGTCCAGGGGCATCGATGAAACTAACATATCTAACTGGTTCGCCTTTTTTCCCGTTTTCTTCTTCTTTATTTGTAAATCCTGAAGCGTGTTTGTAGATTGTTGTTTCTGCGTAACCTAATTTGATGGTAATTCCTCTCTTTAGTTCTTCAGAATGAGTGTCTGTGAATTTTCCAGAAAGACGGCTAAGTAAAGTTGTTTTTCCGTGGTCAATATGTCCCACAACTCCTATGTTAATTTCTGGCAAATCTTTGGCTGTTGTCATAAGTTTGTGAGAAGAAGTCTGTTAAAAAAGGTTTTGGTGAGTTATAAGGCCTGATTGAATTCTTTCAGTGCTTTTTCTACATTCTGTTTAGGGGTTTTATCTCCTTTCTTGATATCAACAACACTCTCTTTTATCTCTCCCCCTTCAACTTTGTATATGTATTTTTTTCCTTCAGGGATAATTAGGTCTTGGGGTACAATCATTGTCATATCAGAAGTGGTTCTATCTCCCCCCATCTCAATCTTAGTGCCTGCCCCCATCTCTCCATAAAATTCGATACTCTCTCCATATCGTTCCCTTTCAAACTGAGTCCTAAAACTAGTCAAACTCTCTCTCGTGCTTTCAAGATTTCCAAGTGCTGCTTTAAGTTCTACCCTTGCTCTAGTCTGAGCTGGTTTTGGATTCCTTTCCATAAAACCTAGTGCGCTTCTGAAGACACCGAGCATTTTGTTATAGGCCATGTCTTCTGATTCTGCTAAATGAATCACTCTTTGATATTGCTGAAATAGCTGTTGACTTGCTACTCTCTCAAAAATTTTTTCTGCTGTATCAACAATAGTGTCTTGAGCCTTAGTTAGTTCCTCAAGTCTTCTTTCTCCTCTTTCGACCTCAGATTTACTTAGGTATCCAGTAAGTTTGAGCCGATTTGTTTTTCCTCTTAGAGGTATTGTAGACACAACCTTAATTCTGTGTCCTGCTTCAAGTTCAGCACCTTTTACGTGACCTGCCACGATAATTGCCCCTTCTCTTGAAGGAGCGCATATTCTACAATCTTCAACTCCTGGAGAGGCATATATAGATCCTTTTTGAACAGAGTATCTACAATCAGCAATTCCCTTTAGTGCAATTAGGTCTCCGTCTGGTTGAGAGAGGTTTCTACTGAAGACTCTATTCTCTTCTAAATATGTTTTTAGTCTGTTCATGTAAATTTATTCTGATTCTTACTTTATAAATTTAAAACGTTACCTGCGGGTTGTTAATTGAGAATTATTCCTTCTTTTCTTCCGCAGATTCCTCTTTCTTTTCTTCAGTCTTTGGAGTCTCTTTTGTTTTTAGAGTTTCTGTTGCAGGAGCTGCTTCTTCTGTTTTGGGTGCTTCTGCCCCTTCAACAGGCTTAGGCATATTTTGGTCTGGGAAAATTTCTTGGAGTTTTTTATTACCTTCTTTTAGAATTTTAAGATTTATTTGGATTATATCTGGAGAGATTACACGACCTCTAACTGTTTTTCTTAACCTTAATCCTTTTCTTGTTTTGTTAGCTACTTTGAATTTTCCTTCTCTTCTTGGTCTTTGGTGCATTCCTTTTTCATAACTTAAAAGAAGTTTTTTTAATCCGATTCCAGGGACGTCTTTATGGGATGTGAATCCTGCTTTATCACTGGTTCCGGTTATCTCGAATTCGTAACCCTCTAAATCTGGGGAGATGTCTTTTCCTTCGATTTTATTATGAAGTTCCTTTCCAAGGAGTGATTCGCTCTCGAGCTCTAGCTTGAAAGTCTTTCCCGATTTTTCTGCTATATTTATCTTGAATGGCATTTTTATTATACAATTCTCCGCCCACCCAGCCCCTAAAGAGCGTGTGAGCATGATAATTATTGATTTAGAAGGTTTTTAAAGTTTTCAGGCGGGTTTTCGCTATTGCGTGCCCCAGTCGGCTCTTTTGTTTCTTTTAATTTCTGCGAGTTCCTGTAATAGAGAAATCTCTTTTGAAGAGAGCAAATCCTTGTTCTTTCTAAAGTTTTTAAATTGATATTCTGAAATTTCGCTGTATGCAAATTCAACTTCTTTCATCCTTCTCTCAAAATTTATTCCTGGGATTGAGATTGCTAATTCTTGTCCTTCAGAAGCCTCATCCACAGATTTGTTTTCTGCTTGCAGATTTTTTATTGAACCGATTTCTTCGCCATTTTGGTCTATGATTTTCATGTTTGGAATTAATTTTCCCGCTTCAATTTTTATCCCAAATATTGCGGGACTTGTGTTTCTGAAAACATAACTGTGCAGAATTTTAATTTTAGCTAGAGGAGCCATGGACATCATCCTTTTCTTTTCGATATCTTTCTTTCTTTGAGTTCTAAATTTGGAAAGGTCTTCAATAAGCTTGTAGATAACTTCATCTGTTAGGACCTTGATGTTTTTTGTTTGTTTTCTTAGTTCTTCTGCTTCTTCATCTATTGAAACATTGAAACCAATGATAATCGCATCAAGCTCGTTAATTTGTAAGTTTGCTTTTGCGCTAATGATATCTGATTTGTTTATGCTTCCGATTCCTGCTTTTACTACAGGGATTTTTCCATCTTTTAGAATTGAGAGTAGAGCTTCAAGGCTTCCAAGAGAATCCGCTTTTGCGATTATCCCTTGTTTGTCTGTTTGAATATTCTCTGTTATTTGTTGTTTGAATATTTTTTTAACTTCCTCTTCATTATCTTTGAAAACAACAAAAGGCATCCCAGGTAAAACCTCTGCTTTACTTGTAATTTGAATTCTTATTCCTGTTGCTGCCGTTACTTTATCTTTGGGTTGGAATTTATTTGAAAGAGGTTTTATCTCTTCTAAAACTCTGATTTTTGTAATTGTTGGCTTTGCGGAGCTTGAACCAGCCGAGAGATTTGCAATTGCAATTTCATCTGATTTTTCTAGGGTTCCATCGTAAAGGATGGATTCGAGATAAGAATTGTCTTTTTCTTTTTTTATTTCTAAAACCACGCCTTTGGCTGTTTTACCTAAGGTGATTTTTTCTCCGAGATATTTTTGACTTAGACCACAGAGAACCATAACTAATTCTGGAATGCCTTGTTGGGTTCTTGCCGATGTTGGGACCAATGCAATTTTTTTAGAGAAGTCTGAAACATTGTAAAATAAATCTGAGTCAAAGCCATGACTTTGTAAAGCTCCGATTAAGGTTAAGTATTTTTCTTGGAAGTTTTGTTGAACGTTTTGAGGTTGAGTTTCAATGCTTTGTTTGAGTCCTACCTCTTCCTCTTTCTTTGGACTTCTCCATCCAGAGATATTATCTAATTTATTTAGTGCGATTACGAAAGGAGTTTTATTCTGTTTTAGAATTTGTATAACTTCTGCTGTTTGGGGTTTAATCCCTTCGTTTATGTCAATTACTAAAACCGCGAGGTCTGCTAGAGAGCCGCCGCGTTTTCTTAGATTTGTAAATGCGGCGTGTCCGGGCGTGTCGATGAAGAGAAATCCAGGTATTGTGAGATTGATGCCTGATTTTTCTATCAAGGGACATGTAGATTTTAGTTTATCTGCAGGATAGAGGGTGAATGAAATCTTTTGAGTGATTCCTCCGGACTCAGAGGCTTGAACAAAGCTACCTCTAAGAGAATCAAGGATTGACGTTTTACCGTGATCAACATGACCACATACGGTCACAATTGGAGATTTGATTGTTTCTTGTGTCATGAAAGAAATAAAAGAAATCTGGTTAAAAAGGTTTTGAATGAGAAAAAATATGTTAAAACTTCTTGAGAATTTGAAAAGTTGAGAGAAGGCGTCCGAAGCCGAAAAATGAAGAATCCGAAGATCAATCACATTCCGATTGTCCCGCCTCTCTCAACTAGTATACTGGAATATATATTTTAGAGTTTATAAATTTTTTGTTATCCTTTCTTTTTTCTCTTCTCTTTTGCGAGAGGATGATACTTCTTTATTAAAGGATATGCTATGAATGTTGCGATAATTGTTAGCCCTATGTCAAGTGCCCCATCCCAGAGAGGGTCTGTTAAAGTGAATGGTGTTATTGTTGAGAAAATTTTGTCTTGGGCTAATTCTGCTACTTCCCAAATAAATGCTACAAAAGAATTAAACAAAATTATTGATTTAAATGATTTGTTGTAGACCAAGATTAGTGCAATGGTTAGGGCAATCCCTGTCCAAAAATGGCCAAAGTATCCGAACCCTGGTATTTTTTGATACAAACCAAATATCCTTGCAAATATGTCCGCAAACAAAATTGGCAGACCAATTAGTATTGTGTGTTTCCATCTTCCCCCGTTTTTTAGAATTAGTGCTTGAATTAAGAAATAGCCTAATAACCCAACCTCTATTGCAATGACTATCTTGTTTGAGCTGTATATTATTTGAAATAATTCCAAAGCGGGAGCAATCAAACCCGCGATAACTCCAATAATGATTATCCCGGTAGTTAATCTTCTTAATCCAACGCCCTCGAGTTTCATTTATCTATTCGGAGGAAATACTATATAAATTTTCTTTTCAAAAAATTCTTAAACGGAGATTGTATGATTTGGTATAACCTGATAATTTACTCGGCGATTTTTATAAGTCTCATAAATTAATAATCAGGCATATCTTCGCTTGGAGTTGAATTCTCAGAACCTGAACTTTCATCAGAATTTTTCTCTTCAGGGTTTCCAGAGGCTTTCAAATCTTCATCTTCTATTGAGTTAATCATCTGTTTGAATTCTTGGAATTTCTCTGCCGGAATTCGAAGTCCTTTTTTTGTTGGTCCGGTGTATTTGTCTGATGTTGTGAATTCGCGTATGTCAACTCCGACTCTACCATTATATTCTCTTACTCCAACAACAATATCTGTAACTGTTCCTTGGAATTCTCCTTTGTTTATTTTTCCTATGTCTTTATCAACCATAATTATATTCAAGAAAAGAGGTTATTTAAGTTTTGTTGTGATTCTTTGAATAATAAACGCCCGCACCCAGACTCAAACCGCGATTCCGCTTCGCTGCATACGCTTCGCCCAGTCCGACATCCAGATGATGGAACTTTCAGTTCCATAAACGCCCGCACCAGGAATCGAACCTGGATGCCCAAGGGGCTCCGCTTTCGAGGCGGATGCACTACCATTATGCGATGCGGGCTTTAGCTAACATCGCACTAACTTGTTTTTGGGGTTAACGTAAGGGGGTTGCCCCCTCGAATGCGATGCGGGCTTAAGATTCTTGGTTTGCTTATTTTAAATATTGTTTGTTTGAAATGATTTTTAAACTTCATTTTGTTATTTTTTATATGAAAAAGAGTGGGAGATTCTGGAAGAAGAAGTTTCTTAATTCGATTGGTTTTGTAGCCATGCTTTATTTTTTTGTTTTATCTTTAACCTTGATTAAAGTTTCTTCACAATCTCTAGGAAACGGAATTTTATCTCTGACTCAGAATGGAGTTAGTCCAATAAACTCTTTTGGTCTTGGCTGGCTGGCAACTTTGATTACCCAATCTTCTGGAGCGGCTGCCGCAACTTTGATTGCATTTAGTCTTGCAGGTTTTATTGGACCTGTTGTTTTGATTTACATGATGATGGGAACTCGGATTGGGACTTCTATAACGGCATTGTTCGTTGCCTTCCTTGTTCATGCCAAGAGAAGAGATTTTAGACACGGGTTTGAAGTTGGTTTAGCTAATTTGGTTTATGCATTACCTATAGCGATTGTGATGTTTTTACTTGAGCTATTCACCGGATTTTTTTCTAATGTTGGAAATAAGTTTGTAGTCCTTGGTTTTCCTATTTTTGATATTATTGAGAGAATTACATTTCCTTTGATTAATCTGCTTTCTTTTATTCCTTATCATCTTGATGTTCTTTTGGGATTGTTTGTTTTGATTGGGAGTTTGAAGTATCTTCCAAAGTTTATGATTAATATTTGGGGGGAGGCTTATTTGAAAAAACAGATAAATCGTTTTTTGAATCATAAATGGAAGTCGTTTTGGCTCGGTTTTTGGATTACGGCTATCTTGATGTCGACTAGTATTACGATTACGTTTTTGATTCCTTTTGTTGTTACGAGAATTACAAATTTGAGAAAGGTTATCCCTTATATGATTGGTGCAAATTTGGGAGGGGTTTCTGAGTTAGTGATTGGGGGATTTGTTTTAGGGCCGCAAGCGATGCCGGCGATATTTACTTACATTGCTTTCTCTGTGATTGGTTTACTTTGGATGTTTAATACAGATTTATTGTGGAGAGCGACGAAGTTTTTATCCAAGAGAACTTTATATGTTTCAAGAAAACGTGCTCTGGCATTTATTATAGCCTTTATCTTGACTGCAGTTGTTTTGAGTTTTGTTTGAGCGAAAGATATAAAAACTATAGCGTTTCTATAGAGGCATGGTTACGACTATTCAGCTTAGTGAAGATGTTAAAAAAATTCTTGACAGAATGAAAGTTGGTAAAGAAACTTATGAGGATGTTATTCTGAATGTTGTTCGGTTCGTTGAGAATCAGAAAAGGAAAAGAGAAGATTTGCTTTTGGAAGGCTGCCGGGAAATGGCTGCTGAGAGTTTAAAAATTTCTAAAGAATGGGAAGGGGCTTTGATGGATGGTTTGGACAAAAGCGAAAAATGGTAAACATAAAACGCGGCGACCTTGTCCTTGCTAATTTGGAACCTGTTTCGGGCTCAGAACAAGGAGGGACAAGACCTGTTCTCATTCTTCAAAATGACATCCAAAACAAACATTCTCCCGTAACTATCGTCGCAGCAATAACATCAAAAATATTTAGCAAGGAATTTCCGACAAATATTTTCCTCTTGAAAAACGAATCGCGATTGAACAAAGATTCAACAATACTTCTTAATCAAATCAGAACCATAGACAAGTCAAGAATAATAAAAAGAATTTCCACCTTGGATAATCACACAATGAGAAAAGTTGAGATAGCTATTAAGATTAGTTTGGATTTGGGGTAGATTTACTGAGTGCCGAAAGATATATAAAAAATTGAGTCTTTGCTTTATTAATTATTTTATTAAAATGGGAGAATACAATTTTCTTGATGTTTTGCATGAGACTCAGACCTATTTTAAAAAATTGGGGGAGAGACCATTAATTATTCCTTCTCATTCTAGGGGAGAGGTTGATATATATTTCATTAATCAAAATCAGGTAGGCCTTGTTGAATGGGATCCCATCTCTGTTGGATGCTTGGGCATAACCTATAGGGGCTGTGCTCCTAAAGATGTTGCACACGGATTGGGAAAACGTTTTAGAGATTCTCTTGGGCTTGAATTTAAAGTTGAGGAAATAGAACTTGTTAGTTCATTAGATTTTTTTGGAGGTGAAGATGCACGAAGTTCCTAAACTTGATTATTCATTTGATGCGCTCGAACCGTTTGTAGATGCGAAAACTATGGAGATTCATTACGGGAAACATCATCAGGCTTATATTGATAAATTGAACGCGGCGCTTGAGAATTATTCTGAACTCCAAAATAAAAGTGCGGAGGAACTTGTTTCTGATCTTGAGAGTGTGCCTGAAGAAATAAGGACTGCTGTGAGAAATCACGGGGGCGGACATGTCAATCATAGTTTCTTTTGGAAGATTTTGAAGAAGGATGTTTCTTTGGATTCTGAGGGTGCGAAAGAGATTAAAGAAGCCATTTGTGGCGAGTTTAATTCTTTGGAAGAATTTCAGAAGGCTTTTAAGGAGGTTGCCTTAGGGGTTTTCGGTTCGGGTTGGTGTTGGTTAGTTGTTGATAATTCTGGAGAACTTAAGATTGTTGGGACTAAGAATCAGGACTCGCCTTTGTCTGAGGGGAGTAAGCCCTTACTTGGCGTTGATGTTTGGGAGCATGCTTATTATTTGAAATATCAGAATAAGAGGGCAGATTATATTGATGCGTTTTTTAATGTGATAAATTGGGCTAAAGTTAATGAGAATCTTTTGGATGTTCGGAAGGGATAATCTTATCAATAATTAATAATCATGACGACCTCTGACTTAAAGCTTTTGAGCATAAAGCAAATTAATGATAATCTTGAAAAGTTTCCTAATTGGAGTTTGGATGATAACGGCGCGGCGGTTGTGAGAACTTTTGTTTTTGAGAATTTTATTTCTGCTTTGGAATTTGTGAACAAGGTTGCTAAGATTGCGGAGTTTGAAGGGCATCATCCGGACATAAGGATTTATGGATACAAGAATGTGGAAATAAAATTATCGACGCATTCTGTTGGCGGATTAACTGATAAAGATTTTGATGTTGTTTCTGGTATTGATGGTTTGGCTGTTACTTAGTTTGTTTTCGGAAGATTTTTAATTAATTCCACCGTACCCGCTCTTGGTATTTAGACAGTTATGGAGTTTGTTGATAAAAATGATCGCTATATTCCGACTTCGCACGGCTTATTCTATTTCTAACTACTGCTTACCACGAAATCGCTCAACTCGGATGAAAATTCTTAACTATAAAACGCTAGGAGGTGTATCTCGAAGCTGGCTAAGTTATCAAAATTGTTTTGGTTTCAATGGGATAGAAAAAAAGCACTCTGCACAAAAAGTGGTTTAGTTATTGTGTGAATCTATTTCTTAGAGATAATTTTAAAAACACCCTCGCCCAACTATTTCTATGTTATGGTGGATAATTGGCGCAGTCATTCTTTTAGTGGTAATTTTTATAGTTTATTATAACCGATTTGTTACGCTTGAGAATCGAATTGGAAATTCTCTTAGTCAGATTGATGTTCAGTTGAAGAAGCGAGCGGATTTGGTTCCGAATCTTGTTAATGCGGTTAAGGGTTATGTTAAGCACGAGCGTTCGGTTATGGCTGATGTTACGAAGGCGCGAAAGGCGTTTATGGGTGCTAGGGATTTGCAGAGCAAGGTTCAGAAGGGTGCGGTTTTACAGAGTGCACTTGGCTCGCTTTTTGCTATCGCAGAGAACTATCCTCAACTTAGAGCTAACGAGAATTTTTTACAACTACAACAAGAGCTGTCAGCTATTGAAGACAAGGTTGCGTACGCAAGACAGCATTACAACGATTCTATTTTGAGTTACAATAATTTAACAAAGAAATTTCCCGGGATGATGTTTGCGTCATTATACGGGAAGTCGGCGAAGAAATATCTAGAGATTCCTGAAGAAGAAAAGGCAGTTCCTAATGTTTCGTTTTGAAAGTAACTTTTTATACTCCTTCAGATTTATTTTTTTATGACACAACGATTATCATTCCACGACCAAATCCAGAGAAACAAGGTAAAATCTTTCTTTTTAATTGGAATAATATTTGTCTTTTTCATTGCTTTTGGTTATTTGATTTCTCAAATTCTTGATCCGAGTTATTTTTTTATCGTGATGGTTTTCGCGACGATATTTTCTTTGATTTATGTTATTGCGGGTTATTATAATTCGGACAAGATTTCTTTGGCTTCGGTAAAAGCCAAAGTGGCTTCTAGGACTGAATACGGGGCGTTCTATCACGCTGCCGAATCTATGAGTATCGCTTCTGGTTTGCCTGTTCCGAGACTTTATGTTATGGAATCTGAGGAGATTAATGCGTTTGCTTCCGGTAGAAATCCAGAGAAGGCGGTTATTTGTTTTACGACAGGTGCTTTGAAAAAACTAGATAAATATGAACTTGAAGGAGTTGTTGCTCATGAGATGTCGCATATTGCTAATTATGATATTCGGTTTATGACTTTGACTTCTGTTTTAATTGGGATGGTTTCTATAATTGCGCAGATGTTTTTGAGGAGCTTGTGGTTTGGAGGAATGGGAAGAGATAGAGATGCGAGAGCACAGATAATTATGATTGTGCTGGGAATTTTGTTTGCTATTCTCGCACCGATTGCCGTACAGATTATTTCTTTTGCGGTTTCAAGAAAGCGTGAGTTTGCTGCTGATGCGACTGGCGTGAAATTTACGAGACATCCTCGCGGGCTTGCGGACGCTTTGAAAAAAATAAAAGAAGAACATGTTTCTTCAAGAGAAACTAAACATAGATTTTCGAAAGCGATGGCTCCGCTGTTTATCTCAGATCCTTTTAAGAGAAAAATTTCTGGATTGTTTGCGACTCATCCTCCGGTTGATGAGAGGATACGAAGATTGGAGATGATGTGAAAATTATTGCCTACCGCATCTTTGACTTAAGTCTATATCAGTAAGAAAACGTGTCTCTCACCAACTTAATTAATCTAAATTAAGTTCTCTTTTTTCTTTTATTCCTTCAAGAACTTCTTCTCCATAGATTAGATTACTCGGATGCCATCTCCATTCTTTTTTGAGAGTATTTATTCTTAGAGAATAGTCGCCTTTATCTGTCCAGGATTGGTATGCCATTAATCCGAGATTTACTAATTCTCCAGCATCATAAATTGGGAAAACTTCTGCTTCATCTCTTTCGGGACCTTCAGATGTTTGAAAGTAAACTTCTCCTCCTGAATCTAGAACTTTATTAACCAATCTCCCAAGTTCGTTTATCTCGCGAATTATTTTTGAGGGTGAAACAAAGAATTTTGAGGCCATATCTTTTATCGCTCTCCATTCCCCTTTTTCTCTTTTTCTTAAAATTTCCTTTGAGATCCTTATTGAAAGAGTCATGTTTCTTTAAGAGAGTTAAGTTTTTTAAGGATTGTTTTTCTTGAGAACATACATGGAAATTACAAAATCAACTCCGATAAAAGAACTTCTTGAGAAACACCCTGCGGTTGTTGAAGTGCTCATGGGTTACGGCTTAAATTGTGTGAATTGTCATTTTTCCATGTACGATACTTTGGAGAGCGGTTTGAAAATTCACGGGCTTGACCACGAGATTGATATGATTCTTAGAGATTTGAATGAGGTTGTTTCGGATTCTGATAAAAATAGCTAGGCGATAGATCTCGTCTTATTTGGGCTAAGACATGCTTGAGATAATTCTGAGAAAAATTTTTGTGCATGAGAATTGTCCGTCCTTTCTCCTCTTTCCATTGCTGTTACTGACCCTAATGTTCTTAGAAGATTTGCATCTATTTCATCATATGTAGATGTTGGGAATATGTCTCTTACCATTTCTGGGAGGTCTTTTTCATTGGGGTTTTGCCATAGGGGAGTGTATGAAGGCTCCCTAAATCTTCTGCATTCAAGAGTTAGACTTACAGCGTCTCCAACGATTAGGTCTGTTGGTTGCTTTCCTTCGGAATATTCTCTAAGTGCCTTTCTCGTGTTCTCTGCTCTGAATCCAATTGTAAAATGGTATAGGTTCATAACTTTTCAAATGACTGGAGTTATATAAATATTCTTGTTCTAGGATTAGAGTTTACGCTCTGCCTTCGGCTCCGCGATATTCTTTTTGGTGTCTTATTTATCTTTGATTCTGGATGATTAGTTTTTTATATCTCGTTTTCTTTTTCCTATACTGAGAATCTTTTTTAATGTCCTGCCGAAGACTCCGGTCTTATGCTTTCTTGCTTCCTCTAAGGAATCTGCAGATTTGACTCTAAAATAATCTTTGACATACGCGGCGATTCCGTACAAAAACTCGGGGATTGTCTCTCTCGTATAAAGCGGTTCAATTTTGAAAGAATCTTCAACAAGTCCTTCTCTTTTAGCTTCTTGCTCAAATAGTTTAAATCTCCAATATTGAGTTGGATTAGTTGCAATTTTTAAGTGTTCCATTTTCTTTCTTTTAAGTTTGTCTAGTGAATAAAGAAAGTTTTCAAGAGTGTCTGTTGATCTGCCTTCAATAATCATGTCGGAGGGTTTAAGGCTGTGCTTTCCTCTCAACTCCTTATAAATCTGGTATTGCTGTGTTTCTTTTAAGACTCTTCCCCTTTTGTCCCGGTCAATAAATCCCGAAACAAGAACATAAGGTTTGTCCTTAGATTTTTTATAAGACCTCATCGCAGAAGAAATTCTTTTTTCATTCAATTCCTCTCCTCCCGTGGGAATTACAATTGTTTCAAGCGACCTTCCCTTAATGTAAAATATTGCCGAACCTAAAATCAAGGAAAGACCAATAATAAAAAAAAGATTATTTTGGACATTGGTTTCTGTGCTGATTACACTTCCTGTTAGATTAACCTCTAAAGATATAGCTAAAAAAATTAGTCCGAACAAAAATAACAAAACAGGTAATTTTTTCATTTCTTAGATAGTATCTTTTCATATAAAAACATTTATAATTCAAAATGGAGTAATTATCTTAGAGAGGATTTTTAACTTAGAAGACCATGAAGCTATTGTTTCTATTAAGAGACGGTTTGGGAAGTTGGAAGGGAAGCGTGGGAAGAGGAAATAATTTGTGCTCCACTTCGTTACCGCGATTTTCCAACCTATTAACGAGAAATCCGAGGAGTAAACTAGTTGGGGTGTTTATATTATTCTTCAATTAATCATGAGCGATAGCGAACGCAATTTATTTTTTCTCTTTTTTCTATAAGTATTGAGATACCGACAAACCCAAAACCCTTAAATAACCAAAAAATTCTGAATCTGTATGGTTAGAGAAGGTATCGTAAATTTGGTAGTTCATAAAACAAATGTTGAGCTGGCTAGAAGACAATGTATGGAAAATCAAGATTTTAATCTTGTAGGCAAGATAGATGGAGCTCTTAAAGAAATTAGAGATGTCCTTTCTTCGCCAAGTACAATTGATTATGATCATTTCTGCTTCGACCGAGTTTTCAAGGAATTGAAAACTAAGAAGGAAAGATCTCTCGTTATTCTATATGGAGGCCATAGGGACCTTTGTCTCGAAGAAATTTCTAGATACTTGATTGAAGAAGGATTCCCTGTAGCCTATAGTATTCATGGCACAATATAGAGATTATTTTCTTGTTACCCAAAACTCTTAAATAACAACCTCTTTCTGTTCTTGTATGGAAAATCTGCCTGAGATAACACGCGAGAATTATGACCATCATAATGCTGAGAATTTGGTTTTCAAGTCGGAGCTTGGATTGTCTGAGGAACTTGTTAGGCGGATTTCTTCTGATAAGGGCGAACCGGAGTGGATGCTTGCTAAAAGATTGGAAGCGTTGAGACTTTTTGAAGAAATGCCGATGCCTAATTTTGGTCCGGACCTTTCCGAATTGGATTTTAATAATATTCATTTTTATATGCGACCGGATTCTGTGAAAAATTCTAGAAGTTGGGCGGAAATTCCGGAGGAGATAAAGAATACTTATGAACGGCTAGGGATTCCACAGGCGGAGCGAGAGGCACTTGCAGGAGTTGGAGCTCAGTATGAAAGCGAGACTGTTTATCATAATTTGAAAAAAGAATGGGAATCACTTGGCGTTGTGTTTTTGGATTGTGATGAAGGCCTTCGGCTTTATCCTGAGATGTTTGAGAAATATTTTATGACTTCTTGTATAAAACCAAGCCTTCATAAATTTACTGCGTTGCATGGTGCGGTTTGGTCTGGAGGGACTTTTATTTATATCCCAAAAGGTGTGAAGGTAGAACTTCCGTTGCAGGCGTATTTTAGAATGAACGCGAGAAAAGGCGGGCAGTTTGAGCATACTTTGATAATTGCTGATGAGGGTTCGGAAGTTCATTATATTGAAGGTTGCTCCGCTCCAATCTACGATGAGAACTCGTTGCACGCGGGATGTGTTGAGATTCATGTTTTGAAAGGTGCGAAGGTTCGTTATTCTTCGATTGAGAATTGGAGCAAGAATACTTATAATTTAAACACGAAGCGCGGTATTGTTTCTGAGGACGGGGTTTTGGAATGGGTTAATGGGAATACGGGGAGTAAGGTTACGATGTTGTATCCGTGCTCGGTTCTCGCGGGTAAAAATTCTAAAACGGATTATGTTGGAATTGCGTATGCTGCACGAGGGCAGAGTCAGGATACGGGTTGTAAGGTTTATCATCTTGCCGAGAATACAAGCTCGCATATAATCAGTAAGAGCATTTCTTTAGATGGAGGGATTACAAATTATCGTGGGTTGGTTAAAATTAAGAAGGGTGCCCGTGGATCCCGATCGAGAGTTGTGTGTGATGGATTGTTGCTTGATTCGGAGAGCGAGGCGGGAACAATTCCTCAGATGGATGTTCAGGAAAATGATGTTGAAGTTTCGCACGAGGCTGCTGTTGGTCGCATTGGAGAGGACCAATTGTTTTATTTAATGAGTCGTGGTTTGTCTGAGGAGGATGCTACTAAGATGATTGTCTCTGGCTTTATTGAGCCTCTTATTAAAGAGTTGCCTGTGGAATATGCTGTTGAGTTGAATCGGTTGATTGAGCTCGAGATTGAGAATAGTGTTGTATAGTTGGAAATTGGGGAGGGGGTTGTTTAGATAATTTTAAGAACGTTTGATTTATTTAATTTTATGCCAGTGCCTAAATATGATGAAATGTTTAACGCTCTTCTAAAAGCTCTTCATAAGCTAGGAGGCTCTGCTTCTAATTCTGAAATAGAAGAAGAAACCGCCAACATTCTTGGACTTTCTGAGACTGAAGTTAATGAAATTCATAGGGGCAATAGGACTAAGTTTAGTTATCGTCTCGCATGGGCGAGAACTTATTTGAAAAACTATGGGGTAATTGAAAATTCTGCTAGAGGGATCTGGTCTTTAACTCCTAAGGGAAGTGCAACGAATTTTGTTGATAAAGATGAAGTGACTAACTATGTGAAAAATATACAATATGATAAGGAATCTATTGATGAAGAAGTTGAAGGGGAAGAGGCATGGAAGGTTTTGTTATTGGAGAAAATTTTGAATATTTCTCCAGAAGCATTCGAAAGACTTTGCCAAAGAATTTTAAGAGAATCTGGTTTTGAAAAAGTTGAGGTGACTAGAAGAACTGGGGATGGAGGGATTGATGGTCGAGGGGTGTTTAAATTAGGTGGCCTTTTGAGTTTACATGTAATTTTTCAATGTAAGAGATGGAAGGGGAATGTGAGTTCTAAGGAGATTAGGGATTTTAGAGGTGCTATGGCTGGAAGAACTGACCATGGCCTTTTTATTACTACTGGAAATTTTACAAGAGATGCTAAAGAAGAAGCAGTCCGGGACGGTGTTCCAAAAATAGATTTAATTGATGGAGAAGATCTAATTGGAAAAATGAGGAGTTTAAAGTTGGGAGTTCAGATTGAAGATAATGTTAGGGTAGATAAAGAATTTTTTGAGGGCTTCAAATAATCAAAATAAAAAGTAATTTTTTAGAAGAAGGTTGTTAAAATGGAACAAAAACGCACTAAACTAATTTGGTTTGTAATTTTGATGGTACTTGGAGAATTTTTGATTCTTTTAGATGCTGGCTTTGTAGGTTACCTTTATTCTACAAGTGTTTCTTTGGGAGCTGGAGAGATAATCTCATTTTGGGTTTTATTGATTTTTGGGGTATGTCTCCGATATTTCGCTGAGAAAGTTAAGTGATTCTCACCCAAAACAAAAATCACAACTACCACAATTATCCTGTGTAAAATCTTCACCAAAATATCCTAATAAAATCTTCCTTCGGCAGGTTCTGGCTTCACAATACTTCATAACTTCTTTCATCTTCTCGGCTTCTTTGTTTTTTGAATCTTCATTTTCTAATTTGTCTAGGAAGAATTCGTGTTTTCTTTTGTCTCCAAATGAGTAGAAGAGTATGCAATCACTTGGATTTCCATCGCGACCCGCTCTGCCTATTTCTTGGTAATAGCCTTCTAGAGTTTTAGGGAATGTGTGATGGATTATGGTTCTTACGTTTGGCTTGTCGATGCCCATCCCGAATGCGAGCGTTGCGACTATAATATCTGCTTTATTTTGGATGAATAGTTCTTGGTTTCTTTTTCGTGTTTCGGGGTCGAGACCCGCATGATAAGGAAGGGTGTTAAGTCCGTGATAATTTAGCTTCTCAGATATTTGTTCGACTTCTTTTCTCGAGAAACAATAAACTATTGCTGATTCGCCCTTTTTTACTTCAAGGATTTCGCGTATTTTTTCAAAGCTCTTGTTTTTTCTTAGAACTCGGAGATTTAGGTTTTTTCTGTCGAAGCTTGATATGAAAACTTCAGGATTCTTTAAGGAAAGCTCTTGAATTATATCTTCTTTGACCTTTTCTGTTGCGGTTGCTGTTAGTGATATAACGGGAGCATTTGGAAACATTTCTCTTAGGCTTTTTAAGTTTCTGTAGCTTGGGCGAAAATCATGGCCCCATTCGGAGATACAGTGTGCTTCGTCAACCGCGATGAGACTTATTTGTGAAACTGCCATGAGACGCATAAAACCCGGGCTGTCCAGTCGTTCGGGTGCGATGTAAATAAGTTTGATATTTCCGTTTATTATTCCGAGTTCTATTCTAAGAGATTCTTCAGAAGTTAGGCTCGAGTTAATGTATTCTGCGTGTATACCTTGCGATTTCAGCCGGTCGACTTGGTCTTTCATTAAAGATATGAGTGGTGAGATAACAATTGTTAGACCGTCGAGCTTTAACGCGGGAATTTGATAGCATATTGATTTTCCTCCGCCTGTTGGCATTATTGCGAGAACATCCTTCTTGTCGAGAACTGCCTGAATAACTTCTTTTTGTGTTGGTTTAAATGAATCATATCCAAAATACCTCTTTAGTAAATCTTCCATTAGACTTCCAGATGATAAGGGTTTAAAATATTAACGTCACAAAAACCTTAAATAATGATTTCTTTCTTGTTTTTGTATGAAACTAACAAATTCAATGGTTAAAGAACTCAAGAAAGATTTTCCTATTTTTAAAAATAATTTGGGATTGGTTTACTTAGATAGCGCTGCGACATCTCAGAAGCCTCAGCAGATTTTGGATGCGGTTAATGATTTTATTGAGAAAGATAATGCTAATGTTTCTCGCGGGGTTTATACTTTGGCAGAGAAGGCTACTGAAAGATACGCTAAAGCAAGAGAGAAGATGGCTTCCTTTATTGGCGCCGAAGAGAATGAAATTATTTTTACAAAGAATGCTACTGAAGGTTTGAATCTTGTAGCGTATAAAATAGATTCACTAATTCCGGAAGGGAAAGACGAGATTTTAGTTACAGAGATGGAGCATCATTCTAACTTTGTGCCTTGGCAGCAGCTTGCCAAACGATTGGGATTCAAGTTTAAAGTTGTGAAAATTACTAAGAACTTTACTTTGGATATGGATGATTTGAAAGAGAAACTTAGCGAGAAAACTGCGTTGTTTGCTTTTACTCATGTTTCAAATGTCCTTGGGGCTGTTAATGATGTTGGGCTTTTGGCTTCGTTGGCTAAAGAGAAAGGTGCTTTGAGTGTTGTTGATGCGGCTCAGAGCGTTCAGCATCTTCCGATTTCGGTCAAGGATATTGATTGTGATTTCCTTGCTTTTTCAAGTCATAAAATTCTTGGACCGAATGGAATAGGAGTTCTTTACGGTAAGAGTGAGCTTTTGAAAAAAATGAAGCCTTTCAATTATGGAGGGGGAATGATAAATAAAGTTACTTTTGAAGAAACAGAGTTTGCCGAACCGCCGCAACGTTTTGAAGCCGGGACTCAGAACATTGCTGAGGCTGTGGGTTTGACTGCCGCTATTGATTATTTAGAAAAGATTGGTCTGGAAAATATTTTTGATTGGGAAAAGGAACTTACAGATTATGCTTTAGAAAAATTGAATAGCTTGGAGGGCGTTGAAGTTTATCATCCTAAAGACGGAAATTCGGTAGGAGTTATTTCTTTTACCTTGGATTCCATTCATCCGCACGATGTTGCTTCTGTTTTGAATGATTATGGAATTTGTATTCGTGCGGGACATCATTGCGCCATGCCGTTGATGAAATCGTTAGGTGTTGGTGGAACCTGCCGTGCGAGTTTTTACTTGTATAATACAATGGAAGATGTTGATGCTCTTGTCGAAGGAATTAAACGGGTTTTGGAGAGGTTTGGGTGAAATGATTAGAGAGAATATTTGCGCTCCACATTGTTCCGCGATGATATACTTTGCTCCAAAACTGACTTCGCCAAGTTTTTCCGCGTTAACTTTAATTAATGCGAAGAATTCCTTATTCGGAGACAGGAATTCAAGCCAATTAAATTGTGAGCGTAGCGAACGAAATTGATAAAATGACAAATCATAACCACACAGAAATCCCCGAAGACATGTACCGCGAGCATATTCTTGAGTTGTATAAATCGCCGAGTAATTTTGGAATTTTGGAAAAGGCAAATAAAGAAGCGACTGAGCATAATGCGATTTGTGGGGATGAGATTACTGTGCAGTTAATTACTGAAAAAGGGAAAGTAAAAGATGTTAAATTTTCTGGAAGCGGTTGTGTTATTTCTATGGTGGCTTCTTCTTTATTGACTGAGAAAATTAAGGGAATGAATATTGAAGATGTTATGAATTTGGATAAGAAAGATGTTTTGGATTTAATGGGAATTAAAGTTACTCCTGCAAGAATTAAATGTGCTTTGCTTCCGCTTGAGGCGGCTCGGAGGGCTTTGGGATGAACGAAATAGCATATATAGAACACGGAGGAGTTTACGATGTAATCTTGGGTAAGGCTCCCGTAATTGAAGGAGGTATTTACCTTGGGAAACTAATTAGAAAAGATGTAAAATATAAACATGTTATAGTACTGCCCTTCGGCCGATGGAATTTGGAAACGGCGATAAGATTTAATGAATGTGAGATAGATGATAATGTTCTCAAAATTCCTTATTTTTCTCAATCTGAATTAAAACCAAATGAGGGGGCGTATGTTAGATCGATGAGAGAGAAAATTAAATCCAAGAGATTAAATGATGTCGCTTGAAATAAAAAACTTACATGTTGAGCATGAAGGTAAGGAGATACTGAAAGATTTGAACTTAACCTTGGAGGCAGGGAAAGTTCATGCACTTATGGGCCCGAACGGTTCTGGGAAATCAACTTTAGCTTATGCTTTAATGGGACATCCGAAATACAGGATTACTGATGGCGAGATTCTGCTTGATGGGAAAGATATTTCTGAATTGAGTGCTGATGAACGTGCGAAGCTCGGGCTGTTCCTTTCGTTCCAAAATCCTGTTTCGGTTTCTGGAGTTACACTTTCAAATTTTTTGAGACAGGCGTATAATTCTATTCATTCGGATAAACTTTCTCTGTTGGAATTTAGGAGAATTTTAGGGAAAAAGGCTAAAGAATTAAATTTGGATGAGAGTTTTCTTTCAAGATATTTGAATGAGGGATTTTCTGGAGGAGAGAAAAAGAAGGCGGAGATTTTGCAGTTGCTGGTTTTGAATCCAAGAGTGACTGTTCTTGATGAAACTGATTCTGGATTGGATATTGATTCTTTGAAACTTGTCTCTGAAGGGATTAACAAATTTATGAACAAAGATAAAATTGTTTTAGTTATTACCCATTATAAAAGAATTCTTGAACTTGTGAAGCCTGATAAAATCTCTGTGATTGCTGAAGGGAAAATTGTTCGCGAAGGTTCCTCTGATTTAGTGGACGAACTCGAGAGAGAAGGTTATGGTTGGGTTGGGGGGTGAACTCTGATTGGAGCAGAAATCCGCAATATAAAACAAAGAATTATATTAACCTAAACAGCTACAATTTACAACTTATTAACCACCCCGTTACTTTTGTTCATTACGCTCTCTGAAAGTATCCTGTCTATCAAAGGAAAAATAATTCATCCCTATTTGATTTTACTCATTAACTCTTTCTTAGGATTTAAAATTTTCCACGAGAATAATCACTTCTCACCAATCGTCATAAGCGAAAAAATCCCGAGTCGCTTTTCTTTTATGTTTTTGAAGCCGTGTTTGCGAAAAAGTTCGTGGAATTCTTTTTTTAGGAGCATGCGGGAGTTTGCGGGTTCTAAGTTCTTGAAGAGCCAATTTCCTACATGACCAAAACTAAAATCCGCAATAACAAGTGTCCCGTCTTTTTTTAACGCTCTGTAAAAATTTTTCATAGCTTTTTCTTGGTCTGCATAATGATGGAAAGAGTCGATGTTGAAAATGTAGTTATACCTGTTTCTAAACTCTGGACTTTTCAGGTCTTCTACAGATTGTAGTTTGATTGATGCTTTACCTTTTAGTCTAGACTTGGAAATTGAAACCATTTTTTTTGAAACATCTATTCCGTGGAGTTTTGTGTCTGGATATCTACTTTTTATTAGATTAAGAAATGTTCCGGTTCCGCAACCCGCATCTAGAATCTGAGAATTTGGTCTTATCTCTATTTGATTTAAGTCCCGACCTTGAATGTATCTGTTTATTAATTTTACAAAAGGAAATTCATAGAATGATGTTGCTTTATCAAAGAAGTGTTTGTTTTTGTTCTGAGTTTCTTTTGTGCTTAGCATGAAGAACTTAAGAGAATGTTGTTTAAAAGTTTGCGTGCTCGCTTCTCTCCGCGAGAGCCTTATTAATGATAATTAGAACAGTTGCGAAACATTTTCAATGAGGTTAACATCAATACTTTTCGTAATCTATAATTTTATTTCTTCTTAATCTTCTTAGTCAGGTAAATTATTCCGAGAACCATTAAGATTATGAAAAGAATCCAGATTATCGTCATGAAAATTCCCATAAAACCATAGCCTGAAGTCCAGTATGAGCCCATCATTCCGTAATCTTGATGCATTCCGCCGAAGCCGAAACTTCCGATGAGGAAAAATCCAAGTATAATTAAGGCTATTATTAAAAGATTGTTTTCGTTTTTCATTATGACTTAAAGTGAGTCCTTTATTTAAATTTTTGCTCTTCTTAACAAGTTTGCATTTGTTACGACACTTATGCTTGAGAGCGCCATTGCGATTTCTGCTATGATGGGATTAAGAAGGCCGGCTATTGCAACTGGGATTGCTATCGTGTTGTAGCCAAAAGCCCAAAAAAGGTTTTGTTTTATTTTTTTGAATGTTGCCTTTGAAAGATTGATTGCCTCGACTACGCCCATTAGCGAATTTTTGACCAAGACTAAATCTCCAGATTCTATTGCTATATCCGAACCAGAAGACATAACAATTCCTACATTTGCCTGTTTGAGTGCGGGGGCATCGTTTATTCCATCACCCACAAAAGCTACCATTTCTTTTTTTTGTAAATCTTCAACTTTCTTGACTTTATCTTCAGGTAATACATTTGCTATAACTTCCGAAATCCCACACTGTTTTGCGATTGCGTCCGCGGTTTGTTTATTGTCTCCTGTTATCATGACTGTTCTATATCCTTGAGAATTTAATTTGCCTATCGCTTCTTTTGAATCCGGTTTTATTGAATCTGCGACTGCTATTAATCCAATTGCCTTTCCCGATTCTGAAACAACCATGACGGTCTTCCCTTCGTTCTCGAACCGATTTAGGGAAGTTTTGAAATCTTTTAAGTCTATTTTTTCTTTTTCCATTAATGCGCGGTTACCTATTATTACCTTCTTTTTTCCTATATGACCTTCAATCCCTCTTCCCCTAATAATTTTAAAATTTTTTACAGATTTGTATTTTTTTAATGATGCTTTTATAATTATTGCTTTTGCTATTGGATGTTCGCTTAATTTTTCAAGTGATGCCGCAATTTCTAGAAGATGGCCTTCTTTGACTTTTGAATTAATATCTGTAACCTCTGGTTTTCCTTTAGTGATGGTGCCCGTTTTATCAAAAATTATTATTTTTACTTGTTTTATTGTTTGAATAGCTTCTCCTTTCCTTATTAGAATTCCTTTTTTTGAACCCATCCCTGAGCCGACCATAAGCGCTGTTGGAACTGCTAATCCGAGGGCACAAGGACATGCAATAACCAATACAGAGATTGCTACTCCCAAGGATCTTCCTACTTCGCCCACTATCGCCCACCAAGCTATAAAACTTATTAGAGAGATTATGAGTACTGAGGGCACAAAGATATTTGTTACCTTATCTGCTAGTTTTTGTATGGGTATTTTTTCTCCTTGAGCTTCTTCAACAAGATTGATTATGTGTGATAAGAATGTATCTGAACCTATGCGGGTTGCTTTTACATAAAGGATTCCGTCTTGATTAATTGTTGCACCAATAACCGAATCTCCCCGAGTTTTATCAATTGGAAGGCTTTCTCCGGATATCATGGATTCGTCAACAGAAGAATCTCCCTTGACGATTATTCCGTCTGTGGGAATTTTCTCTCCTGGTTTCACAATTATTATATCCTCTAATTTAACCTCTTCCACAGGGATTTCTATTTCTTCCTTTCCTCTTAAAATTCGTGCTTTTTTGGCTCCGAGTTCAAGAAGTTTCATAATTTCCTTGCTTGCTCTTCCTCTGGCTTTCACTTCAATATATTTTCCTGTGATGAAGATGGCCATTATCATTGAAGAAACTCCTGAATAATCTTCGGCTAAACCTAGATAACTTAGAAATCCCGTTGAATATGCGATTATTGTTCCGAGAGCTATAAGGGAATCCATACTGAAATAGAACGTTTTGAATCCCCTAAACCCTCCTTTCAAGGTGTCAAGTCCAAAAATGAATATTACTGGAAATCCTAAAATTAATAAGAAAGGTATCATAAATTTTTCAGGAATAATTGATATTCCAAAGAACCTATCACTAATCATAATCAATGCTATTGGAATTGCAAATATCCATGAACCTATAAGCTTCCTTTTCCAACTTTTTATTTCTTCATCTTCAATAGGTTCTTCGTGATTGTGTTCGCTCATTCCTTTGTTGTGATCCATTATTCAAAATCTATGTTTTTTGCTTCGTATCCAGCTCTTTTTACGGCTTCCTTTAATTCTTCTTTAGAAACCGGATCTTCACATTCGGCTGTCCCTTTTTTCAATAATAAGGAAACCCTTGGGTTTTTTACACCCTCTACTTTGGATAGGCTACGTTCTATGTTTGCTGCACAAGAAGCACAATGCATTCCTTGTATGGTTATTTTTGCTTTTTTCATTTTACAGATTGTTAATAACTCTTTTTAATTTTTCCGAAACTTGATCGGCTATTTCTTTTAATTTGGTATTTTGAATCATAGACATTGCTTCTTTGGGATTTATTGCAGAGACAATCGTCTTTCCGTTTTCTTTGTAGACTATCACATTGCACGGTAATAAGAGTCCAATTTCTTTTTCTGCTTTTAATGCTTCGTAAGCGAAAGGAGGGTTACATGCTCCGAGTATGATATATTCCTCATGTTCTATTCCAAGTTTTTTCTTTAATGTTTCTTTCACATTAATCTCTGTTAAAACTCCGAAGCCTTCATTTTTAAGAGCCTCACGAGTTTTTTCAATTGCTTCGTTAAAACCTAATTCTGTTTTCTTACTAAATCCGTAGTTCATTTTAATTTTTGTTCTAATTTAGACATTCACTGTACATCTCAGGATGGTGTCCCATATGAGTCCGCCAGTCTTCAACACTAACTCCTTCTGGAGGGGTGCACTTATCTTCCGAGTTGATTGAATTTCCAGTTATCCCTGAGTCTCTGATAGCATATATCATATTTGAGAATATTGTAAAAAATACTAGGGTGAGAACAACAAGACCTAAAATTACATAGAGTATTATTTTTTTATTCATTTAGCAATTACCTCCTTTCATTTTTCGCCTGTGATTTATTAGGATGCTTATTCCAATTACGTTTGAGATTATTCCTACACTAAGGAATGAGGTTTGGTATTTAGTTAGGAATACTGCAAGTCCGGATAATCCTAGGAAAGGAATCATTTGGAGTAAAAAGTGACTGCAGCAGGCGAGCATACTTCCAGCAGATATCCCGCCGGTTCCTGCAACAGTTCCTGTCATTGTGGCTGTATGTGCTATTGAAGTGTATAATCCTATCTGGGTTCCGAAGCCTATTGCAAGAGGGAAGATGAAATACCAGAGATTCCTTAAACTCATAAATGCAAATGCGGTTCCTTGAAAAATGGATATGATTGTTATGTAAAATAATAAAATTCCGGTTCCTGCAAGGGTTCCATATAAAATCGAGTTATTTTTTACCATTTTTTGCAACATTCCAATATTTGGTTGAATAATGATTTTATTTTTGTTGTTTTGAGTAAGTATATGATAAAAAAGAAAAACCATAAAGCTCCAATGAATATTAGACTTTTGAGATTAAAACTTTCTAGTATTGAATAAATGACAAAGATAAAACTTAGCAGCAGTGGAAGTCTGAAGACCTTGAGATTTTCTTTTGCTTTTCTTTCAAAAATATAAAACATCCCTAAGGAAGTGTGGCCCATGAGAATTGCGATTATTGTTTTGCCGTGGAATATTCCAGATAAGTAAAAGGTAAGTAAAGTTATCCACGAAATTGTAATTGATGTGCAAATTGTGCAAATTTTTTTAAGATTAAATATTTTCTTTAGTATCAGAATTAGAAAAAAGAGAATTGTGATTCCTATAAATATTGCTAGGGGTTCCATTTAAATTAAAATCTGGATTAATCCCCCTATCATTATCAATGTGAGAAGCGTGATGGTAATTCCTTGGTATGCTATCATTTTTCCTTTTCTTAATTTAGTCAATTTTTTGCTTAACATAGGAGAAGAGATAACAACGAGTCCGCCTAAAAGTCCTGTTGCTATTGAATAATTAACTGCGTAAGTTGTCCCATAATCTCCGATGAAGGGAATGTACAGTGGGCCTATTGCGGTGAATAATGGAAGAAGGGGTAGAAGTGTTGTTAGGAACACTATTGCGACAATTAGCGGTTTCTGAAATGAGATGTATTGTTTTTTGATTATTTTTGAGAACCATATGCCCATTGACATCGCGAAGGCACCTATAAATAATGCGACGGCAACTTTGCTTACTCCGAGCCAAACCGCAGCTCCGGCGGCGGCTCCTGCTCCGATTGTACAAAGAGGGCAGTGTGCGCTAACTATTTTTGTTAGAAATATAGTTAATGCTGAAATTATGGGCAAAGTAAAAATCTTTTTGTTCATTCTAAATTCTCATGAACTCGTTATAAGTTCCATCGTGATTTACGGCATAAATTATAAATTCGCCGTATTTTTGACCGGGCATTCCGGGACTTCCAGAAGGCATTCCAGGCATAGCGATTCCTGCGATATCTGGCTCTTCGGTCATAAGCTTCTCAATGGCTTCAAGAGGAATATGACCTTCAACAAAATATTCCCCGATTATTGTCGTGTGACAACTCTCAAGCTCGGCGGGAACTCCATATTGCCTTTTAATTATCTGAGGATCCTGAACATCAAATGTATTGACTTCTGGGTCAACTCTTCGGTCCATGTATTGTGAATATACACTACAGCAACCACAAGTTAGTGACTTGTAAATTTTTATGTCTCCTTCTACAGAATTAATATTCTCAACAGATGAGCTTCCCGAACCTTTTAGAGTGAATAATAGAACTAATACTACTGCGATTATTATTACTCCAGTTATTAGTGATTTTTTCATTTTGTTTTTCCTAATTTGATTTTTTACTTTAACAGCCGCCAACCATCCCGCTATATGCGCTTGCTGCTTGACCTGCGTTCGCACTTAAGGAACTCGTACCTGTTACATCGTTCTGAAAAAATACGGTGTAAATCACAGCAAGCATCAAAATTCCAATAACGGCCCAAAGCACTATTTTTTGTTTTTCCATTTATTTTTTACCTCCTAATATAATTAACACCCACCCACCATACTTCCGGAAGCTTGTCCTTGTTCTATGCCTCTGTATTTGTTCGTTGTGAGATTTATATAATCTGCTTCTATTCCGTAACTTTCTAGGACTTGTGCTTTGCCCTCAAGAATTCCAGGGAAGAAAAGAGTTTTCCATTTTCCCATTTCTATTAATATTTCTTCATCTGTGAAATCTGAGTCGTGATATTTAATCAGATATTTTGTAAGACCGCGCATAGCGTAACTGTGGGCACAACCGCAAGCTGGTTCTCCATTATTAAAGATTATTGAACGAGCACCGCAGCAGTATTCGCAAGACATTCCGTTGTGCATATTATAAAGAATGTCTATATATCTCTCAAGTTCTGTGTTAGAAAGTGTTTCTACTTTATCTATATTTCCAAGAAGCCTTATCGTTTCATCTGCTTTTCTTGGGTCATTTGGAGAAACATCATCATAAGTTATCCCGAGTTCTTCTCCATATATGGCTGGAACTCCGGTTGGGACAATTGAACTTGCCGAAACAGTCCCGATTCCTACTGCTCCACCTGTGGAGTTTCCTGAATAACTATATATTAGAATTGCTGAGAGGATTATTACTATCCCGACTTGTGCATAAAATTCCCAATCTGTCTTTTTTCCTTTCTTGGTTTTTTTGTTAACCATGAAAAACTTAAGAAATAGTTTATTATAACTGCTTTGGTGAAACTAGTTTCATCGTATGGGGCTCAGTCGCCCCCTGACAAGTCACCCCTCAAGAGAACACCTTAGGTGAGAACGGGACACGGACAAGTCACCCCCGATAAAAGGGAAACAAGTTTGAATGGGAATCAAGTTCCTTAACAAGTCACCCCCCCAAACAGACGCCTTTGGCGGGAATGGGGCTCGACCATGACAAGTCACCCCTCAAGAAAAATCTCCGAGGGTATGGAGATCTATCTTTTTTTAAAAATTATCTCTGGAAAAATAAATAAAATAAAAATAAATTGGTTTATGCGAGTTCAGCGTCGATGATTTGTTTGAATGCATTAAATGGTTGCGCTCCGCTTAATGGTTTTCCATTAATCACAAAGTAAGGCGTTCCTTGTCCTCCGGAACCAATAGCGTCTTGAAGGTCTTTCTGAACTCTATCACTATGCTTTTGAGAATCAAGACAACTGTCTATGTTGTGTCCTATTTCCTGAGCCCACGACTTTAGGTTAGAGCTGCTAAGACTGCTTTGTCTTTCAAATATCAAATCATGATATTCAAAAAATGCCTCGTCTCCGCCCTGTTCTCTTACACACTCTGATGCTACTGCGGCGGGCGTTGCCATTGGATGGATGCTATCAAGCGGGAAATGTCTGTAAACAAATGTTACATCATCTCCGTATTCTGCGAGAATTTGTTTAACGGTTGGAGCCGCTCTCTGACAGAAAGGACATTCAAAATCGGAAAATTCTATTATTTCCACCGGAGCATCAGAATTTCCGATTCTTGCACTGTCTCCCGCATCTACTTCAACTTTTGAAGGCTGGCTTGGAGCGGACGGTTGTGTTGGTTGCTGCGCAACTTGTCCTGTCGTTTGCCCATTTCCTGTAAATGCAAAAACTCCTGCAATTACTAATACCGCGAGAAGCAAAAAAGTGCTGTACTTCCATAAATCGTCTTTCTTAATTGTTATTGTTTTTTCTTCACTCATTTTAACCTCCTTTCATCTGTCTGAATTTTCTTAAAAGGAATTTTACAGATATTTCCATCATTGATTTTTCTGGTTATTTTTATTATTGAAAAACTAAGGATCCCAATTGACAAAAAAGATAGTTCCAATCCACCAAGAGGCAAAACAGAGAGGAATGCGGCACTTATACCAAAGAGAGACAATAGGCCGATTCCACAAGCTGCACATCCCGGAGCGAGCGCGCCGATGAAAATTCCTAATGAGGCAAATAATCCTCCACCTTTAAGAGTGGATTTTATTTCAAATGTTCTGTAAACAATCAAACTGAAAAGCAATCCGAATAGAATGCTAACAAAAATAAGAGAGATAAATGAGCTTGTTAACACGGTATTATGAAATCCTATGAGTAAAGTAAAAAATAGTTTGGTTGTCCCAAAAAATCCCGTTGAAGAATAGAAAGATGTTAGGGTTTTCCAATTTCCAATAATCGCGTTGAAAGAGTAAAAGACAAATGTTAGAATAATAAATAATGAAGCGTATTTCCAACTTCTGAGAACTTTCTTCCACACCTCAAAAGTTTTTTTTAGTTTCAATTTAGATTCCTCCGTGCTGACCCGCAGGTATTCTTTCTGGACCTTTGTTTGAGTAGCGTATTATAAAGTCATTAATGCGTTGCAAATCATCAGCATCAATGGTTTTATCCTCTAAATTGAATGTATCTAAGCGTCCCCAAGAAGCGACGGATATGTCTTCACTGTTTGCTTCACGCTGTGTGATTACTGCAAATGGACTCTTGATGCTCTGTAGTTTTTCTGCTTCTTCACCGATTCTTGGATGATAAGATACCCAAACAAGTCCGTGCTCCATGCTATGTATAAGATGGCTGTCTTCAATTATATCTTCACGAAAGCCCGGGTGTGCAGGAGTATCATAATGGGGACCTGATGTTGGCGGATTTGAATTGTATTCAAATGATTCTGTGGAAGATACATGGTCTTTGTTAGGCAAAACAGGAATGGCTTTGCTAAAGTCCTCTCCCTCAGGAGAACCGCTTTGTGCCAATGCAACAAATCCCCAGATAATTAATCCGAGTATAATGATAAGGATTCCTCTATCCCTTATTTTCTTTATCGGCAGAGATTTCTTTTCTTTTGGGGCTTTTTCAGGATGCTTTGATTTGTTGTGCATGACTAAACCTTCCGCATTCCCAAAAATTCTATCACAAATTTCGCATCTTTCTTTTGTCATCTAATGTTCGTGTCCTCCTGTTCCATCAATATGTCCGCTTCCTCCACATGCGTCTGATAGGTCCCAGACCTCAGCTATCTGCTCCGCCGTAAAATTATATTCAAGAATTAACTTTTTAGCCAATCCTTCGTAAGCATACCAATGCCAGCACTTGCAACAACACGGTCCGCCTTCATTAGATGATTTAATTGCGGCATCATAAACTTTCTGTTGTTCATTTGTTAAGGTTGTATTTTCAGTGTATGCCATCATTTCCTCCGCCCATTCGGAAGAGACGTCATACGGGTCCTTTGGAATAATATCATACTTGGAATATTTTTTTAATCCTTCAATTTGCTCTTCGTATCTATGAAAATCCATTGCGGAACAACAAGAACCTTGGATCTTGGTTCCATCTGCCGAAAGCTGGTTTATGTAAGTTTTTCCTCCGCCGCAAGCATTGGTTTTTGCCTGACTCAAAACAGCAAATTTGGACTCTAATTCTTTTACATCTGCATTCTGTTTTGTTATATTTATGGAACCTCTTGAGTAACTAAATATAATTAATCCAATTAGAACGAGCACCACTAACGTAATAAATAACACACTCTTTTTTATTCTAATTTTTTCATCACCCATAAGAATAATCTTAAAACACACCTTATAAGTATAGCATGAAACTAGTTTCACTTCCTAAATTGACTTTACTTAAGAAAAATAATATTGGTCATTCCTCTTCTTTTTCTCTCAATTATGTCTTTTCTTTCAAGCTTGTCTAAAATCCGAGTAACTTTTGACTTTGGGAAATTAAATTTTTCCACTATTTTGCTTTGGTAAACTCCTTCTTCGTTGTTCTTCTTAATAAAGGAGAAAACTTCTTTTTCTTCCCTAGTTAGTTTGCTAATGTCATATTCTTTTTGCTTGATAATCTTTTCACGGTTAAAAAACAGCAAGTAAAATCCAAGAGAGAGAATGAAAGAGAAAATTCCTGTCGCGATGTGAGAAATGGATAACCCACGCTCAACAGCAAAGCAATCGCTATTTGCAAAACATCCTAATTCCTGAGATTGTTCTGTTAGGTTTGAGATGTAGTATAAAAAGATTCCCCCAACAATTAAAGAAATGATAATTAACAAGATCCCAAGTCTTTTGTTATTTTCCATATCTTAGATTAAAAACACAAATATAAAAATCTTCCTAACTCCTCAAAACAACAATATTATTCATTCCCCTTCTCTTTCTTTCAATAATTTGCTTTGCTTCAAGCTTGTCAAGAAGGCGTGTTATTCCGACCTTGCCTGCTCCCAATTTCTCCATCAGTTCTGCCTGGAAAATTGTTCCGTTCTCTTTTTCAAGAATTTTAACAACTTCCTTTTCTTTGGAATCCAATGAACTCAAATCCAATTTTTTCTTTTTCTCTTTAACTTTTTTAATAATTATTTTTTCTTTTGGTTTTGTAAATATTAGAATCAATCCAATTAAAATCAAAAGACCAACAATTCCTAGTGCGAGATATGTTTGTTGATTTATCCCTGCGTTCATTGGACAGTATACTGCATGGTCTGGTGCTGTGCAAGTTGCTGCGACAACTTCTTTTAATGCTGATTGAAATATTAATACTATAACTATAAGAAGTGCAGCGATTCCAACAAGAATATAACCGACTTGTTTGTTTTCCATATATAGGAATCTCTGACTGGATTTATAAAGGTTGTTTTTATTGTCCGTAACTAGAACCAGACCTTCTTTCGAGAACTTCGATTCTTTGTTGAAGATGATAAATTTGATTTGATAAATCCTCGAGCCGTTCTGTCATGTCTGTTATTCTCTTTATTAATTTCCGCCTGCGTTCTTCTGTCGAACCCGAGGGGATTGAAGAATGATTGCTTAAATCAATAACGTCTGGAGAGTTTGAACTTTGATTGTCTATTGTTGAAGAACTTGCAGGATTATCAAAAAATGTAAATGGGTTTGCATCTTGAGAGCTTGGTTCGGAAGTATTTTGGTTTTTGGTGGGAGAGTTAGTTTGGGCATAGGATTTGGATTCCTGTTGTCGCTTTAATTTTTCAGACAAATCCAAGACATCTTTTCTTTTTCCTAGGCCAAATATTCCCATAATAGTCTTAAGGAGGAGTTCTTTATAAGTTTTGTTGGGATTTGTTCGTAAGACTAAAAAAATTTACTCACTCCGTTTGCGATTAATAAAAATGATGATGAGGTAAAATCACGCGGGATAGACCCTTCTACTCGCTTCTTAGATGGTTGAAATAATGGACGATTAGCAATACATAAGTCGCAGCTGTGTGATGTTAACTTAATTCTTGGTTTTTGATACCTTCAAGCTCTGCTCACTGAGAGATTTATCTATCAATCAAACCCCTTCTGCAAAGTGTAAAGGTCGTGATAAATTCCTTTTTTAGCCATAAGTTCTTCGTGTTTTCCTGTTTCTGCGATTTTCCCTTTGCTTAGGACTATTATTCTGTCAACGTTCTTAACTGTCGAGAATCTATGAGCAATTATAATTGTAGTTTTGCCTTTTATTAATTTATTAATTCCTTCTTGAACTTTTCTCTCAGATTCTGCGTCTAAAGATGCGGTTGGTTCGTCGAGGATTAGTATTTTTGGATTCTTTAAGAAAGCCATTGCTATTGCAATTCTCTGTCTTTGCCCCATTGAAAGTTTTATTCCGGATTCTCCAACCATCGTGTTGTATCCTTTTGGTAAGTCTTGAATGAACTCATCAGCGAATGCGGCTCTTGCAGCCTCTACAATTTCTTCTTTCGTTGCTTTTGGATTTGCATACTTCATATTATTGATTAGGGTATCGTTGAATAAATTTAGGTCCTGAGGAACTATTGCTATCTGATCGCGTATCCATTTGAGTTGCAATTTCTTTAATCTGATATTATCCAAATAAATTTTTCCTCTCTTGGGTTTGTAATATCCCATAAGAATCTCTGAAAGAGTTGTTTTTCCGACTCCGCTTTTTCCGACTAATGCTATTGATTCTCCAGGTTTTATGTCTAGAGAAACATCTTTTAATATTTCCCTACCTTTGACATATTCAAAGTTTATGTTTTGGAATGAAATTCCTCCCTTGAAATTTTGGATTGTTTTATTTCCGTGTTTCATTCTTTCGGGGTTTATTTCTCTTAATCTGATGAGTCTTCTTATCGCAACTGAAGAACGTTTGTATATTCTGTAAATTCTGCCGAAGAATCTGAATGGACCGAATGCGAGGTTTGTGTAACCAAAGAACATTATGAATTGCCCTGATGTGATTTCTCCTCTTTTTAGGAAGAGTATTGCTAGACCGAGTACTGCTACAAAACTTACGCTGTGAATTATTCCCTGAACCATCGATACGCTTTTTGATCTCTCTGCAGCTTTTTCAACAACAGGAAGTGCTTTGCCCATTAGAGATTTTGAGATTCTGTGGCTTTCATCCTCTTCCATTGCGAAGTTCTTTACGAGGAATACATTGTATATTTTGTCATAAATCGCTCCGTATTGTTTTTCGAAAGCTTTTCTTTCTTTTCTCCTTGCGGCCATCTCTGGTTTTACGAGATGAAGTGTGAAGAAGAGGTATGTGATAAAAGATGTGAGGACAACTAAAGCGATTTGCCATTTTATTATGAACATTGCGATTAATGAAAATAAGAGCATTAGCATTTGTGGGAGAATGTCTGAGATGCTCGTTATGATGTCTTCAAATGCCCAGGAACCTTTTGAAATTTTGTGGAGAACGTCTCCTTTCTGTTCTTTTTTGTGGAAAGAAATTGGAAGAGTTAAGAAATGCGAATATGCTTCGGCTTCTGCTTTTAATGAGATTTTTGTTCCGAGGATTTCTCCCATATACCCTGTTTTGCTTGAAATGTAGTTTGAGATTAAGCTCATAATTAACCAGAGACCGATGAGTCCGAGAAGGAGATTTCCGCTACTGCCAGGGACTGTCGCGAGGTCGAACACTTTTCCGTAAATGTAAGGGATTATCACCGCAAGCAATGCACCGAATGTAGCAACTAATATTATTTTCTTCAGGTCTTTTTTCCCCGATCTTAACATTTTTAGAACAAATTTTCTTTCTTGACTCATTAAAGTGAAAAACTATCTTTCTTTATAAATTTTTTATAGAATTTTGCTATTTTTTATGGATTTATGATGATTTTTAGATTTAAGGAATATTTTTTAAATACACGATGTTATCTTAGTCTATGGTAGATGGTGTTTCTGAGATTATTGAAGAAAAGGTTCCTTATTACAATTCTCTTATTAAGAAGGGAAAAAAGATACCCGAACATAAACTCTTTTACGATTCTTCTTCGGAAACTTTGGAACCGGTTTATTTTTTTATACTTGATATGTTAAATGAGTTTGGATTGGAAACAGAGAAGTTGATTGATAATTTTACTTCGTCTCCGGGTTCGGGACATTTTGCTGAATTGGGGCAAAGAGCGACGATAATGCAACAGCAAGGGACTAAATTGTTGGGCGATATTAATACGGTTCTTAGAAGTGTCCTGAATATTATTTATGATTTGAAAGATTTTAGACTTAGATTGCAACAGTATGATGAATTGAAAGGCAAGAGTAAGGAGGCAGCGCTTCTTTCACTCAAACAATTGTGGTTGGATAAAGTTGATATAACAAAGCAGAATTCTAGTATTAAGGCGATGGCTCTCGGTCAGGCAGGGTTCCAAACTTTGATGGATGCATTCCTTGTTGTTAATGATGAAAGTTTGAAGGATGAAAAAGGGCAAGAGATAGACCTTAATGAGAGAGTGAAGAGAATTCTTAGAGCAAGAATTATGGAGTTTAATCATTGGTTGGTCCAGTCTGAAGCTGAATTGAGGAAGAGATATAATTTGGAAAAAACTTATCTTAGAAGTCAGGTTAATGCTTTGAAACTTTATTCAAGATGGGCAAAACCGTATCTTAAGGCTGCACAAGATTTGGAAGCGGGAGAGAGGGGAAGAGAGCCTGCGTTGGTTAAGGCATTTAATACAATTCTCCTTGAGATGACGCTTCTTGCTAAAAGAAAAATTAAGGCCCAGGAAGAAGCTAAGGCTGGAAACTTGCCTAATGATTTTCAGAAACTTAAAACAAAAGATTACTATTTGTGTGTTCTTGTGAGTTTTAGATTTAGGGGAATTCCTCAGAGGGCATCGGCACAACAATCGCATTATGTTTTTGGGGGTCGTGCAGAAGTTTCTTTCAAGGCTTACGCTCTTAATGAAGATGAGTTGAAAATGATTGATGAAGAATTAGAAGAATCAGATATGAATGATGCGTTAAAATTAATAGAAGGAACAACAACTGAAAGCTTGGAACAACTTCAAGGAGAGATTGATTTTTTCCTTGATGAAAAAGATGTGGAAGAAACTATTTCCACAGAGAAAAAGGAAGAGGAGAGTTCAAATCCGTTTAAGGCGTTAATTGGAGGATATAATAAATCTGAAGAGAAATCTAAAGATAAGAAAGAAGGAGATTCTAAGAAGAAAGAGAAAACTGTTTTGAGGGCAGAGAGTTGGGCTGAAAAAGAGTATATTCGGAAATTTGCGGAAGGTCAAGCGAAGGGGACCGCTTTTACCTTGTTTGATGTTTACAAGAAAGCCCATGGAATGGCGAGCTTCATGTAGTGAAGCGAAGTCTGGCTGCAGGATCGAAAACCCGCGGGTGGTTTTCAACGGCTAGTTATACTTAACCTTAAACCCTAAATTTTATATATTTCTTATTCGTGGTATTATCTATGTTAAAAGAAGATAAAAAAGAGCAGAATAGAGAAAATCTTGAGAATATCAAGAAAAAGATTTTAGATGAACTTTCTGCCAAATTGGAAAAAGCAAAAGAAGAATCTGAAAAGGTTGAAGAAAAATCTAAAGATGAAGAGGAGGATTCTAGTGATGAAGATAAGAAAAAATTTAAGGTTCCTGTAAAGAATGGAGATTCTGAAGTTTCAACAGCATCTATTCGACCTAGTTCCGAGGTTTCGAGCGGGTCGGCTCCGGTCTTGGAGAGAATTGCTGGAGAACAATCTGGCTCGGAGATTATTCCCCGAACAAGAGTTCAAACAACTCCAACTAGGAATCCCAATGCAAATAATGAATCGGAAGGATTTAGTTATTCTTCATCTTCAGAAAATAGTAATGAACCAAAGTATTCGGGAGGTTCTTCAAGAGAGATGTATAAATCTCCAGAGAGAACCAATGTTGAGAATCTTGGGAGGGAATCAAATTCGTTCAGGGAGACTACGCAAGAGGTTTCTTTTCAACAGGATTCAAGAGCCCAAAGAAGTAATTCTTCTGAAAGAGCTTGGGAGGCGGAGAGAGTTAACGAGGTTGAATTGGGTAGAAGAAATCCTCTTGATAACGAAGTTAAGGCAGATGTTAAGTATGAAGAGAGAAAAGAGTATAAAATAAAATAATTTATTCTTTTGATAGAACAATAACTATATAAATAATTCTTGACTCTTCTTTTTAGAGGTGTGAAATGGCAGATTATAAAACTAGTAGTTACAAAATTTCTGATATTTATCAGGGAGGATATTCAAGTATGAAATCGCCTGCAGCGGATGGTTTTGGCGATAATAATTATATTAGGGCGGGTTCGTTAAGTATGACTACATATCCCAGGACTGCAAATGTTTTGAAAGAGGTTTCCTCCAAACTTTCTTCGGGATTAAAAAATATTGAAGTTACTGCGGTTTCTCCCGAGATTTTTGACTCTATTCCTAAAGAACAGTTGAAGGAAATTCATCGTCTTTCGAAACTTACTGGTATTGATGTCTCTATGCACGGAATTATTATTGAACCTTCGGGAGTTGGGCAGCAAGGCTTTAATGAATCTGAGAGAGAACTTGCAGAGAGGAAGATTACAGAGACACTAAAGAGATCTAGGGAATTAAATCCTACAGGGAATATTCCGGTTACGTTTCATTCTTCGGCAGGAATCCCTGCAAGTCAGCTTTTGCCTCCGAGCGAACAAAAATCTCCTGAAGAAGGGGGAAAATATCGGAGACTGATAGTTGCAAATAGAGATACTGGTAAAATGATTCCTTTAGAACCTGATGTGAGATATTATCCCGGAAAAGATTTGGAAAAGGGGGAACAGAAAGTTCCTGAGCAGAGAATAAACGAAGTTAATGCAACGGAATGGGATAATCAATTGGACCAGGTTTTCTTTAATCAAGAGAGAACTCAGGAAATTTTGGGTAAGAATCAAGTTCAGATTCAGCATCTTTTTGAAAATTTAGAACATATGAAAAAAGAAGGTTATAGTCAAGAAGATATAAAGAATACTTTAAGTCCACAACAAAAACAAGCACTATCTAATTACTATGCTGCCGAGAATTATTTGAAAGATATAAATCAACAGACGAACGCACTTTTTAGTAAGGCTTATGAGTTTGGGGATGAAGAACAAAAACAATTATTGAAAAAGTTTAGTGATAATTTTATTCAACAGACGAAAGAAAGCGGAGGGGACCCGTTTGCTTATGCAGAGGCTACGAGAGAATTGACAAATAATTTGAGAAATGTTATTCCTAAAATGTATGTTCCGGTTGAGGATTTTGCGATAGAGAAATCTTCTAAGACTTTTGGAAATGCGGCATTTAATACTTATAAAGAATTTAAGGGGAATAACGTTCCAATAATGGTCATTGAAAATCCTCCTGCTGGAACCGGGTTGAGTACGGGGGATGATATAAGGAGAATTGTTGAAGAATCAAGGAAACAATTTGTTGAGGTTGCTAAGAGTGAAGGGATGGATGAGTTTAAGGCTGTGAAAGAAGCAGAGAAACTTATTGGTGCTACATGGGACGTCGGGCACATAAATATGTTGAGAGGTCACGGTTATAGCGAAGAGGATATTATTAAGGAGACCGAGAAAGTTGCGGAAGTTGTGAAGCATGTTCATCTTTCAGATAATTTTGGAATGGAGCATACCGAGTTGCCGATGGGAATGGGAAACGTTCCTTTGAAAGAGATGATGGAAAGATTGGGCGAAAAAGGTTTTGAGGCTAAGAAAGTTATTGAGGCTTCGTCTTGGTGGCAACATTGGCAGACTTCTCCATTTAAGGAAACTCTTGAAGGAGTTGGTTCTCCTATTTATGGAATGAAGATGGCTCCTTACTGGGAACAATCAACCGGTTTGTATCAGGGTTATATGTCAGGTCTTGAAGGTGCTTGGTTGCCTCAGGTTAATTACGAAACTTTTGGAGGGGGTTTTTCAAGATTGCCTTCTGAACTTGGGGGTCAAAGTCCTGGAGCGGCAGGAAGTAGAATGTCTGGTCGAGGGATGGAATAAAAGGGGTTTCTTTTTTACAAAAAAAGAAACTACACTGGTAGAAAAAAGTAAGTTAGGCTCTGCTTATAAAAACGGAAATAAACAAATTTAAAAAGTATATTCCATAATATATTTTAGAGAATATAAAAGAGTGATAAATAAATTCTAATATGCCAAAGAAAAAAACTGCAAAAAAATCCACTGTTAAGAAACAGAGAAAGAGTAAGTCAAGTAAAAAATCAAGTAAGTCTAAGAATAAGATTCCAAAAAATATGCCTACATTGCAATTGAAAAAAGAAAGTGATATTGCGATGGATTTTGCGACGAAGGTTTACCAAAGATTTGATAAAATTGTGAAATCGGTTATTCTTTTTGGTTCGATGGTTAAACAGAATCAGGTTGCTGGTTCTGATATTGATATTGTTATTTTGATAGATGATGTTTCGATTAATTGGGACCAAGAGCTTGTTGCTTGGTATAGAGAAGAACTTGAAAAGTTGGTGAAAGGGAATCCTTATCAGGGAGATTTGCATATTAATACTGTTAAATTGAGTTCTTGGTGGGAGGACTTGATGAGAGGAGACCCGGTTGTTGTTAATATCCTAAGATATGGTGAAGCAATGATTGACCTTGCTGGTTTCTTTGACCCTTTGAAAGCTTTGTTAATTAAGGGAAAGATTAAGTCAACACCAGAAGCGATTTATTCTGCCTTGCAAAGAGCTCCGCAACATATTGCAAGAAGTAAGATGGCTGAACTCGGGAGCATTGATGGTTTATTTTGGAGCATGGTGGATGCATCTCATGCTGCTTTGATTGCGGCTAATGTTTCTCCTGCATCGCCAGAACACATTCCTGCTGACTTGAAAGAAAATTTTGTTAATTCTGGAAAACTTAAGATGAAATATGTTGTTTGGTATAGAGATTTGTTAGTTCTACATAAAAAAATTGCTCACGGAGATTTGAAAGAATTGAAAGGTGTAGAGATTGATGAATGGCAAGATAGAGCTGAAGAATTTTTGAGTGTGATGGCTAATCTTGTTAAGGATATGCTTGGGTGATTTTTGAAAGGATTAGTTTTATTCTCTTTATGTGAAAAGAGTTAACAGGGTAAAATCATGTTAGGAGGGACTGGTTTTTTTTGACAGCTTTGAGTTTTGCTATCGTGGGAGGTTCATTTTAAGAGGTTTCCTTTACTTTTCGATATAATCTACCCAAGATAAATGCTACGTCTACAATTGCAGCTTCTCTCCCATTTAATATGCCTTCTCTTGCAAGTAGTCTGAATCTTTGTTCTTGTCCGCTTTCTTCTGCATTCTCCAAAACATAGACATCCCCCCCCGATTTGGTACTTGAATAAATTCTTTTTCGTTGAAACATACTTCCTTATAAAAGGTAATTCTGTTACAAGCTCATTTCTTCCTAGATTAGATTTTGCTATTTTATTTAGAAAAATTAAGAAGCTCTGGTACTTTTTATTGCATATGCAGTTCTGTAATCGACTACTCTTTCCCTTGGAGATTGGTAATCTACAACATGAGGTAGTGTGGAAATATCCATTTCTGTAAAAGAATTTCTCTCAACTACTACTGGAATTCTATAAACTTTTTCTGACTCTCTCGCTTTGTTTATTATTTTTGACATTTTAATTTAAGCAGTTGCTTTCTCCTTTGGTTTATATTTATCATTAATCTGACTCCAATATTTTTCTGAATCTGCAAAATAGTTTGAACTTGCTATTTTTGCTGCTACAGCCATATCGTACTCTTGAGAGAGAATTGTATGTGCATTCAGAGCGTCCCTTTCTTCTTCGCTTAGACTTTCTTCTATAAGTTCTTTGGTTATTTCTCCGACTCCTTTTTCAATTGCACTCTTTCTAAGTTTCTCATTAATTTTTGCGGGAATGTATTCGCTCAATGCTTCCGGAACTTTATATTTATATCCAATATCTCCTGCGATTCCTTTGACTATTTTGCTCAAGTCTCCAATTGAAACTCTTCCTTTGTTTTCTTCAATTTGAGTTTTTATTTCTCTCTCAACACCGTAATCTGAAATTGAAGGTCTAGCATAAGTTCCTAGTTGGTCTGCTTCTTTATTAGCCTCTTCTTGTAATTTCTTTTTAATTTCCTGAGCTCCCTCACTAGCTATAGATTCATCGTATTGTGGCTTTGCATTTTGAACAGCAATCTGTCCGTATGCTGCCTGATTTCCCATGATTGTTGCGGCTCCTATAACCTCTTGGAATAATTTGTTTTCAAGAGTTTTTCTAGCATTATCTATTGATTTCTTTCTTGCCTCAGCAATTTGCTCTGGTGTTGGTTGATTTTCTTCTGGCATTTTCTATAATAATCTTAGAAATAAATACTATTTAAATGTTTCTATTAGTTGTCTTTCTTTAGAAGTAACAAATCCTATTTTGTTGGGGGAGTCTTGAGTTCCTCGTAAACAATCTTGATGCTTAATGGGATTTTTGGCTTAACTTTTTTCATAACTCCTCTGGCGAATCTTGAGGCCTTTTCGGTTGGAACAGCGATGACAAATAACAGGGTTCCTGGCTTTAATATTGCTGACTTTCCCACTGGTTTTCCGAATGAAAGTTGCATACCTGTCTGCATACGGTCAGAGCCGGCACCGGTAAGCATTTTGTTTTCTCTCTGAATATGATGAGGGTAAACACAAACTCTAAAGAAGTACTGTCCTAAGAGTTCCTTGTCAAGAGCCTTGTTTATATACTGCCTGCAGGCTTCGAGTGCGTTGTGGCGTATTTGTGCTCTTTCTCCTGCATAGATATTGAGCACGTGAGGTAATTTCCCGGCTCTATAAACTCCTTCCTTCCCCATATTAAATTTAACAATTTTTTGTGGAGGAATTGTTTTAACATAAGACTTTCCTTTTTTCTTACTTGTTCTTGTGAAGGGAACAACTGTTTTCTTTGTGTATGCTGATGCTTTTCTAAGTCCTGCCATTGTTTCCTCCTTTTAGTTCCTGATAAGTATCACATTCTCTTGGGATACGTTTGCAGTAGATAGCAAAATACATGTCCAATTCAGAATCAGGGACCTCTTCTTTATCTTTGAAATAAGTGCATCCGCGGTCATAAAAAGGACAAAGATTTCTTCCATCAAATAGATTCATTATCCTAAGAGTTGCTTCTTGAATCTCATTTTTATCCATAATCATTTTATCTCTACCTCTGTTGTGATTGCTTGACCTGGCAGACCTTTTTCGAATATTGCTCTTACAACTCCATTGTTTCCGTGGGCGGCCGCTATTTTTCCGTTGATTATTTTTCCTGCCGGTGAAACCCAAGAGACCGCTTTTCCTGTTAGTTTTTCAGCTTCTGCCCGAGTTTTCACGCCTGGAACTTCGATTAGGAAGTGTCTTTCGTGAACTGTCTTTCTTCCTCGCCTGAATTGTACAACTTTTCCTTTAACCATTTTTTATGTAGCATTAACATTAATTAATTGAGAAACTGGTTTTTAAAGTTTTGGAGTAATCTAGGAAGGCTAGGCTGCGATTTTTCTATATACCACCGGTTTCCATGGAAAATATCCTTTTTCTCTTCCATGTAATTCTCTTGCTTTACTAGTTAGTTCACAATCTTCAACTAATTCTTCCGACTTTTCAAACCATTCCCTCATAGCTCCATTTACTCTCGTAATGTACATTAGTCCTCCAGGTCTTAAAATCTTTTTTAACTCTTCAAGAGTGGAGGATATTAATTTCCTTGAGGTGAAGCTATGTGTTGGGGCATTTGAAGTATATATTTTTGAATATCTTTGAGATTTCAGACTTTCGGGCAGATCTATTAGATCCGCTTCGATAAGTTCTAGTCCCTCCAGCTTTTCTCTTGTTCTTTCAAGACTTGCTCTAGTGAAAATACCCTTTTTCATTCCCCTTGGAGATGTTAATTCAAGCAGGGGATGATAATCTTCTCTTTCAATGCAGTCCATAAAATACCTTGCAATTTCTATTTGTCTTCGTGAATTATCAATCGCCCAAATCCGATTCACTTTACTTAACAGATAAAGAGGTAAAATCCCTGAACCGCATATTGACAGAACTTCATCTCCTTCTTCGGGACAGAGACCTTCTTGTACTCCTTCCGGATTTTCATTTGGACATTCATATCTAGCCTTTATTCTTTTGAACATTTTTTTGAATAAAATTCTTAATTTATAAGTCTTTCTATTTGTAATTACTTAATAGTTATAAAAATATCTTAAAGAACAATCTCAAAGTCTCCAAGCTCTTTCTGGATAATTTCAAAGATTTTTGAATCTACTTGTACTGATTTTCCTGATTTTTGGTTTTCTATTGTTTTTGAAACTTCATTCATATCAGAGGCTTCAACGCCTTTTGCAGTGATCTTGAAAACCATATTATCCTTGAAAAGGAAAGAAACCCCTAAACAATGGAGAACTTCTGCTAATGATTGTTTGCCTGATTTTTTGTATCTTAATCTCATTCGACCTTTTTCCATTGCTGCGAGGTCTGCTCTCTGAGAATAATCCATAAGTTCATTGATGAGTATTGTTGCGTTCTTTCTTACTTCCTCAATTTTATGTGCTTTTAGTTTTCCTTTCTTAAATTCTGCACGAGCCTTTACAATTTCATCAAGGATTTTTGAATGTTGCTGGGTGAATTTACCTTCCTTAACCAGCTTCTCAAATTCAGATGCAAGAACTGTTTGGGACTTTTTACCAATTATTGCTTCAAGCAATCCTTTAACATCCCCATAAACTTGTTCAATTGTTTTCTCTTGTGTTCTTTTTTCAATTTGTTTTCTTAATTCTTTAAGTCTCTTCAAATAATCATCCATATCTTTCAAGAGTTTGTCTAATTCTGCTCCCTTGATTTCTTTTATTTTTTCGTGTTCGTAATCTTTGTAAATTTTAACAATGTTTTCTAAAATTGTTACATATTTTTTCTCAAGCATTTTTTCTTTGTCTACAAAAATCTTTTTCATTTCTACAGTTGTTTGTTTTGGTGTTGGGGGGGGAAGCCCGTAAAGCATTAATAGGGCTTGAGAGGGTGTTAAAACTCCCCAATAAACATCATGAACAAGAATATCAAGAAGTGTTGCCTTTGCTCTCTTGATTGTTTTGTCTCCCATGGACATAAACATATCGATTGCTTCCGGACTTGGCTTAAGTCTTCCCATTTTAAGAAGAGCTTTCCAGGGGAGGAAGGTTCCTTTGTCGTAAAGTGGGACCCCGTCTCTAATGAATGTGAACATAACAGGGTGAGCATCTTTAACAGATTCCCAGAAATCCGTAAGAAGATAAACCTGAACATTTAGGACGTTCTTTTTTACGCCTGCAAGGGCGGTTGCTTCTCCAATGTATTGCTGAATCATTCCTCGAAGTCTTTCCTTAAGTTCGAGTCTTGGCATTTTTTTAACATCCGTGTCATTGATAATTATAAATGAATCGACATCTGATTCTTTTGTTGCTTCGTCTCTTACAAGGCTACCTGCAATAACATACGAAACAACATATTTGTCGAATTTTTGTAGAACTAATGATTTGTGGATTTCTGCAACTCTTAATGAAGATAAAAGTCCTTTGTCGTGGAGAGGGTATGACATTCCAATTGCAGCAACCATGTCAAATTTGCTATCTAGAGCGGCTTCCCAAACATCAACAGGGGTTTTTAGGTAGACCCAAACATTTTGTTTGGCCTTATCCATCTCATCAACAATTTCTTTTTTGATTTTTGCAATTTCTTTGAACTTTTCTTCAGGGATTATTACGTAAAGGTGAATCTTCTTTTGTATCTTTGAGAATTCTGCATCAGGCACCGGCCCCATTTCATCTTCAACGAAAGTCTTTATTGATTGTTGGGGCAAAATCCCAATTGCTTGAATGAATGGATATTTTTTGATAAGTGTTCCTTTAACTTTTTCAAGTTCTTTTTTGGTTTTCTCCATTTCTTTCTGAATTTTATCAGAACTCTCGGGCATAATTGAAGGTTTTGTAGAATAATTATTGTTTAATTCCATTCCTGGGATTTTTGTTTCAGGGGAATTTCCTTCCATCCTTGAGAAAGAGATTTTTTACTTATAAACTTTATGAATAGAAGAATGCGCTGTCCGGGAATCGAACCCGGGCCACCTCGTGTTTGCTTTGCTTTTTTGAGCGCCGAACTTTTTTAAAGTTGGGCATTGGCAACGAGATATTCTACCACTAAACCAACAGCGCGTAAACTATAATAAAAATATAAGTTTTTAAGGATTTAGAAAGCAATCAATCCGTTAAGAATTCCTGCGAATGAAACCCAGAGGAAATAAGGAATTAGCAGATAGAATGACTTTTTTTCAACCCTGTAGGTTAAAAACAATAAAGATATTATTGAAAGCCAGAGAACGATTAATTCTACGAATGCGCCTTTGGGGTTTTGCAGTCCGAAAAATATGAAGCTCCAGAGTGCATTGAAGAAAAGATTTAGTCCAAATAGGATTGCTATTGATTTTTTGGCACTGCCTTTTTGTGCTTTTTTAGAAGTCCAAGCAAAGTATATTGAGAGTGCAATTAGAAAGAAAAGAATGTTCCAGACTATTGGAAAAATAAAGCTCGGAGGAGTGATGCTTGTTTTTGTTGTTTCGTACCAAGCAGAGTTCACGTTTTGAGTTGTGAATATGCTTCCTACAAATGCGATTCCGTAGACCAAGATTAGGGATGTGATTAGAACTTTCCAGTTTATTTTTTTCATCATCTTTTTATGGGTATGAAATAAATAAACCAAACAATCCACAGAATCCAAGACAATCCTATCCAACCTGCTACTGCATATTGGGGTATAGCTAATAAACTAAGAAAACCCAAAAATCCTAAGGACCAATTTTCTTTTAATTTAGCCTTCATATTTTTTCATACTCTTTTGAATGGCCCCGGGAGGAATCGGACCTCCGCCTTCTCGGTGTAAACGAGATGTTCTACCATTAGACTACGAGGCCTAACGTTTTTATTAGAATGGTTCTGCTTTTAAAAGTTGCGAATGTGGTTACTGAGTTTAATCTTCGTCTTTTCTTTGATACATTAATTCTTCAAGAATCATCAAAAGAAGCGCGGTGTCATCTTTTTCAAGACTTAAACCTGTTTTTATTTTTCTTGCATCTTTTAACAAGTCTGCATACATTTCTAATTCTTCTTCGTCAGAAATTTCTTCGTTTTCGTTTTTATTTGTTTCCTCTTCCATTTTTCCTCCTTTGATTATGAACGCCTCAACTAGGACTCTCGTATGGGGCTCAGTCGCCCCCTGACAAGTCACCCCCCAAACAGACGCCTTTGGCGAGAATGGGGCTCAACCATGACAGTCACCCCTCCTTTGGAGAAGGGAAACAAGTTTGAACAGGAACTCAACCCTGACAAGTCCTCCCTTCTAGTTAGGAGTCTGTACGCCCCAACCAGGACTCGAACCTGGATGCCGTTGCCGGCCTAGATTTCCAATCTAGTGCAATACCCTTATGCGATTGGGGCTTGGAAATAATTCTCGAAAGAAATATATAAAGTTAACTTATATTGTTTTAGTATGACATTAACTAAGGAGTTTTTTGATTTTATAATTGAGCGGCAGAGAATTTGGTATAAGCGATTTGTTCTTAAGGAAAAATCGCCGTGGACTTCCGATAAAATTTTACAGAATTATAAAATTATTAATGTTTATCGGGAGCTTGATAGATGCACTCTTTATATTCTTAAAAAAATGGGGGAAGTTAAGGATAGAAAAAAACTTCTTTTGAACATCATTTTTTATAGGTTCTTTAACCAAGATAATTTTTATGAGACTTTGGAGATTGAACCTTTTGGAAATCTGCCTAGGGAAGATATTATTCGTTCTATTGAAAAGATTCGGGAGTCTGGGGGGAGAATTTTTAATAACGCATACTTGATTTCTTCAGGGACAAAAGGTCAGAAAAAATACTTGTCTGTTCTTGATTCTATCTGGAGTATTGATTTGGATAAACTTACTTTAGATTTAGATAATGCAAAAACGCCAAGAGAGTCACTTGAAATTCTTCAGGAGATTCCTATGGTTGGGCCGTTTTTAGCTTGTGAGATTTGGACTGACTTAACTTACTTTAATTTCTTTAAGCAAGGATGGGCTGATAATGATTTTGTGAATATCGGTCCGGGAGCGGCATGGGGTTTGGATATTGTTTTTGGGGAGAAACTTAGTAAAAAGGAAATGGAGGAAAAGTTAAGAGAGCTTTATGATTTACAGAAGGAATTTTTGGATAATGATGAATGGAAAAAAATAGCTTACAAAGACGCATTTTCAAATTATCCTTTTTTATCAATAACAAATATCGAAGGTAGTTTGTGCGAATTTAGAAAATATTGGCGTCTTAGAAAGGGTTATGGGAAGAAAAGATATTTTAATCCTACCATATCACAACTTTTTTGTCTGGATTTCTAACACTGAATGTAACTTCATCTACATCCCCTCTTCCCACAAGCAGAGAGTAGATATCTGATAATTTTGAATCACAGGCATAGTCGTCTTCTGGTTTAAATCCGGGATAAAGTATGCCTCCATAAAGAAATTTTCTTGATTCTCCAATAAAAAAATGCTTCAAATTATTTGGAGAATCGTACATTCTTCTTTGAGAATTATTATCTGAAGGATTGATTTCAAAAAATACATGTTCTTTATCAATTGGAATTGCAACGCCATTGCAGTTATAATCTAATATGTTGTGAGAGACAATATAATTTAAATTGTTTTCGTGCTCTCTAAATATATTTCTTGCCTCTTCCATCATACCTCTAAGAACGAAAGGTAAACCGTGTCCTTGGGTGGTTCCATCTCTGAAATCAGTTCTTAATCCTCAGGTAACTCCTTCTGCCTCAAATCTTTCTATGGCGGCGATTAGTTCATCTTCGGTGAGGCATTCTTCATATGGCAGAACAAATCTATCTCCAAAATTATCTTGGATAAATTTTAATCTTTCAACTTTTTTCATCTTATGCTGCCATTTTTGCCTTAGAATCCCATTTATGGGGGTGATATCCTTCAACTTTCACAACATCTCCACCCGGAAGTTGGATTGCCTCCATAAATGGAATATCTTCTAAAGTTACTCCTGGAAGTTTTTTAGGTTCTTTTGAGAGCTGTTCTAATACAAATGGGACATGGTCTTTTCTTTCATTGTCTTGTGATTCTTCAGGTACATTATTCAAGTACCATTCTTTTAATTTAAGGTATTCTTCTCTTCCCCTTATTTGGTTAAATCTTGATTGGAATTCTGTGACATTCTCTGCATTCTCCCAGAAGTCGGTTCTTGGGGCAATTCCTAAATATAAATGAGTGTTAATAGTTTGATGATTAAAGAATCTTGGGATTTTCCCGGTTTCTCTAGCAATCATTTCCAGTTGAAGTGCATCCTGGGAGATATTAAATGGACTGCCGAGATAGGTGTCATTACTTCTCTGAACCATTGTTAAATCAAGATAGTCTCCAAACACCGAGAATTGGTGCCAGAACGGACACGGACCTAATGCCATATCTTTTAAGTCAGAGACATTCCAGGCAGATAAAACATGGTATCTTGAGCCGGGATTTTCTTTTATTCCATTTATCACATTTGCTAGTTGGTCAACCTCTTCTATCTTCCAATGTTCGTCAATCCAGTCTGGATTTCCGGGGTGACCTGGAACAAAAACCGGCTTCTTCCAATGTCTCCATTGATAACCATAAACCGGACCGAGATCTCCCGCAGTTTCTGCAAATTTCGCATCTTCCGCAATTCTCTTACTGTATCTATCAAATTCAGTATTCCATTCGAGGGTGTGTTTGGGAAATTTTTCACTTAGCCCATTAGTTTTGAGATATCTATCAAAAGCATTTGCGGTCCAAATAGGAACATTACGATCAACGAGAGATTTTACATTTCTTTCTCCTCTTGCTTTCCAAAAATATTCTTCGAATGGTAATCTTGGAGGAACATTTTTTGTCGTTACTTGAGGAAATCCTTTTCTTAAATCATACTTACTCTGCCAAGCAGAAATACCTATGGTATGAGTTTGAGTTCTAGGTTCATAAGTGACATCCCCTTCACCTAAAACGCCCTTAAGAAGTTCATGATATTGTTCCATCTCTTTTTATCTCTGTCTTGATTAGAGAATAAGCGTTTAAAAATAAATCTGTTCTGGAAAATATATTTGAGTTTTCTTTTTTCTTATTTACGTGCTTCGCTCAGATTGAGATTAATAATAGCCGAAGCAGCTGCGATAACTTGGGTAAACACCTTTCAGTTTAGTCATTGTTGTACTTCTCAACATTAAGAATCATATTTGATATATAATAAGAATAATACTTCGGACAGCTACGGCAAAACCTAATCCTTCATCTCAATCTTGATGTTAACGTTTTTTGGAATTTGCATTCTCATAATATGGTGAAGAACTTTTTCGTTTGCTGGTAAGTCTATTAATCGTTTGTGAATTCTCATTTCAAAGTTGTCAAACGTCGCGGTTCCGTCTCCACACGGACTTTTTCGGGTTGTAATTTTAAGTTTCTTCGTTGGTAATGGAACTGGGCCTGAAATTGTGATACCTGATTTTTTGGCTAACTCTTGAATAGAATTACAAATATTATTAATCATTTCTATGTCTGTGCTATTTAGTTTTATTCTTACTTTTGGCATTTTACTTTAGGATATAATCCCGAAATTTGTTTTTAAATGTTGTTATGGGTTACTTCGGTTTAGGGATTATAAATACTTATCAATTTGCACTTTGTTTTTCAAGGATGATTGAAGTTCTTGTTAAAGGAATTAGAGCCAGAGGGTATATTGCGACAATAGCTGATAAATATGATGACTCTCGCTGTATCGGTCCGAGCCATAGAGACTTAATTTTGGGATATAACAGAATAAATAGATTTCTTCATGAGCATTCCGAAACGGAAAAGTTGGCGGATGAAATTAATCCGTTCCCTTTAATCGATCAGGGAGTAATAGGGATTCCTGCGGGGGCTGCCTGTTATATTTGGAAGGATTTTCTAATTGCTGCTTCCTTTAAACCGGTTCAACTTTCGGTTTGGGCTGCGGGTCGAGAAGAGGATGAAGAAACTATTGATAAAATCCTTCAGTGGGATATGAAAAGAGAAGGGGAGTTTTATTGGCATGATTGTTGGGAAGACCTTGAACCCAGAAGGGTTTATGTTAGTGGTTGGAGTCGCGGAGAAATTAAGGCAAACCTTCAGGAATTATTGACTTCCTGATGAAATCTCATATTTCTCATGAATTTATAGTAAAACCAGATTAATAATCAAAGTTTCTTCATACTAAAAAGTAGGATAATTCTTTTTAAAGAGTTGTATTCTTCAACCAAATATATTCTCTGAAAACCTTTTTATACTAATTCTCCTATCAATATTATAAAGAGAGGTTAAAATGGTAGAGGTATTTACACAGATTAGTTTTATGATTTTGGTTGTACTTGGAGTCTCGTTTGTTATGAGATTGTTGAAGCAACCCTTGATAATTGGATATATCCTTTCAGGGATTATTGTTGGTCCGTATTTTTTGGGAATTCTTCCTGGTATTGAAGCGATTAGCACTTTTTCTGAGATAGGTATAGCTTTACTTCTATTTATTGTAGGTCTGCATTTAACCCCGAAGGTTATTAAGGAAGTTGGGAAAATTTCTTTGATTACTGGAATTGGGCAAATTATATTTACTTCTGGAATTGGTTATCTGCTTTCAATATTGCTCGGATTTTCAATATTAACTTCGTTGTATATTGCTATTGCTTTAACATTCTCCTCTACGATTATAATTATGAAGTTGCTTTCGGATAAAGGAGATTTAGAAACTCTTTATGGTAAAATTTCAATAGGGTTCCTTCTTGTTCAGGACCTTATAGCAATTTTAATTTTGATGGTTATTTCTTCGCTTTCTTCGGGGGGAGAGGTTTGGAGTAGAATTGGGGTAACCTTGTTAAAAGGTCTGTTGCTTACCGGAGGACTTGGATGTATTAGTATTTTCATTCTGCCTAGTTTCCAAAAATTCTTTGCTAGAGCTCAGGAATTCTTGTTTGTGTTCTCGATTGCTTGGGGATTGGGAATTGCATCTCTGTTCTTTTATGCGGGACTTTCCATAGAAGTTGGGGCTTTGATTGCGGGTGTTCTGCTTTCTATATCCCCTTATAATTATGAAATAAGTTCAAAGATGAAACCTCTTAGAGACTTTTTCATCATCTCGTTCTTCCTCCTTTTGGGAGCACAAATGACAATTGGTTATATCAATCAGTTCTTATTCCCTGCGATTATCCTTTCTCTATTCGTTTTGATTGGGAATCCTTTAATTGTCATGGCGCTGATGGGCTTTGAGGGCTATACTAAGAAAACTGGGTTCCTTGCCGGACTAACTGTTGCACAAATTAGCGAGTTCTCTTTGATCCTTATCGCTCTAGGGGTTAGGGTAGGACATGTTTCAAATGAGATTCTTTCATTCGTTACGCTTATAGGAATTATAACAATTGCGGGCTCGACATATTTGATAATTTATGGAAATAGAATTTACAGAGCCATCTCTAAGTATCTTGGAATTTTTGAGAGGAAAAAAGTTAAAGAGAAAAAAATGAGATACAAAAAAGTTGATGCTGTTTTGTTTGGGTATAATCGAATCGGATTTGGAATTTTGAATTCTTTAAAGAAAATAAAGAAAAATTATCTTGTTGTTGATTTTAATCCTGATGTGATTTCGGACTTGAAGCATATGAGAGTTCCAAGTATTTATGGGGATGTTGATGATGATGCTCTTTTGAGAGATTTGCCCTTGAAGAGCTTGAAGCTTGCGGTTTCGACCATTCCGGACTTTGAGACAAACGAGTTCCTTGTTGAAACAATTAAAGAACAGAATCCCAAGACGATTATCATAGTTAGAGCGCACACAATTGAAGATGCAATGGATTTGTATAAAGCTGGTGCTGATTATGTTTTGACGCCTCACTTCTTAGGAGGAGAGTATCTTGCAGATATGTTGAGTGAAATTAAGACTGATAAATCGGGTTATAAGGAAGAAAGAGAGAAACACATTAAGATGCTTCGGGAAAGATTCAAGAAAGGGCAGGATCATCCAGATATTTCTAGAGATTGACTTTTTTATCACATAAATGTTTTTAAATCCCCTAATTATTATTTTTTTATGGTTAGGATAGATTGTTGGGACGATGGAGAGAATGAGTCTAGCCCTAGCGGATTTAATATTGTCATAGAACCTAAGTTTAGAAGAGAAACTGAAAGCGGTTTCTACCACCCTGAAACTCTTGATCCAAATACTCGGAGAGATTGGAATGACACTGTCTCAAGATGGGGCACGAGCTCGGTCGGAAAATCAAAGGCTTTTGCCGGACTTGCACTTGCATCTCTTCTGTATGTTTCTGGGGGCATGACCTATATGCTTAGTGAAATACATAAACGAGATTTAGCAATTTCTGGGTTTGCAGAGCAGAGACGAGAGATATATGAAGCTGGAAAAGGACTTAATTCAATGAAAGATTTATTGGACTCATTCAGGGAAGAAATTGATATTAGAAGAGAATGCAATCAAAGATTGAGAAAATCCCTGTATTCTTGGGCTGCCTTTGCTATAAAATACGAAGAGTAATTATTTCTTCTGCTGTTGATCTTGTTGTTCCGGTTGAGGTTCCTCTTCACTTAATCCTGCTATATCAAACACAAATTCAAAGAATCTTAAAACTACTTCTAGGATTATTATAAATAAGAAATAGTTAATTGCTCCAGAAAAGAATAGGGAAAGCTCAGATACTCTGGTTCCAAACCGTTCTATTAAGTTTGCGAAGATATTTGGTTCCAATACTGCTATTGCAAGGAATGTGAATGGGAATAGTTTGGCAAGCTCTCTCGCGAGTTTTTCTCCGTATTTCGGAATGTATGATGACATTCTTATTGAAGCGATTACTATTGCTGATACTATGAGTATTGTATTTATCCCGAAAGATTCCTCCATCAAGAGCATTAAGAAAAATGAAAATATAATAAACCAGAAGAAAATTATGAAAGGGACTATTAGAATATACTCAAGTAAATAGAATCCTGATGCGATGATTTTTGAGAGAACTGGATTTTTTGATGTGTTGTATTGGTTAAGATCAAATCGGAAGATGTTTTTTGTTCCGATAAATTCGTGAAGTTTCCAGACAAATACCGAGTAGATTACAATTATTAAAACGAGGAAGAAAAGTATCACAAAACTTTGGAGTGAAGGAGATAATGTTGCATGAAAGTCTTTAGATGCCTGAATAAACTCTGTTAAAAATTCTACCACCCCCATAATCTATGTTGTGCTCTGTTGTTTTTAAATGTTTTTTATAATAAACATAATATCTGTTTAGAGGTTTATGATTTAACATAAATTTTAAATATAAACTTTACCATTTTCTGAAATGGGATTTGGATATTTTGCTTGGACTATTGCATCTGCATGGTTGCTTACAGTTCTTATTAAGATTATTTTGAACGGTTTTGATATTAAGAAAGGTTTTAGTAATGGGGGGATGCCAAGTAGTCATACTGCGACAATAATTTCTGTTACTGCAGGGATTTTGTTCTTTGAAGGGTGGACTTCATTGTTTGCTTTATCTGTTGTTATGTCCATCATCGTTATAACTGATGCATTTAGGAGACATAAGGGTTCTGAGATCTTAGTTGGAGGGGTTCTTGGTCTTCTTTCAGCGATTCTTTTTGCAATTATTTTTGGATTGTGATTTTTCATAACCTTTAAATATAATCCTCGCTTATTTTAGGTATGATAGACGTTAAATTATTGCGAGAAGACCCAAAGATATTTGAAGCTAATGCTAAAAAAAAGGGGTGCGATGTAAAACTTATTTCGGAAGTTCTTAATTTAGATAAGAAATGGAGAGATTTAAAATTGAGGGCTGACAATCTTAGAAGAAGTAGGAATGAAATTTCTGAATCTATAAATAAGGCAAAGAAGGAGAAAGATGAGAAGAAAGCTAAGATTCTGATTGAGGAAGCTAAGGAAATTCCTGAAAAGCTGAAAAAGTTGGAAGAGGATGAGAAAAAGGTTCATGATTTTTTTAGAAAGAAATTAGCAGAGATTCCAAATATTATGTCTGATAGAGTTCCTCTTGGAAAATCTGAGAAGGAAAATGTTGTTGACAAAGTTTATGGGAAGCCTACAAAGAAAGTCTTTGAGGTTAAAAGTCATGTGGAGATTGCTGAAGGTTTAGGAATTGCTGATTTTGAGAGCTCTGCCCGTGTTTCTGGTACTGGTTTTTATTACCTTGAGGGGGATTTGGCTTTGCTTAATCAGGCTTTGATAAGTTATGCTAGGAATTTTATGGTTGAGAAAGGATTTAGATATATTGAGACTCCTCTTATGTTGAAGGAAGATATTATTGACCAGGTTACCGATTTGAATGATAAACAGAATCAAATTTATTTAATGAAGGATACGGATTTGGCTTTGATTGGGACTTCAGAACATTCTTTGATTGGTCGCTTTGCGGGTCGGGAGATTACTTCTTCTGATTTGCCGATTAAACATACTTCTTATTCTATGTGTTTTAGGAAAGAAATTGGTTCTCATGGTCTTGATGAGAAAGGTTTGTTTAGGACACATCAATTTAACAAGATGGAAATGGTTGTTATTTGTGCTCCTGAAGAGTCTGAAAAATTCTTTGAAGAAATGAAAGGGATTACGGTTGATATTTTCAAGGGATTGAGAATTCCAATTAGAGTTTTGAAAATTTGTTCCGGAGATTTAGGAGACTTGAAATACGAACAGGTTGATATTGAGGCTTGGAGTCCGAGGAAGAAGGCGTATTTTGAGGTAGGTTCTTGTTCAAATTTAACTGATGCTCAAGCTCGTAAGTTGGGAATTTCTACGATTAGGGGAGGGCAGAGAATAACTCCTCATACCTTGAATAATACCGCTATTGCGACTTCCAGAGCTTTGGTTGCTATCTTGGAAAATAACCAACTTAAAGATGGAAGTGTTAAGATTCCTTCTGTGCTTCAGAAGTATATGGGTGGGAAGAAAGTTATTAAGAGAGGTTGAGGTTTGATTCACAAATTTTATAAACATATTTCTTAATTTGTTTTTATGGAAGTAGAATTCAGATACCTGCATCGTCCTAAAGAAGGAAGCATATCTAGAGTGGTCAATGTTAAATGTGGGGCTCGCGTGGAAGATATGAAGTCCCGCTTGCATGCCAGAGCTCTTGCGGAGTGGTCTAGGGTAAACCAGGAAACTGTTAGTGATTATATGACTCGGGGTGAACTAAAACCAGGGGTTACATATGATGTTGCTTCTAAAAATCCGGGTCGAACTTTAAGGTGGTTTTTGAATTCCTAGGATTAATATAAATCTCCGAAATTTATTTTTTGAATGGCAGACTTTTTAACAGGCATACTTGCTCTACAAAAAATATTTAAACTATAATAGTTATAATTATTATAGTGATTATAAATATGGAAAATACAACAATTGCTATAAGGAAGGATTTGAAAGAGCGGATTGCTACCTTTGGGAATAAAGGCGAGTCTTACTCTGACATACTTGAAAGAATTTATGATTCTGCGATTAAAACTCAGATTAGGGAGTTACTTATGGATGATAAAAATACTATTTCTGCTAAAGAAGCGTTGGAAAAAGCCAAGAAAAAATGGCAAAAGTAACGATAGTAAAAAGTCTTGAGGCAGCAATTAATAAAAAATTCAAGGGGGAGTCTGTTGATATTTTTGAATTAATTTACTCCTTGGAAGAAAATCCCAAGAAAGGAAAATTTCTCGGAGAGGTTGGCGGAATTGCGGTTAAAGAGTTGAAGTATAAAAAATTCAGATTTTATTTTGTTACAGACGGTTATGGTGTAAACTTCCTTGATATAAAAGACCTCCATAATTTATTAATTAAACTTGTGAGAATGTCTGATAAAAAATCTCAGCAGAAGACTATTGATGAAATAAAACATATTCTTAGGGTAACCGGAGGGGGTGGTTTTGAATAATGGATTTCCTAACAATAATTCTCGCGCTGGTTTTTCTTATTGGAATAATAATCGCTTTTTGGTTTGGTTCGAAAATTGGTGCGTTTAGACGGGATAAATATTGGGAGGGTGAAATCCCCGGGCATAGAAAGGATGCTATAATGAAATCGCGCGCTGTGCTTTCGGGACATTTTTCTGAACAGCTTGCACCGTTTTTACCTAACTTTAATTATTCACCAACAGAGTGTAAATTTCTGGGGAAGCCGATTGACTTCTTAGTTTTCAAGGGACTTGATGGGAAAGAGATTGAAGAAGTCGTTTTCGTTGAAGTTAAGACTGGGAAGTCAAAATTATCAAAGACGGAGAAGGGTTTGAAGGAAGCAATTGAAAATGGGAAAGTTAGGTGGGAAGAATATCGGGTTGATGGAGAGGTTACTGGTGGGAAGAAGGGGGAATAGGGGGAAAGGTTTTAAGGTTTAATTTCTAAGAGAGTTTTATGGTAAAGAATGAAAAAAAGAGATTAGCTAAAAAAGAGATAAAAGAGTACGACAGAGAAGTAATGGAAAGAGCGAAAAAATTTAAGCTGAAACAAATAGATTTCCATAACTTGTATGATTTATTTTATATGGCTGATAATCCTCCTGAGTTGATGGTGGACTTTAAAGAGACCTTAAAATTAAACAAAATGGATAAATGGTTCAATGAGTTTCATGCAAGAGTTGAGAAAGTAGTGTTTGGTAATTGGCTTTCTAAAAATAAAACTAAGAGAAAACTATAAAACACTTAGTTCTTTGATGAGGGCATGGCTGAAAGCACTGAAAACAGTTCAGGTTTAGGATTTGAGAAGAAGCTCTGGGCAGCAGCAGATAAGATGAGAAGTAATATGGATGCTGCAGAATATAAGCATGTAGCATTAGGCCTCATTTTTCTTAAATATATCTCTGACTCTTTTGAAGAAGCTCATGCGGAGATAAGTAAGGATTCTGACAGCGATCCAGAAGATATTGATGAATACAAAGCTAAAAATATTTTTTGGGTACCTCCAGAGTCAAGGTGGAGTTATTTACAAAAAAATGCAAAACAACCAACTATTGGAAAGATTGTAGACAATGCTATGGATTCAATAGAAAGAGAGAATCCTCAATTAAAAGGAGTTCTTCCTAAAGATTATGCTAGAGAAGCGTTAGACAAAACACGTCTTGGAGAATTAATTGATCTGATTGGAACTATAGGGTTGGGAGATAAGAAGAGCAAAAGTAAAGATATGCTTGGGGCAGTTTATGAATATTTTCTAGGGCAGTTTGCAGATGCAGAAGGAAAGAAAGGCGGGCAATTCTATACACCAAAATCAATTGTAAAACTTCTTGTTGAAATGATAGAACCCTTTAGAGGAAGAATCTTTGACCCGTGCTGTGGAAGTGGAGGAATGTTTGTTCAGTCTGAAAAATTCGTTGAAGAACATTCAGGGAAGAAGGGGGATATTTATGTTTACGGACAAGAATCAAATTCAACCACTTGGAAACTCTGTAAAATGAATATGGCAATTAGAGGAATAGAATCCAATATTCAATGGGGAGATACATTTCATGATAACAAACACAAGGATTTGAAAGCAGATTATATTCTTGCAAATCCTCCGTTTAACTCAAGCGATTGGAACGGGCAATTACTAAAAGATGATGTTCGATGGAAGTATGGTGTACCTCCAACAGGAAACGCTAATTTTGCTTGGGTTCAACATTTTATCCATCATCTATCTCCAACAGGAATTGCAGGCTTTGTTTTGGCTAATGGTTCTATGTCTTCAAACACTTCTGGAGAGGGCGAAATAAGAAAAAGAATAATTGAAGATGATTTAGTCGATTGCATGGTTGCTTTGCCTTCACAATTATTTTACAACACGATGATTCCTGCATGTCTTTGGTTTTTAACACGTGATAAAACAAATCACGGAAAGAGAAAACGAAAAGGCGAGATATTATTTATTGATGCTCGTAATATGGGGCAGATGATTGATAGAAGACATAGAGAATTAACTGATGAAGATATTAAGAAGATTTCAGATACTTATCATGCGTGGCGTGGCGAAGGCGGAAAGTATGAAGATATTGCAGGTTTCTGCAAGAGTGCTGGTTTGAAAGATGTAGAGAAGAACGGATTTATTTTAACACCCGGCCGTTACGTTGGAGTTCCAGAAGAGGAAGATGACGGAGAGCCATTTGATGAGAAGATGGGGCGGTTGACTTCTGAACTAGCTGAACAGTTTAAGGAAAGTGAGAAGTTGGAAGGGGAGATTAAATTAAATTTGGAGAGGGTTGGAGTTGAGATATAAAATGAAACAAAAACAAACAAATCTAAACATTTATAAATATTTAAATACTGTTTATATTAGCAATCTTAGGGTTGTGAGTATGAGCCCCGGTGATCTTTCGGTTGCCGGATGTTTTAGTTTTTATAATTCTTCAGGAGGTTTTTCTTAATGGAAGATACTTTAGTATTTGTTGATGATGGTTTTTTTGGACTTGTAAAAAAACATATTTCTAAAGAAGACGGAAAACCAAAGAAATACCTGCAAACCTTTAGGAACATTTGCAAAAAAGAAAAACTTGACTTAAAACATCTTTATATTTATACAGCCCCTCCATATCAAAGTTCAAAGCCAACGCAAAAAGAAGGTTTTCTTATGAGTCGTTATCAAAGTATGACAAAAATGCTTAGAAGAAAAAAATGGATTACTTTAAGAGAGGGCAGATGCCAAAAGATAATAAACGAACAAGGAAGAGAGGAATTTTCCCAAAAAGGTGTTGATGCTTTAGTTATTATGGACCTGTTTGATATTAAAGAAAAATATCCTCAAATTAAAAAAATAATTCTTATTGCTTCTGATTCAGATTTTGTTCCAGTAATTGAGAGAATGAAACAAAAAGGTTTTGAAATTATTCTATATACTTATTTTGATAGAAAAAGAAATTCAAGATTTTCAACATCAAATCATTTATTAAAAGTTTCTTCACGATGGGTAAGACTAACCAATGAGGATTTTGAATAAAATGATTTTTAAGATTGAGCGGTTTAAGGAGAGTGAGAGGTTGGAAGAGGAGATTAAGGAGAATTTGGAGAGGGTTGGGTGGAGGATAAAGTGAAATTTATATCTAAGAATAAGAAGGGAAATATGCCTCTTATTGTTGGAACCCTATTGATTTTACTCATTCTGGCATTCAGTGGAGTCTTTACGCTCCCCAATATAACAAATTTTTTATCTAAAGAATATATAGATCAAACCTCCTTATCTCCCAACCCCATTATAAATAACAATATAAGAGATGTTGAATATTCAATTATCATAAAAAATCCTCCTGAAAAGAATCACCATTATTTTAGACCTCAGATTGAGATTCAATATGAAGAAAATTTTTTCGAGACAAATAACTGGGATGTTTCAAGAGGGTATAAAATAAGTCTTGATTCTCTAGAACCTGGAGAGAGAGATGTTTATTTCATCAAATTCACTTTTGATCCAAATATTCCTTCGGGAAAATATGCTTTTAAGGTTTTAGTCTACGATTCTTCAGGGAATCTACTAGAGAGTAAGGAGGATACGCTAAATGTCAAAAACTAAGGATGGAATTAAAGATTGGAACAAGTGGAGCGTAATTCTAAATAGCTTTTTAACCTTGATAATAATTGTCCTAACATTATGGAACCTCTCATTAATAAATGAATCCAATAATTATAATATCCCTGAACAGCCCGTTCTCGTTGGAAGCCTCGACAGAGATGGGTCTTTTCCTTTAGGAGAGGTTAATCTTACTCTAAAAATAATCAACAATTTTGATTATGCAATCAATGCTCAGCCTTCAGTCATAGATGTTACTTATGAGGGAGATACCACACGAACGAATCACATGATCCCAGAACTTCCTGAGATTATCGTTAAACAAAAGGGGGAGGTATCTGTGGACTTCTCTGGTGAATTTAACAAAAAAGGAAGATGGGGGATTTTCATCAGAACCTATTATAAATATTCTTCAGGAGAAGATCTTTCAAAGAGTGATTATGAGGATTTTACTTTGAGACTGAATATTGAATAAAATGGAAAATAAAAAAGGACAATCGGATGATATAGGGAAAATTATTGGAGGCATTATGGCGATATTCTTTATGATCATATTTTTCACAGCAATGATCCCCCTTTTTCAATCTCTTTCTGGACAAGATGGTAAACAAGCAGAGATAAATGAATTAAACAATAAGATTATTGGATTAGAACAAGAGATCGCAAATAAAAATATTGAAATTTCTAAACTGCGTGGTCTATTGGATTCTTTAAATTCAACAATCGGAGAGAAAGATGCGATTATTTCAAATTTAAGTGGGCAATTAACTGAAAAGGAAAATCAATTTAATTTGCTATCTCGAGAACTAGAGAATTATCGCGAAAAGGAATATCTCCCAACAATAAATAATAATTATTACAACATATTGAACCATGTAGAAAGAATAGAAAATAAGTTTTACACTATAAATTTAGCCATTGGTTTGATTTCCTTAACTTTAACAGGAATTGTGATAAAATTATTTGGACTTGATGTAACCTTCAAAATATTTTTTAAGTGGATTAGAAAAAAAAATAAAGTAATTGGGTTAGAAGAAAATGATTGAAAAATCCAAAGACTTAAATGACAATTTTTTATCTAATACGGATGAATTAGAAATAATTTATGATGGTCCCTCTTTTGACGGTCAAATGGAGATATCACGTTTAACATCCCAATTGAAATCTACTGAAATTTTGATTAAAGAACTAGTGTCTGAATATTATAATCAAAGAGGATTTAAAGAAAATCCTGAAGTTAAAATATATCTAAAATTGAAGAAAGGCTCATTTCAAGAAATAATCTCTATAATTTTAGATAAAGATATTATTCAAAATGTTATCTCAGGTTGTGTAACTGCTTTATTTACATACTATTTAATGAACAAAGGAAAGAAAAAAGAAGACAGAGAAATACCTCTGACACAAATAAAAATAGGAAAAATAATCAATAATATAAAGATAGTTCAGCATATTAAACATCTCTCAGATCCCCTAGAAAGAGAGGGAGATAAAATAAAAATTGTCTCTAGAAAAAATCCAGAGATAAATACAGAAATGGACTTTTCAGAAAAAGAGGTCTTTAGAGAAAGCATAAAAGAGTTAGAAAGCGAAGTGAAAATTGAATATTCTGAAGAAGAGTTTTTTGGAAGATTAAGAATGGTTGATTTAGATAAAGAAACGTACAGATTTTCTTTAGAAGGAGGAGAAAAATCTGTACCTGTTGAATTTAATGAAAAAATAAACTCGGAAGTAATAAGTCGTATTTTAGATAAAAGGATAAAAATTAAAGCTCTTGCTACAAAAAAGAATGAAGAATTAGAGCTATTGAAAATATTAAAATTCGAACAAAAGAAGATAAAGACATTAAAGGATTTTAGCAAATGACAAGCGATAAAACATTAATAATTTTAGATACAAATTATTTGAAAGAAAGTAATAAAAATAAATTAATCTATCCGGAGTTTAGTTCTAGAAAGGATTTCAATGATTTTTTAAGATTCTTAGAGAAAGAACAAATAAAGGATAAAATTGTCTTTGGGATTCCAGAAGTAGTTTTTGAGGAACATTTTTTTCATAGGAACAATAATTTTTTAGAAGATTTAGAATATCTTAAAGATAAAATTGAGCAATTTAATCAAATGGATATTTTAGAAAGTGGAAAACTAAATTTAACCTTTAAAGAAGATTTTAACTATAAGGAATTTCTATACAACCTAGTTGATAAAGGAGATAATTTTATATTTTTAAAAATTGATGAAGATAAGAAAAAAGAACTTTTTGATAAAACTCTGAAAAAAGCAATTAGTCATCAAAAACCCTTTCACAAAAAGGGCGATAGGAATTTAAAAGATTCTATAATTTGGGAATGTATCTGCTGTCAAAATTTTAGAAATTATGCTGTTGTAATATTCTTAAATCAAAATGAAGATGATTTCCCAAAAAATGATGAAATAGATGAAATTAATTCTGCATCTGAAAAAACGGGAAAATTAATTCACATTCTACACGATTATGATAAGTTAGAAAATGAATTAGATAAAATTTATATGTTCGCTGAAAGAGATGTTAAAGAGTACGTTTTAGAAAATAGGGATAGAATAAAAGAGGATATTGAAGACAAGATGGATTGCATCCTTTGGACATTTGATTTAGATGAAAACTCCATAAAAATAACCGAACCAAAGTATGGTGATTTAGAGCATATAGGTTTTGAAGAAAAAGAAGAAAATAGAAATTACATAAAAATTATTAACTTTGGATTCAAGGCTAAAGCTGAATTTTCTTATTCAAATGGAGAAAAAGAAAATCAAAAATTTATGGGAGAAATATTTTTTGATAATAATGTTAAAGAAATAATCTGGAGTAGATATGACGTTGCTTAAATTCAAACAAACTGAAATAGGAAAGATTCCTGAAGATTGGGAAGAAATAGAATTAGAAATTTTGGGAAAAATAAAAACGGGAAAAGGGACTGAGAAGTTATCAACAGGTAAATATAAACTTCTTGGGGCAAATGGCTTAATAGGTTTTACAAATGATTTTTTAGAAGATTCTTCTTTAATTTATACTGGAAGGGTTGGAACAATTGGGCAAATTAATTTTCAAGAAAAAGAAAAAGTTTGGTTGTCAGATAATACTATTTATTTTACCTGCAAGGATGAATTTCTATTGAAATATATTTATTATGCTTTAAAGAAAAATTTTGGTTACCTAAATGTTGGAAGCACTCAGCCATTAATAAAACAATCAGATTTTAAAAAATTAAATATTCAAATTCCGAAAAACGAAAAAGAAATGCATTCAATCGCCTCAATCCTCTCCTCACTCGACGCAAAAATAGAACTAAACAACAAGATGAACAAAACTCTTGAAACTATCGGGCAGACGTTGTTTAAAAAATGGTTTGTTGATGAACGGAAGGGAGAGTGGGGAGAAGGGAAGTTGGGAGATTATGCAGAGTCTGTTTCAGGGTGTTCCTATACAAGCAAGGGATTAAACCCTTCGGAAAATGCTTTAGTTACATTGAAATCTGTGGGAGTTGACGGATTTAAGCAAGATGGATTTAAAGAGTATACAGGAGAATATAAAGACAAGCACGTTGTTAAAGATGGAGACATTGTTGTAGCACATACGGATTTAACACAAGACAGAATAATACTTGGGAAACCAGTAATAGTAAGAGATTTTGGAAAATATAAGGAGATGGTTGCTTCTATGGATTTATCTATAGTTAGACCGACTAAATTAATCAATAAACCATTTCTTTATTTCTTGTTAAATTCAAACATCTTTCACGGATATGCTCAAGGACATGCTAATGGAACAACAGTAATACACTTGAGTCGGAAAGCTATTCCAGAATTTACTTTTTTTATTCCAGACAAAGATTTGTTAGAAAAGTTTAAAGAAATATCTGATAATTTATTTAATAAAATTAGGATTAACGATTTACAAAACCAAACTCTCGCACAAATCCGAGATGCTCTTTTACCTAAATTAATGAGCGGAGAGATTAGAGTTAAATAAAATGAACTTCTACCAAATCCTAATCCTAATCATTATTGGAACAATAGCAATAAGGTTTACTTTCAAGTTTGATTTAAACAAATATTTAGAGAATGGAAGAGAGATAAGGATTGATAGATTAAAGAACATCTGTCCTCATTGCAAAATTGAATTTGTAGGTAATAAACAAGTTAAAGTTGAATCTTATTTTTCAAAGCCGAGGGGAACTTTTCGATGGATATGTGGAAGGTGTAGGTGCATAGTAGACTCTGAAGAGGACGCTGTACGAATTTGTAAAAATTATGCTAAAGATCCCAAGAGATTTTTGGCAAATGAAAAAAGATTTATTAAAGAAATGGAGAAGTTGGGACTTGCTTAATAACCTAAAAACCCTAAATTGTACTAACAACCTGTGGTTTTAAGTTTTCAGACTTGTTTTCCTGAATGATTATTGGGTTTTTCTCAAAGATTTTGTTTCTAACTTTTAATTGATAGTCAAGGCGAATTTCAATCGTGTTGTTTTCAAGCTTGGACTGAAACTTCCATTTAGGAATTTCTCTTAGATTCATCTTAGACATCCTTAAAAATTTAGAAGCTTCAAAGATTTGTATTCCAACTATGAACTTTTCTTCATCAACATCTATGACCATATTCTGAAACTCAACCGAAAAAGAGTATTCTCTATCCTTAATCTTGAAAAATAGAACATCATTTACATAATCATAATCCATTTCGCCTTTTGCTTCCAAATGCCTTGGTTTCATATCTTTGGTATTTGCCATTCTTCTATAAAATAGAAAGTAACTATTTTAACCTTTCCCCCCCTGAGAGCAAGTATCATTTTAAGGTTTTTATTTTTATACCTATAAAAAACAGCATAATTCTCGTTATACTGAAAACCAACTAAAAAGGGCGTTTCTTGAGTTAATATCTTTCTTAATTCTTCATAAGTGTATATTTTTCTTTGTTTTCCGCTCAATCTAAAGAAAGTATGAGGTGTACATTCTATTTGTTCAGATTCATACTCCTTGATAAAACCAATAAATCTCCCTACTTCAACCTTCTTCTTAATTCTAGTTTCTCCAAACATTCTAAATCAAAGAACAAAGCATATAAAAATATTAGTTATTCCCTTAATTCATGAAAATAACAGAAAACGAAGTTGAAGAATTGGCACTAGATATACTGAAAGAACAAGGATATAAAATCCTGAATGGACTAGAAATATCTCCTGGAGGAAGTAAGCAAGAACGATCTGATTTCAGAGAAGTTGTTTTGAAAAATAGACTATTAAGTGCTATTGAAAAGTTAAATCCTGGAATTCCAAAAGATGCGCAAGAAGAAGCAGTAAAGAAAGTATTAAGAATTTCTTCTCCAAATCAAATCTTAGATAATCAACAATTTCATAAGCTATTGATTGAAGGAGTGCCCATATCATTTAGAAAGTCTGGAGATATAAAACATGAAACCGTTAGTTTAGTTGATTTTGATCATCCTGAAAAAAATGAATTTCTAGCTGTAAATCAATTTACAATAATTGAGGATAAGTATAATCGAAGACCAGATATTATTTTATTCGTTAATGGTTTGCCTCTAGCAGTCATTGAACTAAAAAATCTTGCAGAAGAAAAGGCAACTATTGATGATGCTTTTACTCAACTTCAAAACTACAAGAATCAAATCTCTTCATTATTCAGATTTAATGAAATTCTTGTTATAAGCGATGGCACATTAGCAGAAGCGGGAACACTCTCATCTACAAGAGATTGGTTTGTAGCCTGGAAAACGATTGATGAAAAAATTCCAAGGAATAAGCTTAGCTTAGAAGTTATGCTTAAAGGAATGTTTAACAAAAAAGTATTTTTAGATCTGATTAGAAGCTTTGTTGTATTTGAGAAAGATAAGGAAACTATAAAGAAAATTGCAGCCTATCATCAATATAATGCCGTAAACAAGGCAGTGGAATCTACAATTAAGGCAATAAAGGGAAATAAAAAAGCAGGAGTTGTTTGGCACACTCAAGGATCTGGAAAATCTCTTTCTATGGTTTTCTATTCGGGTAAACTTGCATTAGAAAAAGAATTAGAAAATCCAACTATTGTAGTATTAACCGACAGAAATGATTTAGATGATCAATTGTTTAAAACCTTCTCAAGATGTTCAGATATATTAAGACAAAAACCAGAAAACGCAGAATCAAGAGAGAATATTAAAGAGTTGTTAAGAAAATCTTCTGGAGGAATAATTTTCACAACGATTCAAAAGTTCTTTCCTGAAAAAGAAGGGAAATATCCAGAGTTATCAGATAGAAGAAACGTAATTGTTGTTGCAGATGAAGCTCATAGAACTCAATACGGATTTTCAGCGCATGTTGTAAGAACAAAAGATGAACAAGCATTCATAAGATATGGGTTTGCTAAATATCTTAGAGATGCTCTGCCTAATGCTTCTTTCATCGGATTTACTGGAACTCCAATTGAAAAGAAAGATAAATCAACTCCTGCAGTTTTTGGAAATTACGTTGACAAATATGATATTCAGCAAGCAGTAGATGATAGAGCGACAGTAAGACTTCTTTATGAGAGCAGACTTGCGAAATTGGGACTAAAACCGGAAGAGAGAAGAAAAATTGATCCTTTTGTTGAAGAATTAACTGAAGATGAAGAAATTAAGGGTAAATTAAAAAGTAAATGGGCAAGATTGACAAAGGTGGTTGGCAGTCCAGAAAGATTAAGAAGAGTTGCAAAAGATATTGTTGATCATTTTGAAGAAAGGCTGAAAGTTTTAGATGGAAAAGCCATGATTGTTTGTATGTCAAGAGAAATCTGTGTAAATTTATATAATGAAATAATTGCTCTAAGACCAGAATGGCACAACAAAGAGGACAAAGAGGGAATAATCAAAGTTATCATGACTGGATCTTCTTCTGATCCTCAAGAGTGGCAAGAACATATAAGAAATAGACAAAGAAGAGAAATAATAGGAGACAAATTCAAAGAGCCAAAAAATGAATTGAGACTAGCTATTGTGAGAGATATGTGGTTAACTGGTTTTGATGCTCCATCAGTCCATACAATGTATATAGATAAACCAATGAAAAGCCACGGATTAATGCAAACAATTGCTAGAGCAAATAGAAAATATAAAGATAAAGATGCAGGTTTAATTGTAGATTATTTTGGAATTGGAAAAGAATTGAAAGACGCAGTTATGCAGTATACAGCTAGCGGTGGAAAAGGCAAACCTATTTTTGATCAAGCTGAAGCAGTAAAGAAAATGTTAGAAAAATATGAAGTTGTTAAAAATATGTTCCATGGTTTCAATTATAAAAAGTTCTTTGAACTAAATCCAAAAGAAAGACTTTCAATTATTCCAAATGCTGTAGAACATATACTCAAAGGAAAGGATAAATTGAAGGAAAGATTTGCAAGAGAAACCAGCGCACTTGTGAGATCTTTTGTACTTTCAGTTCCTGACGAAAAGGCAATGAAAATTAAGGAAGAAGTTGGTTTCTTCCAGGCTATTAGATCTACAATTGTAAAAAACACAACTGTCTCCGTAAGAGATTCTATTGAATTTGATACAGCAATAAAACAGATAATATCAAGAGCAGTCATATCTGATCGAATTATAGACATCTTTGAAGCAGCAGGAGTTCAAAAACCAGATATTTCCATACTCTCGGATAAATTTCTGATGGAGGTCAAAGAAATCCCTCAAAAAAATCTAGCTTTTGAAGCTTTGAAGAAACTTCTTAATGATGATATTAAAGTCAGGTTCAAGAAGAACGTAGTTCAAGAGAAATCATTTATGGAAATGCTGGAAAAAACAATATCAAGATATACCAATAAAAGTATTGAAGCCGCACAAGCCATTGAGGAATTAATAGAATTAGCAAGAGAAATAAGAGAAGAACAAGAAAAAGGGAAAGAACTTGGATTGAATAGTGATGAAAAAGCATTTTATGATGCGCTTGCAGACTGTAAAGAGGCAATCGATGTTTTAGGTGATGAAAAATTAAGAATAATTGCATTAGAACTCGTTAACATGATTCGAAATAGCGTGAAGATTGATTGGACTGTCAGAGAGAGTGTGCAAGCAGAATTAAGATTAAAGGTTAAGAGAATATTAAAGATTCATGGTTATCCTCCTTCTGGAAGAGAAAATGCAGTAGATTTAGTCCTTAGGCAAGCCGGAACTGTTGCAAGTGACTGGGCAGAGAATAATCCTTATTTTGTTTAGATCTTATCATCCTCAACCCAACTCCACCACTTATCGCGACCGATAATAATATGGTCAAGAATTTTTATATCAATCATCTCTCCGCTGTCAATTAGTTTCTTGGTTACTTCTAAATCATCTTTACTTGGTTCGGGATTTCCGCTCGGGTGATTATGAACAAGAATAATCTTAGAAGCACTATTTTTTATAGCCGCATTAAATATTTCGCGTGGGTGTACAATCGATGCGTCGAGGATACCTTTTGTTATAAGAACCGGTTTATCTACAATTTGATTTTTAGTATCTAACATTAACATGTAAAAGTGTTCTTGTTTTTTATCTTTAAGACGGACATTAAACAACTTGAAGACATCTTCTGCACATGTAATCTTCTTTATTGCGTTTTTTTCTTCACTATATCTTTTACCGAGTTCAGATATAGTAAGTAATTGCATAGCTTTGTTCTCACCGATTCCTTTTATGTCCTGAAGTTCTTTTAATGACTTATCAAACAAATCTACAAGACCAAACCTACTTATCAACCGATTGCTCATTTCAATAACATTCTCTCCCTTCGTCCCTGTCCTCAAGATTATAGCAAACAACTCGGCATCGCTCAAAACTTCAGGACCGTGTTTGAGAAAGCGTTCTCTTGGCTTTGATGAATCAGGAAGATCTTTTATCTTCATAAGGTATCTAATAATAGACAATATATAAAATTTGCCAACAGATTAGTATCTCCGATACTTATAAACAAGAGACAGAAATATTTGGTTCGCTAACGCTCACCAATCAAGCGATAATCAAGACAGCTCATAATATAATTTATCGGCGGATTTATTGTTAACTGTATAAGAAAATCTGCGAACGAAGTGAGTAACTAACTTTTTACTAATGAATAACTAATTTTCATCCGCGATACTACAGAGAAAACAAAAGGAAACGCCTCCGACCGAGTGAAAAGAATTTGTTAAACGCCCCCGCCGGTGCTCACAACCCGTGAAATATTCCTTAAATTCATTTCATTCATTTATTAGAAATTTCAGAGTTGCTCGTCGAACCTTGGGTTCTCATCTCCGGATAAGAATAATACTATTGCTCCGCAATAATATACGCCCCCGCCGGGAATCGAACCCGGGTTTCCAGCGCGACAGGCTAGCGTCATAGCCGTTAGACCACGGAGGCATAAAGGAAACCTCTGGTTTCCCTTATCAACCCTTCCTCTGAATTAGGCTCAAGGCTGATTAGGAACCGATGGTTCCCCTAACAAGTCACCCCTCCTTTGGAGAAGGGAAACAAGTTTAACGGGAATCAACATTCCCTAACAAGTCACCCCTTCCTTGAACTACTGCTCAAGGCTGAGATGGGAATCAAAGTTCCTTAACAAACTTATATTTAATACTAGAATTTGTTTTTAAAACTTGCTACTATCTTAAGCAGAAGCGAGATGTTCCACAAGTTTGGGTTCAACATGTTCCCTTAGCATCTCTCTCACAAGCCCATCTGCTGATTCTAATAATGCACTTTTTTGCCCAAGAGGATATAGTTCAACCCCATTCAAATCTTCATTAGAGAGATAGAGTGTTGCAGTTAATCCCACAGATGCCCAGATTCTTGTACTTGGATTTTCGGAATCGGAGAACACATCCAAATAATATTCTACTTGATTTCCCGCCCTATTTTCAAATAATCCACTTATTGTACTGTAATGGATTACTACATCTTTTTCTTCGAATCCTCTTTGTCCGAGTAAATCTCTTAACGGCCTTGCTATCTGCCTTAATCTTTCTTCTTCTAAAACAGTATATCCTTTCATGTGAAATTTATTTCTTATTGGCTTATAATAATTATTGTGCTAGAAAATAATCAAAAAGTTGTTTGAAGGAAACCCGCCTCGTCTCTTGAACCTCTTCTTCTTGCTATCTCGGCCAGGCATGCCTTCTTTTTGGAATTGAATAAACTGTCTATTTCCCCAATCGGATAGTTTCCAATAAATGTTCCGTAATCCGCTATTTGTTCTGCAATCTCGTTAAGTTCTTCTTCAAACGCTTCAATGTCTTCTTGTGAAAATGTATAGACTTTTTCTCTTCCGAGTTTAAGATAGTGGAAGACTGTTTTTTCTGGTATTGGCTTGCCCTTTTTTACTCTCAGATAATTATAGAATAATGCTTGACGCTCAAAGTCTTTACCTTCGCTAAGGTTGTTGCTTGTTTTATAGTCTATTATTACTTCTTGAGATGTTGATTGGTGCTTGGCTTGGAGGTCTATTATCCCTCTGATACCTATTGACATATCCTCTGTTTCTTTGAAGGGAAATTGGATACTTTCTTCGCAGATATGGGAAGAGTGTTGGTCTACAATTTCAAGTCCCTTTATTAGTGCGATTATGTATTCTTCTTGACTTAGAAATTCTCCTTTAGCATCTCTGTGAATGTGGAGATTTTTTTTCATCCATTCTTGTGAAAAGTGAGTGAATACATTTTCTTTATTTAATTCTCCAAGAGCATATTTTTGAAGGCAGTCATGAACGATGTTTCCCGAGAGACCGTAGCAGACAGGAACTGGGGTGTCGTCAGGTGCCTTTTGTATGTATTGTAGATAAAACAGTAAAGGACTCTGGTAAAACAAGTTAATACTTGAAGGAGAAAGATTGAACGAGACTTTCTTTTCCATATCTTTTTTTGGGGTTTCCATTGGGTTAGATAAAATGGGTACTTTTAATATTTATTTATAATTTTTGGGTGAAAACCTCAATTTTGGGGGTTGTTACAAACCTTTAAAACCGATTGTTGGTTTTGGGGGCAATGGGTGCTGGAAAAAATATCCTTTTGGTGATTGTGAGTATTCTTTTGGTTCTCTCTATTTTTGTGATGGGAGTTCTGCTGACTGCTAATACCCTTCTTTATCCAGAGATTTATGTTGAGGCCTTGAATGAAAATGGGGCTTATTTTCAACTTGGTGGTTTTACTTCAAATTTAACTGGAGACATCCCTGTTGGAAATTTGATTAACATTCCTGATGAGGAAGAGGAACTAAGAGTTGTGATTTATGGTGCGACCAATAATTTTCTTTCATATCTTAGGGGCGAGGTTGAAAAACCAAACTTAAATCTTGAATTAGATGTTGTTAATCTGAGAGATTTATTAGAAACTGAAGTGGAGAGTTTCCCTCTTTGTAGTTCTGGTGAGAGTTCACGTGACCTTCAGGGAGATCTTGTTTGCCGTCCCCCTGAGAAAAGTGTTTCAGATTTCCTTGAGGAGGTTCTTATAGAACAAGAGGTGAATCTTCCTGACAGTGGATTTGTCGATTTATCAGAGGTTTATGATCTTGAGAATGATGATATCCAACAGATAAGGGATAGTATTGGCACCTATCAAAATATGCGTTATGTGGTTGGTCTAATTGTCCTCTTCTTTGTTGGACTTTTGTTCTTAATTTCTGCTAGTGCTCGTATTGGAATGATGGTTACTGGTATTGATTTCTCCATTGCGGGAATTTTAGTTATAATTGGTTCTATTTTTGGGCGATCTTTTGTAGGAAACTCGGGTATTGGAGGAGACATTCTTAAAAAAATTGTGGAAACAATCTTGAATAACCTTCTTTCCATTAGTTTGAAATTTGGTTTAACCTTCATTGGTGGAGGGGTTGTTGCACTTGTTGCTTCGTTTTTATTTAAGAAGAAGCTTGAAAAAGTTAAGACCGGAGAGATTCTTGAGGCAAAGCCCAAAAAATAGCCATAACTTTTTAAAATCAAACCTTAATTTTTGTTAACCTTTCTTAAATGTTTTGTTGTTACTTTTGACTAAAAAGATACCGAAAATCTGTAACAAAAGCTTTAAAATGGCTGAAAGATAGGATGTTTTGGAGGTCAAAAAAAACATGGAAGGAGAAGAAGAAGAAACTACAACTCCCGAGGAATCAACAAGCGAAGATTCTGAAGAAGAAGCTTCAGAAGATTCATCAGATGATGATTCCTCAAGTGATGACGACTCAGATTCTGAGTAAGTCTTCAAAAAAATATCTTTTTTTTATTTTTTATCAATTTTAGTTCTTTTGTCTTGTGTAATGTAATTAACTTAATAAATCTCTGATTTATTGAGAATTTATGTCTAAGAAACACCCCTATTTCATTGAAGTCTGGCTGAACGGGTTTGTTAAAGATTATCTTAGAAGTATTTCGAGAATACCTTCTGAAAAGTTTCATCCGCACATAACTCTCGTGAGACCGTTTTGTTTGTTGGACAATGAATCTGTTCTTGAGAGAAGAATGACTTATTTGTTTCAGGATATAAATTTGATTCAGACTGTTCTAGAAGGTAAAGGAACATTTGAAAATCAAGGACATAGAATAAATTATGTCCCGGTTACTTTTGGAGCGGATAAGTTAATTGAGATTAGTGATGATTTGGAATCGGGCCTTGAAGATTATGTTAATTTTGTTCCAAAGCCAGAGAAGAAAAAAACAATGCATGTAACTGTTGATGTGGATGGGAATCCTGATTATTGCCCAAGAATTGATTATCTTATTAGGAATCTGACTGTGATAAGAGATAAATTAATCTGGTTTTCGTATGATCTTGAGAATAAGGTTGTTTTAGGTAGAAGGGAATCGCTTGAATATTTGAAGGGGATATGATAAATTTATATATGTTTTTTCCTTTTTTGTGTGATGTCTTGGAAAACCGTTCTTAGTTTGCTTTTCTTTTTTGTAGTTGTGGTGCTTCTCGTTTTTTATTGGATACTGCCTTTTGGGCGAGTTTTGCAGTTTGGATATCCCGCGGGTAATGGGAATAGCAATTTTAGTATTGGAAACTCGAGTTTGGTAGATATGCAGTTCTATGAGAATATGAGATATCAAAATAAGGAGATTACTTATCATATGGGTGATTGCCCTATTGCAAAGACTGATGAGATGAATCGTGCCTTTGATATCATTGAAAACCTGACAGTAGTTAGTTTTAAGGCGGTTCCAGAGGGTCAGGAAGAGATAAGTATCACTTGTGAGAGTTCTGCAAGGGTTGCGGGAAGGACATTTATTGCGGGTGAGGGAGGGGTCACTAATGTTACGGCTACAGATAATTTTAATGTGATATTTAACGGGATGATTTTGCTTTTGAGAGAGACTAAATGCTCGGATCCCATAGTGGGTATTCACGAGCTTTTACATTCTATGGGATTTGACCATTCAAGTAACCCGGAGAATATGATGTATCCTACAGTAAATTGCGGTCAGACAATTGGGGAAGATGTTGTAAATCAAATAAATAATTTATATTCTTTTGAGAGTCTTGCGGACGTTTCAATAGAAAGTGCTTCTGCAGAAATCCACGGAAATTACCTTGACCTTTCTTTGACTCTTAAGAATAATGGGTTGATTGGTTCTGCAGATTCTAGGTTAGTTGTTTATGCTGATGATAGAAATATTAAAGAGTTGGATGTTGATTCAATGAGCGTTGGTGCTGGAAGAGAGATTTCTCTCACTAATATCTTTTTGTTGAGAAGTGGTGTTGAAGAAATAAAACTTGTTGTTGAATACTCTCCAAGTGAATTAGATAAGGAAAATAATGTTCTTGTTCTTCAAGTGAAAAAATAAAATTAAAGAATAAGGATTGCGATTAAAGGTCATCAAGCTCGTCAATCATCTCATCAAGCTCGTCGTCTTCCTCGTCGACATTTTCAAAAGCTACAAACTTATCATCCATTTTTTATCAGCCTCGTTTTTGTTTCTAAGAAGTATTTAGTTTTTAAATATTTCTGTGACTTGAAGTGGTTGTTATAAGGGAAAGGATAAAATGATAACTTGGTAAAATCGCGCTAAGAATATATTATAATTTTCATTTAAAATAAAAATCCCTCCGCCCAGAGTCGAACTGGGGATCTCCCGGGGACTGCTTCCACATCACTCTAACGAGTAATGCCTTTTGGGGTTTCATCGTGTTTCCAATATGGAACCTCCACCTTAGATAATCAGTCTTGAACCATCCTTAAAGGAGGTTGACTGTCAAGGAACCTTGGTTCCTTACATCTACAGCCAGGCGCTTTAGCCACTAAGCTACGAAGGGATTAATGTTTAACCATTAAACTTATTACAGAATGAATTTGCTCATCTGTACCTAAGCGAATATGTTATGATTTTGCGTTTTATAATTCTTTTGTTTGTCGGAATTTTATTAATCTTAGAACTAAAAAATTGATAACTTGGTAAAATCACATAAAAGTTATGCTAACCCAGAATTAATTCACAGAAGAATAAAATTTAACAGAAGAAAGACTAATTATTCTTCATCTTCTTTCTGAGCTTTTTGTTCTGTAACGAAGAACGCGCGGTTGGATTCGGCTTCGTGGATAATGCCTTCTTTCTCATATATTGCTGTTGCAGAGGGCAAGGCAAATCTCCCGAGAATTCCAACCTTTGAATAAATAATATATGAAAGTGTTCTCCTTTCTCCTGCTTCCAATTTTTCAAAAGCCCATTCTATCTTTTTATTTTTCTTATCAATTTTTGAAGGCTGTTCTCCTCCAAATCTTTCGTGGACTTCAACAAGAGGGGGCAATCTATCGGTTACATTTATTCTTTCAAGATATTTCTTTGAACTTACGAAGACGGTTACCTTAAGTGCAAATTCTCCGCCCTTTGTCCTCACAAAAGAGACTCTCTTTCTTAACATAAGGTCTGTTCTTGTATATTTCTTAGTCATAACTACAATTATTGCAAGAAATAAAATTATTATGAAAGGGAAAAGCCAGTTTGTTTTTACTTTTATTTGTAAAACCTCTCCGGGTTTCACCTCTCTTACCCAAGTGTAGAACACTGTGCCTCCCCGCCTTTCAACAGTATCTGGTTCTGGACTAAAGCTTGTGAAAAGTCTGGGTATTACATTCTTTTTGACTATGGTTTCTGTCTCTTGGACAACGTTCCCTTCATTAGATTTTTCTATAACTTGGGTATTTACCAAAAATCCAAATTCGTTGTCTGTTGTTGTTACTATATTCTTTTCAATGAACCTCATTGTTCCGTCCACATCAGCAATCTCGTTCCCTGCTTTAATCTTTGCGCTAATAGAATAAAATCCTGCTAACATCCCTCTTAGACTTTCTGAATCCACAGAGATATCAAAAGTTTCTGTTTCATATGGTCCCAGGTCAAAATCTCTTTCAAAGTTGAAAAATTGTGAATCAAATTCGGCATGAATTATTCCGAAGTCAACATTGGCTGTGTTTTTTATGAATACTTCAACAGCGGTGGACTCGGGGTCAAGGTAACCTGAACCGATAGTGAACACATCTTTTAATTCAACTATTTTAAAGGTTAGAGAGTGTTGTTCTTGTTCTGTGTCGCTTCTTTTTATGTAATATGAAATTGTGTAAAAACCACGCTCTTTTATTGTTCCTAATGGTTCGAGTTTTAATTCAACTTTTTTGGTTTCTCCGGTTTCAATAAAGATTTTGTTTGGTTCCATTGTGAACCCTAGAATGTTGTATAATTCAAAATTTGCATCCGGACCCGAGTTTTTTATTTTCAAATCGAAAGTTACAGGTCTTTCTGTATTTATCACTAAAATTTCGTTAGAACTTTCTTTGGTTATGGTGAGATTTTCTGCAGAAATTGTTGAAATTGAGACTAGGAATATTAAGGAAACAACAAGACACAAAATGGTTAAGAATCTTTTATTTTGAGGCATATTATTTTGAGAGAGAATTTCTATTTAAGGATTTCGGTCGTATGGGAACTACGTTCCCCTAACAAGTCACCCCTCCTTTGGAGAAGGGAAACAAGTTTAACGGGAATCAACATTCCCAGACAAGTTACCTTCCTTTTAGAGAAGGGAAACAAGTTTAACGGGAATCAACATTCCCAGACAAGTTACCTTCCTTTTAGAGAGGGGAAACAAGTTGAACGGGAACGCCTCGGACGCCGCGTTGGACGCAAACGAGAAAGTCACTCCTCCTTTGAATTACCTTTTACCTTCGAGGTCTAAATAGGATTTGGCTTGGCCCAAGAATTCATCGCAATCGCCTGCAATTTTGTTTTCAAATTCTGTAACTCTTGAAGGAATTATCCATTTTTCGTAAATCCCTCTAAGAGTCTTTTTGAAAGAGCTTGTGTCAAATTTTCCTTGGAAGTCGCTTACCAGAATTCCCTTCACTTTCACCTCTATAGAACCATTGTTTGACTTGATCTTTGCGCCACCTTGTGAAATCTCCACGTTTTTTAGGCCAAGAATTAAAAATTCTACTTTTATATCAAATCTGAAATAATCTGTAAGTTTTTTGTCGCCTTTCCACTCAATTCTTATTTCTTTTGAATCTCCAGAGATTTTTTCTCCGTAAGCGGATTCTTCCATATTTAGTCCGGTTTCTTCAGCAAGCCAGTCATAACAGAATTTATAGAAATCTTTGAAGGAGAATACGCCTCCGTACTTTATCTTGCTTGAGAATACTGTTTCTGTTTCTGCCATTGTAACTCTTTTAATTTAAAGAAAAAACTTATTTAAATATTCTTCGGCGAGAGCACCAGGTTTCTCTCGCGCTCTCTCCTTTAAATTTGGCTCATGGCCGATGGAGAGATTTGATTTTATGATTATTATCCCCCATCACGGAAGAGTTTTTATAGTTTAATTTTATGAGGGGATCATGAGCTCTGAAGCACAGGAAATGAAATTTCTTAGAACAGAATATTCTAGAAGTTTCTGGAGCGAATTTAGTCGTGAGCCTTTTCAGAATGAAGTTCTCGAGATTGGAATGAGAAATACTAAGGGAGGACTTTGGATTATTGGAGGATTTGTTTCTAAATTGGTTGCACGTAGTCTTTATGACTTTCCAAAAAGTTGGAATCCAATTGATATTGATTTTATTGCGGATGAGATTGCTCCCCATCAAGACCCTTATGTTCCAAACGGATGGGCTATGAGATTTACGTCATGGGGGAATCCTTACCTTGAGAAGGGGGACCTGAGAGTTGAATTGAATGGTTTAACCAACTATGTTCCTCTTAAAGAAAGGAGAATTGCGGATCCAAAGATTTCTCATCTTCTACAAATTGCACCCTTAGATATTCAGAGCATTGCAGTTGATACTCAAAGAAAATCTCTTGAAGGTGAATTAGGAATTAATGCTATACGGAGAAAAGAAGTTAAGGTGAATGATTGGAGGTCTTTAGGTCAGGTAGTTGAGGTTTCTGGAAGGGATTCAACAAAGGTAAATTTGGAAGAATTCGTGCGAAGAAAGTCAGATGGCATTGGGTTTAATTATAAATTTGATTTTCCTCCTGAAATTTCTGGGGGCAGTGGAAATGGACTCCGTGCACCTCATTTAGGTTCTTATGTTTGATAGTTAAGCTCTTGAACAGTTTGCGCAAATCATTAAACCATTAATTTCTTTTAATTCTCCTAGGTTTCCACATTCTTCGCAGATTCCTTCTTCACTAGATTCATCCTTAATTCGATTTAGTTTTTCTTCTTCTTCTCTAATCAGTTCTAGTTCTTTTAGTTCTGATTGGGCTCCAGGATAGAAGCTAAGGATGTCTCGGATAGTAATCATTCCTAAGACTTCCCCTTTTTCAACAACAGGAAGCCTGTAAAACTTGAACCTTTTTATTTTTTCGATTGCTTCGGAGATTGATGCTGAAGGTCTTATTGTAATGATTTTTTTTGGAGAAATATCAAGAGCTTCAACTTTTGAAAGGTCTGCTTTTGGATTTTTTATTAAAGCCCATAATATGTCTTGGCTTGAGATAAATCCCTTTAGTTTTTTTCCATCAACAATTAAAACCCCTCCAACTTTTTTTCTAACTATCTTTTTTGCACAATCTAACAAGTTTGAATTCATATTGGACGTGACTAAACTTCGGGTCATAACATCTGAAACAAGGATGTTTTCCATCGTTTTTCGAGGGTCTTGAAATATATAAAACTTCTGAATGGAAGTCACATTTATCATTTGACCACGATAATATTTAAATAATTCTGGAACGGGATTTTTTTATGGAGCGTATGAAAATAGAGAGAGCTATGGAACTTCTTAGAATTGGTTATGATTTAGATGATTGTGGGAGCATGTCTCTCGAAGAAAAGCTCAGAGAAAGGAAAAGACTTAGGGAAGGTGCGGATTTTTTGAATATAAGGATTAAGGGTATCAGTTCGATGGAAGACGTTCAGGCTTATGATGCTGTCAGCGAGGGGGTTGGTCGTGTCTTATTTGAAGACTTAGTGGGAAGATCTCCAATAGATAAAAAGTCCTTTGTGAATACTTATGGAGGGGATGAGGATACTTATGGAGGGCGGATTGACAGTTATCTTAGGGAATTCACAAAATTTAATCTGGTTTCTATGGAGGGTGCTGGACAAACCATCTCTGTTACAGATAAAGGTAGGGAGTATTTTGGGATGCTTGGCGAGGAGGAAAAATGACAGACAAAATGGTTCTTATGCCTGAAGATGTTCAAAGACTTCTTGGAAAAGATGCTCAGAGAAATAATATAATGGCTGCGCGAATGGTTGCGGAAATTGTTAAGACGACTCTTGGCCCTAAGGGAATGGATAAAATGTTGATTTCTCCAACGGGAGATATAATTATTACAAATGATGGTGTGACAATTCTTGAAGAGATGCAGATAGAACATCCTGCTGCGAAGATGATGGTTGAGATTGCTAAGACGCAGGAAGATGAAGTTGGAGATGGGACTACTACTGCTGTGATGTTGGCTGGGAAACTTTTGGAAAATGCAGAGAAACTTTTGGATAGGAAAATTCATCCGACTGTTATAACAAAAGGTTATAGAATTGCTGCTGAAAAAGCGCACGAGATTCTTTCAGAAATTTCTTTGAGGATTACAACATCGTCTGATAGCGACCGTATTTTGAAACAGATTGCAATGACTGCTATGACTGGCAAAGGAGCTGAGGATGAGAAAGAAAGATTTGCGGATATAATTATAGCTGCGGTTAAGAAAATTGATAGAGATGGAAAGATGGATGTGAATGATATTAAAATTGAAAAAGCTAAAGGTGAGGGAATTAAGGAGACTGAATTGGTGGATGGAATAGTTATTGGTAAGGAAAAAGTTTCTTATGATATGCCTACTTCGGTTTCGGATGCAAAAATTGTGATGGTTGATTTTCCTTTGGAGGTTAAGAACCCTGAAATTGATACAAAGGTTTCTATAACTTCTCCAGAGCAACTCAATAGTTTTATCTTGCAGGAAGAGCAGGAGATTAAAGATATGATTGGAAAGTTAAAAATGGTCGGTGCGAATGTTGTTTTCTGTCAGAAAGGGATTGATGATTTCGCGCAGTATCTTTTGGCGAAGGAAGGAATTTATGCTTGCCGTAGAGTCTCGAGAAGTGATTTGGAGAAAATAGCTAAAGCAACTGGTGGAAGGATTGTTAGCAATCTTGGAGAATTGAATTCTTCTGAGTTAGGAACTTCAAAAATTGTGGAGGAAGTGATTCATGGAGAAGATGCTTTGACTTATATTCGGGGGTGTCCAAATCCTAAGTCCTTGACTATTCTTGTTCACGGTGGGACAGACCATGTTATTGATGAAGTTAGAAGAGCGATTAAAGATAGTTTGGGAGATGTTATTTGTGCTTTGAAATCTGGATTGGTTGTTCCAGGAGGAGGGGCGATAGAAATTGAACTTGCAAAAAGATTGAGAGAGTTTTCTCAGGGTCTTTCGGGAAGAGAACAACTTGCTGTTGAAGAGTTTGCTTCCGCCTTGGAATTTATCCCGACAACTCTTGCTGAAAATGCTGGTTTGGATCCGATTGATATAATTACTGAATTGAAATCGAGGCACGATTCTGGGGAAAAGAATGTTGGGTTGAATTTGTTTACGGGAAGAGTGGAAAATTCTTTAGAAGCAGGGATTATTGAACCGTTGAAAATTAAAACTCAGGCGATAAATTCTGCAACGGATGTTTCGACTATGATTCTAAGAATTGATGATGTTATTTCTGCTCGAAGTGAAGATGATTCTTTGGGAAGAGTTGGAGGTAGGATGCCTTCAGATATGGGTGACTTTTGATTGATATGAGGAAATTTGCGTTTGGTAATACTTGTGATTAGAAAATTGATGGAGACCATCTTAAGAATTTTGTAATGAGTTAAAATTATAAAATAAGGATAATTCTTAGTGTTGTTTAGAGAGGTGATACATGGTTGTAAAAGTAAATAGAAGAGGTAAACAAAAACCCGGGCCGACTAAAGGTATTGGAAGGTCTGAAAGAAGAAGAAATTATTTTCTTTCGTTCTTTAAGAAACAACCCTCTCATGAACACGCTCGTTTTCTGACTGCTGTTTCTGTAATGGTCGGGACTTGTATCGGTGCTGGATTTTTGGGAATTCCTTATGTAGCGGCACAAGCTGGTTTCTGGGTTATGGTTGGATATCTTCTTCTTTTCGGTTTAATGATTGTTTTTGTCAATCTCTTTTTTGGAGAGGTCATCTTAAGGAATAGGGGAAACCACCAGCTATCGGGCTTTGCTGAAATATATCTTGGTAAGCGTTCAAAAAAAGTTATGTTTTTCTTCCTTAAAGTTTCTATAATCTCTGCGTTGCTTGCTTACATGATTGGTGTCGGTCAGGGAGTGAGTTTTTTGATTTTTGGAAATTTTGAGCATGAGATTGCCCTCGGGGCGCTTTTTGCTTTTGTCATGGCGGGATTAATATGGAAAGGAATTGAATCACTCAAGCAGTATGAAAGAATAGGAGTTTTAGCGATTTTTATTTTATTCATTGGAACGATGGTTTTTTTTTCTAGAGATATTAGAGTTGAGAACCTTTTTACTTTTAATCCTGTTAATATTTTTGTTCCGATAGGAGTTATTCTTTTTTCTTTGATAGAAGTTTATTCTCTTCCAGAAATAAAAATTATACTTAGAAGACGAGAGGATTTAATGAAGAAAGCAATTATTGTTGGTACGATTATACCCATCATTTTTTACTTCTTTTTTGCTCTTGTTGTTGTTGGCTCTCAAGGAGCGAACACACCCGAGATTGCGACTTTTTCCTTGGGTAAAATTTTTATAATTATAGGGATGGTGGCTATGTTTACATCGTATCTAACTCTCGGAATTTCGCTCCAGAGAAATTATCTTGTTGACTATCAAAAATCGAGAGTTGTTTCTTGGCTCTGGGCGGCGATTTTTCCTATAACTTTGTTTTTGTTAATGAAGTTTTTTGATTTCTTTAGTTTCATAACCGTTCTTACAATAGGAGGTTTGCTTGGAGGAACAGTGATTGTGTTTTTGGTTCTTATGATTAAAGAAAAAGCTCAGATTAAAAAATCACGAGGGGGAAGAAAACCAGAATATAAAATAAAGGCGAGTAAATTAGTCATTTGGATTCTTGCTATTCTTTTTGGGTTTGGGCTAGTTGTTGAGATTCTTAAGATGTTTAATATTCTTGGTTAGATTTAAATAACCTCAAGTTTTGTGTCTGTTATGAATCAGAAGAAGGTTGAAAGAAAGTATCTTCCTGAATTTGTTTATGGGGGAATGGACGGGACGATAACAACTTTTGCGGTTATTGCGGGAGTTATTGGAGCTTCTTTGAGTTCGGTTATTGTTCTGATTTTAGGTTTTGCAAATCTTTTCGCGGATGGTTTTTCTATGAGTGTTGCTAATTATCTTTCTACTAAATCCAGAAATGAGGTTAGTAAGAACGGGAAGGTGAATGCATATAAAACTGCTTTTGCGACTTTCGGGGCATTTATTTTTATGGGATTTATCCCCCTGCTTTCTTTTGTTGTTGCTTCTGCGACAGGGAATCCTCATCTTATCGCTTCGCAGTTTAAGTATTCAATAATCTTAACAACAATAGCTCTTTTTACAATCGGTTGGATGAAAGGAGTTGTTACGGAGAAACATCGACTTGGCTCTGGGATTCAGACATTAATTATTGGGGGAATTGCTTCGGGTTTGGCTTTCATTGTAGGAGAATTTTTAAGTAGGATTGTTTGATTTTGATCTTAAGATTCGGGTGCTTCGCACTTGTTTGTGAAATCTGTGATTTCTAATTGATAGCTCAAAACCAGCGTTGCTAGGTTTTTCGCCTTAACAATAATTAACGTGGAAAAATCTGGCGAAGCCGATTTTATAACTATTAAAATTATTGCGGAGTTAGTTAAATCAGAACGGAAATAATATAAACATATTCAAACTGAGAGAATCATGGCGAAGGTAAAATATAGAGATGAAGAAGTCGAAGTGCCTGATGGCTCGGCGGTGGAAGAGCCTTGCAAGAAGTTAGGGGTTCCGTTTCATTGTAAAAATGGGAGTTGTGGTTCGTGTATGATTGAGGTTAAGGAAGGCAAGGAAAATCTTTCTGAGGTTAATGATAAGGAAAAAAATTTAGGGATGGATGAAGAAAACAGGTTGGCTTGCCAGTGTTGCATTAAGAAGGGTGAAGTTGAGATTGATTTCTAACAAAAAATTTAAATAGAAAACAGAGAGATTAATTTTATGATAAAAGGAAAAAAGGTGCCTGATGTTATATTTAAGATTAGGGTTAAAAATTCTGAAAGTGACGAGACAGATTGGAGGGATTTGAGTTCTAAGGAAATTTTTGAAGGTAAGAGGGTTGTGGTTTTTGCTCTCCCCGGGGCTTTTACTCCAACTTGTTCGAGCACCCATTTGCCGGGATATGAAAAGTTCTATGATGAAATAAAAAACCTGGGGGTGGATGAGATTTATTGTCTTTCGGTGAACGATGCGTTTGTTATGAACTCTTGGGTTTTGGACCAAGAGGTTAAGAAAGTTAAACTTCTTCCGGATGGGAATGGGGAGTTTACGCGGAAAATGGGAATGCTGGTTCGAAAAGAGAACCTTGGTTTTGGAGATAGAAGTTGGAGATATTCAATGGTTGTTAAGGATGGTGTTATTGAGAAGATTTTTGTGGAAGAAGGTTTTGGGGATAATTGTCCGAGCGATCCGTTTGAGGTTTCTGATGCCGAGAGTATGATTGTGTGGTTGAAGGAGAATCGGAGTTAGTCATTTCTCTGTTAGTGAAAAAATTATATAGATTATCAAAAGTGCTGGGATGAATATCCAAAAGAAATTAGAGATGTAGAAACCTGCTGAACATTGGTCCAAACATTTTACCGAGACCGATTCGATTACGAAAGAGATTATAAAAGAGATGAGGATAACCCCTAATGATTTTTTTAGATTTAAGCCCCAGTTCATAAATCTGGATGTATTCTTTCATTTATATAATTATCTTTAATTATCAAAACCAAAACCCCTAAAAACCAGCGATTTCTTTTTAGATTATGGCATTAGATTTTGAAAAGGAAAAATTAATTCGGGAGCTTAAGAAGCGGAAGCCTAAGCGGGTTTTGGTTCAGCTTGCCGAAGGAATAAAACAGAATGCTCCCGAGATCTCCGAAACAATTGAAGAACTGGGCATAGAATGTATTTTTTCTGGAGAGACTTGTTGGGGCGCTTGTTCTATCGCGGTTCAGGAAGCACAGGCTTTGAAAGTTGATTTGATTGTTCACTTCGGGCACGCCGTTTTTATTGAAACTCCTGAAAATTCGCCAGAGATTTTGTATATGGAAGTTAAGGACTTGCTTGACCTAAATCCTGTTTTGAAAAAATCTTTGCCTCATCTGAAAAAATTCAAGACTATCGGACTTTCTTATTCGATTCAACATAGACATGATTTGAAAAATTTGAAAAAGTTTTATGAAGATAACGGGAAGAAAGTTGTTCTATCTGCGAAAAAAGGATTGGTTGCTTATGAGGGGCATATTGTTGGATGTCAGTATGAGGGCTTGAAGGAAATTGAGAATGATGTGGATGCGTTTGTGATTTTTGGTAACCAGTTCCATTCGATGGGCGCGACATTGTCTGTTGAGAAGCCGGTTATTTTGATTGATGTTTACAATGATAATGTTAGAAATATGGAAGGGCTTCGAGATAAAATTTTGAAACAGAGAATTTTTTCAATTGAGAAACTAAAGGATGCGAAGAATGTGGGGGTTATTGTTGAGATAAAGCCCGGGCAACAGTTTGGTTCGCCGAAATATCTTTTGAAAAAGCTTCGTGCTGCGGGAAAAAATGCGGTTGTTATAACAATGTCAGAAATGACTCCTGATAAAATTATGAACTTTTATTCAATTGATGCGTTCATTGAACTAGCCTGTCCGAGAATTGCTCTGGACGATTTTGCAAAATATCCAAAACCAATTTTGACGTTTAAGGAAGCTCTCGTTGCTCTTGGTGAAAAAAGTTGGGATGAGATTCTTGAGAGCGGGATTGTTTAACCCAGCGAATAGTTTTTGTCTGCAATTTCTTTAAGGGCTTCCACATATTCTGGTCTGGCCAAGAATCCACTTCTTTTTGTTACCTTATCTAAAACTGAAACTGCTTGTAGACTGCTTACTGAAGAAACCCATAATTCTGCTAGTAAAATTGGTTGATGTAAATCATTTTCAACAGCACAAATTCTATCAAGTTCACCCCCATTCAATTGTCCATAAAATCTTGATACACCCTCCATAAGTTTTTGTTGAACTGCAGAATATTTCCCTCTTTCTCCAACCACCCGGAATGAATCGTTTGTTATGAATGCAACTCTTTCCCCATCAACTCCAGATTCTTTCCCAGGATAGATAACAACTCTTCCAGATCTTGGAGTATGATGATGTTCTATAGCCTCTAGAGCTTCGGGGGTCATTTCATTTATGTAATTTCCTTCTTTTGAAAGAAACATTCTTCTGGGGATTATTAGATCTTTTGCAGGAGATATTGCTTTAAGTTGAGATTGGTTTAGCCTGCTCCTTCTAATATAAGAATCTGCTGTATCGTGCAAGAAAGAAGCAAGGGTTAGATGTTTCATGCCTTCGTCAACCTCTTCAGGAGGAGTTCCTATTGTGTGATTTCCAAGAAGATATATCGCTGCTGCAATGTTTAAAACATCTAGCGAATGTTTCAAATCTTCTGGGCTGTGTTCTGCGAAAGCATGAACCAAGGGATCTCTTTTTAATGGATCCATATACCTCCCAATTTTCCCATTGTATTCTTTTAGAATTTTTGAAAGTTTTCTTTGATTATCTTCTAAATCTCTACTCACAGTGTCTTCTGTAACATTAAATTTCTGGAGTAGTGCCCTCATATCATTATCTACACCCCTTAATTCCGCTATTGCTTGTTGACGAGTTCTTTTTGCTTGTCTTGCAAGACTTTCTTTAACCCGAACCTCTCTTTGGAATGTTTCAAACATATTAGTGGAATTCTGTGAAAGGCAAATTACTTCTAAGGGAGCATCTATTTTTTTTCCATCTCTCCAAAACTTGTCTCTTGTCCCTTCATTGATAAGTCTTCTTATGTCGCTAGCTTTAAGTCTCATTGATCCAATTGCATCATTTTTAACGCCACTTACATAGTGAACTGGCTCTGCACTATAATATACTGCTTTTGGATTTGATTCCAAAATTTCTGCTAGACTTCCCAATTCAATTTCAGTCACATCAAATTCGGGGATTGAGTTCATATTCTCTGGACAGAATGACCTTTCATAAAGATATCTGTGATAAATTATATAAAGAGATTTTCTGTCGGTAAGTGATGAAAAGGGGTTCTTTGGATTTGCAAAGTTTCTTTGGAGTTTGGAAAAAAGTTTTTTCTAAACCTTGGTATGTTGTTCTTTCTGTAGCGATTGCTTTGATTTTTTATCTTGGGAATATTTTCATAATTAATCATAACAATATTATTTTATTTTACCATCTATTTGGGCTTGGGATTGTTAGTTCTTTGCCGTCGCTGCTTTTAGCTAAGGGCTTGATACTTACATCTTCCCTTGTTACCCTCATCTTAATTTCAATCTTGTTTGGAATTTTGTTTAGTTTGATTTTGTATAAGGCCAAGATGATAAAAAGTGTCTCTGGGAAAACAGGGATTGTTGCTTCAATTGGAATTTTCCTTGGAGTTATTGGTCCGGGATGTGCTGCTTGTGGACTTGGTCTACTTCCGGTTCTAGGAATTAGTTCTGCATTTTTAATTGCATTGCCATTGCACGGATTAGAAATTTCAATTCTGTCCGTCGGTATTTTAGCAATTGTAACATTCAAGATTACAAAAGATATTGATAAAGGGATATCCTGTAATATAGAAAATTGACTACAAAAGATTTATAAAAGTCTTTTACAAATAATTGTAATAAAGATGGCGGACGAAAAAACTATTACTATAAGAAAAGATGATTTGTGGAAATATTCTACATTTATTTTGCTTGCAGCAATTGTTGTAGTCTTGATTGTTATGTTTACTGGTGGAAATGGTTCGTCAACAGGGAATACTGTTGTTCCAACACAAGGAGCGGATAAACCCGCCATTGTTAGAGCAAGTATTGATGATGATGCTATGATTGGAAATCCTAATGCGCCTGTTACAATTATTGAGTTTTCTGATTACCAGTGTCCATTTTGTAGAAGACACTGGACTGACACATATTCCCAGATAAAAGCAGATTATATTGATACAGGAAAGGTTAATTTAGTCTTTAGAGATCTTCCATTAGAGAGTATTCATCCCCAGGCACAAGGTTCGGCAGAAGCTGCAGAATGTGTGAGAGAACAGGGAGGAGATGAAGCATACTTTGAATATCATGATAAGATTTTCTTAGAACAGAATCTTAGAGATGGAGGAACACCTCAAGGACCGGTTACAACAACAATCTCTTACACTGTAGATGATTTGGAGAGCTGGGCAAGCGATTTGGGATATGATATTGGTTCTTGTTTGTCTTCAGGAAAGTATGGTGTTGAAGTTAGAAAAGATATTCAAGATGCACTTGAGGCAGGATTCCAAGGAACTCCTGGATTTGTAGTACTTGAATCAGGGCACGAAGAAGGAGTTGCAATTAGGGGGGCCTTACCTTACTCTGAATTCAAGAAAGTGATTGACTCAATGCTTAACTAGTTCCAATTCTGGCAACATAAGAATTTTAAAGACTTTATTTTTTGAATCAATATGGAAGAAACAAATATCAAACTATTGATGAAAGAGTTCGTTAATCACGATGTTATTAGATTTGTCTTTGAGAAGCCCTCTGGATTGATTTTCACCCCGGGACAGGCAACAGAACTTTCAATTTCTGGAGAGGAAGATTCTTGGAGGCCTTTTACTTTTGCTTCATCACCAGAGGATTTGGTTTTAGAATTTATAATTAAGATTTATCCAGAGCATGGAGGCGTTACAGAGAAACTTTCAAAATTGATTCCTGGAGATGAAGTTAGGATAAAAGATATTTTTGGGTCGATAAAATATGAAGATAAAGGAGTTTTTATCGCTGGTGGTGCAGGGATTACTCCTTTCATACCAATTCTAAGGAATCTTAAGAAAAAAGAGAAAATGCAGGGGAATAGACTTATATTTTCAAATAAAACTTCAAAAGATGTTATAATCGAGAAGGAACTTAGGGAAATTTTTTCTAAAGAAGATTTAGTTTTGACTTTAACACAAGAAGAATCGAAGGAAGGATTTGAATTTGGTAAAATAGATGAGAAATTTATTGAAAAACATGTGAAAGATTTTGGTCAGAAATTTTATATTTGTGGACCTCCGAGATTTACTAAAGATATTCGGGGAATCCTCGAGGATAAGGGAGCCAAACCAGATAGTTTAATTTTTGAAGGTAAGAAATAACAAACTTTAAAAGATTAGAATAATTAAAAACAAAATGGATGAAAAAGAGATGGATATTCAAAAGAAAAATAAGTCTTCTGAAGAGATTAAAATTCCGGTGAAATATCTTGGAATGGGACTTGTGGTTGTGGTTCTCATTGCCTTGTTTTTTATAATTAAGAGCACTGGAGCTTTGACGGGCCTTGCAGTGAGTAATAATTCTGAACTTAGTCTTAATGAAGCCCAGGCAAAAATTTTGAATTTTTTTGAAACGAGTGTTCCTGAGAGTAATATCACAATAGTTTCTTCTTCGGAAGTTGAAGGTCTTTATTTGATAGAGGTCATTATTGACGGAGAAGAGGTTCCAATTTATATGACAATGGATGGTAAATTTATAGTTACTGATCCTTCTATGTTGATTCCCTTTGATCAATAAAATGGCAGAAGAAAAAATTAGATGTGATGATTGTGATAGAGATTTTCAAAGCCAAGAGGCTCTTGATATGCATAATTCTGTTAAACATGTAAATCCTAATTCTCCCCCTAAGAAAGAAATAAAAGATTTTTCTACTTCAAGGAAAAAGGCAAGGAATAGGTTTATCTTTATTGTTGTTGCCGCGTTTGTAATCTGGGGCGTTTATACTTTATCTGGAACTGGAGAGAAATACGATTCTTTTTCCCAATGTCTTGATGAATCTGGAGCGGTAATGTACGGAGCTTATTGGTGTCCTGCTTGCCTTGAACAAAAAAGGCTTTTGGGGAATAGTAAACAGATTCCTTATTTGGAGTGTTCTTTACCCAATCGGGGAGGTCAGAATCAGTTATGTAATGGAGAAGGAATTGAATCCTACCCTACATGGGATTTTGCTAACGATGAAAGAGTTATTGGAGTGATAAAAATAGAAGACCTTGAATCGAGAACGGGGTGTGTGTTTGATGCTCCGGCATCTACTTCTTGACTAAATTTATAAATTAAGTTTCTTTTTATCTATTATGGATAAGTTTGAAAGAAAGGTTTGGGGGTATGCTCTAAAAAATTCGATTAGTCATGAAGGCTTCCTCAATATTGGTTCTGTTGTTTCGGGTATGTTCCATGAGTTTCCAAAGGAAGAAGTCCTGAAGAAGATGGATTTGATTAAGAATATTGCTTCAGAAATAAAGTTTATGGAAATCGAAGACCAAAGGGCTAAATTTGATGAACTTGGATTAGAGAATGAAATTTCTCATCGAGAAGGTCGTGAGGGATTGCCTGAATTACCTAATGCAAAAAAGGGCAAGGTTATTATGAGATTTGCTCCTTCGGCTTCGGGACCGATGCATATAGGCCACGCTTTAACTTCCTCGCTGTCTTATTTACTTGTTAAAGAATACGGGGGGAAATTTTATCTTAGAATTGAAGATACAAATCCGGAGAATATTTATCCAAGGGCATATAAGATGTTGGAAGAGGAAGCTAAATGGCTTTTTGAAAATAATTTTGAATTAGTCATTCAGTCAGATAGGATGGATTTGTATTATTCTTATGCAGAAAAATTAATCAAAAAAGAAGCAGTTTATGCCTGCACTTGTAAAACAGAAGACTTTAAGAAATTTTCAGATGGTATGAAAAATTGTCCTTGCCGTGATTTAAGTGTTCAAGAAAATCTTGAGAGATGGAAAAAGATGTTAGATAAAAAGGGGTTTGGAGAGGGTGAAGTTGTTTTGAGATTTAAATCTTTAAACGGAATGAAAGATAAAAATCCTGCAATGAGGGATTTCCCTTTGGCTAGAGTAAATTTAACAAAACATCCTAAACAAGGAAATAAATTTAGAGTTTGGCCTTTGATGAATTTTGCTGTTGCTGTTGATGATATTGAAATGAAGATGACCCATATCATTAGAGGGAAGGACCATAGAGATAATGCTGAAAGACAAAAAATGATTTATAGGGTTCTTGGACTTGAAAAGAAAACTCCTTGGACCGCTTTTTTAGGAAGAATTAAATTTAAAGATTTAGAATTATCGACAACAAAAATTCGTGAAGACATTGAAAATGAAAAATATTCTGGATGGGAGGACCCTAAATTGCCGACGCTGGCTGCCCTGAAAAAGAAAGGTTATAAACCCCAAGCATTTTGGAAGTTCGCAGAAAAAATTGGTTTTTCAGAATCTGATAAGGTTATGGATAAAAAAGAATTTTTTACTTTACTTGATTCTTTCAACAAATAGAGAATAAAAAGAAAACAAATTCTTTTGGATAAAAACATTTTTAAAGCTAAATCATCTATAATAGTTAACAAAATGAGGTCGATTATGAATAACAAAAAAGGTTTATCCGCTATTGTGGCGACTTTGTTGATAATCCTTTTGGTTTTGGTTGCTGTTGGAATTCTCTGGGCGGTTTTAAATAATGTTATCCAGAGTGGAGCGGATACGGTTGAACTTAATCAAAAATGTCTTGAAGTAAAACTTGAGGCAGGGGCGGTAAGTCCGGTGGGTTATCTTGAAGGGAATTATTCTGTGACTCTTTCAAGGAAAGCTGGAGGAGAGGCTATTGGTGGAGTTAAGATTAACTTCCTTAATGCAACCGCCAGTAGTGGAGTTGTTGAGTTTGGGGAAGCATTGAGTATCCTTGGAACATCAACAAGGAAGATTAATACTGCTGGTGGAGCAAATGGAATCCTTACGAATGCAACAAAGATGGAATACACAGTGTATTTTGTTGATGACCGTGGAAAAGAACAAGTTTGTTCATCCACAAATACTGCGGATTTAAGTTAGTTCTTTTTATTTTACAGTATCGCGGATGAGAATTAGTTGTTTATTAGTAAAAAAATTAGCTACTCACTTCGTTCGCAGATTTTTTTAGATAATTAATAATAAATCCATGGGTAAACTAGGCTCATGACTGTCTCGGTATCAGTTGGTTAATTGTTAGAGTTAGCGAATCGATATTTTTGTCTTTTGTTTGTGGATATCAGAAATACTGCTCAAACCGAACATTTTTTAAACTATAATTTATATTTTAGATTATGAATATTACAGCTAAACTCGGTAATTATCGGCATAGTCCGAAGCGTTGAACGCAAACGAAATAGCTGTTGCTTTGTTTCTGAAAGTTTTGATTTGATAAGAGATAATCTTTTTATACCATTGTTAACTGAATTAAATAATGGCGGTTGTGGTCTAACGGTTATGACGTGTGGTTGTGGTTCGTATGGGAACCAAGGTTCCCCTAACAAGTCACCCCTCCTTTGGAGAAGGGAAACAAGTTTAACGGGAATCAACATCCCTTCAGCAAGTTACTCTTCCTTTGGAGAAGGGAACTAAGAACAAAATCCGCAAAACGGGAGTTCGACTCTCCCCTTCCGCCCTTTCGTATGGGGCTCAGTCGCCCCCTGACAAGTCACCCCTCAAGAGAACACCTTCGGTGAGAACGGGACACGAACAAGTCACCCCCGATGAAAGGGAAACAAGTTTGAATGGGACGCCTCGGACGCCGAGACTAAATGCTTCGCATTTGTCAGCTTCCACGAGAAGAACTCGCGTCGCGGGCACGAACAAGTCACCCCCGACAAAAAAGGAGATAAAATGAAAGAGATATTATTCATATGCAAATATAACAGATTTAGAAGTAAGTTATCGGAAGCCTATTTTAATCGAGAGAATAAAAATAAAAATTTCAGGGCTAAGAGCGAGGGGATTATTGAAGTTAATCGGCCTTTGCTTCCTTCGGAGAAGAAGAGAAATGAGGAGATAAAACTTTTATTTGGACTCCGGTTTGATACAAAATCTAGGGGGATTGAGATAAAGAGTCTTTTGAAAAGTTACAAAATAATTGTTGTTGCTAACGATATTCCTAAGAGAATATTTGATAGTAAAAGTTGGAAAAATAAAGTTGAAATTTGGAAAGTTCGAGACGAAACGGGTGCGAATGAAAAAAATGTCAAAAGTATAGGAAAGCAAATTATTAAGAAAGTTGATAGGTTGATTAAAGAATTGGAGGGAAAGAAATGAAAACTGAAAATGTAAAGGGGTTTAATGATTATACTGGTGCTGAGGCTTTGAAGCGGGCAGAGATTAAGAAGGTGATTGAAGATGTTTTTGGAAGATATAGTTTTGAACCTGCTGAAACTCCTGTTGTGGAATATGAAGAGTTTGTTAAAGGAGAGAATGAAAAGGATGAGGCTGTCTCTGATATTTTTAAGTTACAGGATAAAGGTAAAAGGAAGTTGGCTTTGAGATATGAGTTTACTTTCCAGCTTAAGAGAATTATGAAAGATAAGAAGTTGCCTTACAAGCGTTATTCTATCGGGCCGGTATTCAGAGATGAACCAACATCGGGAGGTAAAGCACGGTTTAGGCAGTTTACTCAGTGTGATGCGGATATTATAGGCTCAGACATAAAAGATGAAGCAGAAGTGCTCTCTGTGGCTCTGGAGATATTCAAGGGATTAGGGGTGAAGCCAGTTATCTTGTTTAACAATAGAGCTTTACTTAATGAGATTCTTGAGGATAATGAAGTTAAGGAGAAAGATAAAGAATTTGTTTTAAGAGAAATTGATAAGTATGATAAGTTGCCTGAGAAGGAGGTTAAAAATAATTTGAAGAAGTTTAAGGCAGAGAAAGTTCTGGATGCTTTGAAGAAGGGCGAGAGTTATTTCAAAAAATTTGAGAGTTATAAAAATGTGATTAGTTTGATAGAATATTGTAAACTTTATGGAGTTAAGATTGTTCTTGCTCCAACAGTTATTAGAGGTTTATCTTATTACAACGGGAGCGTATTTGAGATTAAGAAAGAAGGGATGAAGGAGACGCTTGTTGCCGGTGGGAGCTACGAGTTTAATGGAGTTCAGTGCACAGGGATTTCATTCGGTCTTGAGAGGATTGCCTTGGTTGCAAAAGTTAAGGAAGAGAAAGAAAAGTATCTTGTTATTTCCTTAGAGCAGGATAGAGAGGCGGTTAAGATTGCTAATAAATTAAGGGAGAAGGATAAAGCGGTTTCGGTTTATTATGGTAAGCCAAGTAAGGCTTTGGAATATGCGAACTCGTATTGTTTCAAAAAGGTTGTGTTTGTTGGTTCTAGAGAAGTTAAAGCGAAGAAGTTTAAGATTAAGGATATGGATAGTGGGAAAGATTTTGCTTTGAAGTTATAATTTAGCAAAATCTAAAATCAAATTTTTATTTCTAACTTCGGGATGGAAAAGGTATCCTTTTTGTCTTCCTATTTTTATTTCATTACCAACTCCTTTTAATGCAAAATTATGAAGATGATATTTGTTGTCAATAAGTCCGATTTGTTTTTTATTTGTTAATTTCTCATCATTAAGTAATCCTATGACTTGCATCCCTCCGCAAATTCCTAGAATTGGTTTTTTGTAGTTTTTGATAAATTCAAATTTATCTAAATGTTCAATAAAATCGTTGTCTTTTAGGCTTGTTCCTGATATTATTATTTTATTATATTTGTTTAAGTTTTTTGGTAATCTTGAATAGTGTTTTGTTTCAAACTTAAAACCAGATTTTTTGATTATATTTTCAATTGGTTTTACAAATTCGTAGAAATGTAGTTTCTCTTTACAGATGTTGATTATTAATATCATTTATTTATGAAAAATTTCGTGCTTCGCACAATGGTTTAATTTAAAGAATGATGTAAAATCATATGAGGCAATACCATTTAATTTTGGTTTTGGAGTTAATACTCTAATAGTTAGAAAAACTTGGCAGAGCCAGTTTTTAGGACCAAAATAATTTCGCGGAGCTCGGGCGAGCAGAGCGTAAGTTAACATAAATCAACCTCCATTCTCCAAGAGTTCTTTTCTCCAGAGATTTTTGCATTTTTTATTTTTAGAGATTTTTTGAATAGTTTTGGTGCTTCTAGAACAAATGTTTCAAACTCTCCGCCTTCTCCTGCAGGATTGATTTTGTATCTTTCCTGTAAGTCTTTGACTTCAGAGATGAATTTATTATCAATAACTCTTCCGAGCCAAGAGCTGTTTAAAGGATAAGCTGAAACTCCCGTGATTATCACTTTGAATTTTGATTTTATTAAATCCTCTAGAAGTTCAATCTGGTCTTTTTGCCAAAGTGGGTTAAAGCATTCCAAATTAAGTTCGTCGCATATTTTTTGGATTCTTGACGCCTGGTAAACTGATTCAACCGCGCCAGTAACAATTCCTTCAATTTTATATTTGGTCTTGGCTTTTTTGATTGCTTTTTTTAGGTCTTGTAGTTCGGCTTCTTTCTTTCCTTTTGTCTTTTGAATTAGTAAAGGTATTTTCATTGCTTCGGCTTGTCTTTTTGTTTTGGAAACTGAAGGGGTGTGAAACATGTAACTATCTTGGTTTTCTGACTCTAAAGTTATTAAGCAAGATGTTTTGTAGCCTTCTTTTTTTGCAAGCCATGCAGCGTAAGTTGAGTCTTTTCCACCGGAGAATAGGATTGCTAGTTTCATAATAGGATTAAATCTGGAATGTTTTTAAGGGTTTTAGTTCCGCTCCCTATTCTTCTAGATAAACCTCGTTCTTCTTCATCAGAAAGAATCCTGCTTGATTTTAAGTTTCTGAAGTAAGAATCAATATTTTCATCCCGCTGTCTCCAAGCCATAAGGTATTTTGAGAAAAATAGATTAGAAAGATATCTGTTCTGGAGTTTATTACATTTCGCCAAGAGGTTCGCTGAATTCTTCTTCGACTTTCTTTAGTCTCTTTTTTCCTTCCTTGGAGAGTTTTTTCTTTGGTTTCTTTGAAGTTTCTTCTTCAATCTCAAGCCGAAGGTCTGCAAAAGGATCTGGGTTGTGTTTAAAATAAGTTTCACTTAACCAGATGTGAAAATCTTCAAGATGTGTTTCCTGTTCAAGCCAAATTTTTCTTTGATGATCTAATTGAAGGAGTGGGTAAAAAAGAATTAGCCTATCTTCTGGTTTTCCGTTCACAAATTCAGAGAAAGATATTCTCTTCTGGGTTTCGTTCTTTTTGAAGTGTCCTTGGAGATTGCTGTAAACTTCTTTTATTTTATCAGTTATGCTAAACTTTCTTTTTGGAAGCGAGAATCCGGTTTCTCTCAAAACGTTTTTGTTAACAATTTCTTTTTTGATTCTTCTGTTTTCAGTTACAATCGCTTTATCAAGGGCAGTCATAAGTTCTTGGAGGGTAACTTTTTTGAATCTAGGCATCGGACTCTTCGGGATTAGTTCGGGGATTAATTCATCAAGTTCTATTCTTTCAAAACTTCTGGGAACGGTTTCTTCTTTTTTTCCAAAAAGAATGTCGTCTATGCTCTTAATGTATTTATTTAGAAGAATTTCTGACTTTATCCTTAAGAGAAGTGCTGCAGCGAGTAGAACTTTTCCCGAGACAAAGAAGTCTGCTTCTTCGAAAGACCGGACACGTTCGAGATATTTATCGCTTAGGATAAGAATGTTTATGTTCCAAGGGTCTAATTGTTCTGTGTTGATTAAATCATAGATTATTTCTTGCCATCCGATTTCTCTATTGAATAGAAGTTCGTGGATTTGGTCTTGTTTTACATTATTATGGGTCTCTTTTTTTGAATCTTCGGACATGTTTGATATAATGTAAAGGTTTTTATAAACCTGATGACATATTAATTGATAGGAAAGGTATTTGTAGTGCCTAAGATTATGCCTTTGTGGTGCCTAAGTTTGGGGGATGTAGTGCCTAATAACTTTGGGAGTAATAACAAAGATTACCACTAAGCTATAATTATCCTCTGTCATTTTTTAAGAGTAACAGAAACGAAACATTTATATAGTCTTTAAGGTTCAATTATCTATCACCTCTTTTTCCCCAGGAGATGCTTCGGGCTATCTTTTTGACGGCTCGGAGAATCTTCTCGGGGTTTCATGAGTATTATCATTAAAATGGAAAAAAAGTTTAGTGTTGGAAGTGGAGTAAGAATAACCCCTACTCATTATGCTGAAGGGTCAAGTGGGACTATATTATCTGAAGATATTGTTTATTTCCCTTGGTTAAGAAGCAATTATGTTCTTCCAGGAACGTTTTACAAAGTTCTTGTAGAAGATGTAAATGAAGTAATTATTGTAAAAGGAAAAAACTTAGAGAACTTGGCTAAGAATTAGGTAGAAATCAAACTCAAAAAAGAGAAATGGTGGCTTAATAAGATTTATTTTATATTTATCTTGCCACAATCAAAATCATATTAATTTGAAAAAAATTATTTATTTGCGGGCTTAATAAGATTTATTTTATATTTATCTTGCCCATTATATTTACAAATCTTTAGAGTGAAAATCCTCTGCAAGACTCTCGGTTCCAAAAATCTGATAGAAGGGAGTTAACTTAGACAGTTTAGTTAATATCTTACTCGGTGTTTCAGAGTTAATCTAATTTTCAATCGAACAGTAGAATCAATTATTTTGCAACTTCTGTTTTGATGACTTCTTCTGGCTTCTTGCTAGCAAACTCTGCTCCTTCATGAGCAATTATTTGCTTGGTTCTTTTGCTTTGCTCATAAACTCAGAGTAATGGCATTTACCACAATAGGATCTGTCTTTTGTTATCATTAAGAAAACTCCGGGACCGCATCTTGGACAGAACTTTTCGCGTGTAACTTTATCACCTTCAATTTTGTATTTTGAATATTTCTTACTAGTTGGTTTGTTCTTGTGCGGCTTCTTTCCTTCTTTTGCTCCCTTTGCTGCCATTTTATTCAGTCGCCTCCTTATTTTCTTCTACCTTTGACTCTTCTACTGGTTTACTTTCGGGTTCTGAGGGTTTCTCTTCAGTTTGTTTTTCTTCTGGATTAGTTTCTTCCTTTGGTGCTTCTGCAGTTGTTTCCGCAGGTTTTGTAGCTTCTGCTTCTGCTACAGGTTCTGGTGCCTTTATCTCATCTTTCTTTTTCTTTAATTCAATAGTTTCTTTTTCTTCTTTAGAATTATAGATATTTGCTTCAAGAGTAAATGTGTTTGAACCAAACTTTCCGTTAATTCCTTTTATCTTTATGTTCTCTTCGGGAACTTTGAATTTTTCTGCAAGTGCTTTTAATGTGTCAGAACGACTGGGAGTAATATTTGATTCTGCGGTTGCGGTTACTTCTTTTCTGCTGAAAAGAGGGTTTTCTTTTTCTTCTTTTATCATCAGTTCCATTTTATCTTGTTTTGATTGCAAAGTTTCCTTTGTCTTTTAGATTTAGTTTTTTTGCTATTTCTGACTTCTCCGGATTGAGAATAACCGCTCGTCCCTTGAAACCTTCAATAGATTCTTTTGAATCACATTTTGGACATTTTTCTCCTTCAAAAATTGTGCTACAAAGTCTGCATGCTTTTTTCTTTGCCATTACTTCTTTCCTCCCTTACCTTTTGATTTTCCTGAAGCCACTTTGGCTTCGGCTTTCATTGCTTTTTGGGCGTCTGCTTCTTTCTTAACTTGATCTTCCTTTATCCATTCAATTTTTCCCAATCCGGGTTGCCTCATGGTTAATCCTATCTTTGGATCGTCGCCCTTATGGCTTATTGCAACAACTCTTGCAAGGCAAAGGTCTCCTTGTTTTAGAACCCGTTTTGAAGCTTTTCCTGTTAAAGTGTTTGTCTTGCTGAAACTTACGTAATCTTCCATCGTTTGACTAATATGAATCATTCCTCTCATAACTCCAAGGTTGATGAAAGCTCCGAAATTTGTTATTTCTGAAATTGAACCGTAGACAAGTTCGTGCATTTCTGGTTTCCATACGAGTATTTTGAATCGAGTGTTGTAGTATGCGGCTCCGTCTCCGGGTATAATAACCCCTTCACCTACTTCGAGAACTTCAATAACAACGACGACCTTTCCCATTTCTTTGTCATAATGGTTTGTGTATGATTCTCTTAGCTGTTTGTCTACAGCCTCTGCAGTAGGAAGGCCAAAAAGCTTGGGCTCAACTCTTACATAATCTTCAACTTCAGTTAGATAGAACATTCTTAAAAAAATAGTAAAAGTTGGTTTAAAAAGGTTACTTCGTATCCCTTTAGAGAACTATTAAATGATTTCAAGCTTTTTCTTGCCTCTTATTACAAGTTTTGAATTTTTTATCTTTTTTTGAAGGCCTTTGTCGAGCGTGGCGACGATTGCTTGAGGATTTTTCTTGCTAAATGCTATGATTGCATTGTCGGCATCTTTTCCTGATGATGTTATTAAATTAAAATTATTTTTGTCAATTATTTTAAGTGCGAGTTCAGACCCCAAAGCACGGAGCTCTGAAATTGTTTGTTTTGGAATTAAAACACGGAAGCCTTCTTCTTCCAAGTAGCGGAAAAAATCTATTTTCTGTCGGGAACACGATATTATAAAACTCGTGTCTAGGATTGCTTGTTTCATTTTTTATAAAAGAAAAAGATGTATAAAAATGTAATGTGAAAGATTTATTAATACAAATATCCATTTTTATTTATGCAAGAAAATCAAAGATTTTCAAACATCATTCACTTTGAGGGGGTTCGTGAATAATGGAAGAGAGGGAGAATGTTCTCAGGATATTTAAAGAGACAAAAGAGGCGGTTTTGAAAGGTGATTCTGGAAAGATTAGCAATTTGAGTAATCAGACAACGAATACAGCTTCCTTGACTCAAGATCCAGACAACATCGCTGCCGCGGTTGTTGTTTATTCTTTGGGAAAACTTATTGGAAGAGAAAATTACAAACAGCTTCAAGGATGGAACGAGTTTTATAAAATTTATCTAGATGCAATAGATAATATTATCGTTGCTCTTAATGAAGGAGATGATGAATCTTATAGAAAAAATATCAAAAAAATTAGAAGTGCTATTGGAAAACTTTCTGGAAGATTGAAGGAAAGCATTGAAGAAGTTTTTAGGAGGGCAAGCATCAATAAGGCTTCTAGAATTTATGAGCACGGAACTTCTATGGAAAGAACAGCGAATCTTTTGGGGATTACACTTTATGATTTGGCTGGCTATGCGGGAGAAATGGGAGCTTCAGATAATCCTGAAACTAAAACTGTTGGGGTGAAAGATAGAATTAAAGTGGCGATGGATATTTTTGGATAAAATGACCGACAAAGCAATCATCTTTGACTCTGGAGCTTTGATAAGTTTCTCAATGAATGGGATAACAGATTTTGTTAGAGATTTAAAAAAAGTTTTTGATGGAAAGTTTTTGATAACAAAAGAGATTAAGGGTGAAATTATTGATAGGCCATTGAAAATTAAGAGATTCAGACTTGAAGCCTTGAAGCTTAGTGGGTTGCTTGATGAGAAAGTTATAGAACTTCCAGATTCGGTTGGGGTGAAGGATGATGAGATAGCAAAGAGAACTCAGGAAATTCTTAATTTTGCAAATTCTGCATTTAACGGAAGAGGAAAAGATCTTCATATAATGGATTTGGGGGAAGCTTCGGGTCTTGCATTAAGTAAAATTCTTCTTGAAAGAAAGATAAAAAATGTTTTAGTTATTGATGAAAGAACAACAAGAGTTTTAATTGAGAACCCTGAAAATTTGAAGAAATTTCTTGAAAGAAAACTCCATGTGGATATTAAATCAAACGGGAAAAACTTGACGCAGTTCAGGAAATTTAGTGTTATCCGTTCAACAGAGCTAGTCTATGTTGGATATAAGAAAGGCGTTCTCAAATTTAAGAGTAAAAATGCTTTGGATGCTATGCTTTATGCTTTGAAATCGAAAGGTGCTGCGATAACCTACGATGAAATTGAAGAGATGAAGAAATTAGCTGGTTAGGGATTAAGTGCGGCATCTCTTATGCCAGAACGGCGAGTTTCAAGACCATTTTGTTTCCAATACTTTAAGATGGTATTGGCGCTACATCCCAAGAATTTAGCTGTTCGTGTAGCATTTCCTTTAAAAACGGAGTGCAATGATATAATTTCTAATTTTTTATTTTTTGGAAGAGAATTATAATCATGATGACTAGGCCAACCTTGAGGTTGAACTTTAAGACCTTTTTTCCTCCAGTATTTAGAAATTGTTGGTTGGGAATAACTACTAGATTCTGCAGCCCTTGTAACATTCCCATTAAATGCTTCATGGAGAGATATAATCTCATTTACTTCTGGAGTGAGAAGAGATCCAGAAGATCTAGTTTCTAAATCTGCAGATTTCCAGTGTCTAAGTACCGTACTTGTATCATATCCTAAATGTCTTGCTACTGCAGCGGCATTTCCATTAAATTCAGAATAAGATTTTACTAAAACAGCCTTCTCCTCATCAGTCAGATGACCCTTCTTAAATTGAACATCAAAAGGATTGAAGGAGATTGAAACAATTGGTCTCTTTGGCAATAGGACTATTCCATTTTTTTCATATCTCTGAGACACTTCTCTGGTCCTCCTGCTAATCTCTTCGGCATTTCTTAAAAGATACTCTGGAGAAACTTCAAATTCAATATCGGAGTCTGCTATTAGTTCAGAAAGCACCCTAACATCTTGTTTATCAACAGCACCAGATAAATAATTTAAGACTTCTTCTCCAGAGATATTTCTTGGAGGATTTGTGTTTAATATATCCTTTGTGAATGAGTCCTCTTTTCCCACAATGTCATGAAGGGTTCGGGTTCCTTCGAGAATGTCTTTATCTAAACTTCTGGGTCTTGAGGGTTGCATTAATTCACTGTCAAAGGCGAATTTATCTATGTAAGAATAAACTTCATCAAAAGATTGAATTCCGATGTCTTTAATTCTAAAGAATAAAAATCCTGTTAATTTTGCCTTTGCTACTTCAGATAGATTGTATGTGTTAACCACAGATCTTATCAAATCTTCTGTGATCTCTTCTTCCATAAAAACCTAAGTCTAGAGAATATTTTAAGGTTTTCCGTCTTTGAAGTGTCATTGAAGATGTTGATGTCTTCTGGTTTCTATTAATCAATATCCTCTGAATTCCATTCTCTGAGAAATTGATTCAGATAACTTTCCATTGCTTTGTGCCTTTCTTCTCCAATTTTCTTTGCGGTCTTCGTATTCAATAGGTCTTTCAGAAAAATTAATTTCTCATAAAAGTGGCTGAAGGAATCGAGACTTCCTTCACGGTAATTCTCCGTAGTCAATTTTATGCGAGGTTTGATAGAAGGGTCATAAATCTTTCTCCCTTTTGCTCCCCCGTAATGGAACACTCTTGCTATAGCTATCGCTCCTATCGCGTCAATTCTATCCGCGTCTTGAACTATCATAAATTCTTTTGTTTTTTCTATATTAGGATTTTCAAGAGATTTTGAGAAGGAAAGATTATCAATTATATGGAGAATATGCTCTCCGTCTTTTTTATCGACACTTATTTTTTTGAGCCATTCACCGACTATCCTCTTTGCAGCGGTTTTATCTCCATTGTGGAGTTTTGGGTCTCCAATATCATGAAGAAGTGCACTCATTTTTATAATGAATAAATCTCCGCCTTCTTTTTCAGCAATTTTTACAGCAGAGTCTAGAACTCGTTTTATATGAAACCAGTCGTGGCCAGTCTCTTCGTGAAACATTTCTTTTTTGATATAATCTTCTGTCTTCTTGAGAATTTCATCTTTGTCCATTAAAACTCAAAACCGGAAAAGAATTTAAAGGTTTCTCTGTTGATTAGATTTAGGGTGCGTAGTACACTGGCAGTATGGCTGCCTCCAGAGGTAAGGAAACCAAGGTTTCCCTGACCGTCACCCTTCCTAATATGTGCCTTTGGCTTTAGGGAGGAGAGAAAGCAGCAGAAGGGGGTTCGATTCCCTCCGTGCCCATTCGTATGAACGTTCTCGTAAATCACGAAGACGTAACAAGTCACCCCCTAAGATGAAAATCATATTTGTAAGACATGGAGAATCAGAACATAACGCCAACAGGTCTGCGGAGAAAAATACTCCTTTAACCGAAAGGGGAAGAAAACAGGCAACTGCTCTTGGTGAGAAGTTGAAAAAATATAGGATTTCTGAAATTTATACTAGTAACTTGGTGAGGTCTAAAGAAACTGGAAAGATAATCTCTGAGATTGTTGGAGTTCCAGTTGAAGGGAATTTTGAAGAACTTGACGAATATCCTGGAGAATACCTAAATATGAATTTTTGGAAGTTTCTTCATAGAAAAACTAATAAAAGATTCAAGAAAATGGGTAAACTCTTGAATCAAATATCTCGCAATAGGAATGATAACAAAACAATTCTTCTTGTTGCTCACGGAATTACTAACAGAATAATTCTTGGGCATTTTTTAGAACTCCCAATTAAAAAAGAACTTTTAAGATTTAACCAGGAGAATACTTGTATGAATATTTTATTTTGGAAGCCCGAATTTAAGAACTGGAGTGTAGATTGTTTTAATGACATCTCTCATCTTCCTAAGGGATTAATCTCCAAAAAATATTGATTAACTCTGCAAATCCTTGATTGCCCCAAAGTCAAAAGTTCCGTCTTCGCCAATAACATTAACATGGAACTTCATCATGCTCTTTTTTGGGATTATTGAAAATGATTCCATATAATCTTCTTCATAGTCGTTTATTAGAGTACCTTCCACAAATCCGAGGAAACTAGGTAGGACGATGAATGTTTTTTTCTCGTGAGGCCCGACAAGGAAACATTTGAATGTTTCTTTTTTAACTCCTGGTTTTTCGGTTATTGAAACTGAAGGATGTAAATGTCCCGATACGACGAATTTTATTTTGGGGTCAAACATTTCAAGAAAATTTTCGTGACCGTGTGTGAAAAATATCTCTCCATCTATGTGAAATGGTTTCATTGTTTTGTCTTTTGTATAATCCATTGTATCGTGATTTCCTTTTATGAGAATTATATTTTTCTCTGTAACTTCTTTTTTAAGGAAGTCAAAAATTTTCCTGAGTTCACTCATTTCTTCAAATTCAAATCCAAAAGAATGTTTTATATCACCAAGGAAAACAATTTTCTTTAAAACCCCTTGGTTCTTTGCTTCTTTGATTATTGATTTCAGGTTAGATAGAATTTCATCTATTTGCCTTTCGGGGACTAAGATTCCGGATTGCTTTAACATATAGTCATAACCTATGTGTAAATCTCCGATTGCCAGGATTCCTTCTTCTGGGAAGAAAAGCGATTTGTTTATGAATTCGTATTTGACCATGTTGTTTAGATAATATAAATGCTTAAAAATATTGGGATTTTTATTTTGATATGAATTTAGAGAAGGATAATAAAATTTTAGAAGAGGTATTGGCTGGATGGATAGTGGAAAAATTTATGAAAAAGTTTCCTAATGCTAGGGTAGGGGATGTTGATGTTTATGCTTCTCAAGCTGCCAAGAAAACATTGAAGGATATGAGAGGGCATCATTATGATGAGCAGGTTAGGTATGGATTTAGTTTAGCGGAAACAAATTTTTTGATGGAGAGAACTTTTTAATCAATTTTCTAAATTTCCTTCGCCTAAAATTTTCTTTATATGAAGTTCGTGCATTCTTCTTAGGAAAGCTTGTTTGTCTTCCATCCTTAGCAAGTCTGTGTGTCCTTGCATAACTAAATGGAGTGCGAATGGACTTGGGATTTTTGTTTCAACCATATTCACTTTTATCTTTTTATTTTTTATGTCTCTCAGGATTATTTTTGCACCTTCAATATCCATCAAATCTTCAAAGACTTCTCTTCTTGCTTCCCTTAATATTGGGAACTCGTTGCTTATCTTTTTCACTGCGGCTAAAAGGAAATGAGATTTCATCTGTTGCTTCCCAACCGTTTTTGAACGACCCTTGTAAGTTCTTAGAATCATTAATGAACGAGTTGCACAATGCCTGAATCTTCTGGCTAGGACATCTGTTTTGTCTATGGCTTCTTTTAAAATCTGTTCAACATTTTTCTCATTGAGTTCTTCTAAGGCCCGCTTAATAGTCATTCTCTCTCCTGCTAGGTAGAATCCATTGTCTGTAATTCCTATCTCAATATCCCTGCCGCCCATGCTTCCGATTGCATAACCAAAAGCGCGTGAAAGAGCATCATTTACCCTTCTCCCATATAAAGTGTGGAACAAGAGATAATTTTTTCCCGCGTCCTTGAATTTTTCTATAACGATTAAATCTTCGTGTGGAATTTCTAAGAAAGAATGCTGTTCCAAAAAATAATTGTAGATTGCTTCAGAGGTTTCTTTAGGAACGTAAAGGTGAGCTTGGATAAATTCTAGAATTTTATGTTTAGAGATATTGGAGTCTAATTTTTTTCTCATCATTTTTCTAAAATGGTTTATCTCGCTTGCAGAGTCAAAACTTAACGGGAGCATTTCTGAGAACCAAGAAGGAATGTTGGGGTTTCTTGTAACTTGGGAAGAGACATAGAGATTCATCCCTTTCGTATATCTGTATTGGTATTTTTTCCCGCCGAGTACGAAGACATCGCCTTTTTTCATTCTACCTAAGAAAGATTCATCAATTACTCCTACTGGCTCACCGGATGGAGCTATTTTGACGGTTACAAATGATTCTTCGGGGATTGTTCCTATGTTTGTTAGATAAAGAACACGAGCCATCTTACCCCTCTTACCTATTTGTTTTGTTTCTGGGTCGTACCAAATTTTACTATAAACACTATTTTTTTCTAGAGAATATTCTCCTGAAAGGTAACTGATAATATCTAGGAAATCGTTTCTAGAAAGTTTGTGATAACAATAACTTTTTTTTATCGTATCAAATAATTCTTTTTCGTCCCAGACTTTGTAAATAGCCATTCCATAAATTTGTTGGCTCAAAACATCAAGGCAATTTTGGGGGAACTTTATTTTGTTAATTTTCTTCTCGACCATCTCTTTTTGAATTACGCAACATTCTATCAAATCATCTCTGTCAAGAATTATGAATCTTCCTTTTGCTACATTATGGAGTTGGTGCCCTGCTCTCCCTAATCTTTGTAAAGCTCTTGAAGAGGATTTTGGGGAACCGAGCATAAGAACGAGATCAATGAAACCGATATCAATTCCCAATTCCAGACTTGTGGAACAAACCACAACTTTTAGACTTCCGCTTCTTAGACGTTCTTCAATATCATAACGATGTTCTTTACTTAATGAAGAATGGTGGGCGGCTATGTTATCGTCTCCGTATTCTGTAGGGAACCTTTCTTTCAAATAATTTACAACGCGTTCTGTTGCAGAACGGGTGTTGGTGAAGATTAATGTTGTTTTGTGTTCTTGGATTAAATCGGTCATTAGTTGGTACATTTTCAAATGTAATCCTTCATCTTCAATTACGTTTTTTGCGGGACTTAAAACCTGTATGTCAATTTTTTTATTTAATTGGACTTTTGCAATCTCCACTTTTCTATCAACCCCAGAGCCGACAAGGTATTTTGCGACTTCTTCCATAGGTTCTATGGTTGCACTAAGACCTATTTTCACGGGCCAGGTTTCAGAGACCTCGTTAAGTCTTTCAAGAGTCAAACTAAGATACGCTCCTCGCTTGTTATCTAGGGAGTGGATTTCATCTATCACACAGAACTCTGTTTTCCTCAGGTTTTCTACAAATTTTGGAGATGTGAGAACAATTGCCAAGGACTCTGGAGTTGTTATGAAAATATGCGGGGGCTTTCTAGACATCTTTGCTCTTTCTGCAGTTGTTGTGTCTCCGGTTCTAAGTCCGACTCTAATTTTTTGGAGTTTTATTTTCTTGGACTCTGCAAGTTTTTCTATTTCCTCCAATGGCTCGAAAAGATTCTTGTGAATATCGTTACTTAGTGCTTTTAGGGGCGAGGTGTAAATTGCATATATCCTATCTTCAAGTTCTCCTTTTTCAGCCAAAACCACGAGATAGTTTAGTATAGAAAGGAATGATGTAAGTGTTTTTGTTCCGCCCGTTTCTGCAGAAATAAGTATGTTTTTTCTTTCCCAGATGTTCATTAGACCAAACCGTTGAGTAAGAGAGAAATCTTTAAACTTTGAGAAGAACCATTCTTGGACGAGAGGGTGGAGGATTTTTTTAATCTCCGATGGCTTTCTTTCTTTTGCAAAAGTTATTTTAGTCATTTAGATACGGGATTTGGGGTGTTTATTAAAGTAACTGTGAGTGACAACTTAAAGATTTGTTTTATCCAAAAAATTACAAAAAACTTATAAGACTCAACCATGTGATTTTCTTATGGTCTTTTGGACGGTTACGCTTATTCTCCTCGCACTAATTGGGATGGTGAATACTGGATATTTAATCTGGAAGAACAAGAAAGGGGGTTCGATTGTCTGTCCTCTTAAAAGTAATTGTCAAGAGGTTCTCGAGAGTAAATGGAATAGTATGTTTTTTGTTAAGAATGAAATTCTTGGTTTTGTTTTTTATGTTTTTGTTTTAATAGCGACTATAATCTTGATATTCAAATCGAGTTCTCCCTCGCTGAGTATGGCATTGGTGATTGCTGCCGAAGGAGCCTTCCTCGTATCTGCGTTCCTCACGGTTATTCAGGTTAAGGTTCTGAAAAGTTATTGTTTTTATTGCCTAATCTCTGTTGGAATCAACTTCCTTGTTTTGCTAAACATTATTTTCCTATAAAGTGTTCAATTTGAAATTCCGTATTTTTGCAATTAGTTAATAGTTACTAAAATATATAAAGAAAATAATTTTATAATTGATAGTTCCTCGGTACAACTTATGGTAATAACAAAGGAGAGATATACAACATCTTGTATCTAAGATGAATTGTCCTTTTTGTTCAAACGATACGAAGGTTACAGATAAGAGAGATTCTCCAGAGGGTGTGAGGCGGAGAAGAGAGTGTTTGAAGTGTAAGAAGAGATTCACAACCTATGAACGAGTAAGTAGGGGAGAAATTTTCGTTGTGAAGAAAGACGGAAGGAGAGAGAAATTTTCGCACGAGAAACTTGAGGCAGGAGTTGAGAGGGCTTTTGAAAAGCGTCCTGTTCCGAAAGAAAAAATCAATAATATGGTAAACGAAATTGTGGAACAAATAATGAATAAGGGAGATAAGGAAATTCCTAGTAAAAAAATTGGAGAACTAGTTATGAAAAATATAAAGAAATTAGACAATGTTGCTTATATTCGATTTGCTTCTGTTTATAGAGACTTTCAAGATATTAAAGATTTTAGAAAGGAGTTGAGGGAATTGTAAATGGCTGAAGAAACGTTAACCAGAGTTAAGGAAGAAAGCGGAGGAAATGGGCAGAGTCGTGGAAGTCTTAAATTTTCAAGAGTCTATACCACTCCAGGGATTAATCCTCTTGATGAGATTGAATATGAAATAAGAGATAGTGGGATTTATGATAGAGATACTAATGAGTTGATAAGCGGTATGCAGGGAGTAGAGGTTCCAAGAGAGTGGAGCCAGTCTGCTACGGATATTGCAGTGGATAAGTACTTTAGAAAAAAAGGGGTTCCTGGAACTGGACACGAGACTAGTGCTAGACAACTTGTAGATAGAGTTTCGGGGAGTATTAGGCAATGGGGAGAACAAAAAGGCTATTTTGATACCTCTGAGGATGCAGATATTTTCGAGGCAGAACTATCCAGTATTCTCATTCATCAAAAAGGAGCTTTTAACTCTCCAGTCTGGTTTAATGTTGGACTTAAGGAAAAATATGGAATTGAGGGAGGTAAATCTGGAAATTGGGCTTGGGATGAAGATAAGGGAAAGGTTGTCCAAGTAGAAGATTCTTACTCTAGGCCCCAAGCTTCTGCTTGTTTTATTCAATCCGTGGATGATGATCTTGAAACGATGCTTGAACTTCAAAAGAGAGAAGTTATGCTATTCAAATATGGTTCTGGAACAGGAACAAACTTTTCAAATGTTCGTGCAGAAGGAGAAAAACTTTCTGGAGGAGGGGAATCTTCAGGACTTATCTCTTTCTTGAATGGATATAATTCTTGGGCTGGCGGAACGAAATCTGGAGGGACAACTAGAAGAGCTGCGAAGATGGTCTCTTTAGATTATGACCATCCAGAAATAGAGAAGTTCATTTTTTGGAAAACCTTGGGGGAAAGAATGGTAAATGTTTTGAAGGAATCCGGATACAGTTCTGATTTTGAGGGAGAATCATATACTTTTGCACCAGGACAAAATTCAAATAATTCGGTGAGGGTTACGGATGAGATTATGAAGGGAGTTCAGGACCCTGAAGCTTTTTTTGAGACTACTGAAAGAACAACTGGAAATGTAAGAGATAGAATCAAGAGTGCAGATTTATTGAGAATGGTTGCAGAGGCTACATGGGAATCAGGAGATCCTGGAATGCAGTATGATACCACAATTAATCGGTGGCACACGTGTCCTAATACGGGGAGAATAAATGGGTCTAATCCTTGTTCAGAATATATGTTCCTTGATGATAGTGCGTGTAACCTTGCTTCAATAAATCTTTTGAAGTTCTGGGACGAGAGAAATAGAGAATTTGATGTGGATGGTTTTAAGCATGTTGTTAGGACATTCATCACAGCTCAAGAAATTTTAGTAGGCTATGCTTCATATCCTGGAGAAAAGATTGGGATTAATAGCGAAAACTATAGGCCTCTTGGATTGGGTTATGCAAATCTTGGTGCTCTTGCGATGGTTATGGGCATGCCTTATGATAGTGATGAGGCTAGAGCTCTTGCAGGTTCTTTGACAGCGATACTTACTGGAGAGGCTTATGCTCAGTCTGCAAGAATTGCAGGAACTCCAATTGGGCCATTCAATGGATTTGAAGAAAATAGAGAGCCTTTCTTTAGAGTTATGGAAATGCATAGAGATGCAACTAAAGGACTTTCTAAAGTGGATGGACTAGAGAATCTTGTGGAAACAGCAAGAGACGTTTGGGATGAGGTAGTGGAACTTGGGAAACAGAACGGATATAGAAATGCACAAGCGAGTGTTCTTGCTCCAACAGGGACGATTGCATTCCTTATGGATTGTGACACTACTGGAATTGAACCTGACTTTGCATTAAAGAAGTGGAAAAAACTTGCAGGCGGAGGGGGAATGGAGGTCATAAACAAAAGTGTTCCAAGAGCCTTGAGAAATCTTGGTTATGATGAAAATCAAGTTAGTGAAATTAACAAGTATGTCGCTGGACACGGTCAAGAAGAAATAAATGAGGCTCCCGAGATTAAACCAGAACACGTTGATCAATTAAGAGCAAGTGATAACCTTTATGGAAAGCAAAAAAAGGGGGACTGGGAGAAAGGAGATTTGGAATCGCTTGGATATTCTGACGAACAGATTACAGAAATTAGGAAATTTGTGGATGGAAGAAATAGTGTGGAGGGGGCTCCCTATCTAAGTGAAGAACATTATGCAATATTTGACACTGCAAATAGTTCTGAATTTGGGACTAGATTTATTTCCCCTATGGGGCATGTTAAAATGATGGCTGCCACTCAACCGTTTATATCTGGAGCAATTTCCAAGACTGTGAATTTCCCCCGTGAAGCCACAGTTGAAGATATTCAAGAAATTTATAAGAGTGCTTGGGAAATGGGGATAAAAGCCTTGGCTGTATATAGGGATGGTTCAAAAGGGTCCCAACCATTGAATACCTCTAAAAGTGAAAAGAGAGAAGGTAAAGAAGAAAACTTGGAGGGAAGACTTCTTTGGGGGGAAAGAAAAAGGCTTCCTGATAAAAGAGAGGGATTAACTCAGAAATTAAATGTTGGGGGAGTTAATTTGCATCTTAGGACAGGAGAATATGAGGAGGGTGCTCTTGGCGAGATTTTTATTGATGCTTTTAAGGGAGGTTCTGAATGGAAGACTGCATTGGGAATGATTGGATTTTTTGCTTCTAAGGCTATGCAATACGGAATGCCTCCAGAAGAACTTGTGGATGATCTGATTGGAACCCAGGCTGAACCAAGGGGTCCAACTTCTGGTTCAAAAGGTCTGCACATGACAACCTCAATATATGATGCAATCGGAAGAGTTTTGGGAGTAGAATATTTTGGAGACAAAAATCAAGTGAATAATCCTGATGAGGTTAATCTTGGGGAAACGAGAGGGGTTCAGATTAGAAGAAGGGCTATTGCCCAAAAATTTCTTGAACAGATAGAAGGTAAGGAAGGAGATGAATTGAATAAGATACTCGGGGAAATTTTAGAAGATTCTAAGAAGGACTCTCCAAAAAAGAGTAGCAAAAAAAGTCTCCAGTACGGTCCTCCTTGTAGAAGATGTGGAACTACCACTATTAAATCAGGGACTTGTGCAAATTGTCCTAACTGTGGGGAGAATGAAGGTTGCGGTTAAGCAAGTCGAGTAAATTTTATAAACACCATTTCTTAAAATAGCTTATGACAAATAATGATAAGGTTCCAGAATTGACAAAGGGTAGTTTTGAGGATTTTGTTAAATCGGGGATTTCCTTGGTTGATTTTTATGCTGACTGGTGTATGCCCTGTGTTACGATGGCTCCAATAGTTGAAGAACTTGCGGAGAAATTTGAGGGAGAGATAAAATTTGGAAAAGTTAGTGTTGATGATAACCCTGAGTTGGTGAGGAAATTTGGAGTTAATGCTATGCCGACGTTTATTCTTTTTGAAAACGGAGAGGTTGCGAATAAATTTCTTGGTGCTATGAGTGTTGAGGATTTTGAGGAGAAGTTGAAGAGTGTTGTTTGATATCCAAATATCTCGCTCCACTCTCCGAGCTCCGCGATTTTCTTGAACTCCACGGCTGACTCTGTCAAGCCGTTCCGTTATAAAATAGTTAAGCACAAAATTCTGAATTAAATTAAACATAAATTGGGATAATTTTATTATAATCTCAAAACGAAGTGCCTTCTCCAGAAATAAAAAATGGTCCCGGAGGGATTTGAATGAGAACCTCCAGCGGGTTCTTCACAGCTCCAGCAACCACGAGTCAAATCCCTTTTTGGGATGGCCCCGGAGGGATTTGAACCCCCGACACCTGGATCTCTTCCTTGACTTTTGCCTCTCGGAAAGGAGGGGTGACTTGTCAGGGGAACCTTTCGAGCAGCTATGCTGTTCGCACGAAGTTTAGTTCCAATACGATAAAAGTCCAGTGCTCTAACCAGGCTGAGCTACGGAGCCATATGGTTTTGTATGCAAATTAGTTTATAAATATTCTTTATTGCGATGACTACATTTTTAAAATTAGATTTGTTTGAGATGTTATAAAAATGGGGAGATTAATGAAAGAGTTTCCATTCGCAACTTTGTTGGCAATTTTAGGTTTTTCCATAGGAGTGGCTCTTCTTTTTAGTGCGGATTTTTTTACTAGTTCTGGTTTGGACAATGTGGCAAAAGACCCTCTGAAGGCGATTGCAGGCTATATCAAAGATTCAGGAACTCAGGCAGCTAAAGCTCTATTGAGAGGAGTCGGCGTTGGGCTTGCAGTAGGAATTTTCTTTGGTTTTGCAGGATTCTTAATAGATGTGCTAAGGAAGAGAGGGATATCTCAGACATCTTATGGGGGAAATGTGCAGGAAATAGTAGAAACAAGGTAAATTTGTTCAAAACCCTCTATTGACGAAAGATTTAAAAACAAAAATTTGGTATCTTTTATTATTGTTAAGTTATTAAAAAGATATTAAAAGTAATTTTATATCTTTTGTGTTCCCGATTTAAATTCACCGACGGTAAAACTCTGTCAAAATCCCAAACTCCAAAATGCACACCCTCCAACCAAAACATATTAAACTAAAAGAGAAAGAAATTCTTGATGTATTAGGTAAATTTAATGTTTCTAAGGCTCAGTTGCCAAAAATACTTTCTGGAGACCCTGCCTTGCCAGAGGGCTGTGAGATTGGTGATATGTTAAAAATAGAGAGAGAGGATAAGGATTCTAGTTCTAAAGATGATAAAAAAGAATACTACAGGGTGGTCGTCTAATGGATAAAAATAATCATCTTATCATAAGAAAGTACCTTGGGGAACACTCTTTGGTTGAATCTAACATTGTTTCTTTTAACAATTTTATTGGAGGAAGAATGCAAGATATTGTCGATGAGATTTCTGCAACAATAGACAATGAAGATTTTGAAATTAATCTGGGAAAGATTGAAGTTGGGAAACCGGTTGTTATAGAGGCAGATGGAAGTTCTTCTAACATCACTCCTGCTGAAGCAAAGATGAGAAACTTAACCTATGCTGCTTCAGTAACTATGGAAATTACTGTTAAGAAAGATGACCAGATTGATTCTGAGGTTGTTGAGATTGGAAAAATACCAATTATGGTTAAGAGTAAAGCGTGTCATACCTACGGAATGTCTCAGGAAGAATTAATTAAGAGTTATCACGACCCTTTGGACCCTGGAGGGTATTTTTTGATTAAAGGTAACGAGAGAGTTATGGTTATGGCTGAAGACCTTGCCGAGAACCAACCTTTTATAGAAAATGATTCGAAAGGGAATCTTGTTTTGAAACTTTTCTCTTTGAGAGGAACGTATAGAATTCCAGTTTCAATTACTGAAAATAAGGAAGGGATTCTGAATATTTCCTTTAGTAAGTTTAAGGATATTCCAATCATGGTTGTGCTTAAGTCTCTTGGAATGGTCAAGGAATCCGAGATTCAGGGATACATTGGTAAGGAGACCGATGCTGTTATCGCTAATTTTTATGAATATGTTAACCTTGCAACAAAAGAAGATGCTATGATGAGCATTGCTGAAAAAGCGAATCTTCAGGGAACAAAGAAAGAAGTTCTTGATAGAGTTAAGCAGAGAGTTGATTCTTACCTTTTCCCACATATCGGGCAGGGTAAAGAAGAAAGGATGAAAAAGGCGGTTACACTTTGTAAACTTGTTAAACAATTTTTGATTGCTAAAGAAAATCCAAAACTTCGAACTGATAAGGACCATTATGCTAATAAGAGAGTCAGACTTTCTGGTGACCTTTTGGCTACACTATTCAGGGTTAATCTTGGAATCTTGATTAGGGATATTCAGTATTCGCTTCAGAAATCAACCAAGAAAAAGAAATTCTTTTCCATAAAAATTATTGCTAAATCCACATTATTTTCACACAGAGTTGAATCTGCTATTGCTACCGGAAGTTGGACTGGAGAGAGAAGCGGAATTACTCAGAACATGGATAAGACAAACTATCTTGCCATAATTTCTCAGTTGCAAAGAGTTTCTTCTATGTTGCCTTCAGACCAGGAAAACTTTATGGCAAGAACATTACACCCAACACATTACGGAAGATTCTGCCCTATTGAAACTCCTGAAGGAACTGAAATTGGTTTGAGAAAAAACCTTGCAATTCTTGCACAAGTTTCTACAAAAACGGGTCTTGACGACGAGAAATTCTTGAAGTATATTGAATCAATTGGATTGAATCCAGAGGAAGCTCAAGGAACAGAGGTCTTCTTTAATGGAATATTTATGGGTGGAGTTGAATCTCCAGATGAATTTGTGAAAAGTATCAAAGAAAAAAGAAGGTCCGGAGAACTTCCAACTCAGATGGGAATTAGATATGATAAGAATTTTGAAGACATTATAATTTCTACAGAACCAGGAAGAGTTTTGAGACCATTAATTATTGCGGATAATGGAGTTCCAAGACTTAAGGATGAACATCTACTTATGATTGAACAAGATAAAATGAAATGGAGGGACCTTGTTGACCAAGGAATTATCGAATACCTTGATGCATCTGAAGAAGAGAGTGCACTTGTTGCGATATTCAAGGAAGAATTAACAGAGGAACATACCCACCTTGAAATTGATTCAATCGATTTATTTGGAGTTGTTACCTCTCTTGTTCCTTATGGAAATCACGACCAGAGCTCGAGACTTAATAGAGGGTCTAAGACTCAGAAGCAGGCTCTTGGACTTTATGCAGCAAACTATTTGACAAGACTTGACACTGATGTTTCGATTCTTCAGTATCCACAAAAACCAATTGTTAGAAGTTTTATTTATGATACACTTAACACTTACCCTGCAGGACAGAATCTTATTGTTGCGATTATGACTCATGATGGATATAATGTTGAAGACGCCCTTGTTTTGAATAAGGGAAGTGTTGATAGGGGAATTGGAAGAAGTTTCTATTTCAAACCTTATTCTGCAATTGAAATGAATTATGCAGGTGGATTAAAAGATGAGATTGCTGTTCCTGAAAAAGATGCTTCAGGATATAAGACTGAAGAAAGTTATGAACTTCTTGAGAGCGATGGGATTGTTTCTCCGGAGTCTGATGCTGGAGCGGGAATGGTTCTTATTGGGAAGATGTCGCCACCAAAGTTCCTTTCTGAAGCTAGAGAAATTTCGATTAGAACAAAGAAAGAATCTTCGGTAAGTATGAAGCAAGAAGAGAGTGGAATTGTTGAAGCAGTATTTATTACTGAAGACAGTGATGGAAATAAGATTGTTCAAGTTAAGACAAGAGATTTTAGAATTCCTGAATTAGGAGACAAATTTGCAACTTCTCACGGGCAGAAAGGAGTTATTGGAATGGTTGCTGATGAAGAGGATATCCCATTCACAGCTAAAGGAATAAGACCTGATATAATTTTCAATCCGCACGGACTTCCTAGCCGAATGACTGTTGGTTATCTTCTTGAAGTACTTGCAGGTAAAGTTGGTTCTGTAAGGGGAGAGGTTGTTGATGGAACTTCATTCTCTGGGTCTAGCAAGGAAGAACTTGAAAATCAACTTAGAGACCTTGGATTTAGATATGATGGAAAAGAAACAATGTATAGTGGAGTTACTGGTAAGAGATTGAAAGCAAAGATATTCGTTGGAAACCTTTACTACTTGAAGTTGAAATATATGGTTCTTAACAAGCTTCACGGAAGAGCTTCAGGTAAGATTGCACTTCTTACAAGACAGCCTATCGAGGGTCGTTCAAGAGGAGGGGCATTGAGACTTGGAGAGATGGAACAGCAAGCACTTGTAGCTCACGGAGCATCATTGCTTTTGAAAGAAAGATATGACTCTGATAAAGTTAACTTATTAATCTGTAAGCATTGTGGTTCAACCGGAATTGAGGACAACATTAGGAACAAGAAAGTTTGTTCTGTTTGTGCTAGCGAAGAGGTTGAGCCTGTTGAGGTTTCATATGCATTCAAACTTCTCATCGAAGAACTTCAAGGATTACATATCCATACAACTTTCGGTTTGAAGAATAAATACGAATAAAATGGGAATAAATTTAGAAACTCCAAAATTACCTGAAAGATATGAAGCTTTGGTAGAATCCAGAGTAAGACAAGACTGGGTTGTAAAACCAAGATATGTAACTATTTTAAATCAGCCTTCATTGGGTGCTCAAGTCCAGTTGGAAACATTAACAGATCAATTATCTGGTTTTGCTCATAGAATGGAAGTAAAAGTTAGAGATATTAAAAATTATAAAGGGGAATGGAAAAATATAACTCCTGAGTTTGTTCATCCATACAACACCAGAAAACAGGCTTTAGAAGACCATGATGCTTCTGCTGAATTCATTGCCGGAGCGATGGTTAAAGGGTATAGATTTGGTTTTGATTTTTTTCTTTCTGTAGCTAAAAAATTTGAACCCGCGGATTACTTGCTCCAGAGGCGGAGGTGCCGAATAAAATGAACTACATTAGAAAAAAAATCGGCGAGATGAGTTTCTCTTTGCTTAGTCCGGACAAGATTAAAAAAATGTCTGTTGCAAAGATTGTCACGCCAGAACTGTATGATATTGATGGATATCCGGTTGACGGAGGATTAATGGACTTGAGACTTGGGGCTATCGACCCTGGAGTTAGATGTAGAACTTGTGGAGGACGTTTGAAAGAATGTCTTGGGCATCCTGGGAGTATTGACCTTGCTCGTCCGGTGATTCATTTAAAGTATATCCCTGTTGTTGAGATTGCGTTGAGATCTTTTTGTCACGACTGTCATCGATTGATGGTGAGTGATAAAGATTTTGAAAAAAACACTCCTGGGGGAAGAGTTAAGAAAGCTAAAGATTCAAAGAAATGTCCCCACTGTAATGTTGCTCAGGAAAGAGTGAGAATCGATAAACCAACAACATTCTATAAGGGTAAAACAAGAATTTTCCCGATTGAAGTAAGAGAAATGGTTTCTAATATTCCTGATGAAGAACTTATGAAAGGAGGAATTAATCCTAAGAACTTTAGACCTGAGTGGGCAATTCTTACAATGTTGCTTGTTCCACCTGTAACCGTTAGACCAAGTATTATCCTTGAATCTGGGGAGAGAAGCGAAGATGATTTAACACACAAACTTTCAGATATTATTCGAGCTAATCAAAGACTTTGGGAAAACCTTAATGCTGGAGCTCCAGAAGTTATTATAGAAGACCTCTGGGATTTGCTTCAGTTCCACATAACAACATTCTTTGATAACACTGTTGCAAGAATTCCTCCTGCAAGACACAGAAGCGGTCAACCATTAAAGACAATTACCGAAAGAATAAAAGGAAAAGAGGGAAGAATTAGAAAAAACCTTGCGGGTAAGAGAGTTAATTATTCTGGAAGAACGGTTATTTCTCCAGACCCCTCTATTGAAATTAATGAAGTTGGGGTTCCTATGGAAATTGTAAAAATAGTTACTGTTGCTGAGACTGTTAATGATATCAATCTTGAGAAACTTAAGAAACTTGTAGGAAACGGTTCAAAATATCCGGGGGCTAATTATGTCATTAGACCTGACGGAAAAAGAAAGAAAATAACGGAAGAACTTAAGGATGAAATAATTGAGGAACTTTCGGTAGGTTATCAAGTTGAGAGGCATCTTCAGAATGGAGATATTGTTCTTTTCAATAGACACCCAAGCCTTCACAAGGGGAGCCTTATGGCTCATTATGTAAAGGTTCTTCCGGGAAGGACTTTCAGATTGCATCCTGCAGTTGCAACACCTTATAACGCTGACTTCGACGGAGACGAAATGAATATCCACAGCCCACAAACTGAAGAGGCTAGGGCTGAAGCAAAAATACTTCTTGAAGTTAAAAAGAATTTGATTTCTCCAAAGAATAATACCAACTGGATTGGATGTATTGCTGATGCTATTACCGGAGGATACTTGCTTGGAGAAAATGAGTTTACAAGAGAGGAAGCAAACCAGATTGCATATAGGTCTGGAATTGATTTCCAATTCCCTAAGAGAACTATAAAAGGAACCGAAGTTTTCTCAAAGATAATTCCAAAGATTAATTATTCTGATGATAATATTGTTATTAAGGATGGAGAGATTACAAAGGGAATAATCAATAATGATTTGTTTGGTGATGAAGATGGAGAATTGATTAAGGTTATTGATAAGGAATATGGAAGGAGCGTTGCATTTGAATCTATAAAGAAGGCTTTCAATCTTGGAAGAAATTATTTGACAGAAGAAGGGATTACAATTTCTCTTGATGACCTTGATGTTGAGCAAAAAGTTGTTGACCAAGGAGAAGAGATTGTTAAGAAAGCGGAAGAAAAGACTAAAGAAATAATTAGAGATTATAATAACGGAACTTTGGATGTAATCCAGGGAAAGAGTCTTGAGGAATCTAGAGAGAACAAGATTTTGAGAGTTCTTAATGAGATTAGAACAAAGATTGGGGAGATTGTTAGAAAAGAATTCCCAGACAAGAACCCGGTTACATATATGATGAGGTCTGGAGGGGGAGGAAGTGTTCTTAATATTACTCAGATGGCTTGTACGGTTGGACAGCAAGACCTTCAGGGGAAGAGAATTGATATTGGATATAAAGATAGAACACTCTCATTCTTTAAGGAAGGAGATTTGTCTCCAAGGGCTAAAGGATTTATTAGAACTCCATTCATCAAGGGTTTGAGACCTGACGAGTTTTTCTTTGGAGCGATGACTGGAAGAGCCACACTTATGGATACTGCCCTTAGAACTCCTAGGTCCGGTTACTTATATAGAAGACTTGCTAACGCTCTACAAGATTTGAGGAGAGAGTATGATGGAACAATCAGAGATAGCAACAATAATATAATTCAGTTCATTTATGGAGACGATGGTAAGGATGTTTCTAGATTGCACCTTGATAAGGGTCTTGAAGCTGGAGAGGCGATTGGAGTTATAACATCTCAATCATTTGGAGAACCTTCAACACAGATGGTTCTTAGAACATTCCACTTCGCGGGAGTTTCTGAAATGCAGGTTACACAAGGTCTTCCAAGACTTATTGAAATTTTCGATGCAAGAAAGAAACCTAGTTCTCCTAAGATGGAGATTTACTTGAAGAAAGAATTTAACAATGAGAAAGACTCCACTATCGTCGCTGAGAAAATAAGAGAAGTTACGGTTAATGATATCGCTTCTGAGATTGATTTGGATTTCAGTAACAAGAAGATTGAAATAAAGATTGATAGGGAAGGAATAAGGCAGAGCCATATAACTGTTAAGAAAGTTGTTGAGAAACTTAATGACCTTGGATTTAAAGCAAAGGAAAAATCTGACTCAATTATGGTTACAACAGATGAAGATAGTTTCAAGGGTGTTTATCAAGTTAAAGAGAAAATTAAGAACTCATTGATTTCTGGAATTAAGGGAATAAAGCAGGTTATTATTGTTAAGGTTGGAAGTGATTTTGTTGTGATGACTTTGGGAACTGCATTGAAGAAAGTCTTGGATATGAAAGAGATTGATCCTGACAAACTTGTTTCAAACGATCTTCACGAAGTTGCTAGCGTTTTCGGAATTGAAGCTGCGAGACAATTAATTATTGATGAGATTCAGCAGGTTTTGAATAGTCAGGGTTTGAATATTGATAAGAGACACTTGAAATTAATTGCTGACGCTATGACAAATACAGGGGAAGTTAAAGGAGTTACAAGAATTGGAATCATCGCGCAGAAATCATCCATACTTGCAAGAGCGACATTCGAAACACCTGTTAAACAATTTGTTAATGCAACAATCAAGGGAAGTAAAGACCATTTGACAAGTGTTATTGAAAATGTAATTTTGAATCAGCCGGTTCCTATCGGAACTGGTCTTCCCGGATTGCTTGTGAAAGTTATTGGACCTTTGATTAAGAAAGAAGATGATAAAAAAACTGCAGAGAAGAAAGTTGTTGAGGGTGTTAATAAGTAGGGAAAGAAAAAATTATTTTTTATTAACTATCCGACAATACTTCTTCTCATTTCTATCATTTTAATCCCGCTCCATTAGCATTTTCAATTATGAAATTATATTTTGAATCTAATGAATCTTTTTCATATTTTTGTTTAGCTTCTAGAGAATCTCTTTCAGATTGGCGTCTTGAATAGAAAGAATCTGTTTCCGATTTTCTCAAGGAATACAAGGGTGCGTAGGTTCCATCTTCTTGTCCGAGATAGATCCTTTTAGATGGAAGTAAATCTAACTCTCTTTCAACCATTATATCTTCAATTCCATCTTTATTAAAATCACCAGTGGTAAAATGGATAGGACTAAGATATTGTCCAATAATACTACCCACATTTAATAGCCCAAGGGTTATTCCTATTGTAGCCCATTTATTTGTCATTTTTGTTTATTTCCCTAACACTCTTTTTGAGTGTTATCTGTTTTTCTTTCATAGTAGTTACATAAAATACATACATTTAAATTTATATCCTCCCAGATTGTAGGATAATGGATACAGATATACTTCAAGATTTGGGACTGACGCCAACAGAGATTAAAGTTTATATGACTCTTTTGGAAATTGGTTCGTCTTCGGCGGGAAAGATATTAGAAAAATCTAAACTTCCCAATTCTACAATTCACCGTGATTTAAATTCACTTATTGAGAAAGGCATAGTTAGTTTTATTCTCGAGGGGAAGAGGAAAATTTATCAGGCGACAGAGCCAGAGAGATTCTTTGATTTTATAGAGGATAAAAAAAGAAAGTTTGAAGAAATTTTACCGGAATTAAAGAAAAAGCAAAAAGCAAATGTGAACGAAGAAAGCGCATCAGTTTACAAAGGTGTTAAAGGAATAAAGGAAGTTTACGATATAATGATTAATTCAAGCGGGAAAGAATATAATACTTTTGGCGGTGGACCTATTACTGAAAAAATTATGGGGCTTACATGGTGGCTTAATTTGCACAAAAGAAGAGTGGAAAATAAACTTCCTTCAAGACAAATCTTTGATGAGTCTGTTAGAGAAGGAGGAAAGGAAATTGCAAAAAATAAATTAACAAACATAAAATATTTAGATAAAGATTTTGCGCAATTTCAAGAGACAATAATTGTAGGAGACTCTGTTGCTATAGCTGTGTTCTCTGATAATCCTTATGCTTTTTTAGTTAAAGATAAAAATGTCGCTGAAAGTTATAAAAAATATTTTGAATTGCTTTGGAAGATTGCGGAAAAGTAACAATGAATCTCCTCGCAGCAAGCCCCAAAGTAAAACAGAGAATCATATTAACCTAAATAGCTACGATGTAATGATTATCGGTCATCTATTTAATTCAAATTTATCTAAGGTAAGTAAACAAGTCCATTCCAACGTGATTTTACCTCGTTAATTATTTCTGAATATTTTATTTTTATTTGTCGTAGCAAGATACAGGAGGTATTGGCTCAAAGGAGAATAAACTCTATCCAGAAATATTGAGAGGTAATTTTTTGTTAATCTTTAGAAGAATGTCGTTCAAGATGTTTGTTCCGCGTTTCTTAAAACTAATTATCCCTATGCTCTTTACTTCGTCAGTTTCCTGGTCTTTTCTAACAAAAATTCCTGATTCTGGCTCTTCAGTATAGCATTTTGTTGGTTCTCCGAAGAAGATTTCAAGGAAATCTCCAAGTTCATCATAACAAATTTCATAAGTTGAATTTTCCATTTTATTTTATATATGGTTTAAATTGTGCTGTCAAAATAAAGCCGTCACCGTTTAAATATTTAACTATAACTTGAAGATATTTTTCATTTGAATGTCTGTGTTTGTAATATTTATAATAATATTTAACAGAATTGTCAAGGTCGTAATCAGTTATTTTATCTGGTTTGATTGTTGTTTCTTCAATTAATTCATAGCTTTCCACTTCAGGATGTTTTTTTCTAATATGACTCCATTGCTCTTTTGTCAACCGGATTATTCTCCCAGTTTTATCGGTTATCTCGAAGACATGCAACATCTCTTAAAAATAATTTTAAAGTTTATAAAATCTATCAATTATCTTCTACAGTAACAATAGATTTATAAAACAGACATATCTTAGAAATTTTACTTGATAAAGAGGAATTAATTTTGATAAATGGCAAACACGATTGATATGCAGGAAATGCGTTACCTGAATTTATTTGAAAGAATAATGAAAGTGCGAACGCGATTTTGTGTTAGATATAATGAAGCTATAATTTTCTGTGTTCCAAAGAGTCAGGTTGCTCGGGCTATTGGAGAGAATGGTAGAAATATAAAACAGATGGGAGAAATTCTTGGAAAAAGAATTAAGGTTATTGCCGCTCCGAGAGGAATTGAGGATGCGGAGAGTTTTATTAAAGCGATTACAAACCCAGTTACATTTAGAAATTTTGAAATTAGGGGAGATGAGATTGTTATTTCTGGAGGGAGCAATAAAGCTGCGTTAATTGGAAGAAATAAGAGAAGATTTTTGGAGATGCAAAAAATTGTTAGTGATTTCTTTGGTAAAAGTTTTCGGATTATTTAGGGTCTAAAAAACTTTCTAGTTTGTCTTCAAGAGCTTCTAATCTTTCTATATCACTAGTAGATATATCGTAAAAGAACTTTCCGAAGTGATTAGATAAAATTAAATCTTCTCTTTTCCCGGTAGCACGAAGAGAATCTATGATAGCACGTGCTCTTAACGCTCTTGATAAGTGTGGGGCCGATTCTTTTAATGCTTCAGCATTAACATATGCTTCAACACTAGTTTCGAGTCTCTCCAGTGATTTTGTGTATTCTTGAGGTAGATTTCTGTTTTCAACGTAAGTATATATCCCAATTGTAAGTAGTGAACCAACTAACATCCCCACGCCAAGTTTATAATTACCAGATTTTGACGTAACTTTATAGTAGTTTCACTATTTATAAATCTTTCTAGTGTTTAATTAAAAATTAATTTCTATAATTTTATAAATAGGCTTGATTGATTAAGATGATGAGAAAATTTCCCTTTAGTTATGATTCAAAAGATATAAGCCTAGATGTTTCTGTGTCTGGGCAATTTGTTAGAGTTCTCTAATTATCAATATTCCCATAAAAAGTATTCTGTTAATCCGGTTTCTAGAGATAGCTCAAGTCTGGATAGATTGGATGAACTTGACGTGAGTTTAAGAAAAGAATGGCAGTTTGATTTTGAATGGGTTTTTGCTGTGGCTTCTATGGGTCAAGGAGATTTGAAATTTTGGTATGTTAATGGGCTTGTTGTTGATGAAAAACATCTTCATCTTGAAGACTTGGTCCAGAAGTATTATCAAAATTCCTCGCAAACTTTATAAACCAATTTCTCGGTTAATTATTACATGGGATTAAAAAGTGCATCAAGATTGAAAAAGTTGAGAACAAAGTTTAGATGGAAAAGTAAGAAATACAAAGCGCAAGCTCTTGGACTTTATGCTAAATCAGATCCGTTGAAAGGTGCGAGTCAGGCTAAAGGAATTGTTCTTCAAAAGTTTCAGAGAGAAGCGGCACAGCCAAACTCCGCGATGAGAAAGTGTTGCAAAGTTCAATTGACTAAAAACGGAAGGACTGTTTCGGCTTTCATTCCGGGTAATCTTGCACAGAAGTTTATTGATGAACACGATGAAGTTATGATTGAAAGAATTGGGGGTAAAAAGGGAAGAGCGAAGGGAGATATTCGTGGAGTTAGATTCCAAGTTATACAAGTAAATGATCAGCCACTTCACTTGCTTTGGGCAGGTAAGTTGGAGAAAGGAAGGAGATAATGGGAGAGAGACCGGATAAAAAAAGTAATGATGCAACTGCACTTTTGAAAGAGAGTAGTGTAGATAGTAAAGATTACAAAGCTTTAATGAGAGGTTTTGGACTTGATTCCAACTATAGAATAAAGAGCCGACCAATTATTGCTGGAGGAAAGGTTCATTCTTTACAAAGTGATGTTTATGAAAGAGAAAGTGGGGACTTAGTAGGAGTTATTGTTTATTCTCCTGAAAAAAAGGAAGGGACAAGAGTCGGATTTGATAATTTTAATATGGCGCTCATTCGAATGGGAGAATTCGGAGATATTAGATACAATTAAAATGGCCGAACAAAAAATTGGAACAAAAAGCGAAGGTATGAATTTCAAAATATTTGATTTGTATGATGTTAGTGAGATTAAGGTTAACGATTTAGGATTGCAGAGTGCAATTAATCTTGATTCAAAACTTGCATTAAAAAGTCACGGAAGAAATACTCAGAAATTTGGGCAAACAAAAGTTAATATTATTGAGAGATTGATTAATAAGTTGGCTGTTGCTGGGCACCGAGGAAAAAAGCATAAGATTCAATTTGGGGACGCAACTGGAAAGTATACGAGGAATGCAAAGATAGTTGTTGATGCTTTGAAGCTTGTTGAAAAGAGAACTGGTAAAAATCCTGTTGGCGTTTTTGTTAAGGCTGTTGAAAATTCGGCACCAAAAGACGAGGTCACTGTTATTGAATACGGCGGTGCTAGGTACCCTCAGGCTGTTGATGTTTCGCCAATAAGAAGAGTTAACCTTGCAATAAAACATATCATTCACGGTGCGAGCGATAAAGCGTTTGGAAAGAAAAAGTCGATTGCTCAGACACTTGCAGATGAAATTGTATTAGCTTCTGAAAACAACGGAGAAAGTTTTTCTGTTAGAAAAAGAAATGATTCTGAGAAGCAGGCGGATAGCGCTCGATAGACATAATTTAGGATGGAACAAGGAAGACAGATTACATTAGGAAGGATTCAAGAAATTTTAGACTATTTTGAATCCAATGTTAAGAAACCTTATACTCTGGAGGATGTAGATTCTGTCGTTAAGGGATTAAGAAAAATTTCTTCGATGGTTGTCGAAAATGGTGTCAGACTTAGACAATATCACCACGGAAGAGGATTAGTGCTTGAGTATGAAGGACTCCCCCGAAGGTTAGAAGAGAATCCGTCAGCGGTTATGTTGGATCTTGAAAATCTAGAATTGGTTCTCAGACAAACCGCTCTTTCAATTAAGCAAGGGAATTTCTTCAAGAGTGTTTTGTAAATGTCCCGCAAAACTTTATAAACTAATTTTTGTAATTCTTATTATTCACTTCTTTTAGGGAAGTTAATTATTAATATGGCAGACGAAAAGACAAAAAAGATTGAAGAGCTTATGCATAAGCAAGAGCAGATTAGAAACATCGCTATCGCGGCTCACATCGACCATGGGAAGACAACGTTCTCAGATAACTTGCTTGCTGGTGCGGGAATGATGTCTGAAGAGCTTGCGGGTAAACAGAGACTTCTTGACTTTCACGAAGATGAAGCTTCGAGAGGAATTACAATTGACTCTGCATCCGTTAGCATGGTTCATAAGCTTGAAGGACAAGAACACTTAATCAATCTTATTGACACTCCGGGGCACGTTGACTTTGGGGGAGATGTTACGAGAGCTATGAGGGCTGTTGATGGGTGTATCATTCTTACTTGTGCTGTTGAGGGAGTTATGCCTCAAACAGAGACGGTTGTTAGACAGGCATTGAAAGAATTGGTTAAACCTGTTTTGTTCATCAATAAAGTTGACAGATTGATTAAGGAAGTTAAACTTACTCCTGAAGAAATGCAGAAAAAGTTTGTTAAAATAATTGACCATGTTAACCAACTTATTGAAAACATTGCTCCAGAAGGTTACAAGGAAAAATGGAAAGTTGGCGTTGGTGATGGAAGTGTTGCTTTTGGTTCTGCTTTTCATAACTGGGCATTGAGTTTCCCTTACATGGAGAAACACGGTTTGACATTCAAGGATGTTATTGATGCTTATCAGAGTGGGGAAGAAGGTTACAAAGCCTTGGCTAAGAAAGCACCTCTTCACGAAGTTGTTTTGAACATGAGTATTAGGCACCATCCAAATCCGGTTGTCGCTCAAGCGTATAGAATTCCAAAAATTTGGCACGGAGATGTTGATTCTGAAGTCGGTAAGTCCTTAATTAGTTGTAATGCAAAAGGGGAACCTGTTTTTGTTCCTATTAAAATTGTTGTTGATAAACACGCCGGAGAAATTGCTGCTGGTCGTTTGTTTTCTGGAACAATAAGACAGGGAGATGAAGTTTATATGAATCTGGCAAAGAGAACAACAAGGGTTCAGCAGGTTTCTGTTTACAAAGGGGCTCAAAGAATTGTTGTTGATGATATTCCTGCGGGTAACATTGTGGGTATTGTTGGATTGAAAGATGTTTTCGCGGGAGAGACAGTTAGCAAGAAAGAGATGGAACCTCTTGAAGCGATTACGCACTTGTTTGACCCTGTTGTTACAAAATCTATCGAGGCTACAAAGGCTGCAGACCTTCCAAAGCTTGTTGAAGTTTTGAAACAGGTTAGAAAAGAAGACCCTTCGATTAAGATCGATATTAACGAACAGACCGGAGAGTCTTTAATGAGTGGAATGGGAGAATTACACTTGGAGATTATTGAAAACAGAATTAAGACAGAGAAGGGATTGGATGTTAAGACCTCTCCACCAATTATTGTTTATAGAGAAACCGTTAACAAAGAATCAAAACCTTTCGAGGGAAGAAGTCCAAACAAACATAATAGCTTTTTCATTAAAGTTGAGCCTCTTGCGGATGATGTTTACAATGCTATAAAGGCAGGAGACATCCCTGAAGGAAGAATAAAGAAAAAAAGTAATGATAGTACTGCCGAGATTTTTTCCAAATTGGGATGGTCTGGAGATGACATAAGAAACTTGAGAGATGTTTACAAAGGAAATATTTTCTTAGATGAGACTAGAGGAGAGGTTCATATTGGTGAAGTTATTGAAATGATTCTTGATGCATTTGAAATGGTTATAGATCAGGGACCTTTGGCTAGGGAACCTTGTATGAAAATGAGAGTTTCTCTTGTTGATACCAAACTTCACGAAGATGCAATTCACAGAGGTCCTGCCCAGGTTTATCCTGCAATTAGAGAGGGTATTTCCGAAGCTATGAAAACTGGGGGAGAGCCAACCCTGCTTGAGCCTTTACAAATTCATCTTATTGAAATGCCAGATAAGTTCCTTGGGGGAGTTACAAAACTTGTTAGTGGGAAGAGAGGTCAGATGCTGGATGTTACACAGGAAGGAACCCAAGCCGAAATGAAAGCAAAGATTCCTGTTGCTGAAATGATTGGATGGTCTAATGATCTTAGAGGAGAAACCGAAGGAAGAGGAACTTCTGCTCTACAAGACCAACTTTTCGAAAAGGTTCCGGTAAGTCTTCAAGCAGATATTATTAAGAGAATCAGACAGAGAAAAGGATTAAGTGAAAATCAATAAACTTTTAACCGACAAAATTCTATAATTCTTATGAAAAAGAGTCCGTGGATGATTGTTGCTGTTATTTCAGCGATAGTATTTTTGATGACAATGCTAATGGTCGTCATTAAAACTCCTGCGTTAGATATTTCTGTGAGTCAAGCTGTTGAGAATTTTTCAAACAACTCTTCGGGTTTCCTGAGTCTCTTGGGAAATCACATTGGGATAGTTCTTGGAGGAATTACATTATTGATACTTTTGATATTATACTCTAATAGACGAAAGAAAGAGTTAATTGCTTTGCCTGTTGCTCTTTTGTTAGGTTATGTTGTGAGTATTCTATTAAAGTTTATTGTTCAAAGAAGTCGGCCAGCTTCAGCGATGATTAATGAAACGGGATATAGTTTCCCAAGCAACCATGTTGTCTTCGCATCGATTCTGTTTATCATGGTAATTTATTTCTTTGTTAAAGAAATGAAAACTGAAATTTCAAAGCGTGCCTTGATTTCCTTTAGCACAATTATGATTTTGTTTGTTGGTTCTTTAAGGATTTATTTGAATGTTCATTGGGTTACTGATATCCTCGGGGGAATTGCTCTTGGAGCTTTCATTACCAGTCTTGTTGTATTACATCTTGAAAAATAATTTCTGATGTTTCCTTAGGAGTTTGAAAAGAAGTGTCTAGAAATGTTTCTTTCCCAATTTTATTTTTGATTTTTTTAAATTCCTTACTAACTGATTCTATACGTTCAATTCCGGTAGTCCAACATTTACGTTTGATGTCCCTTTTTATCATCTCTTTTTTCGATGGGAAAAGAATTTTTATCACTAAATTTTTTCCGAATTCTTTTTTGAATTTTTTGAAGAACTCTAAATATCTCCCAAAGATTATGTAATCTAAAACAACATTATTCCCCTTCTCAAAAACTTCTTTTGTTTTTTTAAGAATTTTATCGTGGGCTTTTTTAACTTCTCTGAATTTTTTGGAAGCCATTGGTCCCCTTTTGGAAAGAACTCTGTATCTAAAGAATCTCCATCGATTATTTTGAATTTATGATTTTTAGCCAATAATTTGGTGATTGTGCTTTTACCTGATCCGCCGGGACCAGATAGAATCAGAACAATGTTATTCCTCCTCTTTCCCATTGAAGAAATATCTTTTTTAGAAATATAAACTTTTTGAAAAGAGGAATTGGAGGATAATCTGTAAAGAAGGTTAAACAAAAAATTTATAAACCCATTTTTTCATTAATGAATACACAAAAAATTCTTTGTGTTGATTATTCAAATGGCTAAAGAAAACCGGAAAGGTTTTCATGAATCCATTTTAAGAAAACAAACAAACAAAAAATGGCTAAAGAAAACCTCTGGGTTTTCATGAATCCATTTTACAAAAACAAACAAACGAAAAATGGCTAAAGAAAAACCAAACATGAATGTTGTGTTCGTTGGGCACGTTGACGCTGGTAAATCCACGTGTGTAGGTAGACTTATGTTCGATTCTGGTGCTGTTTCTGAGCAGGAAATGACAAAGCTGAAAGCTGAAGCAGAGAAGCACGGAAAGGCCGGATTTGAGTTTGCTTATGTTATGGATAGTATTAAGGAAGAAAGAGAAAGAGGAGTTACAATCGACCTTTCTTACAAAAAAATTATGACTCAGAAATATCAGATTACAATTATTGATGCACCTGGACACAGAGACTTCGTTAAAAACATGATTACAGGAGCTTCTCAGGCTGATGCTGCTTTCTTGGTTGTTGCCGCTCCAACAGGAGTGGAACCACAGACAACAGAACACTTGTGGCTTTTGAGAACTGCGGGTGTTAAGAATGTTGTTGTTGCTATCAATAAGATGGACGCTGTTGAATACAAGGAAGACAGATACAACAAAGTTAAGGAAGAAGTTGGAGCACTTTTGAAGGGGGTTGGAATTAATCCTGAGACTACGCCTTTTATCGCTTGTTCTGGATTGAAAGGAGATAATATTGTAAAGAAATCAGAGAATATGGCTTGGTACAAAGGGCCAACAATTATTGAACAGATGGATGTTTTCCCAGAACCAAAGCAACCAACAGATCTTGCAATGAGAATGCCTGTTCAGGATGTTTATGAGATTACTGGTATTGGGACGGTTCCTGTTGGAAAGATTACATCGGGAATTATGAAAATTGGACAGAAAGTTTTAGTACTTCCTGGAAGAACGGGAAAAGGAATTGAAGGAGAGGTTAGAACAATTGAAATGCACCACGAAACAATCAACCAAGCAGATGCGGGGGATAATGTTGGAATCAATATTCGAGGTGTTGGAAAGAAAGATATTGCTCGTGGAGATGTTATCTGTGACGCGGCTAAGCCAATGAGTGTTGTTGAAGAGTTCATCGCTACAATTACGGTTATTAATCACCCAACTGTTCTTGCAAAGGGATATACGCCTGTTTTCCACGTTCACACAGCGCAGGTTCCTTGCCAGATTACAGAAATTATTCAGAAGATTGATCCTAAGACAGGAGAGGCGTCAGGAGATGCTCCAGACTTTTTGAAAAACGGGGAAAGTGCAAAGGTTAGAATTAGACCTCAAGGTAACCTTGTAATTGAGACTGCTGCAGAGAATCCTTCAATGGCAAGATTCTCTATCAGGGATGCTGGAGCTACAGTTGCTGCAGGGGTCTGTAATGAGATTGTTAAGAAAAAAGAATAATTTTTGATTACTTTTTGTTTAGTTAAATTAATAACAATACATCTTTAGATGTTTTACATTCAAAATGGACTTAGATAGAATATTAAATCAGCATGGAGATGTTTTTGGTGAGATAAGTCTACGATTTGAAGCGGGAGAGGAAATACCGGAAATTGTGAAAGACGACTATAACGGGCTTATGAAGAGATTGGGTGGTCTTATCCCGATGTTATACTGCATCGAACAGTATATTGAAAGATTTTATTCTTAAACGAAACAATTATAAAGTTCAGAGAGTTTGAAAAGGAGTAGAAAATACTGTTGATATTTATATCACGTTCACGTTCACTTTCATTGTTTGAGGAAGTTAGTCGAGTAGATGACTGAAATAGGTCAGATTAGCAGTATTTCTATTAATTAAATAAATGGAGTTAAAATGGCAAAAATAAGTCCTGTATCAATAAAATACATGATACATGCGAGTTTTAGAGTGGAAGGTGCCCTAGAAAAACCGGACATAATCGGAGCTATCTTCGGCCAAACTGAGGGTCTTTTGGGATCTGATTTGGAAATGAGGGAGCTTCAGAAAGAAGGGAAAATCGGAAGGATTGAAGTTGATTTAGAGAGACAAGATAAGATAACCCACGGAATAATCAAAATCCCTACTGCCCTTGATCAGTCGGAAACCACCTTGATTGCTGCAGCTGTGGAAACTATTGAAAAAATAGGTCCGTGTGATGCGCAAGTTGAAGTGGAAAAGATTGAAGATGTTCGTGGAAGCAAGAGAGATTATATCATTGAAAGGGCCAAGAAGCTCATGTCTGAACTTAGTGGAGGCACGGACTCGAGGGAAATCTCGAAGACAATTAGCGATTCTAGAAGAACTGGTGCGGTTAAGGAATACGGCGATGAAAAGCTACCTTGCGGAGATATTTCTGAGAAGGAATTGATTGTTGTTGAAGGTCGTGCTGATGTTTTGAATATGCTGAAAGCTGGTGTTAAGAATGTTATTGCTATGAATGGAACAAAGCTTCCAGACAGCATAAGAAAACTAAGTGAAGAAAAAGACGTAACTCTTTTTGTTGACGGGGACAGAGGCGGAAAGCTGATTGTTCAAAATGTCGTTGACAATGCTAGAGTTAAACACGTATGTATTGCCCCCAGCGGAAAGGAAGTTGAAGAGTTAACTGGAAAGGAAATCCTCCAAGCGTTACGAAAAAAAGTTTCGCCTCAGGATTTCCTTTCCGGCTCCGCCGCCGGTTTTGCTGGCTCAAAGTCCTATTCACAAAAAAATAATTATAAACCCGAAGATTCACAAAAAAGATTGAGGGAAGTAGATTCTGAAGTTAAAGATTCTCTGAAAGAAATCTCAAAGAATCTTGAAGGAAATGGGAAGGCTGTATTCCTCAATGACCTTTTGAAGGAAGTTAAGAGTTCTGCTGCTCGTTCTGCTGCACCAACAATGAAAAACCTTAGAGGGGTTTTTGCGGTTGTGATTGATGGATCTGCAACAAAGCCTATGATATCTGCTGCTGAAGATGCTGGCGTTAAAGCGATTGTTGCGAAGAATTTTTCTACAACAGACACAAAGATTGAGTTGTTGAATTTTTAGATTTTTGATATTGTAATAGAGTACAATAATTGTTAAAAAGTATTAATCTTTGTCTTGGTCATGGAATATGAAACTGGATTAGATTTGTTGAGGCAAACTTATGTCGGGAAGATATTTAGGAGAAGACCTTGAGGGAGCGCAGTTTATGTATCAGAGATTGGTCCTGTGGGACTTGTTGAAGTAATGGATAAGGATATTTTTTTAGAAGCTTATGATTTGACAAAAGAAGGTGGCGAAATAAGAGTACCATTTAGAGGTAGAACAATTTATTCATTGAGACAGATTTCGAAAGATGATTTAGCTCCAGAAGAGAGGGCAAGGCTTGAAACTTTTGTTCATGGAGTTGAAAGAAAGAAATAAACCAGTTCTGAGTTGTTGGATTTTATTGATGCAATATTATTAACCAATTTCATTTAGAGATTATAATTCTCTAACAGATATTCCTTTCTTCCCAAAACCATCTTTAATATGGTCTCCAACAGAAAAATAAATTTCTGCGGGTGGTGCGGGATCTTTTTTGTAATCCCAATTTCTTGGGGCGTAAGTATTGTGTAACCCGAGAAAAGAACTTTCTGGATGAGAAGCAAGAGATGTTGTATACACTTGGCTAATTTTTTTGCGGATTAATTCTCCCAGAATATCACTCCAATGTGGAGGTCTGTCTGTTTGTAAGTCACGCCAGTTTTTAGAATCTTCGCCGATAGGAACTAAATTTCCAACAGCCCTAAATAATAAGCACGAATCGTCTTTAGATTCCTCGCCATAAACCATTACTGAATGAGGCGAATTAACTGAAAAAACGAAATACCTTCCTTCATATTTTGATTTAGATTCTAGATTACTCATGAAGCTTTTAGATAAAGTTTCCTTATAGAAGTTATTGTCTTCAAATATAACTATTGAAAATTTATAAATGTGTTTTTTCTTAGATTCTCATGACAATAAGGTTTGGTCCGGCAGGACTTGGAGGAGTGAAGGAAGCTGTTTCTAATCTTGAAGAGTATGCTAGGCTTGGCTTGAAAGCGTGTGAGATTTCGTTTACTTACGGGGCATATATCAAGAAAGAGGAAGATGCCCTGATGATACGGGAGGCGGCTGAAAGGCTTGGGATAAAGCTTAGTATTCATGCACATTATTGGATAAATCTTAATTCTGAAGATTCTGAAAAAATTGAAAAAAGTAAGGAAAGGATACTTGAATGTTGTAAGGTTGGAACTTGGTTGGGGGCTTATAGAATTGTTTTTCATCCAGGATTTTATGGAAAAATGGAGAAAGAAGAAACTTATGAAAATATCAAAAAGGCTATTATTGAAATTCAGGAAAAAATGAAAGAAGAAATTTATACTCCAAAACTTGCCCCGGAAACAACAGGGAAGGTTAATGTGTTTGGAAGCTATGAAGAAATTTCAAGACTGTGTGAAGAAACTGGTTGTGAATTTTGTATTGATTTCGCACACATTCTTGCAAGAGAAAAAGATTACAATTTTGATAAAGTACTTACTAAATTTAATAGAAGTGAAAAAATGCACATCCATTTTTCAGGCATTGAGTATGGTGAAAAGGGAGAGAAACATCATAAGAAGACTACAGAGGGGGAGTTGAAAGAACTGATTAGCAATCTCCCTAAAGATAAAGATATAACAATTATTAACGAAAGTCCGGAGTGTTTGAATGATTCTGTCCTCGGACTTAAGGTTTATTCTCGATAAAACCACCCCCTAGGGGTTTCAATTAGTTAATTTTCACGAAATGTTACTTACAGTTAGTACTTTATAGTTACTCAAAAGTGTTATTACCATAAAGTTTATAAACAAGTTTGAAGTTGGTAAAATTAGAATAGAAGACCTAGTCTTCTACCTAAATTAAATAAAATGGAAAACAAAATGAATGCGAAGAAACTTTTGGTTTCTTTTGTAATGCTTGTAAGCGTTTTGTTCCTAATCTCAACAGTTAGTGCACAGGCAACTGTGACAAAGGTTGAAATTAACGGTGTGAACGTGAACAACAATCCTTCCGTTCTTTCAGGCGAAACACTCTCTGTAAGAGTAGAGTTCGAAGCACTTGAGAACGCTAAAGACGTTGTCTTGAATGTTGAACTTGAAGGAGATAGAAAAAACGTTGAAGCAGAAACAGCTTCTTTTGATGTTGAGGATGGCCACAGCTACGCAAAGACTCTTAACCTTGAGGTTCCTTTTGACCTTAAGAGTAAGCTTAGCGGAGTTTATGAGCTTAACCTTGAACTTAAAGGAGTTAACTTCAGAGAAGACAGAACATACGAATTGAGGATTCAGAGAGAATCTTACAATGTTGATGTTGTGTCTGTTTTTGTACCTCAGACAATAAAGGCAGGAGAACTTTTCCCTGTTGATGTTGTTCTTAAGAACGTGGGTTACAACGACCTTGAAGATTTGTATGTAAGTGCTAACATCGCTGATTTAGGTGTCCATGCGACATCCTTTGTTGGTGACCTTGTGGCTCTTGAATGTGACAAGTCTTTTGACTCGGAAGATAACTACAATGTTGACGTTGAAAGAAAGTGTAATGAAGATGACGATGATACCATGAGTGGAAGAATTTTCCTTCAGCTTCCAAGCGATGCTGAAGCAGGAGTCTATACACTTGAAGTTAAGGCTGGAAACGATGAAACTGTTTCAGGTAAGACTGTTCAGGTATCAGTAGCTAACCAGTTTTCTGACGGTAACTTTATCGTTTCAGGAAATCAGTTGCTTATCGTTAACCCTTCAAATCAGATTGCTGTTTACAAGCTTCTTCCACAGTCTACAGCTGATGTAACTGTGAGCGTAAGCGAAAGTATTGTTTCTGTTCCTGCTGGTTCCAGTAGAACAGTTACAGTTGATGCAACAGGTTCCGCACAAGAGTATACAGTTAATGTATTCTCTGTTGATGGCAAACTTGTTGATACAGTAACTTTCAATAGTGCTCTTGGAAGTGGTTCTGCTACAAGTCCAATCGTTGTTTTGACAATAGTACTTGCAATTATCTTTTTGGTATTGCTTGTTGTATTGATTGTCTTGATTGGAAAGAAACCGCAAAAAACTGAAGAATTTGGGGAAAGCTATTACTAAAATTCTTTTTTTACTTTTTTTTATTTTTTATTAGCTTCTCCTTTTCTTTTTATAATAAAAGATAAAGAGGTGGTTTATTTTACAATAAAATGGAAGATAGATCGTCCAAAGTTGAAGAAAGCAATATTTATTCTTTAGATGATCTAAGAGAGATGGCTGATCCTTTGGAGATATCAAAGAGAGACAGATTTCCTCTTACTGGTTCGGCGAGATATAGAGACAGGACAGAAAAATATCTAAATCTAAAAAAGAGACGTGTGGAAGCTATGGATTTACTAGGGATTGAGACCCTAATAGAGAACAAAGAGATTTTTGATCAAGAAACATTAATGAGGGCGAGACATTCAAAGCTTGTTATGTATAATGGGGCATTCTTATTCTCCTCAGCGGCATTATTCGGACTAGGACTTTATAATTTACTAAAACTAGCTTTTGATTAAACCTTCAAACTGATTATCTTAGAAACACCTTCATGCATACTTACTCCGTAAAGGTTCGTTGCTTTTGAGATAACCTCATCATTGTGAGATACAACAATGTATTGTCCTTTCTGCATGTATTTGTTAAGAAGTCCTGCAAGACGCTCAGAATTCCTCTTATCGAGCGCTGCATCTATCTCATCGAGGAGGTAGAAGTAATAAGGGCGGTATTCTTGGATTGCGAAGATTAAGGATAAGGCAACAAGAGTTTGTTCTCCTCCTGAAAGCGAACGAACATCGAAGTATTTACCGTGCCCCATTTTTACGACAATGTTTACTCCTGCTTCGAAAGGATTTTGTTTGTTCTCTAAATCGAGATAAACCTCTCCTTTGATGCTAAGTTGGGAGAAATTTCGTGAGAATAATTCGTTGATTTTTTTGAGAGTTTCTACAAATGTTTTCTTTTTCTTTACATCAATTTCATGGATTATTTTCATTATACTTTCTTTCTCGTTTGCGATTATTTCTGCACGTTCTTTTATTGAATCGTATTCTTGTTTTATGGAATCGTAAACTTCAAGACTTCTCATATTCACATTTCCTATTCTAGAGATTATCTCTTGTGCTTTGACGAGTTTTTGTGCGAGGGATTCTTTACTTGCTTTTATTATTTCGTTTTCGTGAATTCCTGACTCTGAAAGTTCTGTCTGGAAATTGTCCTTTTCGGCATCAATTCTTGCCTTTTCAATTCTCAGGTTATTTATCGCGGATTCCATGTTGTGAATATCTCTTTGTTTAGAAGCAATGAGGTCTTCCTTTGTTCTTACCTCTGAATGCAAAGAATCTCTTTGAGAAATCATCTTCTTAAATTTTTCAGAAAGTTGTTCTTCTTGCTTTCTCTTTGAAGATAAGGATTTTTCTTTTTCATCAAGGTTCTTTTTTAGAACTAATAATTCTTCTTGTACTTCTTTTTCTTCTCTAGATATTTGTTTCAGAGCTATGTTGAATCTATCGAGTTCGCGTTGTTTGAAAGCTACTTCGGACTTTATTGTTTCTCTTGACCTTAAGGAAACTTCTTGCAGTTCTATGCTTAATGTTTCGTATTTTTCTTCAATATTTGAATTTTCGTCAATCATTCTTTCGAGAGACTTCCACTTCTTTTCTAATTCCATAATCTCAGAATTTAATAGCTCGGATTTTTCTCTTAATACTTTAATTTGATTTTTCTTGTCGTTTGCTGAGGAGAGTTTTGAAAGGTCTGATTCTGTTTTTGAAATTAAATCCCCGAGATGTTCAATATCTTTTTCAAGTAAATCTTTCTTTTGGTAAAGTTCTCTTAACTCTTTGTCTGCATTGTCAATTTGTTTTTTCATAGAATCAATTTTTGGGAACATTTCTCCTTTTATTTCCTTCATATGCTCAGGAGTTATTTTATTCTTACAGATTGGACAAATATCCAATTTTGAGATTCTTTCTAAAATTTTATTTTGATTTTCAATTTCCGACTCGCTTGTAGAATTGATTTTTTCTAGTTCTATTTCTCTTTTAAGAAGGTTCCCTAAAGAATCTCTCTTTTCTGCAAGAGATGCCTTCATTTTTTTTAGGCCCTCTGGTGTTGCCCGTTGATTGAATATTTCAAGAGAGATAGACTCTATCTGATTGATTAAAAAATCTGATTCATTATTGTAATTTTGTAAGAGACTTTTTCTATCTTCAATTCTTGATTTCAATGAATTAAGCTCGGATTTGAACATATAGAACTTTTTTCTCTGTTCCTCGATCTTTTCTAATTTTTCCCTTTTGGCTTCTATCTCTTGTTTCTTCTTAGCCATCCCGGGGGATTCTTTTTGAAGTTCTTTAACAGAAGTCTCGGATTCGTCCATAGATTCTTGGGCTTCTTTTTTTCTTGAATATAAATCTGATAACTTGGACTCAAAATTTTCAATTTTAACTGTTATGCCCGCTAATTCTGCACGAAGGTTTGCAATTTCTTGGTTTAGCTTCTCTTGCTCAAGACCCGTGGATTTTTGGATGTCAGAATTTATTTTGTTTATTTTTAATCTTAGGCTCTCTATTTCTGCTTCTAACTCAAGGACTGATTTTTTTACTTTTTGAATTGCAGAATTTCCCTTATCCATATCCTCAATGATTTTATCTGCTTCCTTCTTTTTTCTTTGAAGGTCTGAGAAGATTATACTTGCTTTGAATTTTTTAATATCTGATTCTAGTTTTTTGAAACGGAGAGCTTGTTGCCTTTCTTTTTCTAGATTCGCGAGGTATGCGGTTCTTTCTCTTAGGATGGAGCTTATCTCTTTTAGTTTGTCTTCTGTTTTTTCTAATTCTTTAAGAGATTTTTCTTTTCTTGATTCGTAGATTGATATTCCTGAGACCTCTTCTATAACGCCTCTACGCTCTTCGGGTTGCATTCTAACAAAGTTTTGGATTTCTCCCTGAAGAACCATGTTAAACCCTTGGGGGTCGATTCCTGCTTGCGCTAGGATGCTTAGAACGTCTTGACGTGTTTTTGTTTCGTTGTTTATTTTGTAGAGGCTCTGTCCGTTTCTTCTAACGATTCTTTTTATTGAGACTTCTTGAGATTCTAATGAGAATGTTTTGTCTGCGTTGTCAAAAACTACTTCGACAGAGGCTTCTTTTGCTGGGCTCGCTGTTTTTGAACCGAGGAAAATTAAATTGCTTGCTTTTGCGGCTCGCATGGATTTTATACTTAAACGACCTAAGGCAAAGCAGACCGCATCAGAAACGTTGCTTTTACCTGAACCGTTTGGTCCGAGAATGACATTAATTCCACGAGAGAAAGGGATTTCGGTTTTTCTGGGGAAAGATTTGAAGCCGTGCATCACTAATCTCTTTATGTATGACATAGTTCATAAAAAGAAAATGATGTTTTTAAGGATTAGTGTGTGTTAATTGGAATTGAGATATGCACCTTCAAGAGTTCTTACATATGAGGACAAAAGTCCACTAACTCTAATCTTTTCTCTTGGTAACGAGCTAATATCTGAGTAATCTCCTTCTACAACGCTTCTCATCAATTCCTCAACTTCTCCTCTTACCTGAGAAGACAGAGGTTGATTTCTTTTGTTCATTATCAAATCTTTCATTCTATTTAATTTCTGAAGTTGTGTTCTTGCTGAATGAGAGACTTCTCTTTCGAGAGATTTTGTTTTCCCCTCTAATCTTTTTGAATAAGCTTCTGTAGAATCAACAAATGTTTGGGTTAAATCTGGATTTATTGGTGCGGTTTCACTCATTGGAGTTGATGCACATGCCCCTAGAATAAATGTTCCTGCGATGAGTAATCTTCCCCCGTATCTCATAGTGAATTGACAAAATTATCTTTTATAAGTTTTTTGTTACCTAGAATTCCAATTTTTGTTGTTTGAGTTTTGACTCGGCATCTTTCCAAGTTGCCCAAGTTTTTCTGAAAATTCCTGTGTTTTGGTGTAGCTTGATATTTTTTTCAAGGAATTTCTTTGTTGCGGGGTCAGAGGTATAACCAGAGCCGATGTCCGAGCCGTAGCGTTTTTTTATTTTGTCCATTTCTCTTTCTCTTTGGCTTTTTGCTAAAATTGATGCCGCTGAAACAGAAACGTGATTTTGGTCTGCCTTGTGTTCGCAGGATATTTCAAGATTTGATAAATCGTTTATATGTCTCTTTAGAATGTCTGTCCATTTTAGGATTGAATTTGAAGGACAGTCTACTATCACTTTCAGGTGTATTTTTGAGCCACCAGAGGCTAGTTTGGAATTTATCTTGTCAATTATTTTTGCGCACGCGATTGCTTCTAATTCGTTAAGATTTGTTCCGCTTTCTAGACCATCATCTATTTCCTTAGGAGTTAATGTTACAGATTCATAATCAAATGCTTTTTCTTGGATTAGTTGCTCGAGGAACTCTCTTCTTTTTTGTGTAAGTTGTTTGCTGTCTCTAACCCCCATTCCCTTTAGTTCTTCTTCGATTTTGGAATCCACGAGACATCCAGCTAGAATCATTGGACCTATTACCGGACCGCGACCCGCATCATCAATTCCGAGTAGAAGTGTTTTAATGTTTGTGCTCATGGAAAGAAAAATAGAGGATTGTTTATAAGATTTCCTGAAATGATATCCATTTTCACAAGATATATAAAATGTAGGGAAGATTTTATAGTATGAGTGGTTCAAAAGATGTGTATGCTACTTTTAATGAGAGATTAATGGAAGTTCTGGAAGGTGAGGGTTATCCTAGACAAGATATGACTGCTTCTCCAGATGGGCATTCTTTCTCTCTTATGGAAGGAATTATTGTAGATGCTAGATATTACAGGGTGCGTTCGCATTCAAGAGAGGCAAATAAAACTGCTGAAAATTTAGCTCGAATTTTGGATAAAAAAATGGGTCTAGAATTTGAACCTATTTATTTCTGTGAAAATTAAAACGCCCAGACAGGGAATCGAACCCTGGGGCCCCGAAGGGCTCGGATGTTTGCTTGTCTCCCTTCTCCAAAGGAGGGGTGACTTGTTAGGGCCTTGAAGGCACCTAAACATACGATTAGCAATCCGATGCAATACCACTATGCGATCTGGGCAATGATATTATAGTCAGTTGGAGAAGTTTTAAAGATTTGGGTTAGAGGAGGTAGTCGGATTCAAGACTGGTTACAGAACCTCCAGAGCCTATAATTTTTCTTTTTAGATTAGGGGGAAGTTTTTTGTATTCTGAAAGCTCTTCGGGATCTATGTCACAAGTATAAGGATGGTTTCGCGTTTCAAGTTCCTCTGGTGTTGCATCTTCGAACTCAAAAAGATAACTAATCCCTCTCAAACCAAACCCATCATAAAGAGCTCCCTCCAATTCACTAACAATTTCATCTGTCTTCATGAATACCTCTTGTGAGAAACCTTCTAAGGGGAAAGAACTTATTTTAACATCCATAATCTCTCCCGAATAATCTTTACCTTTGTGCGAACAAAGAACCCTATCTCCAACTCGGAACACTCTCTCAACCCCAGGGTATATCTTTCGAGTTTTATTTTTCCAATCGTATTTGCAGATAACTAAGGATACCATCTTGAAAATTAAAATAGCGCGGGTGGGATTTGAACCACACGATCTCCGGGTTTCCCATTTTCAGTCTTCCCAAAAGGAGGGGTGACTTGTGAGGGGAACCATTGGTTCCCATACGATTATGGGCCCGACGAGGACTCCAGACTCCTCCACCGCGCTATACAAATAAAACTTGCAAAGGACTTATAAATCTAACTATGCAATTATTGTGATGTCTGAAGTTTATGAGCCGGCTGAAGATTCTTATCTTATGAAAAGGGCTCTTGAATTAAAATTGCCCGAATTGATTTTGGAAAATGCTGATTTGAAGTTTCTTGAAGTTGGTTGTGGTTCTGGGATAAATTTGAAGACTGCCTCTAAATTGGGAGTTAGTAAAAATAATATTATTGGATTAGATATTAATCCTGAAGCGGTTAAGGTTTGTTCTGACTTAGGTTTCAATGCTGTTGAGTCTGATTTGTTTAGCTCATTTAAAGGAGGGGGTAGTGTAGGGGGAACCAAGGTTCCCCTCAAATTTGATGTTATTGTTTTCAACCCTCCCTACTTGCCTTTAGATAAAAAAGAGCCGGAGGAATCCAGATTGGCTACAACTGGTGGAAAAAAGGGGAATGAGGTTCTTACTGGATTTTTGAAAGATGTTGGAAAACATTTGAATGAGAAAGGCAGAGTTTTTGTGATAACTAGTTCTCAGGCTGGAGAATTTGATTTTGAAAGATTTGGTTTTAAGTTTGAAGAAGTTAAATCAGAAAAGATGTTCTTTGAAAGGATTGTTGTTTGGGAGCTTAAGAGAGATTAATAATTATTTAACAGGCTTCAAATCTTTCCATGCAAGTTCGAACAAACCTTCAAGAGCTTGTGCGAAGAAATCTGTGTTTATCCACACACTTGTGTCATAGTTAGGGTGGAACTTCTCGTCATCAAGAAGCATAAACATAATTTGACTTGAGTCAATGATTGTGAATCTAGCTTTGAATTTATCAAGATTTCTAACTTCTGCGACTTTTTTTAATTCTTTAGCAATTTTGAGATTATTACTTGTGATTGGCGCAGCGATTCTTATCTTAACTCCTCTCTTCTTACATCTTTCAAAACTAGGCATAAGAACTTCCATCTTTCTGCTAAGACCTTCTGCCGTTGTAACAATTGTAATTGTGCTTTCTGCGTCCCTTACCATCATATCAAGATGATTGTAAACATTCTGTCTTCCTTTCAATGAACCTGAAAGGTCTGTTGGCTCAACAAACTTAACTCCTTTTGTAAAAAGTGAATCAAGTTCTTCAAGAACTTCGTCTCCTTTTAGAGTTTCTAATCTCTTAGACCTTTCACTCGCTTCTTTCAAAAGATTTTTCTTTACTCTTTCAACAACTTCTTCTGGCTTTAGAGCGATGAACTTGATTGGCTTACCCAGCTTCATGATTATGAAACCTTTTTTTTCTAAACTTTCAAGAATGTCATAAGTTCTTGATCTTGGAACGTCAGAAATATTACTTAATTCACCGGCGGTAGAAGTCCCCCGAGATAGTAGAGCAGTCCACACTTTAACTTCGTAAAGATTTAGGTCAAAAATTTTTCTTAGTCTGCTCAAAAATTCTTCTTTTACTATCATTTTTTATATATCCTTAGGGGGGAGTTTCTTTTTAAAGATTGTTATGATAAAAGAGTAGCTGTTAAGGATTACCTATCTGTAACAACTATATCACCTCAATTTTTATCTTGAATAGAATAAATCAGTTTTGTTTTTAAACCTTTCCTTGTTTCTTAGGGACGACAATTTGGAGGATTTTATTTAACCTTATTGAAGAAAATTTTGAATTTCTTGTCCTTAACTCTAAATTCGGAATGATAATCGAACTTTTCCTTTTGGGACTCAAGGGAATAAGACTTTGCATTAACTTTTTCTGAGACAGATTTGAAATCTATTCTCTGGAGCAGGTCTGAATCTTCAACGTTTATGTTAAGAATAATCTTGTCCTTCTTTGTTAGACCAGCATTTTTTCTTTCTGCTTGAATCTTTCTTGAAATTTCTCTTGCAAAACCTTCCGCTTCGAGCTCCGGTGTTTGTGTTGTGTCGAGTTCTAATTCAAATCCACCTGTGATGTCTTTTGAAATTTCATCAAAGGAAACTTCCTTGATGTTTAATTGGGATTTTATAATCTCTAGAAAATCATCATAATTCTCTTTCCCTTTTGTAAATAAAATAACTTTTTGAAGCGGCCACCTTAGACCGATTCCTTCCTGGTCTCTCTTTCTCAAACCTGCCTCAATTACCCTGAATGAATTTTCGGCCCTTGCTTCTAGACCAACGTCAATCGTTTTCTTATCTCCCTTTGGCCAGCTAGATAGGTGAACAGATTCCTTACTAAAATTTGAGTAAATAAATTCTGATATGTAGGGTGCAAATGGTGAAATGATCAATGAAATTTTTTCTAAGACCTCCCCAAGGACGGATTTTGTATCTTCCCTGTCCCTTGTTATCTGGACATAACCTCTTGAAAAATCATTTACAACAAAGTTTTGTATTTTAAGGAACGGCTCGCTCACTTTGTAGTTTTCTAAATCTTTGGTTACTTCTTCTATTAGGGAATTTAGTTTACTCAAGATCCATTTGTCTTCAACCTGAGTCTTTCCTTTTTTATTCTCCGCGGTAGAATAATAGTTATTTAGGTTGTAAAGAACATTTAAGAAAGGTAATACTGATTCCCTCATCAAATCGTAAGAGAATCTTTTTTGACTTCCTGCATCTGCTGTGCAGAACTGTAGACGAACTGCATCAACCCCTGCCTTATCAATTATTTCTCTTGGAACTATTACATTCCCTTTTGATTTAGACATCTTCTCTCCTTTTTCATCGACTATGTGCCCTGCACAAATTACATTTTTGTAGGCGGGTTTATCAAAGAGAATTGTAGATAGGATATGAAGAGTGTAAAACCATCCACGAGTTTGGTCTATTGCTTCTGAAATGAAGTCGTAGGGGAATCTTTTTTCAAATTCTTTTTTATTTTCAAAAGGATAGTGGAACTGGGCGAAGCTGGCGGAGCCGGAGTCATACCAACAGTCTATTACATCTGGAACTCTTGACATGTCGCTCTTACAGGATTTACATTTAAGTTTAACTTTATCAATCCAAGGTTTATGTAAATCAACTCCTCCCGTTATCTTTTTTGAAGAAAATTTCTTTAGCTCTTCTATGCTTCCAATAACTTCAAGATGATCACAAGAATCACATTTCCACACTGGTAGAGGCGTTCCCCAGAATTTAGACCGAGATAAGGCCCAATCTTTTGCGCCTTCTAGCCATTTACCAAATCTTCCATCTTTTATGTGACTCGGTTCCCAATTTATTTCTTTATTTATTTGAACCATTCGGTCTCTTATTTTGCTTACTTTGATAAACCAAGAATTTATTGCATAATATAGTAAAGGAGAATCACATCTCCAACAGAAAGGATAACTGTGAGTAATTTTTTCTGTTTTGTAAAGTGAACCTTTTTCTTTCAGATAAGTGATTATATCTTTCTCCGCTTCCTTCACAAATCGTCCCTTGAATTCTGGGACCATATCTAAGAATTTTCCGTCTTCTCCCACCGTATGCACCGCGGGCAATCCCAAGGTTAAGCCAACATTGTAATCGTCTTCCCCATACATGACTGCAGTGTGAACTATCCCTGTCCCGTCTTCGGTTGTAACAAAATCTGCAGGAATTATTTTATGAGATTTTTCGTTTTGAGTTTCTTTTATGTTGAAGAGAGGTTCGTATTCAAGACCGACTAAATCTTTCCCCTTCATTGTTTCAATGATTTTGTATTTTCCCTTTAGAACTTCCAATCTGTCCTTACTCAGAATTACCTTATCCCCGTCTTCTAGTTGAACTTTAACATAATCCATCTTGTTTCCAACTGCTAGTGCAACATTTCCAGGTAATGTCCAAGGAGTTGTGGTCCATGCTAAAATATATTCATCATCTTTTTCTTTGATTTTGAAAGCTAGGTAAACAGATTCCTCTTTCACATCCTTGTAACCTTGAGCAACTTCGTGGCTCGAAAGCGGAGTTCCGCATCTTGTGCAAAATGGGACAACTTTGCGGCCTTCGTAAAGCAACCCCTTCTCGTGTAATTCCTTTAGACTCCACCAAACACTCTCAATAAAGTTTGTGTCAAGAGTTCTATAGGGTTCCTTAAGGTCGATTAGATAGTTCAGCTCATTTGTTGAAACTTCCCATTCCTTAATATAAGAAAAAACGCTGTCTTTCGCTTTCTTTATGAATTTGTCGGTCCCGTATTTTATTACATCTTTTTTTGATTTCAAGCCTAGTTGTTTTTCAACTTGAACCTCTACAGGGAGTCCGTGGCAATCCCATCCTCCTTTTCTTGGTACAGAGAATCCTTGCATAAATCTAAACTTGTTGATTAAATCTTTGTAAGTCCTAACTTCCAGGTGGTGTAATGCAGGAGGTGCGTTTGCTGTTGGAGGACCTTCAAGGAAACTAAATAATTTTCTTTTAGGAGTGTCTTGAACTGAAGCCTTTATCTCCTTTGTGTGTTTCTCCCACACCTTTCTTGCTTCAAGTTCTATTTCTTTGAAATCGTACATTTTATTATTGGTTGAAATGATTTAATATTTTTAAATACTTTCAAAATTGTTCCAAAAATCCTTTTTCAACAAAATGGAGCTCGCTAGGGATTATGATACAGAATGGAGCTTTTACTTTTTTGTCCTTTAAATTTTTGAGAGTATCATAAAGTATTTTTGAGTCAGGGGCTCCTAGTTGAGAACAAATAACAATTTTTTCCAGTTTGAGTTTCTTATCTTTGCTATCTTTCTCAAGTTTTTCTATTGCTTCCTTTGAAGTCATTCCGATGTCTACAAGTATCAGAGTGTGTGCTTTTATTTTTTGGTTGTCTTTAACTAAATCTATGTAACTGTCTGCCTTGAATGCTGGGAGACTTGCTGTTTTTCCGAATTTGTAAACTTGAAGTCCGGTTTCTGCAATTGCATCGAAAATCGAAGAAGAATGGATTACTTTAACTTTAACTTTATTTTTCTTGGCTTCATCGATTATTGTTATATGAGTTGTGGCGGTTAGTGGACTTCCGTAAACAAGTAGTGAAACTGTGTTTGTTTTTGCCTCTTTGATGAGCTCGTCCAGTTTCTGCTCAACAAATTCTCTATCTACCGGGATAATCTTTTTTCCCTTGAGTTGTTTTTCTAAATCTTCTTTTTTATATGGGAATTCTACAGTATAACTTTCTAAGTATATCTTGGTTGAGGAGTCTATTGCTTCACGAGCCTCTAAACCAAAAGATTTTTCGCTTAATCCGAGTCCTATTAGGTATAACATAAATTAAAGATAAAAAGACGGTTTTTATTTCTTCCTTAGGCTTCTGCTTGTCACAATTATTATAAAAAGGAATGTAAAAAGAATAGTGTCGTTTTTTAGGAATATGCTGGCGGCTGCTCCGATAAAGCTTAAGAAGATTATTATTTTGAACCATCTTTGTCCGGAACGGAGTTCTTCTTTTGTAACTTTGGCTAGATAGTTTCCTAGGGGGAAACCTAAAATTAGAATCACTATTCCAATAAGAAAGTTTAAGGATTGAATCATGGTAATATTTAAGAAACCGTATTTTTATATTTAAGTATGAAGAAGAATTTTCTCATTGTTGCGTCAAAGTTAGACAAAGCGGGGATAAATATCACAACTCAGCTTTCGCAGTTTGGAGACTTCAAGTTTTATTTAGTTGAGGGGGAAGCGGTTTATAATGAGAGTTTTGATATGGAGAGAATAAATGCTGCAGATTTCATAATCTTTGCTTCAAAACACCAGTCTCAAAGTGGAGAGAAAACTGTCTCTGTTCACGCTCCTGGAAATTGGCGAAGTGCGGATTATGGAGGCGAGAGGGGAAAGGTTTGCCCGAGTTCTGCTTTGTTCTTCAAACACTTGTTTATAAAATTAAATGAGAATGTTGAGAAGAACGATTTGAGGAATTATAAAGTTACAATGGAGACAACGCATCACGGACCGCTTTTTGAAAAGCCGTGCGTTTTTATTGAAATTGGCTCGGGAGAGGAAGAATGGAATGATAGGAGAGCGGGGTTTATTGTTGCAAAAACAATTTCTGAAGCGATTGAAACTTTTGAAGAAGACCCTCATAGGGAAATTGCGGTTGCGGTTGGAGGACCTCACTATTGTCCAAATTTTAACAAAGTGCAATTGAATTCTAATGTTGCGATATCTCATGTTATTTCGCAGAATGCTTTTCCGTTAACTGAAGAGATGGTTCGCGAGGCTTTGAATAAAACTGAGGGTGAAGTTGATTTGATTGTTTTGGATTGGAAGGGCCTTGGTAAAAAGGAACATAAAGATGAAGCTCTTGCCGTTTTAGATAAGTTTTTTATTCCTAAGAAGAAGACGGGAGAAGTTGGGAAATAGTCAGTTATTTATATCTAACAAAATTAGAAATAAAAATTAGCCGCTCATTACTTCGCGGATTTTTTAAAAATATTGATAACGAAGAAATCCGTGTCCGTCAGCGGTCTAGGCGTTTAAGAGTTAATTTAATTGAGAGACTTGCTGTTTCTATTTTTTAAGTATCTTATAAGAGAGTGGATTGCCCAGCCATAAAGGAATCCTGAAATTCCAAATATTATTAGAGTTGTCCAAGCATTCCAAAATTGAGTGGGAGATAATACATACACGATAAAAACAGTTGGAGCAAGAAAAATTGATATAAGATTGAGTAAAAACAAGAAAATTTTTGAAAGAGTTGAAGAAGCAGTTTCACCCAAAAAGAGGAAAATAGAAAAGAACGGGATAGTTAAATGAATAATCAGACCAACCCAACTTCCCCACATCCGGAAGGGATTGTAAGAAATTTTGTTTGTTGCCTTTTTGTTTTCAGCCATGTTTGATAAAGGAAGTTTGCGTTATTAAATATTTCTTTGGCAGAATTTGCGCGCTTCGCGTGGAATTAAGTTCGTTAGAAAAATGAAATTAATGATTAACAAGTAAAATCACGCGGTTTAGATTTATCTTTGAGATTTAACGTTAGCAATTCTTGAAATATTGCGAAGTATAAAAATTTAGAAACAACGCGTTAGCGCCAAGATTTATCATAAAAGAAAAAAAGAAAAGCAATAAAAAATAAAAAAAAATAAAAGTTAATTTATTGCTTAAGTATTGCCATAACTACGCTGATTAGTGTTGTTACTACAACAACCCATCCAGCTACCATTGCAAGAGTACTACCACCAAGCCAGTTAGGAAGGGTAAGTGTCCCACCAATCATAGCGAATCCAACTGCAAGTGAAACAATAACTCCTGTCAACCAAGCAACAAAGTTCAAAACTTTTCCGCCTTGTTTTGCCATTTTCTTTTTAACCTCCTTTTGTTTAATTGAAACTATCAATCTCTTTATTTAATATAAATAAAGGGAAAAAACAGCTTAAATAAGTTTTGTTTAATAAAAAAACTATTTTTTCTTTTTAGCTGTCTTTTTCTTTCCCTTTTTACTCTTTGCTTTCTTCTTTGCGGCTCCTCCGCTAATTCCTGAAAGAGTTGCCCTGAAACCTACAGGTGCTTGAGCCGAAACAAGTTTCAATGCTCTATCTCCGGCACTTCTTGCTCTTTTCATACTTTCTCTTATGGACTTATCAAGTCTCTGTAGTTCTTTATTTGTCTTCTTAACCGAAGACGCGAGTGCTCTCTCCGAAATCTTTCCGAAGAAGAATCTTTTGCATTCTGCATCAAATTCATCCAAGAGTCCTTGCTTCTCTTCTTGACGTGACCTGAGAAGCTCTCCAGCAACATTAAAATCTTTCAGAACCTTTGCAAAGAAAGATTCATTCATTCTATGTATGTGAACCATTTCAACCTCCTTTTTATTTAATCAAATAAGAAAGATATTCTTTAAATAAGTTTTGTTCAAGAAGACACTTACATTTTTTCAAGAGTTTCTATTCCTAAAAGGGTGAGGGCATTTTTTAGAGTTTGTCTAAACGATTGGACCAATGCTAAACGGAAAGACTCTTCTTCCGATCCTATAACAGGACAAGCGTGATAAAATTCGTTGAAACTTTGTGCGAGTTGGTAAGAATAATTTGCAATCACCGAAGGGTTTAGGTTCTTTGATGCTTTTAGGACTGCTGGGGAAAATTCAGAAATTTTCTTAACAAGATTAATTTCTTTTTCACTAAGTTCTTTAACTTCTGCTTTATTTTTTAATGGCGGTGCTTTTTCCATAATTGAACTTGCTCGCGCATAGCTGTAGAGGATGTAAGGTCCGGTGTCTCCATCAAATGAAACAAATTTCTTTAAATCAAAAACTGCATCGCTGGTTCTATTATTTTTTAAGTCTCCGTAAAAAATAGATGCAAGTGCGATTGTTAATGCTCTTTCTTCTAATTTCTTTTTTGAAATTTTGGGATCTCTCTTTTTTATTTCTTTAGCAGCCAACTTTGAAGTCTCTTCTATTATTTCATCCATAAAAACAGTTTTACCTTTTCTAGTTGAGAATTTTTTTCCTTTCTTATCAAGATATAGCCCATGGTCTACATGGATGCAATCCTTTGCCCATGGAAACCCGAGGAGCTCTAGGATTTTGAATAATTGTTTAAAGTGAAGTTTTTGTTCTTGTCCAACTTCATAAATCATGCTAGTAAATTCATATTTTTTCTTTCTATCTATTGCTGCAGCTAAATCGCGTGTTGCATAAAGTGTTGTCCCGTCAGATTTCTCGATTAATGAAACCCCTAAACCGTATTTTTCAAGGTCGACTATTAATGCACCTTTACTTTTTTTGAGGATTTCTTTTTTTTGTAGTTCTTCAATGATTTGTTTTGATTTTTTTATGTAAACGGACTCACCACTGTACTCATCAAACTTTATTCCAAACTTTCCGTAAATTTCTTTGAACTCTGCAATACTATAAGTTCTGAACAGTTTCCATTGGAGAAGATATTTTTTATCTCCTTCCTCTAACAACTTGAATGCTTCTCTTGCTGCTTTTTCGTATTTCTTCGCGTTTGACTTTACATAAATTTCAAAGAGATGTTTAGTTGGGTTTTTTTGTAATTTGTTTTCAGAACCAAATTTGTTGTATCCAAATAGAAGTTTCCCGAATTGTGTTCCCCAATCTCCAAGGTAATTTATCCTTACTACTTTGTGTCCGGTAAATTCTAGAATGTTTGAGATTGAATTTCCGATTATTGTTGACCTAAGATGTCCTATCCCGAATGGCTTTGCAATATTTGGAGAAGAGAATTCAACAACCACTTTTTTGCCAGAGCCTATTTTACTTTTCCCAAAATCTTTCTTTTGATTTATTGCGTCCCAAACAACTTGGCGTGCCATACTTGTCCTATTAAAAAAGAAATTTATGTAAGGACCTGCGGTTTGGATGTCTTCAAAGTCTGTTGCAGAAGGAGTTCCGATTTTTTCTCGGAGTTCAATAGCGATTTGAGTTGGATTATCCTTTAATTGTTTTGAAAGGAAAAAACACGGGAATGCAAAATCTCCCATCTCTGAATTTGGGGGAATTTCAACTAAATTTTCTATCTCCTTATCTGATAATTTTACACCCTTTTCTTTTAGAGCTTTTTTTAGTACTGAAACCACCATCTCTTTCATTTTATTGGGAGTTAGATTAAGTTAATAAAGATTTTGAAAAATGGGGAGGACAGGGTTCGAACCTGCGTAGGCACTAAGCCACAGCCTCTTAAGGGCTGTCCGTTTGACCACTCCGGCACCCCCCCATCGTATGGGAAACTACGTTTCCCCTGACAAGTCACCCCTTCCTTGAACTACTGCTCAAGGCTGAGATGGGAAACTACGTTTCCCCTGACAAGTCACCCCTTCCTTGAACTACTGCTCAAGGCTGAGATGGGAAACTACGTTTCCCCTGACAAGTCACCCCTCCTTTAAAAAAGAAACTATAATGAACTTAAAAAACTTCTTATGGAAAGATTTAAATAAAACTCGTCCTTTCTGTTTTTATGGAAGGGAAAAAGTTGATTTTATTCAGGCTTGAACAGTGTCCTTATTGTAAAAATGCTGAAGCTGCTCTTGATGCAAAAGGGGTTAAATATGAAAAGGTTGAGGTTCCAAAACCTCATGAAGAGAGAACATTGCTTAAGCAACTTTCAGGACAGACATCTGTTCCGGTTTTGATAGAAGTCATCGGATCAAAGGACCAAGATGATGATATCATCGCTTGGTTAAATGAGAATTCTAACTAATTTTCTAGTTTTTTTACATTTTGTCGATGCTAAAAGAGTATTTCTTATTTTCTTATAGGGTGTTGTCCTTTTTTGGTTTATACAATTTATACTCATTTGGGAATAGTTACAATCGAAAGGTTTAAATATTGGTCTTTTGTGTAAGAGTTAATGAAAAATAGAAGGTCTCTAGTAAATTATGTTGGAGCTGCGGTTGTAGCTGTTAGTCTACTTGGAGCTGGAAGTGCTTATTCTGGTGAACCTGATAGTGTAAAAGTGGATAGTGTTGCATTATTAAGAGCGGATAGTATTAGTGCCGTACAGACTGCAAGGAATAGAGCTGATGAAATAAAAGCTTACCTTGAATCTCAATCAAATAGTTCTGCGAGAGATACTTCTAGTGCTCAGGGAAGACCTTTTGACTTTACAAAGTTTATTCCTTATGGTAGGGAAGTTAAGAAAGGTGTTGAGCGTGCTTCTGAAGCTATAGGATATTCTGCTCCCGATACTAGTGTTGATAAATCTAGTGTTAATGAAAGATATAATGAACCTGTTAATGTGATTCCTGCAGTAAGAGATAGTTCACTATATACTCAATCGCCAGATTCAGGAAGAGTTTCTGCACCTGTAGATTCTGGAATCGTTGCGAGTTCGGATACTTCTGAAGTTAAAACACCAGTTGAAGAAGAAAAAGAGAAGAGAAACTATATTTTTTCTAAAGGGAATCTTGTTGCAAATGGCAAGAGTTTATTTTTGATTTCGGATAGAGATGAATTAGATGGTAGAGAAGCTTATGATTTGGAGGGTAAGTTTAGAACGAAGAAGGGAAACCTCACATTCACTTCAGTTAATCCGGATGCACTTGAAAAGATTCTAAGAAACGATCCAATTTCTGGTGAAGAAAGGAGACGTGTGGAAGGTTATGTTAGGGCAATGAAATCTCAAAACGAAGGAAGCAATAGAGAATTTGGAGATGTTGTTAATGATGGGGTTATAACTGAAAGAGAACAGTACAATCTTCAATCAGGATTTTATGCGATTAAAATAAGTAATGGAGGAGAAGATGTTATTAGGTTTGTACAAGTTAAGAAAGGGAGAAATCCTAATGAGATTATTCCTTCGGGTGAAGGTGTTGATTTGATGGCTGGTGCTACTAATGCTGTTGATGAGGTTAAGAGAGTAAGAAGAAAAGTTGATGTTAGAGCTATTGTTGGAGGGCACTTCGGAGGTTCAAAAGGAATTGATTTTGGAGTTCAGGGGGAGAATTTAGCTTTTGTTGGAAGCTATGGTGTTTCTGGAGATCAAAATGTAGATAGTGTTACCGGGCCAACCTCTGCAACAGGAATGAATGGTTCTGTAAGTACAGATTATAATAATCAAAATAGTTGGAGTTTTGCAGGAGAATTCCATGCTCCAAATAAACCTTTCTTTGCTGGTGTTGGATTGAGCCACAACAACAGAGATGTTGTTCGAACAGTTAATATTCAAAGAGCTGACGGAACTGTGAAGAGTGCTAGTGATACAAGTTCTGTTTCAGTAAATTCTCCTGAGTTTTACCTCGGATATGAATTTGATTTATCAAATAAAGGTCCAGAGAGTAAAAGACCTAAGTTGGAAACCTTACTTGGATGGAGTAAGGATAAAGGAGCTTTCTTTGGAGCAAGATTAAATGTGTTGCTTAAGAGGTTTATCAAATGAAATCTACATTAGGCATATTCAGTTTTGTAGTATTGTCAATTCTTTTAATTGGTTCTGTAAGTGCTTTGATAACTATCGATTCCCAATGGAATGATGGAAGTCAGAATCTTGTTGTAGACCAAAGTGGAAGTGCTAGTTTCGATGTTTACTTTGTAAGTTATGATAGCCCTATGGATGTAGGAGTTAAACTTTACAATTCAGATGGTGAAGTTGTAGAAACATTTATCGCCTCAACAACAGATAGTCATTTCTTTGAAAATGAGTATAATATTCCTTCAGATTTAGAAGCGGGAGATTATGAAGTTCTTGTTTCTGGTTCTGACAGTGCGGGGGATAGAGAAGAAGTTAAGTTAACATTGAGAGTTAATATTCAAAATTCTGGAGATAACATAAATCACAGACCCGCTATTAATTCAAATCCTTTAAAAGAAGTTAAGGAAGGAAGAGATTATTCTTACCAAGTTGTTGCTAGTGATGAAGACGGAGACGCTTTGACTTACCAAATGGTTAATGGACCTCAATGGCTTTCAATTGATGAGAACACCGGATTGGTTTCTGGGGTTGCTCCTCAGATTGAGGAGGATATTGCTTATAATGTAGAACTAAATGTTTTGGATGGAAATGATGGAGATACCTGGCAAATTTATAACTTAATTGTAAGAAATGTTGTTGAGGATGATGGGGGAGAAGATACCGATGGCACGGAAGATAATAACCCTCCAATTATAATTTCAACTCCGATTACAGAAGTTAAGGAAGGAAGAGATTATTCTTACCAAGTTGTTGCAACTGATGAAGATAGTGATGTACTTAGTTATCACTTGATATTCAATATTCCAAACTGGATTTCAATTGATGAGAACACTGGATTGGTTTCTGGGGTTGCTCCTGAAGTTACAGAAGATACAGAGTTTGAAGTTACTGTTGTTGCTTACGATGGAGAGTTTCATAACATACAGAAATATAATGTAGTAGTTGAAAATGTTAGAGACAATAAAGATTCAAATGATAAGAAAAAGAAAACAATTAATGTTGATGAATATTACACGGAGAAGTACCTTGCACAATTTAACCCAATCAATCTTGATGAAGATGAGGTAGATTCATCTAAAGAAGAGTCAAAAGTTCTAGGAAGAATATTACTTGCACTTGCGATTCTTGTATTCGTGCTTTTGGTTCTTATAGTAATCTTTTTATTGGCTCGTTTGGATTAATATTTAGTAAAAATGGAAAATACTAACACATTAAAAAAGGTATCAGAAAAAGCATCTGAGATAATGGGAAAAGTTTTGAGCAAGAGTTCGGGATTAGTAAGATTCGTTAAGGATAAGCCCGTTAGAAAGTTAGTAGGTCTTGGGTTGGCAGGTCTTGTAGCGGTAACAGCATTAAAAGATAATGTTCATTTTGGTTCGGTAGTCCTTCACAATCCTCAGGAAAATCATTATGTTTGGGGGCTTGTTCCTTTTGTAAATATAGAAGGTACTGAAACAAGAGGAGATATCTATAATTTTGGAATCGTTTCAAAAAATGAATTAAGACAAAAATCAGAACACGATGGAGACTTGGGTGCTTATGGCTTAGTTGGTGGAGTGAACGAGGTTGGAGAGGGTTCTAGAGTTACTGGGAATTTAGGTACTTATGGCTTAGTTGGTGGAGGGAATAATTTTGGAGAGGGTTCTAAAGTTACTGGGAATTTAAGTGCTTATGGCTTAGTTGTTGGAGCGAACAGTTTTGAAGAGGGTTCTAGAGTTACTGGGAATTTAGGTGCTTATGGCTTAGTTGGTGGAGGGAATAGTTTTAGAAAGGATTCTGAAGTTACTGGGAATTTAGATGCTTGTGGTTTGTTGATTGGAAAGAATACTTTTGGAGAGGGTTCTAGAGTTACTGGGAATTTAAGTGCTTATGGCTTAGTTGTTGGAGCGAACAGTTTTGGAGAGGGTTCTAGAGTTACTGGGAATTCTTCATCTTTGGGGGTTTTTTCATCGAATGTTGATGGGGAGGGGTGGGGAAGAAATGTTCACATTGGTCTTGAAGATTATGTTGTTTCCTCAGAAAAAGAAAATTCTGCTGACTCAAAATAATTCTGAATTTCCATCCAGTATCTCAGATGAGAATTTTTTATTTTGAAAGAAGAAAAAGTTAGACGCTCCTTACGTCGCGAAGGAGGGGCACCTAAGCCTCGAACGCCGGCGGGCACGTACAGTAACCCCTCCCTTTGAATTTGTGCTCAATGCTGATTTCTTATACTGTTAATGATAAATCCGTCTGGTAGCCTATGCCCCCGCTGTCTCGGTTATCATTTAATTAATCGTTAGTCGAGCGACTTTGCGATGGCAAATTAAAATTTAATAACCGAGCGAGGTCGGGAATTAAGCGAATGCAAATTGTTTTGCTTTTTCTTTTATAAATATCAGAGAATACTTTTCATCGCCGAAACATTTAAAAAAGAATAAATCATATATTTGTTTGTAGGAGAGACATTGACTTCGGTTAGTGTTTGAATATTTCGGTATTCTTTCTCCTACACTAATTTTCTCTTGATGTTTTACACTTCGCTTCGTTCCGTGATTATTAATTTTGTTCCAAATGCCTCGGACGCCGGCGGGGCACGAATTTTTCCACAGATTAATGTATTAATAAAACTAAGAAGAACTAGGTTGAACTACTATTCTAAAAGTTATTTCGCGAAGCGTTTAAAAATTCGTTAGCAAATTTAATAAAAGTCGGTTGATTAATCTAAGTATGAAAAAATGGATTTTAAGCTTTGCAGGAATTTTACTTGTTGTGACTTTGCTTACTGCTAACTATAATAATATCGATGATGCTGTTACGGGTTTTGTTTCTCACGGTCAGACTCAAAGAGTTTTTGTTTCGCGAGTGATTGATGGAGATACAATTGTTGTTTCTGACAGCGGGGAGGGGGAACATATTCGTTTATTGGGGATTAATACTCCCGAGCGAGGAGAGTTGTTTTATTCTGAAGCTAAAGAATTTCTTGAGGATTTAGTTTTGAATGAGACAGTTATTCTTGAGTTTGTCGGACCGCGAGAGGATAAGTATGGAAGAACTTTGGCGTATGTGTCCTTTGGAGGGGAAAATGTTAATGTGAAAATAGTTGAGGAAGGTTTTGGAAATTATTATTTTTATGACGGGCGAGATAAATATTCTTCTGCCTTGGAAAACGCTTGGAATTCGTGTTTAGAGAAAGAAGTTAATCTTTGTGAAAAGTCGAAAGATGTTTGTTCTAGTTGTGTTATAATTTCTGGAAGTTCAATTGTGAATACTTGTTCGATGGTTTGTGATATTTCTGGATGGGAGATTAAAGGAGAGGGTAGGAGTAAATTTGTTTTTGATGGTTCGCTTCGCTCGGGGGAATCTAAGGGATGGGATGTAGGATTGGAAGGGACACTTTTCCTAAGGGATGATGAAGGAGGGTTGGTTGATTATCTTTCATAAATATTTTTTCTGTGACCAATTTTAAGAATGATTATCGCCTCTTTTTTCCTGAGAATATCTACTACAACTCTGTAGTCTCCTACCCTTATTAAATCCTGGAGTTTCGGTTAGTTTTTCAAAGAATCTAAAGGGATCTCCCTTGCATTCTTGAAGTTTGTTCCAGATTCTTTCTCTTATTTTTTGCTCGAGTTTGTTAAGAGCGTGGAGTGCCTTCCTTTCAAAAACAAGATTATACATCTTACAATCCGAGTATTTTTTTCGCCTCTGATTCTGTATAGAAATCGCCTCTAGAAACCCGCATTCTTGCTTCCTTTATTTCCTTTATTGTCTTTTGAGATAATTTTGGCTCTTTCTCTGAAAGTTTTGCTAGATAGATTAACTTTCTAACAAGTTCATCATAGCTCTCGTTCTTGTATTGTCTGAATTGATCAAGTTCTTCTTTTGTGTTTGATTTTATTCTAAGAGTTGTTTCCATATATGTTTGTATACAAAAGTATATTTAAATGTTTTTGTTTTTGTGGGGATGATGGGGGTTTGTTGAGTGAGAGGAAAAGTTTAAGGATACTGATTTCATTAATATCTAATGAAGTATCCTTGCGAAAAATGTGAATCAGAAATTCCCGAAAAAGTTCACGATTATTCTAAAAAGAATTTTGGGAAAGTTTTATGTAGGGATTGTCAGGAGGATTCTCTTCCAAAATCGGAAAAGAAAAAAGAAGAGGCCCTTGGGTTATCAGAAAGAGATAGCCGTTTTACGGAGGGTATGATTAAGGGGAGGATTGCAGAAACATTGGTAGAAGAGTTATTCTTATCTCTAGATTATAATGTATTCCGTTATGGTATGGAAAATACAGTTCCTGGAATTATGAATTTGTTGAGAGGAGTTAGGGGAGATGTTGCAACAAATATCAGAAGAATGCCTGATTTTGTTGTCCAGAAAGATAAAGAGGTATTTTTTGTTGAAGTAAAGTTTAGAGCAAGTGAGGAATTTACATTTAAAGATTTGCCAAAAGATTATCCTTTTGAAAATGCTTACTTTATTTTAGTCTCAAAAAAACATATCAAGTGTATCACTTACGAAGAATTGAAAGCAGGTAAAGAAATAAGTCCTACTTCTAAAAATTATCTTGGGAGCAGGAAAGAATTTGAATTAGATAAAAAAGTAATTATCGACTTCTGTAATTTTGCGATTAAATTTTTTAAGGATGTTTGAGAATTTGTGAATTATTAATGTATATTGGAGAAGACTATAGAGACTTTACTTTAAGAAATGGGAAAAATTTGATTTGGCAGAATGCCTGAACCAAAGACTTATAAATATCTCCTAGTCAATTATATCGTAGACCAGGTAAGCGGGTTAGTCCTCCGCTATTTGCAAACGGACTTTAGGCATGCTGCAAGGAAGTCGGTGATTAGGGATTCGGAAAGTCCTTATTCGGACGTTGAAGTTTTGTCCGTCTCGATCTTGCAGATGCGAATTGGGTCAGGCCTTGATCGGAGCAGCCCTAAACATCTGTTAAGGTGCTTGATGGGTTGCAGAACTGAGAAAGAATGAGGGTTGCTTTCTTATGAACTATGAGCTGGCTTCCGGGTCTACACTCGTATGGGGCTCAGACGCCCCCTGACAAGTCACCCCTCAAGAGAACACCTTCGGTGAGAACGGGACACGAACAAGTCGCCCCTCATTAAAGAAAACTAATTTTGGCTAAAGTGGTTTTTCGCTAATTTAATAAATGCTGATTGGCTTTTTTCATCATGGAAAAAAAGGGACAGTTCTATCTTATATCTGCAATCGTGCTGGGGTTCGTCATCATCGGAATAGTTTCTATCACGAATTATATTGGTAAGGATGCGAATCCTCGAATTGAAGATTTGAACGAGGAGCTGAAAATTGAGAGTAGAAGTTTTTTGGAGTATGGACTAAACAATAGTTTAAGTGATAGTGCTTTCAATACTAATTTCGGAACTTTCGCAAGTGATTATGTTTCGTATGTAAAATCTGAAGTGGATATATACTTAATCTTTGGAGATTCTAGTGACTTGACCGTTGCTGGTTCACAGAAAGAGGCGCAGACTGTTATTTTAGCGGGAAGTGGAAACACGACAATAACCGAAACCGCGGGGGAGTTCAACCAAAACTTGAATCCGGGAGGGAGTTCGATTAGACTTTATTTCGGAGAAGACTATAGAGACTTTACTTTAAGAAATGGGAAAAATATTTATTTCTTATTATCTGAAGAATTAAATAGTAATAGATATGTTATAGTAGGATGAAAAGGAAAGGGGTTCGGTTAGGAAACAAGAAAGGGATAAGTGTTATGATTGGATATATTCTCCTGGTCGTTTTTGCTTTAATAATAAGCGTTACGATTTACCAATGGCTCAAATCTTTTGTTCCGGCGAGTTCGCTTGAATGTCCCGATGGAGTCTCTGTTTTTTTAGAGAATGCGAGTTATGATTCAGGGGCAGACAAGTTAACAATCACGATAGTGAATAACGGACGATTTAATGTCGGGGGTTATTTTGCAAGTATCTCTACTAGTGCAGACCAAGACCTTCCTAATGTAGATATATCTCCTTATCTAAATGAAGAGGAAAGTAGCGCGATTAACCTTTCTAGTTCTGTTTTGTTTATTCAAGGAAGTGAAGACAATCCATTTATACCTGGAGAAAGAGAGACTCATGTGTTTTATATCCCCGCCGCGACAGGAACCCCGTATCTTGTAAGAGTTGTGCCCACAAGACAAGAAAAGATTGAGGGGAAAGTCACTTTCATTGGATGTGGAGATGCAAGAGTGGACCAAGTCGTGACTGTTAGCTAAATGAATTAAGGCTAAGTTTTATAAATTTGAAAAACAATCAAAGATTGTATGGATTACAAAATAAAGAGGTTTTCTAAGAAAGGTCGCTCCGCTCTCATGTTTTCTCCGCGAGCGGCGAAAAAGGGGGTTTCACCTGTTATTGCAACTGTTCTTTTAGTTGTGATGGTTATTGTAATCGGTTTGATAATTTTCTTATGGTTCAATAGTTTTACCCAAGAAGCTGTAACAAAATTTGGGGGGAGAAATATTGCCCTTGTTTGTGATGATGTGCAATTCCTCTCAAACTATGATGGAAGCACAATTTCTATCTCAAATATTGGGAACGTTCCAATTTATAGTTTAAACTTAAAAATAACTAGCAGTCGGAGTCATAAGACCGAAGATATCCAAGACATTACAGATAATTGGCCTGCCCTAACCGGATTAAGACAGGGAGGAATTTATTCTGAAAGTTCGAGTGCATTAAATATTAAAATGAGTGGAGCGACAGAAGCGCTTTTAGTTCCAATCTTAATTGGAACATCATCTGAAGGAGAGAAAACTCATGTTTGTGAAGATAGACACGGTCAGGAACTCCTACTCTAAATTGAAATAATCTAAATGGAATTTATTCTGAACAAAAAAAATAAAAAAGGTTTATCTGTTGTGATTGCAACAGTGATATTGGTAGCCTTGACTCTTGCGGCTATTGGAATAATCTGGACTGCAGTTAATACCCTTGTTGAAGATAGTACAGAGGGAGCCGAATCTTGTTTTAACTTGTTTGAAAAAGTTTCAATAGAAGATAGATACACTTGTTATAATGTAACATCTGGTGAAACTGTCTTCTCGATAAGTGTGGGAGATGTTGACCTTGAGGGAGTTCTTGTGGGAGTTGCTACAAATACTACTGGGGTGAGTTTGGCTTTAGTAAAGGGTGGTTCCTTAATTCCTGGATTAAGAATGTTTAATGGTTCTTCAACTGTCTTCTCTCCTGCAAAAAATTCTGGAGAAAGTTATGTTCTTTCGGGCCTTAACGGAACTCCAAGACTTGTAGAGATTATCCCTGTAGTGGGGGGAACTGAATGTGATATAATCGACACTGTAGAAGACTTTGGAAGTTGTTGATTGTAAGGAAAAATATTAAAAGCAATTCTGGCTTAGTTTAACATGCATATGATAAAAGAGGTTAGTAGTTGGAAGAGGATAAAATTAGGGAACAGGAGAGGGCAGGTTTGGGTTGAAACTGTTATTTACACTCTTATTGCGTTCACTCTGATTGGATTGGTTCTTACTTTTGTAAAACCAGAAATCGATGAAACTAGAGACAAGGGTCTTGTTGAACAATCTATACAGGTTATGAATGATATTGATTTGATAATAAGGAATATCGGAACTCCGGGGAACCAGAGAGTTGTAAAGGTTGGAATAAGTAAGGGTGAATTGAATATTGATGGGGTGAGGGATTTAATCTTCTTTGACCTCGAGAGTCAGTATAAATATAGTGAATCCGGCCAGAAGGTGGGCCATGGTTCTTTGGTTATTTATACTACCGAAGAGGGTGCGGCATATAATGTTAATATTACTTCCAATTATTCTGGAGGGTATAATCTAAAATTCCAGAATGTGGATGAACTTAGGCGACTTGGTGCTGCATCTACTCCTTATAGAATCTCAATTTCAAATGATGGTCTTGATACAAATGGAGACACAATAATAAACTTTGACGTTGTAATTTAATATGGCAGGAATACAAGATTACCCTCGAGTTCCGATGAATTTTTCTCCCCCAGTACCACCTCTGCAAAAAGCAAAAGACAAGACAAAAATAGATGTGAGGTATAGTGTTATTTCTCCTTTTGTTTTTATCCATATTTATTGGGATCCAAAAATTTATGAGGTTGTTTACGATATTGAAGAGCCTTTGCTTGACCAGAATGAAGTTGCAATTAGAGAACAGATTTTAACAGCTATGAGAGATATGATTGATTTTAACACAATCATAAATAAGGATACTGAGAGCCTTTTAGAATATATTGATAAAAGGTTTAAGATAATCGCTTTTGAGTTGGGTATAAAGATTTCTTACGAGACTTACAAGAAAATTTATTATTATCTTGTTAGAGACTTTATGGGTTTCAATGAAATTGATCCTATGTTAAAAGATTATTTTGTTGAAGATATAGAGTGTAACGGAGCGGACAATCCGGTTTATATTGTTCATCGAGTTTTTAGAAACTTAAAGACTAGTCTTGTTTATAGGAATATGGATTTGCTGGAGAACTTCGTTGAAAAGTTGGCCCAAAGGTCTGGGAAACATATTTCTTATGCTTCGCCTATCTTGGACGGAACTTTGCCTGATGGGAGCAGAGTTAATGCTACATATACTCAAGATATCACTTCCCGTGGACCAACATTCACAATAAGAAAGTTCACCAAAACTCCTTGGACCCCTCCTCAATTAATTGGTTTCAGAACTTTGAGTCCTGAGATGCTTGCTTATCTTTGGATTTTGGTTCAGTATAAGATGAATATTCTAATTGCGGGAGGAACATCTTCTGGAAAAACGACATTGTTGAATGCTATTGCTTTCTTCATTCCTCCTGAATCTAGAGTTGTTTCAATTGAGGATACGAGAGAATTGAACTTGCCTAGAGAGAACTGGTTGCCTAGTGTTGCAAGAGGTGCGACTGGTGCTGAAGGAGTTGGAGAGGTTGACCTTTTCACCTTGCTTAGAGCTTCTTTCAGACAGAACCCGGACTATGTGATTGTGGGAGAGGTTAGGGGTAAGGAGGCTTATGTCCTTTTCCAGGGTATGGCTTCTGGACATTCCTCTATTAGTACTATGCACGCGGATTCTGTTGACACTGTTATTAAAAGGTTGGAAACTCCTCCTATTGAACTTTCCCCAACGCTACTTAATGTTTTAGATTGCGCTTGTATTATGACCCATGCTATTGTGCAGAAACACGAAACAAGAAAGTTGAAGGAAATTGTGGAGATAATTAATGTTACTGCTGAAGGAGTCGCCTTGACAAATACCCCTTTCATATGGAATGCGAGAGAAGACCAATTTTATTTTAAAAAAAATAGTAAAATATTTGGTAAAATTTCCGAAAGATTTGGGATGACCCTTAATGAACTTCAGGAAGAATTTAGAAAAAGAACTCAGCTTATCTATAAGATGTATGAAAATAAGATTTTTGACTTTCAACAATTCCAAGACTTTATAACCCAATACTACAAAAAGCCAGAAGAAGTTCTCGGTAAGTTTGGGGTTCAATGATGAGGGGCACCTAATCGGTTCCCCTTACAGTAACCCCTCCCTTTGAACTTGTGCTCAATGCTGATGAGGGGCACCTAATCGGTTCCCCTTACAGTAACCCCTCCCTTTGAACTTGTGCTCAATGCTGATGAGGGGCACCTAAGCCTCGAACGCCGGCGGGCACGTACAGTAACCCCTCCCTTTGAACTTGTGATTAATGAAAATATTTAATAACGGCTTCTTCTTTTTCTGATAATGGTAAAAGAGAGTGATATCCCCGTTCTGGACAACCTAATTCGTGGTTTGGAAGCTGCCTTTGTAAAAATGAAGAAAGCGTATGCTGAAGGAAATTCTGGAGAATTTAATAAATCTAAAAAGGAAATAATTCAGGCACAGAAAAAAGTAATGGAGGTTGTGGAGAGAAATTAAAATGGCGAGGCCTGGTGCGGACAGAACAATCTCGATTGAAGAAGTTGGACAAAAAATAGCTCAAGAGAGAAAGATGCTTATTAGTATGAATTCTATTTTTAAACATGTTGGAAGTTCTCGAGATTCTCGGGAAAAGCAAATGGCCTTGTCTCAGTTAGATTCTTTGAGAAATTCTTTTAAAAAAATTGGAATGGAAGTTATTACTGATGTTGAGAATATTATTCTAACTCAAAAACTTAGAGAGAACCAAATAAATTCCGTGCCGGTTCAAGTTCCTGTTTCCCAATCTCCTTCGGTTCAGGGTTCTGTCCAGCCGTTGCCTTCACAACCTTTGCCTTCAATTGTAGAAAAGATTCAACCAGAGAATTCGCGGTTAAGACTCCCTGCACAGCCTTTGCCCGTAGTTTATGGTGCGGTTCAAACCTCTCCGAATAGAAGACCTGACGAAGCTAAATTGACAGATATAGAAGAGCTTTCGGTGAAAAGGCTCAAGAAGAAAGAAGAGAAAGTCAAGGTGGTTAAAGAAAGAAAGGCGAGTGCGTATATGAAAATTTCTAGCAATTGGTTCTATGGTCTTTCCGATTCACTTATCAAGAAAGGTGTTTTTGAAAAATTAAAGAGAGACTTGATTCGGTCTAATATGGAAATAGTTCCAACCTCATACATTTCTGCAATTTTCTTTTCAACATTTATTGCGGCGATTGTTGGATTGTTCATTTTTTCTTTTTTCCTTTTCTTTAGTTTGAAAACCACGATTCCATTCATTTCTTTTGCCCAAGAAGGAATTCTTCCAAGACTTTTGAAATTCTTTTGGATTGTTCTCCTTCTTCCTGCAATCACATTTATGGGAGGGTATCTTTATCCTTCAGCAGAAAGGAAGTCTATTGAAAGAAGGATTGACCACGAACTGCCTTTCGCAACAATTCACATGTCTGCGATTTCTAGTTCTATGATAGAACCAAGTAAGTTGTTTGGAATTATTATTTCTACGGGAGAGTATCCTCGAATGGAAAAGGAATTGAATAAATTGCAAAACGAAATAAATATTTATGGTTATGACCTTGTGACTGCTTTGAGAAATAGGGCGTATAATAGTCCAAGTAAAAAACTGAGTGAGTTGTTTAATGGTTTGGCAACGACGATTACTTCTGGAGGAAACCTTCCTGTTTTCTTCGATAAGAGAGCACAAAGTCTCCTTTTTGATTATAGATTAGATATGGAAAAACAGAGTAAGGCTGCAGAAACATTTATGGATATTTACATTAGTGTTGTTATTGCATCACCTATGGTTCTTATGTTGTTACTTATGATGATGAGAGTTAGCGGTCTGGGGTTGGCATTGAGTCCGGGTATGATTACTTTTGTAATCGTCGCGGTTGTGTCCGCTATTAATTTCCTATTCCTTGGATTCCTTCAGGTAAAACAGAGTAATGGTTAAATAATGAAACTAAAAAAAATACATTGGATTTCAATTTCGCTAGGACTTGTTCTTGTGTTAGTCTCGCTTTTTGTGGGGGATAGATTTTCATTTTTTATACTTGGTATTGGAGTCTTGGCGATAACCTTTCCTTTTGTATTTGGGTTCATAAAAGAATCTAGGGAATCCGCAGAGAAAGAGGATACGTTCTTAGAGTTTGCAAGAAATCTTGTTGAGAGCGTTAAGACAGGGACACCTGTTAATAAGAGCATTATTAATGTTAGAGATAAAGCATATGGAGTTTTGAGTCCGCATGTAAGGAAACTTGCAAATCAGATTTCTATGGGGATAACTCTTAATCAGGCACTTCAAACTTTTTCAAAAGATGTGAATAACAAAACTATCTCGAGGTCCTTGACACTTATTAGCCAGGCGGAAAAAAGTGGGGGGGAAATAGGGGAGATTCTTGAAGCGGTTACTGAAGCTGTGAGCATGTCTGATAAACTTAAAAAGGAGAGAAAGGCTGCAATATCGACGCTGGTTGTTCAGGGGTATATAATTTTCTTTGTTTTCATAGTTATTATTCTTGTTCTTCAGTTCCAGATACTTCCTTTGCTTACAGGAATTGCTCCGACGGTTACGGGAGATATTGGTATTGGAGGGCTTGGAAGTGGGGGAGGTGCTCCGGTAAGTACTGAAGAAATTTCATCTTCTTTCCTTTACCTTTTATTGGTTCAGGGTCTTTTCACCGGATTAGTGATAGGTAAACTTGCGGAAGATAGTATGAAGTCTGGAGTTAAACATTCCTTTGTGATGATGATTCTTGCATTTATGATTTCTACTGGAGCAACAGTTATTTTTGGGGGTTAAATGAGATACAAAATAAGAAACAAAAAAGCATCGCATGTAGGTATTGTTCTGTCTTTTGTAATATTTATTTCGTTCGTGGTTTTTATTTATGTGGTTTTACAGCCAACAGTAGTCTCAGAAAACAAAGAGAATTTAGTGGAGTTTGTGAAAGGTAAAATTGTTAATGAGGTTTCTGCTTCGGTGAAATCGGGGTCTGCTTCTGTAAGTGGAGATCCGGCAGAGTGTGTTCAGTTGAATAATTTTTTTGACAGTGTGGGAATTAGTGGAAACTTTGCTGCATCAGATACTGGGGGGAATGAATTAAGTGCAGGGACCACTGGTAGCGGGGTGGAACATCTTAGGATTGTAGTAAATAACGAGAAGGTTTTTAGATTTTATGAGTCCGAAGAATTTGGCGAAATCTCTGGAACCTCTGGATGCGATATGAGGGATTATGAAATTGTGAATCTAAAAACAGAAAATTATATTTTTGAATCAAAGATTATTGAGCTTGTGAGTAAATATGAAATAAACTACAGCGGACTCGCACAAGATTTGAGCGTTCCTTCTGCAAACGGTTTTTGGTTTAACTTCACTGGTAGCGATGATGTTTCAATTTCTCCCGAAGAGAAGGACACACCTTCTGGGACAAGTGTATTTTCTAAAGATCTTAATGTGATATACTTAAGTGAGGAAACAACAATAGAATCTGGAAAATTAACGGTGAGTGTTTGGTGATGGAAAATAAAATGAACAAACGTGGTTGGATAAAAATAGTTGAAGCTGTTATTGCGATAATTCTACTCGCGACGATAGTTCTTATTGTTGTGAATACTGGGAGGTCAAAGGGTTCTGGGTTAGAAGAAGTTATTTATAATATTGAACTTTCAAAATTGAGAGAGATTGAACTTAGTAGCACTCTTAGAGCGGAAGTTATTGCAACATCCGGAGAGGTAGAGCTTGCAGCTTTTCCTTCTGGAACAAAGGCAAAAATAGAGGCGGATATTCCAAGTTATTTAACTTGTGATGCAAAGATTTGTGACCCTGTTGATTCTTGTTTGTCGTCTCAGAATCAGGCTGGAGATGTTTATGTTAATAGTGTGATGATATCTGCGGACCTTAGTACGTTTAACTCTCGTGTTCTAAAAATGTTCTGTTGGGAAACTTAGACTCAATCACGAGAAAGTTTAAAAATTTTCAAGATAATTATTTTTATGGCTTATGAAGAAACCCGTAAAATTATTGTTGCTGGAATTTATTCTGGGGCATCGTCCAATTCTTCTCCCGCACTTGGATCTTTGGCGGAATATCTTAAAATGAGTGGACTTGATGTTTCGGTTGAAGGGGAAAGAGTTGTGGGACATCAAAAAGCATTTACAGTGAGGGCACAGTTCAGTCCTCTTGGAACAGTGCAAGATGGGAGAGCAGAACTTATTTATTCTTTTGGGATTAAAGGAGGAAACAGGAAAAAGGGAGATAAATTTAGGGATGCTGTCTCAGGACTTCTCTCTAAATTTCAGGGTCCTTTTATTTAGACTTTCTATGCCTTACTTCACCTTGCCAATTAATGAAAGGCTTTAGGTGATTAACAACTTTGATTGATTTCTTTTGCATCTCGAGGACATCTCTAATATTTTTGTAAACTTCCGGGGCTTCGTCTAAGGATGTTTCTGAAAAGTTCCCTACAACTCCTGCTGTTTCCATTTCTTTTTTGAATTCTTCTAAATTAATGTTTTCTTTTGCCTCTCTTCTGCTTAAAACTCGGCCAGCACCGTGAGATGAACTTGAAAGGAATTCTTTATTTCCCTTTCCTTCAACTAAGAACGAGCCATCTTTCATATTTGCAGGGATAACCCCTCGCTCTCCTTTCTTCGCCGGAGTTGCGCCTTTTCTATGAACAAACAAACCCCTTTCCTTAAGTGCGTGATTATGATTTTTGTTTGTCCAAATTGAAAATCTTATTTTCTTTTTGAGAACTTTCTCTATTTGGGAAACTGTTTGATTTATCATTTCTAACCGATTTAGTTTTGCAAAGTCTAGGCCGAAGTCTAAAATATTTTGGTATTCTTTTCCTTCCGGAGAAGTTATTTCTAGAGGGTGAGTTGCTTCAAATTCTTCTTTTTTTCCTGCGGATTTTTGCATATAGAATTTTGCTGCCCAGTGTCCTACAGCTCTTGAGCCAGAGTGGACAACAATCCAAGGGAAACCTTTTGAATCTTCGTTAAGAGATATGAAATGATTTCCGTGTCCGAGGGAACCGAGGTTCCTCATCGCTTTTCCTGATTCTAAAAACTGGAGAACTTGTTTGTTGAACTGATTTTTCTTAAATGATGAAAGTATTTTTTTGAATTCTTTTTTTGTTTTTGGGGTTAATGATTCTTCTGACTTGTGAATTTCTCCGAGGCCCATTGGGACATTATTTCTTATTGCTTCATAAATCTTTTTTGAATTCTTTTTTAATAAATAGAGGATGTTTTTTGGTAACCTTGCAACAGTCATGCCGCAGCCAATGTCATAACCAACCCATGCAGGAACTAAAACTCCTTTTGTTACTAGAACGGAACCGATTGGTGCAACGTAACCCGGATGTGCGTCAGGCATCAGAGAAGCGGAAACAACATAAGATTGTTCGTAGCAGGATTTGAATTGTTTGATGGTTTCTTTTTCTATATCGAGTGCGAAGTTTGTTATCTTCTTTTTCATTCTTGGAATAAGGAAGGAAAGTTTAAGAAGTTTTGGAATCTAAGAACTGTAAAATGAAAGCAATATTTCTTCCGGGAAACAGTCTGCGCAATAAGGAATGGGTGGAAGAGTTGGAAAAGAACTTAAGAATTTTGTTTGATGAAACGAAGATTCAATACTATAGTCACTGGGAAACAGGAGAGAAACATGCGAATATAGAGCATGAAACTTCTATCTTGTTAGATAAGGTCGGAGACGAGGATGATTGGGTAGTAATAGCAAAATCAATTGGGACAAATATCGCTCTCGAAGCAATCAAAAAAGGTATGAAGCCCCAGAAAATAATTTTCCTTGGATTTCCTTTGAAATTTTTTGACGATAATGACCTTAGAAAAGAAGTTATAAGTATGATTAATTCTGTTAAATCTCAGATTATGTTCCTTCAGAATTCCAATGATTCTTTTGGTTCCTCTGATGAACTTGAAAAATTTCTTAACGAAACAAAAATGAAGGATTACCAACTCATTGAATTCGCAAATAATGAGACTCACGATTATCAGAACTACAAAAAAATAAAAGAATTAGTTTTAGATTTTATAAGGGACATTAAATGAAAGAATTTGAGAAATTATATAGAAAAGACCAGTATCATGTTAGGAAATAGAACGTTTAGAGAAAATTCCTCAAGTTGAGGATTGTACCAACTCTTTAGTGAGAAATAGAAACTTATTTAAACAAATTTTTCTATTTATTTTTGGAGTCAAAATGTTAGGACCATATACCGCAAACAAAGACGGAACAATTTCCTATAGAGGAAATAAGATCTTCAAACCAATAGAAAATATCGATTCTATAGAGATTCCTTTAGGAGAATTTGAAAACAGAGTTGTGCAGTTTACTTCTGATGAAATGTGGGAGCATATATCAAAAATAAATCATCAAATTAATCTATCTACAAATTTATATTTTGAAGAAAGGGGGGCATTATTTACGACATTACCATTAACTACAAGAATGATATCCTCGCCAGGAGCAGTTTATGGGAAAGAAGCAATTAATTACACGACGGACACTTGCCCAATCACATTAAAATGGTTTAATCTCTCAAAAGAAGCATTCCTGTCAGAGTCCTCACAGATATATCTGGAATTAGCACTAATCTCACCAAGAGTTGAAAGTGTTTATTCAATTTACAATTCATTCAGGAAAGAAAAATCCGACGCAACCCATTTGTCAGAATTCCACCATATAGAATTTGAAGGAAAAATAGGTCAAGAGGAAAATGAGACAACTGCCCTGGGTTTGATACAGAGAATAATTTCTGATTTAATTGAGAGGAACAAAGAAGATTTAGATTATTTCTTGAGTGAAGAAAAACTAAAAGAACTTGAAGTCTTCTCTAGAAATATATTTGAGATTCCTAAGATAACATTTAAGGAAGCACTTGATTTACTTTATAAAGAAACAAGAAGTGAAAAATATAAAGAATTCTCATTGAAACACTTTGGTTCATGGGAGGAGGTTAAGTTGACGGAGATTTTCGAAAGTATGGTATTAATCAGAGAATTCCCGCTATTAGAAGTTCCTTTTTATCACACTGTTGTTTACGGAAAAGAACCAAAAGTAGCAGATAACTCCGACATTATTTGGCCAGGTTATAGAGAAATATTAGGAAGTGGACACAGGGTTAGATCTGAAGAAGAACTAAATGAAAAAGCAGAGATATTTAATTTACCAAAAGAAGATTACAAACCTTATCTTCAAACAAGAGAATTAAAAAATTATAAAGAAACATCTGGTTTTGGATTGGGATGGGAAAGACTATTACAAGGACTATTAGAAATGCCTTTCATTTGGAGTGCCTCTCAATTTCCAAGAGTGGATGGGGGGTTGAAACCTTAAAATGAAAATCTCTAAGCAATTATTTCAACAAAGAATGAAAAAGCCTGCTAATTGGAGTTCAATTAGTACAAAAGATGCAATAGAAATAACAGGATTTGTTGAATTCTTAGATGCTGGTTTTCCATATTTCTCTCCAATTGGACAAAGAATAAAAACAAGTTTAGAAAAATTGCTGTCAGATACTTGTGAAAGGAAGGGGTTTAATAGAGTTCAACTCCCATCATTACATAGAAAAGAATTTGTTGAAAGAAGCGGGAAATATGCACAATTTAAAGATGAGTTTGTAGATGTGGCGGAAGATTATGTTCTTACCTCCACATCTGAAGAATACTTTTTGGAACTGGCCAAAAAAGGTTTAGAAAGTTATATTCAGTTACCGGTAAGATTATTTGAGATAGGGAATGCTATAAGATTTATACAAAGACCTCGGGGCATTCTAAAATTGAGAGAGTTTAGTGGAGCTGTTTTAAATACTTTTGAAGAAGATGATCAGGGATATGACATTTCCTTGTTATTTTTTAAAAAAATTATACAAGATATTCTGGGAAGATTAAGAATTCCCTTTAAAGCAGAAACCAAAAATGAAGGTATTGAATATTTTTACAATCCTAAAAATATAGACCTTGGAGAGCCTGTCAGTCTAGCAATGGGTTATAAATATAAATCTTCTCCTCAAGAGGTAGCTAATTTTAGATTAAAAAGAAATGAGTTATCTCCCGTTATTATGGGAACTTTTGGTATAGGGCTAGAAAGATTATTTTATGCTCTCTGTGATTCTTGTAGAGATAATGCGGGATTCAACTTTCCAGATATAATGTGTCCTTATGAGAGAGCAGTTGTTTTAGTAAGTTCGAGGGATAGTCTTCAAATGAGAATGGGGGAGGATATTTATAATTCCGAGAGAGAGAAAAATATAAAAATATATCTTGAAGATAGAAATTCAATAACTCTAAAAGAAAAGCTAGATTACGCAGATTTTTTAGGAGTAAAAGAAAAAATATTAATTGGACCAAAAGAAGTTAAACAAGGTAAGCCAACAATAAAAATAAGGAAAAGCAAACAATGATAACACAAATTCCTTTTTTTAAGCAAGAGACAGATTATAGTTGCGGTTTAGCTTCAATGAGAATGGTTTTATCTTCACTTGGAATAGATAAGACAGAAAAAGAATTGCAAGTTCCGATGAATTATTATTCCGAGGGTAAAGCTGTTTGGCATAAGGCTTTTCCAAATTTTGCAGAGCAATTAAAACTTACATATGTGACTATAAGAAACGCTTCATTAAAAGATATTGAAAATTTAATAGATCAGAATTTCAGAATAATAGTTTCTTACTTCATTCCAAAAGAGAAAGTAGATCATTATTCTGTTGTTAGGGGGATGGACAGTTCTTACATTTATCTTTTAGATTCTTGGTTCGGGCCAAAGCATAAATATACTCGCAGATATTTTATTAAAAATTGGTTCGATTTAGAGAATGAAAAATGTTGGTTATTTGGGGTGAAGAAAAATGAAAATTGAAGATATAGAAAAAATGGGTTATTCAGAATTAGTGGCTCTTGTAAAGGAGAGAAACAGGCCTTCAGGGGGAATAAGAACTATCCAGAATGTAGCAGTTAATTCTTTTTTAACTAAAGACAAAAAAATGTTAGAGATTGGAAGTAATACAGGATTTACTTGCGTGAATATGTCGCTTTTAACCGGATGTGAATGTGTAGGAATAGATATTAATGAAAATTCAATAAGAGAAGCAAAAGAATACGCTAAAATGCAAAATATGGGAAATAAAGTATCCTTTATTAAAGCAAATACAGAAAGCTTACCTTTTGGATATGAGTCTTTTGATGTAGTATGGTGTAGTAATGTTACTTCATTCATTGAAGATAAGGAAAAGGTAATAAAAGAATATTTAAGAGTCCTAAAACCCAACGGGATTTTAGTTGTTGTTCCAATTTATTACATAAAAAATCCGTCTGATGAAATAGTTTCAAAAATTTCCGATGCAATTGGGACAAAAATAGAAGTTTGGAATAAATTATTTTGGACAGATCTTTTTGAAGAAACTAGTGAGAAGCATAAAATTCCGATAGAATTATTTTATTCAAAAGATTTTATTTACGAAGATAGAATAAATTTTATTGATGAATTTGTCAAAATTGTTTTAGACAAACCTCATTTAAAAGGATTATCAGAAGGCTCAAAGAGTCAGATAAAAAAGGGATATGGTGATTTTATCCGCCTTTTCAACGAAAATTTAAAATATGCAGGATTTTCAATTCTTTTGTATCAGAAGAGGAGAATTAAAGACGAAAAAGAGTTGTTTTTAACAAAAGAAAAATGAACGAGATTATAAAACCAAAGCATTTGAAAGAAGGAGATAAAATAGGGATAGTTAGCCCTTCTTCCACAATTAAAAATTTTCCAAGAAGATTAGATAGAGGAATAAAAGCACTCAAAGATTTAGGTTTAGAAGTAGTATTAGGAAAAAATGCCAAAAATTCACAAGGACATAATGCGGGAACTTCTGAAGAGAGAGCAGAAGATATAAATAATTTTTTTAGAGATAAAGAAATAAAAGCAATAATCTGTTCTACTGGGGGGTGGAATGCAAATGCTGTTTTGCCCTTATTGGATTACAAATTAATAAAAAATAATCCAAAAATTTTCTGCGGATTTAGTGATATTACTGCTCTTAATTTAGCAATACACAAAAAAACAGGGCTCGTGACTTTTAATGGACCAACTGTTTTGCCAACATTCGGAGAATTTGAAAAACCTTTTAATTATTCTGTTCAATGGTTTAAAAAAAATTTATTTCAGAATTCACCTATAGGAAAGATAGACAATCCTGAGAAATTTACAGAGGAGATTCTGTGGTGGGAAAAGGAAGATGATAGAAAAAGAAAGACTATTCCTGCGACTCTTCCAAAATTTTTAACTATTGGATTTGGCGAAGGTAAGTTAATTGGAGGAAATTTAATTACTCTCTGTATCTTAGGTGGAACAGAATATATGCCTGATTTTGATGACGCAATCTTATTTTTAGAAGAAGAGGGAGAAAGTACATCTTCAGTTGAAAGAAGATTATTTTATTTAGAACAACTTGGGATACTCCAAAAAATTAAAGGGATCCTGTTTGCAAGACCTTCAAATTTTACAACAGATTCTGAATACAGGACCCTTTACGATATTTTAAATGAATTTGGCAATAAATACAAAATCCCGGTCATCGCTGATTTGGATTTTGGGCATACTGATCCTATGATGACTCTTCCCATAGGAATAAAAGTCAGAATTGATTCTCAAAAAAGAGAAATAGAAATATTAGAATCTGCAACAATTTAAACAGAAATGATAAAACTGAAAACAAAAAGATTAATCCTCCGAGGAGTTGGAGACAGGAAATCCGATGTGAATGATTTGGTTGAAGGATGTAATAACCTTGAGGTTACTAAATGGTTGTTAATGCTCCCTTTTCCGTATCGGAGAAAAGACGCTCTCGGATGGATAAAACATTGTAAAGAAAATTACAAGAAGAAGGATAAAAATAGTTACGAGTTTGCTGTTGAGCTTAAAGAAGAGGGTAAACTTATTGGTGGCATTGGACTGAGTTCTGTTAAGAAAGATCAGGGAACTGCGACAGTTGGTTATTGGCTGAATGGGAAATATCATCGGAAGGGATATGGAAGTGAGGCTCTTAAAGCGGTTTTAGATTTTGCATTTAATTGGTTAAAGTTAAGAAGAATCGAGGCGGGCGTTTTTACAGGGAATCCCTCGTCGGCGAAGCTTCTCGAAAAGTTCGGGGCGAAAAAAGAGGGGTTGAAAAGAAAATCTAAGATATGCAAGGCTGATGGGAAGATTAAAGATGAATTATTTTATGGGTTGCTAAAGGAAGGGTGGAAGGGAAGAAAATGAAAGGCTCTCTGAACTTTTATGCTGATTCCTATGATAAAAATAGCAAATATTATGATAAAACTTATTTTTTTCTTAATAATTATAAAGGAGAAGCGAATTTTATTAAAAAAATCTTAAGATTAAATAAAATAAAATTAAATAGCGCTAAATTATTGGATTTGGGTTGTGGGACTGGAAACTTGTTTTTTTATTTGTCACAACTAAAAAAAGTTGGTATAGATTTGTCAAAAAATATGATAAAAAATGCTAAGCTGAAAAAAATTTCTAATTCTTCTTTTTTTGTACAGGATATTTCTGATCTGAGAATTAAGAAAAAATTCGACATAATCTATATATCTACTTTCTTAATTCAAACATTTAAAAAATATAAGGGAGTTGAAGAATTTTTAAAGAGTATTGAGGAAAACCTTTCAGATGGAGGAGTCATTATTTTTAGTTGGCTTGATGAAAAAAAATATCTAGAAAAATACGATGATGGAAAATTTGAATTTAAATTAAATCAGGGGTGGGATTGTTTGGGAGAGAGCTATTTTAGAAATAAAAAAAGGTACATCAGATTAAAATTTATTAAAGATAAAAAAATAAAAATAAAAAGCTATGCCGAGTATCTTATTTTTTCAGAAAAATACCTACAAGAGATAAGCAGAAGATTGGATATGAATGTTCAGGTGTATGATGGAAAAAGTAACGGTTTAAATGAAGAATATCACAAATGGGCTGTTTTAAAGAAACCATGAAGAAAAAAATACTATCGTTTATTTTTGATGGACAAAAATTCCTGGCACTTAGGAATAACCCCTCTTCGAGCACGGAGGAGATTTCTGGTTTGTTGTAACGGGAGGAATTGAAGGAAATGAAAGATCCGAGAGATGAAACAATAAATAGATTTTGGAAAAAGTGGAAAAATGTTGATGAGATAGAGAGGAAAGCTATAGCTTCCTTGGAGAGGGCGATTGAAATTTTATTTAAGAAAGTCCCAAAAGAGAAAATAGTTTCCGTCTACGTCAAAGGCAGTTTTGTCAGGCGAGAGATGCATAGAAAGAGCGATGTGGATATTGTTCCAATAGTTAAGGATAATAGAACTCTTAGAAAAATTTTGAAAATAGATAAGGATAAAGGAGAATTTTATAAGCCTTCGGAATTATTGCCTCTTTCTCTTGGCGAGTTAAAAAATAATGAGAGACTCGTAAAATCTTCTTTCCCAAAAGGGAAACCGGACTTGTTTCTTTTTCATTTAGATTCGCATAGACTAATCTATGGAGAAAACTTGAATAAAGGAAATTATAAAATTAGAAAGTTGGATGAAATTTTTAGGAGTCGGATTAAGGGAATTGAAACCGTGTTCCTACCCCTTTACCATAATAAGGAAATGGGCTTTGGGCAAATCTTGAAACAAGTTCTCTTTTTAACAGATTTAGAACTGAGGATGAATAGAGAAATCCCGAAACTTTCATGGAAGGGGATTGTCGAGAAAGTTAAAGATAGGAACCATGTAATCCATGAAGCATATAAATTAAGGAAGAATCCTACAAAAGATGAAGGAATAAGAAGGGATTATATAAGAAGGTTGGAGAATCATGTCGAGGGGTTGAAGGGGGTTTATAATGGACGAATTTGAAAAACTATACAAAAAAGACCAGTACCATATTAGCAGATGGGAAAAAAATTATACTGATGAGGAATTTTATAAAATAAATAAAAAGTTAAGAACAGAACTTGAGAAATTATTGGGTAAGAATAAAAAGTTAACACCAAGACAGAAATTTATTTGTGCTATGGTTTACCATCACGGATTTAACATACCTTCAAGTAAGAAAGCGTTGAAATTTATCAAGGAAGCACAAGCCGAGGGTTACACTCATCAAAAATGGTTAATCGCCTCAATAATCGATAGACTTCTGCAACTTCAAGGAAAACCCCAAAAGTATGGAACGCAGATTGCAGAATTGAAAAGCGGGAAATATAAGCAGTATAAATTAGACGGCTCGATTACGGATAAAGATAGGGTTGAGATTGGGTTGCCTAAGCTAAAGGAATTGAGAAGGTGTTTGGAGGGTTAAGAAAAGGGATTACAATCTTATCTCTTTTTCCAGCCAATCTATATGCTCATTTTTTCTCTTCCAAAATAAATCTTCCCAGACATAATGGACAGCCAATTTTTCAAAACCAGAATATTTTTTTCTGAAAAAGTCTATTATCTCTTTGGCATCGACTCTTTCTTTTTCAAAAACAAGTCTTGACAAAATTTTCTGCTCCCAAGGGGGAATTGTGTTTAATGCATCTGGAAAGTAAAAATCCTCAAAAAGAAGGTATTCGAGTGTTGCCGGGCCGACTCCGTAAATATTCAATAACTGTGAGCGAAGAGATTCTTGGCCCGCCTTTCTAAGAGAATCTTCACTAATTCTCCCATTTGCAAAATCGTCGCTGAGTCTTTTGAAAAATTTAGCACGATAACCAACTTTTAATTCTCTTAGTTCTTTTTCGCTGGCTTCTGCCATATCTTCGGGATTCCAAAATGCCGAAAGTGTTTTTCCATCAAAGATAATTCTTGACCCGAATCTATCAAATAAAGATTCTAACATTTGGACGCTTCTTCTAACGGGAGCATTTTGAAGAACAAAATAGATTATTAGAGTTTCATATAAAGAATTGGCCGCGACGGGTTTCATCCCTTTCCATCTGCGAATTACTTCTCCAAGAATTTTGTCTTTTTCATGCCTTTTGTAAAATTCAGAATAATCTCTTTCAAAATTAAATCTCCAAATAATTTCACTTTGCAAAGAATCAATATTGGGTCTTGTCAATTTGGAGTCAGAGTAAACTTCAACTTCAACTCTTGGACTTTCAACATTTCCTTGATTGATTAATTTCAATCCAAGATTTTTTCCCGCCCATAACATAGAAATCCAGTACTTGCCTTCTTCCCAAGTATTATCTGATGAGGGAAAGTGGGATGGTTTATGCATATTAGCATCAAAATTATACGGCGGGTTTGGGCTAAAGACAATTTTTGTCTTGTGATTTAGATGGATTTCTTTAGTCATTTCCTTTTTCCGATTCCTCCGAGATAGTTCCTGAAATAAACTTTCTTTCCGTTAAAAAAGATTTCCTCTTCGCCAACGAAATCGGTAATATCTCCATCGTAATTATTTTTATATTTAAATTCTCCTTCTTCGTATTCATTAGGACCTCTAATTGGAAATTCTAAAGGAGGAGTTCTCAAACATTTTTTTAAAAAAGAAAAGCACTTTCTTGAGAGATGTTCTTCGCACAACATTCCTCCCCTGTAAGACATGGACCATAATAGATTTTGGTTATGCCAGACTTGTTCTTGGCCCGTATCTACCAACGAACCATAATATCTGTCAAGATAAACAAAATCTCCTTCAGAATATCTGTACTCTTTGGAACCATCAGAATTTAATTTGGGAATGGAAACTCTTGAAGCGAATGTTTTCCTCTTTGCTTTTTTTAAAAATTTCCTAAGAGCCAAGTATCTATTTTCCATGGTAAAAATTTGATTTAGCCTGATTAACGAATCTTGTAAAAACATTTGAACCGCAAATTTCAGATAACTTCTGGAGCAAAATCTTTTTTTATTTTTTCTAAATGTTTCCACCCTTTATTTTTTATTTGTTTTTCAACTTTTTCTTTTTTGTTGGTCAACTCTAGAAAATCAATTAAAACAACTTCATTATTTAATAAGCCCAAATTTGAATAAAATTTAAATGTTTTTTCATGTAATTCATATTTCCATAATTCTATTAGGAGAACAATACTTTTGTCAATCAATTGCTTTACTTCTTTTTTTCTGTTTTCTTCTAAAAGTTCATCAAATTTTTCATCTAAAACAATTACTCTCTTTTGGTTAATCTTCCCTCTTGAGAGAAATTTTGGGAATGCCAATAATTTCTTTGGGATTTTAGAGGATTTAATAATCTTTGTTGAGTCTTTAACGTCCTTAATTATTTTATTTACTCTGTCTTTTAGTTCGTCTGGTTTTCCAATTGAGTCTAAATATCTCTTTATTGTTTTAGAAATTTCTTTTCTTGTTTTAGGTGTTTTTATAACATAATCAGAATAAATATCTACCCAACACTGCCAACCTCCTTTTCTTATTGTCTCCATCTTCTTTGGAATCATTCTATATTTAAATAAATTTATCTAATCAAGAATGAATAAGAATACCAGAATCAACTGCTTCTTTAACTATTGAAACTCTTGATTTAAGAGATTCAAACTCTTCGGGAGTGTAGCATAAGAAATCCACTGGAATCAGCCAGGGCCAATAATTGTACATGCTGGCTCCTCTTTGAATGCGATTCATTCCTTCAAAATCTTTGGAGACTATTACTAAATCTATATCGCTGTCTTTATTGGGTTTACCTACAGCCATGCTCCCAAAAAGAATAATCCTGTCTATATTATAATCCTTGCCTAATTTTTTCACGAAATTGTTTATTATTGTTATAGATTTTTTTTTGTCCATTTTAATATCTCTGTTGCAGAATTTTTTAAATTTTCAATTTCTTCTTTTATATCTTCTTCCAAACCAGTATCGGGATATCTTGTTTCTGAATATACAATTGTTAATTTCTCACAATGTTTTATTATTTCCTTCGGTGCAGAAACATTTTTAGACAACAAAACAAGGTCATGGGTTTTTAATAGCTTCTTAAATTTTTTAATGTAAATTGCTTTTAGGGCTTTTTCCGCTGATTGCTGGAGAAAAAATGCCCCTGCTTCAATTTTGTCGCCTTTTAAATTATAAAGAGCGGTGTCAAAATCTTCTTCTGCTTTTTTTATCCAGAGTTCATAATCTTCCATTTCCATAGTAAAGAGCGTTTCTTTTTATTACTTTTGGTTTAAAATTTTATATAATCTAGGCGTGTGTCTAGCGGGACTATATACTTAGACAACTGTATCTCTGATGAGCTTTCAGGATTTTGAAAGAAGAAAAAGTTAGCCGCTCCCGAGGAGAACCAAGTTTCTCCTTACGGTAACCTCTCCTTTAGAAGGTTAACAACAAATCCGTTGGGTAAACTATGCTCTTGGCTGTCTAATTATCCTTTTATTAATCGTGAGCTAGCGAACGCAATTTATTTTCTATTTTTTATAAGTACCGGAGATACTAAGATAAAAAGAAAAAATTACAAACATATCAGAATATTTATAAAACCTTTTCTCTTGAGTTAATTATAAAAAGAGGGAATTCCATGAAACATCATAAAAAGGGACATCACATGAATCATCAAGGTCACTCTACACATCATGTGGTTCATCATAGAAAAAGCATAGGACAACATCTTATGGAAAATAAACCATTAATTATTGCAATAGTAGTTGTGTTTGTTTTAGTTGTCATTACGGGAGTTTACTTTACATTCTTTAACTATGGAGTTCGCGGAAATGCTTTAAAGGTTTCTGAGCAATGTGCATCCTTCTGTCAGACCGAGCAAAAGGCTGCGTTCTGTGATGTTGATATAAGAGTTACAGATAAGTTGAGAGCGACATGTCAGGCCCTTGCTACAGAGTCTCAATATGCAGAATATGGTGTTATCCCTTGTGGAACAATATCATGTGTTTTAACAGCAGAAGAATCAGATAATACTTGTGTGGTGGGTCTTGGAGGAGTTTGGGAAACTCCAGTAGGTAGTGCTTGTCCTGCGGAAGGGGATGCTTTGAGATTTGTGCTTAGTGCAACAGATGATGCTCCAACTTCAGGACAAATCTGTTGTACAGCTCCAGAGTTCTTTTAATAAGTTCTTTAGATTCTTAACATATTTTTTATCACGGAAATCATTAAATATGCTCTTTCTTAGATATCTTCAAGATGGAGAGAAAGGGAACTAAGTTTTATATTATTCCTATTAAGTGACAACATCCAAAAGGTTTAAATAGTTAAGTTAATATATTTCTATACTTTATTAATACTGATAAAATGGAGGCTAATCATTCGGTAATTGGGGCAAAATCGAGAGGTCTTTACACACTTTTGACCTTTCTTGTAGCTGTAATTGTGATAAATCTTGCATTTATAAGTTTGTATTCTTCAGGGGCTTTTTCAAGTTCGTCTTCTGAGGGTTCAACAGGGAACGTTGTTCTCTTGCCTCAAGCGGAAATTCAAGAGCAAGAAGCTGTTGTTTCTGATGTTAGTTTTGAGATAATTTCTGATAATTCCGAAGGGAAATCTTCAAATAAAAAATCTAGTTCAAAGGCTTCTGATTATGGAATTAGTGATTCTAAGAATGTTGGACAGGACGAGCTTTATCGGGCTCTGCAAAAAGTAATTGTTGAGCAAGAAAGTGCAACAAAATCGGTTTCATATCAGCAAGGGCAGAAGCATCCTGACTTTAATGAGAACGGGGTTGTTGATTTCCCAGACTTTATTGCACTTGCACAGGCTTTTGGTTCCACCAGTACGTCATCTAATTTTAACTCGAGATACGATTTAGTTGAAAATGGGGCTATAGATTTCCAAGACTTTGTTGTGTTTGCTCGAGCTTTTGGGAATGAAGTTATTATTGAAAGAGCTTATGCCATTATCAATTTGGAGAGCCCTCCGGTTAATGCTGATTTTAATGAAGATGGATTTATAGTCTTGAATCTTGAAGAGAGGGTTTATTCTTCTTCCGTGCTTCAAAAACCTATTGTCCAAATGGTGAAGTCTCTTGATGGAAAAACAGAGGTTAGTTTGAACGGCTACATTTTAACAATTAAAGGTAAGTCGGGGGTAACAGGAAACTATGAAATCCAGGTTCAGGCAGGTGATGAAGATAACGAACCTGCATCCGAAGTAATCGAAGGATATATCCATCCGGTTGTAAAATTTGATATTAAAGTTAAAAACAGCGAAACTGATAAAAACTCTTTTGGAACTTTTTGGATTTATGATGATGAATGGAATCTTTTAACTTCGGAGGAAACTGATTCAAATGGTTTTGCGAATGTTAAACTGGATATGAGAGTTGCTGATGCAGGAAAGTTCATAATTCAGGGCGGGCTCGGTGAAGCAGAGGGAGTTGTTGATAGTGGAAAAGAAAGAATAAAACTTTCTGAAGGCTGGGTGAGAACATTAAAGGATGTTGAAGCGGGTGACAGCGTTGATATTGTTGCTGTTCCTTATGGAGATTATTCAAGTAATCCTAAAGATTTTGTTGCTTATGTAATTGAGTCTGTTGGAGATGGAAGACCAATGCAAGTATTTGATTTCACTGGAGATTTAATGAAGAGTGTAAAACCAGATTCTGATTATGATGGTTTGAAAAAGATAATTATTTTGAAGAATGATCCTTTTGGGGATGAATATTTCACACAGGAACAATTTGATTATTTCAAACAGAGGATTCTTGACCCAAATGATATTAACTCTCTTACACCGGAAGGAAGTTTCATAACTGAAGATATGATTTATTTTAGTGATGATTTTGAGGGGGTAGATTATGAACTTGGAAAAAACTTTAAGCAAGAAGATGCAGTTGTTACGACCCCTGGAGTTGTTGTTGTCTCTCCAGATCTGGGAAGAGTTGATGCGACCTCAAACACACAAGGAGCTACAGTTATCATTGGGGGAGTAATAAGACTTGGTATGAGGCAGAGCCCCAGTGAGGGAGTTTCCACAATTCCCCCAGGAGGAATAGGTCAATCCCTATCTCATGAATTTGGACATTTATTTGGAATCCCTTCTCATCCTGAAACTCTTCATGAGGATAGTACTATGACTTATGTGAGCCCAAAATCTTCGAAGGTTGGTCCTGCTGATAAGAAACTCTTGAAAATTATTAATGAAAAGGAATTTATGAGATATCCAAAAAATCTTTGGTCAAGACCAGATTGGGTAGGAAATATTCTTGGTTCGTATGTTGGAAATGAAGATCTAAGTATAACCCTCTGGGGAGGAAGTGAATACGAATATGAAACTTTGGTTAACCCTCTTTTGACAGATAATGATTTTTAGTTTTGTTGTGATAAATTAGAGCAATATTTATAAAACCAAATTAACTAATACTCTTAAGAAAAATGGGGTTGAAAAAAGAGTTTTTGGTTTTGGGCTTTTTGGCTTTTGTTTTGGTATTGTTAAATGTGGGTTTTTCATCCGCAGCAGATACTTGTTATATAACCACTTCTGCAACTTGTGCAACTAACGGGCATAATGAAGTTCTAAAACTTTCTGAAACTGATAATGCACAAGCTTCTTTAGCAACACAGTCTAATTTTCCAAGCACTAATGTTCTTTGTTGTGATTTTGGAAGCGGCGAAACATCATGTACTGGAACAAATAAGTTTTTAGGATTGTCTTCATCTGCTAATGCTCATGGTGAAAGACCGGATGCGGGTTCTCCAACATATGGAACAAGTGCGTGTTACGATTTTGGGGAGTGTAGGTTAACAACAAGTAATTGTGTTACAAGTGGTCCTCAGTCTGGAAGAGAGGTAGATGTTTTAAGATTGCAGTCAAGTCCAGCGAATACTCATTTGGGAAGTTCGTATTCAAATAAAATTTGTTGTAAGGTTGTAACTCCCCCCAACACATTTAACATTACCAGTCCCAACGGAGGAAATAATTTTCAAATTGGTTCTCAGCCGACAATCACATGGACTTATACAGGAAGTATCTCAAACGTGAATATTGAACTTTCAAGGAATAGTGGAAGTTCTTGGGAGACTTTAGTTTCTGGAACCGGGAACGATGGTTCTTATGATTGGATAGTTGCTGGTGCGACGACAAGCCAGGCTTTAATTAGAGTTTTGGATTCTGCGGCTATTACAACTAATGATATCAGCGACGCCGTCTTCACAATTAGCGATACGCCTGCTCCACCTGGAAATCCCTGTTATGTTACGGATGCGTATTGGCAAGTAGAGGGAGAGGGAATTGGAATTGATAGTCCAGCGGTTATTAGCGGAAATCCTGCGACATTAGTTGCAAAAGGGTATAATTCAGATTGTGTTGGAGAGATTGCTACATTTACTGTGAATAAAGATGGATTTAGTGAGGAACTTCAGGCTGACCTTCCGGGGCACTCAACCACTCCAGAACTTCAGGCAAGCTTCTTCGATGTTGGGGGATATTATTTTGCAAAAGTAGATTGGACAACATCATATAATAATGAAGCAGCTTCATTTGGATACCAGTACCACCATCTTAATGCAACTACCAATATGAATACAATAAATAGCAAAGATACAATTGGGAATCCTATGTTGAAAGTCTTTGTGAGTACCTTGACCTCTGGGATAACTATCTGTCCAGACTATACTCCTTATGGTCAAGAGATTTGTTTAGACGATCCTAATGGAGTTTCTAACTCAACAGAATGTATCTCTGGTTCGTGTTATTGTGACTGGGATGCAAATTCATGTAAGACTAAAAGTTTTGCTAGTTCTGAAGGACAGTGTACTTATACCTCCACCTCTGACGGGGATTGTGCAACAGACCAATTTGTTACACTAACGGTTGATGGAACTTGGATAGGTTCTGAAGGAGCAGAAAAGACTGCTTGTGAGACTCAGACAACAAGAGTTCTTGAATGTCCTGCGCAGATTGCTTTGCCTTTCTTTGGGGGTGCGGCTTCAGGGATTTATGGAGTATTAATAACAGCACTTGTAGTAGTTGCGGTTTACTGGATTATTAATCTGAATCACGGACATGAGAGAAAGAGAAGGAAGAAGAGAAAGTAATGGAAAAGATTAATCCTAAATTGTTTAATAGAAATGAAAGTCGAGAAAGTTTAAACCCCCAAAATCAAATGAAACATGTCCCAGGGGGAGTAAAGATAATTTCAGTTTTATATTATATTGGAGCATTCCTGGGTGTTATTTCTGGAATTCTTTTTATATTTGCCTCAGGTTTAATCGGCTCAGCATTAGGAATTCTTGCGTCTTTGGGGTATTTTGCTGGAATAATCTTCATAGGACTTGGAGTTTTTGGGTTCTTTGTAGCGAGAGGGTTATGGAAAGGGAAAAATTGGTCAAGGATAGTTGCGATAATTTTTGCTTCACTTGGAACTTTAACAGCGGCGTTATCAATGATACAAGGAGAAATTGTAAGTAACATTTTTGGGCTTGTAATCAATTTTGCTATTGGGGGTTATCTTCTTTTTAGCAGTAAAGTAAAAGAAGCGTTTTCTCACCGTTAGAGGTAAAGAGAGAAAATAAGCTGTTGGATCTTTGTTTCCTTCCGAACCTTCAGCTTGGAGAATAATAAAATTAGATTCTCCCTTATCTCCCCTAGATGGATGTTGAGGAGCAGAAAATTAGATTTAGAATTCTATTTCAGCATTGATAAAAAAAATTTTCTTAAGTTTTTTATTCTCTTTATAACTTCTCCTGCTTCTTCAATTGATATTTCTTTAGCATAGTAGTTCAAATCATTTCTTATTTTTCTTACTTCATCAAAGTCGTCCCCAACATCACTTTCATTTAAAATTTCTTTTAGAAAACAAGTGTGACATTCGTGATTATAGATTTTATAACCATTTTTTAAAGATAGTGCTTCCAATATTTCTCTTAAAGAATCGTACGCAAGAGATACTTTTGAAACGGCATTAACCTCATTCGTTTTGAGTTCTTCTGAAGACTTTAATTTGTTTTCACTTGTTTTTATAAGAGAAGAGATTAAGTTTTCGTCGGGTTCAACTTGTTTGACTATTCTTCTGCGAAAACATTCTTTCCAGTCCATTTTATAATCTTAGCTTTCCCCCTATTAAGTAACCGTTTATAATATTATTAGCAAGTTCTTTTTTAATCTCTCCGAGAGATTTGAACCAGTGAATCTGTATTTTCCTCTTTAATTTTTTTTCAAATTTGCTAAGGTTTATTTTCTTCTCGTTGGAAAAAATAGCAAGATCTATATCTGAGTCTTTTTTTGCTTCTCCTTTTGAAAGTGATCCAAAAAGGACTATGGTTGGTGATAGCAGATTTTTGTTCAGAAATCTAATTAAATCTTGGAGCTGAGAAGTCCAATACATCCTAGATAAATTGATAAATGTTTTACTCTTCTGATTAGAATGGAAGAAAAGGTAGTTTCTATCTTCCTCTAGATTCAGTAGACCGCTCTTATGATATTTATTTAGAATCTTAGAAGCCGTTGGGGGAGAAATATTTATTATTTTTGAATATTCCCTAACACTTATTCTCCTGTAGCAGTCTTCAAAAAAGGGTTTGAGATTGTTAATTATTTCTAACATATGTTAATTAATATTGACACTTGTTTATAAATTTTTCTCTTTCTTAGAGTATAGTTTAGTATAGAAAAGTTTTTTAATGAGGAATTTCTGAAAGGGATGTGGGACTTGAAAATATTTTTAATGGTGTGAGAGAATTTGGGAGGAAAGCCGTTGTTTCTGGAATGATTGTTGGTGCGGGGATTTTGAGTTATGGGTGTGGAAAGGAAACTGGTCCCGGTCCGGATCCCTCCTTTGAAGAGTTCTCGCAACAAGAAACTGTTGAGATGTCTTATATTAATTTCAATGCTCATTGGAATAATGGAGATCCTGCTTTCGTAAATGTGTATCTTTATAAGGCATATAGCGACGAGAGCCTGATATCCGGAAACACCCTTTTGAATGGAGATTTTTATTCGTCAATTCCACTTTCAACCGACCCGCTTTATGAGATCTTTATTAAAGACATTAGGACAGGTCAGTGTCTAAATAGTGTTTTAGTTAGTTTTAAATCGAATATACCTTGGAAGAGAGTAGGTCAAAGAGAAGTGGATGAGAAAATCAACTTGGGCCCAAAAAATCCAATGAGAAATCTTCAAGGATGTAGACCTTGATAGTTTTATCAAATAAAACAGATGGAAATGAATCTTGAAAGCATACTTCAGAAAGGTAAAAGGTTTCTAAGAAATGCTGTTAACATAGGTCTTGCCTCTTCTCTTTTATTAATGCCTCTTTCGTGTGGCGGTGATGGACCGACAAGGCCGCCTCCGCCACCGCCAAAAAAAGTTGAGCAGCAAACAAATCGTGCTCCTTCAATTACATCAATACCAATCAAAAGTGTTGATGAAAGATCTTCGTATCAATATGAAATTAAAGCAAGTGATGCGGATGAGAATGTTTTAAATTATCGCCTTGTGGATAGCCCGAACTGGCTTCAGGTATCTAACAATTTTGTTTTTGGAACCGCTCCGGAAGTTTTAGAAGACAAAGTTTTCCCAGTTAAAGTGAGAGTTTCTGACGGGAAAGGGGGAGATACTGATCAGCAATTTGATATTACAGTTAAAAATCTTTATAATGTCCATGAATTGTCCATAAGTCAACTTGAAGGAATAATGTCTGTCGATGAGGGTAGGATTGCGTTCTCAGATAATGTTAATTTTTCTCAAGGAGATATCATCATTGGAGGAATAAGTGATAAGACTCCGAACGGAATTCTTAGGAAAGTTGAGTCTGTTTCTGGGAATACCCTGCTAACAGAACCTGCAACTTTTGAAGAAGTCTATAGGGATAGCACATTCAACTTTACTCAAGAGATTTCTCTTTCAGAGGCAAGACTATCAAAGATTGCCGCTTCTCTTGGAGTGAGAGAGATTCATATTTCTGGATATGACCGTTCTTATGAGTTTTCGGATGTAAAGATGGGAAGTAATGGTGATAATCCATATTATGGTAACTTGATATTAAATGGTAGCGTTTCATTCGATAAGCCAATCCTGAACCTTGGAGCGAGTTTTAGAGAGAGGTCGCTTAGAGGTCAAGTTACAATCAATGAGAGGGCAGATTTGAGGCTAAGTTCTAAAGCTGGATTTTTAGTTCATAGTCAGGAATCTTTTCCACTTTTGTATATTCCCCCCATACCTATTCCAGGATCGCCTGTAGTTGTCACACCTATAATTACAATAGATGCTTTGGTTTCGGCAGGAACTTCAGCATCTCTCGAAGCCAGAGTAACTCAAGAAGGAAATTTCCGTCCGGGTATTGAATATGAAAACTCATGGAGAAATATAAGCAGTTTTTCTAATGAATTTAGTTCATATATCCAATTTGATAGTGGAAAAGCAAATCTCAGCATCTATGCTGGACCTTCACTGAAGTTCCATATTAATGATTATGGCCTTGTTAGCCCTAGCATAGGAGCAGGAGTAACAGGAGGTATAAAAATCGAGGGAGAATCAAGTACTGATTGGAAACTTTACGGGACTGCTGATGCAAGATTTGTAATCGACCCGGGAAGATTTTTTAGACTATTTATCCCCCCTTATACAAAGCCCATGATTAAAGTAGAAAAATTATTGAAGGAGAACAAGGTAAGAATCCCAGATTCTTCTGTTGAACCCCCAAGCCAATCTCCTCCTGAGGGGGGATTTTTTGTTGATCCCCGAGATGGGCAGAGATATAAAACTGTAAAAATAGGTAATCAGGTTTGGATGGCTGAGAATATGAACCTTGATTTCAGACGGAATGGATCATATCTTTATGAAGATAATGCTTCTTATGGAGAAGTATATGGGAGACTCTACAATTTTGATGCTGCCAGAAGAGCGTGTGGTGAAGGATGGCATCTTCCCCATGAGAGTGAGTGGTGGACGTTATTTGAATTTCTTGGGGGTAACACATGGGAAGGGGTTGGAGGGAAAATGAAATCTATCGAAGGTTGGGATTCTCCAAACACGGGAGCAACAAATGAGAGTGGATTTTCTGCATTACCTGGAGGGATGGGAAAAGTTGTGGGACATATTCCTTTGGAAGTAGCATATAATGGTTTAGGAAGGGGTGCTTACTTTTGGTCAAGAATCAATAATGATACTGCGGCTTTCGCAAAAGCTGTTTTTTATAGTACTAGTGAAGTTGGTATCCACAACCATCTTGACTCAAGAGATGTTCAAATATTCTCAGTCCGTTGCGTAAGAGATTAACTTTAATTGGAAGGAATATAATCACAATCAACAATGAGATCACCCACCTTAGTCTCTCCTTCAAATCTTTCAGGAGTTAATTCTCCACTGATGCTTATACCAGGTATTCCTTCCTTAAGCATTTCTAGATAAGAAATTAGATCAGAGTTATCAAATCTGCACACTGAACCTGTACCTCTTGCTTTTTCTGCTTCTTGACTTACTTCTTCTAAGTTTTGATTTAACTCTTCTTCGGTTATGCCCTCTTCAAGCAACTGTGTTTTTATCTCTTCATCATAAGCAAACTTTTGATTCTCGGTTATGGAAAAGAAAATGCATTTATTATTTTCAACACCTTTTATCTCCGAATAGGAGAATGTTGTTATTAAAACTCCAAAAAAATCAAGAGTAGATTCAATAGTTGCTTTGGCCAAGCTACAATCCTCCGCTTCTTCAATTAGGCAATCTATATCTATCCCGCAATCAACAACCGCAGAGGAAGTTGTACTATCGCTTATTCCTGCAGGCAAATTTTCTTGTGTTGTTGATTTTCTCTCTTCTGAGAAGAATAAAAATAAAGATAAGAGCCCAATAATTATCACAACGCCAACAATTCCAAGAACTAATTTTATGTTGGGTCCAGAATTTTCAGGAGGGGTGTAATGTTGTGAGGAATAATGCGGTCTTCTGGGGGGCATTCTTCTTTTATTGTTATAAAAGGGTTGGCCTCTCTTGAAGGGATTATTCATAGATAGAGAATATATTTATTGTTTATAAAAATAACTATAAAAATATTTAAATATGCTCCTTGCGGTGTTGTAATATGAAAAGAGGGTTAGTGGTTTTTGGAATGTTGTTTTTGTTGGTTTCTGTTTCTAGTGTGTCGGCGTTTTCATTTTCTAATTCCATCTCGGAGGTTGGAGATTTTTTCTCAAATATTTTTGGGAAGATAACTGGGCATCAGGTAAGTGATACAAAGCAAGGAGATTTTAATGGGGACGGATGTGTGGATGATACTATGGATTTTGAGATTTTTTCATCGCATTATAATTCTGTTCAGGGAGATGATAATTATAATTCGGATGCGGATTTTAATGCAGATGGAAAAATAGACTTTGCTGACTTCACAACATTTGGGGGTTTGGTTGAAGCCGCAGGAACTTGCACACCTACAGCTTCGGGAACAAATACAACCACTACTCAAAACGACTCTACAACTTCAGAGAGTACTTCTACAACAACTTCTTCAGAGAGTACTTCTACAACAACTTCTTCAGAGAGTACTTCTGTAGAAAGCTCGGGTTTGGATTCTACAAATGAGGTATCTACAAGCAACCTTGATGAAACAGAGGCAGCAAAGCTTACGTTCTCGTTTGTAACAGATAAAGTTCCGGGGTTTGCTGTTACGAGAGGAGATTTAGATTTTGATAATTGTGTTAGTTCTAAAGACCTCGAATTATGGTATGGTTTAACCCAGCCGATATTTAGTGGAGGGAAAATAATTGAATATAGAAATCCAGATACGCTTACTGGTTTGGATCTTGCAGACCTTAATATGGATTCCAAAATAGATGATGCGGATAGAATCCTTTTGGAGAATAATATAGGGAATTGTTTTGAGAAAGATTATTGCAGTCAAGAGTTTTCGGATATCAATGATAGAAATAAATGTTTGATAATTTTTGCTTCAAATATTAATCATGTTTATGATTTCTGTGGGGAGGGTAATGATTGGGACCTTACATTATGTTCTGCAGACAACACCGCGTTGTGTAGAGCGCTTATCCACGACCCTGAAACAGGAAGAACTGGTTATAGGTACAATGAAGATAATCTAAAGAGAATCTGTCAACAGAAATACCAACTTGCTCTTGAAGCCGAGAAGGTTAAGAGAGCTAAAGGGACAACCTCTCCTTCGTTTAAGAATAGTGTTTCTGAATCAGAGAGGGTTTCTTTAATATGAAGAAATTAATTTTGGTTGGTTTTTGTTTAGTATTCCTACTTGGTTTTGTTTCTTCCCAGACTTTAACTTCAAGTGGTTCGGGAGAGGCTTCATTTGAGCTTCTTTCGGGATATATTTTTACAAGCGGCGGAATAATCGGAGGAACAGTTGTTGAAAGTGATTATGTAAACGCGGATAATCCAATCTCTGCAAGAGTCGTGCTTTTTGATACTATTGGAAGAATTGCTTTCTCGACACAAACAGACGGTTTAGGGAGATTCCAATTTGGTCTTACAGATCTTCAAGCGGCTTCTCTTTCGGGAGGGAAAATGAGAGTAATTCCTAGTTCTGGAGCGGATGAATATATTGATTTTTCTATTGAAGGAACCATAGATAATATGAAATTAATTTTCTTTAAAGAAGCGGGGAGTTTAACTTCCCCTGATTCTGGGGAGGTTACTTCGGTGTTCTTAGATAGTTTGAGAGATGATTATAATTATGATTACGCGACGATAAGAAAGCAAGATCTTGATCAGGATAAATCAAATGATTTTCTAGAGAGTTCTGGAACTGAAGTTAGAATTAACAGTATAGATTCTTGGAGAATTCGACGTTCTACAAATTTTGCTAATGAAATTATCTATTTGAAGAATAATGCAGTTGTTTCCTTATGGGATGATGGAGGGGAGCAAAAAGAAATCTTAACCCTTAATTATGTGCCTTCTAGAAAAATTTCTACCGGATGTGCAGGATATGTTTTGAGAGATTCTGACACTCGAGTTAAGGATGGTTACGACTCTGCTATCCAGATTCATATTTGTATGGGTACTTCTTCAAGTCCGGGAGGAACCCAAGTAACTGCTCTTGGGAAATATTCAAGAGAAGATGTGAGGGGAATAGATTTTGCTTCGGTTGATGATGTTGCTGCAAGGGTAAATCTTGAGGAGGAAGAGTGTGTTGATTCCAGAAGTGTTGTTTTTGGGATAAGTCCCATTCTTGGGTTGAATCTCGCAGGAAACTGGTGTAGAGATTCGGATGGAGTTCATCCCGATATGCTTTGTAACAGCGAGGGAATTTCTTGTGTTGATAGTACAGATATAGAGATTATTGAAGGTGCACTTTGTGAAGAGGTTAAAGATAGTTCGGATTATCCTTTGAGAATTAGAGATATTAGTGTTGATGGTGTGGAGGAGATAACGGGTGAAGATCCTTTGATTTATGATTTAGAGGTCGATGGATTGGTAACTATTGATGTTCCTTGTGATCCTAGAAATCCTAATGTATTAAGAAGAGCAGGGAAAGTTTTGGCTCAAACACTTAATGTTGGGAATCAGAATAGTTTTTGTGGGGATGGTGAGGGTGAGGGTGAATCTGAGGTAATTCCAAATTCTTGTAAGAATGATAGAGTTTTTGTTGAAGAGGATGGAAGAGAGATAGATTGTTGGTTGTATCATGAGTCTCTATGTGTAAGGGAACAGAATAAATGTGTTAGATTTGAAGACATGGGCTGGAGCGAAGATTTCCTGAAAAATGTTAAGATCTTGGTAGATTATAATAGTTATGAGAGGTTCGGTGCAGTTGATGCACTAAGCGAAGTGAGAACTCAAGAAGTTGTTCCCATATTTATCATAGTTTTGGAAGATAAGTTCAATGATCAAGTATTGAGAAGACAGGTGGCTAACTTATTATGGGATATGAATTCTCAGAAGGCGATCTCAACATTAGCCAAGGTTCTTGAAAGTGAGGAAAATTTAGAGATGAAAAGAGAAGTGGTAAGTGTACTTCAAAGAAGAGGATACCCTCATAGAGAAGATACTATCATATATGGAGTTACCGAAGATCCCGAAGCTATTAATGTGTTAGTTAGAGCTATTGAAAGGGGAGTAATTGATCACTCTTTCATAACTTCAAATAAACTAAATTCTCTCATCGAATATTCCAATCTTGATTCAGTAAAAGAAAGAGTTCCATCTGAAGTTTCTATAAAAGCTCAAGAGATTTCTAAGAAAGCAACAGACATTTACAATTCAGGAAGCCCGAGCCAAGAATATAATTTTATTAAAGGAGAATATAAAAAACTAACAGGAGCAAGTCCTATAGGAATTATAGGCCATCTCGCTTTATATCCTGAATTTGTGGAGCAACTATTAATAGCCAGTGACAAAACAAATCTTCCTCCTGAATTTATAGCTTCTTCAATTGAGCAAGAAGGTCTTGCTAAATATTTTCAGGAGAAAAGAGCTTTTGACACAGAAGATATTGTAGAAACTTACGAGGAGTTGGGAATGGATTCATTTGTTGTTGATATTTCCTCCATAAAATCACGTTACGCTGTTCTTCCCGAGGAAATTTTTACTATTGCGGAAAAATATGCTTTGCTACAACAAAATGAAGATGGAGAAGAATATCATAATACCTATATTAGATTAGGTGATGCTGTTCAGGCATTTGCAGGAATGCTTGCTTTGAGAAGAGATGCTCTCTTGGAAGATGCAGCAGAAAAAAAAATCACCTTAAATAAGTTTGAAGAAGAATGGTATGTCTATGCTTATTTTAATGCGGGACATAAGTACCAAAACAACAGGGGGAGTTTGGACGGAAAAGGTATTCTATGGACGAGTGGAAAAGATGCAGTATATAGCAGAGCTAAAAAAGATTTAGATCTTACTCGTCAAGAGGAAGATGCCCTATTCTTCAATGCAGCAAGGGTTGCTGGAGGGACTGCTTTACTTAGAGATTTAAAAATATTTGAAGAAGAAACGGTTGTATCTGAATCTGATCCAACAAATTCAATCACAGCAAACACAATTAAAAATTTTGAGTTAACAGGCAACTTTGCTGAAGATGTTGTCAAAGAGGCACCAATAACCGGGAAACAGATATCTGTTAAAGATCTTGCAAGTGTTTGTGACCTTTACGATGAAGGGGATAGAAGTGATAAAAATTATAGAGACTTATCTCGGGGATTGATGGAACTTATAAAAAAGACTAAAAGTCCCCAGACAATTGAGACAATAAATAGACTTTCAATCACGATTGGAGAAAATCCAGAGATTTTTGGAGATTGGGACCCTCAAAAGATTAGGGACGGAATGTATTCTCATCTTGTTTATGACTTTGAGAATATGGTTAAGGAGATATCAAAGAACGGATTTAATAATCAGTTAATTTACTTTATTGCAAATGGAGAAGAAACAAATGACGCTGGAGAGGCCACTTGGGAGTTTGGAGATATATGGTATATTACTTTTGGAAGTCATGAAAAAGTTAAATCAGATTATTCTTATAGATATCTTCCAGAATTTAGAACTAAAAATAAGATTCGGAATCCTGAAACTGATGAAAAAGAAGTTATGGGTGTCTTGAATTTATACTATAAAGGAACGGCAGTTAATTCGGTTCTTGTTACAAACAAAGACTTTTGGGAATACTTGGCGAAGGCTGCAGAAAGGCCAACTTGGACTTCAAAAGTTTATGGGTGGAATGGAGAATATGGACTTCCAGTGAAGTATTACACAGAGTCGGGTTATCCTGAAGGGACCTATCCCGAACTTGAAGCAGATAAAGAGTATTCCCATATTTATGGTGCAGATTATAGGGAGCGCGGAGCGATATCTGAAAGTTTAAGAGAATTAGTTGCAATTTTAAACATCGCAAAACAAAGAGGATTAAAAGTAGATGATGAAAGATTAGATTCACTACCTTGTGGATTGATATTTAATAGATGTGATGAATTTTCAAGGACTGGATTTGGACATGTTGGAAAGGTTCTTAAAAGTGCGACGTCATTTTAACACAAACAAATTTATAAATATCTTTTACTCTTAGTTCTGTATAAGATGGTGAGAATATGAAAGTTAAAACATTTATTTTGTTTAGTATTTTTGTGGTGGTTTTTGGAGTTCTTTTGTTAAACAGCGTTTCATCCACTTTTGCTTCAGGAAACGAGAGTCATTCTATTTCTAAAATTTACGGACCGTCAGCTAATTTAACCGGATGGATAAATCTGAGTTTAGTTGATGAGCCTTCGGATTCAGTAGTTAAGTCTTTTTTTAATGGAGATACAACAAGGACTTTGAGTTTGAAAGAATTTTTAGCAGGGAGTCCTTCTTACACATATACTTGTAGTCCTCTTGATTGTGCTTCGGGATACTCTGCGAGCAATGGACAGACATCAAAGGTTATGACTCTTGGAAGTAATGAATCAAAAAATTTTGGATTAAAGATAACGGGGCATGTTGTTAAAATAGATTCTGCCAAACTTAATATTCAGAGTGATGCGAGTGCTTCGTGTCAGAGTCAGCTTAAAACAGACTTATTCAGCGAGGGTATTTTTGATTTTGCAAACAATAAATCTCACGCAACACTTTCTTGTGGAGAGACAAAGGACTATGGGTGTTTTGATTCCCTTGGGGGCGAGGGAACTAGCGAGTTTAACCTTGTCTCGAGTGAAACATATTGTCAAAGAATAAAACTTTCGAGTAATCCTGGTTTCACCCTTGGAACTTGGATAAAAAAATCTGGAGGTGGCGATTCAAATCTTTACATGGATGTTAGAGATTTGAATAATGATGTTAAAGACACTTGCCAACTCCAAGGTGTAACGAGCGCTTCGGGGCAGGATTATAATTGTGATGTAGATTATCTTGTCCTAGAACCTGCAGAACATTTTGTTTGTGTTTATGCTTCTGGTGGAGATGAAAGCGGAGCGTACAAAGTAAGGGGATATGATGCATCTGGAGACAATGCTTGCGGGTTTAATGGAGTTCCTCCAAGACAAGAAACAGCGGCTTATGAAATTTCTGCAGAGGGAAGACAATTTGATGCTTTTGGCACATTGAGTGTTGCGAATAATCTCCCTGGAGAGGTTGATAGTTTCTCGGATAAAATTCAGAGTTATTTGATTAAAAAATATGGATTAAACGAGGGTACAATAGACTGTTCTTCTGCAGAGGGATGTGTGGTTCCAATATCTTTGAATTCCTCTGTAAGCCAGAGTGTTACACTTGGGAGCTTAGAATTAGTTTATACCACAACATCCGGACAAAAAACAGAGAATAATTTTTATGATATTTCAAAATCTCCTTACCTAATAACTTCGAGTCCAACCTTCCAAAGATTGTTTATTGAAAAATCAGGATTTAGTGTGCCTTCTTCTTTCAAAAATTACACTCTTAATTTAAGACTCGGTCCGGATAATTTAATCTCGGATAAAATAGAGGTTAAAGATATTCCAATAATAAGAACTTTGAGCCCTACTTCAACAGCTTCGGCAGTTCCAACAATTTTCAATGTTAATGTGGATGTTCCAAAGAAGACTAGTGTTGTTAGTTATTTTTGGGATTTTGGAGATGACAGCGTTCCGAGAGTTACAAGTGTGGAAAATGTGAGTCATACTTTTAATGATACGGGATATTATGATGTGAGTGTAACTGTTACAGATACACGAGGACTTAGTTCTTCGAAAGTGTTCAATGTGTCTGTAACCTCTCCAAGGGTTTGGGTAAATACAACCTTAAATGAGGTAAGTGGCAATCTAAAAAATATTAAAGAGTATATTGGAGTTCAAAGTCTTTCTGTTCAAAAGAGTCTAAAAGATGTTTTGGGTATTGATGAGGTTAGTTCTGAAATTACGAGACTGGAAAGAGAATATTCTAGACTAGGGGAGAATGATACTGAAGAATACGAGGCACTTGTGGGAAATCTTCTTAATATCTATGTTCCAGAGAGAATTATTCTTTCGGGAGATTCGTCTTTCCCATTACTTCCTGAAAGTTCTTCTATCGATCTAGATTCTGTTAAAAATGTACTTGGTGGAAACTATGATGAGAGAGATAGTAATGTTTACCAAGATGCTATTTTGTTGTGGCAATATAATAATCTTGATGCAAATCTTGTTAAGAAAGAGTTCTCTGCTGAATCCGATTCAAAAAGAGAGAGTCTGGTTAATGTTTTTGAATTAACATTGGATGAGAAGAATAGTATCAGTGATGAATATTATTTATTTGTTCCAAAACTTGAAGGAATTCAATTTGATAAACCTTCTCAAGAAAAAGATGGTTTTGTTTATGTTAAATTAAATGGAATTTCAAAAGTTAGTTTCCACACTACGGAAGATATTTCGGTTACGGAATTCCCTGCATTTATTTCGCCTTCGATAAGTAAGTTATCTGTTGGGGGAAGAGGCGTTGTTCTTGGAGATTCTAGTATTTCAAAAAAGTCTATTTTTGTAGCAAGCATTCTCTTACTTCTCCTTTTAGCGATTGGAGTTTACATCTTCTTACAACAATGGTATAAGAAAAAATATGAGAAACATCTTTTCCCAAATAGAAATGACCTTTACAATTTGGTTAATTATATTGATAATGCTAAGAAAAAGGGTTTGAATCATGGTGAGATTAGTGATAAATTGAAGAAATCTAAATGGACACACGAGCAGATTCGTTATGGAATAAAGAAGTATGAGGGGGAAAGGACAGGAATGTTTGAATTGCCTCTCCCAGGACTTGTTAAGAAGATGGAAAGAGGAGATTCTGAGCCAGAACACAAGAAAGGTCCTGAACATAGAAAGAAATAGTTGTAAAACTACCAACCAATCATACAAAAATTTAATAAGTCTTTTTTACAATAATTACAATGGTTACTGGAATGATAGGCAAGTTTTTTAAGAGGATTTTCCTTAGAATTTTTAATCATAAAAAAGAGCTAAAATTAGGTTTCTACGGTCCTCCGAATGCTGGTAAAACAAGTCTTGCAAATAGGATATGTAAGGATTTTACTGGAGAAGAGATAGGAAGTGTTAGCAAGGTTCCTCACGAGACGAGGGCGGTTCAGTTTAAGGAGAAAGTTGAGATTGAGTATAAAGGGAAGAAGATGACTTTCAAAATGATTGATACTCCAGGGATTTCCACAAAAATAGATTATGAGGATTTCTTGAAGTTCAAGATGAAAAAGAAAGATGCTAAGAACCGGGCTAAGGAAGCCACACAGGGGGTTGTTGAGAGCATTAAATGGTTAGATGATATGGATGTTGTTGTGATTGTTCTTGATGCTACAGAGAACCCTTACAATCAGGTTAATTTGACAATTATAGGTAATCTTGTAGCTAGGAAAATTCCGGTTCTTATAGTTGCAAATAAGGTTGACTTGAAGAAATCAAACATAAAGAAAATAGAATCCGCTTTCCCAGAGTATGATGTTGTTGGGATTAGTGCACGTTACGGGAAAAACCTTGAAGAATTTTATGAATCTATATTCAAGATGGCAAAAAAGATTTAATGACTAAATAAGGGATGGTAAAAAGTTAAAAAGCTTAATTAACTATTCATATAAAAGATGGCGAAGAAAAAAAAGAGGAATTTGGGTAAGATAAAAGGTTTTTCTATTCAGTTTTTACCTTATTCTGAGATAAGAGGTCTTGATAGTACTGCTAGGATAAAGAAGATACTTAATATCGTTTTTGGAAGTAATATAATAATTCTTCAGGGGAAATTAGAACCACAAGAAGAGGCGAGGCTTATTGAGGATACGATGGCGATGATTGGTCATGTTAAAGATTTTAGGGGAATTGAATTAGCTGTTATTGCAGGTAATGGAGAAAATGGAGGAGTTTTCAGGAGATTTAGGGGAAAGCTTGCTAATGCTCTTGCAGGAAATGATACTGGAGCGGTGACAATAATCGGTCCTGCAACAGTGGTTAAGGAGATAAAGAGGAATCCAAAGAAGATTGAGTTGTTGTTGAATAGGTGAGTGTGATAATATTTAAAAACTATTTTTGTTAAAGTTATTCATGTCGCAGAGATTAAATTCTACATTCCTTATTGATAGATTTTTTTCTGCTACTCAAGAAGAATCGTTAAAATCAACATGTCAAAGAAGAAAATGTGGTGCGGTGTTGGTTCGGGAAGGAGAGATAATCGGAAGGGGTTTTAATTCTCCTCCAAGAAATTTAGAAAGTCAACGAAGATGTCATCTAGATAAAGATTCTCTTGACTCAAAAGTTACGGACAAGACTTGTTGTATTCATGCTGAGCAAAGAGCGATATCAGATGCTAAAAATCGTCATGAAACTATTGAAGGAGCTGTAATGTATTTCACCAGTGTTGATAATGCTGGAAATAGGTTGGCATCAGGAAAACCATATTGTACCTCATGTAGCAAAATGGCCCTTGATGAAGGAGTAAAAATATGGATTCTTGAACATGAGATAGGAATTTTTGCTTATAGTGCAGAAGAGTATAATAATATTTCATTTGGTTATAGACCTTAATCAACAGTATCACGGATGAAAATTAGTTATTCCTTAGTAAAAAGTTAGCTACTCACTTCGTTCGCGCATTTTCTTACACAATTAACAATAAATCCATAGAGTAAACTATGCCCTAGCTGTTTAGGCTATCATTTAATTAGTGAATCGAGCGACTTCGTGGTAGCGGCAAATTTTATTATTAATTCGCGTGCGAAGTCGGGAGCCAGAGAACCAATCATTTCTGTGTTTTCTTTATAACTATCCGCGATACTAATCATACAAAAATTTATAATCATCATATTTCTTAATTAGTTATGGCACACCAATGCGTTAAATGTTCTAAGATGATTCCTGTCGGAAGTAAAGAGATTCTTGAAGGATGTAGCGAATGTGGGGGACATTTCTTTTTTTATATAAGAGATGACCAGATTAAGAGTGCTAAAGAGAAAGTTGTTGAGATTCCGGAGGAACAAAAAGGGATTATAGAGAAGGACATAAGAGAGATGGTGGGGATTGTTGATGATAATGCACCTGTGATTCTGGATATAGAGTCCATAAGAGTTACTGGCGAGGGTAAATTTGAATTGGATGTTGTGAAACTTTTCAAGAAAGGCCAGCCACTTATTTACAAACTGGAGGAAGGGAAATATATAATTGATTTAGCTTCTACACTTAAGGCTGACGTAAAAGAGCTGAATAAATTCAAAGATTAGATTTCTCGGTAACCTTATAAATATTGTAAGGCTAATTTATTTATGGTGATGAAGATTAATTTAGTTTTAAAAGAAGTTCTTGAGAATAAAAGTGTTCCTAAGGAAGATTTGGATAGTATGAATTCTATTTTGAACGGTTTTATTTCTGCACTAAAAGAAAGTCTCAAATCTCTTAAGATTAAAGCGGATGTTTTTGTGGGTGGGAGTGCGGCTAAGGGGACTATGATTAGAAAAGGAGATTATGATTTGGATATTTTTGTTAGGTTTGATAAAAAATATGGAGATTCTGAGTTTTCAAGACTCTTGGCTAAGGCTTTGGCAAAAATGAAAGGGATTGAGGCTGAAACAGTCCATGGTTCTAGAGATTATTTTAAGATTGGAGTTGCAGATAATTTGTTCTTGGAAGTTATTCCGGTTAAAAAAATTAAGAATCCTAAGGAAGCAGATAATATTACTGATTTATCTTATTCTCATGTGAATTATGTAAAAAGGAAAATTAAAGGTAAGGTTCTTGACGATATAAAATTGGCAAAGGCATTTACTCATGCAAGGAATTGTTATGGGGCGGAATCGTACATCAAAGGATTTTCTGGTTATGGCCTTGAGCTTTTGATATATCATTATGGGAGTTTTTTGAAATTTATGAAAGCTATTGCTAAAATGAAGAAAGGTGAAAAAGTTGTCATTGATATTGAAAAAAATTACAAAAATAAAAGTACTATTCTTTTAGATTTGAATGAGTCTAAGCTTCATTCTCCGATTGTTTTAGTTGACCCCACATTCAAAACGAGAAATGTTCTTGCTGCACTGAATGAAGAAACTCTGGATAAATTTAAAGAAGATGTTAAAAAGTTTTTGAAAAATCCGAGTGTCAGGGATTTTGAACGCGTGGGTTTGGATATTGATAAAGCTAAAAAAAATGCGAATAAGAATAAATATGATTTTGTTGGAGCCGGAGTGTCGACGGGAAAACAGACGGGGGATATTGCGGGAAGTAAGTTATTGAAATTTTATAATCATGTTGCAGATGAGATTTTGAGGTATTTTGAAATAGAAGATAGGGGATTTGAATACCTTGGAGGCACACAGACTGCACAGTTCTTTTTCAGTGTTAAACCGCGGAAGGAAATTTTGGTACAAGGTCCTTCTGTGAAGGATGAAAAAAATGTTAAGAGATTTAAGAAAATGCATAAATCTACTTTTATAAAATCTGGGAGAGTTTATGCTCGTGAGAAAGTTGGTTTTACATTAAAAGAATTTTTTGATGGTTGGAAAAAGAAACATAAAGGTCGGATGAGGGAGATGAGCGTTATTGGGTTTGAATTGGGTGTATGATTGAACTAGTTTCCTTATCTGTTTCCCATTCTTTTGTTTGTCTTGTCTCAATAACACCATTATGTAAACCTAATGGAATTGTTAATGTCCACCAAGCAGGAAATGCTATTCCATCTATCATTGCCGAGGCTTCCCAAGGATCTCTTCCTTGGTGTAAGAAAAGAGACTGTCCTGCTATTTTAACTACTGAATAAGTTGCGTCGAAAGAGAGGAAAGCTTTTACAGTTTTTCCTAGTCCTTGTAAAATCTTTCTTTTAGATAAATTTCCGTTTTCGTCAATGTACTTCTCTCTATTGTTTCTTACCTCATTAGCCATGAATACTGTATATCCTGTAATCATTTGGGAGCCAAGAGTTGCAATAGAGTTTGTAACATAACCAACAATTGGATTTGCATCAGGGAAATACTTGTCTAATCCTGCTTGAGCTAATTCTGCGGCGGGGAGCCCTGAAAAGAAAAAAGGTATTGTAGCAACCAAATTACTTTGCAAATATTTTATACCAGGTTCTGTATCTAATGAATCTCTTAATTTTTCTCTTAATTTATATCCGGGAGTATACTCTTTAACTTCGTCCCAAGACTTTTTATCCGTGTCCTTTGGATTAATATTAAAAATAGCATCCTTAATACCGTATCCTTTCTCAAGAACAGAAAGATACATTGATAATCCACTATCGGCATAAGATCCAGCAGTATATTTCACATCGTAAAGGAGTTTTTCTAACTTCTTCGCCATCTTATCTTGATATTTAGTTTTAAGTATTATTGTGGTTTAGTTTTTATCTTGTGATTTCTTCGTGGCTAAATTTTCCATCTTTAAGATAGAAGAGAGAAGTATTTGCTCCATATCTTAAATAATCTGTAACGGAAGCTATATTGTATGCTGTTCCGGCAGGATAGTCAAAAGATTTTCCGCCTTGCTCGTGAATATGCCCGTGAACATTTATCAATTTGGTATCTTCGAAAGGACTGTTCATTATTCTTGCTAATTCTAAATCTCCAACATTTCTTCTTATTGATTTAACGTAATCTATGTTTCCTGCAGATCTTGGAGGGCTGTGAGTGAGGAAGATTGTTGGATTAGTGTTCTTACTAATTTGATTAATCTGAGAGTATGCTTTTTTATAGTCTTCCCTTGATAAGTGGAAACCATTTCGGGGTGTGAATCTTGGGTCGTAATATCCTCCGAGACCGACGACATTTATTCCTCCCACAGATAAGGATTCTCCGTTAACATTTGAAACATTGGGATAGCTGTTTTGTATCTCTTTAACAACATCATCGTAAACTTCTTGTTCCTCGTGATTTCCAGGAATTACAAGCATAGGGATTTTTAGTTCGGCAAAAGGTTGGAGCCCGTTGTACATTTCTTCACGATTATCTTTTGAATGTGGATATTGCGGTCTCCGCCTTATAGTTTCATTTTCATAACAATCTCCTGCGATAAGGACCAGATTCGCTCCAGAATATCTCAGGTCCCCTGATGACTTTCTGGCATTTTCAAAAGAACCTTCTATATCTGAAACTGCGCCAATTGTTAAATCGGGATTGATAGGAATTGAGGAACAAGATGGAAGAGGTAGCGCTAAACCAAGAGATAATTTTCCAAGGTCGCTTAGAAATTGTCTTCTTGTTTTCATTTTAAATTTTAAGTATTTATGTGGTTTAGTTTTAATCTGAATCTTGGACCCTTACAATTGGGCAACCAAAGTATTCCCTTACATAGCATCTTCCCGAAAGAACATCCCTGAGATGAGAACTACGTCTTTTCCATATAGGAACACTTTGAGGGTCATCAACACCAACCCTTTTTCTTACATAGATGCCTTCAGAACGTATATTGACTCTCATGTGAACTGCTCCATCATAACCCTTCTCTCTTAAAACTTTTGTGAATTTTTTTAAAGCATCAACTGGAGGACGGGGGGGTTTTTTACTAGAATAAAAAGCATACAACCTTTCTTCAGAGTCCATAGTCTCAATTCCTGTTTCAGGAAATGTTTCAGAACCCTTCACAAAAATGTATTGCCTTTGAGGGTCTCTTGAATTAAGTTCTTTTAAAGAACCCTCTGATAAGACAACCTCTTCTACTGTTTCCTCAGCCATCCTAATTCCCTCCAACAGTCCTACTCTCGACTTCACTTGGATCTTTCAATTTTGGCTTCGCAATTTGCTCCCGCGAAATCGCTCTATCAAAAAGCGCCGCGAAAGCTTGTGCGAAAAAATCGGAGTTAATCCAGATAGCTATGTCTTCGTTTTTTCCGCTTTCGTTGTTATCAGAGGAATCTTTTGAAAGGTAGAATAATATCTCTTTTCTGTCAACAATAAAGAATTTTGAGTCAATTTCTATTTTTTTTATTTTGATATCTAAAGCAGAGGATATTTTTTTTATTAATTTCTCGTCTCCGGAGAGCGCGATTTTTACCGCAATGTCTGATTTGTTGAGGATTGCTATTGTCTGGCTGAAGAGTTTCATTTTTGAACTCATGTCTTCGGCGTTTGTGCAGATTATAACTTCTTTTTCGGCATTCTGAATTATCTCTTTAAGGTAGTTTGAAATGTTTGACTTTCCCTTTAGAGCGGCTGAAAGTTCTTCTCTTGAAACAGGGCTCAGACCTTCTCTGTAAAATTCCTCAAGTTTCGCGAATTCGTCAGTTGTTTTAAGATTTGAAAGTGTGACAATTCTGTCTTCCGCATCTTTTCTAACATTATTTTTAAGTTTTTCCAGAACCAAATGAGGTTTAACACCAATGTACTTTACTGGTTTTCCTAGTTTAATCAGTGCGAATCCTTTTTTTTCAAGGCTTTCAAGAACATCATAGGTTCTAGAACGAGGAACCCTTGACATTTCTGCAATTTGTCCTGCTGAAGCAACACCTTTACCAAGCAAAGCTAGCCAGACCTTTGTTTCATAGATATTAAGGTCAAAATAATCGCGTATCTTTCCTAGTAATTCTTGTTTTACGAGCATTTTATTAAAACCCCCACGTCCATGGAGGACCCCCAAAAAGAAAGTTACAAAGTTCTCCTCTAAGAACTTCATCTGATTTCAGAACCGCATCACTGTAATACAAATTCTCTAACTTCAATCTTGTCTCTGCGCTTATCTTTTGTTCTTTTCCTCTGTAATGACTTATAATTGTCTCATACCTGTCAAGAATTTCTGCGTCTCTCTCTGAACCTTGGCTCTCCGAGTACCAAAATTCTCCGTTTTCCAATATACTTCTTTCGCTTTCCATACAAACCCAAGAAAATCTTAATTTATAAACCTTTCTATCTGTTGTTCTTTTGAAGTAGGTACAATACGGAAAGGTTTAAAAGTGTTGGAATTTGTTTGGAGTTATGAGAAGAATAGGATTTACAAGTGACGGAAGAGAAGATGAAGATTTTTATAGTGATAATATGGGCAAGTCTGTTAATTTGTACAACGGAGGGAATGTTGTTTGTGGAGATATCTGTGATTATGATGGAAGAAGAGGCATTGTCAAATTAACAAATTACATTGAAAGAGTCCCGTGTGGCGAGGATGGAAAATCTCAATTAATGGAGTCTCAAAAGGTAATGGAAATAGATGTTTCTATAATTCACAGAAGAGAATTAGGATCTAAGATAGATAGAAAGGCAAGAATATTCAATGGGAATAAAGATATCGAGGTGGAAGAACTTGAAAGAGCTAACAAAATTGCTCAGCTTGAGAAGTCGCTAGAGATTACAAAATCAACCAACCAAGAACCATCCCAACAACAATCCCTGCGGTTATGAAAGGCATTGCAGGGTAGAATTTCTTCTTTTCGGATACTAAGAATAGATATGAAAGCCCGAGAGTTGCTCCGAATATAACAAATAATGCTGAGCCAAATCCTCCTACAAATTGTTTTAGACCGAAGGGCATTGTTATTTCTGCTGTTTTCAAGACGACCCCAGAGGTTATAATTGGGAAGACTACGTCACCGCCGCCGAGTATGGCAACATTAACCTTAATTTTTTTCTTGTTAAGCTGTGATTTTGATAAGGTCTTCTTCCAATTTTTTACTTTGGCCCTCATTCCTTTTGCCATATATGGAACAAAGAATCCTGAGAAAACCCTAACCTTGTCTATTTGGTATTTCGCCATCTTTTGCATTATACCAGAGTGCCAGACCGCCCAGATGTCATAAATTGATATTAAAACAAGGAGAGCAAGGACTGTGTAAAGATTTAAAATTGGTACAAACACCGCGGCTATTCCGGGGTAGATGAATAGTTCGGTGAAGTTATGAACTAAGAAATTTCTGCCAAATATTTTTAGGGAGGCTAGGGCAACCGCGACCAATAATGCGGCGATGAAAGTGTAAGTTGTGAAAAGTGAGAAGACACTTGTTAATGAGATTGTAAGTGCGATAGTTACTACAATAAAAAACCATGCTCTTAGGACAAATTCAATTTTCATTCTTGTTAATAAAAAGAATATCAAAATAGCTACAATAAATGCAAATATTATTGTTACAAAAAAACTAGAATATTCTGCTTGTGTGTTTGGCTGTGGTGTTTCGAGTCCGAATGGAAGTGCATTGCCGTCGTTAATATAATGATTCACAACAAATAACCCGATGAATTGGGTTAGGATAAACATTGCAATAAGAACAAAAGTTATTTTAATATTATGCTTCATGGAAACAAAAGGCTTTGAAGGTTTTTAAAGATTTAACGAAGTCTTAAAGTTTCAAGAGTTCTTGGAACGTTTGTTTCAACTCTTTGAGTTTTGTAAAGTGCTGATGCTAAATCTAAACATTTCGAAACTTCTCCGTGATTGAGCATAATTCTTTTTGCTTTAGGCCGCATATTATTGAAGAAAGACATTATTTCATTTCTACCGGCGTGAGCGGACAATCCTGCAACTGTCTGAACTTCAAGATTTATTTTAACATGTTCTTCCCGACCGTTAACCATCATCTTTGTTTCTGTGATTCCTTCCTGAATCTGTCTTCCTAATGAACCTACACCCTGGTAACAAACGAAGACTAAAGAATTTTTTTCGTTGCTTGCAAATTCTTTTAGATATTCAACCGAAGCTCCACCAACTAACATTCCTGAAGTTGCAAGAACAACACACGGACCGCCCTCAATAACGTCCCTTCTTTCATGAGGAGAACCGACTCTAGAGAAAACTTCTGAAACAAAAGGATTCTTGTCTTGGAATATGGAAGAACGAACATGAGTGCTCAAGAAATCTGGGTATGCGGTATGAATCGCATTGATGTCCCAAATCATTCCATCAATGTAAACAGGGATGTTTTTTAATTTCCCTGAACGAATTGCGTCTTCTATGATGAGCATTGTTTCTTGGGCTCTTCCTAAACCTAGTTCTGGAATAAGGACTTTCCCCCCACGGTCAACTGTTTTTCTGATTATGTCAAGGATTTTTTCTTCGGATTCTAATCTTGGAGGGAGTATGTCTGACTTTGCCCCGTAAGTTGCTTCGGTAAGAACGGATTCTATTCTTGGGAAATTTGTTACGGCAGGGTCCAGAAGGCGTGTTCGTGTGTATTTGTAGTCTGCAGTGTAAAGGAAGTTGTGCAATCCATTTCCTATGTTGAAATGTACCATCGCTGAACCTAGAGCGTGGCCGGAATTGTACATTGTTATCCTTATATCTGGGGCGATATCTGTAACCTCATTGTAATTTAAACAGATTGTGTGTTTTACCATCTCCTTTATGTCTTTTGAAGAAAAAAGAGGTGTTGAGGCTTGCTTGTATGCAACTCCGATGAAATCTAAAGAAGTAAGGGCGGCTAAATCCATACTTGGATGGGTCATGTATGTTGGTCCGGTGTATCCCATTTTGTAGAGGTAGGGTAAAAGTCCAACATGGTCAAGGTGTGCGTGGCTTAAAATAACAGCATCAAGCTCACGTATGTCAAATTCAGGAATATCCAAGTAAGGGAATTTATCTTTTCCTTGTGATGCAACATCTATCCCGCAATCAATAAGAACTTTTGAATTTGGAGTTTGTAAAAGTAAACAACTTCTTCCTACTTGTCTAGCACCTCCAAGGAAAGTTAATCTAACCCATTCTTCAACTTTTTCAGAACTCCATTCCTTGTAGATTTTTTTACCTATTTCGTTTAGGAATTTTCTTCTGTAACTGCTGTTAGCATAAAGAACTTCTCGAATACTTTCTGTAATCTTACTTTTTATTGCGGGTGACCTTTGAACTTGAGGAGTCCAGAGAGTTGCTTTCTTAATTTCTTCTAGAATTGAACCTTGCTTTCCTATCACCATCCCTGGACGCTTCGCTTCAACAACAACTATGCTTCTGTGGTCATCAAAAATTATGTTTGTAATCTCTGCTTCTTCTGGAACTATTTGCTTTATGGATTCTCTAGTCTTTTCTTGGTCTGTAAGAATTTTTGGGTCTGCTCGAAGTTCTATTCTTTTTTTAAGTTCATCAACAATCTCCTTGATTCTTGGTTCTCCTTCCTTGAATATTTTCTCGTTATCTGTATAAACAACTATATTTGCACCCTCAAAATTTGCCTCAGTTACACTAGTTAATCTTTCTGTAATGTGTTTTAGTATATCTACCATTTTAGAATTTGTAATTGACTATTCTTGATTATTAAACAGGCACCTCGGTTTATTGTTCCTTTGATTTATCGTCCTTGTACTCGGGATTGATTGTTTGTTCTACAACTTTTAAAATCCCAGATTTTGTAATTGTAAAAATATCAATTCCGTAACCACTTCCCATGTCTCTTTGAGTTGAACTTTTTAGGGCTTCTTTTGCTAGCTCTACTCCGTCTTTAACGCTTAAGTCTTTCTTGTATTGTCTTTCCAAAAATCCAATAACATATGGCATTCCTGAACCAAAGTTTGCGTCGTAATCTTCAACTTTCATTGAGGTTCCTGCGGGTTCTATAGAATATAACTCTGTTGTTCCATCTTCATTAAATCCTGCTAGTAAAAATCCTGCTTGTTGGGGAATCATTGAAGGCTGTCTTATTCCGTTATAGTTAATTCCTGAAAGTAATGATGCGGCCTGTTTTACTGATGGCCTTGATCTTGATCTTAATTCTTTTAGTTTAAGTTCTGCAGGGAGAATTTTTTCTATCCTTCTAATGTCTGAAGCAATTCCACATCCAGAAACAACGAGGTAATCATTAATCTTGACTGCTTTCTTTGCATTCTTATCCATCACATGCATTCCGGCGGAAGTTTGTCTATCTGCGGCCATTACAACTCCGTCTTTACAAACAATTCCCAGTATTGTAGTCCCTGTCTTCAAAATCGATTTTTTTAATTCAGCATCCATTTCCATTTTAAAATTTAACCGTGAAGGTATCCATTAATTTCTAGAATCAACCCTATATGATATTTGAGAAATACTATTTTATAAAGTTTTCGGAAGCAATCTTTGAAGCCCTGTGTTCCTTGCTAAGTCTTATGACGTTTTCTACGAAACCTTCGATTTTTTGTTCGTGGCTAACAATGATGAGTTGTCTCGAATTAAGTTGCTTTAAGACATCACGCATTTTGTCCAACTGCGCTTCGCTAAAACCGTCTGTTGGTTCGTCAAGAATAACTATATCTCTTGTTTTTATCTTGCTCAATAAAGAATTAACAACTTGATTAAATGCGAGTCTGTATGCAAGTGCAACGGCGGTTCTTTCTCCTCCCGACAAGTATGAATAATCTATTTCGTAATCTTGGTAATCTATTACTGGAGTGAAGCTATCATCAAGTCTTACATCAAATGTATCTGAAACGAGCATTGCAAACCATTTTGTGAAAAGTCCAGAGAATTCAGTCTTAAGTTTTATCATAACATTTTTTTCAATTTGAGTAATCAAGGGAATGAAACTCTTTGAAAGCCAGGTTTCTAGATTGATGATGAGATTAACTCTCTCTCTTATTTCTTCTGTCTTCTTGATTCTTTCCCTCATCTCTTCTATTTGTCTAGAGAAAACTTCAATTTCTTTTTTCAGCTCCGCAACTTTTATATCTGCTGTTCTTTCGAGTCTCATAGCCTCTTCGAGTTTTTTCTGTTTTTCTTCAAATACATTTTCATATTTACTTAATTCAAAAACTGATTTTGCTAGAGATTCGAGATGATTGTTTAGAAGTTCTGCATCTTTTTGCAAGGAATCGTTAGACTTTTTCATTTCCTCAAGACGTTTCTTCTTGTCTTCTAGTTCGGAGGTTTTTACTTTCAGTAGCTTTTGCTCGTTGATTTGTTTTTCTGCAGAACTTATTATTGATTCAACTTGAGCAAGGGATTTTCCAATTTGCATTTTTTCTAAAGTTAATGATTCAATCTCATTCTTACTTTTTGAAACTTGAGATTCAAATGAATTGATAATGTTGCTCTTGTAAGATTCACCAACATTCTGCAAGCAGGTTGGGCAAATTTCAAGATGGCTTATTTTCTCTTTCATTGTATCGCTTTCCTGCATTTTCAAATGGAGAGAACTTATTTTTGAAGAGATAGAAATATTTTCATCACTTATTTTTTCTCGTTTCTTTTTTTCGGATTCAATTAGAGATTCAAGTTCCAATATTTTTGTTTCATCGAATTTCAGCTCGGAAAGTTCCCTAATTTGATTTTCTAGTTGTTCAAGGAGTTTTATGTTGCTTGTTACGGTTTCTTTTTTATTGGAAATCATTATCTTAGTTTTTTCTACTTCTTGCTTGAGCTTGTTTCTTTCTTCGATTTTTCCGGAAATCTCTTCTTTTTCTTCTTGAGCTTTCTTTTTTTCTTCTGTTCTTAAGAATAATTCTTTTTCCACAGAAACAAGATTATATCTTTTTTCCTCGAGAGATTCTTCTTTTGAATTGAGTAATGCCTTATCTTGTTCTAGGTTTTCTATAAGTGCTTCTTTCACTCTTTTTTCTTCACGAAGCTTAGAAGAGAAAACAGAAATATTTTCTATAATCTTTTTGTACTTGTCAATTCCAAAAACATGTCTTAGGGTGTTTAGCCTAACATCAGGGTCTTCAAGAATAATCTGTTTCATTTCTTCTTGGGGAGTGTAAACTGTGAATTTGTAAAGAAGATTTTGTTTTTTTGCGAATTCTTTTGGATAGTTTAGGACTTCAAGAACTTTGTCTTTAAGTTCGGTTACTGAAAGTTCTCGCTTTTCTCCGTTTATTGTTATTGCACAATAATCTTGGGAAACTGTTTTACTTCCCCTCTTTAATTTTCTTTCAACAAGAACATTATTATTATCAACTTCAAACTCAAGGACTACACAACCCTCTGTTTCGCCATTTCTTAAAAGAGATGTTCCTCTTTGTCCGGGTTGTAAACCAAAGAGAGCAAATTCTATTCCGAGAAGTATGGATGTTTTTCCGGCTCCAATGTCTCCAGATAGGAGGGTTGAACCTTCAGGGAAGACAACTTCTTGTTGTTCATAACTCCTTATATTTGTCAGGGAAATTTTTTTAATTATCATTTTAGTTTAAGTCAAAAATTCAAAATCTTTTTTGCTTCGTCTAAAAGACGGTTGGTGAAACTTTCTGTTGTTTCTCCTTCTTGTTTTTCGGCAAGAAATGCGCCCATTAATTGAGGTATGTGTTTGTTGAAGTTAGAACTGTGCTGTTCTGAATAAGATTTTATTGTTTCCTCTTCTATGTTCTCGGTCTCTCCAACCTCTATCTCGATTTGTTCTTCTTTGACTTTAAGTTCGTGAGTGTTTCTTAGGAGGAAGTAAGCTCCTTTCTGGTTGATGAATTCTTCTATTTGAGAATATTTTATGTCTGAGTTTTTTCCGCTTTCTAAGATTCCTCTTAATCTGAGGAGAACGATCTTGTCTTTAATATCCTTTTTCTCGAGTTCGGCAATTATTTTTTCTGTAGCGAGGAGTGCGTTCTTTAATTCTACATCCAGAGAGACAACTCCTTTGATTGGAAGTTGAATTTTTTTAATTGGACTTTCCGCTCCGGGATTTGTGTCCACTATACAAAATCTCCCAAACTCTAAATCCTCGAGTTCTTGAAAATTGTTTGGAAAGATTGGTCCTGGATAGACAAAGTTTTCATATCTGAAATCAATGTGTAAGTGTCCAAGAGCGTAATAGTCTGCAGGAGGTGCTTTGTCTGTTTCATAGGCATCAATAGGGAGGGATCCCTTTGCTTTGTCAATTGTTGTGTGGAGCATGAAAATTTTGAACATCCCGGGGGCGTCGTTAAGTTCGACTCTTCTTAGTTCTTGAATTTCCAAACCGGAAGTTTTTCCGGGATAGCCATAGATTGCAACTCCCTTATGGATTGTTGGGTTTAGGATTAACTTTCCATCACGTTCTTCAACTTCGTGAACGTTTTTACAGAATCCTGATTTTTCTAAAACATCTAGGAAAGTCTTTCCAGAAACTGAATAATCGTGAGAACCTGCGATTATGAAACACGGGATTCCTGCTTCTTTCAGTCTTCTGAATTCTGCGAAGGATTCTTTTAATATGTCTATTGGAGGAAAGGCCGAATCAAAGATGTCTCCAGCGATGATTGCGAATTCAACTTTCTCTTTTATGCAAACATCTATTGCCTTTCTGAATGATTGGAGATTTAAGTCTTGAAGTTGTTGTTGTTTCCATCCTCCGAGATGAACATCCGCTAAGTGAGCAAATCTTACCATTAAATAAAATTGGGCATGAAGTATATAAAAATGATTGTCTTAATATGCATAATTAGAGGATTCCACCGAGAAATTTGGATAGTGAGTCTCTGAAAAGGAATACTGCAACCAAACTTCCCATCAGGAACACAAGGATTACCACAAGCAGGATAACAATAAGTCTTCCTGTCGATTCTGATTCTGGTTTCATTGCACCGTAAGCTGGGGCGAAACCTTGCAATGGAGGGTACTGGGAGTAAGGAGGGGATTGGGTTGGAATTTGATAAACTTCTGGAGTGGGCATTGAAGTTGGAGATAATTTTGGAGTGGAAAATGATTGTGCAACTTGTGAAAACTGAGATGGGGCGGATTCTGCGGATGGTGCTTGGGTCTGGGGACTTGGTTGCGATGATGTTTGGGGGGGTTGAATTGTGGAAACGGAGGGTACTCTTGGATTTGTGGGTGCTGTTGGTGCACTGGGAGTTCCTTGCGCGGGCATTGATTGTGTGGTTGGAGCCTGAGGTTGGGACTTTAGGAAATAAGCTGCTTCTTCAACATCTTTTTTTGGGTATCCAGAATTATAAAATGTCATCATTGCACTTTCCATAGAATCTCCACGTGAAAGTGCGTACCTTAACCCTTCAATAATATCATCCTTTGGCATTTGATTCTCGCTAGAAGAAAGTATGTTCGGTTTAAAATGTTTTAGATTCTCAAGAGGCTCAATCTAGTTTTACGACTTTTCCGTTGCCTGAGAGGTGAGATGTTTCGCCAAACTTGTACCCAAATTCTGATGCAACCTCAATCATAGGCGTTTCTTGTTGAAGTGTTCCGTGTGCGGGTATCACGTGTTGTGGTCTTAACATTCTTAACAAGTCGCGCATGTCCTCTCTGCTTCCGTGTCCGTGAACATGAACATCGTTCTGAAGTCTAACTCCGATTCTCTTAAGTTTGTTGTCCATCTTATCTCTTGCTGCAATATTTATCGGAACAGGGATTATGGATGAAGAGAAAATAATGTTGTCTCCTTCCTTAAATTTGAAGGGGGTTTCTCCCCGGGTTATTCTGTCAAGCATTGAGTTTTCCTCTGCTTGGTGGCCAGTGCATACAATCAGGTATTTGTCTCTATTTTTTTCAACCCTTGCTAACGTGGAATCAATTTGTTTTCTGTATTTCACAAGTTTGATGCTATTTTTGAAAGGGCATTTCTTTACGGCTATTGCGGCATTCACATATTTGTTAAGGCTTCTTCCAAGGAATATAATCTCTCTGCCTGTTTGTTTTCCGAATTCTACAATACTGTTAAGCCTTTCAATGTGTGAAGAAAAAGTTGTGATGAAGATTGCTTTTTTTGAGTGTTTAACTTTTGATATTGCGTCTTCTACAAGGTGTCTTGCAATTGTTTCGCTTCCAGGTTTTTTTTCGGTGTAAGAATAAAGAGTGTCAAGGACTAATGCTTTGACTTTTTTTCTTCCAAGCTCTTTCATTTTTTTGTAATTAGGGGGTTTCCCGAGAGTTGGGTGATTGTCAAATTTCAAATCAAGTGCGTAGAAAAATACTCCTTCTTTTGTGTGAAGGGCTAAGAATACACAATCAATTGTTGAATGAGTTGTGTGAATGAAATCCATTTTGTAAGAGCCTGATTTTCCTTTGATTTCGTGAGTTGAATCTGGTTGGACAACTTTTAGGGGATTTGTGAATTTTATTCCGTCGTCTTCAGCCATTACTTCTAAGAATTTCATTGTGAAGGGTGTTCCGTAAACAGGGACATTTGGATAACGTTTTAGAAGATAGTGGACTGCTCCGACGTGGTCTAGGTGTACATGGCTTATAAAAATTCCCCGAACTTTTTCTCTCCACCCTAATTTGTCAAGAACTCTATCATCAGGGACCGCCCCAAATTCTCTTAATCTTTCTTCAGTGTGTTGGTGAGTCCCTCCCCTAATTTGAGCTTTTCCTTTTAGGCGTGGAGTGTAATCTACAAGGTCTTCTTCTTGAAGTTCTACAATTCCTGGTATGTGGAGTCCCATGTCAAAGATAAAAACATCGTCGTCAACCTTAACGGCAGTCATATTTTTTCCGACTTCCTCATATCCTCCAACTGTGCAAATTTCCATTTTATTCGTATGGGAACCAAGGTTCCCCTAACAAGTCACCCCTCCTTTTGGAGAAGGGAAACAAGTTTAACGGGAATCAACATCCCTTCAGCAAGTTACTCTTCCTTTGGAGAAGGGAAACAAGTTGAACGGGAATCAAGTTCCTTGACAAGTCACCCCTCCTTAGAAAGTTTGACTCCGTTAAATTTAATTAAATCCATTTTTATTTTAGAACGCTTGGTTCAACTATAATATCTCATTACACCTCTTTATAAAATTTAGGGAAGCTTGGTTTAAAAGTTTTTGTAGAGAGAAATAATGGATTACCGAAAGTATTTTAAATGGAATATTATCTAGAGAAAAATGGGAATGATTGACAGAAGGGTAAGTAATTCTTTGGAGGGTCGAGCCGTGCAGAACGGTTTGTACAGAGAGGTAGTTTTGCATACTATTTATAATCATTGTGCGGACAAAAAGAAGTTTCCCGATAAGTTAGCATTTTATAATGATTTTATAGATAATCATGAAGATCTTAAACAATTAGCTCTTTTTTCAGGATTATATCTTGAAAGCCTTTTTGAAGATTTTGAAAGAAGTGGAGGTGTGGATCTTGGTTCTAGGGTTAGATTGTGCCTCGGAGGAGGATTAAGCAAAAACGCCTTGAACAGATTACGCGCAGAATATGAGAAGAGTGACGATTTCAACTCGTTTTCAGATGGAATAAAAAGGCATTTGCCTTCTGTTGCATAATTTAATTTTGAATTGTAAAATATAAAAACTCTTTCTCATTAGTTGTTTTATGAAAGTAAATCAAAGATTTTCATTCATTCTCCATAAGAGGTATGTCGAATGAAACCCCTAAAGCCGTCAATGAAAGAGAATAAAAGATATTTGCTTGTTAAAGGGAAAGTTGGCGAGGTCGAGCGGGCGATTCTTGAGGGCATCGGCGTTTTGGGAATGTCAAAGGTTGGTTTGTCGTGGATTCGCTCAGAAAAGGGGAAAGCGGTTATTTCTATCAACCGTGAAGCGGTAGATTCTGTTCGTGCGAGTTTTGTGATTTATGCGGGAGATATTTCTGTGGAGAAGGTTAGCGGGACCTTGAAGGGGTTGCGGGGGAAGAAATAAATTCACCAAAAACCTTAAAAACGTCTTAATTTTATAAGAATTGGTTGATAAGAAACAAGGTAACGAGAATTAAGCACAGGATAGAAATTATAAAATTCTCCAAAAATATAAAATGGAAATGCCTATAGATTTGCAACACCAAGCAATGGGTTATGACCGAACTGCGACGATGTTCTCACCTGAGGGTCATTTACTTCAGGTCGAATATGCTGAAAAAACGGTTAGACTCGGAAGCGCGAGCGTCGGAATAGTTTGTTCTGACGGAGTATTTATTCTTGCAGATAAAAGAATAAAAGACAAACTCATAGTGCCAAGTTCTGCTAATAAAATTCACGAGATTGATTCACACATAATCTCAAGTGTTGCAGGAATTACTTCCGATGCAAGAATTCTTATTGAAAGAAGTCAAGTAGTTGCTCAGCAAAGTAAGATTACTTACGATTCTCCGATAGAACCTGAATTGATAATCAAAGAAGTTGCAAACACAATGCAGCAATTTACCCAATATGGGGGGGCAAGACCTTTTGGAGTTTCTTTGATGATTGCAGGAATTAATAATGGTAAACCAGAGTTGTTCACAAGCGATATTACAGGAAATTATTTTTCATACTTCGCAAATGCAATTGGTGAGGGCGACGATAAAATTAGAGAAAAACTTCGTGAGATATACAAGGAAGAGATTACAATTAAGAAAGGTGTTAAGACCGCTTTGAATATTTTTGAAGAAATTCAGGGTAAAAATTTTGACACGGGAAGATTTGAACTTGTTTATATCAAAACTGGAGAAGAAAAACCAACGAGGCTTGTTGGAAGCGAGCTCGGAGAGTTTGTTAAATAATTATTAAGATGACACAGACCACAGCAAGAATAAAGAAAGCAGGAAAGGATTTTGAGATTATTGTTGATTTAGATAAGGCAATGAAGTTCAAGAAAGGTGATGATTCTTCGCGAGATTTTCTTGAGATAGATAAAATATTTAGTGATTCAAAAAAAGGTGAACATGCATCCGAGAGTGACCTTCAGGAAGCGTTTAAGACTCTTGATGTTAATGAAATTGCTGCGAGTATCGTTAAAGGGGGAGATGTTTTATTGACCCAAGATTATAGAGATGATGCAAAAGAGCAAAAAATGAATCAGGTTGTTGATGCTCTTGTAAATGCTGGTGTTGATCCTCAAACAGGGAATCCTCATACTGCAGAAAGGATAAAATCTGCTTTGCAACAGGCGCATGTAAATATTAAGAATGTTCCCGTCGATGAACAGCTTAAGGACATTGTTGAACAAATTAGCAAAGTTTTACCAATAAAGATAGAAACGAAAAGAATAAAAATAGTAATTCCGGCTGTTCATACAGGTAAAGTATATGGAATTATAAGTCCGTTTAAAGAAAACGAAAAATGGCTTGATAACGGTGACCTTGAAGTCATCGCAGCGGTTCCCGCAGGGGCACAACTTTTTTCTTTTTACGACAAATTAAATTCAATGACGCACGGAAGTGCGATTACTGAGGATATTAAAGAATAAAATGGAAAAAGGATTTGTTCAAAGGGTTAATGAAGGAGTAGAAGGGAGACTGGCAGGGGATGCTATTAGAAGAGAAACGGGAACGCAAGATGAGCAAGGTTATGTCGATAGGGTTAAAAGGGCAGCACAAGAATATGCAGATAAAGGGAACTATTGGCTGGCTGTGAATGTTTGTAAGATGGCTCTTAGAAAAACCTCCGACAAAGTTGCTAATGATTCTGGTCTTTATGAGATGATTAAGGACTTTGAGGCTAATGTCCCTCGAGGAGAAAGATTCTAAAATGGCAGAAAATAAAATCGAAAGAAAAATTGTAATACCTGGAGAGGTCGTTGCTTCGGGCTCTGACTTTTTGCCTGGCGAAGGGACAGAGAAGCAAGGGGATGAAATTGTTGCTATGAGATACGGGTTGGCGGAAGAATCAAATCGCCTTGTGAAAGTTATTTCTCTCTCGGGTGTTTATCAACCACGAATGGGTAATGTTGTTATTGGGAGAGTTGAAAATATCACATTTTATGGATGGGTTACAAATATTGACTCGTCAGAAGATGCTTTCTTACCAATTCAAGAGTTTCCAAAATATGTAAGTAAAGAAAGTCTTAGTGAGGTTCTTGACATTGGAGATATGATTGTTGCGAAAATAATTGGAGTTAATACTCGTGGAATTGATTTGACAGTTAAGGCTAGAGGGCTGGGAAGAATTGATGGAGGGATGATTATAAATATAAATCCAAATAAAGTTCCAAGAGTTATTGGGAAAGAGGGAAGCATGATAAATCTTATCAAGGATAATTCTGGATGTGATATCACCGTCGGTCAGAACGGATTAATTTGGATTCAGGGGGATAAAGTTGAAGACGAACTCCTTGTTAAGAAAGCTATAAATTTTATTACGGAAAAATCTTTTGTTTCTGGGCTTACGGAAGCGATGGAAGAATGGTTTAAGAAGGAGAAATCCTCTGGAGGAGGGAAGTAATATGGCAGGAACAATTGAAACTTTGTTTGAAGTCGATGGGAGAGTGATTGAGCAAGATAGTATACATCCTCTTAAATTAGGTCAATCGGGAATAACTAGAATGATGGCTATTGATTATGATGAAGTAGAAGTTAGGTCTGTTTGGGTTTGTCCTGGAACGAGTTCACCCATATTTATAATGTTAAACCCTAGATTTTTCGAAGAAGAGATTGGAGCTTCTGGAAAACCATATTTGAGTTTTAGAGGAAACCATGGTCTTATGGCGAATATGAATAAAGGTTCTCTAACTCCAACTCAAAGAGAAAAGTATGATAACTGGAATCAAGCATGCGAGGAGGCAGGTTATGGGGGATCTGAAATATAAAATGACAGAAAAAACATTCAAAAGAACAGACGGGCGAGGCATTGAAGAAATGAGACCGATTAAGGCAGAAGTTGGTGTAGTTCCGAATGCTGATGGAAGTGCTAAGTTTTCATTCGGTGGAACGGTTGCAATTGCTGCTGTTTATGGACCGGGAAAAATGCATCCACAGCATTCACAAAATCCTGAGAAAGGAACATTGAGATGTAATTATAACATGCTTAGTTTTTCTGTATCTGATAGAATAAGACCCGGACCAAGTAGAAGAAGTATGGAAATTAGCAAAATTACAGAGTGGGCTTTGGAACCTAGTGTTATGCTCGGAAGATATCCCAACATGGTAGTAGATGTTCATATTCATATTATTCAGGCAGATGCTTCTACGAGATGTGCGGGGATAAATGCTGCGGCTTTGGCTTTGGCTCATGCCGGAATCCCAATGAAAGGGATGGTTTCTAGTGTTTCAATCGGGAAGCTTGACAAACAGCTTGTTGTGGATGTTGATAAGAATGAAGAGGATTGGGAAGAAGGAGAAGGGGCTACAGATATTCCAATAACCATGACACAAGACGGAGAAATAACACATATCCAACTTGATGGTAAAATTAATGATGAGGAGTTGAAGCGGGCAATTGAACTTGCTAGAAAAGCGACAAAAGAAATTTATGAAATTCAGAAACAAGCATTAAAAAATTCGGTAGATTTGGAAGGAGGCAAGAAATGAAAACACCAAGAATAACCGCAGAGAGAATTGAAGAATATCTTTCAAGTGGGAAAAGATTCGACGGAAGGAAACCTGAAGATTTTAGGGAGATTACAATCGAAACAGGAATTTCAAAAAAGGCAGAGGGCTCTGCTCGTGTTAGAATTGGAAAGACGGAAGTTCTGGTTGGAATAAAAATGGCTGTTGGGGAACCTTACCCTGATTCTCCAAATAAGGGAAACCTTATGGTTACATCAGAGCTTCTACCCTTGAGTTCTTCAAGGTTTGAAAGCGGTCCTCCAAGATTCCCTGCAATTGAACTCGGGAGATTAATAGATAGAGCCATAAGAGAAAGCAAATTTATTGACTTGGAGAAGCTTTGCATAAAGGAAGGTGAAAAGGTTTGGACGGTTTTCATAGATATTTATTCAATAAATGACGACGGTAACTTGTTGGATGCCGCAGGAATTGGAACTTTGGCTGCTTTGAAAATTGCGAAGATTCCAAAGTATGATGAAAAAGAAGGAAAGGTTTTATTTGATGAACATACGGATGTAAACATACCTGTTTCTAAAGAAATCCCTGTCGTTACTACAATTTATAAAATAGGAAACAGTTTAATTGTGGATCCGACGCTTGAAGAAGAGGATGTTGCAGAAGCGAGAGTTGTAATCGGAGGAACTGTTGAAGGTTCAATCTTCTCTATGCAAAAGGGAGAGGCAAAAGAAATAAGTATTGAAGAGATGAATAGAATACTAGAGCTTTCAAAAAGTTCAAAAAAAGCTCTTTACTCAAAAATTGAAAAGTTTTTGAAATAAAAATAATATGGAGAAAAAAATAGATCTTGAGACTGCGGAAATGCAAGGATTTAGTAAGTACGAAGTTGCAAGGATTTTGGGAGCTCGGGGGCTTCAGATTGCGATGAACGCACCACTTCTTATAAAAATCAGTCAAGAAGATTTAGAAAAAGTTAAGTTTGATGCTCTAAAAATTGCCGAAATTGAATTTGAGTCAGGAGTTCTTCCAATTTCTGTGAAGAGACCGTTCCCAATAAAGAGAGAAGAGAAGCTTAAGAGAGCGAAAGAACAGGTTGTTAGCGAGGAGAAAATTCAAAAGATTATGGATGAAGAGGAAGAAGAGATTGCAAAAGAAGGAGAGATTATGAGTCTTGTTAATCCTGAGGAAGAACAGGATGAAAGTGATGACGGCGGGGATGAGGAATAGGTTTTTAAGATAGGCTTCTCTTTTAAAACCCATGGAAAAGAGAATACAAGGGATAATTTTTGTTTTAATTTTGATTTTTTATCCTATTATCAGGGGTATTTTTGAAGGATTTCTCTCAAAATCCATGAACTATACATTGTGGGGAATCTGGGGTCTTCTAGTTATATTATTTTTTATATGGTTAAGAAAAACTGCTTTTTACAAAAAGTCACCATCAGAGAGAATAAGAGATTTAGAGGGGTTAGGATTTTATTCAGTGACAGTCCCCTTATTGTATATTTTGGGAATTATTTCGTTTGGGATGGGATTAGCTATCTTGATTTTTGCAGATAAAGATAATGTGAATGGATTTATCGGCATGAGCATAGTGGGGGCGTTTGTAGTTCTTGTTGCATTTATTACAAATCGTTTTAGGAAGAATAGTTCTTGAAGTAAATGTCTCACTTCGTTCGAGATTGATATTAACTTCGCAACCGACTCCGTCAAGTTGCTCCGTTATAAAAGTTGTTAAGCCCGAAAATAATTCGGATTTGTCATTAATTTAGTTGAATTTCATTCATCGTGCGAGGCACAAGATGCGCGGAGCCGAAGGCGCAGCGCGAATCATAATTAACTTTATATACCAAAAACGTTTTTGGGTTTCATGGTCGTGATAAAAAAGGTGTCTGCTAAGAGCATTCTTGATTCACGAAAAGAAAAAACTATTTTTGTTTCTATTGATACTAATGTTGGTAAGTTTTCTGCTTCGGCACCAACAGGGAAGTCTAGAGGGAAATATGAAGCTAAGACTTATGCTAAGGATTTGAAGGGGGACATAGAGACTTTGAAAAAGTTTAGTGATTATTTCTCTGAGGAAATTCTGGAAGAGTTTTCTGATTTAAGGAGAGTAGAAGATATTTTAGATAGACATGTTGGAGCTAATAGCATGTTTGCATTTGAGTCTGCAATTTTGAAGGCCATTGCTAAAGAAAAAAAGAAACAAATTTGGGAATTAATAAATCCTAATGCACGAAAATTTCCTAGACTTGTGGGTAATGCTATCGGAGGAGGGAAACATTCTCACGGGAAAAAGAAACCTGATTTCCAAGAGTTTATGATTATCCCTGATGAGAAATCTATTAAAGATTCATTTGAAAAAGCAAAAGGTGCAAAAAAAGATTTGAGTTATTTGTTGAAGAAAAAAGATGAAAAGTTTTTGGGTAAAAAAAATGATGAGGATGCGTGGGAGACTTCCTTAAATGAAAAAGAAGCATTTGATGTGTTGAAGGGTTTGCACTTGCCCTTGGGAACGGATGTTGCTGCCTCTGGATTTTTTAAGAGAAAAAAATATCATTATCTTAATCCTAATTTAAGTAGAACAAAAGAGGAACAAATATTTTATGTTTCTAATCTGATTAAGAATTTTGATTTGTTATATGTAGAAGATCCTTTTGATGAACAGGATTTTGAGAGCTTTTCAGAGCTTGTGAAAAAGTTTCCAGATGCACTTATTGTGGGTGATGATTTGACGGTTACAAATTATAAGAGAGTTAAGAAAGCTATTGATGAAAAGAGTATAACTGCCTTGATTGTTAAGCCAAACCAGAACGGTTCATTGATGGAAGTTCAGAGAGTTTGTGAGTTAGCTAAAAAAAATGGAGTGAAAATTGTTTTCTCACATAGAAGTGGAGAGACTGAAGAAAGCATTCTTGCGGATTTGGCTTTTGGATTTCAAGCAGAATTCTTGAAGTGTGGAATAACTGGTAAAGAAAGAGAGGTTAAAATTAAGAGACTTATTGATATTGAAAAGAAATTGAAGGGTTAAGAAAACCTTTAAAAACTAAATTCTCTGTGGATTGATATGGTTGGAGTAATTGATAAGATTAAAGAAGTTGTTGAAGAAGGCGAGGAAGCTGTAGAAGAAGCTGTTGAGAAAGTTGAAAAAGCGGTAAGTAAGAAATCTCCAAAGAAGGATAGCTCCAAGGAAGCAGAAGCAGAATCAACAACTGGCGAGAAAGATATAGAATCAAAAAAGAAAGCACTTCTTGAGAGAGTTAAGAAACTTAAGGAGAAAGTTTCGGGGGATTCAATTAGTTCTGAAGATTTGAAGGAGCAGGTTAAGGTTAAGAAAAAAGATATGCTTATTCCATTAGAGGAATATGTTAAGTCTGGAATCTATTTGGGAACAAAAGTTGTGACTCCAAATATGAAACCTTTTGTTTACAGGCGAAGAGCGGATGGTCTTGCGATTTTTAATACTGATTTAATTGACGAGAAAATAAGGGAGGGTGTTGATTTCTTGAATAAGTTTGCTCCTGAGGATGTTATTGTTGTTTGTAAGAGGGAAGCTGGATGGAGAGCGGTTAAGAAATTCGGAGAAATAACTGGGATTAAAGTTTTCACAAAGAAATATCCTGCAGGAATTTTGACAAATAAAAACCTTGCTGGCTTCTTTGAGAACGAGCTTACAATTGTAACAGATCAATGGGTTGATAAGAATGCCTTGAACGATACTTTGAGAGTTAATAAGAAAGTTTTGATGATTTGTGATACTAATAATTTCTCTAAAGGCGCAGACCAAATTATTCTTGGAAACAATAAGAGTCCAAAGAGTATTGGGGTTATTTACTACTTGCTTGCTAAAGGTTATGTTAAGGCCAGAGGAATTAAGGCTGATGTTCCAGATTTAGAATGGTGGACTGGAGAGGTTGAAGATTTTCCATCGAGGCCGTCTAAGTTTTCAAAGCCCAAAGCGGTTATAGCAAAAGCTGGCGTCGCTGAAGAGGGAGAAATAATGAATGTGGCTGAAGGCCAGGGTATTTGATTTCCTTCTGAAAATGATTTACGCTCCACTTCGTTACGCAATTTACTTTGCTCCGAATCAAACTTCATTAAGATTCTCCGCGTTAAAAGTATTAATGTGAAAAATTCAACGAAGTTAATTCTGAGTCTGTCAATTATAAATGGAACGAATATAAAATAAATCTATTCTATCGGGGGGAAGTAGTTCTCTAATCAATTGTCAACCTTAAACAACAACCAGCTTTTCTTTTTTTGTTCGGGCGTTTTTCCGTAATTTGTTTTTATCAAAACGTATTTACCTTTGAGCTTTTTTCCTTTTAGATTAACTTCAATTTCTTTCGGTTCTTTTTTTATTAGTTCGTAAGTTCCTGAGTCCCAAATTTTCACGGTTCCTGCACCGTAATGTCCTTCTGGAATTTCACCTTCAAAGGTTGCGTAAGAAAGTGGATGGTCTTCGACTTGAATTGCTAGCCTTTTTGTTTTTTTATCTCGCGGAGGTTCTTTTGGAACCGCCCAAGATTTTAGAGTGTGGTTCATTTCTAGACGGAAGTCATAATGTAAATGGCTTGCATCGTGTTTTTGGACAACAAATATCTTTTCTTTAGTCTTCTTTTTTGTAGAAGTTTTTGGCTCTGTTGTTTTGTTTTTTCCTGAAAATTTTCTTTTTGTTTTATAAGATTTTAGGGTCATTTTATCACCAAGACTTTCTTATCTTTTTAGCGTGAGGATTTTTCTTTGGTTTCTCTTTAATTGATTTTAACATTATCTTAACAACGTCTTTCAGACTTTTTTCACTTGTGTTAATTGCTATGTCGCCCTTCAAAGTTTTTGTTTTTGCTTTTTCTTCCCAGTCTTTTTCTGACCATCCGTTTTTTGGAATTCCAAGAGTTTCTTTTTCCCTTCTTTTATCTCGTTTAATTGCATCCTTAAAATTATTTTTTAAGAAAAAGGAATAAACTTCATAATTGTATTTTTTAATTTCTTTTCCGAGTTTCTTTTTTATGTAATCGCTTTTTGCTTCTTGGAGGATAATATTTGTGCCGAGGTCTTTCATAACTTTTTTTGTTATTGTTAAAACAGCTTCCTTAGAAATATCAATTAACTTGGTTCTGTCTTTGAGGGCGAGAGGTTCAAACATCTCTTTTATTTTCCAGATATCTATGAAAACCCATCCTGGTAAAACTTTGATTAATTCGTGAGAGCTTGTTGTTTTTCCGGCGGTGATTAAACCACTAATTAAAACTAGTTTTCTTTTTTTCATTGTTCCTCTTTTTGATTTCACATTCTAAGAGATTATTAGTGTATAAAAAACCAACGGAATGTTCTCGGAAATCAAAGAAACCTTTATAAACTAGGAAATTACTATTTTTATGTAACTAAGATGAGTGCCTTAACAACGTGCATACTTTTCGCCAAAAGCGTTAGTGCATCTAAGGTATGAGGTATGTAGAAGCAGTCATTTATAGTAGTTTTCTGAAAGACAACCAATGGTTTTCTTTCAAACTTTCCATTAAATTTGGTTCATGACTGATACCAATATTAAGGTTAAATAAACAAACAGCTAATAGTAGGAGTTGAGTGAAGTGTTATCTTATTGCAAAGATAATGCGCGGAGATTATTCTATAATAATATGAATTATCGATGAAGTTAAATCCAGTTGATCCTGCTGGCGGCTGCGGCTCTCTGACTTGCACTTAGACATGCAAGTTTTTTGCTTTGGTTCTTCGGAATTAGGGTGAAGGCGAACTGCTCAGTAACACGTAGCTAATCTACCCTTAGGTCAAGGATAAGCTTGGGAAACTAAGTCTAATACTTGATAGGAGTGAATCCCTGGAACGAATTCACTTTCAAACTCGTGCCTAAGGATGAGGCTGCGGCGGATTAGGTTGTTGGCGGGGTAATAGCCCACCAAGCCTGTGATCTGTAGGGGCTCTTAGCGGAGAAGCCCCGAGAGGGAATCTGAGACACTATTCCCAGCCCTACGGGGTGCAGCAGTTAGGAATAATCTGCAATGCGCGAAAGCGTGACAGTTTGAGTCAGAGTGCTCCTCATTGAGGAGCTTTTGCCAAATGTAAAAAGTTTGGCGAATAAGGACTGGGCAAGACGAGTGCCAGCCGCCGCGGTAATACTCGCGGTCCAAGTCGCAGCCATAATTATTGGGTCTAAAACATCCGTAGCTTGTTAAATAAGTTTCCTGTGAAATCTCATCTCTCAAAGATAAGGCGAGCGGGAAATACTGTTTAGCTAGAGACCGGAAGACGGAAGAAGTACGTTTGAAGTAACGGTAAAATGTGTTGATCTCAGACGGACTCACAATAGCGAAGGCATCTTCCGAGGACGGTTCTGACAGTCAGGGATGAAGGCTAGGGGCGCAAAACAGATTAGATACCTGTGTAGTCCTAGCAGTAAACACTGCACACTAAACATCGGTACCTCTTCGAGAGGCATCGGTGCTGTAGGGAAGCCGTAGAGTGTGCTACCTGGGAAGTATAGCCGCAAGGCCGAAACTTAAAGGAATAGGCGGGGAGACACTACAATGGGTGACGCGTGCGGTTCAATTAGATTACACACCGTGAACCTCACCAGGAGCGACAGCAGAATGAAGGTCAGTCTGAAGGGCTTACCTGACACGCTGAGAGGAGTTGCATGGCCGACGTCAGCCTGTGCCGTGAGGTGACCTGTTAAATCAGGTAACAGGCAAAACCCTCATCTATATTTACTATGCGTACAATATAGAGATTGCCTTGGTAACAAGGATGAAAGTGAGGGCTACGTTAGGTGAGTACAGCCCGAATCCCCTGGGCAACACGCGCGCGGCAATGGTGGATACAATTAGATGCGACTCCGAAAGGAGAAGCTAATCTCATAAAGTCCATCTTAGTCCAAATTGAGGTTTGTAACTCAGCCTCATGACGCTGGAATCCATAGTAATCGTTTGTTATCAGCGAACGGTGAATACGTCACTGTCTCTTGCACTCACTGCCCGTCAAACCAACCAAGTTATGTTATGATGAAACTTTTCGAAGGAGAGTCAAGATATAGCAAGGTAGGTTAAGTCGTCACAAGGTATCTGTAGGGGAACCTGCAGATGGATCACCTCCTAAAATTTTATTTAGAAAATTATTATTTGTGCGCTTCTACATACTCATCTTAATACCGAAAATTTAAAAACTACTTCCGGTTCAAAATAATTATTGGGCCTGTAGTCTAATGGTAAAACACTTCGCTTGCACCTGTAAGGCGTTCTCGTAAAGCACGAAGACGCGACACTCAACCCGCAAGGGACGATTGTCGGCAAGAACCGAGGAGCTCCGTGTTCGATTCACGGCAGGTCCATTACCTTAAATTTTTCTAAGATGCTCTGGTTACACTCACAAATCACATTCAACCGCAAATGAAAATTTTGCACCTCCTGAAATACGGAGTGTTGAAATTGGTTCCGCAGATTTTGTGGAATCATTTTGAGAACAAGAAGATTGTTTTTCATGTTCAATGAGATAAGTAAAGGAAACTCCACTAGAAATTTTTCATTTATGAAAAATTTTTATTGTGTTCAGGAAACATACTACTACAAAACTGTTAGACGGATAGCTTGGTTTTGGTTCTGATGAAGGACGTGGCAAGCTGCGATAAGCTTGGGGGAGTTGCATGCAGACTTTGATCCCAAGATTTCCTAATTATCCCGAGAGGGAGAGATACGCCGGGAATTGAAACATCTTAGTACCGGTAGGAGAAGAAAACAACAAGTGTTTTCATGAAGTCAATTTCTTCGGAAATTGCCTAAAGAAAACAAATAGTGATACCCTTAGTATCAGCGAGTGAAAAGGGCAAAGGGCAAACCGAATCTGCTTTTGAAAAGAAGTTAGAGATGTGGTGAGCGTAAATGCCTGTGTGAGCGAGTCAAACTTTTCTGGAACGAAAGACCCTAGAGGGTGATAGTCCCGTAGACGAAGTTCATATGGTGTTGCTCAAAGAGTAAGGTCCCCTGGATTGGGGGTCTGAATATGGCAGGATTAACTGCTAACCCTAAACATAACCAAAGTCCGATAGCGCAATAGTACCGCGAGGGAAAGCTGAAAAGTTCTCTTAACAGAGAGTGAAAAGATTTGAAATCTAACAGTAACAGATTGTTACTGCCTAAACCGTGAATGCGGAGAGGGTTGTAACGTACGTTTTGAAGAACGGGCCAGGGAGTTTATTTATATGGCGAGGCTAACTTTCTATGAAAGGTAACCGGAGCGAAAGCAAGTCTGAAAAGGCGTTAGTCATATGGATGAGACCTGAAGCCAGGTGATCTATTTATGGGCAAGCTGAAGTCTCTCGAAAGGGGGATGGAGGGCTGAACCGTTGTTGTGTACATGCACTCGAATGACCTGTGAATAGGGGTGAAAAGCCTATCTAACTTGGCGATGGCTGGTTCCTGCTGAAATATGCCTACGTATAGTCTTGTTTAGTTTGTTGATGGTGTAAAGTACGGATAAAATTTGCAGGGGCAATTGCTTACGGAATTTTTTCCAACTCAGAAGCTGTTAACTGCGTAAAACAAGAAACAGGGGCAGTATGTAAGATACTGTCCCGAAACCGGAACAAAGGAGTCCAAAGTTAAGGTCCCAAAATTTATGTTAAGTGTATCGAAAGGTGTCTTGAATCTGAGACAGCGGGGATGTAAGCCCAGAAGCAGCTATCATTTAAAGAAAGCGTAACAGCTCACCCGTCGAGATCCAGGGCCCTGAAAATGGACGGGGCTAAACATAATACCGATACTTTGGCGGCTCTCAGATGAGAGTTCGGGTAAGCAGGCGTGCTTTTTGTGCAGAAGCGTTTTCGAGAGAAAGCGTGGAACGAAAAGCAATGAGAATCCTGGTGGTAGTAGGATGTGATTTTCCTGAGAACGGAAAACGTCGAAAGGGTAAGGTTTCCTTGGCAATACTCATTTAGCCAAGGGTTAGTCAGCACCTAAGTCGTATCTTAACTGAATACGACGATGGATGACAGGTTAATATTCCTGTACTGATTAAGTTTTACACAACGGATAGCTTTCGGATAAGCGAGCACTCGAGAGAGTGTTCTGATAGAGAAATTTGAGGAGCGTAATGCTTAGATCTTTGTGAATCTATCTGACAAAATCGCTGAGTCCAGGAGTCAGTGAAAAGTCTTGTTGTTAAACGAATTTAGTCAGCTGTACCCATAACCGACACTGGTGCCCAAGCTTAATAGGCTAAGACGTGAAAGGATAATCCAATTAAGGGAATTCGGCAAATTGGTCCTGTAGCTTCGGCTGAAGGGATGTCTATCTTTGTGTGTTTTTCTTCGGAACTGTATGCATCGATAGATCTCAGTAACAAGGATGGCCCGACTGTTTACCAAAAACGTAGCCAAGTGCTAATCCGAAAGGACATGTATACTTGGTGAGACCTGCCCAGTGGTGGTGTCTCAAACTCCTTTTCAAGGGAGCTAAGGCCCATTAAACGGCGGGGGTAACTATGACCCTCTTAAGGTAGCGTAATGCCTTGTCATCTGAATGGTGACGTGCATGAATGGTTTAACGAGGTTGTCACTGTCCCTAATTGGAACCTTCTGAACACACCACGTGGTGAAAAGGCCACGGACGCCTAGTGGGAAGCGAAGACCTTGTGGAACTTTACTGCAACTTGTTGTTGTAAACTTAACCGGAACGCATAGCATAAGTAGGAGCATCGAAGCACAGATTTCGGTCTGTGTGGAGCAAACATGTAATACTACTCGTTTTGATTAAGCTTGCTTACCCTTTATGGGGACAGCTACAGGCGGGCAGTTTGGCTGGGGCGGCACCCTGCCGAAAAGATATCGGCAGGACCCAACGACGAGCTCATCTAGCTTGGAAATCTAGAGTTGAGTGCGAGGGCAAAAGCTCGTCTGAATGTATTTTGAAAAGCAAGAAATGCATGATCGAAAGATTGGCCTAGTGAACCCACATGCTCATTTAATAGGAGCTGTGTCTGATAGAAAAGTTACCCCAAGGATAACAGGCTTGTCGCCCCCGATAGTCCATATTGACGGGGCGGTTTGGTACATCGCTGTCGGCTCTACCTATCCTGCGCGTGCAGAAGCGTGCAAGGGTG